>ERZ761602.105-NODE-105-length-194344-cov-7.019317_pt1 | contig 194344 bp, 146 predicted proteins | sample MGYA00512165_ERZ761602 | MGnify/ENA primary metagenome ERZ761602 (study PRJEB28899, sample SAMN02445085) | bioreactor sludge metagenome | biome: EBPR sludge; isolation source: Thorneside wastewater treatment plant | place: Australia: Brisbane, Thorneside...
ATCGTCGAATCGGTCTTCGGCTTCCCGGGCCTGGGCAGCTACATCTTAGACGCGGCGCTGTTCAAGGACGTCTTTGTCATCGAGGCCGCCACCATGGCCCTGATCGTGGTCGCCGTCGGCACGCAGCTGCTGGCCGACGTGGTCTACACCTTTCTGAACCCGCGCATCCGCTTCGCCTGACGCCGCCATGCCGCCCTCTTCCCCCGCCACCGTGCTGCCCGCCCGCCCGGCCCGCCCCCCCCTGGCCCAGCGCCTGCGCGCCGGGCTGGACGTGTTGCTGCGCTCACGCGTGGCGCTGGTCGGGGCGGCGCTGGTGCTGTTCTGGGTGCTGGTGGCCGCCTTCGCCGACGACTGCCTGATCCAGCCCGCCTGCTGGACCGGCTCGCCCGACTACACGCCCACCCCGTGGCTGGCCCGCTACCCGTTCGACAAAGGCGTCGGCCCGATCCTGGGCGCGCCCTCGGCCGAGCACTGGCTGGGCACCGACCGCAACGGCCGCGACCTGTGGGCGCGCCTGGCCTATGGGGCCCGCATCATCCTGACGCTGGCGCCGCTCAGCGTGGGCGTGGCCGTGCTCCTCGGCGGCGCGCTCGGCCTGATGGCCGGCTACTTCGGCGGCGTCGTGGACGAGCTGATCTCGCGCCTGCTCGATACGGTCATCGCCTTCCCGCAGATCATCCTGTACCTGATCATCATCGCCGCGCTCGGCCCGTCGGCGGCCAACGTCGTGCTCGCCATCACCATCGCCGGCGCGCCCGGCATCGCCCGGCTGGTGCGCAGCCTGACGCTCGATATCAAGACGCGCGACTACGTGGCGGCCGCTCAGACGCGCGGCGAAAGCCCGTGGTACATCATGGCGGTCGAGATCCTGCCCAACGCCAGCGGCCCGATCATCATCGACGCCATGCTGCGCGTCGGCTACGCCGTCTTCGCCATCGGCACGCTCGGCTTCCTGGGCCTGGGCCTGCCGCCGCCCTCGCCGGACTGGGGCTCCATCGTCAACCTCGGCCGCCGCTTCATCGCCGCCGGCCATCCCTGGGACGCGCTCTGGGCGTCGCTGGCCACGGCCTCGCTCGTCATCGGCCTCAACCTGATGGCCGACGGCCTCTCTGAAGAAACGCAACGGTACCGCTGACGATGGCAGCCCTGCCCGTCGTCACGCCGCTGTGGGAGTCGCCATGAGCGCCCCGTCGACCCTGACGCCGCCGGTTGCCCCGCGCCGCCCGCATCCCATCGCCCAGCACGGCCACACCCGGAACGACGAATACTTCTGGCTGCGCGACCGCGCCGACCCGGCCGTGCTGGCTTATTTGCAGGCCGAGAACGCCTACACCGCCGCAGTCATGGCGCCGACGCAGGCCTTGCAGGAGCGGTTGTTCCAGGAGATGCGCGGGCGCCTGGCCGACGACGACGTCAGCGTGCCAGTGCGGCACGGCCCGTATGACTACTACACGCGTTTCAGCGCCGGGCGCCAATATCCGGTCTACTGCCGCCGGCTGGGCGCCGACGGTCCAGAGGCCGTGACGCTGGACGTAAACGCGCTGGCCGAGGGCCATGACTTCTGCCGGCTGGGCAACTACGAGGTCAGCCCGGACCAGCGCTACCTGGCCTATTCGGTGGATTTCAGCGGCGCCGAGCGCTTCACGCTGCACGTGAAAGACCTGACCACCGGCGCGGTTCTGCCGGTTCAGTTCGCGGACACGTATTACACGCTGGCCTGGGCCAACGACAGCCGCACGCTCTTCTTCACCACCGTGGACGCCGCCACGCGCCCGCACCGCGTGTGGCGCTGGGTCGTGGGCGCGGAGGCCGCCGCCCAACTCATCCATGAGGAACGCGACGAGTCCTACTTTGTCTGGCTGCACGCCAGCCGCAGCCGCCGCTACTTGTTCCTGCACGCCCACAACAACACCACCAGCGAGTGGCGCACGCTCCCGGCCGATGATCCGGCCGGCGCGTTCACGGTCTTCGCGGCGCGGCGGCCCGGCGTCGAGTACAAGCTCGATCATCAGGTGACCGGCGCCGGCCGCGAACGCTGGCTGTTCCTGACCAACGACAGCGCCGAGAACTTCCGGCTGCGCGCGGCGCCGGTGGGGGACCAGGCCCTGGAGGCCGCCGAGGACGTGCTGCCGCACCGGCCCGCCGTCCTGCTGGACGGCTTCGACGTCTTCCAGGATTTCCTGGTGGTGTACGAGCGCGAGGCCGGCCTGCGGCACATCCGCATCAGCGACCCGGCCGGCGGCCAGGCGCGGCGGGTGGCCTTCCCTGAGCCCGCGTACAACTTCTGGACGACGGCCTGGATGGGGCCGGACGAAAACCCGGACTATGCCGCGCACCAGCTGCGCTTCACGTATTCGTCGCTGGTCACGCCGGACTCGGTCATCGACTACAGCCTGGCCGACGGGACCTGGACCGTGCGCAAGCAGATGGCCATCCCGAGCGGCTATGATCCGGCGCAATACCAGGCCGAGCGGCTGACCGCCACGGCCCCGGACGGCACGGCCGTGCCGATCTCGCTGGTCTACCGGCGCGGCTTCCAACGCGACGGCCGCGCGCCGCTGCTGCTGACCGGCTACGGCGCTTACGGCGCCTCGTCCGATCCTGTCTTCAGCACCAACCGCCTGAGCCTGCTGGACCGCGGGCTGGCGTTCGCCATCGCCCACGTCCGCGGCGGGTCCGAGCTGGGGCGCGCCTGGTACGAGGCCGGCAAGCTGCTCCACAAGCAGAACACGTTCTCGGATTTCTGCGCCTGCGCCGAGCACCTGATCGCGGACGGCACCACTTCGGCTGACCGGCTGGCCGCCTTGGGCGTCAGCGCCGGCGGCCTGCTGATGGGCGCGGTCTTCACCCAGCGGCCCGAGCTGTTCGGGTGTGTCGTCGCCAAGGTCCCGTTCGTGGACGTCCTCAACAGCCTGAGCGACCCGAGCATCCCGCTGACGGTGGTGGAGTGGGAAGAGTGGGGCAACCCAGCCGACCCCGCCCAGTTCGAGGCCATGCGCGCCTATTCGCCGTACGACAACCTGACGGCCCGCGCTTACCCGGCCCTGCTGGTGACCGCCGGCCTGAACGATCCGCGCGTCGCCTATTGGGAGCCGGCCAAATTCGTGGCCAGGCTGCGGACACGGCACACCGGGACGGCGCCGGTGCTGCTCAAGACCAACCTGGGCGCCGGGCACGCCGGCACGTCCGGGCGCTACGACTATCTCAAAGAGATCGCGTTCGAGTACGCGTTCATCCTGACCACGTTGGGGATCAACGCCTGAGCCGGCCGCCGGTGCGGCTCGAGGCCAAGAAGGCGCCTATGCACAGTCGTCCGCCTGGCAAAATCGGACAGCCCGTCATCCGCGTCGACCAGCTCGGCATCGCCTACGAGACGCGCCAAGGCCTGGTGCACGCCGTGCGCGAGGTCTCATTCGAGATCCACCGCGGCGAGACGCTCGGCCTGGTGGGCGAATCCGGCTGCGGCAAGAGCACGGTGGCCTACGGCCTGGTCAACTACCTGGGCCGCAACGGCCGGATCGTCCGAGGCGAGATCCAGTTCCAGGGCCAGTCGTTGGTCGGCCGCAGCGAGGAGGAACTGCGCCGGCTGCGCGGCGACCAGATCTCGATGGTCTTCCAGGATCCGATGACGTCGCTCAACCCGGTGATGCCGGTGGGCGAGCAGATGGCCGAGGTGCTCACCGTGCACCGGGCCATGCCCAAAGACGAGGCCCGCACGCGCTGCCTGGAGATGCTGCGGCGCGTCTACATGCCGGACCCGGCCAAAGTGCTGGAGCGCTATCCGCACCAGATCTCGGGCGGCCAGCAGCAGCGCGTGGTCATCGCCATGGCCCTGCTCAACAACCCGGCCCTGCTGGTGATGGACGAGCCGACCACGGCCCTGGACGTGACCGTCGAGGCGGCCGTGCTGGACCTGATCGCCGACCTGCGCCGCGACTTTGACACCGCCATCCTGTTCATCAGCCACAACCTGGGCGTCATCGCGCGCGTCAGCAACCGCGTGGGCGTGATGTACGCGGGTGAACTGGTGGAGCTGGCCGCCGTGGACGAGCTCTTCGCCGACCCGCGCCACCCTTACACCCAGGGCCTGCTGCGCTGCCTGCCCAGGCTCGGGCGCAGCAAGGCCAGCAGCCTGCTCCACCCTATCCGCGGCCGCGTGCCCGCGCCGGACCGCCTGCCGCCGGGCTGCGTCTTCGAGCCGCGCTGCGATTACGCCCGCCAGGCCTGCCGGGCCGAGCGGCCGGCCCTGCGCGCCCTGCGGCCCGGCCACCACACGCGCTGCCTGTTCTCCGACGAGATCGATGCCGCGGCCTGGGCCCCGCCCGCGGACGAGGGCCGGCCGGCCGTCGCCGACAGCCGTCCGGCGGCCGCCGGCGGCGACCCGCCCGCCCCGATCCTCAACGTCGCCGGCCTGAAGACCTACTACCGCCATCCCAGCGCCTCGCCGCTGGGCGTGCTCGGCCTGGGCCAGACCGACTACGTCAAAGCCGTGGACAACGTGTCCTTCGCCGTGCCCAAGGGCCGCACGCTCGGCATCGTGGGCGAATCCGGCTGCGGCAAGAGCACGCTCATCAAGACCCTGATCGGCCTGGAAAGCCCGTCCGGCGGCCGGGCCGACTTTATCGGCTTCGACATCAACCGCCGCGTCAGCCAGCGGGACCTGGCCATCATCCGCGAACTGCAGATGGTGTTCCAGAACCCGGACGCCACCATGAACCCGAGCTACACCGTCGGCCAGCAGATCGAGCGGCCGCTGCGCCGCTTCAAGATAGTGCCGCCGGCCCAGGTCCACGCCGAAGTGGTCCGCCTGCTGCGCGCCGTGAAGCTGGACGAACACTACTATGACCGGTTCCCGCGCCAGCTCAGCGGCGGCGAGAAACAGCGCATCGGCATCGCCCGCGCCTTCGCCGGCCGCCCGGACCTGGTGCTGTGCGACGAGCCAGTCTCGGCCCTGGACGTCTCGGTGCAGGCGGCCGTGCTGAACCTGCTCATGGAGATCCAGCGTGAGCAGAACACGACCATGCTTTTCATCTCGCACGACCTGAGCGTGGTCCGGTTCCTGTCTGACGACGTGGCCGTGATGTACCTGGGGCAGATAGTGGAGATCGGCCCGGCCGAGGCCATCTATGCCCCGCCCTATCATCCTTACACCGAGTCCCTGCTGGCGGCCGTGCCGATCCCGGACCCGACCGTGGAACAGGAGCCCATCCGGCTGGAGGGCTCCGTCCCCAGCCCGCTGCATCCGCCCAGCGGCTGCCGCTTCCACACGCGCTGCCCGCGCCGCAATTTGCTGCCCGCTGGCGGCCAGATCTGCGAGACGACCGAGCCGCCCTGGCAGGAGGCCGGCGGCGGCCACCGCCTGTACTGTCACATCCCGCTGGAGACCCTGCGCGGCCTGGCGCCGGTGGTCAAAGCCCAGGCCTGACGGGGCCGGCTCAGCCGCGCCCGAGGAACTCACCATGCTCGTCAAAGACTACATGACCCGCCACCCGATCCTGATCGAGCCGCGCAAGCACGTCACCGACGCCCAGCGTGTCATGACCGAGGCCGGCATCCGGCACCTGCCGGTGGTCGGCGACGGCAAGCGCCTGCTCGGCCTGGTGACCCGCCAGCGCCTGGCCATCCAGCCGCATCAGCTCGCCAGCCTGGATGTGTGGGAGATCACGCGCTACCTGGCCGACCTGACGGTGGCCGACGTCATGGTGAAGGGGCCGGACCTGCACACAATCAGTCCGGATGCCACGCTGGAAGAAGCCGCCGACGTGATGATCCGGCACAAGATCAGCGGCCTGCCGGTCGTCGAGGCACCCGGCAACATCGTCGTCGGCATCCTCACTGAGACCGATTTATTGATCGAGCTGCAGGACCTGCTCGGGGCCGTCGACGCCGGCTGGCGCGTAGTGATGCGCGTACCGGACCGCCCGGGCGAGTTTCGCAAGTTGGTGCGCGCCATCGGCGACAAAGGCTGGGGCATCATGGCCATGGGCAGCGTGCGCACGCCCAAAGATCCCAAGCACTGGGACCTGATCCTGAAAGTGCGCTGGTGCGGCCGGGAGGAGTTGCTGGACGTGCTGCGCGGCATCCCCGATCAGGAGATCGTGGACCTGCGTGAGACGCGGCCGCCCGCGGCGGGTCCGGCGGCCGGCTAGGCCGGAGGCGCGGTCACGGCCGGCGCAGTGTGAGCGCCCGGTCCACCCACATCATGCGGCCGGTGGGTGTGTCGCAGACCGACACGCTCATCTGGACCTCGAAGACCCAGAGCAGCTCGCTGGTGCTCAGCATCTGGTTGCAGCTGCCGAGCGCGTACTTCTCCGGCCCGAGGGCGAACCGCGTCGAATACCACACATACACTTCGGAAAACGAATCGGTCGTCTGGTAAGATGTGCTGCGCCGAAGCTGCCAGGTGGGCCACACCTTGAAACCAGTTTTCGCGCTGACGAGCAGCGCGCCGGGGTAATCGGCTTCGCGCAGAGCGCGCCAGGCCAGAGCCCCGGCGGCTAGCCCGCCGGCCAGCAGCGCCGCCACCGCCAGCGCCACAATCGCATAGAGGCCTGCCGCCCGGCGGTGTGTCTGCATGCCGGAATTATACTGTTCGGGGTGACGTATGTCCGTCAAAATCGAAGCGCCCGCCAGCCTGCTGCTCGGTCTGGCGCGGGCGGACACCGGTCCGCTGGCCGTCAGTCTGACCCTGCGCTACCCGCCCGTCCACCTAGATGCGCGCCCGGCCGTCCAACTGGAAGTCGAAGGCGCCTGCGCGCCGACAGCGTACGCGGCCGCCGAACGCGTGGGCCGGCCGGCTCAGATCGAGATCGAGCTCGCCATCCCCACCCTGATGGGCCTGTCCGGCGACCCGCTGCTGGCGCTGAGCGTGGCGCGGGCCCTAGCCGAATTGCATGACCAGCCCGCCCAGGCGCCGGCGCTGGCCCAGGCGCTGGGCTTCACGCCGGACCTGGCGCCGGAGGTCTGGGGCTTTGTTCAGGGCGGCTTGCTGCTGTGCGCCGTGGACGCGCCCTTGGAGCGCCCGCCGCTGCGGCGCCAGCGGCTGCAGCACGCCGACGCGCAGGCCTGGGTGATCGTCCTGTATCTGCCGCGCCCCGCCGACGACGACCCGGACAACCTGGAGGCTGAGCGCCGCGCCGCGCTGCTGGCCGCCGCCCCGCACCTGAGCGCGCCCACCGCCGCGCTGGTGGAGCAAGAGCTGTGGCCAGCCGCCGAGCGCGCTGACTTCCCGGCCTTTGCGCGCGCCCTGCAGGTTCTGTACGACGCCAACCAGGAGGCCCTGGCGGCGGCGGGCACCTCCCTCCGCCACCGGCCGCAAGCCCAGGCCATGCTGGAATTGCTGCGCGCCGAGCAGGTGCCGGCCTGCGGCGCCTGCCTCACCGGCCTGGGCGTGTGGGGCCTGATCCAGGGCGCGCAGCCCAGCATCCGGCTGCGGCAGAAGATGCAGGCGCTGGTGGGGATTGCGGGCGGCACCGTCCTGGGCACCATCACCGACAATGCCGGTGTTCAGGTTCACGCCGTCTGACCGCGCGCTGCGCGCCCGCCGGACGCATTTCCCGCGCACCGCCCAGTATGACCTCCCCCATGCCGGCCAACTCGGCCTCTGAGACGCCCGCTCACGCCACGCCCTGGACGGGTTGGGCGTACGCGCTCACCGCCAGCCTGGCTTTCAGCACGGTCACGCCAATCGGCAAGGCCGTCATCGCCGAGGGCGTGCCGCCGTCGGCCATCATCGTCGTGCGGCTGGCCATCACCACGGCCTTGCTCGGCCTGACGCTGGCGCTCACCAAGCCGGCCCGGCTGCGCGTGAACGCCCGCACCCTGCTGGTGTCCGCGGCCGTCGGCCTGTCTAACGGCGTGGGCATGCTCAGCTACTTCGCGTCGCTGCGCACCATCGATTCGTCGATCGCGTCCATGATCTTCTCGCTCAGCCCACTCATGACGCTGGTACTGCTGGCGCTGCGCGGCGAACCGTTCACGTACCGCCAGACCGTGCGGCTGGCGCTGGGGCTGGGCGGCGTCTACCTGCTCATCGGACCGGGCGGCCAGGTGGACCCCGGCGGCGCGCTGCTGGCCGCGGTCTCCATCATCACCGTCCCCGTGCAGCTGGTCTTCATCCAATGGTTCCTGCCGGAAGGCGATCCGCAGGCCTCGTCCTTCTATATGCTGGGCTGCATGCTGACGACGGCGTTGGCGGGCTGGCTATGGGAGGGCGCGCCGTGGCAGACGCCGGGCGTCGCCGGCTGGGCCGCTATCCTGGCGATCACGCTGGTGGGCACTTACTTCGGCCGGCTGGCGATGTTTGTGGCTGTCCAACGCCTGGGCGGCGGTCAGATGGGTCTGCTGGCCCCATTCGAGACCTTGCTGACGGTCGCGTGGTCGGTGTTGTTCCTGCGTGAGCGCCTGACGCCGATCCAGTGGCTGGGCGGCGGCCTGGTGCTGGTGAGCGCGCTGCTGGCCGTGCAACGGCTCGGCCGGGTCCGCCTGCGCGTGACGCGCCGCCGGCCGGAGTAAGCGAGCAGGAATTCTCTGACCATGCCGGCTGGCGCTGCTGCCCTCCCCGCTGTCCATGACCCCTGAAGCCTCCCGCGCCGCCCGCCAGCCGCGCAACCCGCTGCGCCCGCTGGAGACGGTGACGCCCGAGCAGATCGAGCAGCTGCACCAGGCCTCCCTGCGCATCCTGGAGGAGGTGGGCGTCGAGTTTCAGGATGCCGAGACGCTGAGCCTGTGGGGACAAGCCGGCGCCGCCGTGGACCACGGCGCGCAGCGCGTGCGGCTGGACCGCGGCCTGGTGCTGGAACTGGTGGCCAAGGCGCCGCGCACCTTCACCTGGCGGGCGCGCCAGCCCGCGCACAGCCTGCAGATCGGCGGAGACGCGCTGGCGTTCGGCCCGTGCGGCGGCATGGTCTACGTCAGCGACCTGGAGCGCGGCCGCCGCGTCGGCACCCTGGCGGACTACGAAGCCTTCGTCAAGCTCGCCCACCTGATCCCGGCCTTGCACTTCGCGGCTTGGGGCCAGGTGGAGCCGGCCGACCTGCCGGTCTCGGTCCGGCACCTGTACCGCCTGCGCTCGGCGTTTCTGCTCAGCGACAAACCGGTCAGCGAGGCCGCCCACGGCCGCGAGATCACGGCCGATTGCGTGGCGATGGCGCGCCTGGTCTTCGGCGACGGCGACGCGCAGAGCGCATCGCTTAAGCCGCCGGCTTGCCCGGCGGCCACGATCGGCGACGTCATCAACGTCAGCAGCCCGCTGCGCTTCGATCAGCGCATGTTGGGCGGCCTGCTCACCTACGCGCGCGCGGGCCAGGCCACGTATATCACGCCCTTCATCCTGGCCGGCGCCATGAGCCCGATCAGTTTGGCGGCGGCGCTGGCCCAGCAGAACGCCGAGGCGCTGGCCGGGGTGGCGCTGACGCAGCTGGCCCGGCCGGGCGCGCCGGTGCTGATGGGCGGCTTCACCACCAACACCGACATGCGCTCGGGCAGCCCGGCCTTCGGCACGCCGGAGGGCGCCTGGGCGCTGAGCGTGGGCGCGCAGCTGGCGCGCTTCTACGGCCTGCCCTACCGCGGCAGCGGCGCCCTGACGAACGCCAACGTCCCGGACGCGCAGTCCGCGTACGAGAGCCTGTGGACGCTGTGGCCGGCCGTGCTGTCCGGCGCGCACCTGATCATGCACGGCGCCGGCTGGCTGGAGGCCGGCCTGACCGCGTCGTTCGAGAAGTTCATCCTGGACGCTGAGAATTTGGCCATGTTTGAGCATTTCCTGGAGGGCCCGACCATTGATGACGAGACCCTGGCGCTGGACTTGAGCGCGGCCGTCGGCGCCGGCGCCCACACCCAGGCCCGCTTCGCCAGTGAGTTCTTCCGGACCACGGCCGCCGACCGGCTGGACTACGAGGCCTGGGCCGCGGCCGGGAGCTGGGACGCGCCCCGCCGCGCCCAGCAGGTGTGGCAGGACCTATTAAACCGTTACGAGCCGCCCGCGCTAGACCCGGCCATCCGCGAGGCCCTGGACGATTACGTGGCCCGGCGCGAACGCGAACTGGCGGGAAAGAACCTGTACGAGTAAGCTGGGCTGCGGCCCGGAGGCTGACCCGATGACCACACCACCGCTGAAAACCATCGCTGTCTTAGGCGCCGGCACGATGGGCGCCGGCATCGCCCACGTCACCGCGCTGGGCGGCTTCACCACCTTGCTCTACGATGTGGCGCCGGAGGCCGCCGCCGCCGGTTACGAGCGCGTCCGCGCCGCGCTGCGCCAGGGCGTAGAGCTTGGCAAGACCACGCCGGAAGCCGCCGCCGCCGCGCTGGCGCGCCTGTTTACCACGGCGGCGTTGGCGGACTGCGCGGTGGCCGACCTGGTCATCGAGGCCGCGCCCGAACGACTGGACCTCAAGCGCGAGCTCTTCCAGAAGCTGGACACCGTTTTGCCGGCCGCGGCGCTGCTCGCCTCCAACACCTCGTCGCTGTCCATCACGGTCCTGGCCGGGGCCACCCGCCGCCCGCAGCAGGTGCTCGGCCTGCACTTCTTCAACCCGCCGCAGCGGATGGCCCTGGTGGAGGTCGTGCGCGGCGATCAGACCTCGGACGCGACGCTGGCGGCCGGGCTGGCTTTCGCCCGCGCGCTGGGCAAGACGCCCGTGGTCTGCCGGGATACGCCCGCCTTCATCGCCAACCGCGTCGCCCGGCCGTACTACGGCGAGGCCTTCCGGCTGCTCGGCGAGGGCGGCCTGGACGCGGCCACGCTCGACGCGCTCATGCGGTCGGCCGGCTTCAAGATGGGGCCGTGCGAGCTGATGGACCTGATCGGCCTGGACGTGAACTACGCCGTCACGCAGTCCGTGTACGCGGCCTTCTTCCACGATCCGCGTTACCGGCCGCACCCGCTCCAACCGCAGATGGTGGCCGCCGGCCGCCTGGGGCGCAAAGCCGGGCGCGGCTTCTACGTCTACGACGAGCCGGCCGCCTGAGCGCGGCGCAGCCGGGGGCGATATCATTAGGGCACGCTTGGCACTGACGTTGCGGACCTGAGCGGGAGAGAACACATGGCCCACGCCCATTCGGATCATACCGATCACGCCGACCACGGGCACACCCACGGCGTCGTCGACCCGGCGCTGTTCAGCACGGAGCGCGGCGTCAACGCGCTCAAGTGGTCGCTGCTGGGCCTGATGGCGACGGCGCTGCTGCAGATCGTGGTCGTCTACTTCACGGGCAGCGTCGCCCTGCTGGCCGACACCATCCACAACTTCGGCGACGCGCTGACGGCCCTGCCGTTGTGGGTGGCGTTCCGCGTCGGCACCTGGAAACCGAACAAACGCTACCCGTACGGCTATGGCCGCGTCGAGGACCTGGCCGGCGCCTTCATCGTGTTCATGATCCTGTTCAGCGCCGTCGTGGCCGCGTCGGAGTCGCTGCGCCGCCTGGCCGAGCCGCAGCCGGTGACGCACGTCTGGGCGGTGGCCCTGGCCTCCCTCATCGGCTTCGTCGGCAACGAGGCTGTGGCCTGGTACCGCATCCGCGTCGGGCGCGCCATCGGCAGCGCCGCGCTGGTGGCCGACGGTCAGCACGCACGCGCCGACGGCCTGACCAGCCTGGCCGTGCTGGCCGGCGCGGTCGGCGTCTGGCTGGGCTTCCCGCTGGCCGATCCGCTGGTGGGCCTCGGCATCACCGTCCTCATCGCCAAGATCGCCTGGGACTCGGGCAAGCAGGTACTGGCGCGGATGCTGGACGGCGTGGAGCCGGGCGTGGTGGACGAGGTTGAGCACGCCGTGGCCCACGTCCCCGGCGTGCAGGCCGTGACCGACGTGGCCGTGCGTTGGCTCGGGCACCGCCTGCGCGCCGAGCTGGGCGTGACGGTGGACCCGGCGCTCACCGTCGCCCAGGGGCACGCCATCGCCGCCGCCGCGCAGCACGCGCTGCTGCATCATCTGCCGTATCTGTCCAGCGCCGTCATCCATGTCGACCCGGCCGACGCCGGCCACGCTCACCATCGCATCGCCGCGCACACGCACGACGAGCTACCGGCGCACGGCCACTGACCGCCCGCCACCCATCTTTCATCATGACCGCCATCGTCCCTGTCATCGTCTACTCCGACTACGTCTGACCGTGGTGCTTTATGGCCGAGTCCGGTCTGGACTCGCTCGCTGAGACCCACGCCATCACCGCCACCTGGAAGGCCTACGAGCTCCGCCCGGCCGAAGCGCCGCGCCCAGCGCCCGAGGAGGAGGCTCGTTTCCGGCGCTACCTTAAGGACGGCTGGCCACGCGTGGCCGCCATTGCCCAGGAGCGCTTCGGGCTGACGCTGCAGGAGCCGCCCTACCGGCCCGAGCTGCGCACGCGGCTGGCCCACGTGGCCACCAAGGCCGCGGCCGCGTTGGGCCAGGGCGACGCCTTCCACCGGGCCGTCTTCCGCGCCTACTGGTTCGAGGGCCGCGACATCGGCTCCGCGGCCGTCCTGGCCGAGATCGCGGCCGCCATCGGCCTGGCGCCGGCCGCGTTTGAAGCCGAGCTGGCCGACGACGTCCACCGCTACGCCGTGACCGCCGACCAGCAATGGGCCTACCAGGCCGGGTTGAGCGGCGTGCCGGCCTTCATCTTCGGCGACCGCTACCTGGTGAGCGGCGCCCAGCCGGTGGAACTGCTGCGCCAGGTGGCCGACCGCTGCCTGGCGGAAGGACTGACGGCATGAAGGTCGTCGTCGCCGGGGAGCTGCCGCTGGCCGAAGAGGTCTTTCAGCTCTGCGTCGCGGCCGGCCACACCACCTCGCTGTACCTGGTGGAGACCCTGACCGACGCCTTCACCACGCAGCGCCTGCGCGCGGACGCCAACGCCGCCGACGTGGCGGTGGAATGCCACAACGAGTCGCGGGAGGCCAAGGCGCGGCTGATCGAGCTGCTCGGCGGCGCGCGCCTGCTGGGCGCATCGGCGCTGGCCTGCGCCACCACCGAGGTCGCGAGCGGCGCGGCGCGGCCGGAGACCGTGACCGGCTGGGGTGCGCTGCCGCCGCTGGGCGCGGGCGGGACCGTGGAGCTGGCCGCCGGCCTGCGCACGGGCGCGGAGGCCCTGGAACGAGCCGAGGCGTTCTGGCGGTCGCTGGGCCTGGCGGTCACGCGCGTGCCGGATGGACCCGGCCTGGTGCGGGCCCGGATTGTGTGCGCGCTGGTCAACGAGGCGGCCGTGGCGCTGCAAGAGGGCGTGGCCTCGGCCGCCGACATCGACACCGCCCTGCGGCTCGGCCTGAACTATCCGCACGGCCCGCTGGCCTGGGGCGACCTGATCGGCCTGGACGTGGTGCTGGGCGTGATGACGGGCTTGTTCACCGAATACGGGGACGACCGTTACCGCCCCGCCCCGCTGCTGCGGCGCTACGTGCAGGCCGGCTGGCTGGGCCGCAAGGCCGGGCGCGGCTTCTTCGAATACCCGGCGTCGCCGTCCGAGGCGGGCGGCCGCGCCTGAGCACTGGAGCACAGAGATCATGGAATATCGCCAACTTGGCCGGGCCGGCGTCAAGGTCTCGGCCGTCGGGATCGGCTGCAACCAGTTCGGCGGCAAGGTAGATCGCGCCGGGACACGCGCCGTCGTCCACGCCGCGCTCGACCACGGCCTGAACTTCTTCGACACCGCCGACGTCTACGGCAGTCAGGGCGGCTCGGAGGCGTTTCTGGGCGACGCCCTGGCCGGCCGCTGGGACCAGGTGGTGCTGGCCACCAAGGGCCGCTCCAAGATGGGCGACGGCCCCAACGACCAGGGCACGTCGCGCTACCATCTGCAGAACGCCGTCGAGGCCAGCCTGCGCCGGTTGAAGACCGACCACATCGACCTGTACCAGATCCACAGCTGGGACGACGGGACGCCGATCGCGGAGACGCTGCGGGCGCTGGACGACCTGGTGCGCGCCGGCAAGATCCGGTATATCGGCGCGAGCAACTTCGCGGCCTGGCAGTTGTGCCGGAGCAACGACGTGGCCGAGCTGTTCGGCTGGGAGAGCTTTGTCACCGTCCAGCCGCACTACCATATGCTGGAGCGCGAGATCGAACGCGAGCTGGTGCCCTACTGCCGCTGGGCGGGCGTGGGCATCCTGCCGTATTACCCGCTGGCGGGCGGTTTCCTGACCGGCAAGTACAAGCGCGGCGAGGCGCCGCCGGTTGGCAGCCGCGGCGAGCGTAGCCCGTACGTGCAGAAATACCTGACCGACGCCAACTTCGACCGGCTGGACCGCCTGGCCGCCTTCGCCGCCGCGCACGGCCACAGCCTGCACCACCTCGCCTTCGCCTGGCTGCTCGGCCAGGGGCCGGTGTGCTCGGTGATCGCCGGCGCCACCTCGCCCGAGCAGGTGGCCGCCAACGCCGCCGCCGGCGCGTGGCGGCTCACCCCGGCGGAGCTGACCGAAGTGCGCGCCGTGCTGGAAGCCCAGGCCTGAAGCCCCGCCGCCCCGCCGGCGCAGGAAAGGCAACGATGACTCTGACTCTGCCTGGCAAGCGCAAGCCCTACGTCATGGCCCACCGCGGCAACCGCGTGGCCTGCCCGGAGAACACGCTGGCCGCTTTTCGGCGCGCCCTGGCCGACGGCGCCGATCTGCTGGAGACTGATCTGCACCTGAGCCGCGACGGCGCCTTCGTGTGCATCCACGACGCCACCGTGGACCGGACCACGGACGGGCGCGGCGCCGTGGCCGACCAGACCGTGGCCGAGCTGAAGGCGTGGAGCGCCGGCTGCGGGCGGCCGGAGTTCGCGGCCGAGCGCATCCCGCTGCTGGACGAAGTGGCCGCCCTCCTGCCGGCCGACCGGGTGCTGGCGCTGGAGTTAAAGTGCGACCGGTTCCTGGAGCCGGAGATCGCCCGGCGCCTGGCGGAGACGCTCAGCCGTCTGGGCATCCGGACGCGCACGATCCTGCTCTCATTCAGCCTGGCGCGCGTCCAGGCCGTGCGCGCAGTCGCGCCGGACTTGCTGGCCGGCTACATCACCCTCAACGATCCCCTGCCGCTCCGCGACGCGGCCATGTTCGGGCCGCTCTGGCCGCTGCTGCTGGTCAACCCGCTGTACGTGGCGCTGGCCCACCGGCGCGGGCGCGTGGTCTGCCCGCTGGACCCCGCGCCGGACGGCCGCCTGTGGCTGTACCGCCTGCTCGGCTGCGACGCCGTGCTCACCGACGACCCGGCCGCCACGCTCAAGGCGCTGGGGCGGCGCTGAACCGAGAACTAAAAAGCGGGCGCCGCGCGGCGCCCGCTTTTGATTCTGAGAGGGTCGTCAGTCCTCGGCCAGGACGATCACGCGGTCTTCGGCCGTGAAGGTCACGGCCTCGGCCTTATCCGGGTTGACGACCACGCCATAGGCTTGCGCGGCGTCGCCGGAGTGCGCCTTGAGCTTATAGCCGAGGGCCACCTCGCCGCGCCGGCGGGCGGCCTCCACCACCGTGTAGAAGCTGACCGGCTCACCCGTGACCACGTAGGCGCTCACCGGCTTGAGGTAGATCTCCACGCCCTCCGGATCGAACAGGTCCGTAAAGACGGCGTTGAGCTCCTTGTTCTCCGAGACCTGCGACATCATCAGGCTGACCAGGCGGTCGCTGACGATGAAGTCGTCGGCGTGGGTGACCTCGGCCAGAGCCCGGTTGCGGTTATCCAGCATTTCGCTGACGATCGAGAACGACTGACCCAGGCGCTCGCCGATATCGCGCAGGTGCAGCAGCGTGATCAGCGTGCGCGCGTCGGCCTGCTGCGGCTCCACGCCCTGCGAGTACGAGAGCACGATGACGTGCTGATAGGACGGCAGATCCAGGCCGTCCAGGGTGCGCCGGTCGGTGGTGTCAGCGTGCTGAAAGATCACCTTCTGGTTCTGCTGCGGGCAGCGCCGGGCGATCTCGTCGCCGGCCGCCTCGATCTCGGCCACCACCACGATCTCCGAGCCGGGCGCCACGTAATGATCCAGCTCATTGATAATCGACGGCCCGCGCCAGTTCCAGCCCAGGATGAGCGTGCGCTCCGGCGCCGGCGCCGGCAGCGCCTCCGAGCGGATGGCGGCCGCCTGCACGGCCGGCGCCTGGCTGGCGAGCCGGATCGTGTCGTCGTCCTCGGAGATGACGATGAGCTGATCGCCCTGCGCCAGGACGGTATCCATGCCCGGGCTCAGGCGCGGACCGCCGGTCTCTGAACGCACGCCGATCACGGTGGAATCCGGGTAGGCCAGCAGGGCCTCGCCGAACGTCCGGCCGACCAGGGCCGGCTCCGCCTTGAAGTAGATCTCGTCGCCGCCGAAGTCCAGCAGTTCGGTGTAGACCACCGACAGGCCGGATTGGCGGCAGGTCTGGGCGATGATGCGCGAGATCAGGTCGCCCACCAGCACCAGTTCCACCTCGTCGCGGCCGACCATGCGCGCCACTTCCAGGTTCTTGGGATCGCTGATCTCGGCCACGATGTGATAGCGGCCGGCGTGGCGCTTGGGGTTGTTGGTGATGGCCAGGATCGTCTTGATCACGCTCGAGTCCGGGTCGTCGCCCTCGGGCGCCACGGCGATGATCGCGCGAGCTGTGTTCAGGCTGGCGATCTCCAGATCACTCAGGTCGATCGGGCTGCCGGTGCGGCAGACCACGCGCGTCTTGCCGAAATTGCCGACCTTGTCCTTGAGCGCGTCCTCCATCGCGATCTTGTCTTCCGGGCCGAGGATGACGATGCACGGGTTTTTCTGGTTGGCGTTGGCGATGATCAGCTCGGACACGATCGAGAAGATCTGCTCGGACCAGCCCAGGATGACGGTGTGGCCGGCCTCCACCACGCGCGAGCGGCCCTTGCGGAGCTCGGCCAGCTTCTCCTCCAGGCCGTTGTTGAGGACGCCGATCAGGGTGCTGACGGTGAAAACGCCGCCCAGGGTGACAGCCAGCATCGCGCCCAGGAAGAGCGGGCTGCCGGCGTCGCCGCCCATCGTGCCTGTGTCCAGCGTGCGCAGCAGGCCCATCCAGGCCAACTCCAGGAAACCGGCCGGCGTGCCATCATCGTGGGCGGGCGCCGAGCCCGTCAGGATCACGAAGGCGGCCACGGCCGCGATCAACAGCGCTGACAGCGCAAACAGGCCGCCGAGCAAAGCCAGCGTGCCCCGCGACATGAAGTTATCGAACCGATAGCGCAGGCGGTCCTGAAGAGAGAATTGTTCCACGGGCGTCTCCGAGTGTGGGCTAGAGGTGAACGCGTAGACTGTAGCACGCAGGCGCTTCAAACGGAGTGGGAAATTGGTTGGTAGAGCGAGGTCTAGGCGCGGTAGCGGGCGGTGATCTGCGCGGCGTAATCGGCCAGGCTCAGCCGCAGCGCCGCTGGGGTCAGCACCTCCACCGCCCCGCCCAGCCCCAGCAGCCGCGTCCGGGCCTCTTCCAGCGTTTCAAAACCCAGGCGCACGGACAGCCAGCCAGCGGCGTCCGGGCTGGCGGCCACTCCGCCCGGCGCCCGGCCTCGCCCAGGTAGTAGCCCAGGTACGGGAGGATCTCCGGCCGCGCGCGCAGCGCCACCGCGCAGCCGGGGCGGTCCTGAGCCTGCTGCTCGCGCCAGGCGCGCCAGAAGGCGGCCGTGTCGAAGTCAGCCGGGCGCTCAAAAAAGCCCGGCGCGGCCTGAATATCCAGGAATTCGGCCAGCGGGCGCGCCCGCACCTGCCCGCGCCAGGCGTAGACCAGGTGCCAGGCGCCGGCCTGGGCCACCAGGCCATAGGCGTCCACGGTCTGCGCCACCTCGACACCGGCCCACAACCGGTAGCGCACGTCCAGCTGGCGGTCTTCCCAGATGGCGCGTTGGACCACGGCCAGGTGCGGCGCCGCCCGGTCAGCGCCAGCCGGCGCGGACCAATCCAGGTGGAGACGGCCGCGCACCCGTTCTTCGTCCGCCTGGCGCGCGGCCGGGAGGGCGGCCGCCAGCTTCAGCAGCGCCGACCGCAGCGCCTGGCTGACCCCCAGCGCCTCCAGCGGCGCCGGGATGCTGAGCATGAACAAAGCCCGCGTCTCGGCCTCGGTCAGGCCCGTCAGCGTCGTCCGGTAGGGTTCCAGCAGGCCGCAGCCGCCGCCGGGCCCACGCTCGGCGTACACGGGCACGCCGGAGGTGCTCAGCGCCTCCAGGTCACGGTAGATTGTGCGCTCTGAGACCTCCAGCTCGGCGGCCAGGGCCTGAGCCGTCATCCGGCCACGGGTCTGCAAAAGCATCAGGAGCGACAACAGCCGGTCAGCGCGCATAGAAGTATTCCTGTCAGGCTCATCGAATTGTAGTGCGAAATCCTGACACACGGTGTCAGGTGGGTGGGGCTATGCTGAGGGCGCTCATGGGCATCCGCTTGTTTTGATCGTGACAAGGAGACAACTATGACTGACTCAGACGTCCGCATTGTGCGCCTGCCGCCGCTGCGGGTGGCCGCCGCCCTGGCTTACGGCGCCGAGCCGGAGTTGGAGGCCTGGGGGACTCTGCTGACCTGGGCGCACGTTCACCACCAGTTGGACGTGACGCCGGCCCCGCGCTTCTTCGGCTTCAACAACCCGGACCCGGCGCCGGGCACGCCGAACCACGGCTACGAGCAGTGGCTGACGGTCGGGCCGGAGGCGGCGGGCGACGGGGCTGTGACCGTGAAGGATTTTCCCGGCGGCCTGTACGCCGTCCTGCACTGCCCGGGCATCCCGAACCCCGAGATCTGGGCCCGGCTGGTGGCCTGGCGCGAGTCCAGCCGCTACCGCCCGGCTCACCATCAGTGGCTCGAGGAATGCCTGACGCCGCCTGGGGTCCCGCCGGCCGACATGGTCTTCGATCTGTACCTGCCGATCGCCGAATAGCTGCCGGCGGAGTTGGGCAGTTCCGGCGACTGCGGTAGAATCGACCAGGGAGCGTGAGGCCGCTTGCCTCACGCTCCCCGTTTTGTGACCGACGCTTCCCTCTCCGAAACACAGCCGCTGGAGGCCGGGCCGGGCCTGGCCCGCAGCGCCTCGATCCTGTCGCTGGGCAACATCGCCAGCCGCCTCTTGGGCTTCCTGCGTGACGCCACTATGTCGCGCCTGTTCGGCTCGGAGGCCGACGCCCTGGCCCTGGCCCTGACCATCCCGATCCAGATCTACGACCTGGTCACCGGCGGCCTGGTCAACTCCGCGTTGGTGCCGGCCTTCAGCGAGTACACGCCGGAGGCGCGCCGCGCCGAGCTCTGGCGCCTGGCCAGCACGCTGCTTACCCTGGCCGCCGGCGCCATCACTGCGCTGGTGGTCGTACTGATCCTGGTGGCGCCCCAGGTGATCGCCTTGTTCGCGCTCATCGGCGGCGGCACCGCCCCGGCCATCCAGGCCACGGCCGTTGGCCTGCTGCGGATCACGCTGCCGGCCGTCGTCTGCCTCAGCCTGTCCGGCATCCTCACCGGCCTGTTATACGCGCTCCAGCGCTTCACGCTGCCGGCCTTCACCGGCGCGGTCTTCAACGCCAGCATGGTCGTGGTCTCACTCTGGCTGGCGCCGGCGTACGGCGTGGCCGCGATGGCGCTGGGCCTGCTCGTCGGCGCGGCGCTGCAGGTGTTGCTCCAACTGCCGGCCCTGCCAGACGGCCTGCGGGCGCTGCGCCCGAGGCTGGCGCTCGACCATCCCGGCCTGCGCCGGATCTTCGCGCTGTACGTGCCCATCATCGTCAGCCTGGTCATCACCCAGGCGTCCATCTATCTCGGCCTGGGGCTGGCCTTCGGCTTCGTCGGCGGCCTGAGCTGGATGCGCTACGCCACCACGCTCTACCAGTTCCCGCTCGGCCTGGTGGCCGTGGCGGTCTCGTCGGCCATCCTGCCCACGCTGGCCGGGCAGGCCAGCGGCGCGGCGCCCGGCGACTTCAAGGCCACGCTCGTCCAGGGCATCAACCTGGTGATGCTGCTGATGATCCCGGCCACGGTCGGCCTGTTCGTGCTGGCCGAGCCCATCGTCAGCCTGGTCTTCGGGGGCGGCCGCTTCACGCCGGAGGACACGCTGATGACGGCGCGCGTCCTGCAGGTCTTCTTGTTCGGCTTGAGCTTCGCGGCCGTGGACCAACTGCTGATCTTCGCGTTCTACGCCCGGCACGACACGCTGACGCCGTCCAGCGTGGGCGTGTTGAGCGTGGTTGTCTACATCGCCGTCGCCGTGCTGACCCGGCCGGCGCTCGGCCTGTTCAGCCTGATGGCGGCCGACTCGCTCAAACAGATCACGCACGCGCTGGTGACCGGCGCGCTGCTGTGGCGGCGCCTGGGCGGGCTGCAGCGCCGCGCGGACGGCACCGCCACCGGCCTGTGGTCGACGCTGGCCCGGATCAGCCTGGCCGCCGCCGCCATGGGCGCGGCCGTCGCCGCTGCCGAGTGGGCGCTGACCTGGCTCAACCTGCCGGCCGGCCTGGGGCGGGATGCAGCCCGCGTGGCCGGGCCGGGCCTGCTCGGCGTGGTGGTCTACTTTGCGCTGGCCGCCTGGCTGCGGGTGGGCGAGGTCCGCCTGGCCCTGGACGTGATCCGGCGCCGGTTGCTTCGAGTATAATCGCCGTCGCTGACGGCTGACGCAGGGCGAAGGACGAGAGGGCTCGCGAGTCCGCCGCTTTCGTCCGCCGCCTTGGTCCTTCGCCTCATGTCTGATAAACCTTCTCTACCTCCCGATCTCTACACCGAAGACTATTTCCTGCACGCCTGCGAGGGCTTTCAGGAGTTCGCCGAGACGCAGGGCGAGCGGCTCTCGCGCCGGCTGAGCGCGGCCTTCGCCGTGGCCGCCGTCCAGCCCGGGATGCGCGTGCTGGACCTGGGCTGCGGGCGCGGTGAGATCGTGCGCCACTGCGCGCGGCTGGGCGCCGACGCGTACGGCGTGGACTATGCGCCGGTGGCGCTCAAGCTGGCCAGCGAACTGGTGCGCCAGGACGCCGATGTCAAGGCGCGCCTGGGCCTGGCGCGCTCGGACGCCAAAGTGCTGCCGTTCCCGGACGCGAGCTTTGACCGCGTGCTAATCTTCGACGTGGTCGAACACCTGTATCCCTGGGAGCTGGACCTGTGCCTGACCGAGGTGCGCCGCACGCTGCGGCCGGGCGGCGCCGTCATCGTCCACACTGCGCCGAACGTCTGGTATGACCGCTACGCCTATCCGCTGGTGCGGGCGGTGCGCGGGCTGCTGGGCCAGGGCACCCAGTATCCCAAGAACCCGCGCCTGCTGAACGTGGCCGCCAACGCAGACGTGCACGTCAACGAGCAGAGCCAGTTCAGCCTGGCGCGCACCCTGCGCCGCAACGGCTTTCGCCAGGTGAAGGCCTGGCTGGAATCGCCGCCCCAGAACCGCCAGGAGAACGCCGTCTTCGCCGCCGCCCGCAAGCTGCTGTTCGGCGCGCCGCCGTTCCGCTACTTCTTCGAGCGCGAGGTCTTCGCCGTCGGCGAAAAGTGACCAAGGACGAAGGCCGAACGCCGGCCGCTGACCCGCCCGCTTTCGCCCTCGCCCGCCGTTTCGCAAAGAGGTCGCCATGGATTATCGCCGTCTCGGCCAGACCGGCCTGAAAGTCTCCACGCTCTGCCTCGGCACCATGCAGTTCCGCTGGACGACCGACGCCGCCACCGCCCACCAGGTGCTGGACGCCTTCGTCGAGGCCGGCGGCAACTTCGTGGACACCGCCGACATCTACACCAACTGGGCCGCCGGCCTGCAGGGCGGCGAAGCCGAGACCGTCATCGGCGAGTGGCTCACGCTGCGCGGCCGGCGCCGCGACCTGGTCCTGGCGACCAAGGCGCGCGGGCGGATGTGGCCGGGACCGAACGGCGAAGGCCTGAGCCGTGCCCACCTGATCCGGGCCTGCGAAGACTCGCTGCGCCGCCTGCAGACCGACTACCTCGACCTGTACCAGACGCACTGGCCGGACGCTGATACCCCGATCGACGAGACCCTGCGCGCCCTGGAGGATTTGGTGCGCGCCGGCAAAGTGCGCTATCTGGGCTGCTCCAACCACAACGGCTGGCAGCTGACCGAGGCCATCCTCACCGCCCGCCACGCCGGCCTGAGCGAGTACGTGTCGCTCCAGCCGCACTGGTCGCTGGTCCACCGCGCCGAGTTCGAGCGCGACGCCTACCCCGTGGCGCGCAAATACGGCCTGGGCATCATCCCGTACAGCCCGCTCGGGCGCGGCTTCCTGACCGGCAAGTACCGGCGCGGCCAGGCGCTGCCGGACAGCCAGCGGCGCGGCGCCGTCCAGCGCCTGATGACCGACCGGAATTTCGCCATCCTGGACAAGCTGGACGAAGCGGGCCGACTGCTCGGCAAGACGCCGGGCCAGGTGGCGTTGGCCTGGCTGCTGGCCAAACCCAACGTGGCCGCCCCCATCATCGGCGCCAACACGCCCGCGCAGCTCGCCGACAGCCTGGGCGCAGTCGGCCTGAAACTGGACGCCGCCACCGTGACGGCCCTGGACGAAGTCAGCGCCTGGCCGACGGAGGCCGACCAAGCATGAAACTCCTCATCCTGGGCGGCACCGTCTTCCTCGGACGCCACATTGTCGAGGTTGCGCTGGCGCGCGGCCACACCGTGACGCTGTTCAACCGCGGCCAGCGCAACCCAGACCTCTTTCCCGAGCTGGAGAAGCTGCGCGGCGACCGCCTGGCGCCGGACGGCCTGGCGGCGCTGAAGGGCCGTTGGTGGGATGCCGTGATCGATCCGTCCGGCTACGTGCCGCGCGCGGTGCGCGCCTCCGTCGAGCTGCTGGCCGAGGCCGTCGAGCACTACACCTTCATCTCCAGCCTCTCGGTCTACGCCGACAGCCGACAGCTCGGCATCGCCGAGACTTATCCGGTGGGCACCCTGGCCGACCCGACCGTGGAGCAGGTGACGGGCGAGACCTACGGCCCGCTCAAAGCGCTGTGCGAGCAGGCGGCCGAAACCGCCTTGCCCGGCCGCGTCCTGACCGTGCGCGCCGGCCTGATCGTGGGTCCCAACGACCCCACCGACCGGTTCACATACTGGCCGGCGCGCGTGGCGCGCGGCGGCGAAGTGCTGGCGCCGGTCCGGCCCGATTACCGCGTCCAGTTCGTGGATGTGCGCGACCTAGCCGGCTGGATCGTGCGCGCCGTGGAAGCGCGCACGGCCGGCGTCTTCAACGCCACCGGCCCAGACGGCGTGGGCACGCTGGGCGAAGTGCTGGAGACCAGCCGCCTCGTCAGCGGCAGCGGCGCGCGCTTCACCTGGGTCGGCGAGCCCTTCCTCTTGGAGCAAAAGGTGGGGCCATGGATGGAACTGCCGCTGTGGATCCCGGACTCGGACCCGGATGCCGCCGGCTTCTCGGCCTTCGATTGCGGCCGCGCGCTGGAGGCCGGCCTGGCGTTCCGGCCCCTGGTGGAGACCGTCCGGGACACGCTCGCCTGGGCGGCGACGCGCCCAGCCGACCACGCCTGGCGGGCCGGCCTCCCGCCCGAGCGCGAGGCTGAGCTGCTGCGGCTCTGGCACGCGCGCTAAAGTGAGCGGCTCGCCCGACGCTCACGGCCATCCATGATCCCGCTCGTCTCCCGCATCGCCGGCTGCCTGGCCGGCCTGGCGTTGGGCGACGCGCTCGGCACGCCCACCCAGCCGACGCCGGAGGCCACCCGCGCGCGCTACGGCCGCATCCGCACGTTCCTGGCCCCGCACCCCGACGATCCCTTCGGCCACGCCGGCCTGCGCGCCGGCCAGATCACCGACGACACCCAGGCCGCGCTGGCCCTGGTCCAGGCTGTGCTTCAGAAGCGCGCCTTCTCGGTGGACATCGCGGCCGAAGCGCTGTTAGCCTGGCTGGACTCGATCGACGCCGCCCACTCGCCCTACGTCGGCCCCAGCACCAAAGCCGCCTACCACGCGCTCAAACGCGGCGTGCCCGCCACCGCAAGCGGCCTCGGCGGTACGACGAACGGCGCCGCCATGCGTGTGGCGCCGCTGGGCTTCCTGGCTCGGGACCCTGAGGCCGTGAACGACTACGCGGTCTGGTCCGCCCTGCCGACGCACAACTCGCCGGTCGGGCTGGCCAGCGCCGCCGCCGTGGCCGGCGCAGTGCGGGCCGCCGCTTCCGGCGCGGAACTGCCCGGCCTGATTGCGGCCGCAGGCGAGAGCGCCCAGGCCGGCGCGCGCCGCTACGCCGGCCCGCCGCTGTTCGCGGTCGCGCCCGACCTCGGCCGCCGCATCGCGTGGGCGGTGAGCCTGGCGGCGGAGGGGCCGCGCGCCCTCCCCGATCCGGACGACTGGCCGGAGTCGGTCTGGGCGAGGCTGCGAACGTTATACGACCTGGTCGGGGCCGGGCTGGCCGCCCAGGACAGCGTGCCCACGGCGCTGGCGCTGGTGACGCTCGCGGACGGCGACCCATTAACGGCGGCCCGGTTAGCCGCCAACCTGGGCGGCGACGGCGACACCATCGGCGCAATCGCGGGCGCGCTCGGCGGCGCCCTGCGCGGCCTGGACGCCATCCCGGCTGACCTCGTCCAAACGCTGGAGCAGGTGAACGGCCTGGACTTTCGGCGGCTGGCGCAGGATTACCTCGCCGTCCTCCACGCGCACTTCTGACGCGCCATGAACGCCACGCGATCTTTTGTGACGCTCGGCGACCTGATCGCCGACCTGGTCCTGGGCGTTGAGGCCCTGCCCATTGAGCTTGGCCAACATCCGGCCGTGTCCGACCTCACGCTTGGGCCGGGCGGCGCCGGCAATGCGCTGATGGCCGCCGCCCGCTTGGGCCTGAGGCCGGTTGCCTTGGGCGGGATCGGCGGCGACTGGATCGGCGAGCGCGTGCTGAGTCAGTTGCGGGTGGAGGGCGTGGACGTCACCGGCGTCACCGTGATGCCGGGCGAGACCACGCCCGTGTCCGTGGTGTTGCGCGCCAACGGCGGCCAGCACGTTTTCATGGGGCGCGCCGGCACACGCGGCCCGGCGCGTTTAGGCGAGGCCGATCAACGCGCCCTGACGAGCGCCGGCGTTGTGCTGGTGGACGGCTGGACCTGGCGGCAGGACTGGCCGGGCGTGATCCTGGCCGGCACACAGAGCGCGGCCCAGGCGGGCGTCCCGGTGCTCTTCGACCCCGGACCGGCGGTGGCTTGGGTCGACGCGGACTGGCTGCTGGCGATGCTGGCCGCCGCCAGCATCCTGCTGGCGACCGAAGCGGAGGCCGACGCGCTGGCGCGGCGGCTGGGGCTGAGCGACTCGGAGGCGCTGGCGGAGCGCGTCGCCACCGTCGTCGTCAAGCGCGGCGCGGACGGCTGCCGCATCCGCAGCGGGCCGCAGACCTGGGACTGTGCGGGCTTCCCGGTCTCCGTGGTGGACCCGGTGGGCGCCGGTGACTGCTTTGCGGCGGCGGTGGCCTGGGGTCTGCTGCGCGGCCTGGCCTGGGACGCCATCGGCGCCGTCGCCAACGCCGTCGGCGCCGCCATGGTTCAGAAAGCCGGCACCGCGCTGGCGGCGCCCACCCGGCCGGAAGTGGCGGCCCTCCTCAAACAGCGTCGGCCGGACCTGGCCGCGCTTCTGGCGCCGGAGGGCGCGGACGCCATCCAGCGCTCGCGCCGCGCGCCGCGCTGCGAAGGCTGAGCGCGCCGGCAGCTCAGCTCGCGAAGAGCGGGATCTCGCGGCCAACGCCGCGCTGGACGGCCAGTTCGTAAACGCGCACGGCCGTGGCCACGTCCCAGGCCGCCAGCCCGTGCGACTCAAACAGCGTGATCTCGTCCGGCGCCGAGCGGCCGGCGGCGCGCTGGCTGACGATATCGGCCAGCTCCACCACACTCTCCCAACTGATCAGGCCTGCCTCCACGGCCGGCGCCAGATCCCCGCACTCCAGCCGCGCCTGCTCCAGCGAGTCCACGGCAATGCGCCCGCAGCGCGCCACGGTCGTCCCGTCGATCTCGCGGCGCTTGAGGTGATTGCTGCCGGCGGCGTTGACATGGGTGCCCGGCGCCAGCCAGTGCCCGTCGAAGACCGGCTGGCTGGCGCTGGTCATCGTCACCACGACGTCGGCATCCGTCACGGCCGCGCGCGGCTCGTCCACGGCCGTGACGACCGCGCTCACCAGTGGCTGCACGGCCCGCACAAACTCGGCGCGCCGCTCGGCGCTTCGGCTGAACACGCGCACGCGCTCGATCGGCCGGACCGCGCACACAGCCAGCAGCTGCGTGCGCGCCTGGCCCCCGGCGCCGATCAGACCGAGCGTGCGGGCGTCCGGGCGCGCCATGTAGCGGGTGGCCACGCCGCTGGCCGCACCGGTGCGCATCTGGCCGAGCGTGTCGGCCTCGATCAGGGCCAGCAGCCGGCCAGTCTCGGTGCTGTAGAGCGGCACCAGGAAACTGATGTGGCCGCTCAGGCTGGGGTAAAGCTTGAGCCCGAGCACGCCCTGCGCCGGCAGCGCGCTGGCCATGTAGTGCAGCATCCCGTTCTTGAGCGGGATGCGCCGGCGCGGATGGTTCTGCCCGGACCCGGCGGCCAGATCATGGAAGGCGCTCTCCACCGCCGCCAGGGCCAGGTCCATCGTCAACAGCTGGCGGACATCGGCTTCGGATAATAGCAGCGTCATCGGGTCAGCCTCCCCAGCGCGATCTCAGGCCGGCAACCGGCCGTGCTCCGGATGTTCCAGCGCCAGACGCAGTCGGTCCAGGGCTTCCAGCAGCGTAGCCCGCGGGCAGCCGAAGTTCAGGCGCACGAACCCTTCCCCGCCCGGCCCAAAGGTGGCGCCGTCGTTGAGCGCCACGCGCGCCTGGCGCAGAAAGAACTCGAACGGCGACGGCTCCAGGTTCAGGGCGCGGCAATCCAGCCAGGCCAGGTAGGTGGCCTCCGGCACCGTCGTGCGCACGCCCGGCAATTGGTCGCGGACATACGTCACCAACGCATCGCGGTTGGCGGTCAGATAAGCGCGCAGCGCCGCCAGCCAGCCATCGGTCTCCGGCCCCAGCGCGGCCTCCGCCGCCACCAGGCCGGCCGAGGCGACGTGCAGGGTGAGCTGATGGACGACGGCCTGGAAGCGCTGGCGCAGGTCCGGGTTGGAGATGATGGCGAAGCCGCAGAACAGCCCGGCGATGTTGAAGGTCTTGCTGGGCGAGACCAGCGTGATCGTGCGATCGGCCACCTCCGGCGCGAGCAGGGCAATCGGCAGGTGGCTTGTCCCATCCAGAAGCAGTTCGCTGTGGATCTCGTCCGAGCAGATCACCAGGTTGTGGCGCAGGCAGTGGTCGGCCAGTTGAGCCAACTCCGGGCGCGTAAAGGCTTTGCCGGCCGGGTTGTGCGGGTGGCAGAACAGGAAGAGGCGCGTATTGGCGCGCAGCGCAGCCGCGAAGGCGGCGGCGTCGAGCTCGTAGTGGAGCGTGTGGCCGTGCGAGACGAGCTGGAGCGGCGCGTCGTGGCGCTCCAGCGGATAATTCTTGGGCACCTCCAGCATCGGAAAATAGACCGGCGTCTGGATCACATAGCCATCGCCGGGCTGGCAGACCGCACGCGCGGCGACGTTGAAACCGCTGACCAGGCCGGGCACCACCACGATCTCCTTGGAAGCCACCGTCCACCCGTACAGGCGGTACAGGCGCTCGCGCAGCCGGTCGATCAAGGCTTCGGTCGGGATCTCGTAGCCGTACACGCCGTGCTCCACCTGAGCGCGCAGGGCGGCCAGCACGGGTTCGGGAGCCGTGAAGTCCATGTCGGCCACCCACATCGGCAACACGTCCGGGTCGTAGAAGCGATACTTGATACTGTTGGTCGCGCGGCGGTCAAGCTGGGTATCGAAGTCGTAGCTCATACAGAGTCCTGTGAGGCGCGGCCCCGGCCTGGACCGCTGGCCCCATTGTAGCGCCGGACGCCCGTTCAGTTGGCCTTCAGCGTCCCCGTTTCGATGCGCAGCGGTTCCAGCGCCTCCCACGCGATCCGCACGCCCAGGCCCGGCGCCTCGGACAGGTCGATGAAGCCGGGCCCGGACGGGAACAGCGGCTGCGGCAGGATGAAATCGCGCCGCTCCGGCGTCCAGGTGGGCGGATCAAACGGGAACTCGATGAAAGGCGCCGTGGACACCGCCGCGCAGACGTGCAGGTTCGCCAGCAGCACCAGGCCGTCGCCCCAGGTATGGGGTGAATAGATGGCGCCCGCGGCTTGCACGGCCTGGGCGATCTGGCGCGCGCGCAGGATGCCGGTGCTCCAGACCACATCCGGCTGGTAGACGTCGAACGAGCCGTGCTGCAGGTATTGGCCCAGCTCGCTGAATTCGCGGTTGCCCTCGCCGCCGGCGAGGCGGACGCGGGCGCGCCGGCGCAGCTCAGCCAGGCCGGCGTAGTCGTGCCGGTGCAGCGGCTCCTCCAGCCAGAAGACGCCCAGCTCGGCGAGGGCATCGGCCACCCACAGCGCCGTCTTGAAGTCCCACGGCGGCGCCGCGTCCCACGGCATCCGCCAGCCCTGATTGGCGTCCACCAGGATATGCATGTCCGGCCCGACCGCGGCGCGGGTGGCCGCCACCACGGCGAGGTCGCGGCGCACATCGGCGTCATGGAACCGGAGCTTAAGCGCGGGAAAGCCGGCCGCCTGAAGAACGCGCGCCGACTCCGCCCGCTCCGCCGCCGGCTTGCGCTCGCCGCAGGACGCGTACAGCGGGACGCGCGGGCTGCGCCCGCCCAGGAGCTTCCACAGCGGCTGGCCCGTCATCTGGCCCATCAGGTCCCACAGCGCCACCTCCAGGGGCCACATCCGCCCGTAGTGGAACTGCAGGTTGTCCAGGACGCGCACATGGCGCTCGATCTGAAAAGGATCCTGGCCGATGAAGAGGTGCTCATGCCCGGGGAAACCGAGCATGGCATCGCCGGACCCGACTCCTTCATAGTCCCCGGCCCGCACCCGCACCACGGTGTTCGTGAACGTGCGGCGTGGATTGGGGTCCCAGGAGGCCAGAAACGGCGGGTCCAGCGGCAGCCGGTAATGGCGGATCTCGAGGCCGTCGATCAACTCGGGCATCAGAGGTCTCCTCTGGTTAGGCGTAAGGGCGACCACGAAGGCTAAATCGCCAGCTTACAGGCACTCAATCCACACCATGATCTCGCGCTCGATGAGGCCGCTGGCTGGCCTGAGCGCGGGGCTGCGGGCCGATCAGGTCTTTGAGCCGGCGCTGCGGCCGGGCGCGGCCAGGGATTTGAGTGCGCAGAAGCGAGTGCCGTCCCCGGCATCGGCCTCACGGTCCACGCCCTGCGGCGGGCGGCCGTCTAAGCCGCGCCCAGGCGGGCCGCCGCCAGCAGATCGGTCAGCCCCAGGGCGCGCAGGCACGCTTCGCCCGGCACACCGGTCTCCGGGTCCCAACCCATCAGCTCGTAATAGCGGCGCTTGGCCCAGGCGAACGCGTCGGCGTCGAGAGCGACCCCGGCCAGCGGCCCACTCTCGAAGGCGCGCATGACACGCCGCGGCAGCCGGTCGTCCTCGGCCGTGAAGCCCTCGCGCAGGTTGAACAGCCGGGCCAGAGTCTGCGCCCGCGCGCCCACGTCCAGGATAGCCTGCGGCGTATACTCGACGCCGGTCACGCCGGAGAGCGCGGCGGCCAGGTGCTCGTAGCGGTACGGGTGGAAGTGGCAGTTGACGGCGCAGTCCTGGAAGTGCATCCAGTTCACCTCCACCTGGAAAGCGCGCAGCTTGTCTTCGCTCAGCTGGGTCGGCTTCTGCGGCCCGATCGGCTCGGCCAGGATGGAGTTGACGCGCCGCAGGCCCTCGCCATCGGAGGCGATGTCGGTGTCGTGCATGTTCATCATGTGGTCGGCCCCGACCGGCGCGACGGCGTAGCCCACACCCAGGGCCTGCTTCAGGCGCGGCTCGTGCATGGGCAGTTCCTGCTTCTTCACGGTCAGGTCGAAATCGGCGGCGGCCGGCCCGAGGCGCGCGCTCAGCCGGGCCACGCCGTCGGCCAGGAGCGCGCCGAAACCCTCGCGGCGCGCGATGCGTTCCACCATCATCACCAGCAGTTCGCCGTCGCCCCAGCGGAAGGCCAGGCCGCCGGTGTCGGCGAGGGTGAGCAGCCCGCGCTCAAAGGCCTCCATGGCAAAGCCGATGGACGCGCCGGTGGAGATGACGTCCAGGCCGTAGGCGTTGCACAGCTCGGCGGCCTTGCAGACGGCCAGGTTGTCGCTCACCCGGCAGGTGGCGCCCAGGGCCGCCATAGCCTCGTACTCCGGCCCGCCGTAGGCCGGGTTGAGTTTCTGGTAGGGGTTGGCGCCGGCGTGCTCGAAGACCTGCTTGCACGTGATCGGGCAGGCCTGGCAGGTGTCGCGGTCCTTGAAGAAGCGGGCGTAGTTGCGTTCGCCCGAGAGGTTGGCGCGCTCGTCCCACTGCGGGACCGAGAAGTTCTGGGTGGGCAGCGCGCCCAGATGCCCCCACCAGGCCAGCGAGTCCTGCGTGCCGCGCCCCGGCGCGGTCGCCCAGGCCGCCAGGGTGGCGTAGTTCGCGCCCAGCCATTTGGCCACCTGGGTCACGCGCGGCCGGGCCGCCACCGGCGGGTGGAGGGTGCCACGCACCGCCACAGCCTTGAGGTTCTTGGACCCCATCACGGCACCCAGGCCGTTGCGGCCGGCGGCGCGGTTCACGTCGTGCATGACGGCCGCGTACAGGACCCGGTTCTCACCGGCCGGCCCGATCTGGGCCACCCGGATGCGTTCGTCGCCCAGCTCCTGCTTCAGCGCGGTCTCGGCCGGCCAGGTCTCCAGACCCCAGAGATGCTCCGCCGGCCTTATTTCGACTCCCTGATCTCGGATAACTAGATAGACTGGAGATTGGGCCCGCCCCCGGATCACGAGCGCGTCGTAGCCCGTGCGCTTGAACTCGTGCCCCCACCAGCCGCCGGCCTCGCTGGAGCCCAGGGCGCCGGTCAGCGGCGATTTGCCGCCCACGCCGTGCCGGCCGGCGCCGGGCAGATTGGAGCCTTGCAAGATGCCGGGCGCGAAGATAAGCAGGTTGTCCGGGCTGAACGGATCGGTGCCGGGCGCCAGATCACGCAGGAGCAGATAGGCCACCAGGGCGCGCCCGCCGACGAGCAAACGGTAGACCTCGTCCGGCGGGGTCTCGACCTGAAGCGCGCCCGTGGTCAGGTTGACGTGCAGGATTCTGCCGTAGGTGCCGCCGAGCATGGGATTTCCTTTACTGATACCCTCCCGCCCGCATGACGTCGGGCGGCAGCAGGATGTTGAAACGGCTGCGAATCTGCGCGTCTAGTTCGGCGCCGACGATCTCGGGGAAATGCGTTCTGAGCAGTTCACGCGCCTTCCCGCGCGCCCGCTCGCGCATATCCAACCCGCCGGCCGCCTCCCAGGCCGCGCGCGTGTTGCGGTCGGCCGTGTGGGGGAAATGATACTCGCTGTTCATGAGCTGGATGGTCTGGGCGTGGCCGAGGTAGTGACCGGGGCCGTCGGTGCAGATCTCGTGGATGACGTCCACCGCCAGGGTCTCGTCCGTGATCTCCAGTCCGCGCACCAGGCGCATCACCTGGCCGCCGATATCGTCGTCGATGACGTAGTTCTCGTAGGCCACCGTCAGCAGGCTCTCCAACATGCCGGCGGCATGGTGGTTGAACTGGGCGCCGGCCAGCGCCGTCACCGCCGCGGTCAGCCCTTTCTCAAAGCCGGCCTGGGCGTCCGGCAGCTTGCTCTCGGTGATGCCGCACGAGTTGTAGACCGGCAGGCCGTAGAAATGCGCCATCTGAGCCGAGGCCGCGTTCATCAGCGCCAGCTCCGCGCAGCCGCCGATCATGTTGCCGGTGCGCAGGTCGGTGACCAGCGGCATGGCCCCCATCAGCAGCGGATGGCCGCGCCGCAGCAGCTGCACGTAGGTGATGCCGGCCAGCTCTTCGGCGATGGACTGCACCAGGGTGCCGGCCAGGGAGGCCGGCGCCGTGGCGCCGCTGAGCGGGGCTGAGACCAGGGCCACGGGCAGGCCGGCGCGCACGGCCGTGGTCAGGGTCTCCACCGTCTCCGGCGCGAAGCGCAGCGGGCTGATGACATAGCCGAGATTGATCGAGAAGAACGGGCGCTTGAGAAAGAGCTCCTCCCCGCCCGCCAGCAGCACGCCCAGCGCCTTCAGCTCGGCGACCTTGGACGCGAAGTAGCAGCCGCCCATGACGTGCTTGTTCGTGGCCGCCAGGGCCGCATAGAAGGTATTGACGTCCAGGTCGTCGTTGCCGAGGTCACGCGCCACCACCGGCCGCAGGTAGAAGTGGATGTTGTCCAGCGCGTCCACCAGCCGGCCGATGTCGTACAGGTCGCGCAGCCGCGACTCGCGCGGCCGGCCGGTCTCCAGGTCCAGCACCAGCACCGCCGCGCCGCCGGTCCCCAGATGGACGCGCTTGCCGCGCAGATGCAGATCGCTCTTGCCGTCCTTGGAGTAAAGCACCACATCGCGGTTGGCGCTCTGCAAGGCGGCCTCCACCAGCGCGGCCGGGAAATAGACCCGGTTGCGGGCCGCGTCCACGCGCGCGCCGGCGTCGGCCAGGATCTGCCGGCACTCGGACTCCACCACCTCCACGCCGGTGCGCTCCAGCACGCTCAGCGCGGCGGCATGGATGCGCTGCACCTGCTCGTCGGTCAGCGGCCGATAGCGCCCGCCCTCCAGGCCGGGCGGCGAGATGTTGGGCTGCTTGCGGACGACACGCTCGCGGCGGGGACGGCGTTCGGCGGTGGTCATAGGGGCTTCCTGGCGGCGCGCCCGGTGAGGCGCCCGCGCTTCAGTGATGCCGGATGCGCTGGAAATTCGGGTCGGTGAAGGCCGGCCGCCGTAGCGTGAACGGCGCGAGCGGCAGATCGCTGCGGCCGTGCAGGGCCAGGTCGCGCAGGGCCTGGCCGATGACGCTGGCGAACTTATAACCCTGGCCGCCGGTCGCCGTGATCGCGATCTGCGGATACTCGGGCAGGCTGTCGATCACGAACTCCTGGTCCGGCGTGTTGTGGTACAGGCAGGTCTTGGTCAGCAGGATGGGACCGTGGGCGCGCGGGATGTGGGTGCGCAGGAACTCGCCGTAGCGCGCCTCGCGCTCGGGGTCGGCGGCGAAGGTGCGCGTCTCGGGCGTCACCTCCGGCCCGGCCAGGTGCTGGCCCATCTTGGTGGCCAGCTCGCCGTACACCGGGAAGCCGTAGAACGAGTGCGCGCCATGGAACATCCACACCGGGAAGTGCCGCGGTGAGCACTCCTTCAGATGCGGCGTGGCGAAGTAGGTCACCTGCTCCTGCGTGCCGTAAAACGGCAGCTGCACCCCGGCCTTGGCGAGCATCCGGTTGCTCCAGAAGCCGGTAGCCATGACCACGGCGCGGGCCTGAAAAGTCCCCTGGGCGGTCTCGACGTCCACGCTCTGCGCGCCGCGCGGGACCACGGCCAGGACCGGGTTGCGGTCCAGCAGCGCCGCGCCGCGCGCGCGCGCCAGCGCCAGGTGCGTGAGCACACCCTTGCCGGCGTCCACAAAGCCCGAGTCCGCCTGATACACGGCGGCCTGGTTGTCTTTGAGCGTGAATTGCGGCCAGCGGCGGTTGACCTCGGCCGCGCTGAGGGACTCGAACGGGATGTTGCGCCGCGCCATGGCGCTCTTATAACCGTTCAGGTCGCGCGTGCCCACCAGCGCGGTGTCACGCACACCGAACTCCTCGATCACCAGACCGCCGGTGATATGGACCAGCTTGATATCCGCCTCGGCCTCGACTTCAGACCAGGCTGCGTAGGCCGGCCGCGCCAGGTCCGTGTAGCTGTCCTGGTGCTGGGCCAGGCGGATGATGCGCGAGTGGTCCTGCGAGCCGCCCTGGGTGTGCCCGATCTCGAACTGTTCGATCCCGAGCAGGTCAGCGCCGAGCTCGCGGCTGAGCCAGTACAGGGCCGCGGCGCCCAGGCCGCCCAGGCCGATGACGATGGTGTCGTAAGTGGTTTTCATAGGAGCGGGGATGCCCTCCGCGATAAACGGGTCGGCGGCCCGTCTACGCCGTGATGCGCGCCAGCCGCGCCTGCGTCAGCCGGAGCAGGTCGCCGGCCGCCAGCTCCAGGCCCGCCCACGGGTCTCCGCTGGAGATGTTGCAGTTGACGAGCCGGCTGAAAGCTTCGTCCATCACCACCGGCACGCCCGCCGGCAGACACAGCGGCGCGACCGCGCCCTGGACGTAGCCGGTGACGGCCCGGATCTCGTCGGCGGACGCGAAACTCAGGCGCCGCCACGGGTCGCCCAGGGCCGCGCGCACCGCCTGCGGGTCCAGCTTGGCCTCGCCCGGCACGCACGCCATGACGTAGCGGCCGTCGCGGTCCTTGAGCAGGATGGATTTGACCATCTCGTCCTTGACCACGCCGCGCTGCGCGGCGGCGGCCTCCACAGTGAAGACCGGCTCGCTGTGCGGCAGGACACGGTAGGCGACGCCGTGGGTGTCAAGGAGGGTGGTGATTTTGGTCTGCACAGTCATAGCAGCGTTTGCCGGTGTATGGGTCTCTTGCCACGAATTACACGAATTGAAGCGAATTAGCTCGGACCTTTCGTGATAATTCGTCTCACTTCGTGTAATTCGTGGCCGGCTCCGCCCAGCGCGAGCCAGTTGTCATCCGCGCACGCGCTCGCCGGCCGGGTCGAAGAGCGGCTCGGCGGCCACGGTCGCGGGCAACAGCTCGCCGAAGTACTCAATCAACAGCCGCTGGCCGGGCTGCGCCAGCGCCACCGGCAGATAGGCGTAGGCGATGTGGCGGCCCACGCTGTAGCCGGTGTTGGCCGACGACACAAAGCCCACCACCCGGCCGTCAGCGAGAATCGGCTCGCGGCCCAGGACCACGTCGCCGGGACGGTCGAGCGTCAGGCACGTCAGTTTCCGGGTGAGGCCGCTGTCCTTAAGGGCCAGCAGGGCCGCGCGGCCAAGAAAGTCGCCCTTCTTGACGCGCACCACGTGTTCCAGCCCGGCCTCGAAGGGGTTGTGGTCAGCGTCCAGATCGAAGCCCAAGCGGCGATAGCCCCGCTCGATGCGCAGGCTGTCCATGGCCCCGGTCCCGGCCGCGATCAGGCCCAGCGGCCGGCCGGCTTCCCAGAGCGCGTCCCAGACGTGCAAGCCCTGATCGGCCGGGACGTAAATCTCCCAGCCCAACTCGCCCACGTAGGAGACGCGCAGGGCCAGACACGCGGCGACGCCGATGACGATCTCGCGTGCGCTGTAATACGGGAAGGCCGCGTTGGAGACGTCGGCGTCGGTGACGGCGGACAGGATGTCCCGCGCCCGCGGCCCCCACAGGCCGAGCGCGCCATAGGCCGAGGTCACGTCCTCGATCCGGACATTGTAGCCGCCGAGGCGCGCCTGCCGCCGCAGCCAGGCCAGGTCACGCGGGCCGGCGCCGGCGCCGCTCAGCACGCGGAAGCGGTCCGCGGCCAGCCGCACCACGGTCATGTCCGAGCGCATCCCGCCGTGGACGTCCAGCATCAGGGTGTAGACGACCTTGCCCACCGGCCCGTCCATCTGGTTGGTGCAGACCCACTGAAGCAGCTTGAGCGCGTCCGGGCCGGCCACGTCCAACTTGGTGAAGGTGCTCATATCGAACAGGGCCGCGGCGGAGCGGGTGCCCCGGTGCTCGACGGCCTGCACTGGCGACCAGTACTGCGCGGCCCAGCCAGTCCGCGCCGGCACGTCCGGCGCCTCGATCCCGGCATTGGCGGCGCCGTTGGCGCTGCACCAGGCCGCGCGCTCAAAGCCGCCGAACTCGACGAAGACCGCCTGTTGGGCGGCGTAGCGCTCGTAGAAGGGCGTGCGCCGCAGTTGGCGCGGGCGCGCCATCGGCTCGGAGGGATGAATGATCAGGTGGGTGTTTTTGTAAGCCTCGTCTCCGCGCGCGCGGATGTAGGCGGGCGTGAGGGCGTGCCGGTGGAAGCGGCTGATATCGGCTTCGCGCGCGTCCAGGCCGGGGGCGCCGTGCGTCATCCACTCGGCGATGGCCCGCCCGACGCCGCCGCCGTGCGTGATCCAGACTGCTTCGGCCAGCCACAGGCCGTCCACGTCTGGGTGCGGGCCGAGCAGCGGCATTCCGTCCGGCGTGAACGAGAACATGCCGTTGAAGGCGTCCACCACCGGCCGGCCGCGCACCATCGGGAAGACCTCGCCCAGGCGCTGGAACGGCTCGGCGAAGTGTTCGGGCGTAAACGGATTCTTGGAGGGCTCGCCGCCGGACGCGGCGTGGCTGCGGATGGCGCCGGGCTCCACCGGCAGTGGGACGTGGTTGTAGTTGCCGATGCCGAACTGGTCGCCGTGCATGCGGCAGTACATCAGATGGTCGTGCACGCGCACGATCGGCAGCGCCACCTCGCGCCCGAGGGCCGCCAGCTCCGGGATCGGCCCGACCTTGACGTACTGGTGCTCCATCGGCATGAGCGGCACGGTGATGCCGGCCATCCGGCCGATCACCGGTCCCCAGATGCCGGCGCAGATCAGCACCGCCTCGGTCGTGATCCGGCCGCGGTCGGTGACGACGGCCCGCACCCGGCCCGCGTCCACGTCGATGGCGGTGACGGCCGTCTGGCCGTGGAAGCTGGCCGCGCCCTGGGCCATAGCCGCGCGCGCCAGGGCCTCGGCTGCCACCACAGGCGCGCCGATGCCGGCGCCGGGGCTGAACAGGCCGCCGAGGATGGCTTTGTCCTCCAGCACCGGGACCAGCGCCCGGCACTCGGCCGGCGTGAGCAGGTGGCTTTCCACGCCGTAGCTCTGGCTCCACCCGGCGCGGCGTTTGAGCTCATTCCAACGCGCCTCGGAACGCGCCACCTCCAGCCCGCCGAGCAGGTCCGCGCCCTTGCGCCCGTCCACTTCCAGTTGCGCGTAGAGCGGCAGGCCGTACTTGGCGAACTCGGTCAGCAGGCGCGAGGCCGAGATCAGGCTCAGGCCGCCCGGCGCGTGGCTGGTGGAGCCGCCGGTGTGGAACAGCGGCCCGCGGTCCAGCACGACGAGGTCGCGCCAGCCGAGCTGGGCCAGGTGGTAGGCGGCGCTGCAGCCGGCGATGCCGGCCCCGATGATCACCAGGCGCGCGTGCTCCTGCATGCCACTCTCCAAGTGAAGCGGAATGCCCCCGATGATACCGGAGAGGCCGGGGTCGTTCTACAGGCAAACGACCCAACCTTTGCGCCGGGCGCTTGTGTCCGGCGACTAAAACCGGCCGCTCAGTCTTCGCCGGATCAGGCGCCCCGTGACCGAGTCGCCCAGCGGCTCCGTGGAGGACGCCTGAGCCCGCTGAGGCTGGCCGCCGGCCCTAAAACACGATCACGCCGCGCGCGGTCTCGCCGCTCAGCATGGCGGCGTAGGCCTCGTTGATCTGGGTCAGCGGATACTCGCGCGAGATCAGGCGCCCCAGGTCAAGCTGGCCGCGCTGATAGAGCTCGGCGATCAAGGGAAAATCGCGGGCCGGGTTGGCCGTGCCGTAGTAACTGCCGGTGATGGTCTTCTCCTGGCGCGCGATGACGGCGCCCGGCAGGTTGGTGCCGCTGCCCATCGGCGAGATGCCCACCAGCACCAGCAGGCCGCCTTTGCGTGTGGCCGCCAGGCTCTGCTCCTGCACGGCCGGGATACCGATGGCCTCGAAGACGTAGTCCGCGCCGCGGCCGTGGGTCAGCGCCCGCACGGCGGCCACGGCCTCCGGCCCGGCCAGGACGGCGTCGGTGGCGCCGAAGGCCTGGGCGAGGTCCAGCTTGCCTTCGGCCCTGTCGATGGCGATGATGCGGCTGGCGCCGGCCAGCTTGGCGCCCATGATCACGCTCAGGCCGACGCCGCCCGCGCCGTAGACGGCCACGCTGCTGCCCGGCTTGATCTTGGCCGTGTTCAAGGCCGCGCCCACGCCCGTGGTCACCGCGCAGCCGATCAGGGCCGCCACGGTCAGCGGCACCGTCTTGGGCATCGGCACGCAGCACTCCTGCGGCACGACGGCGTGGTCGGCAAAGCAGGCCAGCGCGCTGAAGTGATAGACCGGCGCGCCGTTTTTGGAAAGGCGCGTCGTCCCGTCCATCAGCACGCCCTCCCAGATTGGGCCGACGTAGGTCTCACACAGGCTCGGGCGGTCGTTGAGGCAGTAGAAGCACTGCCCGCAGCTCGGCGCCCAGCTGAGCGCCACATGGTCGCCGGGCTGGAAGCGGGTCACGCCCGGCCCGACGGCGGCCACGACGCCCGCGCCCTCGTGGCCGGGCACCACCGGCAGGGCGTGCTGGGTGGCGCCCGTCATCAAGTGCCAGTCGCTGTGGCAGACGCCGGCGGCGGCGATTTTCACCAGCACTTCGCCGGCGCGCGGCGGCTCCAGGTCCAGGGTCTCGACGCTAAACGGCTGACCGACGGCGTAGAAGACTGCGGCTTGGATTTTCATGAGCTGATCCCAGAGGGCGACTCGGAAAAACGTTTACGGCCCGTATCGCGCCGCGCCGCCGCCGGTGGCGAACCACAGCGCGCCGGCCTCGTCCGCATAGACGTCCAGGACGCGCGCGCTGAGCAGGCCATCCTGCACGCGGAAGACCGACCAGGCGCCGTCGGCGAAGCGGGCCGCGCCGGCATCCGTGCCGAACCACAGGCTGCCATCCGACGCCAGCGCCACGCTGGTGACGTACCCGGACGGCAGTTTTACGCCGGGGTCGTTGGGTTGATACGCCTGCCAGGCGCCGTCCGCGTATCGATAAACGCCATCGCCGCTGGTCGCCACCCAGATCGCGCCGTCCGGGGCCTCGGCCAGGTCATTGACCGGCACGGCGTAGTTGAACGGGTCGCCGGCGGTAAAGTGCTGCCACGTCCCGTCCGGGGCGCGGCGGCTGAGGTTGGTCTCGGTGGCCGCCCACAGCGCGCCGTCGGAGGCCAGGAATACCTGGCGGATGTAGTTGCCGGCCAGGCCGACGGAGTCCGTGTACGTCTGGGTGACAGTCGATCCATCGATGAAGGCCACGCCGCCGTTGGTGCCGACCCAGGCTTGACCAGGGCCGGCCAGCGCCACCGCGTTGACGCTGTTGCCCGGCAGGCCGAACTCCGTGGTCCACTGCGTGACGTCGGCGTCCGCGATCACCCACAGGCCGCGGTCACTGCCCGCCCACAGCGCGCCCTGCGCGTCCGAGGCCAGCGGCGCGCAGCCATCACAGGGCAGGTCCGGCACGCGCGCCCAGGCGCCGCTGGCCGGGTCGTAGCGATCCGCCCGGATCCAGCCCTCCTCCACAAACAGGAGCGTGTTGGTCGCCCGGTCCGGCACGATGCGGCGCAGGCCGCCAAAGGACGGCCCATCCGGCCCGACCCAGGTCGTGAAGTTGTCGTCGGCGAAGCGCACCAGGCCGCCGCCGTCGCTGCCGAAGAACAGGGCGCCGTCTTCGCCGCGCACCGCGCGCGTCAGGGTGGCCGCCGGCAGGTCGTAAGCCTGCTGGTCAAAGCGTTCCCAGTCGCCGTTGGCCGGGTTGAAGCGCAGCAGGCCGCCCGGCCCGGCAAACCAGTAGCGTCCGTCGGCGTCCTGCGTGAAGCCGTACACGCCGCCGCCTAGCACGCCTTGCAACTGCCGGAAGGTGACAAAGCCCTGCCCGTCGAAGCGGGCGGCGCCCGCCTCGGTGGTGGCCCAGATCTGCCCGCCGCGATCCAGAAAGACACCGGTGAGGCGGTTGCTGGGCAGGCCTTCGGCTGTGCTGAAACGCGTCCAGGCCTGGCCGTCGAAGCGCCCGAGGCCGTTGGTGGTGCTCACCCACAGGGCGCCGGCCGAGTCGGTGAGGATGGCGTTGACGTTGTAGCTCAACCGGCCGGGGCGCTCGTCCTGATTCGCCGACGGGAAACCGCGCACCGGCTGCCAGGCGCCGTTCTGCAGGCGCATCAGGCCGCCGCCCTCCACGCCGGAGTAGTAGGTGCCGGCCCAGACCTCGTCTTGGATGCGCGTCACCACCACGACGTTGTCGCTGTCCAGACCGTCCAGCCGCGTGAATGTGGCCGCCTCGTCCCCGCTGAAACGCGTCAGGCCGCCGTTGGTGGCCACCCACAGCGACCCGTCCGCCTCGGGCAGGACGCCGTTGACGTACGCGCTCGGCAGGCCGTCGCCGGTGATGTAGCGGCGCACCAGGCCGCCATCGGCGCTGCGCCACACGCTGACGCCGCCCGGCCCGCCGGCGATGAGTTGGTCGCCGGCCACGGCCAGCGTGTAGATCTGGTCGCCGGCCGACCAGCTGCTCCAGTACGGCTCGGGCACGGCCGTGGCCGTGGGCGGCGGCGCCGTGGGCGGCACGGCCGTCGGCTCACTGGCCGGGAGAGCGGTGGCGGCCGCCGGTACAGCCGTCGGCGCCACGCTCACCGCCGTTGGCGCCGGGGTTGCGGCCTGGCCGCAGGCCGCCAGCAGCCAGGCCGCCGCGGCCGCCAGGCCAACCCAACGTTTCAGAACGAGTGACGAAGACACAGCCCCTCCTTGGCTTTGGGTGATGATCGGCGTCAGAACACGATGACGTTGCGGAGCGCTTCGCCGCGCTCCATCGCCGCGACAGCGTCGTTGATGTCCTCCAGCCGATAGCGCTGGGTGATAAGCTCGTCCAATTTCAAACGTCCACTCTGGTAGAGGGCCACCAGGCGCGGGATGTCCACGGCCAGGCGCGTCGAGCCGATGTTGCTGCCGAGCAGTTTCTGGCCCATGTAGACGAAGTCGCCCACCGGCACCGTGGCGGCGGCCCCGGTCGGCGGCATGCCCACGGCGACGATGGTCCCGCCGCGCCGCACGTAGCTCAGGGCCTGATTGACGGCGGCCGGGTTGCCGACCGTGATAATGGCGTAGTCGGCGCCGCGCCCGTGCGTCAGCGCCCGGATCTCGGCCGCCAGGTCACTGTCCTGCGGATTAACGCCGTCGGTCGCGCCGAATTGGCGCGCGGCGGCCAGCTTGGCCGGCAGCACATCCACGGCGATGATCGGGTGCGCGCCGGAGAGCGCGGCGCCCTGCACGGAGTTGAGGCCCACTCCGCCCGTGCCCACCACCACGACGCTGCTGCCGGGCGTTACCTGGGCGGTGTTGGTGACGGCGCCCAGGCCCGTGATCACGCCGCACCCCAACAGACAGGCCCGGTCCAGCGGCATGTCGGCCGCGATGGCCACCACCTGGGATTGGTCGACGACCACGGCCTCGGCGAAGGCGCCGGTGCTGATGCCCTGGTTGATGGGCTGGCCGTCCCGGCGGTGCAGGCGCTTCTCGGTCTGCAGCGCGAATTTGCCCTCGCACAGGAAGGGCGCGCCCTGGGTGCAGGCGAAGCAGCGCCCGCACGAGCGCAGCAGCGACACCACCACAGGGTCGCCGGGCCGGACTGTAGTGACGCCCGGCCCCACCGCGGCGACCACGCCGGCGGCTTCGTGTCCGGCCAACACGGGCACAGCGCTGGACCAGCCCCGCCAGTGGCCGCGGATCAGGCTGACGTCGCTGTGGCAGATGGCCACGGCCCGGATGTCCACCTGCACCTCGCCGGTCTGCGGCGGATCCAGGACCAGGTCTTCGATGACGAGCGGCTGGCCGAAGGCGTAACAGACGGCGGCTTTCAAGACAGGGCCTCCCGAGCGGGACGCGCGCACGCCCGGGCAGGCCGGGCGTGGGCAACGGGACTCAATTGGGCGAACGGCGCGCGCTTAAATGGGCGCACGCAAATCTGGCAGGCTCAGGGCCGTTGGGCGCCATGCCGGCGGGGTGCCCGAGCCTGCTGAACTTCCGGTCCGGGCTTAGCGGCGGTGCAGCCGGAAACGCCGGTAGAACAAGAAGCCGACCAGGAGCAACAGCGCCCAGGTCAGCAGGCCGCCGGGCACGGCCGACCGGCGGCGCGCGCGGGCCTTCTGCACCGGCCGGGGCGCCTCGGCTGCGGCCGGCGTCTCGCGGCCGCGCAGCTTGCGCGCGGGGGCGGATCGGCCGGCATAACGGTAGATCGACAGGCGCAGGATCTCCAGCAATTGCTCGATGATGTAGTCGAAGACGGTCATGGCTTGCTCCTTCCCGCCGCGCCGCTCGGAACAGGCGGTCGGCGGCGCGGCGACGCTACTCGTACAGGCTCTGGCCGGCCAGCGCACGCTCCCGGCCCGCCACATAGTCTAGCACGGCTTCGCGCATGGCCGGGTCCAGCGGCGGCGGCTCGTAGCGGGCCAGCAAATCCTTCCACAGACCGTGAGCGCGCTGGGCGGCGTCCTGGCCCCCGGCCGCCTGCCAGGTCTCGAACCCCTGGCGGTCGCTCAGGGCCGACTGATAGAACTCGGTGCTGTAGCGGGCCTGGGTGTGCGGCGTGCCGAAGTGGTGGCCGCCCGGCCCGACCGCCGCGATCATGTCCAGCGCCAGCGTCTCGTCCGTGATGGCGAAACCATCCAGGAAGTGCGCGAACATCGCCAGCGACTCCAGATCGATGATGAACTTCTCGTAGGACGCGCACAGGCCGCCCTCCAGCCAGCCGGCGGCGTGCATGATGAAGTTGGTGCGCGCCAGCACCGCCGGCCAGGTCGTCCACAGGGTCTCGGCCACGGCCTGGGCGTCCGGCGTCTTGGACGTGTTCAGGCTGCCGCTGCCGCGATACGGCAGGCCGTAGCGGCGGGCCAGCTGCGCGCCCGCGAGCATGGCCCAGGCGCCTTCAGGCGTCCCAAACGCCGGGCTGCCGGATTTCATGTCGACGTTGGTGGTGAAGCCGCCGTACAGCACGGGCGTGCCCGGGCGCACCAACTGGACCAGGGCCACGCCGGCCAGCGCCTCGGCGTTCTGCTGCGCCAGCGCGGCCGCCAGCGTGATCGGACTCATAGCGCCGGCCAGGATAAAGGGCGTGATGATGGTGGCCTGCCCGGCGCGCGCGTACGTGATCAGGCCGCCCAGCATGCGCTCGTCGTAGCGCAGGGGACTGCTGGCGTTGATGACGCCGCCGATGACGACGCTCGGGCCGTCCCCCGGCTCCGCCGGCGCGGTCAGGTCTTCACCGAAGACCAGCCGGGCCAGCGCCAGGTTATCGGCGGTGATGGTGCGGCCGTGGGCGGCCTCCATCAGGGCCTTATCGGTCAGGGTGAGGGCCGCCGACAGACGGCGCAGGTGGCGCACGGCCGGGTCGACGTCGTGCAGGGCCATCACTTGTTCGCCGGCCAGGTGCAGCAGGTCCACGCGCTGGATGAGCTTGAGGCAAGCGTGATAATCGGCCAAGGTCCCTGGCCGGCGGCCGCGCTCCAGGTCGGTGACGTAGACCACCCCACCCTGCGGCGCCAGGACGATGGCGTCACCGCCGATCGGCAGGTTCTTAAGCGGGTTGCGGGCGCGCCAGGTGAAAGTGGACGGCGCCTTGGCCGCCAGGTCCAGGACCAGCCCGCGCTCCAGCCGCACCGTCTGGGCAGCGTGGTCCACCCGGGCGCCGGCGGCCGCCCACAGGCTGAGCGCCTCGCCGTCCATCATCACCACGCCGATCTCCTCAAGGATGCGCAGCGAGGCCTGGTGAATGCGTTCCACCTGCTCCGGGGTCAGGATCTCCAGCGGCGGCCGGGGATTGCGCAGAGGCCGAAACGGCAACTTCAGCAAAGGCGACTCGGCGCGCTGGCCGCGCCGCGCCGAACGGCGCTCGGAGCGGGGTTGGTCGGTCATCAGATGCTCGTCGGGCCTCGTCCGGGGTGGCCGCGCCGCGTTGGCGTCAGCCCAGCCCGGCCTGTTTCCAGATCGGCGGGAGGTGGGCGCGATTGTAGCGTATTTCGCGGGCGCCCAGGAAGGCGGCCAGCGTACGCACCGCCGCCGCCACCGCCGGCCCGGCCGCGGCCGGCGCCCCTGGCTCGGCGTAGATGGCGTTGATGGCCAGCCGCCCGCTGGCGCGATCCAGGGCCGGGTCCAGGCGTCCGATGAGACGGTCGCCATACAGGATCGGCAGGACGTAGTAGCCATACTTGCGCTTGGCCGCCGGCGTGTAGATCTCGATCTTGTAGTCGAAGCCGAACAGCTGCAGCGTGCGCGCCCGGTCGGCGATGAGGTTGTCGAAGGGCGAGAGCAGGGTGGCGCGCGGCGCCGGACCTTTGGCCGCCGGCTCGAACTCGGCCAGGGTCTCGGCGTGGGCGTACCAATCGCCGGCCCAACCTTTCACCGACACCCGGCGGACGCGGCCGGCTTTCTCCAGGTCCGCCAACGCCTCGGCGAAAAAGGGGTAGCGCCCGCGCACGAAGTGGTAGCGGATGTGGGTGGGTGTGGCCACGCCCAGGGCGCGCAGCGAGCGCTCGAGAGCGCGCCGCGTCGTCTCGCGCTCGGTCAGGCGTTCGCGCGGCGCCCAGGGCGGCAGCACGCGTTCGGCCAGGTCCCACTGCTTCTGGCCGTTGACGCGGCCGGCCACCATGATCCGGCCAGACAGCCACAGGAAATCGAGCATCTGGCTCACGTTGCGGCCGGAGGTCCAGCCGGTGGAGACCCAGGCTTTGGGCTCCAGCCCGTCTTCCTCCAGGTCGCGCGAGAGCAGCGGGCCGTGCCGCCGCAGGGCGCTGAGCAGGGTCCGCCGCAAACGGTCGTTGTCTTTCACCCAGACGCGCATGCGCCGGCCCCAGGCCGTCGGCTTGGGCGCGCGCGGCGAGAGATAGGCGCGCATGCGCGTGGCGTGGATCGGGTAATCCTCGGTCAGCACCAGCGACGCACAGTGGGCCCAGTACTCGAACAGCGTCCGGTCCTGCCAGAGCAGCTGATCCAGTTCCGGGAGGGCGTACGGTCCGAGACGGCTGTAGAGCACGAGCTGATGGCTGCGGGCCACGACGCTGATCGGGTCCAACTGCAGGCAGCCGAGCGTGCGCGCCAGGTCCAGCAGCCCGGCGGCGTCCGGGGCGGGCCGCGGCCCGGCCAGGCGCTGGGCGCGCAGGCTCAGCTGGCGGGCGGCGGCCGGGGTGAGAGTCACGGCGGCGGGAGCGGTCATCGCGGTAGTTTCCTTCCGTTGCGCGCGCGGCGCGGAGTCCGTATCATACGCTTAGCCAGGCGCAGCCGGCGTTGGCCCGGCCCGGCGGGAGGGGACGATGAATGTTGGTGCTTTTCAGGATGAGCGCGTGGGGCTGCGGCCGCTGGAGGCCAGCGACCTCGACGCGCTGCGTGACTATCTCAATCAGCCCGAACTGGAGGGCTGCCGCTACCTGCCGTGGGAGGCGCCGGAAAAGGCGCCTCTCTCCCACGCCCAGTTAGGACACAGCCTGAGCCGCTGGGCCGACGACAAGACCGCCTATCACTTCGCCGTCATCGCCCGCGTCAGCGGCGCCCTGATCGGCCACGCCGAATGCGATTGGGGCTGGGACCCGCTCTGCCCGGACCTGACGGTTGTGATCGCGCCCGGTCAGCGCCGGCGCGGCTACGGCAGCGCCGTGGCGGCGCTGCTGCTGCGCCACCTGTTCGAGGCCACGCCCGCGCACAGCGTCGGCGGCTGGTTCGCAGACTGGAACAGTGCCGCCCGCGGCTTCGCACGCCGCCTGGGCTTCAGCGAAGCCGGCGGGATGCGCTGGGCCGGACTGCGGGAAGGCCAACCCTACGATCTGATCACCGTCGATCTGCTCCGACGCGAGTGGCGCCAGCAGCGCGAGGAGGCCCGGCATGCCGCTTGAAGGGACCCTCACCCGGTTGCGCGAAGAGCGCGCCGACGACCTGCCGTTCCTGCTCGGCCTGCGCAACGACCTGGACACGCAGGCCTGGAGCAAGACGCTGCCGCCCGATTACACCGAGCCGATGTATCAAAAGCGCTTTCAGGGCCGCGAGTTCTCGTTCGACCGCGACGACGGCCGCTTCCTGATCGAGCATCGCGAGAGCGGCGAGCGCGCCGGGATCGTGCAGTACTCGGGCCTGGAGCCGCGCTGGGCGGCCACCCTCGGCATCATGGTGGCCCGACCTTTCTGGGGCACCGGCCTGGCGCTGGACGCGCAGGAGGTCCTGCTGCGTTTCCTGTTTCAGGAGCTGGGGCTGCGCGTCGTGCGCGTGTGGACCCACAGCGGCAACCCGGCCGCCGTCGGGCTGGCGCAGAAATCGGGTTTCCGGGTGAGCCTGCGCCGGCGCGAGGCCGTCTTCAAGAACGGCCAGCTCCTGGACAACCTCAACCTGGACCTGCTGCGCGGCGAATACTTTGCGCGCCACCCGGAACTAACCGACGGTCTGCCGGCGCTCGCTTGACTACTGCGGGCGTTTCCGGACGCGCTGCCGGCCCGCTTTAGTTAACGCGCGCAGCGTGTTCCGCGTCAGCGTCTTGATGAACTCCACGCGCCGGAAACGCAGCGCCGACCAGTCCTCGTCGATGGCCACCTGGCGCACGGGCTCGAAGCCCAGTTGGCCCAGCACCGCCCAGCCCGTGTCGCGGTTGAAGTCGCAGGTATAGCGTTTGGACGTGCCCTTCGGGTAGGCGAACCAGATGACGGCGTCGCCGGCGGCCTTCTTGGCCAGGCTGCGCGCGATGGCGTCGACGTCCTTCTGCTTGGTCACAAAGGCCAGGGCGAACGCGACCGTCTTCAGGTCCGCGGCCCGCCGGTGCACGCCGACCCCGCTCAGCGCTGCCAGCTCCGGCTCAAAGCTCTCCGGCGCGTTGAGCACCAGGATTGCGGCCTGGTCCTTCAGGTTGAGTTTGGCGAAGACAGACGGCATCACAACCTCCCGGCGCACTCAGGCTTCTTCGCTCCACAAGGCGTCGCGGTCCTGGCGGCGCCTCTCCTTGGCCGCCTCGTCCATGAAACCCACAGCCTTGTAGAGCTCCGGCCCGTACTCGCGCGTCTTGACGACCACGGGCATTGGCACGGCGTGGCCCAGGATCAGGGCCTGCTGCTTGGTGTCCAGGCGGGCCAGCACCTGACGCAGCTGCTGCGCGCCGCTGACGCCCGAGAACACGGCCTTGATGTCGGCCTCGTTGTCCAGCAGGCAGGTGACGCGCGTGCCGATCTGGCTCATCACTTCCTCGTCGATGCCGCTCGGGCGCTGGTCCACGATCAGCAGCGTGACGTTGTACTTGCGCAGCTCGCGCGCGATGTTGCCGAAGATGGTGTGCTGGGCGATAGCCGGGTCCAGGAACTTGTGGGCCTCTTCGATGGTGATCACCAGCGGGCGCGGCTCCTCCGCCTGCCGCCCGGCGGCTTTGTTCTTCTTGTCCACATACTTCTGGTGGATGCGGCGCGTGAGGAAGTTCGCCACCAGCACATAGGCGGCCAGCGTGTTGCCGTACACGCCGAACTCCAGCACGATGCTTGTCCCGCGGTTGAGGGCGTTGAAGATGTAGTCCACCAGATCATCCGGCGGCGTGCCCGGCCGCAGGAAGCCGAAGCGCCGGAAGAGCTCGAACTTGCGCTGGATGGCGCGCAGCGTGCCGCTCTGGATCTTCTCGGACTCTTCGATCTCGTCCACGGCCGAGGTATCGTGTTCGTCCAGCAGCCGCGAGACCCAATCCCGGCCGAGCTTGCGGCGCAGGTAATAGAGCGCGCCCACCTGGACGTCGCTCAGGCCCAGCACGCCGGCCAGCATCTCCACGTCCTCGGGCTCGATCTGGTCGTAGCCGATCAGGAGCGTCCCGTCGACCTTGCTGCCGCGGTGGCGCGAGGTCTCCGGGTCCAGCGTGATCACCTGGACGCGCCCGTCCGGGAAGAGCTGGCGCAGGCCCTTGTACTCGCGGCCGTGCTCGTCGTGCACGCTCCAGCCGTAGTCGTTGTGCATGTCGAAGATCAGGTTGACGGCGGCGTTGGCTTTGACCAGGCCGGCCAGGATCGTGCGGGTGACGAAGCTCTTGCCGGTGCCGGACTTGCCGAAGACGCCGGACGAGCGCTCGACAAAGCGCTTGAGGTCCAGGTTGACCTTGACCGTCTCCATATCCAGCGGCGCGCCGATGTGCCAGTGAGTGTCGTCTTCCTTGCCGAAGATCCGGTCCACGTCCTCGGGCGTGGCCTCGAAGACGGGCGAGAAGTGGGCGGGGATGGTCTTGACCGGCCGGGGCGTGTCGGCGCCCTCGTCCAGGACCAGCATCGGCGCGACGTTGAGGCGCCCGAAGGCCAGCTCGGTGCTGTAGACAAAACGCGCGAACTCGTCGTCGGCGTCCGGCGGCGTCTTGAACAGGTCCGGGTTGGTGTGGTCCAGGGCGATGTCGGTGATGAGCGAGAAGAAGCGCCGGCGCGAGGCGCCCTCCACCACCACGTACTTGCCCACGGCCAGCTCCTCGATGACGACGCCGGGCGGCACGCCGCGCTCCACGTCGCCGGGGTCGAGCTTCACATCCAGCCCGGCCGAGAGTGAGCCGCCCACCACTAATCCCAGGCGCTGCCGGCGCTCCCGGCGGAAGAAATCATCCAGTTCAGAACGGAAGGCCATCGTCGTAAATCCCCGGTTGCCACGAATGGCGCGAATTACGGCCAATTACACGAAGAGCTCTATTTCACGACGCGCTTGGTCTCCAGCGATTTGGAGCCAAAATTCAACAGAAGCGCCAGCCTCAAGCCGGTGGCGGCTAGATAGTGCTGCGCCTGGGCCGCATGAGCCGCAGTCAAGGCTGAAACCGCCTTGAGCTCCAGGATGACTTTGTCATCCACGACGAGATCGGCTTCAAACTCGCCCACCAGGTGATTCTTATAGCGCACGGGCAAACGCTGATACTCAACGAACGCAATCTGACGTAATTGCAGCTCGTGGACGAGAGCACGCTGATACACCGACTCCAGGAAGCCCGGACCCAGGGTCCGATGAACCTCCATGGCCGCGCCAACAATGGCGTAGGCCAACTCCTTGTAAAGTATCTCCGCCATCTCCAGCCGCCAACTTAGTGGAATTCGTCTGAATTCGTGGTCTTCGTGGCTAGGATCCAGGCCGGAGGCGGCGCAGGAGGCGCTCCAGGCGCGGCAGGTCACGCTGGAGCAGGCGCGCCAGCTCCCGGCCGGCGCGGCGCCGGAAGTGGGCGTGGTCCTGGGGCGGCCGGGCCGCGGCCGCGCGGGCCAGCGACTCGGCCAGCAGTTCGTCGGCCGGCGCCTCGGCTGAATCGACGATCAGGCGCAGATAATCCAGGCATTCCGTGAACGCCGCGATCTCGTCGGCCGAACACAGGTGGATGGTGTCCAACGTCAGCGGCGGCTGCGGCGGCAGGCCCTGCACGTACGTCTCGCCGGCGCGATAGCCCACGGCCAGCACGCTCACCTCGATCGGCACCTGGCGGTTCAGGCGCTGGTCCAGGATGTATTCGTCACTCAGGTTGGGCGTCGCCACCATCGGGCGGACGAAGGCGTCGTCCTGGACCACCAGATCGTAGACCAGGCCGATCACGTCCGAGCGCCCGCGCTGGGTCGGCGCCCGCACAAAATCGCCGAAGCGCGGCACATCCGGCTCCGGCACCTGGCAGCCGAAGACGAAGCCGGAGGTGGAACTGCGCAGCAAGCGGCCGATGTGTTCACTCAGCATGTCCAGTCTCCCATGTCAGACCCGCGCCGGCGGCGGCCCGGCCTCACGGATAGCGCCGCTTGCCGGACCCGGTCCAGGCCTTGCCCTGCGCCTTCTGGCTGACGCTCGGGTTCAGCCCGCGCCGGATCAGCCCGCCGATGACCATGTGTTCGAACTCGCGCCGTTCGCTCACCGTGACCACGGCCAACTCGTGCGCGCGCATCAGGACGTACGGGAAGCCGTCGGTGACGCGGCTCTGCTCCACCAAGGCGGCGTGGACCAGGTCCAGCTTGGCCGGGTCGCGCGCCACCCACTCCGGCACCTCCACGCGCAGCAGCGCGTCTTTGCCCGGCCGGCCGGCGTTCAGGTAAAAGAAATAGATCGTGTGGCCGCGCGGCCGGTAATTGTCTTGGTTGGCGGGCGAGGCGTTCTCAAACAGCGCGCTGCGCTCGCCGGGCGCGAGCAGGCCGAAGACCAGGCCATCTGTCAGGTGCGTGAACGGCCCCAGGTCATTCAAGGCTTCCTCGCCGATCTGCTCCAGCGCCAACTCGGACAGGCGCAGCAGGCGGACGACGTTGGCGGCCCGCGGCCGATCCACCACGCCGGCCACGGCGGCGCCGGCGGCGCGCAGCTCGTCGAGCTCGCTTAAGTAGCCGTCCAGCAGCTCGTCGATCAGGCGCTGGTTGGGGACCTGCAGGGTGATGTAGAGCAGCAGGCCGTTGTCCAGCAGCGCCACCACCGGCGCGTCGGTTTCGAGCTGGGCCAGGCGCGCCAGCTCACCCAGTTCACGCGTGTCGCGCTCGGCGTCGATCTTGACGCTCGGGATCTGGCCGCCATCCTCCTCGTACAGATGCGCGTCGTCGAAGAAGACGGCCGGCCGCGAGGCCGCGCGCGGCGCCTCGCCGGAGCCGTGGCGAAAGGCGAGGCTGCCGATGTTGATGAGGTAATACAGGGCGACGCCGTGCCGATCCGGGTAGATCTGCGAGCCATCGGCGGCCAGCACGTTGACGCGGGCCGGGTGCGCCGGGAGCGGAAACCGCGCGTCCACGGCCTCGCCGGTGGGGATGGCGCCCGGCCAGCGCTTGCCGGCCTTGGCGATCTTGCGCCGCAGGGCCTCGTCGGCGACGCCGATCTCGGCCAGGCGCCGGCGCGCCAGCGGGAGGGCGGCCTCCAGTTCGGCGAGCCGCTCGGCGGCGTTCGCGCTTAACGCGTTAACGGCCTCGGTCAGTTGGTTGAGTTCCAGCGCCATGCGCGGATTGTAGCACAGACGTTCGGGCCGCGATACTACTGCGGGCCGCGATACTACTGCGGGCCGCGACACTACTGCCGGGCCGCGATACTACTGCGGGCGGCGAGACCGCCCTCAAGCCGCCGGGCGGGCGCGGCCGTTGCGCCGGAACAGCAGCACAGCGCCGCCCAGCCCGAGCGCGCCGAGGCATACCAACCCGCACAGGCCGAGGGCGGCCGCGCCGACCCAGCCCGAGATGTCCACAAACTCCAGGCGCGTCACAGTGTCCTGGTACTCCGTGTCGGCGGCGGCGAAGGTGAAGGTATAGTCGTCCGCCACCAGGGACGGGATGACGGTGTCGTCGAAGCGCGTCAGGAACTGCCGCCCGGACAGCAGCGGCGCCACCTGGGAGCCGGCCGGCAAGCCGGCGGAGTCCAGGAAGCCGGCGTAGGCGACGCGTGAGGCGCCAGAGGCCGCGACCTTCTCGACGCGGTGATCGGCCAGGACATAGACGGACAGCGGGAACGGCGCGGGCGCCATCGCCGCCGGGCGCATGGTGTACACCGGCGTGTCGGCCTCAAACGTGATCCAGAGCGGGTCCAGTTGGCCGTTCAGAGACTCGCCCTGGCCGGCCGGCGTCAGGCGCGCGGCGACGTAGAACCAGCCGCGCTCGACGTACGGCGCCAGCACTTCGGTCAGACCGAACGGAAACGTGTAGCCGTTTTCCTTCAGCCAGTCCTCCAGCGCGGTCGCCTCGCTGGCGGCCAGCGTCGTCACCTCAAACGGGCCCAGAGTCTGCTGTTCCAGCACGGTCACGCCGCGGCCCGCCCCGTCCGGGGCGCCGGCGCTCATCATCGGGCCGAAACTCCAGCGCCGATCCACCACTACCCTGGGCGCGGTCAAAGTCTCCAACTCATCCAGGATGGCCGAGTCGCCCAGCTCCACGACGGCCGGCGCCGGCACCGGGAAGATCCAAGCCGCCTCGCTGGCCTCGCCAGTGACGCTCAACTCCATGAGGACGCGCTCCGTGCGGCCGTCCCACAGTACCAGGCCGCGTTCGCGCGCCATCCCGGCCTCGCCCTCCCGCGGGATGTAGGCACCGCAGGCCTCAGCGCCGGCGACTGGCGCCAACACGATTCCAACCAAAAGGACCCAGAGTAAGAGCCTGCGTTTGAAGTCGGTCTGGAGCTGCATGGCGGGATAGTCCTAGAGTGTGATTTGCGTTTGACCGCTGGGCATGTTAGACTTTTCTAACTAACCCCACGTAAAGGTTAACAAGCATGGCCGAGAAAATCCTGGTCATCGATGACGACGAGAACACGCTCTGGCTGGTGAGCACCCTGCTCCAGCATAACGGTTTTCAGGCCGTGACAACGTCTTTACCGACGGACGGTTTGAAGATCGCCCAGGACCAGAAGCCAGATATGGTGCTTCTGGATGTGATGATGCCAGATATGGATGGCTGGGAGGTCTGCCGGCGGCTGCGCGAGTTCTCGGAAGTCCCGGTGATGTTCATCACCGCTAAATCCGGCATCAAGGACGTGGTCCGGGGTCTGGAGATCGGCGGCGATGACTACATCGTCAAGCCGTTTGACAACCGCGAACTGGTGGCGCGTGTCAAGGCCCACCTGCGGCGCCAATCGTCTGACCATAAGACCACGGACGAGCTGGTGTTCAACAACGGTGAGCTGCGCATCAATTTCCTCACCCGCGAGGTCTTCGTGCGCAACCAGCTGGTGGAACTTACGCCCAAGGAGTTCTCGCTGCTGTCCCTGCTGGCGCGCAACGCCGGCCGCGTGCTCACCCGCAGTGAGCTGATCGCCCAGGCCTGGGGCCCGGAGTACGGCGACGCCACCGAGAGCCTCAAGCTCTACGTCCACTACCTGCGCAAGAAGATCGAGCGCAACCCAGACAAGCCGGACTACATCATCACCTCACGCGGCGTCGGCTACCGGTTCGCCAGCCGCTGAGCCGATCCCTCAATCCGACAAGAGCCCGCGCAACAGGGCCAGCGCCGTCTGCACGGTCTGGCCCTGTTCGTCTTTTTCCGGATCGACGGCCGTGAGCGCCAGCGCGGCCAGATGCGCGCGCACCTGGCGCGCGGCCGCCAGCGCCGCGGACAGCGACAGGCCGCCGGGGGCCGGGTAGTTCACGCCCGGCGCCAACGCCAGGTCGAGCGCGTCGATATCGAAATGCAGATAGGTGGGCCGGGCCTCGGCCGTGAACCGCGTCAGGTCGGCGGGTGGGAAGCGCCGCACCGGGGTTGTGTCCAGCAGAGCCGCCTCCGGCTCGTCCAGGTCGCGCACGCCCAGCAGGGCAACCTGGGCCTCGTCCACGGGCCGCGCCAACCCGGCCGCGGCGCGCAGCTCGTCCAGCCCGCGCCCGCACACACAAGCCAGCGGCATCCCACCCAGATACCCGGACAGCGTTGTCGCCGGCGTGTTGAAATCCCCGTGGGCGTCAAACCAGGCGATCCCGAGGTCACCGGCGAGGGCGCGGCGCAGACCCGCCACGACGCCGATGGCCACCAGGCAGTCGCCGCCCAGGATCAGCGGCAGTGTGCCCGCCTGCCGCGCCGCCGCCACGGCCTCCGCCAGCCGCGCGCTGTTGCGGCCGAGGCGGTCCATTTGACTGCCCGACCCGAGGTCCAGGGGGTGCTCGGCCACGCTGACGGCGTGCCCGTCCGACTGCAGGGCCGCCACCAGGCCGGCCGCCAGGAGCGCTTCCGGCGCCCGGCCCATGCTCTGGCGGAACTGATCGAGCGCGAAGGGCGAGGGGATGAGGGTCAGGCGCATGGCTCAGTTGGGCAGCAGATACTTTTCTAGGAACTCAGCTGCGTCGCGCCAGGCCTTCAGCTCGTTTTCGCGCTTGGTGAAGCCGTGGCCTTCGTCTTCATAGACGTCGTAGCGCACGTCCACGCCGCGCGCGCGCAGCTTTTCGGCGATCTGGTCCGACTCGGCTTTGACGACGCGCGGGTCCTTGGCGCCCTGGATGATGAAGAGCGGCGCCCTGATCTGGTCCACGTACGTGATCGGCGAGCGCGCGATCAGGAAGTCCCGGTCGGTCTCCGGGTTACCCACCCACTCGTCCATGAAGCGGCGCCAGTGCGGGGGCACGGCCTTGACGAAGGTCAACAGGTTGGACGGGCCGACGATGTCCACGGCCGCGGCCCAGTAAACGGGCAGGCGCGACACCGCCGAGAGCGTGGCAAACCCGCCAAAGCTGCCGCCGAACACAGCGATGCGCGCCGGGTCGACCCAGTCCAGCGTGTGCAGATACTTGACCGCGGCCTCGATATCCTGCAGCTCGCCGCCGCCCCAATCGCGATGGATGAGCTTCTGGTAGGTCTTGCCGTAGCCCGTGGAGCCGCGGATATTCGGCGCCAGCACCCCCAGGCCGCGGCTGGTCCAGTACTGATACATACCGGCGTAGATGTAGATCGGGCGCTCCTGGGCCTCCGGACCGCCGTGGATGGACAGGATCACGCCGGCGCGGTTGCGGGCGCTGGCCCCTTTGGGCTTATAGAGCCAGGCCGGGATGCGGCGTTCGTCCCAGGTGGGGTAACGCACCAGGGAAGGCGTGCTCAGTTCGCGCTCGTCCAGGCCGCCCAGCATGGAATGCGTGATCTGCTTGACCGTGCGCCGGCGCAGGTCCAGGATGAAGATCTCGGCGCAGTGCGTGGGCGTCATCCACAGCAGGGCCAGCTTGTCGCCGGCCGGCGCGAACACCAGGTTCACCAGCACGCCCGCCGGCAGTTCCGGCAGCCGGAGCAGTTTGCCGGAGGCGAGGTTGCGCACGTACAGGCGCGAGTAGCCGTCCTCGTTGACGACCCAGGCCAGGAAGCGGCCGTCGTCCGAGCCGGCCACGTTTTCCACGTCCCAGTCCGGCGTCTCCACCCAGTCCCACTTGTACTTGCGCACATCGTAGAAGGCCAGGCCCGTGAACTCGCGGCCCTCGTCGGTGAGGAAGTAGAAGCCGCGCTTGTCGGCCGCCCACGGGCCGGGCTGGTACTTCACCTGGCCGTCGTGCTCGGTGAGCAAACGGTGCGCGCCGTCACGCGGGTCCACCAGGTACAAGTCCTGGTTGGTGTTGGACTTCACGTCTACGGCCACCAGGCGCTTGCCGTCCGGCGACCAACCGCCGAAACCGTAGAGGGCCGTGCCGGCCAGCACGCGCCGGGTCTCGCCGGTCTTGTGGTCATGCACCAGCACGTCCATATTGGCGTGGTTGTCGCGGTCGTTGGCGTACAGGGCCAGGTAGCGGCCGTTGGGCGACCAGGCGTTGGCCTCAATGAAGTGCTGGGTCTCCGCGGCCGTGGTGAGGCGTTCCGGCTGGCCGCCGCGGGCCGGGATGAGGAAGACGTGCGTAAACTCGTCGCCGTGCTGGTCGGCCGTGAAGGCGATGTGCTCGCCGTCTGGGGCCCAGGCCACCTGGCGCACGGACTGCTGCGAGAAGACGGTCAATTGGTGCGGGAAACCGCCGGCCGTGGATTGCCGCCACAGGTTGAACTGGCCGGACGTATTGACCGTGTAAGCGATCTCCGACCCATCCGGGGAAAAGCTCAGGGCGCCCAGGCCGTAGCGCCGGATGGCCGTGAATTGCTCGAAGGTGGAGGGCTTCTTGGCAGGCATGGCGGCTCCTGAGAGGGTGGGCAGTGGTGGTTAAGGTCGTTCAGCCGTCCAGCCACTCGACGACGGTGGCTTCGCCCTGGCCGACGCCCACGCACAACGTCGCCAGGCCATAGTACGGGCGCGGCGTCTGCGGGGCGCGGCGGCGCATCTCGTGGACGAGCGTGGTCACGAGCCGGGCGCCGCTGCAGCCGAGCGGGTGGCCGAGGGCGATGGCGCCCCCGTTGACGTTGGTGATCTCCGGCCGGAGCCCCAACTCCCGGATCACGGCCAGCGCCTGCGCGGCGAAGGCCTCGTTGAGCTCGATCAGGCCGATCTGGTCCAGCGTCAGGCCGGTCAGCGCCAGGACCTTGCGCACCGCCGGGATCGGGCCGAGGCCCATCACGCGCGGCTCGACGCCGGCCGCGGCCGAGGCCACCACACGCGCGAGCGGCTTCAGGCCCAACGCCTCGGCCTTGCGCGCGCTCATCAGCACCAGGGCGGCGGCCCCGTCGTTAATGCCGGACGAGTTGCCGGCCGTCACGCTGCCATCCGCCTTGAAGGCCGGCCGCAGCTTGGCCAGCGCCTCCAGCGACGTATCCGGGCGCGGATGCTCGTCGCGGCTCACCAGCACGGGGTCGCCTTTTTTCTGGGGCACCGGCACCGGCACGATCTCGTCCGCGAACCGGCCGCTCTCGATCGCGGCCGCGGCCCGGCGCTGGCTCTCCAGCGCGAAGGCGTCCTGATCGGCGCGCGTGATCGGGCGCCCCTGCGCCTGCCACTGCGCGACGACGTTCTCGGCGGTCTCGCCCATGGAATCGATGCCGTAGCGCTCCTTCATTTTGGGGTTGACGAAGCGCCAGCCGAGCGTAGTATCGAAAGCAGTGACGTTGCCAAAGGCCCATTCCGGGCTGGTCTTGGGCAGCGCGTACGGCGCGCGCGTCATGCTCTCCACGCCGCCGGCGATGACGACCTCGGCCTCGCCCGCCTTGATGGCGCGCGCCCCGGCGTTGACGGCGGCCAACCCCGACGCGCACAGGCGGTTGAGCGTCACGGCCGGCACCGCCGCCGGGAAACCGGCCAGCAGCACGGCCATGCGCGCGACGTTGCGGTTGTCCTCGCCGGCCTGGTTGGCGCAGCCCAGGTAGACCTCGTCGATCAGGGCCGGATCCAGGCGGGCGCGCGCGGCCGCTTCTTTAATCACCAGCGCGGCCAGATCATCGGGGCGGAGGTCCTTGAGGGCGCCGCCGTGCCGGCCGATCGGCGTGCGCACGGCGGAGACAATCACGGCAGACTGCATTGAAAGCTCCTGGAACAAGGACTTGGGCGGAGTGACACGAGGCCCGGCCCGGCGGCCGGTGGCGCTCATCATAAACCAAAGTGCTTAGCGGTCAAGTTCGTGCATCCTGACCAATTGCAAGTTGGTCGGCTTTGGCAGTACAATTTCAATGTTGCGGCGCAGCGCTCTTTCATGCGGCGCAATTTTCGTGTCAGCCCACAGCAGCGAGGCAGAATGCGCCACTCGGTACCCCACATCCAGCTCGAAAACAATATCCCGGAATGCCCAGCCTGCGACGCGCTGCTCAGTTTCACCCACGTCGCCGACATCGACCGCGATGGCAAGGTGTATCTGATCTTCTCGTGCCCGGCCTGCGGGCGCGGCGAGATGAAGTTCTGGCGCCCGGAGTGGCAAGAACTGACCGACCTGATCGTGGCCGACGAACTCTGAACGAACCAGGCCCCGGCGCGATTGAGCCGCGGCGCCACCCTGGCTGCCATCCCGCTGCTTCACTCAGCCTGAGTGGGGAAGGCGGAGGCCAGGATACACGTTATCCGTCAGGGGGGATTCCTCTTCGCCGCCGGTCTGCCGCGCGCCGCGCAGGCCGGTCCCGCCGACCCCATCGTCCAACCGGGTGAATTCTCTACCGGATCGGCTGGCGCTGCGGCGTGAGCAAGCCAACGGCCGTGCCGGACACGGCCCTCTCCGTCAGGCAGAGCCAGTTGATCCCGGTAGATGCCGGTTGAGATCCAGGACTGAAGCCCGGCCCGGCGTTCAGCCCGAGTAGCGAAAGCCGGCCTCGGCCAGGGTCAGCGGCGCGCCCTCGCGCTGCACGCCGGCCTCCACCACCTCGGCCACGTACAGCACGTGGTCACCCGAGCGCACGCTGGCGTTGACGCGGCACTCCACCCAGCCCAAGGCCGCTTCCAGGATCGGCGCGCCCGTCTCCGGCCCCGGCCGCCAGGCCAGCTCGGCCGCCTTGCCGGGATGCTTGGCGAAGGTACGGCCCAGTTGGCCGGCCAGCTCGCGTTGGCCGGTCTCAAAGACGTTGACGACGAAGGCGCCGCTGGCCTCGATCAGGCCGCGCGTGTGGCTCTCGGCCTCGGCCGCCAGCGTCACCAGCGGCGGCTCGAACGACGACTGCATCAGCCAGTTGGCCGTCATCACGCCGAGCTCGTCCCCCGAGCGGGCGGTGACCGCGTACAAGCCGTACGTGAACCAGCGCAACACCGACTTCTTGGTTTTCGGGTCCATTGTCACCTCCAGAAAATCACAGGTGCGCCTTGACGGCCTCGGCCGCCGCGCGCGTCATGCCCGGCACCTGGAGCAGTTCTTCCAGGCTGGCCGCGCGGATCCCGTCCAGCGACCCGAACTTGCGCAGCAGGGCGCGCCGCCGCGCGGGGCCGATGCCGGGGACGCTGTCCAACTGCGACGCGATCCCGACCTTGGCGCGCCGCGCGCGGTGATGCTCCAGCCCGAAGCGGTGCGCTTCATCGCGCAGGCGCTGGACCAGAAACAGGCCCTGTGACCGGCGCGGCAGCAGGATCGACCCGCTCGCGCCGGGCTGGAAGAGCTCCTCCTGCTGCTTGGCCAGCGCGCAGACCGGCACCGCCTCAAACAGGCCGAACGCCTGCAGGACCTCCACGGCCACGCCCAACTGGCCCTGGCCGCCGTCGATGACCAGCAGGTCCGGCAGGCGCGCAAAGCTCTCGTCCACCTTGCGGCCCGGCGCCGGGGCTGACCCTGCGTCCGGCCCGTCCGGGCGCGACGTCTGCCAACGCTGGAAGCGGCGCGTCAGCGTCTCGCGCATCGAGGCGAAATCGTCTGGCCCCTCCACCGTCTTGATGTTGAAGTGGCGGTAGTGCCCCTTGCGGGGCGTGCCCTGCTCAAACACCACCATGCTGGCCACCGCCAGCACGCCCTGAGTGTTGGAAATGTCGAAGCACTCCAGGCGGTTGGGCGGGCGCGGCAGGTTGAGCGCGGCCTGCAGCTCGGCCAGCGCCTGGGTCTGGCGGTTGGTGTCCGCCTCCCACTGGGCCTTGAGCGAGGCCAGCGTGTCGGCGGCGTTCTCGGCCGCCATCTGCACCAGGTCTTTCTTGGCGCCCTGGCGCGGCACGGTCAGCACCACCTTCTCGCCGCTGCGCTTGTCGCGCAGCCATTCGCCGATGACCTCGGCCTCCGGCACGGCGCCGGGCAGGATCACCTCGGCCGGGATGTAGGCGGCCTCGTCGTAGAACTGCTTGACGAACTGGGTGACGACCTCGTCGTCGGCGGCCTCCTCGGCGCCCTCCAGGACGAAGTACTCGCGCCCGATCAGTTTGCCGGCGCGCACGAAGAAGATCTGGACGCAGGCGCTGCGGTCGTCGCGCGCGAAGGCGATCACGTCTGAGTCCATCTGCTCGGCCGAGATAATCTTCTGCTTTTCCACCACGCGCTCGATCGCCAGCAGTTGGTCGCGCACGGCCGCGGCCTTCTCGAACTCCAGAGTATTCGAAGCCGCCTGCATCTCGGCGCGCAGCCGGGCCACGATCGGAGCGGTGTGGCCGCGCAGGAACTTCCCCAGGTCGTCGATCATGGCCCGGTACTCGGCCTGGGTGCAGGCGCCGATGCACGGCGCCAGGCAGAGCTTGATGTCGTAGTACAGGCAGGCGCGCGGGTCCTGGCCGGTGATGACCCGGTCGCAGGTGAGGTACGGGAAGATCTTGCGCAGGATGTCCAGGGTCTGGTGGACGGCCCAGGCGCTGGTGTACGGGCCGAAGTAGCGCGAGCCGTCCTGGACCATCTGGCGCGTGACCGAGACTTTCGGGAAGGCGTCGCCGGTGTGCAGCTTGATGTAGGGGTAGCGCTTGTCGTCTTTGAGGCGGACGTTGTACTTGGGCCGGTGGCGCTTGATCAGGTTCATCTCGAGGATGAGCGCCTCGAGCTCCGACCCGACGATGATGTACTCCAGGTCGGCGATGTTCCGGACCAGCTCGCGCGTCTTGGCCGAATCGACGGTCTCGTGGAAATACGAGCGGACGCGGCTGCGCAGGTTGACGGCCTTGCCGACGTAAATCACCGTGCCGGCGGCGTTCCGGTAGATATAGCAGCCGGGCTTGGTGGGCAGCGTATCGAGTTTGTGTTGCAGGTGGTCGGGCAATGTCATAGCAGCGGCGGCCGCGCTGGACCGCAAAGAGATTATAGCGCGGGCGGGCCGCGCCCCGGCCGGCGGTTGGCATATAATCAGGGGATGCCAGCGCTTGAAGAACAAATCGGGTCCCTGTTGAGCACGCGGCGGTTGACGGTCGCCGTCGCCGAGTCCTGCACCGGCGGCCTGCTCGGCCACCGCCTCACCAACGTGGCCGGCGCCTCCGGCTACTTCCTGGGCGGCGTGATCGCCTACGCCTACGACGCCAAGGAACGGCTGCTGGGGGTGCACCACAACACCCTGTACACCCACGGTGCCGTGAGTGAGCCGACCGTACGCGAGATGGCGCGCGGTGTCCGGGCCGCGCTCGGCGCCGACCTGGGCGTGGCCGTGACCGGGATCGCCGGGCCGGGCGGCGGGCTGCCCGGCAAGCCGGTCGGGCTGACCTGGATCGGGCTGAGCGCGCGCGACATCGAGTTGGCGCGGCAGTTCGTCTGGGACGGCGACCGGATCAGCAACAAGGAGCGGTCGGCCGAGGCGGCCCTGCGCCTGATCCTGGATTACCTGCAGACCGCCTAGCCCGGCGAGCGAGACCAACGCATGCGCTCTTCCAATACCTTGCTGTTTGTGCGCGGCGTGCTGCTGATGGCGGTCGCGATCGCCGTCTTCTTCGGCCTCGAACTGGCTTTGGATGTGGCCGGCGGCGGCTACCCGCTTGACCGGCTGGCCTTCTTCGACGTGGCGGACGCCCGCCACTTCAACAACCTCCTCAACCGCAGCCTCAACCAGCTGCTCGGCGTCGTCTTCACCACCGTCGCCATCGCCGTGCCGCTGACGGCCAACCTGTATTCGCTTAAGTTCTTGGAGTTCTTCATCCAGGACCGCGTCAACGCCGCCGTGCTGATCCTGGCCGTGCTGGTCAACCTGGGCAACACCTGGGCCGGCTACGCGCTCAAGGCCAACCAGATCCCGGTGCTGCAGCTCAACTTCATCTTCCTGCTCAGCATCGTGAGCTTCGCCCTGCTCTTCCCGTACCTGTACTACATCTTCCGCTTCCTGCACCCCAGCACGCTCCTGGCGCGGCTGGAGAACGAGAACGTCTCCGACCTGCGCGCGGCCAGCCGGCGGCCGGGGATCAAGCGCGGCGAAGTGGCGGCCAACCTTGAGCACCTGGCCAACATCGCCCTGCGCTCAGTGGAACGCGGCGACCGCAACACCGCGATCGAAGGTGTCCTGGCGCTGGAGCGCGCGCTGCGCCACTATTGGACCGTGAAGCCCGGCCTGCCCCCGGCCTGGTTCGAGGCCGACCAGAACTTCTTCCTGGGGTTCTCGTCCGCGGCCGTAGACGACCTGACGGCCAGCCGCAGCTGGGTGGAGATGAAGCTGTTCGGCCAACTGCAGCAGGTCGTCGGCGCCGCCATCGGCCGGATGCCGGACGTCACCAGCACCTGCGCCAAGAGCCTGCGCAAGCTCGGCCTGGAAGCCGCCGCCCGCTCCGATCCGGCCCTGCGCGAGCTGGTGGCCGAGTACTTCAACACTCTGATCCGCCTGGCGCTCAACCGCCGCGACGCGCGGGCCGTGTTCACGGTCTTCGACCAGTACCGCCTGTTCGCCGAGACCATCAACGCGGAGTACCCCGACCTGGCCCTGGAGATCGCGTTCTACTTCCAGTACTACGGCCAGGTGGCGCGCGACACGCAGCAGACCTTCGTGGCCGAGGCCGTGGCCTATGACCTGGGCGCGCTCGTCCAGGCGGCCTGGAAGACCGGCGCCCCCAACCGCGAGCAATTGCTCGAACGCTTCCTGCACTACGACGAGCAGGCCCGCCATCCGCTCAAGGGCGTCAAAAAGGCGCAGGCCATCCTGGCCAGCGCCCTGCTGCAGTACGGCCAGCCGCAAGCCGCCGCCACCATCCAGGCCGCCTGGCGTCACCTGGAGCCGGACCTGGTGCGCCAGGTGCGCGACGAGTTGCTTTTCGTCCAGCGGGAGAAGTTCTGGGAGGTCAACGAGCGGCGCATGAACATCGACTACGTCCCGGCCCCGCAGCGCGAGCGCCTGCACGATTTCTTCGCCGCGCTGGAGGCCGCGGCCGGGGCGTAAGCCGGCTGACCCAACATGCGCGCCCTGGTCACCGGCAGCACCGGTTTTCTCGGCCAGCATCTCGTCCGGGAGCTGCTGGCTCACGGCTACGCCGTGACGGCGTTGGTGCGGACGTTTGAGCGCACGCGGGCCCTGCCGCGCGGCGTGCGCGCCTTCCCGGCCGACATCACCCAGCCGGAAGCACTGCGCGGCTGCCTGGCCGGCGTCGACGTGGTCTTCCACCTGGCGGCCGTCCCACTGGTGGGCGTCAAGGCCCCGGACCGGGCGCGCGTCCTGCGCATCAACGTGGACGGCACGCGCAACGTCCTGGCCCAGGCGGCGGCGGCGGGCGTGGGCCGCATCGTGCACGTCTCCAGCCTGGCCGTCTACGGGCACACTGCCGGCCGGCTCGTCGACGAGACGTACCGCCCGGGCAGCGTGGCTTTTCAGGGAGAGGCGCAGCGCACCCAGCACCTCGCCCATTTCCAGGCGGCGGCGCCGCTGCAGGCCAGCGGCGCGCCCGTGATCATCGCCTGCCTGGGCGCGCTCTATGGGCCGGGCGACCGCTCCGGCCTGGCGCGGCTGCTGCGCCGCCACGCGCGCCGCCAACTGCCGGTGCTCATCGGCCCGGACAATGCGCGCTCCTGGACGCTGGCCGCGGACGCCGCGGCCGGGCTGCGCCTGGCGGCGGAGCGCGGGCGCCTCGGCGAGGTCTATCACTTGGCCGGGCCGGCCCACACCTGGCGCGCTTTCCTGGAGGCGTGCGCGCAAGCCAGCGGCGCCCCGCCTCCTTGGCTCTGGCTCCCGTCACGGCTGGCGGCGGTCGGCGCGCAACTGCTGGCGCGCCCGGCGCCCCATTGGGCGGAGCGCCTGCGCAGCGTCGCCGGCATCACGTACCTGGGCCGCGCCGACAAAGCCGCCCAGGAATTGGGTTGGCACGCGCGTCTGCTGGCAGAGGGCCTGCCGTCGACATTCGACTGGCTGAAAGAGACTTGACGTGAAACGCTGGCTGACCTTTCCCCCTGGCTCCGTCCTGTTAGGCCTCACGCTGGCCGCCCTCTCGGCGACGGTCGGCATCTGGTTCGTGCTGGCCTGGATCGGCCGCGCCCTGGCGCCGGCCACCATCATCGACCTCGAATTCGCTTGGTCGCCGGAGCGGCTCAACACGCTGACCGGCCTGTGGGGGGAGGCCGGCACCGAGGCGGCGCGGCTCTCCCTGTGGGTGGATTACCTGTTCATGCCGGCCTACGCCCTGCTCTTCGGCGGGCTGACCCTGCTGACGGCGCGCGCCGCGGCCGGCGTCTGGCAGAACCTGGGATTGTGGGCGACGGCGCTGGCGTTCGTGGCCGCCCTGTGGGATGCGCTGGAGAACACGCTGCTGCTGACCGCGCTGCCGCCGGCCAGCCCGAGCGCGCTCGCCCTGCCGGTGGCCGGCAGCGCGGCCGCGCTCAAGTTCGGGCTGCTGGCCGTCTGCCTGGTGTACCTCGGCGCGGCACAGGCGGCCCGCTGGCGGACACGCCGCTGAACGCGCCATGCTTTCTTGGTGGCAGCTTCCCGTCGGTTTTGCGCTGGCCGGCCTGATCGCGGCCCTGGCCTACTGGCGCGGCTCGCTCTCGCGCTCGGGCGCCGCGGGCGCAGTGCTCATCGGCACCACGATCTTCGGTCTGGGCGGCTGGGCGCCGGGGACCCTGCTGGTGCTGTTCTTCGTCTCGTCCAGCGCACTCTCGCACTTCAAGGAACAACGCAAGGCGGCCCTGGCTGAGAAGTTCAGCAAGGGCAGCCGCCGGGATCTGGCGCAGACGCTGGCCAACGGCGGCGCGGGCGCCCTCATCCTGGTGGCCAACACGCTTTGGCCGCACCCGTTCTGGTGGGCGGCCTACGTCGGCGCCCTGGCCACCGTCAACGCCGACACCTGGGCGACGGAGCTGGGCGTGCTCAACCGCGCCCGGCCGCGCCTGATCACGACGCTGCGCCCGGTGGAGGCCGGCACGTCCGGCGGAGTCTCCGTCACCGGCACCTTGGCGGCGCTGGGCGGCGCCGCCCTCATCGCCCTGACTGCGGCCGGTTTCCACCTGGCCGGCGGCAGCGGCCTCGGTCCGGCGGCGGCGCTGGCCGTGGCCGGCACCCTGGCGGGCCTGTCTGGCTCACTGATCGACTCCGCGCTCGGCGCGACGGTCCAGGCGATCTACTTCTGTGATGCCTGCGCCAAGGAGACCGAGCGCTTCCCGCGCCACCTGTGCGGCACGCCCACCCGCCCGCTGCGCGGCTGGCCCTGGCTGGACAACGACTGGGTGAACGGCCTGAGCTCCGTCCTGGGCGCCCTGCTGGCCGGGCTGCTCAGCGCCCTGCTCTGAGCGGCCGGCGCCGGGACTGACCCATGCAGACTCTCCATCGCCTGCGCCTGGACCGCCGCTTCATGGAGAACGTGGCGGCCTGGGAACGCCTGCCGGCGCGGCCGGCGCGGTATGCGCCCTGGCCGGCCGGCCTGGACCCGCGCCTGCCGGCGGCTCTGCGCGCGCAGCAGATCGAGGCACTCTACACGCACCAGGCCCGCGCCGTGGAGGCCGCGCTGCGCGGCGAGAACGTGGCCGTGGTCACGGGCACGGCCTCCGGCAAGACCTTGGGTTACAACCTGCCGGTGTTGCACGCCCTCCTGGCCGACCCGAACGCGCGGGCCCTGTACCTGTTCCCGACCAAGGCGCTGGCCCAGGACCAGGCCGACGAACTGGCCGGGTTGATCGCGGCGCTGCCGGGGACGCCGTCCGCCGCCGTCCACATCTACGACGGCGACACCCCCCAGGCGCAGCGCCCGCGCATCCGCAAAGCCAGCGGCCTGCTCATCTCCAACCCAGACATGCTGCACGCCGGCCTGCTGCCGCATCACCCGCGCTGGGCCGAGTGGCTGGCCGGACTGCGCTATGTGGTGCTGGACGAACTGCACGTCTACCGCGGCCTGTTCGGCTCGCACCTGGCCAACGTCCTGCGCCGCCTCAAACGCTTGTGCGCGTTCTACGGCGCGCGTCCGCAGTTCCTGTGCGCGTCCGCCACCATCGCCAACCCGCGCGAGCTGGCCGAAAAACTGATCGAGGCGCCGGTGACGCTGATCCCGCCGGACGATGACGGCGCGCCGCGCGCCGAGAAACACTTCGTCGTCTACAACCCGCCGGTGTTGGACACCGCCACCGGCGTGCGGCGCTCGTATCTGCTGGAGGCCCAGCGCCTCACCAGCGAGTTCCTGAACGACGGCGTGCAGACGGCCTTGTTCGCGCGCTCGCGCAACGCCACCGAGATCCTGCTCGGCTACGTCCGCGACGCGGCCGAACGGTCCGGCGGCCCGGCCAGCCTGGGGCGTGAAGCCGTGCGCGGCTATCGCGGCGGCTATCTGCCGCTGGAACGCCGCGAGATCGAACGCGGGCTGCGCGCGGGCAGCGTGCGCGGCGTGGTCGCCACCAACGCCCTGGAGCTGGGCGTGGACATCGGCCAACTGGGCGCGGTGGTGATGGCCGGTTACGCCGGCACCATCGCCTCCACCTGGCAGCAGGCCGGGCGCGCCGGCCGGCGCTCCGAGACCAGCGCCGTCGTGCTGGTGTGCTCGGGCGCGCCGCTAGACCAGTTCCTGGCGGCCCATCCGCGCTACCTGTTCGAGACCTCGCCCGAGCACGCGCGCATCAACCCAGACAACCTGGCCCTGCTGGCCAGCCACCTGCGCTGCGCCGTGTTCGAGCTGCCCTTCGAGCCGGGCGAAACTTTTGGCGGCTTCGCCGACGTGGGCGCCGTGCTGGAGGCGCTGTCCGACGAAGGTGAGGTGACGGCCAGCGGCGGCGCCTATCGCTGGGTGGGCAGCACCTATCCGGCTGAGGCCATTTCGCTGCGCTCGGCCACCAGTGACCGGGTGCTGATCCAGTCCGTGGACGCACCGGACGCGCGCCCGCGCGTGATCGGCGAGGTGGACCGGGCGACCGCACCCGTGCGCGTGCACGTCGGCGCCGTCTACCTGCATGAGGGGCGCGCCTACCTGATCACGCGCCTGGATTGGGAGAACGGCCTGGCCGAAGCCCAGCCGCAGGAGGTCGATTACTTCACCGAGGCCGGCGAGGCGGTGGAGGTCAAGATCGTCACCGTGGCCGAGGCCCAGGAGCGTGCCCCGGAGGATGACGGCCGGCCGGCGGCAGGGCCGTCCCACGCCTGGGGTGACCTGCTCATCACCGCCCAGGCCGTCACCTACCGCCAGGTGAAGCGCTACACCCACGAAACCCTCGGCTACGGCCAGATCGATCTGCCGCCGCACGAGTTCCAGACCACGGGCTACTGGCTGTGGTTCCCGCCGGAGCTGGTGCAGCAGCTGGCGTTGGACGGCATCGCCGTCGGCCCCAACCACTACGGCCCCAACTGGGAGCAGCAGCGCAACGCGGCGCGCGCCCGCGATGGCTACCGCTGCCGCCAGTGCGGGCGGCGCGAGGCGCCCGGCGAGCGCCAGCACAGCGTCCATCACGTCGTCCCGTTCCGGACCTTCGGTTACGTCCCCGGCGTGAATGAGAATTACCGCACGGCCAACGCCCTGGACAACTTGCTGACGCTCTGCCAGCCGTGCCATGACCGCCTGGAAGCCGCCCGCGGCACGCAGACGGCCCTGGGCGGGCTGGCCCACGCGCTCGGCAACATCGCCCCGCTCTTCCTGATGTGTGATCCGCGCGACGTCGGTGTGCTGGCCGAGCCGCGCTCAGCCGAGACCGGCGCGCCCACCCTCACGTTCTACGACCGGGCGCCGGAGGGCCTCGGCCTGGCCGAACAGCTCTACCAGTTGCGCGGCGAACTGCTGCGCGGCGCGCGCGAGCTGATCGCGGCCTGTCCCTGCCGCGATGGCTGCCCGGCCTGCGTGGGGCCGGTGGGCCTGGAAGTCACCAACGTTAAGGCCCTGGCCCTGCGGTTAGCCGAACACCTGACGGCGCGGTAACGGCTCCCCGGCTCAAACGCACGACCCTGGCCGCCAGTGCCCCCAAAACACACGCCCCCGCCGGCTTGAAGCGCCGGCGGGGGCGTAACTGTCTCTGACGATAGGGTGTTGGCGTCAGCGCGGCGTGCGCGCGCAGGCCTCGATCACGATGGCGTCGATGTAATCCTGACCCAGCGTGCGGGCCACCGAGATGCGATGGTGGCCGTCGCGCACATAGTAGGTGCCGCCGACCTTCACCAGGTCCACTGGCGGCAGCGTGCGGCCCTGCCGCCAAGCCGTGAACACGCTCGTCCAGCGGTCCTTGTTCTCCGCCCGCAGCGGGTGGAAGTCGGCGTCGAAGTCCTCACACCGGTTCTCGGAGCCGCGGATAGCGTCCACGGGCACCACCTGCGCGCCGGCGAAGTGCTGGCCTTCCAGGCCGTCCGGCAGCGCCTCCAGCTGGTGCGCGCGGCCGGTGAGCTTGGCCCACAGCCGGTCCCACAGGCCGCGCAGGTAAGCGCCCTCGAAGGCGTTGGCCGCCGTGCCCGGGTTGCGCCTGGCCGTCAGACTGAAATTCAGGGTATCGGTCGCGAGCATGGCTGGCCTCCTTCCTTGTTTTCGATCCTGGCCCCAGATTACGCCGGCCCCGTTTCGGCCCCGGTTCAGCCGGCGTCCGTTTCGGCGTTTCGGCGGGCGTTTCGGCCGCCGGCCGGGCCATGATCTATAATCCACGCTGATGTCCGGCCTGAAACTCCTGCTATTTGGACCGCCCCGCGTCGAACTGAATGGCCAGCCCGTCAACACCGAGCGCCGCAAGGCGCTGGCGCTGCTGACCTACCTGGCCGTCACCGGCGCCAGCCGCAGCCGCGAGGCGCTGGCCACCCTGTTCTGGCCTGACTACGACCAGAGCCGGGCGTCAGCGTACCTGCGCCGCACGCTCTGGGAGTTGAACCAGATGCTGGGCGAGGGCTGGGTGGAGGCCGACCGGGAGGCGGTGACGCTGGCGCGCCGGCCCGGGCTGGACGTAGACGAGTTCCGGGCCCGGCTGGCCCTGGGCCGGCCGGCCGCCACGCCCCTGGCTGAGCGGGTGCGCGCCCTGACAGACGCCGCCGCCCTGTACCGCGATCACTTCCTGGCCGGCTTCAGTCTCAAAGACGCGCCCGACTTCGACGAGTGGGTCTTCTTCCAGGCCGAGGGCCTCAAGCGCGATCTGGCCTTCGTCCTGGAGACGCTGGTCCGCCTGCACCTGGACGCCGATCCGGCCGCCGGCCTGGAACCGGCCCGGCGCTGGCTGGCGCTCGACCCGCTCAACGAGGCCGCCCACCGCGCGCTGATGATGACGTATGCCCGCTCCGACCAGACCGCGGCTGCCCTGCGCCAATACGATGAGTGCGTGCGCGTGCTGCGCGCCGAGCTGAGCGTGGCGCCGTCGGCCGAGACCACGGCCCTGGCGCAGCAGCTCCGCGCCGGCGGCGCGCGGCCAGCGGAACCGGCCCCCGCCCCTGCCGCCACGAGCCGGGCGGGATCCCGGCTGCCGGCCCAGGCCACACCCTTCGTCGGGCGCGCGTCAGAGCTGGAGCAGCTGGCGGCTCTGCTGGCCGACCCGGACTGCCGCCTGGTGACGCTGACCGGGCCGGGCGGCGTGGGCAAGACGCGCCTGGCGTTGAAGGCGGCCGAAGCCCAGCAAGCCGCCTTCAAGCACGGCGTTTACTTCGTGCCGTTGGCGCCCGTGCAGGCGCCGGACCTGATCATCTCGGCCATCGCCGACGCCGTCGGTTTCCGGTTCTTCGGCCAGGTCGAGAACGACAACGCCCACCAGCTCTACAACTTCCTGCGTGAGCGCGAGCTCCTGCTGGTGCTGGACAACTTCGAGCACCTCATCACGGGCGCGCCGCAGTTGAGCAGCCTGCTGGAGGCCGCCCCGCGCGTCCGGCTGCTGGTGACCTCGCGCGAACGTCTCAACCTGCAGGAGGAATGGCTGTTCGCGGTGACCGGCCTGCCGGTGCCCGGCCGCGATGAACTGGCCGCGGCCGCGGCCTATGGCGCCGTGCATCTCTTCACCCAGACGGCGCGCAAAGCCAACGCCGGCTTCAAGGCCGGCGACGCCGACCTGGCCCATATCGTCCGCATCTGTCGGCTGGTGGACGGCCTGCCGCTCGGCATCGAGCTGGCCGCCGCCTGGACACGCAGCCTGTCGGCGGCCGAAATCGCGGCCGAGATCGAGCGCAGCGTGGACTTCCTGGCCTCGCCGCTGCGCAACGTCCCGGCCCGCCACCAGAGCCTGCGGGCTGTGTTCGAGTATTCCTGGCACATGCTCACCGCGGCCGAGCAGGCCGTCTTCCCGCGCCTGGCCCTGTTCTGGGGCAGCTTCCAGCGCGAGGCGGCCGAAGAGGTGGCCGAGGCCGGCCTGCCGGTGCTGGCCGGGCTGGTGGACAAATCGCTGCTCTATCACCTGGACGGCCGCTACGCCCTGCACGAGGCTGTGCGCCAGCTGGCGGCCGAACGGCTGCGGGCCACGCCGCCCGGCGAAGACGCCGTCCTGGCCCGGCACAGCGCCTACTTCGGCCGCTTCATCGGGCGGCGGCGCAAGGCCCTGGGCGGGCACGGCCAACGCCAGGCATTGGTGGAGGTCAGCGCCGAGATCGAGGACATCCGCGCCGGCTTCCGCTGGGCCGTGGCCCACGCCGAGCCCGCGGACGTGGACGTCTACCTGGACGCGCTGTGTTCGTTCTACGATATCCGCAGCCGCTTCGAGGAAGCCTTCGAGACCTTCAGCCGGGCCACGGCGGATTGGGAGGCGCGCGGGGACGCCTCTGTTCCGGCGCAGATCATCCTGGGACGCATGCTGGCCTGGCACGGCTGGTTCGGCTACCGGCTGAGCAAGATGAGCGTCGCGCGCGGCTCCGTGCTGCGCGGCCTGGAGATCCTGCGCGGGCTGGGCGAGCCGGCCAAGGCCGCGCTGGCTTTCGTCAACGTGCAGGCCCTGCACACCGACGCGATCCCCGACCTGGAAACGCTCAAGCCGATGGTGCGCTTCAGCCTCAACCACTATCTGCTGGAGGACGACGCTTGGGGCATCGCCACGCTCTACCCGTACACCACCTACGGCGCCACGTTCGCCGACTTCCAGCAGGCGAAGCTGGAGAGCATCGCCATCTTCCGCTCCATTGGCGACGACCGCAGCGCGGCCATGTCGCTGAGCACCCTCGGCGAGAACGTGCACCACTTCGGCGATTTCGCCGAGGCGCGCCGCCTGTTCGAGGAGAGCATCAGCGTGGCCCGCGAGCTGGGCGACCGGTATTGGGTGTCGCTCAACCTGGATTGGGCCGGCTGGGTGGCGCGGCAGATGGGCGACTTCGCCGAAGCGCGCCGCCAGCACACCGAGAGCCTGGCGATCTCGCGCGAGATCGGCGATCAGCTTGGCGTGGCCGGCTCGCTGGACAACCTGGGCCTGCTCGCCTTCGAGGCCGGCGACCTGGACGAGGCCGAGCGCTTGTTCGGCGAAGGCCTGGAGATCCGGCGCGCCACCGGCCACGGCGGATCGGTGGCGGTCTCGCTCGAGCACTTCGGCCGGCTGGCGCTGGCGCGCGGCGATTGGGCGCGGGCCGAGGCGGCTCTGGCCGAGGCGCTGGCCCTGTCCCCGGACTACATCGAAATCCATCTGCGCCTGGCGGAGCTGAGCACCCGGCAGGCCCGCCCGGCCGAAGCGCTGGAGGGTTTCCGCAAGGCGGTGACGGAGGCCTTCCGTTACAGCAGCCACTGGCAGGCGCTGGAGGGCCTGGCCGGGCTGGCGGAAGCCCACGCCAGCGCCGGCGCGGATGAGCTGGCGGTGACGCTGATGAGCCTGGTGGACACGCACCCGGCCAGCGACTATGCCACCCGCCAGCGGGCGGCGCGCTTGCTGGCGGAGGCCGGCGCCCGGCTCTCGCCGGAACGCCGCTCGGCCGCCGAGGCGCGCGGCCGGACCCTGGCGCTGGACGCCAGCCTGCTCGACCTGGCGTGACCGGGCTGAAAGGCTGAACTCTATGACCACCCTGAGCGAGCTTGGCCGCATCGTCCGGCTGCAAATCCAGCGCGCCGCGCTCAAGGTCGGCGAAAAGCCGCACGAGCGCTATGACCCCGCCGAACTGCTGGCGGTGCCGGCGCTGACGCTCACCGCCCACGGCGTTGCGGCCGATGACCCCGCCGGCGGCCGTTGGCTCGATGTCCACCATGCGCTCCACCCGCAGTCACGCAACTTCGAGGGCGAGAACGCGCTCTCGCTCGGGTTCACGGCCCACTACGCGGCCATGCGCGCCCGCTTCGGTCCGCTGGTGGCCGATGGTTGCGCGGGTGAGAACATCATCGTCGAGAGTGAGCTGGCGCCGGACCTGGCGGCCCTGGCCGGCGGGCTGGTGATCCATACCTCGGGCGGCCTGGTGCGGCTGGGCGCCGTGCAGGTGGCCGCGCCGTGCCGGCCCTTCACGCGCTATCTCAGGTCGGGCTCCGGCGATGATGATACGCTTAAGGCGGACCTGCAATTCCTGAACGGCGGGCGGCGCGGCTTCTATGCGGCGCTGGCTCAGCCCGAGCCAGCGCTGATTGCAGTCGGTGACCGCGTCTCGGCCGTGACGGCTTGAGCGCGAGGAGTGATCTATGAAGACACTGAACCTGATCCTGGCAGCGCTGCTGCTGGCCGGCTGCGCGCCGGCCGCCGCCACACCGGAACCGATCTTCACGCTCGTGCCCACCCGCTCCCCGGTCCCGGCCACGGCCACGCCGGCCGCCGTCACGGCCGCCCCGCCGACGTTCACGGCGGCCCCGCCGCCCACTGCGACGCCGGCGGAGACGGGCGGCGGCGAACCCGGCGCCCTGGCCACGGTGGCGCCCGAAGGCCCGGCCATCGCGCACCTGGCCGCCGGCCAGGCCATCACGGTCACGGCGCTGGACATGCTGGATACCGCCGCCGGCTGGGCGGTGGCGGAGACCCTCGGCGATGCCGACGACCGGCTGCTCACGACGGCCGACGGCGGCCGGACCTGGCGCGACGTTACGCCGCCGCAGCCCGTCGATGGCGCGCTGGCGTTGGGCCAGGGGATCACGTTCGAGGCCCTGGACACCACCACCGCCTGGGCCGTCTTCTACGATCGCACTGCCGGCCCGCTTGGCGCCACGCCCTTCGTCTGGCGCACGGTCGATGGCGGCCAGACCTGGCAGCCCAGCGCGCCGCTGGAGGCCGCCGACGCCGAGTTGTTCTCGCCGTCCGACCTGGCCTTCACCAGCCGCACCGAGGGCTGGCTGCTGGCGCATGTCGGCGCCGGCATGATGCACGACTATGTGATGGTGTTCGCCACCCGTGACGGCGGCCTGAGCTGGGACCGCACCGTGGATCCGTTTGACACGACCGAGACGAGCTTGTGGCAGAGCTGCGGCAAGACCGGCCTGGCTTTCGCCGACGCGCAGACCGGCTGGGTCACCGGCGACTGCGGCGGCGTCCAGCCGGGCGCGCCCTACCTGTTCAAGACCGGGGATGGCGGCCTGACCTGGTCCTTTGTGGAACTGCCCGGGCCGGAAGATCGGCCGGACCTGTATCAGATCGAGACCAACGCCTGCGGCGTGCAGGCGCCGCTGTTTGTGCAGGGCCCGGCCGTGGTGCTGGCGGTCACCTGCCAGGACTACAACGCCAACACCTCCCTGGCCTACCTGTATCGCAGCGCCGACGGCGGCGCCGCCTGGGTCACCGAACCGCTCGGGCAGGGCTTCGCGGCCGCGAACTTTCTGAGCCCCGAGGTCGGCTGGGTGCTGGCGCCGGCCGCGGCTGACCCGGTGCAGAGCACGCTGACACAGACGCTGGACGGCGGCCAGAGCCTGAACGCGGTGAAACAGCTCAACTGGACGGGCCCCCTGGATTTCGTCGACGCCCAGACCGGCTGGGCGGTGGCGCGGGCCGGCGAGGCCCTGGCCCTGGTGCAGACCACGGACGGCGGCCGGACCTGGACGGTGGTGACGCCGCAGGTGGCGCCGTGACGGCCGGCGCTTGACAGCGATGCTAAAATAGCGGCATGTTCACGATCTATTTCCAGTCGTCTATGTACATGCGTGGCCTGCCGCGACGTGGCCGGCGCCGAGGCGCCGTCTCACGCTCGGGTTGGTGACGCACGCCCCGTCCCGCCAACCCACGGCCCTACAACCGCCAGCCTCGGCTGGCGGTTTTTTTGTGCCGGCGCGGCGTTCGCGCAGCACCCCGAAGGGCCGCGCCAGGCCACTCCCAGGCGAAGACGCCTGGGAGGCTTCGGCGGCCTCAAGCCGCCCGAGGGCGGGCGCGCAGCGCCCCAAAACCCAGCGGAAGGCCGGTCCGAGATCAGGGTACAATCCGGCCGCCATAGGAGAGACCCATGCCCGAAAACATCCTCGTCTGCATCGCGTGGCCATACGCCAACGCGGACATTCACGTCGGCAACATCGTCGGCTCGCACCTGCCCGGCGACATCTACGCCCGCTATCACCGCCTGAAAGGCAACCGAGTTCTGGTCGTCTCCGGCTCGGACGCGCACGGCACGCCCATCACCGTCCGCGCCGACGCCGAGGGCAAGACCGCGCAGGAGGTCTACGAGCACTTTCACGGCCGCTTCCTGGAGCTCTTCCTGCAGACCGGCATCAGCTATGACTGCTTCACCACCACCCACACCGAGAACCACTTCCAGGTCTCACAGGATATCTTTCTGGGCCTGAAGGCCAACGGCTACCTGTTCACACAGGTCGAGAAGCAGTGGTATTCGCCGACCGAGAAGCGCTTCCTGCCGGACCGCTACGTGGAGGGCACGTGCTACCTCTGCGGCTACGACAAGGCGCGCGGCGATCAGTGCGACAAGTGCGGCAACCTGCTGGACGCCACGCAGCTGCTCAACCCGCGCGCCAAGACCACGGGCGGCGGGCTGGAGCTGCGCGAGACCGAGCACTTCTACCTGGACCTGGCCAAGGCGGCGCCGGCCCTCAGCCAGTGGCTGGCCGCCGGCAAGGAGCACTGGCGCTCGCAGGTCGTCAACCCATCGCGCGCCCAAGTGGACAGCGGCGACCTGCACGGCCGCGCCATCACGCGCGACCTGGACTGGGGCATCCCCGTCCCGGTGGCCGGCTGGGAGGGCAAGTGCCTGTACGTCTGGTTCGAGGCCGTCATCGGCTACTTCTCGGCCGCCATCGAGTGGTCCAAGAACAACGGCCAGCCCGAGGCCTGGAAGGACTGGTGGTATGACCCGGCCGCCAAAACCGTCTACTTCATCGGCAAGGACAACATCCCCTTCCACGCCATCATCTGGCCGGCCGAGCTGATCGGCCTGGAGCGCCTGTACGAGACCGACCCGGCCAAACGCCTGAACCTGCCCTACGACGTGCCGGCCAACGAGTTCCTGAACCTGGAAGGCCAGAAGATCAGCGGCAGCCGCAACTGGGCCGTGTGGGGCCTGGACTTCCTCAGCCGCTACGACCCGGACCCGCTGCGCTACTACCTGACCGCCGTGATGCCGGAGAGCAAGGACGCGGACTGGGACTGGGCCGAGTTCCTGCAGCACAACAACAACGAGCTGGTGGCTACCTGGGGCAACCTGGCCAACCGCATCCTGACCTTCGCCTACAAGCACTGGGACGGGCACGTGCCGGAGCCCGGCGAGCTGCGGCCGCAGGACCAGGCCCTGTTGGCGCGCCTGGAGGCCGGCTTCCAGACGGTCGGCGACCTGATCGCGGCCGTCAAGCTGCGCGCGGCGCTGGGCGAGGTGGTGGCCCTGGCCACCGAGGCCAACCGCTACATCGATGCCCAAGGGCCGTGGTTCGAGATCAAATCGGACAAAGCCCAGGCGGCCAAAACCGTCTACACCGCCCTGCGCGCCGTGGACTCGCTTAAGACTTTGTTCGCGCCCTTCCTGCCGTTCACGTCCCAGAAGCTGCACGAGTACCTGGGTCATGCCGGCCCGCTGTTCGGCACCCAGCGGATTGAGACCTACCCGGAGGCGACCCGCACGCACACAGCCCTGACCTATGACCCGGCCGGGGCGGTGGGCGCGTGGACGCCCAGCACGTTGGCGCCCGGCCAGGCGCTGCGGCCGCCGGCGCCGCTCTTTAAAAAACTAGAGGACAAGATCGTGGGCGAGGAGCGGGAACGGCTCGGCAAGGCGCCCTGACCAGCGCCGCTCACTCGACCGATTTCAAACGCACGCCCTCGCGCGTTTGAAGATCAACCTGATCGCGAATCAAGTTTGAAAGGCCGGGTTCAGCCGCCCGGCCTTTTTATTTTGCCGACTTTGTTCAATGCGTGTCTGAACGGCGCCGGGCTTCGCGCCTGCGAGGGTAGGACTTTTTTCCGAGGCGCCAAGCTTGTACTGCTCGTTGATTACCCGTTATGGGCATGCTATAGTGAATTAGCACCACCCGCACCTCAGCCGTTCGTTCGACATCTGACTCAACTGCATATCACGCGATTGCGCGCGTACCACCTCGCTAATCCGGCGGCCATACCTCTGGCCGCTTATTTCGCACCGATGAGGAGACACTCCTATGCGCGTCCAAAGTCGACGAGTAGCGGTCTGGCTGCGCTGCGTTTTAGCAGCCGCCCTGCTCACCCCTCTCCTGCTCCCTACCGGGATCCGCGCCACTTATGCCGCCTCGGCTTCTTCCGATACACCCAACCCCGCCACTGTCACTGTCGTCGGCAGCCTGCAGAGCGAGCTCGGCTGCGGCGGCGATTGGGACCCGGCCTGCGCCGCGACCCAATTGGGCTTCGAGGCCGGCGACGCGGTCTGGCAAGGGACCTGGACGGTGCCGGCCGGCAACTGGGAGTACAAGGCCGCGCTCAACCAGAGTTGGGACGAGAACTACGGCGCTAACGCCACACGCGGCGGCAACAATATCGGCCTGAACCTCAGCACGGCCGAGCCGGTCAAGTTCTACTACGACCACGAGACCCACTGGATCACCAGCAATCGCAACGCCGTCATCGCCACGCTGGCCGGCAGCCTGCAAAGCGAACTCGGCTGCAGCGGCGATTGGCAGCCGGACTGTCTGCGCTCCTGGCTGCAGGACCCGGACGGCGACGGCCAGTACGCCTTCGCCACCACGGCCCTGGCGCCCGGCAACTACGAAGTCAAGGTCGCCCACAACGAGAGCTGGGCCGAGAACTACGGCGCGGGCGGCGTCCGCGACGGCGCCAACATCGCCTTCACCGTGCCGGCCGCCGGCGTCGAGATGAAGTTCACCTACGACCCGGCCACCCACGCGCTCGCCATCCGGGCCGGGAACCAGTCCTATCCGGACAACAACGTCGAGTGGGACGGCCTGCGGCATGACTCGCGCGATCCGCTCTATCGCACGCCCGGCGGCGCGGTCCCGGCCGGCACCGCCGTGACGCTGCGCCTGCGCACCTTCCACAACGACGTCACCGCCGTCAAGGCGCGCTTCTACAGCCTCAACCGCGGCGGCCAGCAGATCGTGGCCCTGACGCCGGCGGCCGCCGACGTCAGCTGCTACCAGGCCGGCCTGGAGACGCGCACCTGCGATTTCTGGGCCGTCACCCTGCCGCCGGACGTGGTGGCCGAGCCCGAGAACCTGTGGTATCGCTTCATCGTCGAAGACGGCAGCGACACCGACTACTACGGCGACAATACCGCCGCTCTGGACGGCGGGCTGGGCCAGGCCACCGACGACGTCGTCGACCAGAGCTACGCGCTGATGGTCTACGACCCGGCCTTCACGGCCCCGGCCTGGGCGCCCAGCGCCGTGATCTACCAGATCTTCCCGGACCGCTTCCGCAACGGCAACCCGGCCAACGACCCGCAGACCGGCGACCCGCGCTACGATGACCCGGTGCTGGCCCTGCCGTGGGGCACGCTGCCGGAAGGCTACTGCCGCAACTACGACGACCGCGACGTCAACTGCCCGTGGCGCTACGACGACACGCCGCCCAGCTGGAGCCCCGCCGTCGAGGGCGCGCGCGGCCGCGATTACTTCGGCGGCGACCTGCGCGGCATCATCCAACGCCTGCCGTACCTGCGCAGCCTGGGCGTCAATACGCTCTACCTCAATCCGATCTTCGCGGCCCAGTCCAACCACCGCTACGACACAGCCGACTACTACCAGATCGACCCGGCCCTGGGCACGCTGGCCGATTTCCAGGAACTGGTGCAGGCGGCCCGCGCCAACGGCATGCGCCTGATCCTGGACGGCGTCTACAACCACCTGTCCTCGGACAGCGCCGTCTTCGACCGTTACCAGCGCTACGCCGAGGTCGGCGCCTGCGAGGCCGGCGCTTCGGCCTTCCGGCCGTGGTTCTACTTCCGGCCGCCCGGCGCCAACGAGCCGGCCGCCTGCGCGCCCAGCACCGCCGGCGGTATGGACACCTTCTACGACGGCTGGTTCGGCTTCGACAGCATCCCGGTCATCCGCAAGGACCTGGCCGCCGTCCAGGAGTACTTCATCACCGCCGACGACAGCGTCACCCAGTACTGGATCCGCCAGGGCACGCGCGGCTGGCGCATGGACGTGATGGGCGACGCCTCCTTCCCGGACGGCTACTGGGAGGCGGTGCGCGATGTGGTCAAGACGACCGACCCGAACTCGATCATCATCGGCGAGCTGTGGCAGAAGGACAGCACGCTGCTGCGCTATTTGCGCGGCGACCGCGCCGACACGACCATGAACTACCGCATGCGCGACGCCGTGATCGGCTTCCTGACGCCGGGCGCCTTCGACGCCAAGGGCTTCGGCGACAGCGGCCGCGTCATTGCGCCGTCCGAGTTCGCGGCCCGGCTGGCCTCCATCCGCGAGGACTACCCGGACGCCGCCTACTACGCGCTCATGAACCTGCTCGGCAGCCATGACACCGAGCGCATCCTGTGGTCGCTGACGCCCGGCGCGCAGACCACGGCCGACAAGGAGCTCAACGCCGCCAACCTGGAGGCCGGCAAGCAGCGCCTGCGCCTGGCCGCCCTCATCCAGTTCACGCTGCCCGGCGCGCCCACGATCTACTACGGCGACGAGATCGGGCTGACCGGCGACGACGACCCGGACGACCGCCGCACCTATCCGTGGACCGACGGCAGCCAGATCGACGAGGCCCTGCGCTTCCACTACCGCTGGCTGACCAACGTCCGCCAGCAGGTGGGCGTGCTCACCTCCGGCGACTTCCGCGTGCTGCTGGCCGACGACGCCGCCGGCACCGTGGCCTACGCCCGCCGCAACCGGACCCAGGTGGCGCTGGTCCTGCTCAACCGCAACAGCAGCGAGCAGACGCTGACCGTGCCGCTGGCCGGTTATCTGCCGGACGGCACGCTCTTTAACGGGGTCGGCGGCGCCAACCTCGCGCTCAAGAACTACCTCTTCAAGACGGTGCGCGGCGGCGCGCTGCAGATCACGCTGCCGGCCATGAGCGGCGTCCTGCTGCTCTCGTCGCCGCTGTCCGACGTGACGCCGCCGGCCGCGCCGGCCGGCCTGACGGTGACGAACGAAGGCGACGGCCAGGTGAGCCTGAGCTGGAGCGGCGCGGCCGGGGCCAGCGGCTACAACGTCTACCGCAGCCCGCTCAGCGGCGGCGGCTTCGTCAAGGTCAACCCTGCGCCCGTGGGCGGCACCATCTTCACCGACACCGGCCTGACCAACGGCCAGACGGTCTTCTACGTCGTGCGCGCCCGCGACGGCGCCGGGAACGAGGGCGGCGCCTCCAACGAGGTCAGCGCCCTGCCCCACTTCGTCATCGGCTGGGCCAACCTGCAGTGGCCGCCGACGCTGACTCACATCGTCAGCGCTGTCGACCGCACCGACGACGTCTACGGCCAGGTCTGGATCAACAACGTCACCAACCAGCCCGGCGCGGCGCCGACCCTGCGCGCGCAGTTGGGCTTCGGACCGGCCGGGACCGATCCGGCGGCGGGCGGCTGGACCTGGGTGGACGCCGCCTTCAACACTGACGCCGGCAACAACGACGAGTTTAAGGCCAGCCTGCAGCCCGAAGCGGCCGGCGCGTTCGACTACGTCTACCGCTACTCCACGACCCATGGCCGGGACTGGCTGTACGCCGACCTGAACGGGCCGATCCCGGCCGGGGCGCTCCCGCCGAACCCGGGCAAGCTCACCGTGCAGCCCAGCGCCGACACGACCGCGCCGACCACGCCGACCGGCCTGCGCCTGGTCGCGGCTGCCCCCACCGGCATCACGCTGGCCTGGGACGCCGTGACCGGCGACGCGACGCTGTACGGCTATGAGGTCCTGCGCGGCACCGCCGCCGGCGGGCCGTACACCCAGATCGCGCGCGTGACGGCCGCCGAGTACACCGACACCGCCGTGGAACTCGGCCCGACCTACACCTACGTCGTCCGCGCCGTGGACCAGGCCTTCAACCGCTCCGGCAACTCGAACGAGGTGGCGGCTGTGGCCGAACTGCGCACCGTCAGCGTGACCTTCACCGTCACCGTGCCGGCCAGCACCGATGGCACCGGCAAGGCGGTCACCATCGCTGGGACGCTCAGCCGCTTCGACGGCGGCCACCCGGATTGGGACCCCGGCGCGGTGGCGCTGACGCGCGTGGACGCCACTCACTGGACGATCACGCTCACCGGCAAGGAAACGACGTCGGTGGAGTACAAATATGCGCTGGGCGCGTGGGACTTCGTGGAGAAGGGCGGCTCGTGCGAAGAGCTCGGCAACCGCCTGCTGACGCTGTCTTACGGCGCGAACGGGACGCAGGCCGTGAACGATACGGTGCTTAACTGGCGCAACGTCTCGCCCTGCGGCAACTGAAATCCGTTGCTCGATCCTTAACGCCAAGGGCGGGCCCGACGAGGCCCGCCCTTTTGCTTGTATGACCCAATCTGATTAAGGCAACCGGCCCAGGCCACCACAGGAACAGGCCGGCCTGGACAATGACGCCCGTTGGGCCACCCGCCATTCCGGCGAACCATGGCCCCTGAAGCGGGGCGAAGTGGGAGCCAGAATCCAAGCGATTCCACCATGATCTGGACCCCGGCTTCCGCCGGGGTGACCCCAGCTCCAGGAAAGGGTTTGAGTCGTCCCGAGCTAAGGGCTACTCCTTCCCGGCAGCGGGACGACTGTCTCCGTTTTGGCCGAGTCTAGACTCCGGCTGGCGCTAGAGTGACGCCAACCGGAGCGGAAAGTACGATCACGGTGGCGAACAGACCGACTTCAGCGGGCCTACCCAGTAAGTTTGGTCACGCCCTCTTCGTTTACTTCGCCGGCGGCGGCACGCCGAATTCCGGCCCGGGCGCCGACAGCCAGATCCATTCCACCTCAGCCGGCAGTTGGGCGCTGGCCGCCCGATCCCGCTCGGCCTCGGTGTTCAGGTGCTGAGTGAGAGCCTCCGCCGGCACCCCCGCCTCCGCCAGGACGGCAGTGTCAACCAACACGGGGACGCCCAACCGCAGCGCCAGGTTCAGGGCGTCGCTCGGGCGGGCGTCGACCTCCGTGATGCGGCCGCCGGCCTGGACCCACAACGTGGCGTAGAAGACCTTGTCCCGCAGCCGGCTGACGGCCACGCGCTCCACCCGGCTTCCGGAGGCCTCCAGCAGGCGCGCCATCAGCTCGTAGGTGAGCGGCCGCGGCGCGGTGCCGCCGGTGAGCTGCCACTTGAGCATCTGGCCTTCGGACGGCCCGATCCAGATCGGCAGCACGCGGCTGCCGGCGCGCTCCTGCAAGACCACGACGAATTGGCCCGGCCCCGGCGGGGGCAGCGGCACGCGCACCGGCTCGGCGCCGGGGGCGGGGCCGGCCCGGCCGGCCGCTTCCAGCACGTCCGGCGGCGAGGGCGGCGGCGGCGGCACCGGGATCTGGAAAGGCGTGGCCGGCTCTCCGGCCGTCGGCGGGGCATCGCGCCGGGCGCTGTACAGATACACGATGTCCGGCGCCTGCCCGGCGCCCGGCCTGGGCACGCGCATCAGCACGTCCTGCACCTTCATCTCGATCACCGTCGCCTCCTTGAGTCCCCGTCTCTCGGCTGTTGGTTCCAGCTCGCCCAGCAGTGCTGCGCGCAGGCGTTCGCGGGCGCGGTGCAAACGCGCCTTCACCGTGCCCAACGGCGCGCCGGCCAATAGCCCGATCTCGCTCAGCGTCAGGCCGTCCAGGTAGTGCAGCCGCAGCACGGATTGCTGCTCGGGCGGCAGATCGGCCAGCGCCCGCATGACCCGGGCGTGCAGCTCACGCAACTCGTAGACAGCCTCCGGCGAGGGCAGCAGCTCGTCCGCCGTGAAGCCCGCGGCCACGCGCCCGCCGTCCCAATCCTCCCAGGCGACCACGGCGCGGCGCGCGCGCAGCCGCATCCGGGCCAGGTTCAGGGCGATGCCGGCCAGCCAGGCGCCGAAGCGGTCCGGCGCGCGCAGACGCGCCAGCCCCAACACCGCCTGCAGGCAGGCTTCCTGGACCACATCGTCGGCCTCGGCTGAGTCCTCGAGCAGCCGGAACGCCAGGCGCCAGGCCATGAGCCGGTGACGTTCCAGCAGCGCACCCAGCGCCGCTTTGACGCCGGCCAGGGCCTGCCGCACCAACTCTGAGTCACGCGCGCTCTGGTTCATCCGTCTTGCATTATAGTTGCGCCCAGTCTGCCAAAGGTTGCACCCGCCGGGTGCTATAATCCGCGCTCGCCGTATGACCCAATCCATCCCGCCTCTCCTGGGAGACCCGGAACGCCGCGTCGTCGCTCCTCGCGCGCTCCGCCTCATCCTGCTGGTCTATCTCGCCCTCGGCGCGCAGTACGCGCTGCTGACCCCGGCCTGGCAGGTGCCGGATGAGCCCGCGCACTACAACGTCATCGCCCAGATCGCGGCTACCGGCCAACTGCCGCGGCTGGAGCCCGGCGATTACGACCAGGCCTATCTGGAGCGCCTGACAGCCGAGCGCTTCCCGCCGGAGCTGCCGCTCGCCCGCGTCCAGTACCAGGACTATCAGCCGCCGCTGTATTACCTGCTGGCGACGCCGCTCTTCTGGCTGTCCGGCGGCGCGCTCACGGCGCTGCGCCTGCTGTCGGTGGCGCTCGGCGCCGGCGCGCTGGTTTTCGCCTACCTGGCCCTGCGCGCGCTGACCGGGCCGGCCAGTGGGCTGCCCGTCATCGCCGCCGGCTTCATCGCTTTCGTGCCCCAGCACTTGGCCATGCTGGCCGGCGTCAACAATGACTCGCTGGCCGAGCTGTGGGTGGCGTTGGGGCTGTGGCTGCTGATCGGCGAGAGCGTGAACGACCGCCCGCCGTTGGGTCCGTGGGCGGCGGGCGTGGTGCTGGGCCTGGCTTTCCTCACCAAGGTCTGGGCCTACGTCCTGGCGCCGGCGGCGTTGGTGCTGGTGGGATGGCGCTGGCAGCGGGCCGGCTGGCGGACCGCCGCGGGGCGGGCGGCGCAGATCTTCCTGCCGGCGCTGCTGATCGGGGCGCTCTATTGGGGCCGCAACTGGTTCGTGTGCGGGCCGCTGGATTTCGTCTGCGGCCAGTGGCACAACCAGGTGGTGCTGGGCCAGCCGCGCACCACGGAATGGCTGGCGCGCTATGGCTGGAGCGGCTACCTGGAGCAGTTCACGCGCACGACGTTCCAATCCTTCTGGGGCCAGTTCGGATGGATGGGGGTGGTGATGGACCAGCGCGTCTACGCGGCCTTGCTGGCCTTCACGCTGGCCCTGGCGGCCGGCCTGGGGCTGGCCTGGGCGCGCCGGCGCGCCAGCCTGACGCCGGCCCAGCGCGCCGGGTTGGCCGTGCTCGCCACTGTCGCCGCCGTCACGGCCGGGCTCTACCTTTACTACAACGCGACCTTTGTCCAGTTTCAGGGGCGCTACCTGTTCGTGGCGCTCGTCCCCTTGGGGCTGGCGGCCGCCGTCAGCCTGCAGGCCTGGGGCGACCTGGCCCAGACGCTGGCGCGGCGCCCGATCGCGGGGTTGGTGCCGCTCGGCGCCTTGCTGGCGCTGGCGGCCTTGTGCCTGTTGGCACTCTATCGATTTATCCTGCCCGCCCTGACCTGAGCGGCCGGCCTACGCGGCCAGCCGGTCTTCCGACGCCATGACGATCCGCCAGCCCGTCTCGGCGGCGTAGGCCAGCTCGTACACGCGCTCGCGCACGGTCATCACCAGCGTGTGCCGCCGGCCGCTCTCGTCCGTCCACTGCCGGCCCTGGCTGATCACGGGCCAGCGCCGCCCCTGCCAGGTAAAACTGCGCACCTGGACCCGCCCGTCGGCGTCAAAGCGCGCCTCCACTTCCGTCGGTTCGTTCAGCGATTGCCGTCCCACCGCGCCTCCTCGCCTCAGCCCAGGGCGATCTCTGAACCCTGCGGCGTCTTGGTGATTTCGATCCGGGCCGGGAAAGCGTCTTTCAGTTCGTCGATGTGGGTGACCACCAGGATCCGGTCGAAGTCGTCCTGGACGGCATTGATGGCCTCCACCAGCCGCTCGCGGCCGACGCCGTCGAGGACGCCGAACCCTTCGTCGATGATCAGCGTGTGCAGTTGGGTGCCGGCCCGGCGCGCCAAGAGCTGGCTGAGCGCGATGCGGATGGCGAAATTGACGCGGAAGGCCTCGCCGCCCGAGTACAGCTCGTAAGCGCGCGTCCCGAGCTCGTCGGCGATTTCGATGTCGAGCGTCTCGCGCACGTCGCCGGCCTGGGTCTCCTTCTGCATCTTGAAGCGCACGGTCATGCGCCCGTCCGTGATGCGGCCGAGCAGTTGGTTGGCGGCCGCCTCGATCTCGGGCACGGCGGCCTCGATCATCATGGCCGGCACGCCCTTCTTGCCGAAAGCCTCGCGCAATTCCTCGTACAGGCCGCGCGCCTCGGCCAGCTGCTGGCGCTCGGCGCGCTTGGCCTCGCGCTGCTGGGCCTGGCCGTCCAGGGCGCGCAGCTTCTGGTCGGCGGCGCCCAGGCGGGCCTTCACCAGCGTGTCCTCCTGGCGCAGCTGGTCCAGGGCGCGCTGGCGGGCGTCGGCGTCGCGCAGCAGGGCGCGCTGGCCGGCCGCCTCGGCCTCCAAAGCCGCGCGCTGTTTCTGGTCGGCCTCCACCGTCGCGCTCCAGCGGGCGCGCCGCTCCAGCAGCCCGGCGATGCGCTCCTGGGCGGCGCCGGCCTGCTCCAGGGCCGAGCGCAGTTCGGCCAGCTTCTGCAGCAGCGTCGGCTTCTCGCGCAGCCCGGCCGCGAAGGTCTGCAGATCACGGTCCATGCGCGCCTGCTCGTCGGTGAGCGTCTTCAACTGCAGCTGGTTCTGGCGGTAGGCGTCGCGCCGCGCGTCGATGGCGGCGTTTAGCTCGGCCACGGCCGCAGCCCGGCGCTCGTCGATCTCAGTTGCTTGCGCCTGGCTGGCCGCCGCGCGCGCCTCCGCCTCGGCCATCAGGTCCGTAATCAGTTTCTGGCGCTGCTCAGCGCTGAGCGGCTGGCCGCAGGTGGGGCAGAGCGCTTCGGTGGCGGTCTGCAAGCTGGCCACGCGCCGCTTGAGCTTATCGTCGTCCAGGCGGGCGGCCTCCAGCGCGCGTGTGCGGGCCTGTGCGGCCTCCGCCTCAGCCGCGCCGATGCGGCGCTTCAGCGTCTCGGCCTCGGCCTGGGCGGACTCGTTCTGGCCGCGCAGCGTCCCGACGAGTTCGGCATTCACGCGGCGCGCTTCGGTCAGCCGGTCGCGCTCGGCCTCGTCCGCGTCCAGCTCGCGCAGGCGGCGCTCGGCGGCGGCGATGTCACGCGCCAGCGCGGCCGTGTCCGCGCGGCTTTGGGCCTCGCGCAGGTCGGCGTCCAGGGCCGCGATCTCGCGCTCGGCATCGCGCCCGCGCCGCGTCAGATCGTCGATCTGGCGCTGCACGGTCACCAGGGCCTGGCGGGCGGCCTCGATCCGGGCCCAGTCGGCCTCGGCCTGGCGCAGCCGCTCGCCGACCTCGATCACGCGCGTCTGGGCCTGGCTCAGCTCGCGCTCGTAATCCGGGCGGCGCGCCAGCTCGGCCTCGATCTCGGCCAGCACGGCGTCCACGCCGGCCAGTTGGCTGTCCACGCCGCGGATCCTGTGCTTGGCGCGGTCCTCGTACTTCTCCCACTCCTGCAGCCCCAGGATGTCGGCCAGCACCTGCTTGCGCTCGGCCGGCTTCTTGCCCGTGAATTCATCGGCCTGGCCCTGCAGCAGGCAGGCTGAGTTGACGAAGGTCTCGTAAGTGAGCCGCAGCAGGCGCGTGAGCTTGTCCTGCGTCTTGGGGATGGTCGGCTCGGCGATGCTCGTCCACTTGGCCTGCTCGTTCTGCGCTTGCAGGTCCAGCACGCTGCCGGCGGCGCGGCCGGCGCGTTTGGCGCGGATGACGCGGTACACCTGCGCGCCGAGCGCGAACGTCAGCTCCACGCGCATCTCGGTCTGGCCCTGGTGGACGAGTTCATCGTCGCGTTTGGCGCGCGCGCGCCCCCACAGCGCCCAGGTGATGGCGTCCAGCAGGGACGACTTGCCGGCGCCGTTCTCGCCGGTGAGCACGGCCACGTGCAGGCCGGTGAAGTCCAGCGGAGCCGGCTGGCGGTAAGCCAGGAAATTCTTAAGCTCGAGACGAAGAGGCACCATAGGCGAACCAGAGTGGGCGCCGCGCGGTCAGTCGCGCGCCACCAGCATGAGCGTGATATCGTCGGATTGCGGCGCCCCGCCGACAAAGGCCGCCACGTCCGCACGCAGGGCCGCGTACACGGACCGCAAGGGTAGTTCCGGGCCGGCGCGCAGCCCGGCCAGCAGCCGGCTTTCGCCGTACTCGGCCTGGGCGGCGTTGGCGGCCTCGGTCACGCCGTCGGTGTAGAGCGCCAGCAACTCGCCGGGCGCCAGCGTCACCGTCTCGCCGCGCCAGGTCACGTCGTCCAGGGCGCCCAGCGGCGGACCGGTGCGGCGCAGCGCAGCGCGCAGTTGGCCGCTGGCGCGCTCCAGGACCAGCGGCGGGTTGTGGCCGGCGTTGGCGTAGCACAGCCGGCCGGTGGCCGGATCCAGCACGCCGTAGAAGACGGTCACGAACATCTCGGCGCGCGAGTCGGCCAGCAGCCGGCCGTTGACGGCCGCCAACACGCCGGCCGGGTCCTGCGGCTGGGCGCTGGCGAAAGTCCGCAGCAGCGTCCGGCTGAGGGCCATGTACAGCGCCGCGCCGGTGCCTTTGTCGGCGACGTCGGCCACCACCAGGCCGAGGCGGCCGTCTGGCAGGTCGACGAAGTCGAAGAAATCGCCGGACGTCTCGCGGGCCGAGTCCAGGCCGGCCGCGATCTGCCAGCCGGGCAGCTGCGGCACGCGATCCGGCAGGAAGCTGGCCTGGATGCGCCCGGCCAATTCCAGTTCCTGGGTCATCTTCTGATGGGCCAGGGCCTGGGCATACACTTCCGCCCGGCGCAGGGCCGAGGCGATCTGCGCGGCCAGCCCTTCCAGCCCCGGCTGGTACTGCGTGATCGGCGCGCCGCCGTAATCGGCCAGAAGCTGGCGCCGCATCCGGTACGCCAGGCCGCCCAGCGCCTGCGCCGAGGCCTGGTCACGGATCGGGAGCACGATCAAGCTGACGGAGTCGTCCGGCGCGGCCGCCCAGGGCAAGGCGGCGCCGGCCCCGAAGACGCGCGTTTCAGCGACCGGCCTCCACCACTCCCAGAAAATCTCCGGCAGCAGGTCGCTGTCTTCCGGCTGATGATACAGGCGCCGGTCCGGCCACAGCCGGATCTCCAGCCGGCCGGGCGGCAGCATGGCCGGCACGTGCTCGCGCAACAGATCCGGCAGAGCCGTGGCGTCCGGCGGCGCCACCATGAGCGCGCGGCCCAGCGCCTCCAACCGATTCAATTGACGCGCCTGCTGACGGCTGCGCTCAGAGGCCTGGCTGAGCTGCCGGGCCAGGCGGGCCACCAGCCAGAGGCCGGCCAGCAAGAACAGGTAGGCGCCCAAGCCCAGGGCCGTGTGCAGGGCGGCCGCCAGGACGCTGAACGGCAGGGGCAGCGCCGGCAGCAGCAGGGCATTCAGCACAAACCCGAACATCACGCCCGCCGTGAGCGTGGCCTGCCACTCCGGCGCCATGAGCGCCCGCACGATCAGCAAGTAACCGACGATCACGGCGCCGCCCACCAGCAGATAGACGGCGACCGCCGCCGCGACCGGTCCAAAGGCCGCCAACTGAAAGCCGGCCGCCGGGAACCCGCCGCCCGCGGCCTGATAGGCGCGCATCGCGAGCAGGCCGCCGCCGACGCCGATGACGATGTTGAAGGCGGCATTGCGCGCCTGGCTCAACGCGCTGGCCGGCCGGCCCAGCAGCCGCCGGTTATAGGCCAGGTCCAGCAGGGTGCTGAGCACGGTGAGCCACAACGCCGGCGGCCCGAAGATCAGCAGAGCCGACCAGGTGACGACGCCGTCCAACGCGCCCTCGGCGGAGGCGTATTGGCCCGGACGCAGCTCGGTGTAGATGAAGAACGTCTGGCGGCTCACCAGCCAGGCCAGGCCGCCGAGCAGCCCCAAGCGCGGCCACTCGGCCATGAACACGGCCACAGGCGTGGCCTGGGTGAGCCCGCTCAGGCTGAGGGCCGCCAGAGGCAGGCAGACCAGGCCACAGACGACATCGCCGAGCACGCCGGCCTGGGTCGTCGGGTCGAGCGTCCGCACAGCCGGCCAGGAACGGGCCAGCAGTGCCAACAGATGAGAGCGCATCTTTCTCAGCGGGGGCAGCGGCCTCAGCCGGGGTCCTGCCACAGGCTTTCGGCCGTCTGCAACAATTGCTGCGTGCGTTCGGCCGGCTTGTTCTTAGCCGCGCAGTAGCGTTCCAGCCACTGGGCCGGCGTCAGCGCTTCGGCGGCGGCGCCCACGCCGGGCACGCGCACCGCCCGTTCCACCTCCACGCCCACGCCCGCGATATTGGCGACCTCGGCCGTGGTCAGCGCCTGCTCCACCTCGCGCCGGCGCAGTTGGGCCTCCTGGCCCTCGTCCAGCCGCACCTTGACGCGCACGATAGCGCCGCGCAGGCTGCGCGCCGCGAGCCGTTCGACGACCAGGGCGGTGGGGTCTTCGGCCGCGCGCGCGTCCACGTCCACGACCACGAACGGCCGCGCCTGGACGGGCACGAACTCCCAGCGCGTGGCGCCGCGCGCCAGTTCCAGCCAGCAGAAGCCTTTGGGTTCGGCGGCCTCGCCGAAATCGATGCGCTCCAGCGAGCCGGAGTAGACCAACGGCGGCATCTCCGGCCGCGTCTCGCGGTCGCCGCGCGTCAGGTCCTGGTGCTTGTGGATATGCCCGAGGGCCACGTAATCCCAGGCCGGCTCGGCCAGCGCCGACTTCGGCACGGCCAGGTCGCGGCCGGTCATCACGCTGCGCTCGGACCCGAAAACGGCGCCGGCCACGGTGAAGTGCCCGGCCAGCAGGCGCGGCATGGGCTGCTCGGCGGCCTGCCCGGCCAGGTCGGCCAGCGTCTCGGTGACCACGGCCTCCAGGGCGCGGTCCAGCGCCTCCAAGGACGCCTCGCGGTGTTCTTCGCGCGCCAGCAGGCGGTTGCGCACCGGGAACGGCATCCAGGCCAGGAAGAGCGGGCCGCGCCGGGTCTCGAAGACGCGCCCGCCCGGCGCCCGCCCGACCGTGATGTTGGGCACCTCCAGCGTGCTAAAGATGTCGATGGACGTGGCGCGCGCGGCCAGGTTGGGCAGATCGTGGTTGCCCACCAGCATAAAGACCGGCACGCGCTCGGCCAGACGCTTAATGCGGCGCGCGAACTCGCGCTGCTGGGTCGGGTCCGGGTCGCGCGTCTTGAAAGCGTCGCCGGCGAACAGCACCAGGTCGGCGGCGTGGTCCACGGCATAGGCGCAGACCTCGTCTAGCCGGTCCAGGAAATCGCGGATGCGGCTGGAGATCCCGGTCTGCGGATCGAGCTTGCCGTAGTTTTCCATGCCGACGTGCAGGTCGGCGAAGTGCAGGACGCGGATGGGGTCAGTCATAGGCTGGAAAGGCCAAAACAACTCCTACTGACAGCGCGTTGGTCAGGCATCAGAGATCAGTGGTCAGTCGGTCAGTGATCAGTCCGGGATCTGCCAGTCGATCTCGGGCCGGCCGGCGGCGCGCAAGGCGGCGTTGATCTTGGAAAACGGCCGGCTGCCGAAGAAACCGTTGTGGGCCGACAGCGGCGACGGGTGGGCGGATTGGATGATGACGTGCCGGCTGGTGTCGATCAGGCTGGCCTTCTTGCGCGCGTACGCGCCCCACAGGACGAAGACCACGCGCTCCGGCTTGGCGTTGACGGCCTGGATCACGGCGTCGGTGAAGGTCTCCCAGCCGCGGTCCTTGTGGGAGTTGGCCTGCCCGGAGCGCACGGTGAGCACGGCATTGAGCAGCAGCACGCCCTGGCGCGCCCAGTGCTCCAGGTTGCCGTGCGCCGGGAGCGAGCAGCCCAGGTCGGCCTGCAGCTCCTGGAAGATGTTGACCAGCGACGGCGGGGCGGGCACGCCGCGCCGCACCGAGAAGCACAGGCCGTGCGCCTGGCCGGGGCCGTGATAGGGGTCCTGGCCCAGGATCAGCACGCTGACCTGTTCGTACGGCGTCAGGTACAGCGCGGAGAAGACTTCTTTGTCCGGCGGGAAGACCGGGGACTTGCGCCGTTCTTCCTTAACAAAGCTCTGCAGCGTCGCCCAGTAGGGCTTCTGCGTTTCCTCGAGCAGCACTGGTCGCCAGCTGGTTTCCATGCGTCGTATCCCGTTTGGAGAAGCGTGATGGCGCCGCAATTGTACCGTAGCCGGTGTTTCAGACCACGCGCCGGGTCAGCGTCACGCGATCCAGCACCAGCCGCTTGGCGGCGCCGCGCAGGCTCAGGCGGAACTCCAGCTCGTTGTCGTCGCGCAGCAGGTAGAAGTCCAACGGGAAGTCCTGGTAGGCGTCCGCGCGGCGAAAGTCCTGAGTGGTCAGTGTGCGCAGCGCGATCAGCTTGCGCCCGCGGCGGGCGGCCACGTCCAGGTCCACCAGCGGCTCATCGCCGGCCAGGCTGTTGACCTTCAGCCGGAAGACGGCGCGGTAGCGGCCCCGGCCGAGAGGCTGGCGCGGCCCGTGCACGGCCCACTCGCAGCGCTCGCGCGCGTCCAACTCCCAGGCGCCGTCGCCGGCCGGCTGCCCCGTGAGCGCGATCAGTTCATTGTCGCGCACGCGCCAGGCCTTGAATGGCGAGAAGCCGGCGTGCTGATAGAGGGAGAGCACGGCCACCGGCACGGCAAAGGCCAGCACCACCCAGGCGCCGTCCACCTGGCCGCCAGCCGCCAAATCGAAGACGGCCGCGGCCAGCGCCGTGGAGGCGCCGACGATGAATTGAGCCACGTAATCCTCACGCATAAGTCGTCCCCGGGAGCATTACCAACTATATAAAACATTTGTTCTGTTGGCAAAGCGCGAGACTCCGGGAGTGGATTGGCCGTTGGTGGCCAAATTCAGGCGCCCTGCCCGCACCAGTGGCTGCGCCCCTGGCGCCGGGCACAGGCGAGCGGAGCAGCGGGCATCCTGAGCGGAGCGAGTCCCAACGCGCAGCGTTGGGCGCGAAGTCGAAGGGGCCGGCCAAAAAAGAGAGTTGCACCCGCCTCCGGGAGTGGGGCAGCGCGCGGAGAGGTCGGAAACCCCCCAGGCCCGGCAGCGCCGCTTCTCGGCGCACCGACCTTCAACGAGCGCTCCCCTTTACACGCCTCCCCCGCGTGCTATAATCGCGCTCGCTCGACCCCGCTTGCGCCCGCAAGCGCGCGCTCTCGCTTCGAGAGCGTTTTTTGTGCGCCCCGCCCTGGCAGCCAGGCCAGGGACAGGCGACGAGGCTAACGCGAAGAATGCGCACCGTGGAATGGCACGCCGGGGGCGTGCGTCTGATCGACCAACGCCGGCTGCCCGCCCGCTTGGAGACGCCAACCTACCACCGCTACGGTGACGTGGCGCGCGCCATCACCGACATGGTCGTGCGCGGCGCGCCCGCCATCGGCGCGGCGGCGGCGTTCGGGCTGGCGCTGGCCAGCTTTGAGAGCGCGGCCACGCAGCGCGCCGATCTCCTGCGGGATCTCGACACGGCGGCGGCGGTGCTCAAGGCCGCGCGCCCGACGGCCGTCAACCTGGCCTGGGCCGTGGACCGGCTGCTGCGGGTCGCGCAGGCCGAGCACCTGACCGGCGCCGAGGCCATCCGCCAGGCCTTGCTGGCCGAGGCCCAGCAACTGGCCGACGAGGATGTGGCCATCAACCAGCGCATGGGCGCCCACGGCGCGGCCATCCTCGAAGACGGCGACACCGTCTTGCACCACTGCAACACCGGCGCGCTGGCAACCGTGGATTTCGGCACGGCCCTGGGCGTGATCTTCGCCGCCCACGCGCAGGGCAAGCGCCTGCGCGTGTTGGTGGATGAGACGCGCCCGCGCCTGCAGGGCGCGCGCCTGACCGCCTGGGAATTGCAGCAGGCCGGCATCCCGTTCGACCTGATCGCCGACACAGCGGCCGGCCATTTCCTGCGGCGCGGCGACGTCAACGTGGTGCTCGTCGGCGCCGACCGGGTGGCCGCCAACGGCGACGTCGCCAACAAGATCGGCACCTACCCGCTGGCCGTACTGGCGCGCGAGAACGGCGTGCCGATCTACTCGGTCTCGCCCACCTCCACCATCGACCTGACGCTCGCGCACGGCGACCTGATCCCGATCGAGGAGCGCGACCCGGACGAAGTCCTCAACCTGCAGGTGGCCGGCGAGGCCGCCACGCCGGCCGGGAGCACGGCCCGCAACCCGGCCTTCGACGTCACGCCGCACCGCTACCTGACCGGCATCATCACCGAGAACGGCATCGTGCGGCCGCCGTTCGACAAGAACCTGGCGCGCGCTGTGCGCGCAGGCTAGTCGGCTGATTAACGTTCGGGCGCACCGCCGTGCGTCCCCTCAGGCGCTCTCTGCCCATGCACATCCTCTTCACCGGCTCCATCGCTTACGATTACCTGATGACCTTCCCCGGCTACTTCAAGGATCACATCCTGCCGGACCGGCTCGAATCGCTGAGCTTGAGCTTCCTGGTCGATTCGATGACGCGCCAGCGCGGCGGCACGGCGCCCAACATCGCCTACACGCACGCGCTGCTGGGCGGCCGCCCGGCCGTCATGGCCACCGTCGGCGAGGACTTCGCCGACTACCGCCTGTGGCTGGAGCAGCATGGCGTCGACTGCCAGGCCGTCAAGGTCATCCCGGGCACCTTCACGGCTTCCTTCTTCGCCAACACCGACCGCGCCAACGCGCAGATCGCGTCGTTCTATCCCGGCGCCATGGCCTACGCCGCCGTCCAATCGCTGCACGATCTGGTCGAGCGGCCGGACGTCGTCGTGATCTCGCCCAACTCCCCGGACGCCATGCGCAAGTTCGTGCGCGAGTGCAAGGCGCTCGGCATCCGCTACGTCTATGATCCCAGCCAGCAGCTGGCGCGCATGACCGCCGACGTGGTGCGCGAGGACGTCGACGGCGCCTGGATGCTGACCGTGAACGACTACGAGTTCGGCCTGATCGAGAAGATGACGGGCTGGGATGAGGCGACCGCCCAGCAGCACGTGGCCGTGCTGGTGATCACGCGCGGCGAGAAAGGCGCCACCATCTTCGCCGGCGGCGTGCGCACCGACGTCTCGATCGTGCCCGCCAGACAGGTGGTCGACCCGACCGGCGTCGGCGACGCCTTCCGGGCCGGCCTGCTGCGCGGCGTGGCCGCCGGCTGGCCCTGGCCGTTGTGCGGCCAGGTGGGCGCGCTGGCCGCCACCTACTGCCTCGAGCACAACGGGCCGCAGAGCCACCACTACTCCCGCGCCGAATTCCTGATGCGCTTCCGCGAGCACTTCGACGACGTCGAGCTGCTCAACGAGCTCTTTTGACCTAGCGCGTGATCGTTATTGGCGACCGCACATTCGCAAGGAGAACTCAGTGACCAAGGAACACGATATCAAGAACCCCAAGCTGGCCGAGGGCGGCCGCTACCGCATCCAGTGGGCCGAGCAGGAGATGCCGGTGCTGCGCCAGCTGTACGAGCGCTTCAAGACGGAACAGCCGCTCAAGGGCGTGCGCGTCTCGGCCTGCCTGCACGTCACGGCCGAGACCGCCAACCTGATGCGCACGCTGCAGGCCGGCGGCGCCGACGTGGTGCTGGCGGCCTCCAACCCGCTCTCCACCCAGGATGACGTGGCCGCCTCGCTGGTGGCCCACGACGAGATCCCGGTCTTCGCCATCAAGGGCGAGGACACCGATACCTACTACAAGCACCTGCGCGCCGCGCTGGATCACAAGCCGCACCTGACCATGGACGACGGCTGCGACCTGGTGAGCATGATCCACAAGAGCCGCACCGAGCTGCTGGACGGCATCGTCGGCGGAACCGAGGAGACTACCACCGGCGTCATCCGCCTGCGCGCCATGCAGGCCACCGGCGTGCTGCAGTACCCGGTGCTGGCCGTCAACGACTCGGCCACCAAGCACTTCTTCGACAACCGCTACGGCACCGGCCAGAGCACCATCGACGGCATCGTGCGCGCCACCAACGTCCTGCTGGCCGGCAAGGTCTTCGTGGTGGCCGGCTACGGCTGGTGCGGGCGCGGCCTGGCCTCGCGCGCGCGCGGCCTGGGCGCCAACGTCGTCGTCACCGAAATCGATCCGCTCAAGGCCCTGGAGGCCGTGATGGACGGCTTCAGCGTGATGCCCATGCACCAGGCCGCCCAGGTCGGCGACGTGTTCTGCACGGTGACCGGCGACATCAACGTCCTGGACAAGCACCACTTCGAGGCCATGAAGGACGGCGCCATCGTCTCCAACTCCGGCCACTTCAACGTCGAGATCAACATCACGGCGCTGGAGGCCATGGCCACCGGCAAGCGGCGCGTGCGCGAGTTTGTGGAACAGTACACGCTCAACGACGGCCGGCGCATCAACCTGCTCGGCGAAGGCCGCCTGATCAACCTGGCCTCGGCCGAGGGGCACCCGGCCAGCGTGATGGACATGTCCTTTGCCAACCAGGCGCTGGCGGCCGAGTATATGTTCAAGAACGCCGGCCAGCTGGAGAAGAAGGTCTACACCATCCCCGAGGCAATGGACAAGGAGATTGCGCGCCTTAAGCTGCAGGCGATGGGCGTGAACATCGACACGCTCACCGACGAGCAGTTCAAGTACCTGAACTCCTGGGAAGAGGGCACCTAACCCTGGAAGGCCACCGAGCAGCCGCGCCCGGCCGGGCGCGGCTGCTCATTCAGAAAAGCTATGTCCGTCGCTGACGTCTGTTACCGCCACCCGGACCGGCACGCCGTCGAGCACTGCGAAAAGTGCCGCAAGCCGGTGTGCGGGGCCTGCCTGTGGTACGCCGAGGACGGCCTGCGCCTGTGCCCGGACCACGCCGCCGAACTGCTCCACGCCGGCGCCACCGTGATCCCGCCGGAGCGCTACGCCGAGGGCATCGCCCACAGCCAGGCGTCGGCGGCGCGTGCCGCTCAGCCGGCCGCTCCGTACCGCGGCAACAGCACCGACCTGACCGCGCTCATGGCGGCCCTGTCCGGCTTGGGCGCGATTCTGGCCTGCGCCGGCCTGTACTACCTGCTGCCGCTGATCGCGTTCGTACTCGGCCTGGTGGCCTGGCTGCAGCAGAAGGACGCGCTGGACCCCAAACGCGCGCGCTGGATGAGCCTGGTCGGCCTGGCTGGCGGCAGCCTGTTTATCCTCGCCGTCCTGGCTGGCTTCGGGCTGGTGGCGCTGTGCTTCATCCTCCAATTCGCGCTGATCTCGTCGTCCGGCGGACCCGGCCCGGTCTTCCCCACCCCCACCCCGTAACCCCAGCCGGCCGCCGGGTGCCTCGCTATTAAACGACAACCGCTGCTCCGGCTGGAGCAGCGGTTGTATGTTTCCAGGCGACGCTATCAACGGTGGGTCATGGCCCGCCGGCGGTTAGCGGCACTCAAAGTCGCCATTCTGCTTCGGGAAGCAAGTGTAATCCTGCTGATCCCACAGGCGCCCCGGCGCGGCGCCGACGTTCTCCCACACCTGCAGGCTGGCGCCCTTCCAGACCCAGGTGCCCGGTGCACACGGCGAGTACGGCTGGGAGGTCGCAAAGTCTCCGGCCACCGGGTTCTTCAGGATCAGCGTAAAGGTCAGCTTGTTCCCAGGATTGGCGAAGTTCTGGCGCGTCTCCGGGTAATTGTCGGTCTTGACCGGGTCGTCGTCCATCTGGTTCGGGTCGGTCGGCGTCCAGTAAGCGCCGCCGGCTGAATAGCAGTAGCCGTAGCCTACGAAACGGATGTAGCCGGTCTTGATCCCGTTCAGGCCGACAACTGAGCCCGTGACCTTGAGCGAACTCAAGCTCCACTGCGCCCCGCCGGTGAGATGCACGTTGCCGGCGAAGGCGGCCGTCACGGTGAGCACCAGCGCCAAGGTGGTCAAGAAGCTAGCGCGTAAGAAGCGTTTCATGCCGACCCATCTCCTGAGTGTATGTCCGCCGGCGGCTGTGAGCCGACGCGGTTGAATTCTGATACGGCCTGTACACTTAATGTACTCTGGCCAGAGGTCTTTGTAAACGTCCACCTGGGCTAAATTGGCCGGTGAAGGACCAATTTCCTAACGCGGGGCGGCGCCCGCCTTTCGGCCGGCCGGCCGAGCGAGCGGTTGGAGCGGATCTAATTGTAAGCTGTCCCGGTCTCAGCTATACTCGCCGTGGTTAAGGGACTCTAACCACCCAATCCGCATGACTGAACGCGAACAACTCGAGCAAGCGATCGTCGCCCTGGATGCTCAGCGGGCCATCCTCGGCGATGCCGTGGTGAACGCCGCGCTCGCACCCATGCGCGAGAAGTTGGCTGCCTTGCTGGCGGCCGAGACGCCGGCCGCGTCGGCGTCCAAGCGCGAAGCCCCGCAGCGCAAGCAAGTCACCGTCCTCTTCGCCGACGTGTCCGGTTTTACGGCTATGTCCGAGAAACTGGACGCCGAGGAAGTCTCGGTCACCATGAATGCGCTCTGGGCGCGCCTGGATGCGGCCATCCTGCACTACGACGGCCACATCGACAAGCATATCGGCGATGCCGTCATGGCCCTGTTCGGGACGCCGGCCGCGCGCGAAGACGACCCGGAGCGCGCCATCCGTGCAGCCCTGGCGATGCAGCAGGAGTTGGCCACCTTCCTGCCCGCGCCGGACGGCCAGCCGCGCTTGCGCATGCGCATCGGCATCAATACCGGGCCAGTGCTGCTGGGAACGATCGGCACGACCGGCGAGTACACGGCCATGGGCGATACGGTCAATGTCGCCAGCCGGCTGGAGCACGTGGCCCCGGTCGGCGCCATCCTGATCTCCCACGATACCTACCGGCATGTGCGCGGCGTCTTCGACGTCTTGCCGCAGGAGCCGGTGCGCGTCAAGGGCAAGTCCGAGCCGCTGCAGGTGTACGTGGTGCGGGCCGCCAAGCCGAAAGCGTTTCGCGTCACCACGCGCGGCGTGGAAGGTATCGAGACGCGCACGGTCGGCCGCGAGGCGGAGTTGACCGCGATGCAGGCCGCTTTCCAGGACATGCTGACCGAGCAGCGCACCTGTCTCATCAGCCTGGTGGCCGAGGCCGGGACGGGCAAGTCCCGCCTGTTGTACGAGTACACCAACTGGCTGGAACTGCAGGCCATCCGCTGGCGCCTGCTGCGCGGCCGCGCCACGCTGGAGATGAGCCGGGTGCCCTTCTCCCTGCTCCGCGACGCGCTGGCGGCCCGCTTCGGGATTCAGGACAGTGACCGGGCCGCCGTGGCACGCGACAAGCTCGAACGCGGTTTCGTCGAACTGGCCGGCAGCCGCCACCCGGAGGCGCTCGAGTGGGCGCACTTCGTCGGGCATCTGAGCGGCTTCGATTTTTCCGCCAGCCCGCACCTGCACGGCATCCTGGGCGACGCGCGCCAGATCCGCGACCGCGCCTTCTACAGCCTGACCCAGTTCCTGGCGGCCGTGGCCGAGAGCGACCCGATCGTCATCATGCTCGAGGACATCCACTGGGCGGACGAAGGCTCGCTGGACTGGATCGACCATGTGCTGCGGACGCGGCCCGATCTCCGTTTGATCGTGGTCGGCCTGGCGCGGCCGGTGCTCTTCGAACAGCGCCCGCAGTGGGGCGAGGGGCCGATGGTCCATGTCCGCCTGGACCTGCGCCCGTTGTCCGCCGACGACAGCCGGCGGCTCGTCTTCGAAATCCTGCGCAAGCTGCCGGATGTGCCGGCGGCGCTGGTGGACCTGATTGTGACGCGGGCGGAGGGCAGCCCGTTCTACGTGGAGGAGCTGGTCAAGGTCCTGATCGACGACGGCGTGATTGTGACCGACGCGGATGAGTGGCGCCTCGAACCGGCCAAGCTCGCGGCCCTGCGTGTGCCGGCCACCCTGACCGGCATCTTGCAGGCCCGCCTGGACGGCTTGCCGGCCGCCGAGCGGGAGGCCCTGCAACAGGCCTCCGTCGTCGGGCGCGTGTTCTGGGATGCCGTCGTCAAACGTTTGCAGGGGCCGGAGGTCGAGTTGCCCCCGTTCGACGACCGGATCACGGCTCTGAAACAGAAGGAGCTGGTCTTCCGCCGCGAGGAATCAGTGGTGGCGGACGCCCAGGAGTACATCTTCAAGCACGCCATCCTGCACGAGGTCACTTACGAGAGCGTCTTGAAACGGAGCCGCCGGGCGTATCACGCCCAGGTCGCGGTGGCCCTGCAGGACCTGGCCGGCGACCGCGCTGACGAACACGCCGGGCGTATCGCCGAGCACTACGCCCACGCTGAAAGCTGGACGGAAGCCGCCACCTGGTACGGGCGCGCCGGCCGCCGCGCCCGCGCCACCTTCGCGCCGCCGGCCGCCATCGAGTATTTCCAGAAGGCTATCCAGGCTTGGGAGCAGGCGGCGGAGTCCGCACCGCCGCCCGTCGGCGAACGCCTGGCCGTCTACGCCGGCCTAGGCGATGCCCTGGTGGTGCAGGCGCGCTACCGCGAGGCCATCGAGATCTACACCGCGATGCTGACGCTGGCGGAACAGGCCGGCGACCGGCCGGCCCAAGCGCAGGCCTGGCACGGGCTGGCCCAGGCCCACGGCAATCTCGGCGACGGGCAGGAGGCTCTCGAAGGCGCCAACCGGGCGGAGGCGCTGGCACGCTCGTCCAATGCTTATCGCGAGCTGGCCCAGGCGGTCTTTATGAAAGGCCGCGCGCTGGTCCGCCAGGGTGATTTTGCGGCGGCGTTGGCGGCCGGCGAGGAAGTTGTGGCTCTGGCCACCTCCCTGCAAGATAGCAGCTTGCGCGGCCGCGGGCTCAATTTGCTGGGCGCCGTCCACAATTTTCTCGGCCAATACCAGGCGGCGGAAAGCTGCTGGGAGGACGCCCGCCAGATCTTCGAGGCGGCCGGCGACCGCACCCAAACGATGAGTACCCTCAACAACCTAGGGGTGGTGGCGGCGGCGCGCGGCGACGACGGCCTGGCGCTGCGCCGCTACGAGACCGCCCTGCGCCTGGCGCGCGAGATCGGCCATCGCGATGGCGAGATCATGTTCCTGGGGAACGTGGCCGAAGTCCGGATCATGCTCGGCGATTACGCCGCGGCCGAGGCCGACCTGCGTGACGTCATCGTCGCCGCGGAGAGCGCTGGCCAGTACGCCCTCTCCAGCTACTACCGGTTTCTGGCGGAAGCCCTCTTGGGTCAGGACCGGGCGGCCGAGGCCCTGGTCGCCGGCCGGCACGCGTGGCGACTGGCGCACGATGCGGGTAATCAAGAGGAATACCTCATTCAGGCCTGGCGCGTCCTCGGCCGGATCGCATCCCGTTTGCGGGAGCCGATCGCTGTGCGCGACCCGGACGAGCAACCCGGCCAACGCCTCCAGGCGGAGGCGTGCTTCGCCGAGAGCCTGCGGCTGAGTCTGGCCAGCGGCATGGAAGGTGAGCGCGCCCAGACACTGCGCGAGTGGGCGCGCCACGATCTGCAATCCGGGGATCGCGAGCAGGGCGTGCAGCGCTGGCAGGAAGCCCGCGCCATCTTCGCCCAGATCGGCCTGGATCAGGAAGCTCAGCGGATGACCGAGCCACCCTCGTAGGACCCTGGCCCACCGTCAGCTGCGCCCCGTCTCTCATCCCCCCGCCCGAAGTTACCGCCCCTGCCTGACCGCCCTCCAATCTGAACCAAACTGACTGCGGCACGCCGGCTTGTCTCTGCAGGCGACGGCGCTAACGGCCGTGGGCGCGCAGCAGCGCCTCCACCTGGTCCAGCGGCAGCGCCTCCACCGTGCGGCCCTGATAGCCCGTCACTGTCGTCGCCATGCACAGCGCGTTGTAGATGGCTTCTTCGGTCGCTTCGATGACGGCCTGGAACAGCGGCGAGACCTGGCTGTTTGGCAGCTCCGGGTAGGCGGTCAGCGCGCCCCGGCGGGCCGGCGTGCGGCGGACGGCCTCGGCCGTGGAGAACGCCAGCGCGTAATCGCCGGAGCCGTCGCTCAGCGCGGCGCCGGTGCGGGCCAGGCCACCCAAAGCGCGCCGCGCCAGCCGCGCCAGGTTGCGATCTGAAAGCGGCGCGTCCGTCGCGGCCACAATCATGATCGAGCCGTCGGCGTCGTGGCGGTCGACGTGCTCGCTCAGGTAGTAACGGCCCAGCGCCTGCCCCACCGGCACGCCGCCCATCAGCAGAGCCCCGCCGAAGTTGGCCTGCACCAGCACGCCGACGGTGTACGCGCCCAGGCTCGCCGGCAGGCGGCGGCTGCTGGTGCCCACGCCGCCCTTCCAGCCGAAGGCCACCGTGCCCGTGCCCGCGCCCACTGTCCCCTCCGCCACCGGGCCGGCGGCGGCGGTCTCAATCGCGCCGCGCAGCAATTCCGGCGTCAGGACGCGCCGGCGGATGTTGTTGAGCGCGCCGTCATTGGTCTCGCCGACGACGGCGTTCACGGACAGGGCCGCCTCATTGCCGGGTTGGGCCAGCGTCCAATCCAGGATCGCGTCGGCGGCGCGCGGCACGGCCAGGGTGTTGGTGAGCAGGATCGGCGTCTCCAGCTCGCCCAGCTCAACCAACTGGGTGGCACCCATGAGCTTGCCGTAGCCGTTGCCGACGGCCAGGCCGGCCGGGGTCTTGTCTTGGAAGAGGTTGCCGGGGTGCGGCAGGATGGCGGTGGCGCCGGTGCGCACGTCGTCGCCGTCCAGCACCGTGGCGTGGCCCACGCGCAGGCCGGCCACATCGGTCAAGGCGTTGAGCGGGCCGGGCGGCAGCAGGCCGGGCGCCAGGCCCAAGGCCCGGGCGCGCCGGCGCGGCGCGAGGTCAGACATACATTGCGCCTCACGGGCTGGGCGTGTCGGTCACCGGCAGGGCGATGACCTCGATCTTGATGAAGACCAGGCTGCCGAAGTAGTTGCCCTGCGGGTCGCGAGCCTGCCAGCGGCCGGTGTACTCGCCGGGCAGGTCTGGCGCCCGCATCGGGATCTCCCAGACGGCGGTTGTTCCAGCGCGCGCCGGATAGAGCGCGTACTCGGTCTGAGCGGCCTGGCCGGGCGCCGCCGTCAGCGGATCACCGTTGAGGAAGACCAGGCGATAACCCGGCCCCCAATCGCAGGCGCCAGAGTTGCGGACGCGCCACTTCTTGACGAACGTCTGGCCGGGCAGAAACTGGGCGCCGTCCGGCACCGTCAGGTCGGCCAGGAATTCGATGTCGTTGAGGCACGGCTCGGGCGTGACTGCGATCACGGGCGTCGCCGAGGGCGCGGCAGTGGCAGCGCTGCGGGTGAGTGTTGGCGTGGGACGCGCGGCGGTGGCGGTTGGCGGCGGCGTGGCCGTCATCATTACCACGGTCGCCGGCGGCAGGGGCGTAAGGACCGAGGTCGGCGCCGCGCCAGGGGCGGGCCGGCAGGCCGCCAGCAGGACGCCGAGCCAGACGAGCGCGACCACCGCCGCCCAGCGCACGCTCAGGCCTCGGGTGGATGGTGCAGATCGATGGTCGGCGCGGCGTCGGGCGCCCACAATTCGATCGGGTTGCCAGCGGGGTCGCGCAGCCGCGCGTAGCGGCCGTAGCCGACGGCGATGCGCTCCACCAGCACGCCCTCAGCCTCCAACTGGCGCAAGAACGCGTCCAGGTCGTCCACGCGGTAGGTCACCATCAGCCCGCGCCCGGCGGCAGGCAGTGGGTCCGTGGTCTTGAAGATCGCAAACTGAAAGGTCAGTCCGGTGTGGTAGTCCTCGATCTCGCCGTAGAAGTTGCCGTCGTCGGCGTTCTCCAGCGTGGTGAGGCCGAGGCGTTGCTCATACCAGGCAGCCAGGCCGGCCGGCTGGTCGGCGTAGAGGACGATAGCGTTGACGCCCACGATGCGAGCCATGTTTGGGTTGTGCTCCCTGCCAGCGTTGATGTGGGCCGATTGTGGCCCAGGATGGGCGGGGCGTCAATTCGCCGGCGGCGCCCGGCGCGCGAACGTGGCGGCCAGGAAGGCCAGATACGTCAGGCCGGCGGCGGCGGCGACGGGGTCGGCTAAGTTGGAGAACCCGGCGGCGCGCAGGAAGACGGAGGCCGCCAGCCGCAGCCACACCACAGCGCGATCACGCGCAAAGACGGCGGTTAGCGCCGGGCTGATCACGCCGGCCCAGATCGCGAACGGCAGGCCCAGCCAACCAGCGAGTGGCATGGGCGCCGTGTTGCCGCAATCGGTCAGGGCCAGGCCCAAAAAGAGGCGGGCCAGACGGCCCGCCTCGCAAATCCCCAACTCGGCCTCAGGCCTGCGGCGGCGGCCCGGCCAGTTGCAGTTGATTGCCCTCGACGTCGTAGAAGTTGGCGTACGTCACCATGCCCGGCACCGCGACCGGGTCATCACATTGCACGCCGCGCGCGCGCAGGGCGGCCACCGCCACGGAGGCGTCATCCACAGCCAGGACGATGATGGCGCCGCCGCTGCGGCTGGGGACGCCGTCATCCCAGCGGCTCAGCGCGATCTGCGCGCCGCCGTCCCAGCCGTACTGCGCCCAGCCGAACTCATCGGCCAGGAAGGTCTCGGTCAGTCCCAGGGTCTCGCGATAGAAAGCCTTGGCCTGGTCCCAACCGGCTTTGGTGATGGGAAGAGAGACGAGGTCGATCCGCTTGAAGACAGACATGGGCAGAGCTCCTGGTCGCCGGCGGGCGGGCTCAGGCCGGGTGCGCGGCCGCGAGGGCCGCGCGCATCTGCGGCAGGTGCGTCTCGATGTGGCCCGGCGTCTGCGCGGCTTGCAGCAGGTTCCAGGCCAGCTGCCAGCGCATCCGCGGCTGGGCGAAGACCTCGGCCGGGATGGCCGCGTACATGGCCTCCTGCGCGGCGTGGGCGGCTTTGATCTCGCGCACCAGGTCCGCCAGCGTCGGAGCGACGGCCAGCAGGCCGGCCGGGAGGGCCACGTTCTCGTTGTCAAAGTCGTCGTTCCAGCGGACCGAGTCCGTCAGCACCTCGGCGATGAAATCCAGGGTGGCGCGCTCCCCATCCAGGATGTGCGCCAGGATCTCTTTCACGCTCCATTCGCCCGGCGCCGGGCGCCGCCCCGCCTCCGTCTCGACGACACCGGCCAGGAAGGCCTCCAGCGCGGAGATTTCACGCGCGTGGATGGCGCGCACCGCCGCGGCCAGCGCCGCGCCGTCCGCGGGCGCGGCCGGGAGGGGCCGGCGCGAGAGCGTCATCGGCCGCGTGAGTTTCTCGGCGCGGCGATAGAAGACCACGGGCACGGTGTCACCGGCCCGGCGCGCGGCCAGGGCCGTCTGCAGCTCGGGGAACGAGTGGGTGCGCTTGCCGCCGATGCTGACGACGACGTCGTCGGCTTGCAGGCCGGCGGCCTCGGCGCCCATGCCGGGCACGGCGCCGCCGATGGAGATACCCTTCGTCACAGGCACGCCCAGCTTCTGGGCAGTCTCGGCGTCCAGCGTGTTCATGCCCATGATGCCCAGCATCGGGCGGCGCACGATGCGCAGGTCCTCGCCGGTCTCCAACACCGACTGCAGGTTCTCTAGGCCGGCGTTCCAGCCGGCGTCCGTCGCCTGCGCTGCCTGCGCCCAGGCCTTGCCGGCCCCGATCCCGGCGTGGGCCACGCTGAGGGTGGTGACGCCGGCCTTTTCCTTGAACGTCACCTTGACCCGGGTGGCGGCCGGCTCGTCCAGGCCCAGCCAGGTGAAGGCCAGGGCCTTGCCCGGCTCGGCCTGCGTCACCTGGCCGGCAGCGTAGTAGCCGCCGTTCCAGCCGAAGTAGACGCGCCCGCCCTTGCGCGGCTCGATCTGGGCCGCGTCACAGAACCACAGGCGCACCGCCGAGGCCCGCGTCCACAGGCGGTAGACCTCCGCCGCCGGAGCCTTGATCACGCGTTTGAAAGTCAGGGTCTTGTTGGCCATGTTGCCTCCGAAGAAAGGGGCCGGCTACTGCCGGGCAGCGGCCAGGGCGTTCTTGATCTGCTGGATGTGCTCGTCGAAGTGGGGCCTGGCCTGGGTGTAGTTATAGGCCGTGCGCCAGAAGGTGCTGCGGCGCGCCACGAACTCGGGCGGCAGCCCGGCCAGGATCGCCACCGTCTGCGCCCGGGTCGTCTGGTATTCCGCCAGCAGCGCGGCCAGGCTCGGGTAGGCGCCCGCCACCGACCGGACTTCGAGCGTCGAGTTTTCGAACGGGCCGTCGTAGCTGCGCTCGTTGCGGTTCTGCAGTTCGGTCAGATAGGAGAGGCCGTCACGCTCGCCCTGCAGCAGGTGGCCGAGCACGTCCTTGGCGCTCCACTCGTCCGGGCCGGTCCGGAAGTTGGCCGCGGCGTCGGTGGCGCCGGCGAAGCACTCGGTCAGCTGCGCGTCGAAGCCGGCATACAGCTGGCGCACGTACTCGGCCAGATCGGCGGCTGTGGCCGGCACCTCCGGCAGCGGCCGGGCCGAGAGCGTCATCGTCACCGTCTGCTTCTGGCCATCGCGGTAGATCACCACCGGCACGGTTTGGCCGGCGCGACGGCTCTGCAAGGCCGCGAAGAGCGTGGGCGCGTTGGCCACTTTTTTGCCGCCGATCGCCACGATCACGTCGCCGCCGCGCAGCCCGGCGGCTTGGGCGCCCAGGCCGTCCACCACGCCGGACAGGCGCACGCCGTAGTCCACGGGCAGGCCGAGCTTCTTGGCCCGCACGGCGTCGATCTCGGCTTCGGTCAAGACGCCCAGCATCGGGCGCAGCGTGAAGCGCAGGTCATGGCCGGTCTCGATCACCGATTGCAGGTTCTCGAGCGACGCCTCCCAGCCGCGTGCGATGTCGTCCGGGATGCGGCCCCAGGCCTTGCCCGTGCCGATGCCGCTCTGCGTCACAGTGACGGTGGTGATGCCGTTCTTCTCCTTCAGCCCCACCTGCACCTGGGTGGGCGCCGGGTAGCCGCGCCCGCGCCACGTGAAGCCGAGGCGGTTCGGCGTCACCGCCGTGTACTCGCCGCTGGCGTAGTAGCCGCTGTTCCAGCCCAGATACAGGCGCCCGCCCTTCTGCGGCGTCGCCAGCGCCACGTCGCTCAGCCACTCGCGCAAGTGCATAGACAGCGTGAACAGGTACGCCACCTCGGTGGCCGGCGCGCTCACCTGGCGTTTGAATGTCAGCGCTTTCGTTGCCATCGCAAGCCTCCTTCAGGATTTCGCCAGCAAGGCGATTTTGTAGGGGTCCAGCCGCGCGCCGTCATGACGCCGGTCTGCCTGGCCGGGTCGGCGCGCAGGATCGCGTCCGCCGCGGCCTCTTCCGGCGTCGGGCCGGGCGCAGCCGATAGAGATCCTCGTTTATGCGCTCCGGGCCGCGGCGATGGTCCGCTGCATCTGCTCGGCGTGTTCGCCGTGCCAGTGCCCGGGCGTCACCTCCAGCGCCCACTGGGCCGCGCGCCGGTACAAATGCCGGCGGTGCTGGACGAAGCTCTCCGGCAGCGCCTCCAACAGGTCGGCCGTCTCGGCCGCGGCCCGCGCGTGCTCCTCGCACAACGCCGCCACCGTGCCGAAGCGCTGGACCAGGGCGCCCAGGCGCGCGTTGACGTTGGGCCGCATCTGCAGCCAGTCTTCGATGACGACGTCGTTGAGCATATCGGCCAGCCAGCCCTGCAGGTCACGCTCGCTCAAGATGAAATGCGCGATCAGCTCGAGCACGCTCCACTCATTCTCGGCTGGACGCCGCGCCGCCTGCGCTGCGCTCAGCCCGGCGACGGTCTGGCCGATAGCGGCGCTGACCTCGGCCTGGAGCTTGCGCACCTGGCCGGCCAGCTCCGGGCCGGTGGCCGGCAACTCCGGGATGGGGAAGCGCGACAGTTCCAGGGCCAGGGTGTGCTTCTGCCCGCCGCGATAGAAGACGACTTTCGGTTTGTCGCCGGCTTGCAAGCCCTGGACGGCCAGCTGGATCGACTCGGGACCCGCCAGCTTACGGCCGTTGAAGCTCACCAACACGTCGTCTTTCTGCAGGCCGGCCGCCTGGGCGCCGCTGCCGTCGGCCGTGCCCTCCAGCCGCACGCCGGCCTTGGCCGGCACGCCCAGCTGCCGGGCGATGGCGGCGCTGAACTCGCCGATGTAGATACCCAGACGCGGACGGCGCGCGAAGCGCAGGTCGATGCCCGTCTCCACGATTGACTGCAGGTTCTCCAGGCCCATCTGCCAGCCAGTGTCCAGGGCCTTGACGGTATCACGCCACTTGGCGCCTGTGCCCAGGCCGCCGTGCGAGAGGGCCACCTGAGTGCCTGGGCCTTTGGCCGTGAAGGTCACGCTCACCAGGGAGGCGGCCGGATCGTGGGGGCTGTGCCAGCTGAAGGCCAGCCGCTTGCCCGGCTCATACTTGGTGAAAACCCCGGTCACGGCGTAGCCGTCATTCCACCACAGATACAGCCGCCCGCCCGGGCGCGCATCCGTCTGGGCGGCGTCGCACATCCAGTCGCGCAGCGCCGTGGCGTGGACGAAGGCGCGGAAGGCCTCGGCCGCCGGGGCGTTGACGTGACGCTTGAACTTCAGGGTCACCGAACTGGGCATGTTGGTTCCTTTCTGGGAGGCGCGGCTGAGCCGCGGTAGACCGTTACTCGACGGGCGCGCGGCCCGCGACAACGCCTAACTGAGAGATTACTTGTCTGGCGCGCTGGAAGTTCGATGGCGGCCGGCCGGTTCAGGGTTCAGCCGCCCCCAGGGCCTGGAGGCGCGCCAGCCGCTCCGGCTCATGCGCGGCCAGCCACGGGTCCTGGGACAGCCGCGCATAGGCGGCGGCGAAGTGCGGGCGGGCGGCCTCGGCCTGGCCCAGGGCCAGCAGGCATTCCCCGATCTCCTCCTGCCCGTAGCCGTCGGCGGCCTCGCCCGCCTCGGCCAATTCAGCCGCATAGGCGCGCTGCGCGGCGAGGGCTTCTTCCAGGCGGCCGAGCGAACGCAGGACGCGCGCCACGCACCAGCGCGCGATCCGGACCTCGCGCGCCTGGCCGGCCTGCGTCTGCCGCCAGGCCAGCGCGCGCTCAAACAACGCCAGCGCCTGGGCATACGCGCCCTGGTCATGCAGCGTCCAGCCGAGGTTGTTGTAGAGCGCGCCCAGCCAGCGGCGTGCGCCCGGCGCGGCCGAACGCTCGGCCAGGGCCAGGGCCTGTTGATTCCAGTCCAGGCGCTGTTCCGGCGGCGCCGCGATGCCGAGCATGTGGGCGGCGTCCACGGCGTAACCGTCCTCGCCGGCGGCCTGGGCGGTTTCCCAGGCCGCCAGAAACAGCGGCACCGCCTGCTCGGGCTGGCGCGCGGAGTTGAAAACGCGCCCGCGTTCCAACAGCAGCCGCACGCGCGCCCGCGGCAGGTCCGGCTTCAACAACCGCTCGGCCTCATCCAGCGTGGCGTGCGCGGCCTCAAACTGGCGCTGCAGACCCTGGGTGCGCGCAATCTGCGTCAACAGCTCCACGTGCCGGCCGGCGTCCACGGCGACCGCGGGCAGCAACTCCCGGAATTTGAGTTCCGTCCCGGCCGGGTCGTCGTAGTTCCAGAGCTGGTCGAAGTCCGTGGCGGGCGCGCTCATTCCAGCCCATCCACGACCCAGGTGTAAGTCTGCGCGGCGACCCGGTCACGGCGGTCCCAGGTCTGCATTTCGGCGCGGACGGCGGCGCGGTGCTTGCGGCTGATCTCGCGCAGGGCAACTGCCACGGCGCGGCGCACGGCCAGGCTGGGATCGGCGCGCAGCCCGCCCAGCAGGGCGGCGGCTCTCTCCGGGTTCTGGTCGAAGAATGGGCGCTTCGTCCAGACGTGCAAGCCGTTGATGACCGCCAAGCGGACGTTGGGGTTGGGGCTGCCCAGCCAGGCCTCAATCGTGGGGAGCGCCTGGCCATAGCCCAGGTCGTGGCAGAGCTGGTCGAAGGCCCGGCCCAGCGCCACCTGGACGCGCGGGTCGCGGTCCCGGCTGACCCGGGTGCGCAGGAAGTGCTGGCTCACCGAGTAGTCGGCGGCCCGGCGTCCGAGCACCAGGGTGGCCAACACGCGCGCCGCCGGGTCGGCCAGTTCATACATCCGGCGGGCGATGATCAGGCTATTGGACGGCGTCTGGCGGGCCACCAGATCGTTGGCGGCCGTTTCCAGGTCCTCCAGGCCGGGGCGGGCCTGGCGCGCGCGATACACGAAGGTCTCGATCTCGGCGTTCAGCGGCATCGGTCACTCCTGGCGGATGGGCAGGCGCGGCGGCCTTTCAATTGTGGTGGACTCAGAGACAGCGCAGCCGTCCGGCCGCGCGCGGGCCGTCGGACCCAGCCCGCTTAGAGGGGTAGGCGCCGGGGGCCGGCAACCTAGAGACTAGCACAAAACCAAGAACGAGTGATTAAACCAGGCTGACAAACTCTCCCGCCAGCCTGAGGCTGGCGGGAGAGTCCAGTAGACGTTGCGGCGGACGGCGGGCTTAAGCGTCGTCGTCCGACTCTTCTTCATCGCCCTCGGCGCCGGCGGCCACGTTCAACGGCGAACCGGTGGCGGCGTGCTGGGCGCGGATGGCCAGCTCGATCTCCTCGGCCACGGCCGGGTGCTCGCGCAGATACTGCTTGGACTGCTCGCGGCCTTGGCCCAGGCGCGTGTCGTTGTAGGAGAAGAAGGCGCCGCGCTTGGTGATGATCTCCAGCGCCGTGCCCAGGTCGAGCATGTCGCCTTCTTTGGAGATGCCCTCGTTGTAGAGGATGTCGAACTCGGCCTCGCGGAAGGGCGGCGCGACCTTGTTCTTGGTGACGCGCACGCGCGTCCGCGACCCGATCACCTCACCGCCCTCCTTGATGGCCTGCAGGCGGCGGACGTCCAGGCGCACGCTGGCGTAGAACTTGAGGGCCATGCCGCCGGTGGTGGTCTCCGGGTTGCCGAACATCACGCCGATCTTCTGGCGCAGCTGGTTCGTGAAGATCATGGCGGTGTTGGTCTGCTTGATGGCGCCGGAGAGCTTGCGCAGCGCCTGGCTCATCAGGCGGGCCTGCACGCCCATGGTGGCGTCGCCCATGTCGCCCTCGATCTCCGAGCGCGGCACCAGGGCCGCCACCGAGTCCACCACCACCACGTCCATGGCGCCCGAGCGCACCAGGGCCTCGGCGATCTCCAGGGCCTGCTCGCCGGTGTCCGGCTGCGAGATGTACAGGTTGTCCACGTCCACGCCGCACTTGGTGGCGTAGATCGGGTCCAGGGCGTGCTCCATGTCAATGTAGCCGCACACGCCGCCGCGCCTTTGGGCTTCGGCCACGATATGCTGACAGAGCGTGGTCTTGCCGGAAGACTCCGGGCCATAGATTTCGGTGACGCGGCCGCGCGGGATGCCGCCGATACCCAGGGCGATATCCAGGGCCAGGGAACCGGTCGGGACCGCCTCGACCTGCAAATGCGAGGCTTCGCCCAGGCGCATGATCGTCCCCTCTCCGTACTTTTTGGTCAGGTCGTTCAGGGCTTTGTCGATGGCGTTGAGCCGGGCCGCGTCCATCTTGGGGCGCGCCGGGGTGGAGGCGACCTCAGACGCCTCCACCGCCGCCGCCTTGCGGCCGCGCCGCCCGGCCGGCTTCTCTTCCACCGGCGCTTCGGCGGCGGCCTCCACGGTCACGCCGGCCTCGGCCACGGCGGCCACCTCAGTGGCGGCCTCCGCGCCTTCGACGGCCTCAGCGGCGGTTTCAACAGCGGTCTCTTCCTTCTTCTTGCGGGGCATGGTTCAGGCTCCTTTTGGGGTTCAGATGCCGCAAGCGGCGATCTATAGAACAGATGTATCAGCGAGTATAGGCCATCCGTTCTAGGCAGTCAAGCCCCAAAATCTGGCGGGTATTGATTTCCCGGGGGCCTATCAGCCTATATGTGGGGCGACGTGCCTGCGGTTACGGGGTCGGCGTGCGCGTGGGGGATGGGGTGAGCGTCGGGCGCGGCGTGCGCGTGATGGTCGGCGTCAACGACGGGCGCGGCGTGCGCGTAATCGTCGGCGGGCGCGAGGGGCGCGGCGGGGCCGTGTTGGTCGGCGTGAAGGTCAGCGTCGGCGTGGCCGTGGGCGTGAAGGTGTTGGTTGGGTACGGCGGCGTGTTGGTCTCGGCCGGCAGGGCGCCCGCCACCTGCCCCAGCCCGGATTGCAGCAGGACGAAGTTGGTCTGGCCCGCGATCACGTCCACGACGGCCTCGATGACTTCCACTTCGCCGATCTGGGACGGGGGCACCACCAGTTCGGGCTGCGCGGCCGCCCCCTCCAGGCCCTCCGCCGGCGGCGGCGCGGTGGGCAGGAACAGCGGCGGGCCTTGGCCGACCGTGACCTTGAGCCGGTAGCGCCCGGCCGGCAGGTCTGAGATGGCGAAGTTCTCGCGCCACTCGTCGTCGGGCTTGGCCACGCGCTGCTCGCCGTAGGAGTAGAGCGTGTACAGCCAGCGGCCGTCGTCGCTGTAGACCTCGATCGGCTGGCTGTACATCGGGCGGCCGGCCTTGTCCAGCAGCTGCCCCACCAGCACGCCCCAGCCCGAGTAGGGCGCGATCCACAGCTCCGGGTTGCGCGTGCTGAAGTAGTCGTTGCGGCCCTGGCGCACTTCAAAGTGGACGTGCGGGCCGGTGGTGTTGCCGGTGACGCCGATCCAGCCGAGCACATCGCCGGTCTGCACGCGCTGGCCCAGAAACAGGTTGTTCTGCGCCTCCATGTGGGCGTAGAGCGTGTACAGGGCCTGGCCCTTATAACCGAAGTCGTGCCGGATGGCCACGGCGATGCCGTACGGGTCGTCCTCGCGGCGCGGGTCGAAGTTGAACAGGCCCCAGCCCGCCCAGATCACCTGGCCCGGCCCGGTCGCCAGGATCGGGGTGCCGCGCGGCGCGTCGATGTCGATGCCGGCGTGCACGTTCATCTGGCCGAAGTAATCGCTGCCGTAGCGGTACGAGCCGAGCGGCCAGTTGACGCTGTCTGACGCGATCGGGCGCGCGAACCAGAAGTGATCCTGCGGCCGCACCGAGAGCGGCACGCCCTGCAGCGGCGGGCGCCAGTTCTCGGGCGTGTTGAACGCGATCGGCGTCGGGAAGGTGAAGCGCAGCGGGTTCTCGGGGTTGACCGTCGGCAGCGCCACCTGCAGGTAGTCCGGCAGCAGCGTCGGGACCAGGGCGATGGTGGGCGTGAGGGCTGGCACCGCGATGGCGGCGGCGGTGGCGGTAGGGGGGGCCGGCACGACCAGCGCCGGAGTGCCCGCGCCGGACTGGGCGTCCACGGCCGGCGTCGCCACCAGCGGGACCGGCGCCGGCGCGGCACAGGCCGCCAGCGTCAGGGCGCCGAGCACCAACCCGATGAGGAACCTGGCCGGGCGGCCGATCACGGGAACCCTTCCGTCGGCGTCGGCCTGGCGGGCGTGGAACTGGGCAGCGGCGTGACGGTGATGACGACGGTGATGACAATGGGCCGCGGCGTGTTGGTGGGGCGCGGCGTGCGCGTGGGCAGCGGCGTATTCGTCGGGCGCGGCGTGCGCGTGTTGGTGGGCGTGGGCGTGTACGTGCGCGTCGGCGTCGGCGTGATCGTCGGCGTCAGCGTGATGGTGGGCGTGGAGGTCGGCGACGGCACCGGCGTCTGGGTGGCCACCTGCGCGGCCGTGTACACCTCGCGCATCGCGTCCAGCCAGGTCAGGCCGCCGCGATGCTCGAAGCGCCAGTACAGGATGCCGGGGAAGAACGCGCGCCAGTTGGTCTGCGGCGCCACGCGCGTCCAGCCGTAGTCGGCGGCCAGGGTGGTGAAATCGATGAAATAGCCGGGCGGCATGGCGCGGAAGTATTCGCCGCCCTCGTCGTAGGGCTGTGCGCGGCCGGAGTAGCGCGCATCGAAGTCCCAGGGCGGCACGCGCAGCGGCTCGCCCTGGCTGCCGTCCTGGAAGCGCGCCCGCACCCACACGCGCCAGTAGGTGCGGAAGCCGAAGTCCTCGCGCGTCACCTCCACCCAGCCGGCCTGCGCGTACGCCTGCGTCAGGTCGAAGCCGCGCCCGGCCTTCAGCCAGGTGTCGCCCTCCATCGACGGCGGCGGCGGCGCGCGCAGCGGCAGCAGCGCGTTGTCCAGCGTCGCCAGCACTTCCCAGCCCGTGGCCTGAGCGATGGCGCGGCGCAGGCCCGCGAACGAGTCGTCCACGCGGTCCGAGAGGCGCGGGTCCGGGGCGTTGACGTCCGGCAGCGCCACCAGCGCATAGGCCGGATCGCCGGACGCGGGCTTGGAGATCACTTCCGTCCACAGGGCGGCGTCGGAGGCGTCGGCGGCCAGGCCCATGGAGCCCGGCAGCGTCGCCGGCAGAGTGAGCGGCGCCCAACTGATGGCGTCCAGCCGTCCTTGCGGCGGTTTATACAGGATCTGGGCCAACCCCGGCTGGCCGAAGGGTGCGGCCGCCAGGTAGCCGGCGCCGGTTTCCTCTGGGATGACGGTCAGCAGCGACGAGCCGTCCGGCGACCAGATCGGGTGCTGGCCCTGGCCGGCCTCACGCGGTTTGTCGGCCGGATCGGTGGCCGAGCGCGCGTAGACGATGCCCTGCGGCGAGACCGCGTCGGTGTAGAGCACGCGCTCGCCGTCCGGGCTGTAGGCCGGGTTGGTCTCGAAGACGGCCGGTGTCTCCGTCAGCCGGCGCGCGTCGGCATCGAACGAGTCATCCAGCGAGCGCACCCACAAATCCGGGTTGCCGCTGCGCATGGACACAAACAAGATCTCGCGGCCGCGCGGCGACCAGGTCGGCTCGTAGTCAGCGGCCGGGTTGGTGGTCAGGTCGATCAGGTCGCCGCCATCCACGCCGATGATGGCGATGTCTAGGTTGTCCTGGCGGTAGAGCTCAAAGGCCAGGAACTGGCTGTCCGGGCTCCAGGTGGGGTTGCTTTTGAACTCCAGGCCGGACGTCAGCCGGCGGACCTCGCCGGAGCCCAGGTCCAGCAGGTAGAGGTTCCAGCTGCCCTCGCGCCGCGAGCTGAAGGCCAGGTAGCGGCCGTCCGGGCTGACCGCCGGGTCACGGTCATCCCACGGTCCGGCCGTGATGCGCACCGGGTCCGGCTGGCCGAGGCTGTGCGCCCACAGATTGGTGCGGCCGTTGTGGCGATAGGCGAAGAAGACAGTGCCGCCCAGCGAGAGGGGGTTGGGCGGCGGCGTGGCGCTCGGCCCGGCCGGCGGCGGCGTCACCACGATCTCCAGCGTCGGCAGCTGCACGGCGATGGCCGTGGACACGCTCTCCGGCGAGACGGGCGTGGGCGAGGCCGCTACCTGCGCGTCGGCGATGAGCGTGACGCTGACGTAGGCCGTGGCGCCGACGATCAGGACCAGGTTGGCCAGCAGCAGGCCAAGCAAGACCGGCACCTGGCGGCGCCGAAACGTCAGCCGGATCACGGGCGATTGGCTGGCGCGAGCGGCCGTCTCCGCCGGGGCAACCGCCGGCGTCGCGCCGGCGGGGCGGCGGCGGAACCGGTCGATCAGGCGGCGGAACAGCGACAACATGGCCGCGACTATAGCATGATTGGTGCCGTGACGCCAAAACGCCGACCAACCGCGCTCTCATTTTTCGGCGCGGTGATCTGGCATCGATTGTGCAATTCTCGCGCCAGGAGTAAGATGCCGCCCATGAACGACATCACTTTTCGCGATTTGCAGAAGGGGTTCCGCGAGCTCGGCCTGACGCCGGAGAGCCGCGTCCTCGCGCACACCGCGCTCTCGGCCTTTGGCCACGTGCGCGGCGGGGCGGAGGCGCTGGTGGCCGCGCTCACCAGCACCTGCCGCCTGGTGGTGGTGCCGACCTTCACCGAGCAATGCCAGATCCTGCCGCTGGTGGGGCCGGCCGAGAATGGGATGACGTACGGCGACCGTTACGCGGACAACGCCGAGGCCGAGATGTTCCTGCCGGAGGTGCCCGCCCACGCCGATATGGGCGTGACGGCTGAGACGTTGCGCCACCATCCCGACGCGCGGCGCTCGTCGCACCCACTGCTGTCCTTCGCGGCCGTCGGCCCCGGCGCCGCCGAATTGCTGGCGGCGCAAACCCTGGCCGAACCCTTCGCGCCGCTGGAGCGCCTGGCTGAGTTGGGCGGCGACGTCTTGCTGCTGGGCGTGGACCACACCCGCAACGCGGCCGTGCACCTGGCCGAGCGGCGCGCCGGGCGCAAGCAGTTCGTGCGCTGGGCGTTCACGCCGGCGGGCGTCGTCCAATGTCCAGCCTGGCCGGGCTGCTCGGAGGGTTTCGCGGCCCTCGACCCGCACGTGCGCGCCCTCACGCGCACAGCCCGTGTCGGCGGCGCGCTGCTCCAGCGCCTGCCGCTGGCCGATCTGCTCTCCGCGGCCGAGGCCCTGATCCTGTCTGACCCGACCGCGCTCTTATGCGCGCGCGAGGACTGCGAGCGCTGCGCGGCCGTGCGCCGCGCCGTCAGCCAGCCCGCCGGCTGAGCGCGCCTTCTTATCTATCCGCCGCCGGCCGAACAAACCGCCGGCGGCTTTTTGTTTGGGGGAGGGGTTGGGACGGCGCAGAGCCCAACGAACTGGCGGCCGGCCCCCCGAGCGGAGGCCGCCGGCCAAAATCGAGGGAGCCGGCCGATGTGTGCCACAAGCGCGTCGGAGTCGGTTGCCCGAGGCTGGCCGCTGACGGCGGACGGGTCGCCCTTGGCCAGAAGCCGCGGCCGGCGCTATAGTTTCTCTACGGTTCCGTCCCTGGCTGAGGTGGCACGATGGTGGCGATCCTGATGGCGTTCGTGCGTTCCCTGATCCTGGCCGCGGCCGTGGCGGCCACGGGCGCCGGCCTGTTCCTGTCCGGCCTCGGGCTTGGGGTCGGCCTCGCCCGGCCGCCCCGCCTCCCGGCCGCGCCGCTCCCCGGGCCGGCGGCCAGCGACGAGCCGATCCTGGGCCTGCAATTCGAGGCGCTGACGCCGGAGCTGGCCCGCCTGGACGGTCTGACGATTCAGACCGGCGCCATCGTGCGCGCGCTGGCGGCCGGCGGTCTGGCCGAGCGCGCCGGCCTGCAGTTGGGCGACGTGATCCTGAGCGTCAACGCCCTGCCCATCGACGCCCACCACACCCTGGACGCCGTGATCGTGGCCCAGCACACCGGCGGCACGCTGACGCTGGACGTCTGGCGCGACGGCGCGGACGTGACCATCCGCGTCGATCTGAACGCCCGGCCCGACGACGTGCAGTCCTGACCGGCTACTGTCTACAGCGCCGCCAGCGTCCCGAGGCCGCGCGCCTCGGCCGCCGCCAGCACCGCTCCGGCCGCCGCCGCATCCTGCGCCGCTATCCCCACCGATTTGAAAAACGTGATCTCGGCGTCGCTCTCACGGCCCGGCTTTCGGCCATTCACCAACTCGCCCAGCTCGGCGTAGATCGGCGCGCCCGGCACGATGAGGTCGCCGGCTTCCACGGCCGCCGCCGCGCGCGCGTCCACCACGATCTTGGCCGCCCGCCGCACCGTCTCCGCATCCACTTCCTGCGCCGTGGGCGTGTGCGCGCCCACACCGGTCACGTGCGTGCCGGGCCGCAAGTCCCGCCCGTCGAAGACCGGCCTCTCCGCCGAGGTCGCCGTGATGACGAGGTCGGCCTGCCGCACGGCCGTGGCCGTGTCAGGGGCCGGCTCCGCCCACGGGCCGCCCGGCCAGCCCGCGATCTCGTCGGCCAGCCGGCGCGCGGTCTCCGGCCGGCGGCTGATGATCCACACGCGCTGGATAGCGCGCACCGCCAGCACGGCCTGCAGTTGAGCGCGCGCCTGCACGCCCGCGCCAAACAGCGCCACCACGGCCGCGTCGCGCCGCGCCAGGTAGTCGGCGGCCAGGCCGCCGCCCGCGCCGGTGCGCAGCGCCGTCAGGCTGGCGGCGTCCAGCAGCGCGCGCGGCGCGCCGGTCTCCGCGTCCAGCACCAGCACCGCCCCCAGGATGGCGGGCAGGCCGCGCGCCCGGTTGCCCTCGCAGACGGAGACGACCTTAACGGCCAGGTCGCCGCCGTCCGGCAGATACGCCGGCATCACCAGCGTCAGGCCGTCGGCCGTGGGCAGGCGCGCGCGCAGCGGCATCACGGCCCGCCCCGCCGAGACCTGGCTGAAGGCGCGGCGCATGGCCGCGATGGCGTCCGGCATCGGCAGCGCGGCTTGCACGTCGGCGGCGGACAGGATGCGGATGGACATAGGGGCCTCCCCGGGTGGGCGGCGGGCGCGCCTCCATTCTACCTTTCCCAACCCCCGCCTTCCCGCCGCCGGAAAAGCTTGCGTATAATTACGGTGTTCAAGGATTGACTGGACGGCAGCTATGACAGACCTGACCACGCCCGAAAAGATCACGATTATCGAAGGCCCCGCGCCGACGTTCGAGGCGCCCAACGAGACCTGGGCCCTCTCCCTGGCCGAAGGCCCGACGCAATCGCGCGTGGCGGTCACGCGCCTGCGCACCTTCAACGGCCCGTCGCTGGTGGAGCGCTGCTGGAAGGCCTGGGACGCCGGCCGCTCGGTCAACCTCGAGTTCCGGGATGAGTCCGGCCTGACGCAGGAAGCCCAAATCCTGGCCGCGCGCTACACCGAGCTCCCGGAAGGCCACGTGTTGTTCCTGCACGTCCGCCTCGATTAGCGCCCCGCTGCCAACGCCATGCGGCTGACCCTCTTGCACTTCAACGACGTGCACGGCCGCCTGGATCAACTGCCGCGCCTCTTCACGCTCATCGACCGCCAGCGCGCGGCCGCCCGCCGGGCCGGCCGCGCCGTGCTGGTGCTGGACGGCGGCGACTCGTCCGACCGCAACCACTGGGAATCCGACATCACCAAGGGCCGCGCCAACTTCGCGCTGCTGGACGCCATGGGCGTGCAGGCCAGCGTGGTGGGCAACGGCGAAGCCCTGCAATGGGGGCGCACTGCCCTGGCGCGCCTGGTGGCCGCCGCCCACTTCCCTGTGCTGGCCGCCAACCTGGTGGACTGCGCCGACCCGGCGCGCCTGGCCGTACCCGGCCTGCAAGCCTCCGTCCTCCTGGATCTGGACGGCTTTAAGCTCGGCCTAACCAGCGCCACCGCCCGCTATGGCACCGGCTACACGCGCTTCGGCTACGACGCCGTGGATCCCCTCCCGGTCCTGCGGCGCGAGCTGGCGGCGCTGAAGGCGCAGGGCGCGCAGGCCCTGATCCTGCTCTCCCACCTGGGCTACGCCACCGCGGAAGAGAAGGCCAAGTGGCGCAACCCGGACGACCTGACCGACGCCGACGTGGCCGCCGCCTTCCCGGAGCTGGCCGTCATCGTCGGCGGCCACTCCCATCGCCAGCTCGAGACGCCGGTGCGCGTCGGCGAGACGCTCATCGTGCAGGCCGGCGACTACGGCCGCTGGCTGGGCCAGCTCGACCTGGAATTCGATGACGTCACCGGCCGCGTGACCGCTGACGCCGGGCAGCTGCACGCCTGTGCTGAGACGGTGCCGGCCGACCCGACCATCACGGCCACGCTGGAGCTGGTGCGCGAGGAGGCCGCGCGCCTGCTGGACGCGCCGGTGGCCCAGGCCGACCGCGCCTACGCCCACACGCTGGAGGCGCCCTCCCCCGTCGGCGGTCTAGTGGCCGAGGCCCTGCGCTCAATCTGCCGCGCCGACCTGGCCATCGTCTTCGGCGGCTTCGCCTGGCGCGGCCTGGCCGCCGGCCCCATCCGGCGCCGCGACCTGTACGAGGCGCTGCCCGGCAGCGTCCACGCCACGGCTGCCGATGTCTCCGGCGCGCAGATCACGCGGCTGCTCAACCGCATGCTGGCCTCGCCCTACCGGACCGAGCCCTTCAACGCGCACCGCGGCGAGCCGCCGCTCGGCCTGCCGGCGGCCTCCCACAACGTGAGCCTGCGCTATGACCTGGCGCTCCCACCCGGCGAGCAACTGTTGGAAGCGTGCCGGGACGGCGCGCCGCTCGATCCGGCCGGGCGCTACCGCCTGGCCAGCACCTACTTCACGCTGAACGACATCACCGACGACCCCGAGTACGACTTCATCGGCCTGGAGGCCGGCCAGCGCATCGAGATGGTGCGCGTGGAAGACGTCCTCTGGGAGATCGTCGAAGACTGGCTGCGCCAACGCGGGACCGTGTAAGCCGCGCCCCGCGACCGCCCAACCCACTGCCGCCCAGGAGACCGCATGACCGCCACTTCCACCGCCACCCTGCCCCGCTGGGACCTCTCCAACGTCTACCCCGGCCTGGAGAGCGCCGAGTTCCAGGCCGCCGTCGCCGAGCTGCGCGCGAGCCTGGACGACTTCGACCGATTCCTGGACGAGCACCACATTTCCGGCGGCCCCGCCGCCGACGGCCAGACCGGGGCCACGCTGGCGCCCGTGCTGGCCGGCGCCCTGGACCGCGCCAACGCCCTGCTGCGCCTGTACGGCACCCTGCGCGCCTACGTGCAAGCGTTCGTGGCCACCGACTCCTACAACACCGTGGCCAAGCGCCTGCTCTCCGAGCTGCAGATGCAGGGCGTGCGCTGGCAGCAGCAGAGCGTGCGCCTGGAGGCCTGGATCGGCGCCCACGCCGAATACCTGCCGGCCAGCCTGGCCGCCGACGCCACCGTCCGCGCCCACGCCTTCTTCCTGCAGGAGACGGCCGAGCAAAGCCGCTACCTGATGAGCGAGGGCGAGGAGGGGCTCGCGGCCGAGCTCGGGCTGAGCGGCGTGCAAGCCTGGAGCAAGCTGCAAACCACCGTCTGTTCGCAGATCGTGGTGCCCTTCGAGCGCGACGGCCGGACCGAGAACCTGCCCCTGGCGGCGCTGCAGAACCTCGGCCACGATCCCGACCCGGCCGTGCGCCAGCGCGCCTACGACGCCGAACTGGCCGCCCTGCACGCCGCGCGCGAGCCGCTGGCCGCCTGCCTGAACGGCGTCAAAGGCGCCGTCAACACCCTCAGCCGCCGGCGCGGCCGCCGCGATGCCCTGCACACGGCCCTGGACCAGGCCCGCATCGACACCACCACGCTGGACGCCATGCTCGGCGCCATGTGGGACTCGTTCCCGGCCTTCCGCCGTTACTTCAAGAAGAAGGCCCAACGCCTCGGCCGGGCCGCCCTGCCCTGGTTCGACCTGCAGGCCCCGGTCGGCCGCTCCGAGCGCAGCTACACCTTCCCGGAGGCCGAAGCCCTGATCGTGGACCAGTTCGGGCGCTTCAGCCCGCGGCTGGCCGCCTTTGCGCGGCGCGCCTTCGCCGGCCGCTGGGTGGACGCCGAGCCGCGCGCCGGCAAGCGCGGCGGCGCCTTCTGCATGAGCGTGCCGCGGGTGGACGAATCGCGCGTGCTGCTCAACTTCGACGGCTCGCTGGACCAGGTCTTCACGCTCGCCCACGAGCTCGGCCACGGCTTCCACAACGACTGCATGGTGGGCAAGACCGAGCTGCAGACCGTGACCCCGATGACGCTGGCCGAGACCGCGTCCATCTTCTGCGAGACCATCATCACCGACGCCGCCCTGGCTGCGGCCGCCGACCCCGAGGAGGAACTGGCCATCCTGGAGACGGCCCTGATCGGGGCCGCGGCCGTGATCGTGGACATCGCCTCGCGCTACCTGTTCGAGAAGGAAGTCTTCGAGCGGCGCGTCCGGGCTGAGCTCTCGGCCGACGACTTCTGCGACATCATGCTGCGCGCCCAGGCTGAGACCTACGGCGACGGCCTGGACCCGAACTTCCGCCACGCCTACATGTGGACGTGGAAACCGCACTACTACCGGCCCGAGCTCTCTTACTACAACTTCCCGTACGCCTTCGGCCTGCTCTTCGGCACCGGGCTGTACGCCATTTACCAGGAGCGCGGTGCCGCCTTCGTGCCGGACTACGAGGCCCTGCTGGCCAGCACCGGCGAGGGCACGGCCGCCGACCTGGCCGGCCGCTTCGGCCTGGACCTGCGCCAGCGCGCGTTCTGGGAGGCCAGCCTGAAGGTGATCGAGAAGCGCATCGACCGCTACTGCGCGCTGTAGCGGGCTGCGCCCCCGGCGCAGGCACAGGTGAGCGCAGGCCGCAGGGCCGCAGTCGAAGGACGCGGCCCGCCGCTCAGCCCAGCGGGATTCTGCTCTGGCCCAGGAGGCCGCCATGCCCTACGAGACCATCCTGACCGACCTGTCTGACGGCGTCTTCACTCTAACGTTCAACCGCCCGGACGTCCTCAACGCCTTCAACGACCAGATGGCCCGCGAGGTCCAGGACGCGCTCAAACAGGCCGAGCGCGACGCGGCCGCGCGCTGCCTGGTGCTCACCGGCGCCGGCAAGGGGTTCTGCGCCGGCCAGGACCTGGGCGCCCTGCGCGGGCGCGGCGACGCGGTCTCCTTCCGCGAGCACCTCCTGCACACCTACAACCCGATCGTGGCGCGGCTGCGCGCGCTGGAGAAGCCGGTGCTGGCCCAACTCAACGGCGCCGCCGCCGGGGCCGGTTTGGGCCTGGCCCTGGCCTGCGACCTGCGCTACGCGGCCGCCGGCGCCAAGCTGCGCTTCGCGTTCACGGGCATCGCCCTGGCGCCGGATTCAGGCACCAGCTTCTTCCTGCCGCGCCTCATCGGCTACGCCCGCGCTTACGAGCTGGCGCTCACCAACGAGGCCGTGCCCGCCGAGCAGGCCGCGGCGCTCGGCCTGGTGAACCAGGTCTTCCCGGCCGACCAACTCGCCGGCGCCGTGCGCGCGATCGCCGTGCGCCTGGCCCAGGGGCCTACGCGCGCCTTCGGCCTCACCAAGCGCGCCATGAACCGGGCGCTGTTGACCTCCATCGACGAGGCCCTCGATTACGAAGCTTATTTGCAGGAGGCCGCCGGCGGCACGGCCGACCACGCCGAGGGCGTGGCCGCCTTCCTGGAGAAGCGCCCGCCCCGGTTTATCGGCAAGTAGACCCCGACCGGGGAGTCAGGTATAGTCCCGCGCATGACTCCCCGGCCACATCCTCTGCACCCGCGCGGCGCGCGGCTGGCTCTGCTCGCCGGCCTGTTCAGCGTCGCCGCGCTCACCGCCTGCGGCGGCGGGCCGCTGCCCTTCTTCGGCCCCACCCTCACCCCCACGGCCACGCTCACGCCCACGCCCACCCTCACGCCCACCGCGACGGCCACGCCCTCCCCCACGCCTACGCCGGAGCCGGCCGCCCGCATCGTGGAGGGTGACGACGCGCTCTTCGCCGGCGACTGGGACGCCGCCCGCGCCGCCTACCAGGCCGTGCTGGACCAGAGCCCGGACGCCGACCTGCGCGCCGCCGCCCAACTGGGCCTGGGCAAGGCCCAACTCTACGCCGCCGAGCCCGAGGCCGCCGCGCAGACCTTCGCCGGAGTCCTGGAGCAGTTCCCGGAGTCATCGCTGGTGGCCGACGCGCACTTCCTGCTCGGCGAGACCTTCCGCGCCCTGGGCTTGTGGGCGCAGTCCATCGAGGGCTACCGCCAGTATCAGAGCCGGCGCCCCAGCGTGCTGGACTCGTACGTGGAGGAGCGCCTGGGCCAGGCCGCGGCCTTCAACGGCGATTACGCGCTCGCGGCCCAGGCCTACCAGGCCGCCATCGCCGCGCCGCGCCTGAGCGGCAGCCCGCAGGAGGTCCTGGACCTGCGCGAGCGCCTGGCCGAGGTCTACCTGCTGCTGGGCCAGCGCGACCAGGCGCTGGCGGAGTATGACGCCATCTACCGGCTCACGGCCCAGGACTGGCGCAAGGCCCGCGCCCTGATCCTGGCCGGCAACGCCCTGACGGCGGCCGGCCGGCTGGACGAGGCCCGCGCCCGCTACCTGGAGGCCGTCACCAACTACCCGGCCGCCGGCGACACCTTCCAGGGCCTGCTGACCCTCGTCAACGACGGCGTGCCCGTGCCGGAGCTGGCCCGCGCGCTCACCAACTACCACGCCGCCAACTACGAGCCGGCCCTGGCCGCCTTCGACCGGGCGCTGGCCGCCGACCCCGCCGACACGACCGCGCTGTATTACAAAGGCCTCACGCTGGCAGCGCTCGAGCGGCGCGGCGACGCCGTGGACGTCTTCCGCCAACTGGTGACCGCTTTCCCCGGCGACGCCTACTGGCAGCCGGCCTACTTCCAGATCGCGTTCATCCTGGACTATCCCGCCGACGTGGACGCCTTCCTGGCCTTCGTGGCCGCCGCCCCGCAGGCGCCCGAGGCCCCGGACGCGCTCTACCGCGCCGCGCGCCTGTGCGAACGCAACCAGGACTTCGACCGCGCCGCGCAGTTGTGGACGCGCCTGGCCGAAGAGTACCCGCAGGCGGACCAGGCCGCCGACGCCGCCCTGCAGGCCGGGATCGTGCGCTACCGGGCCGGCGATTACCCCGCCGCCGCCCGGCACTTTGAGCAGGCCGACGGCCTGGCGGCCGAGGCCGCCGGACACGCGCGCGCCTGGCTATGGATCGGCAAGGTGAAGGAGAAGCAGGGCGACCAGCCGGCCGCGCGCGAGGCCTGGGCCAAGGCCGCTCACCTGGACCCCGGCGCCTACTACGCGCTGCGCGCCGAGCAACTCTTGCGCGGCGAGGCCCCGTTCACGCCCGCCGCGCGCTACGCCCTGCGCGGAGACCGCGCCGCCGAACTGGCGGAGGCCGAGGCCTGGCTGCGGACGGTGTTTCCGGACGCGCAGGCCTACTCTAACCTGAGCGCGCTGGGGCCGGGCGTGTGGAAGGAGGCGCGCTTCGTGCGCGGCGCCGAGCTGTGGCGGCTGGGCCTGCTGCGCGAGGCCCACGCCGAGTTCGACGATCTGCGCACCGAGCTGGTGGGGGACCCGCTGGCGATGTGGCAGCTGGCCGTGTATTGGCACGACCTGGGCGCCCACGACCTGGCCATCCGCTCGGCCCGGCGCGTGCTGGACCTGGCCGGCGTGGCCGACCTGACCCAGGGCCCGCTCTATCTGCAGCGGCTGCGCTACCCTGCGCCCTTCGCGGAGCGCGTGCAGGCGGCCGGCGCCCAGTACGGCCAGCACCCGTTCCTGATGTACGCCAAGATGCGTATCGAGAGCTTCTTCTGGAAGTACGCGTTCTCCAGCGCGCAGGCGCGCGGCCTCAACCAGATCATCCCGTCCACGGCCGACGAGATCGCGCGCAAGCTCGGCCTGACAGGCTTCCAGCAAGACGACCTGTACCGGCCGGCCGTCTCGATCCCGATGGGCGCGTACTACCTCTCGTTCGTGGGCCAGACCACGCAGGGCGGGCCGGCCGCACTGCTGGCCGGCTACTACGCCGGCCCCGGCAACGCCGATGCCTGGCTGGACCTGGCCGGCGGCGACCCCGACCTGTTTGTGGAGGTCATTCGTCTGCCGGACGCCAAGGGCTACGTGCAGACCGCTTACGAGTACTTTGTGATGTACAACCGGCTGTATGGGCTCACCGGCCCGTGACGGCCGGCGCGGCGGCGAGGGGGATCAGCGGACCTGTTCGGGGCTGAAGAACTGCTCCAGCAGGCGCGGCAGCTCGGCCGGAAGGCGGCCCTTTTCCACGTAGGCGCTGGCCCCGGCCAGCCAGGCCGCGCTCTGCTCCTGGGCCGAGCCGCGCTGCGTGAGCAGCACCACGCGCGCGCGCGGCGCGCCGGCCCGGATCTGCCGGGCCGCCTCTAATCCGTTCAGGCGCGGCAGGCTGCAATCCAGCAGGATCAGGTCCAGGGGGTTGGCCAGCGCCATCACCACGGCCTCGTCGCCATCGCCGGCGGTGAGGACGCTGGCCTGAGGCAGGTACGCGGCCAGCCAGCCGTGCAGGCGCGCGCGGGCCTCGGCATGGCCGTCGGCCAACAACACGGTCACAGGCGCCAGATGAGCAAAGGGGGCAGCCGCCAGCATCGCTCCACTGTAAGCGGCCTCCGCGCCCGCGTCTGTCGGGGGAACCCGACAGACCGCCTTCGATTTTCCCGCCCCGCCCTGAGGCCGCGGCCTCACGCCGCCGGCAGCGCCTCCCAGAACCACTCTTCCGCCGCCGCCCGCTTGCGCGCCAGGTCCTGGGCATCCGCCAGGAAGAAGAACGGCTCCAGCCGGTCCACCACCGCGCGCGGCAGGTCGTAGTACACGTAGCGCGTGTGAAAGCTGTGGCGCTCCGGGCAGTGCCGCAGGCGCAGCGCCTCCACCAGCGGCCGGAGCGTGTAGCTGAAGTAGAAGGCGGCGGCTTCGATATGGTTGCCGCGCGGCAGTTCCTTGAGCGTGAGCGGTTGGAAGAGCGGGAACGTCACCCGCAGCGCCGCCCGCCGGGCCTGCACCTGCTCGGCCAGCCGGGCCGGGTCCAGACCGGGCGCGGACGCCACCACCCCGGCCTTATCAAAGATCACGCGCGCCCGGCCGTGCATCTCCGGCTCCAGGAACTTGAGCGGGTTGGTGTGCCGGACCACGCACAGGTCCACCACCAGGAACGGCCCGGCAGCTTGCAGGCGGTAAAAGGCCTGCGCGTGGCCGTGCCAGGCCGGCTGCGGCACCTCCAGCTTCAATTCAATCGGCGAGAGCGCGGCCAGCGTCTGCTCGCACAGCGCCAGCACCTCATCCGCGCGGGCGTCGTCGGCGTCCACCATCAGGTCGATATCGGACCAGGCGTCTACGCGGTTGAAGGCCGCGGCCCCGGCTTCCCAGAAGGCGTGGACGTGGCCCAGCGGCTCCAGGGCGCGGCGCAGCGCCTCGACGATGGCCTCGCGGCCCAGGCTCTGAGTGGGCATGCTCACCTCCGGATCAGGCGGCCAGCGCCGGGCCTACGTGAACGGCCGCAAGTCCGGGCGGCGTGAACGCACAAGAAATTCGCGGCAGCCAGAGCGGCCGGCCTCACAGCTGGATGATCATCTGCCACTGGGTCAGCGCCTCCCGCCGCAGGCCGAACTGCTCGAACAGGCCGCTGAGCGCCTCCGGCCAGATGGCCGGGACGCGCCACTCCTTGTCTGGATGACGGCGGGCGGCGCCGCGCAGCAGCGCGAGCGCGTGGCCGGCCCGGCGCGCGGCCGGCTCGGTGACCACGGCGCGCACGCCCACCACCGGGGCGGCCGGGTTGGAAAGCGCCAGCCAGGCCGGACCGGAGCGATAGCCCACGGCCGGCGGCCCGGCCTGGGCCAGCGTCTCGCCGGAGAGCTGCCAGGGCAGGTCGGCTGGGCCGTGCGCGGTGAGGGCGCGGGCCACCGCGCGCACGTCCACGGCCTCCAGCTCGCCGTCGGCTTCGGCGCCGGCCGGCCGGCCCGCGTAGCCCGCCAGACGCCGGACGGTGCTGAACCCGCACTGGCGGTACAGGCCCACGGCCGGCGCGTTCTGCTCAATCACCTCCAGCGTCAGGGCCTGATCCGCGCGCGCGCGGGCCTCCGCCAGCAGCTGCCGCACGCAGGCCGCGCCCACGCCCCGGCCGCGCGCCTCCGGGATGATGGCCATGGCCGCCAGCCGGCTGGTGCAGCCGCGCCGCGCGATCAGGGCCACGCCCACGGGCTGGTCCTGGCGGCAGACGACGCGGCTGAGCGTCAGGTCCACGCTGTCTTGCCGCACCATGCCCAGCAGGCCGGCCACCGGCAGCTGCACCGGCACCAGGTAATCGGCGAAGCCCTGGTTGAGCAGGCGCGCAGCCGGCTCCAGGCCAAACTCCAGCACGGATTGATAAGTAATGGTCATGGCGCTCCTGGTGAAGACGCGGCCCACAGCCGCCCAAGGTCAGTATCCCAGATTCCGCGCGCAGCGTTTCCCCAGAACTTCAGGCGCTCCGAACGCCGTCGATGGCGCTTGATCCCTCTGAAGACCGCCGCGCTCCCCTGAACAATACCGTTGACAGGGACAGGCGGTTCACGGGGTTCTGGCCTCGGAGAGAAACGCCTAAACCGGCCGCGCGGCCGGCCGGGCGCTCGACTCCGAAAGGCGTCAACCTTAAAGCGAGGCCCGCGGACCGTTATCTTGAAAACCCTCCTCCGATTTCACGCGCCGCACCAACGGACGCAATCGCTCCGGCGGCATGGTTTCCGCAATAATGCGCCCATGCGTTCGGCTCATGACTGGGGGGCGAGCCGGCGCAGGACCCGGCGTCGCCATCGTGCGACGCACTCCCTGGAGTTCTGAGGGCGTGGCCAAACCCTGACAGGGCGCTCATCGCCGCCTGGCGATGCCTGCCGCGTTCTCGCGCTGCCTCCGCACTCCACCATCAACTTCAGCCGGCCTCACCGGGCGCCGCACGCGGGTCGTGCCGCGCCGCCGAGGCGTCTCAACCGATTGAACGCGGTCAGGGGGCTGCGTTCCTTGGGGGGTTACATGCCGCCTATCGCCGCCCGCCGCCTAGACCGTATCATCCGCCTGTGCCTGGCCGCCGCCCTCGCGTTGCAAGCCGTACCCGCCAACGCGCAGACTCCGCGCCCGACCAGTTCGGGCGAGGCCGCGCCCACAACGTTGCCCGCGGATGGCGCCACGACCTCGACCGCGGCCGGCTTGGTGCTCTATCTGCCGATCGTGCAGTTGCCGGCGCCGGCCCCGTTCCCCTATCCGGAATTTTTGCCCGCCGGTTTCGGTGACCAGATCCCGCGCGGCGCCGAGATTCTGCAGGCGGAACCGGATGCTTCCGGCGTCGGCGAGCACGCCTGGGTGGGCACCGGGGATACCGCCGTCTTGTTCCAGGCTGGCGCGGTGGCCGTGATCGCGCCGGCCGGTGCGTTTGCCGAGCCGGTCACGCTCAGCCTCAAGCCTCTCAGCACGGCCACAGCCGCGGCCGGCCCGGAGAGCGCGCCGCGCCGCTTCACGGTGGAAGCCCATCAGGCCGACAGCGGCCAGCTGGTCGCCGACTTTGAGCGTCCCGTCAGACTCCTGGTGGACCTGCGCGGCCAGGGTCTCAACGGCGATTGGTATCTCGCTTATCAAGACGCCCTCGACCCGGACGTCTGGCATCGGCCCGAGATCACGGTCCATGATCCGGTCGGCCTGCTCAGCGTCGAGACCGAGCACTTCTCTTCCTGGGCGGCCGGCGCCGAACCGTCCGCCTGGCAGTTCAAGCCGGCTTTGCCGGCAGTGTCCGAGTTCAGCGGCGCGGCCACCTACAGCCAGCCGGTCGAAGTGCCGGCTGGGCGCGGCGGCCTCACGCCGTCGGTGGCCCTGAGCTACTCCAGCCGCGGCCTGGACGGATTGATCACGTCGAGCGATCAGGATCAAGGCCCTCTCGGCCTGGGTTGGTCCCTGGGCGGCGCCGAAATCGTGCGCCGTGGCGTGCATACCTATTGCTGCTGGGCCAGCGGCCCGGTCATGGTCTACCCCGACCTATACACGCTCTCGCTCGGCGGCCAGAGCTACGACCTCTTCCCTGAAACAAGCATCGACACCGCCGTGGCTTCGGTCGTTCGCTACTCCGCCCAAAACGGCCCGGCGCTGTGGGTGCAGCGCATCTATGCGCCGGAGGCGGCCAACCAGGACAAGCTCTACTGGATCGTCAAGACCGGCGATGGCACCACCTATCGCCTGGGCTACACTGCTGACGCCGAAATGACTCAGGCCGGGGGCACGGTGGCGCTGGCCGGCCACGCCGGCGCGCCCGGCGTCACCGCCTTGCGCTGGCAGGTGGACCTGGTCACCGACACCTCCGGCAATCAAATCCAGTACCGCTACGAGAATTGGCTCAAGCGCGACGGCGGCCTCCTCACCGAGGGGGCGCGCCCCGACGAGATCCGCTACAACTTCCTGGAGCCGGCCGCCGCTGCGCTGACGCCGGTCGCCGGCGATTACCTCAGCCGGATCGCCTTCATCGGCGGCGACAATCACCGCATCACGCGCATCGACACTTACCACATCGACCGCGGCCGGCCGGTGCGTTCGCTGGACATCCGCCTGGACGGCATCAGCTACCTGGGCTGCGGCGCCGCCACGACGACGCAGACGGTCAGCGCCATCCAAGTGACCGGCGCGGACGGCGTCTCCCGCCTCCCGGCGACGACGTTCACGTATGAGCCGCATCGCCATCATGGCAGCTGCTATCCCTTTGCCTATCTCAAGACGGTCGCCAACGGCTATGGCGGGCGCATGCAGTTCACGTACAGCGGCGACGGGCGCGAGGCTGCCGGCCAGCCCGGCGAGAGCCAACCGGCCTTCGGGCAGGCGTATTTCGTGAGCAAGATCGAGACCTGGGACGGCGTCGCCGCGGCGCCAGCGGTCACGACCTACGCCTACGCGGCGCCGTGCTATAACACCGCCGACGGCCCCCTGGGGCCGCTGCCCGGCGCGGCGCGCTGCCTGTTGCAGGATGCGGCCACGGCGCCCGGCGTCGCCCCGCACTTCGACCTGGGCGGATTGGTCGGTTTCCTGACCACGACGGTCACCGTCCAATCTCAAAGCGGGATCGGCGGCCTGACCCGCTCAGTGACTGCGTTCGGTCAGGCACGCCTGACCGTGGGGCGGCCGCTGTCTGTGCAGACGCTGGGCTGGAGCGGCAGTGCCTGGGAGTTGCTGCGGGCGACGACCACCGAGTATGCGCCCGCCTCTCTCCCGGGCAGCGCGGCCCAGGTCAGCCTGCCTCGGTCCACCACGACCACGTCCTTCGACGGCGGCGAGGCCGTCACCGCGCGCCAGGACTTGGCCGCCTACGATCGCTACGGCAACCTGCTCGAGATCATCGATTATGCCGCTGACGGCGCGGCCTACCGCCGCACACAGCGCCGCTACGAGGCCAACGTTGCCGGCGCCGTCTGGATCACCGGCGCTCTGACGCGCGAGCAGGTTTTCGCGCGCGCTGGTTCCGGCTGGGCCGAACAGCCGGTCCGCGAGGTCCGCTCGGACTACAACGCCGATGGCAACCCGGCCACCACCGCCCCGGACGCGCGCGGTTATCTGACGGCCGTCCGCGCCTGGAGCCTGGACCCGGCCACCGGTCAGGCGCGCTTCGTGGACACGCGCCTCAATCATGACCGCTGGGGCAATGTCACGGCAACGACGACTTTCAACAGCTACGGCAGCGAGGCGGCCTATGCCACCGCCGCGCCGCGCGTCACCGTCACCACCTACGATCCCGCTTACGGCCTCTACCCGGTGCGGCAGACCAACCCGCTGGGCCATGCCACAGCCCTGGACCTTGACTTCCGGCTGGGACTGCCGCTCACGATCACGGACGCCAACGGCGCGGCGACCCGCTTCCGCTATGACCCCTTTGGACGGCTGACGCTGGTGATCCGCCCCGGCGACAGTGAGGCGCTGCCGACCGTGCGCCACACCTATCGCGACGGCGGCGCGCCCAGCCAGGTCGAGACGCGCCAGCGTGTGACGAGCGGTTGCGCGGACTGTGAGCGCGTCACCGCCGCGTACTTTGACGGCCTGGGCCGGACCGTCCAGGTCCGCGTCGCCGACAGCGGCGGACGCCAGACGGTGACCAACACCACCTACGACGCGTTGGGCCGCGCCACGTCCAGCTACCTGCCGGTCTTCGAGACCACCGGCCTGGGCTTCGCGCGCCCCGCCGGCTGGGAGGCGCGCCCGCACACACGGACCGAGTTCGATGCCCTGGGCCGCGCCGTGCGCGTCACCGCCGCCGACGGCGCCGTCGCCCAGTCTGAGTTCCGCGGCCTGCGCACCGGCCTGCTCGACGCCAATGGCCACCAACGCCTCATGCAGGTGGACATCTTCGGCCGGACGATCGCCGTCTTCGAGTACGCCGATACACCGGGCGGAGCCGTGGACTTCGAGCGCGCCGCCTACGCCGTCACCCACTACGCCTACGACGTCGCCGACCAGCTCGTCCAGGTGACGACGCTCTCGTCCACCACGACCATTATCTATGACGCGCTGGGGCGCAAGACCGCGCTGGACGACCCCGACCTGGGCACTTGGACCTACACGTACGAACCGGCCGGCAGCCTGGCCGCGCAGACCGATGCGCGCGGCGTTGTGATCGCCTACACCTACGACGCCCTGGACCGGCCCTTAACCAAGCGCTACGCCGTCCCCGCCGGACAGGCCGTGGTCGCCCCCAGCACCGTCACCTTCTTCTATGACGAGGGCGGCGCCGCAGCCTGGGCGCTCGGCCGGCGCACGCGCCTGAGCGACGGCACCGGCACGACGACCTGGGCCTACGATGCGCGCGGTCACGCCGTCGCGGAAACGCGCGCGCTCGCCTACGGCCTGGGCATCTACACGTTCCAGCGCGGCTATAACGCCGCCGATGAACCGATCACGCTGACTTACCCGGATGGCGAAGTGGTCACCACCAGGCTGGACGAGGCCGGTCAACCCGTCGGCCTGCAGAGCTCGCTCGACTCGGACTATGTGACTGCGGCCAGCTACGATGCCTTCGGCCGCCCGCTGCAGATCAGCCTCGGCAACGGCCTGTCAGCGCGCTACACCTACTACGCCCCGACCACCCTGCACCAGGGCGGCCGGCTGCAAAGCCTGGCCGTGGGCGACGGCCTGCTCGACCTGGGCTTCGTCTACGACGCCGGCGGCAACGTCACGCGCCTGGTTGACCGCTCCCGTCTGCTGGCGGGTCCGCAGACGCAGCAGTTTCAGTATGACGCCCTCGATCGGCTGACGGCCGCGCAGACCAACGGCAGCACCGTCGGCGCGTATGCCCAAGCTTTCGTCTATGACGCATTGGGCCGGCTGGTGACCCGCACCGACGACGGCGCGACGGCGGCTTACGCCTACGCGGATCCAGACCACCTGCATGCCGCCACGCGTCTGGGCGAGGCCGACAGCTACACCTACGACCCCAACGGCAATATGACGACGCGCGTGGAGGCCGGCCTGACGTACACGCAGACCTGGACGGCCGAGAACCGGCTGGCGCGCGTGACCTGGATCGAGGCCGGCCGCGCTTACACCACCACGTTCGGATACGACGGCGACGGCGCGCGAACGTTGCAGATCGAAGACGACGGTGAAGCCGAGATCACGACCGTGTATGTGGGCGGCCTGTACGAGAAGCAGAGCGACACCACCGCCGCCGACCTCAGCGCCGTCTTCGGCCGGACAGCCGCGGCGGAAGGCGCCCCGCCCGGGCGGCATGGTCTGGCGCGAGCCGCCCACCGCGATTACACCGGGCCGGGCGCACGCACCGTGACGGTGTGGGTGCCGCCCGCCTACAGTTGGGGCCCGGCCCAGGTGGCCTATCAGCCCTGGATCGCGGACTGCGCCAACAAACCGGCCGACCCAGCCAAGGGCACCGAATGCGGTTATGGCACCGGCCTCGGGTTCGACGCCGTCAGTTGCAGCGCCCTCGGCCAGTGGCCGTGCCAGGACGGGCAACGCTACGACGGGCCGGACGGTTACCCCTCAGAGGTGACCTACAACCCGGCCACGGCCTCCGCCGGCCTGAGCTGCACGCTCGGCCTGAACGGCTGGTGCCGCTCAGCGGCAACCCTGACACTCACCGGCGCCGAGCCGATGCCAGGCGAGTCAATCGTCGGCGTCTCCACCAGCCTGTTCCACACCGGCACCGCCAGCCAGACCACGGGCGGCGCAACTCGCGTCTTCACGGTCACCGAGACAGCGCCGGTCACCTACTACTATTGGGCGGAGTCTTCTCACGGCGACCAATCGACCCTCGGCCAAGTGACGGTCAAGGTCGACAGCACGGCGCCGGCGATCACCCTGGCCGGGCCGGCCAGCGACGCCTGGTACGCCCTGGCCACGCCGATCACGGTCACCCTCAGCGACGGCCTATCCGGCCCGCGCTGCGTGCGGGCCGCCTGGGACACCGCGCCGCCGGATGACTCCAACTGCGCCGCGATCACAGCTTCAGTCAACATGCCCGGCGAGGGCGTCCATGTGCTCAACGTGCGCGCCTGGGATCAGGCCGGCAACGTCGCCACGCGCACGGCGACCTATCAGTATGACGCCACGCCGCCGGCGGCGCCCGCCGCTGCCAGCGCGTCTTGCGCCGCAAGCAACATCTGGCAGAACACCTGCAGCGCACCCAACTTCACATGGCCGGCGGCCCTCGACGCCGTCAGCGGCGTGGAAAAATACGAACGCTACTGGGGGCCGTCCGACAACGGCACGGCGACCGCCCTGACGACCACCGCGAACTTCAACGCCGGGAGCACCAACGAGGGCGTCACCTACCTGCGGCTGCGGGCCGTGGACCGCGCCGGCAATGCTTCGGCCTGGGTCACCGTCTTCACCTTCCGCTACGACTCCACGCCGCCCGTCACGAGCCAGGCGCTGGCCGGCGCGGCCGGCGACGACGACTGGTACCGCTCCGCTGTGACCGTGACGCTGACTGCCGTCGACGCGCTCTCCGGCATCGCCTTGACGCAGTATCGCCTGGACGGCGGCGCCTGGCAGGACGCCGGCGCTCCGGTCAGCGTCTCCACTTCCGGCGTCCATCTCCTGGAATACCGTTCGCGCGACGCTGCTGGCAATTGGGAGACGCCGCAGTCGGCGCAGCTGAAGATCGACGCCGAAGCGCCGTCCCTGGCCGACGCCAGCGCCAGCGAGGACGGCGGCGCCGGGGTGGAGTCCGGCATGTGGCAAGGCCGGGTGGACCAACCCCATTTCAGCTGGCGCGGCCTCACCGACAGCCCCGCCGATCAACTGACCGGCTATCGCGTGTATTGGGGGCCGGATCCGCTTGGCACCGGACCGTATACGGACACCGTCACGGCCGCCTACACCGTGACGCAGCCGGTCGGCTCAGGCGCTGAGTACTTTCTGCGGCTGCAAGCGCGCGACGCCGCTGGCCACTGGTCGGATTGGGCCACCCTCTTCGACTTCCGCTTCGATAACACACCGCCGGCGCTGGACGCCTGGCTGCCCGCCGATGGCGCGGTCATTACGGACACGCGCCCCGTCATCACGGCCGCTTACTCCGACCTCGCGCCCGGCTCCAGCCTGGCCGCGCCAGTGCTGGCGATCGACCAGCAGATCGTCACGCCGACGCTGGCCGCCGGCGCTCTGACGTATAGACCCGAGGCGCCCCTGGCCCCGGGCGCGCACACGCTCACCTTATATCTCGCCGATCAGGCCGGCAATCAGACCAGCGCCACGCGCCGCTTCACGCTTGATCCTGAGACGCAGGTGCGGGTTCTGTCGCCGGCGGAGGGCGCTGTGCTCAACACCCGCTCGCCAGCGGTCGTCGTCGCGGGCGAACCGGGCGCGGCCGTGACCGTGACCGTTGCCGGCCAGGCTTTCACGCACACGCTCGATGCCAGCGGCCGCTGGGAAATCCCGGACATCGAGTTCGATGAGGGAGACAACGTTGTCAGCGCGACGGCAACCGACCAGGCCGGCAACACAGCCGGCGACGCCGTCACCGTCACGGTCGATCTGACGGCCGACGTGTCCCTGGTGGCGGCTGAGCGCGTTTACGTCAACCCGGCGCAAGCGCCGGCGCTGTTCGCCATCACGGCCCTGGCCGGCGGCGGCCGGCAGGTACTCAGCTGGAGCCTGACGTTAGAAGCCGGGGCCGCGACCGTCGCGGTCATCACTGGAACGCAACCCGCTGAACACCAGCCAATCGTCTGGGATGGGCGGTTGGCCTCGAGCGACCTCGCGCCTGACGGCGCCTACACGGCGCGCCTGACGCTGACCACCACCGGCGGCCGTGTCACCCAGTCGGCGGCGCTGGCGTTCACGCTGGCGAGCGATCCGCCAGCGGCGCCCACGCTGGAGTGCGGCGTCGACAACGAAACGTGGTTCAGCCAACCGCCGGCCCTCGTCCGCGGCACGGCCCCGGAGGGCGTCCAGGTCGTCGTGGCGCAGGGCGGCGTCGACCTGTTCGTGGTCCCGGTCTTTGCTGGGCGCTGGCAGCAACCCTTGGCTCTCAGCCAGGGAGCGCCTTTCTCGACGACGGTCACAGCGCGAACGCTCGACGCGGCCGGCAATTCCAGCATACCGTCGGCTCCGTGCCTGGTTGGCCTCACCCAGAGCGACCCATTCGTCGCCCCGCACGCCAGCCTCTCGCAAGCCATCCTCGGCCTGGGTAACGTCATCACACTCAGCGCCGCTACCCGCGCCATCGGCGCGCCACTTAACGCCGACGGCGTGCAGGTGGCGCTGCCCGTTGAGTTGGGGACGGCGCCCGTGTTGACGCGCACCGACGGGACAGCCGCCGCCGATACGTGGAGCGGAGTCTGGCACCTGCCGGACGCCGGCCAGTGGGAGGCGCCGGTCACTGTGGTCTTCAGCGCCGTGGACACGGCCCAGCCTGCGCCCAACCGCGGCGTGCAGTTCGTTCAACCGTACCTGGATCTGGTGCCGCCCTACGCGCGCCTGATGTGGCCGTGGGCCGGCTATGCTCAGAACGCCGCGGCGCTCACGCCGCAGGGCGTGGCCGAGCCTTTCAGCCTCGTCACTGTGACCGCCTTCCGCGTTTCGGACGGGCTCGCCCTGAGCGCGTCCGGCACGAGCGACGCCACCGGCGCCTGGACGACATCCCTGACGCTGCCGGACGGCCGCTACACATTAAGCGTGCAGGCTCGGGATCAGGCCGGCAATGTCGGCCCGGCCTCCGAGCTGATTGTGATCACTATCGACACGACCGGGCCAGCCCTCCAAAGCCTGGGGCTGTGGCCGAAGTATGTTGATGTCGCTTCCGAGTTGACTGTTACTCTGAGCGTGACGGACGCCTTAAGCGCTGTCGCTGATATCAGTTTGCGCATCGATGATCTGCAACGCGTGGGCGACTCGGTCATGCTGGATCTCGCGGTGCACGCCAACACGGCCACGGGCGCCTTGGCCATCGCCGAGGACGCCGAAGAAGGCCTCAAGCCGGTTACGGTCTTCGCCCGCGACACGCTGAACAACACGGCGGTCCTCACCGGCGCCGCCGTCATCGTCGACCAAACCCCACCAATCTTGTCTGATCCGACGCTCACGGCCAACGCAACCTGGCTTGTGATCACCGGGACCACTGCCTACCATGGACCGCAGACGCAGGGCCAGATGAGTGTGGCTGTTTCCGCCGAGGATGCCTCGGCCACGCACATGACCGCCGGGCTGGAGACGCTCACGTTTCCGGCGTTCTTCGGCGCGCCTGAGGAGAGACGCCCGCTCGATGGCGCCCGCGCCTCCCTGACCTACACCCGCACGTATACGGTCACGGGCACGACCAACGGCGCTTTTCCCGTTCTGGTCACTGACCGGGCCGGCAACAGCGCCGATCGCGCGCTGACGCTGCACTACGATGCCGCGCCCCCGACGGTAACAGTCAGCCTGCCGCCCGTCGCCGGCCTGCGCTTCTCGGTAGGTTGGGCCGCCCTAGACCAGGCCGCCGGCGTGGAGTCGTTCGAGGTGCAGTATCGCGACGCTGGCGAGCTGGCCTGGACCGCGTGGCTCACGGGCACGACGGAAACAATCAACCACTTCCACGGCCAGGCCGGGCGCAGCTACGTGTTCCGCGTCCGCGCCACGGACCGGGTCGGCAACGTCTCCGCCTGGCAGACGGCCACAGCCGTCGTCGCCGATGTTGTCAAGTACTACACCTTTGCCGGCCAGCGGCTGGCCATGCGCCAGGGTCTAGCCGTCCACTTCATTCATGGCGATCATCTGGGCAGCGCCGCGCTCGTCACCGACGCCGCCGGTGCCGTTGTCGCCGAGACGCGCTACCTACCCTATGGCCTGGAACGCGCCAGCGCCGGCGCCTCGCCCACCGACTTCAGTTTCACCGGCCAGCGCCAGGACGGCTTCGGCCTGCTGGACTACAACGCGCGCTTCTACGCGCCGCAGCTGGGACAATTCATCAGCGCGGACACGATCGTGCCCGGGGCCGACAATCCGCAACGACTGAACCGGTACGCGTATTCTCTATCGAACCCGCTTAAGTATATCGATCCTTCGGGGCATGTCTACCTCTGCGCGCAGGCCTGTGAAGAAGAAGCAGACCGGAATTGGAAGCCACTAGTTGATCCAGTGCCGCTGACCCTCAAGGGAACACAAATGCTGGCGCTCTGCCAGGAATACTATGGGGGTAACTGCAATACGCAAGACTTCCTCGCACGAGGATTGACTCCGGAGTTCAAGACCATCGACTTGAGAAGAAACCCGGATGCTGAGAGGATAGTCCAGCAACTCGAAGATTCGACGACGTACTCCTTGTATCAAAAGTGTCGATACGAGAAGGGTGGGCCTTGCACGAGCCTTTCCCAAAACGCCGTGATGAATTGGATGGGCGGTTTCTCCTCTACCTCGTATGATATGTACGAGCGGTGGCGAGGTGGGATGTCGGCGCAAGATGCTGTCAACCAGAATATCAACCCACTTGCTGCACTGGTTGCGGCGCATGCAATGAGTGCGCCAGATCCAGTACTTGGGGTCGCAAACACCAGTGATTTGCCGGCAAGTTGGGGGAACAGGTCGCTGTATGCAGTTCCTGTCGAGGTGTGGGGTGGCTCAATTGAAAGCGCCCTCACCGTTCAAGGGTTAGGCCAGCCTCTGTGGTCTTACGGGCTACCGGGTCAGAATACGTTCCTCATTTTTTCCGTAAAGCAGGTAAATTTCCTGCAACAGTTCAGGGTGAAATGACTCTATGAACAAGGCTATATCGCTCAAGCAAATCACTTTGTCAATATTGGCGCTTGTCATGGCCGCTGGCTGCGCTCCTTCTCCAAGGGCAACGCCATCCGGGTTGGCTCAAGCGACTCTTCCACGGCCAGCGCCCTCTGCAACCGTTCGGTCAACGCAAGTGCCGACCTCTCAGGCCACACAGACACCGGACGTTGACCCGACGATCACACCAACAGCCCACATCGCCGACGGCCTGACGAGGGCTTGTATCGACCCAAGCAAGTCAACCGGCATTGGTCTGCCACCGGGACGAATTGTGATGTTTGCGATCGATAACCCTTCACGAGTTGTCGTGATGGATGCCGAAACGGGTTCACTAGAAGCACTTCCTGGTTCATCCGAAAAGGATGTCATGTCCAGCGTGCACGTTTCACCCGATTTCACTAAGATTGCCTACCGAAATGAGACGCTAGGCCAGCTAACGATCGGTGAGGCTAGCGGTTCTGTCTCCTTGAGTATCCCCTGGCCGGCAACGTGGCAGCAGATCGATGGCTGGCTGAATGATCATCAGTTGATTGTGGATACATCGACGACGGGTGAAGACCACAAATTGGTTCTTCTAGACGTCGATTCGCAAGCACAAACGGAATTACCGAGTACATTCCCAGACCTGATCGCATTCGATCCTGACCCTTTCTGGCAGTGGTTCAACGCGACGAAAATCATTTATGACAGAACCGCCCGGACCGCACTCTATCCCGGGAAATCGAGTGGCATGGGCGCCCTGATCCTACGCTCACTCCCCGACGAAAAGATCATCACTGAGCTGCCAGGCACCATCAGTTATGGACTGACGCCCATATGGTCGCTCGACAGCCAACGCACTGTCATCAAAGGACCTGCCTCCCTGCTGTCGGCAAAGCCAAAGGAAGACATTGATTCGACCCAAGAGGAACTGTATCTGTTGGATGCGGATGGGGTCACGAAACAGATCACTCACCTTACTGAGAGCTGGGAAGAAGTCGATTTCTACCAATACTCATGGTCTCCTGATGGAACCCGACTGGCGTTCCGATTCATCGCTGGGCCATATGACTATCCGGATTTGTATCCAACGTCGCGACCTGACCTTCCAGGGAGACTTGCGGTCCTAGACCTGGAAAGCGGTATGATAACGGACTACTGCCTTCCATCTGGCCAGAGTCTCGCCGCTCCAGTATGGTCCCCCGATGGGGGGTATCTTCTGGTCGAAGATTATTACCAATCCCTTCCTCCATATGAAAGCAACGTGTACGCAGTCGATCTGGAAAAACATGTCGCATCAATCCTGATTGACGGGTTCACCCCAATCGGATGGGTTGCGCTCAAGTAAGCGTTGGCGAACAGATTGAGTCGTGAACCGCTTCGTTACGCGGGAGCGCCTTGCCGGAGGCCGGGGGTCCCCGTCAAGGTAGAGCGCAGCGCGCGATCCTTGCCGTCCCCTGGGACGGCGCGCGAGAGAACACCTTGATGGGGTGGCCGAAGGCGAGATAATCGCGCCGCGAGAAGCGGTTCGGCGATTTATGGTGTCACATCGACTAGCCAGGTGCTCAGCGCGCGCGGGGCTGCAACTCAGGGCACGCCATCAGCGGGTTCTACTGCCAGCATTACCAATCTGCACTTTCCACCTGGGCGATACGTCTCCGATGGTGACGTGACTATATCGGGCAACGCTTCATTCGACCACGCCACCCTGACCGTGTACGGCAACCTGACCATCGGCGGCTCTGTATTCGCCGCCCCGGGCAACAATTTGTCGATGACCGCTTCCAGAGACGTGCTTATAGGCGGTAGTGTTATTGGCAGCGGCGGATCACTCCAAGTCAACGCCGCAATGAATACACTTGTGGCGGGCGACATAGTAGGAAGAGACAAGTTGGTCTACGCAGCACCGAAGTAGTCATCATGCCCAAGTGTCCAATCAGTCGTCTCTCATACTATGTCCATCGCCAAGCTTCGGAATACCGCCCTGAAAAACGGTCAAGCGAGTAGATCCCAGACTGTCGCCAAGTCAGCTAAGGAGAGCGCCCCATGAAAGACGTAGCGCCAATTGTGAAGCAATATCTCGTCGCAGGCCTGGCAAACAAGGGGCGGGGCGATGTACCTGGAGCAAAAAATGCTTTCCAGTTAGCCATCGCCGAGGCCAAACGCCTGCGAGACAAGCATGGCGAGGCTTCCGCTCTGTTTCATTTGGGCGGCATCTCGCGTAGGTTTGACAGGGACTTGCCCCGCGCCCGGAAGGAAATCTCTCGGAGCCTTGCCTTGTTTGAGACGCTTGGAGCCCCCTTCGGGATTGGGTATGCGCTAATTGAATTGGGCACGCTTGATTATCAGGAAGGAAAGTTTGACAAAGCTCTTGAAAAGCTGGGCCGTGCCCTGCCAGTATTCATGGATCAGCACCACCAGACGGGGCGGGCAATGGTCTGGCATCAAATGGGGTTGATCGAGAAAGCACGCCAAAACTATTCGGCTTCTGAGCGTCTGTTCAATGACAGCCTCTTGATATTCCAGGCAAACGGCGACCAGAACGCTGTGGGGCAGGTTTTGTTGAGCCTTTCAGACGTTGCGGTTAACCACCACCAGAATCTGGGCGCAGCCAAAAGCCTTCTTGACCGAGCCTTGTCGATCTTCGAACAGTTAGGGTCAGAGTTCGACATTGAGAAGACTCGCCTCTGCTTGTCCGCGCTCCAACAACTCGATCGAGGCGAGGATCCGGCGCAGTAGTGATCGGCCATTCTCAAGCGATCAACCTCTGCCGTCGATCGAGTTGCGCGGTCTGACTCGTCTGAGTTTTGGATTTCGCCCGGCTCCTGGGGCGGCTGAGAACGCCGTGATCAACTCCCCCATTGGGCACATTCCATCCAAGCCTGCGCCGGTATTCTCGCAACCGCCGACAAAAGAGTGACGGTCACGGGTGCCGGCCATGAAACCCATTGACACCACAGCGCATTGGCGAAGTCGCGCAAGCAGTCTCCCGCCGAACACCGGATGGTCTGCCCGCTGGCAAACTTGCCGCAAGACCGCGCCCTTCTTCGCAATCTGACGGACTCGCGAGTAGACGCACCGCCCAGGCAGCTCGGCCAGTTGGGTCCCTCGCGAGCAGTGCGCCCACTCTCAGGTAGTGCCTATGTCTTCAGACGACTCCACTTTTCATGAACTGATGAACGCCGGCTCCGAGGCCGCCCGCCGCCAGGCCTGGCCGGAAGCCCAGCGGCATTTCGAAGCCGCCGCGGCCCAGGCGCGCGCGGCCGGCCATGACCACGCCGTCGTCTTGGCGTTGCTTAAGATCGGCTGGCTGTCAGAATGGGGCCACAACGTCGAGCACGGCCGCCGCGCCTTGGATGAATGCCTCCGTCACTGCCAACGATTGGAATTGCCTGTTGAAACGGCCGCCGCCTTGGCCAGCCTCGGCAAGCTGGAAAACGACCAGGGCCATACCAGCCTGGCGCTGTCGCTGTGGTCCCAAGCGCTAGAACTCTTCGAAAAGGGCGACGGCCATCTCGGCCAGGCGTTGACCCTGGCTCGTCTCGGCCGCACCTACCTTGCGCAACATGACTTCGCCAACGCACGGCCCTGCCTCGAGCGCAGCCTGGCTCTGTTCATCACACTGCCCGAGCCGACCGCGGAAGGGCAGGTGCGGTTCTCGCTTGGGCAGATCGCCTTCCACGTCGACCGCGACTTCGAACTGGCCCGCTCCTACTTTGCCCAAGCCCTGGCCCTGCTGGAACCGAACGGCCCGGCCCATGAGATTGCTCAAGCGAGGGACGGCCTGGCCGGCGTCAATCACTATCTCGGACTCATCACCTCCGGTCAACGGATCGCGCTGGCGTCGCGGGCGACCTTTCCGCCCGAGCATCTTGTGACGATCGAAGCGACCGAGCCGAATGGACGCCCGATCACAAATGGGCTCACGCTGATCTTTGATGAGGCCAGTCGTTCCACCGAGGTCGTCTTGAACCAATCCGGCAAACTTAAGATTTCGGTGCAGCCGGCGCCAGAGGCCCCCCGGGCCAAGGCAGCCGCATCCCCAGCCGCTATCTCGGCGGCTCTGGCCCTGCCAGCTTTGCTGTTGTTGCTGGGCCTGTGGCAATATCTCCAATCGGTCTGGCCGTGGGGCCGTTAACGGGCCGTTGCGCACAATTCCAGTCGCCGCCATCAACCTGACCGATCCAGTTATAACGAACCACCGGGGCCGAGCTGCCTCGGCCCCGGTGGCTTCCCCCTTCCCTTGTGCCGGCCCGGAGGCCGGTCGTCTTTTGTCAGCGCGCCCGGCTGTGGACGCTGGCCGGCTCCACCGGCCGCAGGCCGCGCAGCCGCGCATAGCACGTGGCCTGTTCCCGCGTCATCCGCACCCAAATGTCCTCGGGCGCCCGGGCCGCCGGGGCCGTGCCGGTCCGGCGTCCGCGCCGCAGGCCGCGCACACCCAGCCACACGCCACCCGCCGTCAGCAGCCCCAACCCCGCCGGCCAGGCCGCGCCGGCCATCGCCACCCCGGTGCGAGGCAGGCCGGACAGCGCCTTCACCAGGCCCGCCAGGCGGTCCCGCTCGGTCCGCAGTTGGGCCACGCTGGCGCGCAGCTCGCGCGCCTCAGTCTCGGCCGCGGCCAGCCGCCAGCGCAGCGCCTGGGCCTCGTCGGCCTGCTCCTGCGTCTGCGTCTGCAGCTCCGTCAGCCGCCGCTCCAACTCCGCCTGGTTCTGGCGCAGGAGCGTGATCGTGCGCTCGGCCTCGGCCGCCTGCTGGCTCAGGCGCTCGTTCTCGTCGCGGATTTCGGCGCTGTCGCGCAGCACGAAGCCGAACGCCAGCGCGCCGACCAGGACAATGAATGTGAGCCGCGCAATCGGGGTCAACATGGCCGCGTCCTCCTGTCCGAGCAGACTTAAGTACCGTGCCCAGCCTGTGGCGAGTGTGTTAGCCTGCACGTGCCTGTCTCCGGGGTCGCTTACCGCCGCCTAACGTTGTTTGCGATCTTGACGATAACCTGATATTCTTGCCGGCGTTCTCTCGGTAGTTTTCCCCTGTCTCATCCAGCATTCTAGGGGGGATGGGGCGCGATTAACCAGAAGGAAACCTTACGGTTGGCTGATTAGCTGAGGAGCCGCATGGAGCCGCCTGTCCCCGTCCAGCCGGCCCGCCTCGTCACGCTGGAGTCCGAGGCCGCCCCCCAAACTTATCTGCTGCACGAGGCCGTCTACATCCTCGGCCGCTTCCCCACCTGCCAGATCATCGTGGCGCGGCCGCTGGTCTCGCGCTACCACGCCCGCATCGAGCGCGACGGCCCGCGCTACCTGCTCACCGACATGGGCAGCGCCAACGGCACTTTCGTCAACGGCCGCCCCCTGCGCGGCCCGCACACTCTCAAAGACCAGGACCGCATCGGCCTGGGTTCGCCGCAGGAGGCGCTGTGCTTCCTGGACCCCGACCCCACGCTGATCCCGCAGAAGCTGCTCCAGTTTGATAAGCCGCGCCTGCGCTTCCTGGTCCACGGCCAGCCGCTGGAGCTGACCAAGCTCCAGTTCCAGCTGCTGCAGCACCTGCACGAGCACGCCGGCGCGGTCTGCACCCGCGAGAGCTGCGCGCTGGCGCTGTGGAAGCGGGCGTATGACCCCGAGATCGACGCGGACGCGCTGGACCGGCACGTCAGCGGGCTGCGTGCGCTGCTGCGCAAGGCCGTGCCGGGCTATGACCTGATCGAGACCGTGCGCGGCCAGGGCTACATCCTCAAGCTGTAGCCAGGCCGCCGGCCGCCGCCAGGGGAGACATGACCGAGCAGATCGGCACGCTGATCGGACCTTACCGGCTCCTGGAGCTCATCGGCCAGGGCGGCATGGCCAAGGTCTACCGCGCCTACCAGGCCGGGCTGGACCGCACCGTCGCCCTCAAGATCCTGCCGGATTACCTGGTGGGCCAGGTGGTGCTGTATCAGCGCTTCCAGCAGGAGGCCCAGGTCATCTCGCGCCTGGAGCACCCCCACATCGTGCCCGTGCACGATTACGGCCAGCACGCCGGCGTCCCCTACCTGGTGATGCGCTACATCCAGAGCGCCAACGCCCGTGATCTGCTGGCCTTCGGCCCGCAGTCCCCGGCCGCCACGGTGCGCGTCATCCGGGCCGTGGCCGCCGGCCTGGATTACGCCCACAGCCAGGGCATCCTGCACCGTGACGTCAAGCCCAGCAACGTCCTGATCGACCAGCACGGCCACCCCTACCTGGCCGACTTCGGCCTGGCCAAGGTGCTGGAGGCCAGCCTGCACCTCACCGGCAGCAGCGGCCTCAAGGGGATGGGCACGCCCGCCTACATGGCGCCGGAGCTGCAGCGCGGCCACCCGGCCAGCGTGTACTCAGACGTCTACGCCCTGGGCGTGATGATCTTTGAGCTGCTCACCGGCGACCTGCCCTTCCGGGCCGATAACCCCATCGCCGTGGCCTTCCGCCACGTCAACGACCCCGTGCCCTCGGCGCGCGCGCTCAACCCGGACGTCCCGCCGGCCGTGGACATTGTCCTGGCCCGCGCGCTGGCCAAGGAGCCGGAGGCACGTTACCCGTCCGCCGGCGCGCTGGCCCAGGCCCTGGCCGCCGCCGTGCCCGGCCAAGCCGAGGCCGCCGTGGCCGGTTTTGTGGAGCAGGCGCGCTCGCTGGCCACAGTCAAGAGCGCCGAGGCCGTCACCCAGGAGGTGCGGCGCGAGGTGGGGCGTTTTGTGAGCCAAGAGGTTAAGCGCCAGGTGGTGCGCGTGGTGCCGCTGGTGCTCGGGCTGCTGCTGCTGGCGGGCGTGGCGTCCGGCCTCGTCCTGGCCAACTTCGGCGGCCAGGCCGGCCCCGCGCTGACAGCCACGCTGGACGCCCTCGCCGCCCGCGCCGCCGTCCAGGCCACGGGCGAGGCTCAGCTGGCGCTGGACCGGACTGCGGTGAATCAACTCCTCACGGAGGTCAGCCAGCGGCCGGAGCTGCAGCCCACGGTGGACTATCTGGAGGACCGGTTGAACGCCAGCGCCGCGACGCTGACGGCGCTGCCGGTGCCGGCCACGAACACGGCCGCGCCCGCGCCCAGCGCCAGCGGCACGCCGGCCCCTTCTCTGTCGCCGGCCCAGGCCACCACACGGGCGCCCGGCCCGCGCGCCTCGGCCACGCGCACCGCCCCGGCGGTGGTCTCGCCCACCGGCCTGCCCACATCCGGCGGCGATGATCCCGGGCCGACGGCCACCAGCCCGCGCACGCCGTCGCTGACGCCCAGCCGCACAACCACGGCCGCGACACCGGGCCTGACCCCGGCCACGCCCACGCCGGTGACCGTGACGGTGACCGCGTCGCCCACCGCCTCCTGGACGCCGTCACGGACCTGGACGCCGACGCCGACCGACACGGACACGCCGCGCCCGCCCACGGCGACCACGCCGCCCACGCCCACTCACACGCCGCGCCCACCCACGGCCACGCCCACCGTGGAACCGACGACGCGCGTCCCGCCGCCGCTGGCGACCTTCCTGACCACCACGGCCACCCTCGACCCCACCAGCCTGCGGCTCACGCTGGAGGCCACGCTCACCGCGCGCGCGCGGCCGTGAAGGCGAAGCCGCAGCGTCCCGTTATGCGTTGAACTCACAAGCCGGTTTGGTGGCGCCTCCGGTCACTAGGTTCATGTCGTCCCGGCGCAGGCCGGGACCCAGAAACGGCCCTCCTGGGCGGGACGACGCCAAAGTAAGCGGGACTCGAGGTACAGCAAATGGGCGCGGCCAAATCTGATTGAGGCGCCCAGGCCCGGCGCCCAGCAGTCGATTTGGGTTTTGTCGCGAGGGAAGACGGGGAGGCGTGAACGCGGGCGCCGGCGCGCTACTCGCGGCGCTGCCCGCGGCCCGCGCAGACGGAGTCGATCTTGCCTTGGACCCAGGCGGCCAGGGCCGGCCAGGTGGGGTCGGCCGGCACGGACGTCTGCGCCAGGGCGATCAACTCTTGATAGGACAGGGCCTGGAAAGTGACAGCGCGCGGCTGAAGCCGCCCGTGCAGGCGCTCCCACTCGGCCGAGCGCACCCGCGCCGCCATGGCCAGGCCCGGCCCGTCCGCGTAGGCCACGACAAAGGCCGGCCTGCGGCCAGACTGCCGGGCCGCCTCGTAGCACACGGTCAGGTTGCGCATCCACTGGAACCACGCGCCCGCGAAGGGGCATTCGAAGTAGCTCTGGTCGGCATCGTAATCGAAGACGCGCGGGACCACGTCCCAGTAGCGCAGGCCCTTGGCTGTCAGCGCACAGCGCGCCTCCTCGCCGGTGGCCGGGTTCACCTGCCACATGTAGCTGCCCGTGCACTGGCGCTGGCCGCGGTGCGGGCCGCTCGGCAGACGCCCGGTCTGCGAGCAGCCGCCGCCGTCGCTCTCGGTGAACTTGCCCTCAAAGAAGATCAGGGCCTGCGGGCTGCGCGCCATGGCATCCACCACGGTGCGCGTCTTCTCGCGCAGGTGGTTGGCGGGGTCGCGCCACTCCAGCGCCACCTCCCACGGGCCGCCCGGCGGCAGGCCCAGGGCCGCGGCCCAGCCGTCCAGCACGGCCGCGCGCGTCGGCGCGGCCAGCAGCGTCCCGAAGACGTCGATAGCCAGCGCCTGCGAGGATTGGACCTTCCAAGTGTCGTAGCGCTCGCCGGCGGCGCTGTGCCAGTGGAATTCGCGCAGCGGCTGAACAGCGGCGTGCGCGGCCGGGAACAGGTTGCCCAGGATGCTGCCGTAGCGCGTCGGGTCGGAGGCGCTGCGCGTGCGCGCCATCAGACGTCCAGCACCAGGCTGATGGGGCAGTGGTCGGAGCCGGGCACGTCGTCGTGGATCTCGGCGGCCACGATCTTGGCCTTGAGATCGTCCGAGACCAGGAAGTAATCCAGGCGCCAGCCGACGTTGCGCTCGCGCGCCCGCGAGACCTGGTCCCACCACGTGTACTTGACCGTGTCCGGGTGCAGATGGCGGAAGGTGTCCACCAGCCCGGCCGTGAAGTACTCGCCCAGCGCCGCGCGCTCGTCCGGCATGAAGCCGCTGGTCTTGGCGTTCTCCTTGGGGCGCGCCAGGTCGATCTCGGCGTAGGCCGTGTTCAGGTCGCCGGTCAGCACCACCGGGCGGCCGGCGGCCCGGTACTGGCCGGCGACTTTGAGGAAGCGCTGGTAGAAGGCCAGCTTGTGGGCCACCCACTCCGGCCCGCGCCCGCCGTTGGGGAAGTAGATGTTGAACAGCACGAACGGCTCGAACTCGGTGATCAGCACGCGGCCCTCATGGTCGAAGCGCGCGTCGCTGAAGCCGGTCTTCACCTTGGCCGGCGCGGTTTTGGAGTACGTGCCGACGCCGCTGTAGCCCTTTTTCTCGGCCGCGAACCAGTGGGCGTGGTAGCCGGGCGGGTTGAGCAGCGCCGCCGACAACTGCTCGGGCTGGGCCTTGGTCTCCTGCACGGCCACGACCTCGGCGCCGGTCTGCGCCAGCCAGTCCGCGAAGCCTTTTTTTTCGGCGGCGCGGATACCGTTCACATTCCACGAGATCAACTTCCAGCGCATGGGGGTCTCTCCGGAGAAGTCAGGCCAGGCCGGCCGCGCGCAGGTACGCGCCGACGGCGTCCAGCGCCGCCGCGAAGCCGCGCCGGCCGAGGCCCAGCCGCAGATGCGGGCCGGGATAATCGAACAGGCTGCCGGGCACCGCCATCACGCCGGCGGCCTCCACCAGCCCCTGGCAGAACGCTTCGGCGTCGCCGGGACCGGTCCAGGCCGGAAAGGCGACCGAGCCGGCCCGCGGCCGCAGCCACTGGAACAGGCCTGGGTGCGCGGCGCAGAAGGCCTCGGCCCGGGCCAGGTTGGCCTGGATGAGGGTCAGGTTGCGGTCCAGCAGCGCGGCCCGGGCGCGCAAGGCGATCAGGCCGAGCACCTCGCTCGGCGCGCTGTGGCAGATGGTGGTGTAGTCCTTGAAACGGAGCCAGCGTTCGATGAAGTCCGGCCGGCGCGTGGCCAACCAGCCGATCCGCAGGCCGGGCAGCGCGAAGGACTTGGACAGCCCGCTCAACGTGATGCCGTTCTCGTAGACGTCGCCGACCGCGGGCAGGCGCTGCTCGGGCGCATACTCCAGCCAGCGATACATTTCATCGGAGAAGACCAGCAGCCCGTGCCGGCGCGCCAGGTCCAGGATCGCGTCGAACTCGGCGCGGCTGGGCAGATAGCCGGTGGGGTTGTTGGGGAAGTTGAGCACCAGCAGCCGCGTGCGCGGCGTGAGCGCGCGTGCCAGCGCCTCCAGGTCCAGGCCCCAGCCGTCGCCGGCCGGCGTCAGCGGCCAGGCCGTCACCGCGCAGCCGAGCGAGCGCGCCAGCTCGGACAGCGACTGGTAGGCCGGCGTCAGCGCCACCACGTGGTCGCCGGGCTCCAGCAGCGTGTGCATGGCGATGAAGATGCCCTCTTCCGGCGTCAGCACCACCACCTGCTCCGGCGGCAGGGACGCATACAGCGCCGCGATCTCGGCGCGCAGCGCCGGATGGCCCTGAGACTCGGTGTAGCCCAGGCTGAGCCGCTCCCACAGGGCGCGGCCCTCGGCGTCGGCCAGGGCCAGCAGTTCGGCCAGGCTGAGCGCCTCGCAGTCGGACGCGCTCAGCAAATGCGGCGCGCTGAATTCGTAACGCGCGAAGTAACGCTCGAGCTTGAAGGGCGCAGGCAGTGGCATGGGCTCTATCGAAAGTTATAGCGGCGCCTAAAGCGCCTGGGGCTGGGCCGCGGGCCAATCATACTCTATGATCGGGCTCATCTGGAGGACCTGACGATGCAGACCAACACCCCCTCGAACAACTTCGGCGCCTGGCTGGCCATCGGCATCGGCGTCGGCGTGGCGCTCGGCGCCAGCTTTGGCCCGGTGGGCCTGGCGGCCGGCGTGGGCATCGGCACGGCCATAGCCGTGGCCGTGGCGGCCCGGGCGCGCCGCAAGCTGTAAGCGCTCGTCTACAAGCAAAAAGGGCCGGGGGCTTGTGCGCCTCCGGCCCGGCTTGTGTCACGGCGTTGTTCAGGAGCGCTTCGGACGAAGCACGGCCTGCGCCAGGATGATCACGCCCACCAGGATCAGCAGCGCCGGCCAGAGCTGACCCACCAGGGTCAGCCCGCCCAGGAAGGAGCCGAAGATGCTGAACATCACCAGGCCGCTGAAGATCGTCCAGCCGCCGCCGACCAGGGCGTCGCGCGGCCGCCCGCTCAGCAGGCCGGCCAGGATGACGCCCACGCCGACGAAGACCGGGATGAGCGCCCAGGCGTAGGCCCAGCTCTCCCAGTTGCCGGTGGAGTTCTGCCAGTACAGCAGGCCGCCGATCCCGCCGACGATGCAGGCCGGCACCGCCCAACCGGTCGTCCAGGTCAGCAAGCCGGCCGCCAGCATCAGCGCCCCCGCCCCGACCACGTTCAGGGGCCAGGTGTCACGGCCATAGGCGATGGCGCGCACGGCCGGCACCAGCTCCACGGCCAGGAACCACGCCCCCAGCGCCATCAAGATCAGCGCGAAACTCAGGCTCGAGCGCCGTTCTTTATCCATCCGCCACCTCCCGCTGAGTGCTTATTTATCCCCGGCCCGGTCGATGCTCCCCAGGCCGGAGACGTTCTCGTCCACGGCCGGGCTGCCGTAGTAGCGGATCGAGCCGGCGCCGCTGATGTTGGCGCGCAGGGTCGCGCGCGCCCAGACCGTGGCGCTGCCGGCGCCGCTCACCGACACTTCGGCGCTGTCGCTGTCCAGGTCGCCGCCGCGATACTCGCCAAAGCCGCTCAAGCGGATGTCCTGCTCAGCCGCCTGGCCGACGGCGGTGATGTTGCCGGCGCCGCTCAGGCGCACTTCCAGCCGTTCGACGTCCAGCCCGCGCAGGTCCAGGTTGCCGGCGCCGCTCAGCTTCGCCTGCAGCTGCTCCGTCTTGAGACCCGCCAGGCTGAGATTGCCGGCGCCGGAGTGGTCGATGTCGTTCAGGTCCTTCACCGTCAGGGTGTAGCGGATGCCGTCCGTCGGCGTGAAGTTGATCGGAAAGCCGTCCTGGCGGAGATCGATGTGCAGGGTGTTGCCGCGCACTTCGGTCTTGATGTAGTCCAGCAGGTTGTCGTCGGTCGTCACCACCAGGGACTCGCGCTCGCCCTGGCGGATCTCCAGGTCGCCGACGGCCGAGAAGTCGACGGCGTCGAAGCCGCTGACCTCGCGGGTCTGTTCCACCACGGTGCCGGAACCGGCCACGCCCGGCCCAATGGAGACCGGTCCGAACCAGCCCCAGCGCGTGTCGCCGGCCAGGCCGAGCTGCGGCGCGAAGACGACGGCGGCCACGCCCAGGCCGACGGTGGCCAGCGCGATCAGGGCGCTCGCCAGCGGCCAGCGCCGGCCGACCAGGATGTCGAGCCCGACCGCGATCAGCAGCACCGGCCACAGGCGCAGCAGCGCGAACAGGTTGACCGGCGCGATGACGTTGAAGTTACCCAGCAGCCAGAGCACACCGACGGCGATGAGCACCAGCGGCCAGAAGATGGAGCGGTAACGCGGTTGCATGGGTTGTGCGTCAGACATGGTGATCTCCCCACAGTCGCGGAACGACTGTCGCAAAGTCGATGGTTATTGCGGGCCGGGCGTCTGGTCGGCCGGCGGCGGCGCGGCCTCGCCGACAGGCGCCGGGCTGGGCGCCTCGGCCGAGCCGGTGGGCGCGGCCAGCGGCGAGCGGCCGGCCAGCAGGCCGCTGCGCTGGACCAGCAGGAACAGGCCGACGCCGATCAGCAGGATCGGGAAGATCAGCTGGCGCAGGCCGCGCGGCCCGAAGAACGACGCCCCGAGTTCAAAGAAAGCGCCGAAGATGACGAAGAGCACGAAACCGACCGCCAGCACGCGCAGGCCGCTGCGGCGCCGGCCCTCGTCGCCCGTCCACCAGCCCATGATGAACAGGCCGGCCCCGGCCCCCATGACGATCACGGTCCAGCCGTAGGCCCAGCTCTCAAAATGGCCGGTGAGATTTTGATAGAGCAGCAGCAGGCCGATGGCGCTGATGATGGCGCCGGGGATGGCGAGGCCGCCCGAGGCGCGGCCGCCGGCCGCCATGCCGGCGAAGAAGAGCGCGCCGAAGGCCACCACGGCCAGCGGCCAGACAAAGTCCCAGGCGTCAAAGCGCAGGAATTGGCCGAGCAGGAACAGCACCCCCAGGCCGATGAGCACAGCGCCGGCCACCACACTGCCGGCGCGCGATGAGCTATTGGTCATGATTGGCCTCCTCGTTGGACGCCGCCGCCGGGGTGGCCGCATCCATCTTCTCCACGACGATCGTCAGGTTGGCGGCCAGCGCCGCGATGGCGCCGACGGCGGCCCAGACCGGCAGCAGGAGCGCGCCCACCACGCCCAGGGTGAGCGGGATCTCGATCAGGGTCTGGCCGGATTCGTTCTTGATGATGATGCGGCGCACGTTGCCGGCGTGCAGGATTTCCCGCAGCTTGGCGACGACGGCTTCGCCGGTCACCTGGAATTCTTCGGTCCGGGTTTGGTCACTCATGGTGGTTCTCCCGGGCGCTCAGGCGGCGCGCGGCTCGGCCGGCGCTTCCGACGTCACCGTCAGGGCGGGCTCACTCGGCACGAACAGGCACAGCAGCAGATAGATCAGCACGCCGTGGCCGCCGCCCAGGGCCATGAGCACAAACACCAGGCGCACCACGGTCGGGTCCAGGCCGAGATATTGGCCCAGCCCGCCGCAGACACCCGCGATCATCTTCTGACTGCGACTGCGATAAAGCTTCTTGTCCATACGTCCTCCTGGGGCGGGCTTCCGCCCCGTGTGTGCTACGTCAGAACTCAATACGCAGCCTGGGACGTTAAGTTTCGGAGAAGTGGGCGATTATGTGCGACCACGGGTCCGCCGTTGAACCGGCGGCGGAAAAAGGACGCCCCTGGCGGGTGAGGCCAGGGGCGCGGAAACAGGGCGCTTGAGGCGCGGGCGGCGTCAGCGCTGGTGGACCTTCAGCCAGAGCGGCCGGGTGGGACGGGTGGCGCCGGCGAACTCGGCCGGGATGGGCTCGGACGAGGTCGGCTCAACGCGGAAGCGTTCCAGCGCCATCGCCAGCGCGAAGACCATCTCCAGCAGCGCGAAGCTGTTGCCCAGGCAGACGCGCGGGCCGCTGGCGAAGGGGATGTAGGCGTTCTTCGAGCGGGCGTCCACGGCCGCGGGCGCGAAGCGCTCCGGATCGAACCGCTCCGGATCAGGCCAGACGCTGGGGTGGCGATGGACGAGGTGCGGGATCAGGATCACGAGCGTGCGCGCCGGCACCTGGTAGCCGCCGATGGTGTCGGCCTCCAGGTTCTGGCGGGCCAGCAGCGCGGTCGGCGGATACAGACGCAGCGTCTCGTCCACGACCATGCGCGTGTACTTCAGCTCCGGCACGTCGGCCATGGCCGGCCGGCGCCCGCCCAGCACGCGCCGGGCCTCCGCCGCCGTCGCCTCGGCCGCCTGGGGATGGCGCGAGAGCAGATACCAGGCCCAGGTCAGCGTGCGCGCCGTCGTCTCGAAGCCGGCGAAGAACAGCGTGATGACCTCGTCGCGCAGCTGCTGCTCGCTCATGCGCGCCCCGGTCTCCTCGTCCTGCGCGCGCAGCAGGAGGCCGAGCAGGTCCTCGCCGGGCTGCTGCCGGCCGGCCTGGATGCGCTCACTGACGAAGCGGTTGATGACTTCCAGATCGTGGCGGAAGCGGCGCTGCTTGGGGAACGGCGCCCACAGGGGCAGCTTCACCGGGGCCAAGCTCTGCTCCGGGATGAAGGCGAAGGCGGATTGGAAGGCCGCGCCCACCTCGGCCAGCGCCTCACCCAGATCCAGGCTGAACATGGCCCGCCCGATGACGCTCATCGTCAGCCGCATCATCTCCGCGTCCACGTTGACTGGCTCGCCGCGCTGAGCGGCCGTCTCCCAGCGGACCAGCAGCCGGTCGGTGACCTCGGCCATCATGGCGGCGTAGCGGCTGATGGCGGTTGGCGTAAACGGCGGCTGCATCAGGCGGCGCTGCTGGCGCCACAGGTCGCCGTCGCTGGTGACCAGGCCCTGCCCCACCAGCAGCCGGAAGCCGTCGTAGCCGAGACCCTTGATGTAGTTCTTCTGGTTCTTGACGAGCACGTGGTGCACGTGGTCCGGGTGGGCCAGCAGGCAGGCGTTCAGCGGCCCCAGTTTCAGGCCGATGACGTCGCCGTACTGGCGCCACAGGTCGGTGTAGGCGGCCAGCACGTCACGGCCCGAGAGCTGCAGCGCATTGCCCATCACGGGCAGGCCGCGCGGACCGGGCGGCGCCGGCGGCAAGAGGTCGGTTGGCGCTGTCGATGAACTCGCAGTCATGCGAAACCTCCAAGACCAACAGGCTGGGAAAGCGGCGGGCGGGGTGACAGCCAGCCACGGCCGAACGCCGGCTCCCAAGATCAGGATAGGAGCATAGCCGCGCCGCAGCCGGCGCGGGACCGGACTGATTCTACCGCCAACTCCGGCCGGGACCAGGCGCACTCACGGGTTGAGCTCAGCGCAGGCGTGGTGCAGGTATTGGCGGCACTCGGCGGACGTCAACGGCCGGGTGACCCGCTGACGCGCCAACGCCAGCAGATCAGCGGGCTGGTTCAAGAACACCCGTACCCGGCCGGCGCTGTCCGCCATCCACAGGCGGGCCCCCTCGGCGCTGATGCCCAGAACGAGCACGGGGTTTTCTCCAGACACCAACGTCAGCGGTGCCTGACCCGGGCCGATCTCCCAGACCTGCAGTTGGCCGCCGCCGCTGGCAGCCAGGCGTGTGCCGTCGGGCGAGATCGCCAACGCCGACACCGGCTCGGTGAGCCCGGTCAGCGTCGCCCGCAATCGGCCGGCGGCCGGCTCCCAAACCTCCACCGCGCCATCCTGACAGCCGACCGCCAGCGGCGCGGTGCGCGCCTCCGGGGCAAAGCTCAAGGCGGCCGGCCGGCAGCCCGGCGTCAGGGCCGCCTGCCATTGCGCGGTTTGCGTATCCCAGAGCGCGACCGCGCCGCGCGGATCGAGGACGGCCAGGCGCATCGCGTCCGGGCTGGCCGCCAGGGCCCAGGGCGGACCGGCGTGACCGGGCAGTGTCGCGCGCAGCCCGCCTGTGCTTGTATTCCACACCCGCACGGCGCCGTCGCTGCCGGCCGCGGCCAGCCACAGGCTGTCTGGGCTGAACGCAAACGCCGTCAGGGCCACCCCGGCTGGCGGTGACAGCGCGGCCACCGGCCGGCCGTCGGCCGCCGCCCACAAGGCGCCAGCACCTGGGCCGGCGCCGGCGACGGCCAGCCGCTTCCCATCCGGGCTGAGGGCCAGCCTCGTCACGGCCAGGCCGACCGGCCAGACCCGCAAGCGCTGGCCCGCCGCCAGGTCCCAAAGCGCGACCTCGGCCGGCGCCGAGCGACAGACGACGGCAGCGCGCCCGCTCGGCGCGGCCGCCATCACTGGCAGACCATCCGCGCACATCGCCACAGCCGGCCCTTCGTCGAGCGGGCCGGTCTCCCAGTAGCGGATGGTCGCATCCACCCCGGCCGTGATGAGCCAGCGTCCCTCTGGGCTGAAAAGAGTCTGCGGGATCGCGCCGCGATGCCCGGCCAAGACTGCCAGCTGCTGCCCGCTCGGCCACTCCCACAGGCCGGCCTCCCCGCCCGATCCGGCGGCGGCCAGGCGGGCGCCATCCGGGCTGAAGGCCAGGCTGGTCAACGACCCGGCCGGACCCCGCAGGAGCTGCAGCGCGCGACCGGTGACCGTGTCCCACACGTGCACCCATCCGGGTTGCGGACCCCCCGTCGCCAGGCGATCGCCGCCGGGGCTGAACGCCAGCGCGCCTGCCTCACCCGTGACGGCCGGCAATGCGAGACGGCGCACGCCCTCGGGCAGCGCCCAGAGCTCAAGCCTCCCGCCGCCGGCCACCGCCAGGGTGCGGCCGTCGGGCGTGAAGCCCAGACTGATCACCGGCGCCAGCGTGGACGCCACCGCCGCCAGCAATTCGTGTCGGGCGACATCCCACACCCACACCGCGCCGCGCTCAGCCGGCCAGAATGCCACGAAGCGTCCATCCGCGCTGAAGGCCGCGGCCTTCAGCGCGGCGTAGCGCACGGGCAAGGTGCGGCGCGGCGCGGCCTGTCCGGTGGGTATGGTCCAGGCGGCGAGGACGGCCTGTCCATCGGCGGCCTCGGTGAGGGCCAGGAGCCTGGCGTCGGCTGTGAGCGGGCCCGGGAAGCGCGTGCTGACCGGCGCGGTGAAGACAACGGCTCCGGTCGCGGCGGCCCAGACCTGAGGCGTGCCCGCCGGGCCGGCGGCCGCGAGGTAGGCGCCGTCCGGGCTGAGCGTCAGGTGGGCCACCGCTCCAGCGGCCGTGAACGTGCGGCGCACCCGGGAGGCGGCCAGCGCGTGATGCAGCGCGGCTTCAGCCTCGGGTAACAGCGTGCCATCGACGGTGTAGGTGGTGCTCAGCGCTTCCAGCGCCAGGAGCAGGCTGCGCTCCGGATCAGCGGCCAGGCTGGCTTCGGCGGACGCGGCCACCTCGCGCGCATAGGCCAGGCGCACGGCCAGTTGAGCCGCGCGGGTGTGTTCGGCCGCCTCGCTGCCGAAATAGGCCGCCAACCCGCCCAGGCCCAGCGCCAGGACCAGCGCCCCGCTCAGCGCCAGCGCATGCCACCGCAGGCGGCGCGCCGTCTGGACGTGCTCCTCGGCGCGTTGGCGCTCGGACTCGGCGAGCTGGCGGGCGGCCTCCAGCTCGCGGCGATGCCGGGCGGCCTGATCCGCGGCCGCCTGGTCCGCCTGTGCGCGAGACGCCTCCAGGAACTCGCGCTCCTGGGCGTTGAGCTCCGCCTGCTCCAACTCAGCCGTCCACGCCTGGAGGTGGGTCAGGCGCGGGCCGCTGTACAACAGGCTGGGATCACGCTCAAGCGCGCGCCACTCCGCCGCCGCCTCGGCCAGCTGGCGGCGCAGGCGCAGGCTGTCGCGGGCTTCGTCCAGCCAGGTGCGCAGCCGGGGCCAGGCCTGGATCAGGGCCTCATGCGCGATCTCGACCGCGGCCTCGTCCAGGGTGAGGAGGCGTGCCTCCGCGAGCGTCTCGAGCACGGCCTGGCGCGCGGGCGCGTCGCTGACCGGTGGAAGCAACTCGGTGGTGGCGACCCGGCGGCGGGTGTCGCGCGCCGGATGGCCTTCGCCGGGGGCGATCAGGCGCAGCAAGATCTGGCGCGCGATCCGGCGTTGATCCGCGTTCAACTGATCGTTGAAGACGGCCTCCGCCGTCGCCGCCACGGCGCCGCGCACACCGCCGGCCGCCGCGTACCCGCTCAAGGTCAGTGTCCGGCCGCGCCGCCGCCGCCACGTCTCCAGCAGCGCGTGCGAGAGCAACGGCAGCGCGCCCGGCTCCGGCCCGTCCAGGTCATCGGCGCCGACAGCCTGCAAACAGACCTCCGCCAGGCCGGGCTCCAGGGCCCAGCCGCCGGCCGCGGCGGGCGCCTCGATGGCGCGCCGGAGTTCGGCCGCCGTCATGGGGCCGAGGTGGGCGTGGCCGGCCGCGAGCACCTCGCGCAGACCCTCGAAGCGCGCGCAGTCCGCGTAGAAGTCGGCGCGCAGGACAATGACGACGAGGGCGATTCCGTCCGGCGCGCTGGCGGCGGCCAGCAGGCTGCGCACAAAAGCGCCCTGCTCGGCCGGGTCTCGGCAGTGGACGAAGAGCTCCTCCAACTGGTCGACGACGAGCAGGGCGTGGGCGGCGCCGCACCGCCGCGCCGCGCCGGCCAGCGCCGCGGCCAGATCCGAATCCTGGCCGCCGTTCAGCGGTTGCGGCGCCAGGCTCGCGGCCAGGGCGCGCAGCGGGTGAGCGCCCGGCGTCACCACATGCACGGGCCAGTCCGCGGACTCTGGCTGCCGGCGCAGAGCCGGGATCAGGCCGGCACGCACCACCGACGACTTGCCGCTGCCGGAGGCGCCGACGATGGCTACCCACCGAGCCGGCCGCGGCCCAGGCGCGGTGCCGGCACAGGCCAGGACGTCGGCCACCAACTGCTGGGTCACGGCTTCCCGCCCAAAGAAAGCGTCGGCGTCGGCGACGTCGAAAGAGTTAAGGCCCTTGTAAGGGGGGATTTCCGAAGCGGTGAGGTCCTGTGGCTGAGCCTGATGCGCCAGGTCCAGCAGGCGCGCGGCCGCCGCCGGCTCATCAGCCAGGTCCAGGATTGGGACAAAGCGGGCGGCAATCGTCGCGGGGTCCGGCTGGCGTTGATTAAGCTCCAGGCGGCTGATCTGGGCTTCGGAGTAGCCAACGGCAATGCCCAACTCACGCTGGGTCAGGCCGACGCGGCGCCGGAGGCACCGTAGCAGGTCGCCGAAGGTCGTGAAGCGGTCCAGGACGAACGCGGTCAAGTTAGAGGCCATTGACCCCTTCCCACTGCCGCGCCACCCGCGTTCAGGCTGATTCGATTATAGGCCGCAAATGGCCGCCGGGATTGGCAAGAAATGTCATAGCGCCGCCACCGTGTCGTGCTAGGGTGGAGCCACACCGACCGACCAAAGGAGGCGTCTATGCGTCGCAAGCACCTGTTCGATTTCACCCGGCGCCCCGTGATGGGAGGCGCCCATGGGGGGACGATCCATCACACCTACGATTGGGTCGTGTCGCACAAAGTGCTGCTGGAAGTGCTGGGCGGCCTCTTGGCCGTGATCGTGATCGGGCTGCTGCTGTACACGCTGAACCTGGCGAATACCGCCGCCAACCTGAGCGCCGGCAGCGCCATCCAGTTGACGGAGTACGAGCTGCACAACTACGACGCCATCGAGGCGATCCGGGCGGCCCGGCTGGTGAACCCGGCGCCAGTGGCCGACCGCAGCTACGACGCCATCGAGGCCATGCGCGCCCAGCGCACCTGGTTCAACGCGGCAGGCGACCACAGCTATGACGGGATCGAGGCGGTGCGCGCCGCCCGTCTGATCAACCCGCTGCCCGTGGCCGACCACAGCTATGACGCGCTGGAGGCGAAGCGGCTCGAGTTCTTCGAGTCGCAGAAGTAAACCTCAGGCGCAGCCGCGCGGACAGGCGACGAACCAACGAATCACGCGCGCAATAGCTCGGAAACACAACCGGGCGGCCGCTTGACAGAGAGCGGCCACCCGGTTCGGTGGAGCGCCGGCCTGGTGGAGAGGCGGTCCTCAGTCCGCGTCCGCGGGCGCCGCAGCCTCGGCGGATGGCTCGGCGGCTGGGGTCGGAGGCAGCTTGAACTTGAACCAGGTCGGCCCGATGGTCAGCAGCGCCACACCGGCCGTGATCCAGAACGGCAGGCGCGGATTGAAGCGTTCCCACAGTTGAGCGCCCACCCACGGCGCCGGCAGCGAGATAATGCCGAGGCTGCTCTGGAAGATCCCGTTGAAGGTGCCCAGCGTGTGGCGGGGGACGACCTTGGAGATCAGGGCCTGGTAGGCCGGGCTGAGCAGCCCCACCCCCACCCCGAAGAGCACCCACGTCAGCACGAAGCCCAGATAGTTCTCGGCCAACACGAACACCACCAGCGCCACAAACACGATCAGGAAGCCGAGCGAGATGGCGACGCGTTCCCCGTAACGGTCGGACAGGCGGCCCGAGGCCACCGGCGTGAGCATCATCGCCACCGAAAAGACTGAGCCGAGCAGGCCGATCTGCGCCAGGCTCAAGCCCGCGACCTGCTCCAGGTAGAGCGGCTGGAGTTGCTCGGACAGGCGGAAGGCGATATCGCGCACGCCGTCGGTGAGGAAAATCCACGTGATCACGCCGCCGCCCACCAGCAGCGACCCGATCAGGGTGGCGCTCGCCCGGAAAGAGGCCAGCGTCAGCGGCCGGGCCTGGGCCTCGCTCGGCGAACGCATGGTGCGCGCCATCCACACGCGCAGCAGGGCGGCCAGGGTGTAGAACAGCGTCGCGCCCAGCAGCATGGCCTGGAACCCCCAGCGTCCGGCCAGGAAGCCGCCCAGCGGCGGTCCGACCACGCCCACGATCTGGTAGAGCGTGTCGGTCAGGCCATAGACGCGCCCGCGATTCGCCTCGCTCGAATTCTCGGCGATGAAGGCGCTGAAGCTCGGCCCGACGAGGGCGTACGGGATCTGGGAGATGGACAACGCCAGCAGCATCCACTGCCAGTTGGGCGCCAGCAGCATGGCCAGGAAGCCGAGCACACCGCCCAGGCTGCCCAGCGCCACGGCGCGCAGCCGCCCGATCGAGTCCGAGATCCAGCCGCCCAGGATCTGCAGCGTCAGCACCACGACCGAGGTCAGCGTGAACACCAGGCCCACCTGGCTCACCGAGGCGCCCAGTTCGGTCAGGTAGATCGGCATCAACAAGTTGGTCATCGAGCCCGCGATGTTGGCCAGGATCATGGCGAGCAAGAACCAACGCATCAGGGGAGACAGCAACGGAGGCTTTTTGTCAGACATACGGACCCGCTGACCGCGACGCCGGATTGCCGGAGTTGTGCTGTCATTATAGGCCGCGTCGGCGTCCTCAGCGCGGACGGTTTTCTGCGAACGGGGAAGGAAGGCGAGTTAGGCGATCCGGTCGCGATGATTGAGCGGACCTCAGCGGATGGCGCTGCTGTGGAGGAGCGCCGGGGTCACGATCACGACGCCCAGGATCGCGCAGGTCAGGCAGACCAGCACCGTGGCCGCCCAGTCCAGACTCGACGGCGGGGTCTCGTCCGCCAGGATCAGCCAGCGCAGCACCAGGTAATAACGGATCAGGATGTCTTCGACCGTGCTCATACGCTCCCCTTTCGTGGCGGGCTCGTCTCAGCCGTCGCGGGCGGCCGGCGGCGGCGCATACAGCTCAGCCGCGGCGCGCAGATCCTGGGCCACGGCGCGGCGCAAGCCGGCCGGCGCCAGGACTTCGGCGTGCGGGCCGTACTGCATCACCCAGCGCTTGACCTCGCCCAACCCGCCCACCGTCATGCGCAGGATCACGCCGCCGTCCGGCAGAGGCTCCAGCGGTTGCTGGCTGGCATGCCAGCGGCGCTCGCGGATATAGCGCGCCGGGACCGGCCCGAAGCGGATGACGACCTCTTGCGGGTCGCCGCCGCGCTCGTTCTGAAACGCCGACTGCATGTAGTCGCGGGCCGAGAAGCCCGGCACGCGCTCGAAGCGCTCGGGCAGCACCTGCCAGCGGTCGATGCGGCTGGCGTGGAAGTTGCGCATCTCCTGGCGCAGCCGGTCAAAAGCAAACAGGTACCAGTCGCCGCGCATGTTGTAGAGGTGGTGCGGGTCCACCGTGCGCTCGTTCCACTCATCGCGGCTGGCCGTGTAGTAGTGCATGGCCACCGGGTGTTGGGTCTGGATGGCCCGCTGCAGATCGGCCAACAGCTCCGGGTTGACGGACGGCGCTTCCGGCGCCGCGAAAGTGTACGTCTCGCGCAGTTGGTCCAGGCTCACCTGGATGTGCTCGCCCAGGCTGGCGGCCAGCTTGCCGACGGCCGAGCGCAGCGGCGGCTCAAAGGCCGTGCCCAGGTAGCGGCGCGCCACATCCACGCTCAGGAAGAAGGCCAACAGCTCGCCCTCAGTCGCGAACATGTTTGGCAGCACCCAGGTGGCGTCCAGGTAATACCAGCCGCGCCGTTCCTTGTCGAACGCGATCGGCGCGCCCAGCCGCTCCAGCATGAAGCGCTTGTCGTTGTAGATGACGCGCTTGCTGACCTCCAGTTGGGCCGCGATGCGGTCGGCGTTGGGGAAGGCCTCGGCCCGGATCTGGCGGTCGATCTCCAGGATGCGCTCCAGTTGTTGTCGTTGGGACATGCGGCCTCCCGACCCACCCGAGAGTAGCAGAAGCCAGTGCACGCAGTGTTCACTGCGCGCCGGGCTTCGGCTGTGGGTTTGTGGTCAGAACGGGATTATGCCGGCAATGGGGCGGAATCCCCAAGGGCCGGCGGGCGCCGGCGAGGTGGGGCAGGAACGCGGCCGAAGCGACCGCTACTCGCAGGCGGCGCAGTCGGCCTCGGTCACGGGCTGGGCGGCGAGTTCGGCTTCAGCGCCGGGGTGGGCGCGGCCGAAGCGGCCGCTACTCGCAGGCGGCGCAGTCGGCCTCGGTCACCGGTTGGGCGGCGAGTTCGGCTTCAGCGCCGGGGTGGGCGCGGCCGTTGGCCCGGCGCGTCCGGGTCGGGCCGGCCTCGGTCACTTCCCAGCGATCACAGCGGCCGCCCCAGCGCGCCACCACTTTGCGGTCGACCGCCACCTGGACGATCTCACAGTGGTTGGTGCAGTGCCGACACTCGAACGAAGTAGTGCGGTAGTGCAGCTCGCCGACGGCGAAGCCCTTGAAGCGGGTGGGCGCCGGGGCGCGCAGTTGGGCTTCGCGGGCCAGGATAGCGGCCCCGATGGCGCCCATCACTTCGTGGTGGGCGGGCACGTGCACGGGCAGGCCGAGGGCGTCCTCAAACGCGCGCAGCATGCCCTGGTTGAAGGCCACGCCGCCCTGGAAAGCCACCAGCGGCTGGATGACCTTGCCCAGGCCGACGTTGTTGAGGTAATTGCGAGCCATGGCCTGGCACAAGCCGTAGAGGATGTCCTCCACGCGATGGCCCATCTGCTGCTTGTGGATCATGTCCGACTCGGCGAAGACCGTGCAGCGGCCGGCGATGCGGACCGGGTTCTTGGAGCGCAGGGCCAGCGGCCCGACACTCTGGATGTCGATGTTGAGGCGGGCGGCCTGCTGGTCCAGGAAGGCGCCGGTGCCAGCCGCGCAGACCGTGTTCATGCCGAAGTCCACGGCCACGCCGTCCTGCAGGATGATGATCTTGGAGTCCTGCCCGCCGATCTCGATGATGGTCTGCACGCCGGGCACGAAGTGCGAGGTGGCCACAGCGTGGGCCGTGATCTCGTTCTTGATCACGTCCGCGCCCACCACCACGCCGGCCAGATAACGGCCGCTGCCGGTGGTGCCGACACCCGCGATCTCCACGCCGTCGACGCGGCCGCGCAGCTGGCGCAGCCCGTCCTGGACCACCTCCAGCGGCTTGCCGCGCGTGCGCAGATAGAGCGCGTCCAGCACCCGATAGTCGTCGTCCAGCACCACCAGCTTGGTGGTCACCGAGCCCACATCGACGCCCAGAAAAGCACGCATCGTTTCGTCTCCTTAGAGCGGTTTCCGATATGACCTGCGCTCCGTCATTCCGGCGAAAACTGGAATCCAGCAGATTTTGGCGAACTCTGGACTCCGGCCTTCGCCGGGGTGACATCGGCGCAAGCGAAAACTGCTCTAGTTTTGCCGGCCCGCCAGGGCGCACGGCCCTGTGGCGGCGCCCACGCCGCGGGCCTGGCAAGTGGCCGCGGCCGGGCAGCTCACACAGATCTGGTCCGCCACCCTCGGCGGCAGCGGCGGCCCGTTGCGGGCGCCGGCCTCGCGGACCTCGCGCCGCCGCACCAGCAGGTCCACAAACGCCTCCAGCCGCGTGCGCAGGCCGGCCCGGCCCGATTGCTCGTCGAAGATGAACGAGATGATCGGCAGGTCGTAGTCGCGGCTGACGCGCGGCAGGATGTTGAGGGCCGTGACCTCCGGGATGCACGTGAACGGCAGCGTCTCCACCAGGCCGTCGAAGCGCTGCTGGCCGTGCAGGACGGCCTGCCCCACGGTCACCCAGCCCTCGCCGGCCACGTCCCAGCGCAGGTAGGGCTTGGCGGCTTTGTCGATGTGCGGCTTGCGCGGGAAGCCGAGCGCCTCCAGGATGAGCATCCCCAGCGCCCAATCGCTCATCATCAGGGTGCGGTGGACCTCGGCGCCCAGCTTGCCGAGCTCGCGCTCCAGGTCCAGGTTGAAGAACGGCTCGAGCACGGCGTAATACTCGCCGGTGGTGGCGATCCGCACCGGGCGCCGGGCCGGGTCCTGCGGGACGCGCTCGACTTTGCGCAGCAGGTCGGTTTCGGTGCGGCGCAGCGCGTCCAGGCTGGCGGCCTCATCCAGGCGCAGCAGCCCCTCCTCCCAGACCTTGTCCACGCTGCCGGTGTCCACCTCGCGCGCGCGCACGAACTGCACGCGGCGCTCGATGGCGTCCAACACCGACATCTTCTTCAGGGCCAGCCGGATCTCGCGCATGATCTCGCGCCAGGAAACCGCCGGCGCGAACTGGCGCAGGAACTTGGCCACACCCACGATCTTGTCATCCAGCAGGGCCGTGGTGACGAACGTGAACTTGTGGCCGAGGTCGCGCAGCGCGTCGATCATGAGCTGAGTGTAGGCACTGTTGCGGCACAGCTCCGGGCCGTCCACGTACAACAGCGTGTCCGCGCCGGACTCCAACATCTCCAGCATGTTGCCGAGGAGGTATTTGTAGGGCGTGCAGATGAACTCGGGCGAGTGCCGCGCCCCCAGCGCGACCGTGCGGCTGCTGAGCGGCGGCCCCAGCTCCAGTTGGGCGCCCAGGCCGCGAAACAGCGACTTGATGGCGATGGTCACCGTGCCCATGCGCGGGAAGCCCAAGACCGGCTGCTGGGCCAGGCGCAAAACGGCCGGGGCGGCCGGTTCAGGCGGCGGCGGCTCCGGCGCGGCGGCGGGCGCGGCCTGCTTCTGGCGCGTGAGCATGTCCACGAACGCTTCCAAACGCGTCACCAGGCCGGCCGCGCTGCCGTGCTCGTCCAGCACCAGGCTCATCAGCGAGCGGCCCAGACCGTGCGCGCGGCGCGTGAGCGTCTCCACCATGGCCGAGTCCGGGCCGCAGGTGAAAGCCAGCGCCGCGATGACGCCGTCGATGCCGGGCGCGCGCAGGTAGTGGCCGGCCGCGCCGGACACCCAATTCTCGTAGAACCAGCGCACCTGGCCGGTGGTGCGCTGGATGCCGGCGCGGGCGGCCTCGGGCGGCACCATCTCGCTGGTGAGCACGCGCACGCCCAGCTGGCGCAGCCGCGCGATCAGGTCATGGTTAATGTAGTCGTCGTACAGGCAGTAAGGATGGCCGACCACGCCGACGGTCAGGGTCGTTTCCGCGTTCGGCGCCGGGGCTTCGTCCCAGGCGTCCGGGTAGAGCCGCGCCAGCGCCTCCGGGTAGGTGAGCTGCTCGGCGACGAGCAGAGCCTGGTAGCGCGCCTGCGCCTCGACCGCCTGCGCCCAGGCGCGGCGGATCAGCAGCGGGTTCCAGGTGAAGCGGCGGCCCAGCCGGGCGAAGGCGTCGGCCTCGGAGATGTGGCGGCGGTGGGCGTCGATCTCGATATCGAGCAGCGGCGGACAGTCTGGCACGGTGGCTTTGACGATGTCCGGCAGGGCCTGGAACTTGGAGCAATGCAGGGCATCTTTCTCGACACTGCGGATGGCCGGGCAGAAGACGGCGTCCACCTGGCCGTGGTCGCGCAGCCAGGCGACGTGGCCGGCGTAGACCTTGATCGGCAGGCAGGTGACATCGGCGACGACGCGCGCACCGGCCGCCACGATGTCGCGGTTGGTGGCCGGCGAGACGACGACCTCAGCGCCCAGGCCTTCCAGGAAGGTGCGCCACAACGGGTAGTGTTGAAAGAACGAGAGCGCGCGCGGCAAACCGATCCGGGACATGCTGGCCTCTCCGCCGAGCTGGCGCAGAATCAATTCGGAGTAATTGTGCGGCAATCTGGGTCAGCTTTCACCCTAAGCGAGGCGGGCAAGCCTCAACAAGTGCCTTTAGCCACCCTTTGCCCAGGACGTTATCCAGTCCCGCTATCGTGAGCAAACCGGCCTGGTAGAATCAGCGCCGATGGCTCTTTTCAATGGCTCTCATCCCGGCCGGCGGTCCGCCCGCCCGGCTGGAACAGGTTAACGTGATGCCACGCAAGCATTTTCTGACCGACATGGACGGCGTCCTGGTCAGCGGCCGCCAACTCATCCCCGGTGCCGACCAGTTCATCGAGCGGCTCAAGGCCAGCGGCGGCGAGTGGCTGGTGCTGACCAACAACCCGCTCTACACCGCGCGTGACCTGGCCTACCGTCTGCAGACGATCGGCCTGGACATCCCGGCTGAGCGGATCTTCACCTCCGGCATGGCCACCGCGCGCTTCCTGCAGGCGCAGCGCCCCAACGGCACGGCCTTTGTCATCGGCGAAAGCGGGCTGACCGCCCCGATCCACGAGGCCGGCTACGTCATGACCGACCACGAGCCGGACTACGTGGTGTTAGGCGAGACGCACAACTACAGTGTGGAGGCCATCACCAAAGCGGTGCGGCTGGTGGTGGCGGGGGCGCGCTTCATCGCCACCAACCCGGACCCCACCGGGCCGAGCGAGAACGGTCTGGTGCCGGCCTGCGGGGCGATGGCCGCGCTCATCGAGCGGGCGGCCGGTGTCGCGCCGTTCTTCATCGGCAAGCCCAACCCGCTGATGATGCGGCTGGCGCTCAATTATCTGGGCATCCATTCGGAGGAGACGGTGATGATCGGCGACCGCATGGACACCGACATCGTGGCCGGCGTGCAGACCGGCCTGGGCACGATCCTGGTGCTGACGGGCGTCACGAGCGCCCAGGACGTGGCCCGTTTTCCTTATCAGCCCGGCCAGGTGCTGGCCTCGGTCGCCGACCTCATCCCCTAGGGCGGCCTCAGGCAGCGGTGGGCGGCGCCGACCGGCGCGACCGCCCGGCCAACCAGCGCCCAGCGACGATGACGGCGCCGACCAGCAGCGCGGCCGCCAGACCCAGCAGACCGCCCAGCAGGCCCGCGCCAATCACGGCCGCGTCAGTCGGCAAGAGGCCGGGGCCGCCGGTGCGCCAGACGCCCTCGTTTGGGGCCTCGACGAGGTAGACCGAGCGCATCGTGCTCTGGTACTCCTGCTCACAGGCCAGGACAACGCGGAAGTTCCGGCCCAGCAACAACGGGAACAGGCTCACACTGGCCGGCTGATCCGCCGGCGTGCAGCGCGAGTCAGGCGCGCCCCAATCAGACTCGGCGGCGCTGCACGTCTGGCCCAGGCACGTGAAGAGCTGGCCGCCCTCCGCGCGCACCAGGATGGCCTGATCGACCGGCCGCAGGGCCAGCAGCTGGCGCGGCGAGTCCGGCAGCCCGCTGAGCGGCAGCCAGGTGCGCGGGAACTCCCACACCAGCCCCACAAAGGCATAGACGCCGACCAGCGCCCCGGCCACAGACCCGATCAACGCCAGCGCCGCGAGGCCTAGCCCGATCTGCAAGCAGTTCGCACGCATCGAGTATCTCCGCGAGAATCAATCAGAGGCCAGGTTGGGCCAGCCAGCGCCCGCTCAGCCGCGCGCCGCCTGGCGGGCCAGCGCCTCGGCCTGCTGCGCCTCGGCCGGCCGCGCCGCGTCTTTGAGACAGTGCCAATGCACGGAGCGGGCCGCTGTCTTCGCCAGCAGCGCCTGCCACAGTTCGTGGTGCTTCACGGGCGCGCCCTCTTTGGTCCGCCAGCCCTGGATCGCCCACTGGCGCGCCCACTTCTCGGCGCCCTGGGCGGCATAGTCCGACGGCGTGTAGACGTGGACGGGCTGGCCGGACGGCGCGGCCTCCACGCCCTTCACCAACGCCAGGACGTGCAGGCGGTTGGCGGAGGTCACGGCCTCGGAGCCGCTCAACTCGCGGACCGAAGCGCCGGCCCGCACCACCACGGCCCAGGCGCCCGGCCCGGTCTGCCCGAGGCAGGAGACGCCGGTGAAGACGTGGCTGGCGTGCGCGTCGGCCAGGGGCAGCGCGGCGCGCGGGATCATGCTCACCGCCAGCCGGTCGACCTCTTCATTGAGCGGGTCGCCGGCGTGGCCCTTCACCCAGATCCACTCCACCTGATGGCGCCGCAAGGCCGCGTCCAGGGCCTCCCACAGCTCGCGGTTGGCCACCGAGCGCTTGTCCGCAGTCATCCAGCCGCGCTCCCGCCAGCGCGCCAGGTATTCCGTGACACCCTTCTGCACGTATTGGGAGTCGGTGTGGAGCTGCACGCGGCACGGGCGCTTGAGCGCGTTCAAGGCCTCGATCACGGCCTGCAGCTCCATGCGGTTGTTGGTGGTGCGCGGATCGGCGCCGGTGAGCGTCTTGCGATGCTCGCCCGCAATGAGCAGCACGGCCCAGCCGCCCGGCCCCGGGTTGGGGTCGCAGGCGCCGTCGGTGTAGATCAGGACCAGATCGTCGGTAGTCACAGGCAGCTTACCTCGCCGGCCGGAGGGTCTGGCGGCATTTTAGCACGCCGCGCGGAGCGGTCCGCGCCAGCGCCAGGGCGGGCGCGACGGGAGGAGTATAATCTCGAATAACGCGACGTTGCCCGCACAAGAGCATAGCCGCAGGAGGGAGCGCTATGAGCCACCGCCGTTCGCGGCCCCGCCGTTGGGCGAGGCTGTGGTCCGGGTTGCTCGTGTGGATCTTGATCTTGGCGGCCCCCTGGACGCCCGGGCGCCCGGCCTGGGCTGAGCCGCCCACCACCCCGCCCACGCCAATCCGCGCCAGACTGAATTGGCGCGACGCCCTCGCGCAGACTTCACAGCCCCCAGCGCCGCCGGCCAGCACCGCCGCCGCCGTCCGCAACTTGGCGGTGGTGGCCGATGCCACGGTGCGCCAGGGCCAGGCCGCGCAGAACTTCGGCATCTTCGACTACCTCGGCGCCGGCTATGACGCCGACGCCGGCTGGCAGGCCTATCGGTCCCTGCTGGATTTCGGCGTCACCGACCTCCTGCCGCCCGGCACCACCATCCAGAGCGCCACCCTGCAGGTGCAGTTGGCCGGCTTCTGCAACTACAGCGGCGATCCGGCGATCAGCGTGCAGGCCTATCGCCTGACGGCGGCCTGGTCTGAGATGAGCGTGACCTGGAACAACCAGCCGGCCTTCGCGGAAGGGTATGGCGCGGTGGCGATCCCGCAGCCAAGCCTCCCCTTCAACAGCCCCATCCCGTACACGCTGGACGTCACCGCCCTGGTGCAGGCCTGGGTCAACGGCACCTACCCCGAGTTCGGCCTGGTGCTGCGCGGGCCGGAAAGCTGGCCGTACGGCTGCGCCTCGCGCGACTTCCTCTCGCGCGCCGGCAGCTTTCAGTACGCGCCGGTCCTCCAGGTCACCTACAGCCTGCCCACGCCGGCCCTGACGGCGTCGGCTGACCTGACCTTCTTCCACCAGTGCGGCGCCGCCGCGCCAGCCGCCCAGACGCTGGCGCTCACCAGCAACTCCGCCACGCTGGCCGCCTGGACCGCCAGCGCCGTCGGCGGCCCGAGCTGGCTGAACTTGAGCGCGACGGCCGGCCAGGTCTCCTGGCTCTTCCCAGACGCAGTCCAGGTTTCGGTGACGGAGGCCGCGCCCTGCCCGGGCACGGTGTCCGCCGAGGTCCAGGTGAGCGCCGCCGGATTGGGCGGCACCGCCACCGTGGACGTCACGTTGATTCAGAGCGACGAGGCTGTGAGCGTCGTCTATCTGCCGCTGCTGGCGCGCTCCACCGCGATCTCCGCCAGCGCCGCGGTGACGGCGGCGGCCGGCGCGAACCGTTACGCCCTGGTGGTCGGCGTCGCCGATTATCAACACCTGGACCCGCCGACCGTCTTCAGCCCGTTCCGCACCGGCGCCTGGGACGACGGCACCGACTTGTTCTACTCCGGCCCGGACGCGGTCCCGGCGGCCCGGCACTTTTCCGCCAGCGGCTATGACACCACCGTGCTGCGCGACGAGCACGCCACCAAAGCCAACCTCGTCTATTGGCTGCAGCGCGTCGACCAGCAGATCGACCAGCTGGCGCGCCCAAGCGTGGGAGCGCTGGCGGTGACGCCGGCCGAGGTCGTGCTCTACTTCAGCGGCCACGGCGGGCCCTTCAGCCCGGACCAGGCGCCGCTGGACGAGGCCGACAACGACGACGAATTCCTGGCACCTTTTGACACCAGCGCCGCGCCCTTCGCCAACTATCTGCTCGACGACGAGCTCAAGACCTACCTGGCCAACCTGGGCGGCGTGCACGTCGCCGTGATCCTGGACGCCTGCAACAGCGGCGGCATGGACGTGAGCCAGGCGAACCACGTCCTGCTGGCCGCGGCCCAGGAGAATGAAAGCAGCTGGGAGGCCAGCGAACTGGAGCACGGCGTCTTCACCTATCACCTGCTCCTGGCTGTCCAGGACCCGGCCAGCGACACCAACCAGGATGGCTGGCTCTCGCTGGGCGAGATCCAGGCCTTCGCCCAGCCGCGCATCGCGCAGTACCTCACCGACAAGGGCCTGACTCTGCAGCACACGGTCCTGGTGCCCAACGGCGTGGGCGATCTGAACGTCGTGCAGCTGCCGTGAGGCGGAGCCGCCATGGCTGACCGGCCGGGGCCGGCGGCCGATCCCGCGGCTGCCGCCGGCCAGGCGCTGCAAGACCTGGTCACGGCCCGCGATGCCGAGCAAGTGCGCGCCGCCTTCGGCCGGCACCCGGTCCTGCAGAAGCCCGGCCTGGACGCGCTGCTGACCCGGCTGATCCGGGCGGCCTGGGAGGGCGATGACCGGGCCGGCGCGGCCGTCTTCGTCGCCAGCCGGGCTTTCCTGGCGCGCTGCCGCGCCGACGGTGTCGAGGCCAGCCTGGAGGCTGGGCCGGCCCTGCCTCTGCATCACGGCGGCGCGCTTGGCCAGTTGCTGCTGCTGGGCGAGGCCGCCGCGGCGCAACCGCAGCGCGCCGCCGCCGCCCAGCAGGCTTTGGCCGACCTGCGGCCGGAGTCCGAGCCGGAGATGTGGGCAGCGGTCAACGACGAGCTGGCCGACAGCCTGGCCGGGGCGGCCGGGCCGGAGGCCATCCCGCAATTGGAGACGGCCGTGGCCGCCGGCCGGCAGGCCCTGGCGGTCTGGGACCGACCACCCCACGCGGGTTCCCCCAAGCAAGCCCGCACGCGGCAGGCGTTGTTCGCGGCGGCGCGCAGCCTGGCGACCGCGTATTGCGAACGCGGCCAAGGCGACCACGGCCAGGATATCGAAACGGCCCTCGCCATTTTAGAAACGGTGCTCGCGCCGCCTCTGGCCGCGCCCGGGTCCGTGGCCTGGGGCCGGGCCCAGATGGTGCTGGGCAACGCCTACATTCTGCGCCAGCGCGGCAGCCGCAAGGAGAACCTGCAGCGCGCGCTCAAGTGCCACACGGAGGCGCTGGCGGCCTTTCCGCTCCCGGACCACGCCGAAGACTGGGCGCGCGCGTGCTACAACCTGGCTATCGCCTACCGCCAGATGCCGCCGGGCAGCCTGGCCGGGCACCTGCAGCACGCCTGCCACTATTACGCCCAGGCGCTGCGCGTCTTCACAGCGACCGCCCATCCGGCGGAGTGGGCGTCCATCCAGGCCGCCCTGGGGGACGTCTACGGCCAGCGTGAGTTCGGAGGCCGGCCCCGCTCACTGCAGGACGCTCAGCGGTGCTATCGGGCCGCCCTGGAAACACGCACGCCCGAGCGCAACCCGGCCGGCTGGGCGACGCTCCAGAACAACCTGGGCAACGTCTGCGCCGAGCAGGCAGAAGATGAAGCCGATCCGGCCGTCCAGCGGCAGCTCCTGCGGCAGGCCATCACGTACTACGCGGCCGCCCTGACCGAGCGGCCGCGCACGCGTTTTCCGGCCCGCTGGGCCGAGACCGTTAACAACCTCGGCGTGGCGTACAGCCAGGGCCCGACGGGCGACGCATCAGCCGATTTCGAGCGGGCGGTAAATTACTTGAGGCAAGCGCTGGAGGTCCACACCCCGCAGCGCTATCCGCGCGCCTGCCGCCGCGCGGCGCTCAACCTGGCCCGGCTCTTGTTCGGGCAGCGCCAGTGGGAGGCCGCGCAAGACGCCTACGCGGCCGCGATCGCGGCGATGAACGCGCTCTATCGGGAGGCCGTCACCGAGCCGGGCCGGCAGTCTGAGCTGGCCCAGGCCCGAGGCGTGTTCGCCAACCGGGCTTACGCCCTGGCGCGTCTCGGCCGCCTGGACGAGGCGGCCGCCTGCCTGGAGTCCGGGCGGGCCCGCGCTGTGAGCGTGGCGCTGGCGCGCAACACCGCCCTCCTGGCGGCCGCGCCCGGCAGCGAGCGGGAGGCGTTCATCGCCGCCCGGGACCGTCTGGCCGCCCTGGAGGCCGAGGCCCGTTGGGTCGACGACGCCTTCGACGCCGATCCGGATCGGCCGCGCCCGGCGCGTGATCCGGTAGCGATCATGGACGAGCTGGCGCAGGCCCGGGCTGACTTCGCCGCGCACGCGGCCCGCCTGCAGACCCAGCGGCCGGACTTTCTGCCCGCGGAGTGGGCCGCCGCCGATATCGCTGGAGTGGCCGCGCAGACCGGCCGGCCGTTGGTGTACCTGGAGACGACGCCGTTCGGGGGCCTGGCCCTGATCGTGCCGCCCGCCACGCCGCTCACGGTAGTCTGGCTGGACGCCCTCGCCTCCGACCACCTGACCGGGCACGCGGCCCGTCTTCTGTCGGACAGTCTCGCCGGTGACGCGCGGGCGCTGTCTCAAGCGCTGGCCGCGCTCTGGCCGGTCTTACAGGCAGCCTGCTTGCAGCCCGTCAGCGCCGCCTTGCAGGACCGCGGCTATACCCAGGCCGCGTTGATTCCGGGCGGCCTGCTCGGCCTGCTGCCCCTGCCCGCCGCCGCGGCTGAGGCTGCGGCGCTGAGTTGTGTGCCGTCGGCGCGCGCACTGCAAGCCGCCCAGGCCGCGGCCGGACGCCGCCCGGCGCAACCCGACCGCTGGCTGGGCGTGGGCGCGCCGACCAATGCCCTCAAGCCCCTGCCCTTCGCCCGGCTGGAGGTGGACGAGATCGGCGCGCTGTTCACGGCCGGGCCGGCCGCGGGCCTGTCCGGCGAAGCGGCCACGTCCGCGGCCGTGACGGCGGCGCTCTCCGGCGCCACCCACCTGCATTTCGCCTGTCACGGGCAATTCAACCTGGAGCAGCCGCTGGCGTCGGCGCTCGCCCTGGCCGGCGCCGACGGCTTGAGCCTCAGACACGTGCTGGAAGGCGGCGCGGACCTGACGGCGGCGCGGCTGGTGGTGCTCTCCGCCTGTGAGAGCGGTCTGATCGACGTGCGCCACGTTCCGGACGAAGTGGTCGGGTTCCCGGCCGGCTTTCTGCAGGCGGGCGCCGCCGGCGTCGTCAGCACCCTGTGGCCGGTGGACGATCTGTCCACAGCCCTGCTGATGATCCAGTTCTATACTTATCTGTGGCGCGAAGCCGCCCCGCCGGTTGAGGCGCTGCGGCGCGCCCAGCTCTGGCTGCGCGCCGCCACAAACGCGGAGTTGAGCGAGCGCCTGGGTGCGGTTCAGCCGGACGGCGGCGGCGCGGCGGCGGCGCGCGCTAAATTCCTGGAGTTCACGCTGGCCGACCCGGACGGGCGGCCGTTTGAGCAGCCCTTCTATTGGGCGCCGTTCATCTACTACGGCGCCTAACCTGGCAGAGGCCTGGCAATGTCTAACCCACTCACCGGCACCACGGCACCCCTCTTCATCCCGCGCACCCCGGATCCGCAAGCCATCGTCGTCGGCCAGAACTACTTCTTCATCCAGATCCACAACGCGCAGGCCGCCTACTTCGGGCCGCCCTGGAAGCAGACCGAGGGCCTGGCCGTCGTCTCGCAGGTCAACCTCAGCCACGAGGTCTTCGGCGACACCCTGCGGGCGCTGCGCCGCACCCGCAAGGTGGAGCGCAACCGGGCCGAGCAGTTGGGCCTGAGCCCCAACCTGATCGACCTGGTGCCGGCCAGCATGAACCGGGTCACCGTGTCGATCGACTTCATCCTGGACCGCAAGAACCAGCTGGCGGCGCTGAGCAAGATCATCAACACCGACGGCCTGCTCTCGGCCATCTCGCTGGCGCCCGGCGCGGCCCTGGTGGCGCAGACGCTGAGCAAGGTCAGCCAGCAGCTCATCGAGAGCTTCATCCCGGCGGAGGACAGCCTGCCGCTGCTGCAATTCAGCAGCGACTTCAACCTGGCGGGCGAGGGGCTGCGTGAGGGCTACTACGTCATTCTGGGCTCACGCGACGACGGCAATCCGCTGCCGTCGCCGTACGTGAAGCTCAGCGTGCGCGACCGCGTGCTCCTGGCGAACGACCAGGCGGTGACGCAGTTGTCGTACATCATCCTCAACGTCCAGTGCGTGCCGGTGCGCACGCGCGATGGCAGCCAGGGCGCGGCCTGGGACCTCAAGCTGCGCGAGGCCGAAGCTCAGGCGCAGAACCTGCTGGACAACCCGCTGGCCACCGCGGGCGAACGCCGCCAGGGCTGGGAGGCCTGCGTCCGGCTGCTCACCGAGGCGCGCACCCTGATCCTGGCCGACCCGGCTTACCTGCGCGACGAGGCCAACGCCATCATCAAGAGCGTCTATCACCGCTGCAACCGCCTGGTCAGCCAGGACATTCGGGTGCGCGGCGAAGGCGCCAAAGCCGCCTGGACCCCAGACGAGGGCGCCGCCCGCGCCTGGCTGCAGATCCCGCCCGAGGAAGACCTGACCGCCAGCCTGGGGCGCTACGCCGATCAGGTAGCGGCGGCGCGGCGGGTGCTGAAAAGCGCTGGGCTGCGCTAAGCCGAAGCGAGGCGGCGGTCAACTGGCTGGGCGGAGCAACGCGGCGTCAGCCGGTAATCACCTGCGATACAAAACGCCCGGGCAGCGCGCCCAGGCGTTTAGAAGATACGCGGCTTGACCGTGTGGGTGACGGAGCCCGTCAATCCGGCCGATTCCGAGTCCCGGCCTCTGGCCTGGCTTCGCCGCGCACGAAGTCCCCGAAGGATCAGGGAATAGAGTGAGGCACCTAAATCCGGGTCAGCACCAGCGGGCCCTGATCGCTTTGGACGCGCAGGCGCTGAGTGGCGCCGGTCTGCTGGACCACCGTCGCCTGGGCGCAGGCATACCCGCGCACGGTCAACTCCGCGCAGAACTCGGCCGGCTCAGTCTTGAGCGTGAGCGCGGTGTCGGTCACCGACACGCCGCAGATCTCGGCGGTGGCAAAGTGGATGACGACGTCGTCGTTCAGCCGCCAGTCAAGCGGCAGGATCAGCCCGCGCCGCGCCGGGACGGTGACGGATTGGCCGCTCAGCAGGTCGCGCCCGTCCGCGCGGATCGTGGTGGTCACCGGGTCATCCTGGTAGTTGTTGATGAACAGGAAGCCGCCGGCGTCGCCGCGGCTGATGCGCACATCGGCCCACTCGCTCAACTCAAAGAGCGGCGCGCAGCCCTGGCGCAGCGCCAGCTGGTGCACGATGTCCAGGTCGTCCAGGGTGTTGGCCGGCACGGCCGCGCCGAGGACCATGACCTGGCCCTGGCCCAGGCGCTTGGTGAAGCCCACAGTCGCGCCGTCCTCGCGCGCAGCGAAGACCTCGTCAAAGGCGCCGGTGTAGGCTTCCACGAACGAGGCCGGGACATCGCGGTGGTGAAAGACCTGTAAAGTCCGGGACGTGAACGGCTCATCGGACTGAATGGCCGTGACCGCGAGCGCGTCCGCCAGCAGCCGGCAGGCGGCGCCGTCGAAGTCCGTCTGAGGGAGCCGCCCGGCGATGACCAACTTCCCGCCCTGCCGCACGTAGTCCACCAGTTTCTGCTGGACGGCGGCCGGGCACTGCTGCTCCAGCATCACCCAGGTCAGCGGCGTCCGCTGGGCCTCCAGTTCACCGCGCCTGAGTTCCACCGCGTCGAAGGGGCGCTGCGTCAGCGCCAGGCCGCGGGCGAGCATATCGAACAGGATCACCTCGCGCTGGTGCGTCCAGATATTGGTGAGCGGCTGGGTGGCCGGCTGGTTGACCTCCGTCATGAAGTAGTCCAGCAGAAAGCCGATCGTGGTCACGGTCTGCGGGCGCGCGCGGACCAGGTCCGGGCCGTAGGTCTGCAGCACGCGCGACAGCTTCGGATAACGGGCGTAGTGTTTGCGCAGCGAGCCGTCCTTGCGGACCGGATGGCCCCAATCGTGGCGCTTGACCGGGCTCAGGAGCGGGTCATTCTCGCCGTCGAAGAAGAGGTAGTGGTTGATGGCGCGCATCCCGGAGGCGAGGCACAACCGGCTGTGCAGGTCGTACAGCGACGTCTGCCCGGTGCCGAAATCGTGGTTGCCGCCCGCCTGGAATTCGACCGAGAAGAGCGCCTGCGCCTTGTTCTGCACGGCCTTGGTGATCTCGTTCACCAGCAGGAGCTGGTGATACGTGCCTTCGCTGATCCCGCCCGGATAGACGTCGGTGGCGGTGACCTGGCCGTCCAACTCTATCGCCCCGATCAACTGGGACAGCCCGATGGGGAAGGTCTTGCCGCCGTTGGCGAAACCGTGGATGTTGAGGATCGGCGGGACTTCTAGGCCGCGCGCTTGCGCCGCCGCCAGCAGCCAGGCCGCGTACTCGCGCAGGTAGCCGCGGTAGAAGCGGCGGTAGTCCGTCACCAGCGGCCCGGAGAGCGGCCCGCCCGGGTTCAGGATCCCGTCGCGCAGCGCCGCCTCCAGGTCGGCGGCCGGGTAACGGCCGGCCAGCCGCTCGCCGTAGGTGTCCCGCAGGTAGGCCGCGAAGCGGGCCAGCGTGTCTGGGTTGGCGTCCAGGATGTTGCGCACCCAGTGGATCATGCCAATCTCGTTGTCCAGCTGGATCATGATGATCCGGCCGGAGCGCGTAATCTGGCGCGGCGTCAGCACTCCGAAGACCGCGTCGTACCAGCGCGCCGCGCAGGCCAGGAAATCCGGGTGCAGGTAGCTGGCGATGTTCTGGACGGTGCCGCCCTGGCTGATGAAGGCCGTCTGCGGATAGCGGCGGAAAACCCACGGCGGGACGCCCTCGTTGATGGTCTCGGCCATGATGTACGGCCCCGGCCGGGCGATGATGTGCAGGTCCATCTCGGCGGCCAGGTCCAGGAAACCCGCCAGGTTGCGCAGCGGATGGCTGTGCCCGTCCAGGTCGGTCGTCCCCTCCTCCACCTGATGCCACAGCCACGGGATATAGGCGGCCACAGCGTTGAAGCCGGCGGCCTTCAACAAGCCCAAACGCTGGGGCCACTGGTCAGCCGGCGTGCGGAAGTAGTGGAACTCACCGGCCTGCACCAACTGGGGCACGCCGTCCAGCCAGAACTGGCCGGCCTGCGCGTAGAAACTAGGCATGCGGCTCATCCTCTCGACGATGAAAGCCCAACACGGACAGGGCTGTTTGAACGTCCGGGCTGTTGGTGTACGTGTCCCAGATCAGCCGGCTCAAATGGTTTTCGATCATGATCATGGAGCAGCCCTTGTCGATCCCGTAGAGCGCCTGGCTGTACCAGGCCGGCGAGACCGCCAGGTTATAGGCATCGTAGAAGCCGTAGCGGCCCCAGGTCTGCGGGTGCTGGTGATACAGGTGCAGCAGCATGTCCGTGGCCGGTTCGGGCGTAAACGGCAGGGCCGACAGGGCGCCGTAGATCGAGACGGTACCGTTGTGCTGCGGCGGGTGCAGGCTGGGCGCGGCGCCGGACACGTCGTAGCCCCACGGGCTGTCGCCGGCGCTGAGCCCCCAGCTGTTGGCGTGGTAGGTCGCGTAGGCGCCGGCGTGCTCCAGGCAGAAGGCGCGGTTGGCCAAGGTGGCGCGGCGGGTGTTCTCGAACCAGTCGATGCCGTCCGGGTCCAGGTAGCGGCCCGTATCCAGCCAGGCCTCGCTGAACTGGTAGGCGAACAGGTTGCCGCTCGGGTTGACGATGACCGAGTAGCCGGCGTACTCGCGCCGGTCCCGGGCAAACCCGTGGTACAGGGCGCGGGCCAGGTCCGGCGCCACCTGCCCGGCGGCCTGGAGGTACATCAGCTTCTGTTCGGCCGCCATATCCCAGCGATGGATGAAGCCGGGCTGGCCGGTGACGTAGTCGCCGCCCCGGTCCGGGTTGTAGGCCATGCGGAAGAGCGTCCGGCCGTCCTTCTCGAAGACGAGGTAGTTCCAGTCCACGCGCGCCAGCAATTGCCGGGCCAGCTGCCGGATCTCATCGTCGGCGAAATAAGCGGCCGCCGTGATGACGCCGTTCAGGCACAGAGCGGTGTCGATGGTGGAGTACTCGCACTTGCCGACGCGTTCGGCCGTGTCCATGTGCAGGTAGTGGGCGAAAAAGCCGCGGTGGTGGCTGGCCCGCTGCCACAACGTCTGGAGCGTCCCGTGCGTGATTGCGGCCGCCCGATCGGCGCTGACGTAGCCGCGCGCGCTGGCGATCACCCAGGCCGTCAGCGCAAAGCCGACCGAGGCGATGGAGGCCACCGTCGGGTCCTTGGTGGCGTCCACGGTCAGGCCGAAACCGGGGCTGCGCGGGTCGAGGTTGGTGAAGTCCAGGAAGAAGTCGACCGAGCCCTTCAGCTCCTGGTGCAAGATCGTGTGAGCGTCCATGCTGGGCTGTCTAGGCTGCTGCGGGCGCGGCCAGGCGCAAGACCGACGACTCGCGCGCAATCAGCCGCGTGGGGATGCGGTCCGTCTGGACCGCGCTTTCGTTCTCGAGGAACCCGATCAACTGGGAGGCCGCTAGCGCCCCCCACTGGAAGCGCGACGTGCCGACTGTGGTCAAGCTGGGCCGCATGTAGCGGGACAGCAGGATATCGTCGAACCCCACCACGGCCAGGTCGTGCGGCACCTGCCGTTGGCGGGCCTGCAAAGCCCGGATAAAGCCGATGGCCATCTGGTCGTTGGCGCAGAACACGGCCTCCGGGAGCGGGCCGGCCGCCAGCAGCGTGCTGGCGATCTCATAGCCGGAGGCCTCGGTGAAGTTGCCGGTGTGGCACTGGATGTGCAGCTGATGCTGGTCGGCCGCGCCCACAAAGGCCTGCATGCGCTCGAGGTTGTCGAAGGTGTCCGGGACGCCGGACACAAACGCGATCCGCCGGGCGCCCTGGTCATACAGGTGGGCGAAGACGGCCTGGGCCCCCTGGCGGTTGTCGAGCAGCAGCGGGAAGAGGTAATCGGCCTCCAGGTAGCGGTCCATCACCACCAGCGGGAAGCGCTTGGAGGCCAGCCGCACGATCAGGTCGCTCTTCAGGCTGGAGTCGAACAGGATCGCGCCATCCACCTGGCGCTGCACCAGGATCTTGCGGACGGCGCGGCTGACCGGGCAGACGATCAGTTCGTAGTCCGTCTGCAGGGTGGCGGCGTGGATGCCCTCCAGAATCTCGTCATAGAACGAGCCGCCAAAGGCGTTGATGAAGACGCCGATCGTCAGGGTCTTGCGCTTCTTGAGATGCCGGGCGAAGGCGTTGGGATGGTAGTTGAGCTTTTCGGCGGCCTCCAGCACGCGCTTGCGGGTGGCGGCGCTGATGGTGCCGGTGCCGTTCAGGGCATAAGAGGCCGACGTGATGCTGACACGGGCGTGTTTCGCCACGTCCTTGATAGTCGTCATGGGCAGGCTTTCTGCTACTCGGCCGGGGTGATCTGCAGGCGCTCCAGCCCCGCCAGGATCGGGGCGCTGGTCAGCATGAGGCTGTGCACCAACCCGCTCTGGTAATTGGCCAGCATCAGCAGCGTGATCCCCTTGTCGATGCCGATGACGTCGCTGGCAAACCAGTCCTCGCTGAGGTTGTAGGCGTCCTGGAAGCCATACCGGCCTTTGAGCGGCTCCAGCGTGAAGTAGTTCAGCATGGCGGCCTGGGCCTGGTCCGGCACGAAGATGATGGAGCCGATCGCGCCCGAGGGCGGGATCGTATCGTCGATGAAGTGCTGGGTGTTGTCGTAGCCGGAGGGGGGCGCCCCGTAACGGCCGTTGTAGCCGTCCGGGCCGTCGCTGGCCGACAAGCCCCAGGCCAGCGGGCCGAGGGTCTCGTATTTGCGGTCCATCCGGGTGGCGTAGTCGATGTGGGCCAACGAGGCCGCCACCGAGTTGTCGAACCAGTTCACGCCTTTCCGGTCGGTGCGCCCGCGGAAGTCGATCCAGGCATGGCTGTACTGGTAGGTGAAGATCGAGTTGAACCAGGAATGGATGAAGGGCTGGCCGTCCGGCAGGCGGGCCTCGTGGCGGATAAAAGTGTAGTACGGGACGTCGTCCACCGGGTAGGTGGGCGAGCCGGCCGCCAGCACGTAGAGCAGCAGCTGCTCGGCGTAGAAGTCCCAGTGGCCCTCAAATCCCTTGCCCCGCTCGGGCCGGTAGGCCATGTAAAACATCTGGCGCTCGGCATCCAGGAACCACGGCCAGTTCACGGCCGCGTAGAGGCTCTGGGCCTTGCGCGCGGCCTCGCCGCCGAAGTACTGGCCCGCGCACAGCACCCCCATCAAGAGCAGGCCCGTGTCGATGCTGGACACCTCACTCCCCCAAGCGCGCTTCCCGGTGGTCATATCCACGAAGTGATAGTAGAAGCCCTCCACCCGGTCCATGGCCAGGAGGGTGTCCAGCGTCCCGTCGACGCGCGCATAAGCGGCGGCCCGGTCGACATACCCCTTCTCGACGCCGATGACGTAAGCGGTCAGGCCGAAGCCCACCGCCGCCAGGCTGGCGATGCCTTCCGAGCCCGGGTAACGATCCCGGATCAGCCCGAAGCCGGGGCTGGCGGTATCCTGGTTGGCCTGCTCCCAGAAAAAGTCGAACGAGCCGCGCATCTCGTACTCGATCACGTCCGCGATCGCGGCCGGGGTCGGGCTGGCCGTTGGAGCCGCCGTGGCCGTGGGCGCGCTGGTCGCGGTGGGCGGGACGGCCGTGGCGGTGGGCGCGGGCGGCGCAGTGGGGACGGCCGTGGCCGGGGAGGCGGTGGCGGCGGCCGGGGGCGCGGCCGGGGCCGAGCAACTGGCGACCGCCAGCGCCAGGCCCAGCAGCCCGGTCAGCAGCTTATTCACCGGTGATACCTGACCTTTCGACCGATTCCACAAACCAGCGCTGCAGCACGAAGTACATGACCAGCAGGGGCAGGATATTGAGGAAGGTGCCGCTCAGCTTGACGGCCTCATTCAGGCGGTCGAAGATGTTGACCACGCCGGGCGGGTACAGGTTCTCGTAGGCCTGCACAAACTTAGACAGCTTCATCGGCAGCGACTCGGTGCCGCCCTCCAGGAAGATCACGGTCAGGTAGGTTTCGTTCCAGTACCAGACCGTCGAGAAGATGATCGAGATGATGAAGGCCGGCGCCGCCGCCGGCAGCCCCAGGCGGACGAAGATCTCCAGGTCGGAGGCGCCATCCAGGCGGGCGGCCTCTTCCAGCACCTTGGGCAGCGACAGGAAGGTCTGGTAGAAGATCAGGATGAAGATGGCGCTCTTGAAGCCCTGGCCGAACAAAGCCGGCAGGATCAGGGCCGCCACATTCCCGAGCAGGCCCAGGCTCTTGTAGGTGAGCATCTGCGGGATGACTGTGTTCTGGGCCGGGATGATGAAAGTGGCCAGGATCAGGGCGAAGAGCAGGCGCTTGCCCCAGAAGTTGTAGCGCGCCAGGCCGTACCCGATCACCGAGCAGACCGCCGCCTGGATCAGCGACGGGACCAGGCTGATCGTGATCGACGCCAGCAGCGTGGCCGGGTACTCCAGGACCCGGAAGGCCTTCGCGTAGTTGCCGAGGTAGAACTCCGTCGGCACCCACTGCACCATCGGGTTGAGCAGGTCGTTCGGGCTCTTCAGGCTGGTCACAAACATGAAGAGCAGCGGGTACAGGTACACAAAGCCGATGGCCACCAGCAGCAGGTACAGCGCCACCGTAAAGATCAGGCCGTAACTGGTGCGGTTGCCGAAGAAGAAGCTCTTGATTTCGTCGCGGGAAATGGGTCGCATGGCCATGGCGCCTCTCAACGGGCCCGGTCGCTGGTGCGGGCGCTCAACAGCAGGAACACCACCCCCAGCAACAGCAGCAGCACCAGGAAGTAGAGGAACGACATCGCGCTGGCGTAGCCGATGCCGCCCTGCACGGCGTAGGTCTGGCCGAAGATGTACTTGATGACCTTGTTCTCGGAAAAGTGCGACAGCGTGATGACGGTGTAGATGGCGACGATGACCGTCGTCGTGGACAGCGACGGCAGCGTGATCTTCCAGAAAGACTCCCAGGCCGAGGCGCCGTCGATGGCAGCCGCCTCATAGATGCTCTTGTCCACCTTCTGCAGGCTGGAGAGGTAGATCAGGATCTGGACGCCCGAGAACCACAGGATCAGGATGAACGACGTCAACAGGTACTCGATCGGGTTGCGCAGATAGCGCGGCAGCTCCAGCAGGAAATCGGCCACCGCCGCGGACTGGGCGATGCCCGGCGCCGAGGTGGCGCCCTGCGCCGTCAGCTCCTGGATCACGGGGCCGCTGGTGATCACCACCGGCAGGAAGAAGATGGTGCGGAACAGGCCCTTGAAGCGGAAATCCAGGTTCAGAAACAGCGCGATCAGCAGCGAGAAGATCAGGACGATCGGCACCGACACCAGTGTCTCGATGACGTAGCCGATGAGCAGTTCCACAAAGGTCGGGTCGGTGAACAGGGCCCGCGAGTAGTTGGCCCAGTCCACCCAGTCGTAGGAGATGTCGGTGGCCGAGACCGTGACGGTGTTCAGGCTGTAGAAGAAGGTCTGCGCCAGCGGCAAAACCGTGAAGATGGCGAAGCCCACGATCCAGATCAGGACAAAGCCGTAGCCGTAGAGCGCTTCGCGGGTGCTGGGGCGCAGCTCGCCGCGGCCAGACATCGAGCGCGTCGTCATGGCGCCACCTCCCGGAGCACGGCATCCTTGCCGTTGACCACCACTCCGCCGGCGGCGAAGGGCTGCTCGTTATAGTTGACGATGATCTGGCGGCCGGTGCCGTAAGTGACGGCGACAACCCCCGGCGCCAGCACCTGGCGCGCCGTGATCGGCTGGCCGGCCACCGGACCGAGCCGGCTGTTCAGCCAGTCGTAACTGCGCTTAATCTCCGCGCCCCACTGCGCATAGGAAGAGGTGTAGATCCAGTTCGAGGCGCTGTTGAGGATCTTGCCGGTGGCCTCCTGGCTGAGGAAGTACGCCGGATAGACGCCATAGTCCACGAGGCGCAGCAGGTCCTCCTGGGAGTTGGACGAGAAGTTCAGGGCCGGGCCGTAGGCCGGCACATACCCGGCCAGGACAATCGGCAGGAACGGCACCGTGTCGGTGGTGTACAGGTAGCCGCTCGTGCCCAGCGGCATATCGTAGTAGGCGCGCATCGCCGGGAACAGGTAGTTATTGGGCTGGTAGAGCGCGTACGGGCCGCCCGACTCGGTCAGCAGCTGCCGATTGCGCTGGATGGCGGCCTCACGGGTCAGACGATGGCCGGGCTTGAAGTCGCTGTAGACCGTCGCGCCGATCCCGTCCAGGGCCAGGCCGAGCTGCGGCTGAGCGGCGACCTCCCGGCTCAGCGAGCCGAAGCGCCGGCTCAACGTCTCCCAGTTGAAGTAATAGTTGACCTTGCCCCGGTTGTAGCCGATCAGGTTGACGTTGGTGATCGCCATGGCCAGGTCGCTCCGGGTCGAATAGCCGGCCTCATCGCGCACGGCGGCCTGGGGATCCCAATACAGTGCCAGCTGCCCGCCGGCGGCGCCGACCTGTTCGCTCAGCGCGCTCAGCTGCGCCAGGGTGCCCAGGCCGCCGTCCAGTTTGAGCGTGGTCGGCGGCATGCTGGAGGCGCCCAGCGGCTGCCAGCCATAGTAGACGACGTCCGGGTTGGGCAGCGCCAGGTCACGCAGGATGGCGGCCATCTGCGTGATGGTCGTCATCGGGATGAGGCGGTTCCAGAACAGGATCTTCTCTTTCTCGCCGCCCAGGAATTCCAGCCGGACCCCGATATCGCCCGCCGGCCTGGTCACGCGTTTCAGCTCGCCCTGATCCGCCAGATATTGCTGATAACTGCGCGCCAGGCCGACGTAGTCGCTGTCGGCGCCGGTCAGGAAGCGATAGTGCACGCGCACGTCAAACGCGTTCGTCTCGCGCTGCAAGGTGGTGACGCCGGCGCCGGAACGGTTGGTGGCCTGAAAGTAGCTCTCATTGTAGATAAAGGCGTTGTACAGGAAATTGAACTTGGTGATCACTCCGGCCGGGTGCGCCTGGAGCTCGCCGTAGCCCGCGCCCTGCTCGAGGACGGCCAGGAAGGCGTTCTGGTGATAGCCGTGCACCATCCCGAAGACCGGCACCGACAGGCGGTAGGCCCGGTTGATGGTCGGGTCCCAGGGCAGATAAGCGAGCATGCCCAGGTCGTCGCCATAGTAGCGGCCGTAGTACATATTCTGGGCCTTAGTGACCGCGCTGAAGCGGATCAGGCTGCCGACGCCGTCCGGGATGAACATATAGCCCGGGATGCTGTCCAGCTTGGTGGCCCCCAGGAAGGGATAGACGTACAGCGTGCCCAGCTTGTAGTCCGGGTCCTCCTGTTTTACTGACGCAAACGGCACCTCCACCCGGACGCCGGCCGCCTCCAGTTGGACGACCACGCCCACCGTGATGCCGACCTCGTCGAAGCGGACCTGAGCCGCAAAGCCCTGGTCGGTGCGCTGGAAGTCGAGGGTGTGCTCGGCATTGGTGATGGACAGGCGTTTGTCGACGGCTTTCGGGTCCAGGTATTCCAGGCTGATCCCGCTGCGCGCGAAGGCCGTCCAGGTTTTGTTGAGTTTGTCGTCGGCGGTCGTCTCGTCCAGGTTGGAGTGCCAGACATAGCCGCTGCGCTTGTCAACCACCTTGAAGGCCAGCGTCGCCGCGTCGGCATACAGCTGGAAGCTGGCGTTCTCGGCCATCAGCGCGTAGGTCGCGGGGATGACCTGGTTGGTCTGCCAGTCTGGGTTGACGGCGTCCGGCTGGGTGAATTGGCCGGAGCCGGTTTCAGCCTGCGCCCCGGCGGCGAGCGGCTGAGCGCCCAGGGCGGCCGCCAAGCTCAACAGCAGCACGCCGCGTGTGAGCCAATGCCAGTTAGCCACGGAGCCCGACCTCCTGAACAATCGCCGACACGAAGTCAAACAGCTGGCCGAAGAGCACAGACAGGATGTACCCGCTCAACAGGAACAGGCCCATGGTGAAGACCGTGAGCAGGATATTGCGGACGGTCTCCGGGAAAGAGTAGTTGTGGATCTCCATGACCATCAGGCAGAGCATGAGCCCCACCCAGGCCCACACCAGGTTCAGCGCGAACGAGTACAAGAAGCTCTCGTTCAGGGTCAAGACGTTGGAGACCAGCGCAATCGGGAGCGCGAACAGGGCGTAGGGAAACAAGCTGTAGGCCGTGCCGATCACGACATCGCGGATGCGGCCTTCGCCGTCGCTGATGGTGGAGATCAGGTAGTTGGCCGCGTTCCAGATCAGCAGGGCCAGCGCCACGGTCACGATCTCGTTTTCCACGCGGATGTAGACCGGCGCGGTGTACGGGTTGAACGGGAACCCGGTCACGTACAGCGAGACGACCCAGACGCCGATCACCCAGGCATAGATCAGCCCGGCGAACCCCAGGCTGCCGCGCAGGTCCTTCTTGATGTAGTAGAAGCTGTCGGCCGGCTGCCGGATAAACCGAAACAGGAAGACGAAGTCGTCGACCAGCTTGAAGCGCTGCAGGCCGCGCAGCCGTTGCCGGAGGGGCTGGCTCCACTGCCGCCGCCGATCCAGCCAGCCGCCCGCCTGCACCACCACCCACAGCCCGGTCAACCAGCCCAGCGCCGAGGCCAGGTAACGCTGCAGCGCCTGGTTGCGCAGCTCCCAGAAGGCCTGGGAGAAGCCGCGGCGGTCTTCGGCATAGCGGTAGGCCGTCAGGGCGTTCGGGTAGTCGCCGGCCTTGAAATAAGCGTCGGCGATGGCCTGGTACGACATGATGAAGGAGCCGTTGTAGTTCAGCACTTCCTCAAAGTGCGGCTTGGCCTCGGCATAGTAGCCTTCCATATACAGCCGGACGCCGGCGTGCACCTTCTGGGCGAAGGCCGTGGACTGGTAGGTGACGATGGCGTTCTTGTCCTTGTCGAGCACGTACAGGTTGTCCTGATAGCGCGCGATGGCCACCGGGTTGCGCAGCGTGCCCAGGCGCTGCTCGCCGTTGTCCTTGGCGCCGAAGACGAACAGCAAGGTGCCCTGCAGGTCGTACTCGAAGATCTGGCCGTCCGCGTCCACCGCCAGGATCAGGCCGTCGGCGCTGACGTGGATGTCGCGGAACGTGGTGGACCCGATCGAGTCCGGGAAGATGTTCCGGCCGGCCACCGTGAACTTGCGGATGCTCTTCTCGCGCGCGCCGCCGGCCGTGATCGTGTAGACCAGCGACTGCGCGTCCAGGGCCAGGTTGGACGGCGAGGCGGCCTCGTTCTTGACGAACTGCTCCAGCTGGTCGGCGGTCAGGAACAGGCGCTGCAGGATCATCTTGAGCGACATGGTCGAGGCGTTGGCGCCGAAGTAGCCGATGAAGTTGCCGTTGCTGTTCATCTGCGCCAGGCCGTCCACCGAACCTTCGCTGACGATGTACAGGTTCTGGCGGACGTCGACGGCGATCTTGCGCGGCAGGAATTCGCGGTCCCGGCCGAACAGCGGCTCGGTCGGCCGGCCGAACTGCGCCCGGACTTCCCCGTCCGGCCCCAGGATGACCACGGTGTTGGTCTTGGCGTCCGCCACGTACATCACGCCGTCCGGACCCACAAACACACCGGTCGGGCTCTGCAGCACGTCCGCGCCATACTCGGCCACGATCGCAAAGTCTTTCAGCTTGAGGATCCGGCCGTTGCCGGTGTCGGCGATGTAGATCAGACCATCCGGCGCCACGAACATGTCCTCGGCGCCTTCCAGGGGCAGATCGACTTCGGGCCCCGGCCGGTAGGCGTCCTGGGTCATCACGCCGCCGCCGCCCGGCCCCCAGGCCCAGGTGGTGTACGGCGACTCAGCCCAGACCGGGCCGCTGGCCAGCCCCAGGATCGCGGCGACCAGCAGCAGGCGGGCCAGGCGCTTCAGGCCCAGACCAGACCTGGCGCAGCGGTCCAAGAATTGCCGGAGAGGACGGACCCAGAGAGTGTGCATAGCCGTGCTTCCTGCGCGCCGCGGGCGGCGGTTACTTCAGGCCGGAGTGCGACATCGTGCTCATGACCTGGCTCTGCAGCAGAATGAAAATGATCAGGTTCGGCAGGAACATGATCAGGGACGCCGCCGCCGCGAGGCCCTGCCCGGCCACCACGTTGGCGCCGGCCGTCGTGGCGGTCAGGGTGGTCAGATAGAAGGCGAAGGTCTTCAGGCTCTCGGTGTTGATGTACAGGGTCGAAATGTCGGCCGCGTTCCAGGTGGCCTGGAAGGTCAAGATGGCGATGGTGGCGACGGCCGGGACGATCATGGGCAGGATGACCTGCCAGTAGATCAACAGGTCCGAGGCGCCGTCGATCTGGGCGGCCTCCACCACCTCGTTGGGGACGCCGTCGATGAACTGCTTGATCAGGAACAAGCCCACCGGCATGGCCAGGCCGGGCAGGATGTGCACGGCGAACGTGTCCAGCAGGCCGAGCTTCTGGATGACCAGGAAGCGCGGGATCGTGACCGCGATCGGCACGAACATCAGCGCCACGGTGTTGATGGCGAAGAGCGTCTGCTTGAGCTTGAAGCGCTTCTTGGAGAGGGCGTAGGCCGCCGTCGACGAGACCAGGATCGAGGCCGCCACCGTCACCAGCGTGACCACCACGCTGTTGAACAGGTAGCGGCTGACCGGCACGCCGGACGTCGACATTTTGTTGAACAGGTCGGTGAAGTTCTTCAAGGTCGGGTTGACCACGAAGAAGCGCGGCGGATAAGCGAACAGCTCATCCGGCGGCTTGAAGGCGTGCGAGAAGATGAAGATGATCGGCAGCAGCATGAAGACGACCAGCGGCAGCAGCACCACGTAGAACTTGAGCTGGCTGGGGTGAAAACCCTGCGGGTTGATCCCGCTGTCCCGCAGGCCGCCCGACCAAAAAGAGCGCTTGCGCTGCATACGGCACCTCTCATGCCCGGTCCATCTGAACGCGATGAACGGGGCGGCATTGCCTGGAGCTAAACCGACGCTAACCGGCCATCTCTCTCATAAGGACGGGTGCTAGTCTTCGCTGGCGAAGAGCCGGTTCGCCACGCGCGAGAAAAACAGCACCATCAGGAGCAGCGCCACCGACACCGCGGCGGCGTAGCCCATTTCGTAGCGCAGGAAGCCGAAGTCCTCGATGTGGTTGACGATCAACTGGCCGGCGTACTGCGGCGTCGGGTTGCCGCCGGACAGCGTCACGCCGATGGCGCCGGCCTGGAACGTGGCCACAATCGCCATGACGGCGCCAAACAGCATCTGCGGCTTCATCGACGGGATGGTGATGTGGACGATCTCCTGGAAGCGGTTGCTGATCCCGTCCAGGCTGCCGGCCTCGTACATCTCCGGGTTGATCTCCAGGATGCCGGCCAGCATGGCCAGGAAGCCCACGCCCATGCTGCTCCACAAGGTCACCAGGATCATGATCGGCATCAGGTACTGCGGCGACTGGAGCCACTGGACCGGCTCCTGGATGACGTTCAGGCCCAGCAGAAAACTGTTCAGGTAGCCGTTCTGGTCGCCGCTGAAGATCGTGCGCCACACCACCGTCATCGCCACGCCCGTGGTCATGGACGGCGAATACAGGATGAGCGCCAGCACCGTCCGCGGGAGCTTGGGCAGCTGCGCCAGCATCCAGGCCAGCAGGAAAGACAGTCCATAGCCGCCCGGACCGACGATCACCGCGAACTGGATGGTGTTGGGCAGGACGTAGCGCATGAAAATCTCGTCCTGCGTCAACAAGACGATGTAGTTGCGCAGGCCCGTGAACTGCGGCGGCTGGATCGTGTCGAAGAAGGTGAACGACAACAGGCCGGCCGCGGCCACCGGCACCACGATGAAGACGATGAACGCCAGCGCGTACAGCGACAGGAAGGCGTAGGCGCTGCCCTCCTTGTTCAGCCAGTTCCGCACGGCGCCGGCCGGCGGCTGGCCCGTCGAGGCGCGCGGCGGCAGGAGCAGGTTCTGTTCGCCGGTTTTAGTCGCCATCGGACTCCATCCATTGCGTGACGGTTTCGATCGTCGGGATCTTGAACTCCTTGACCTTGACGCCGTCCTGCAGATACCCGAACTCCTCCATCTTGCGCGTGATCTCGCGGTTGATGAGGATGACCGAGTTGTCGATCGCCACCCGCGGGTTCACGCCGTCGAACACGATCTTGTTCCAGGCGTTGCTCAGCTCGCGCTCCAGCATGTAGCTGCCCGGCAGCTTGATCGGCTCCTGCAGCCATTCCCACTGCTCCAGGATGACGGCCTTATCCGCCTCCGGGATCGGGAGATAAGTGAACGCCTCGACGTTGGCCGACGACCACAGGTACTCCAGACCGTAGTTGAGGATCAACTGCTGCTCAAAATCCACCTGGGTCTCGGTGGACATCCACCACTTCATGAACTCCCAGGCCTCGGCCGGCCGCGCGGTGGTCTGGAACATGATGCAGGCCTGGGCCGAGCCGGTGGCGTAGCGCAGCTCGGTGCCATCGGCCAAGACCGTGGCCGGATAGGGCGCCAGCGCCCACAGGCCGTCGATCTCGGGCGCGGCCGTCAGCAGCTTGATGTAATCGGTGACGTTCGAGACCCCGATGGGCAGGCTGCCGTAGCGGAAACTGTCATAGAAGCTGGCCGTGGTCAGCGGCATGCCGTAGAGCGTAAAGCTCTCGGCCATGAACTTGATGCCGCGGATGGCCTCGTCGCTGCCCAGGCCGGTGGAGAAGCCATCGGCGCTGTAGAGCTGCGCGTCCTGGTTGAAAATGTAGGGCGCCGTGGCCAGCGTGCCCTTGACCCCGGCGCCGCTGGACAGGGGCGTGTTGAAGTTCATGCCGAAGCGCTGCAATTCCGGCAGGATCTCAACCACCTCGGTCCAGGTGTCCGGCACCGGCAGGCCCAGGGACTCCAGGATGTCCCGGCGGTAGAAGGTCACCCAGAAGTCCTGAGTCTCCGGGATGGCGTAAACGGCGTCATTGATGATGTAGCTCAGCAGTGAGCCGGGCGAGTAGCGCCGGATGTAACTGTCGAAATCATCGAAGGTGCGCAGGTCCATCAGCGCATTGCGGATCGCCAGCTCGTACGGGACGTTGGTGCTGATGCCCAGGCCGACATCCGGCTGGATGCCGGCGGCGTTGGCCAGGATCAGCTTGGACTCTTCGGGCATGATCGAGAACTTGACCTTGATGCCGGTGTCCCGGGTGAAGGTCTCGTCCGTCATCTGCTGCAGCAGGTCGACGTACTGGCGCGGCCGGTTGACCCAGACGTCCAGCTCATCCGCGGCGGCCCCGACCGTCTGGTAGGGGTCGGGCTGGAAGGACCGGAAGAAGCGCTTGGCGCCCTCAACCAATGCGGCCCAGAACGGCACCGCCGCCGGGTCCGGTTGGACGTCGGGCGAGTGCACGTACAGCTTATCCAGCGCCAGCGGCTGGGCCTGGAGCGAGGGCAGGACCTTGCCGAGGAGTTGGGCGGCCGAGCCCGAGCCCTCCGAGAAGCGGTTCATCCGGTTCGGGATCTTGTCCGGCTCCTGCGCCAGGAACTCGAGGTTGTCGATCGCCATCTGGTAGGTCAGGATCTCCTGCGAGCCGCCGCCGGCATTGATTTCCAGCAGGAGGTCCTTATCCCGGCGCAAGTCGGCGGCGATGGCCAACAGGCGTTCCTGAATGTCCGGGATGTACTCGGTGATTTCCCATTCCTTGAAAGGATCGACCTGGTTCCCGGTGAGTTTCTTGATTTCGAGCGACAGGGCGTTGATGTCGAGCAGCGCTTCCTGGACGCGCTCGGCCGCCAGGCGGTAAGGGGCGTCGGTCGCTTCAATCCCGATGACGTTGACACCCTGGTGCAGGAAAACCCGGTAAGGTGTGTCGCCGCCCAGAGTCCGGTTCGTCCACTGCGCCGAATAGGCGAACGGCACCGCGTTCAGTTCCACAAAGGGCACCGCGCCGTTGACGGTGAGGCGCCGGAAGACGGTGAAATTGTCCTTGAAATTCTGCGCGGCGCGCAGCGTGAGCAGGTACAGGCCGGCGGCCGGCACGTCCACCGCGTAGTAGGCGGTCGTGCCGCTGTGCTTCCAGGTCTCCCCGCCCAGCGTGTTCAGGAGCAGGCGATAGGTGTCATAGGGCGTGACCTCCAGGCTGCGGCTGCTGACCGGCCGGATCGAGGTGTCGTCCTTGTAGGCGGGGTGTTCGGCCTCCAGCTCGATCAGCACGCCGGAGGTGTCGGCGGCGGTCTGCCCGGCCAGGTAATCCGCATAAGCGGGATAGGGCGTGAACGCTTTGAGATACAGGCTGCCCAGGTACAGCGCTTCGCGCGTCAGCGTGAACTCGAACGTATGCGGCCCGGCGGCCAGGTCCAGCGTCACGGGATAGTCCCAGCTGTAGTTGGCGTCGCGCAGCGTCGCGCGGCTCCAGCGCACGAGCCGGTCCTGGCGGACCAAAGCCTCGTTGCCGTAGCGGTCCAGCGGGAACTGGTCGGTGCGGTTTTTGAAGAAGATCGGGAAGACGATGCGGCGGGTGTCGGGGACCGGGAAGGCCCCGTCCACCTGCAACTGGCCTTCAGGGGCGTTGATATAGGCGGCCGCCGCGGTGGCGGCCATATCGAACAGGAGCAGATACGGGCCGGCGGTCTCCACCTGCACCGTGAAGCTCAGGCGGTCCCCGGCTTCCAGCCGAATGCTGGGCCGGGCGTACTGGCCGGCGATGTCATCGTCCGCCAGGGGCCGCCCCCACGTGTCGGCGCTGATCTCGTGGGGGCCGTGGTGCTGGACCAGTGGCGCCAGCGCGGCCGGAGCCGGTGGGCGGGCGGCCCGGACGGACAGCGGCAGCCCGTTCAGCAGGATCAGGATCGCCCCCAGCCAGCGCAGGCACGTTATCGGCTTCATCGGCCGCCCTCCCAGGTCATGGCACACGCCAGAGAGAGAAGGAGGGCGCCGTGTTTCCACAGCGCCCTCCTTGATCACAGACTATTTGTTGGCCGCCGCGCGGGCGTCGTCCAGCAGGTTGTTCGCGAACTCCTCCAGCTTGGCGGAGTAGTCCTCGTACTTGAAGCGGCCGTCGTTGGCGAAGTTGAACATGTACCACATATTGACGTCCTTGTCCTCGCCGACGTCAATCCCGGGCTTGCCTTCCCAGCGCGCGTTGATATAGCCGGGGATGATCTTGGCCAGCGACTCGATCAGGCTGTTGTCTAGGTTGTCCAGCGCGGCCAGAACGCCGGGCTTGTCGACAAACTGCTTGTACAGCTCGATCGAGGCCTCATCCACCGACACGGGCATCTTCGGCGCGGTGCCGGCCGCTTCGGCCAGCTCCGCTTCCTTGGCATACGCCTCGGTCGAGAAGGTCATCCACTTGGCGAAATCATAGGCCGCGGCCACGTCCGGCGCCGTCTGGGAGACGACGATGACGTCGGCCACCAGCGCCTGGTTGCCGCCGGGGATGCCGATGAAGTCCCAGTCGAAGGTCGCCTTGCTGACGTAGTCCGGCACCGCCCAAGACGCGTCCCAGCGCAGCGCCGTTTCCTGGTTCAGGAACATCTCCCACGGCCCGGCCGACTTGAAGTTGGTCTTCTGCTCGTCCGAGAGGCCCTGCCAGGTGTAGGGCTTGACCTCGCCGGCCTTGGCCAGGCCTTCCTTGAAGGCCGCGGAGTTGTAGTTCATGTGCTCGCCGTCGAAGCTGAACCACATCAGGCTGCTGTCGACGGTGCTCGGGTACCAGCCCATCACAAACTCTTGCTCGTCCAGGCCGAGGACGCCCTTGGAGACGTCGGTCAGCGCGGCGATGCCTTCATTCCACTCGTCGATCGTGAAGCCGTACTCGGGCGCATCCAGATTGGCGGCCTCATACAGCTCGCGGTTGACGAAGTAGCCCATGATGAACTGGGCGGCCGGCAGGCCCAGGACCTTGCCGTTGTAGGTGAAAGCGTCCTTGAGGACCTGCGGGACGTTGGCCCAGTCCGCGTCGTCCTGCACCTGGCCGCTCAGGTCGGCCAGCCAGCCGTTCTGGGCGTACAGCGGCACGTTGTTGGCCATAAAGACATCCGGCAGCTCACCCTTGGCGGCGTACGCCGTCAGGATGGCGTCCCAGCCGCCCTCGCCGGACATGTCGACGAACTCAATCGTCACGTTCGGGTGAGCGTCGGTGTAGGCCTTCACCATCTGGCGCTGGATGTTGTTCTCTTCCTCGGTGCCGAGGTTCCAGTTGGCGTAGCGCAGGGTGATCGGCTCGGGGGCGGCGGTCGGCGGCACAGCGGTCGGCGGCACGGCGGTGGCCGGCACGTCCGTCGCCGGCGCGGCGGTCGCCGGCGCCTGGGTGGCGGCGGGTTCGGCGGTCGGTGTGGCTTGCGGCGCGCACGCCACCAGGCTCACCAGCAGCGCGGCGGCCATCACAAAATTCGTCAGCCTAGCGTAGGGTTTCATCTTCATCTCCAAATGGATCGAGTGGGCTTTGACACAAACGGGCAGTGTGGGCCTAGAACAATAGGCACCTCCTTTCAAGGACGCGTCGGCGATCCCAGAATGATTTCAACTGAGTGGCGCTGCCCGTCGTTGAAGACCGGCAGCAAACGGCCCGCCAGGGGGCGGCCGTCAACGCTCACAGACTTAACGCCCGCGCTGACATGGTCTGGATTTGTCACTGTGATGTGATACACGGCATTGCGGTATCGCCGGGTCACCGTGAAGCCGGGCCAGTCGGCCGGGATGGCCGGATCCACCCACAGGCCGTCGGCCTGCGGCCGGATGCCCAGGATCCAGTGGGTGGCCATGCGGTGCAGCCACTGCGACGAGCCGGTGTACCAGGTCCAGCCCCCGCGCCCATAGTATTCCGACAGCGGGCCGTCGATGTTGCCGGGCGTCACATACGGTTCGGCCTTGTAGACGTCGATGTCGTGGCTGCGGTTGGGCGGACAGATCCGGCGGTAGGCCTCGTAAGCGCGTTCCGGCTGGCCGGCCAGCGCGTACGCCCACACGGCCCAGGTGGCGGCATGCGTGTACACGCCGCCGTTCTCGCGCAGACCGGGCGCGTACCGGGTGACGTAGCCGATGTCGGTGCGCGGCTTGGTGAAGGCCGGGTAATTCAGCAGCGTCCCGTAATCCTTCAGCAGATGCGTGGTCACCGCCTGCATGGCCGTCTGCGCGCGCTCCGGGCTGGCCGCGCCGCTGATCACGGCCCAGGTGTTGGGCATCAAGAAGATCCGGCCCTCGTCGTTGGCCTGGGAGCCCAGGATCAAGCCGGCGTCGGTGGTGGCCATCTGATACCACTCGCCGTCCCAGCCGTGCCGGTTGAGAGCCTCGCGCAGGCTCGCGCGCACGACCTCACAGCGCCGGGCGAAGGTTTCGTCGCCGCGCTGGCGGGCCAGCGGCGCGAAGTTCCCGAGGATCAGGTACAGGAACTCGGCCACCCAGAAGCTCTCGCCGCGCAGCTGGTTCCCGACGGCGCTCAGCCCGTCGTTCCAATCGTGGTCGCCCATGAGCGGGATGCCGCGCGGCGAGAAGCGCGCGAAGGAGCGCTCAATGGCGCGCTGGCAGTGCTCATACAGCGGCGCGGCCGGGCCGTTCAGGTAAGGCACCGGCTCATCCAGGATGGCGAAGTCGCCGGTCTCCTGCAGATAGGCGTCCAGGATGAAGGGCAGCCAGAGCAGATCGTCCGAGCAATTGGTGCGCGGGCCGCCGCCGCGGATGGAGAACCACCAGTGGTAGACATCGCCCTCGACAAACTGCTGGGCCGCGTGCAGCAGCAGCTGCTTCCGGGCGTACTCCGGCTCGCTCACCAGGAAGATCTGGCTGTCCTGCAGCTGGTCGCGGAAGCCGTAACCGGCCGAGACCTGGTAGAAGGCGGATTTGCCCCACAGCCGGCACGAGATCGACTGGTACTTCAGCCAGTAGTTGGTCATGAAGTTCAGGGCTTCGTCCGGCGTCTCCACTTTTTCCGTGTCGACGAAGCGTGACCAGAAAGCCTTGACGGCCTGCAGCGCCGACGCGCTCTGCGCCACCGACGTGTAGCGGCCGATCAGCGCCGCGGCGTCCTCGCGGCCGTCTTCGGCGGCGCCCAGCGTGAACACCACCGTCTTGGACTCGCCCGGCGCCAGGTCCACCGCCACCTGCAAGGCCGCGATGGCGTCGGTGAAACGCCCGGTCCGGCCAGCCAGGCGGGGTTCGGCCATCGCCCGGGGCTTGTCGTCGTTGCAGTACAGGCCCAGGAAGGTCTCTTTGTCGCAGTCGAAGGACTTGAGCGGCTCGCTGACCGCCATGAAGGCCGTGTACGGCCAGTCGATGTTGTTGTGGCGGCCCTTGTCATCCGGGAAGCCCCACAGGCACTTGCGCGCGAAGACGGCGCGGCCGGCCGCGTCGGCCGAGGTCTCAATGAAGAGCTTGTGGAATTCGCGGTGCTCGTCCGGGGCAAAGCCCAGCAGCCACTCGGCGTAGGAAGTGATGTCGAGCGAGCGCGCCTCCCCGCTCGCGTTGGCCAGCGTCAGCTGGAAGACCTCCACCGGGTCCTGGGCGGTGACGAACACGGTCAACGTGCTCTCGATCCCGGCGACCCGCTGCGTGAAAGTCGAGTAACCCAGGCCATGCACGACCCGGTAAGCTTCATACGGGTGCATGACGGGTTTATAGGCCGCGGACCAGTACTCGTTGCGGTGCAGGTCGCGGATGTAGAAATACTTGCCCCAGTTGTCCTTGATCAGGTCCTGAAACGAGCGCGTCAGGCGGTTCTGCCCGGCGTTGCCGCGCCAGCTGTACCCCGAGCCGGTCTGGGACACCATCAGGCCGTAATCGCCGTTGCTGATGACGTTGCCCCACGGCCGGGGCGTCAACGGCGTCTTGACGACGTACTCGCGGCCGTCTTCCGTGAAACCCCCATAGGCGTTCTCGAATTTTAGTGACACGCTGGCCTCAAAGTTGGGTGGCTTTCTGCGCGGCCGCCGCCGGCAGCGACTGCGCCAACGAAACAAGCCGACAACCGCGGCTAAACAGCCGTCTGATCTCGGCACAATGCGAAAAACAAGCTAAATGAAACGTTTCATAGAAACTAGCATATTTCGCGGGCGCTTGTCAAGAGACATTAACCAAAACGGGCTAGGCGGCGGTCTGGGGCATCTGGTGAAGGCGGGCGCGCAGGCCGCGCGGCCTCAAGCGAGGCAACCGCCTGGGTGCGGCTCAGCCCCAGCCCGCCGGCCAGAAAGTCCGCTTGAGCCGCCGCCGGGCCGTGTGGCACAATGGCCGCGGCTCATAGCGGCGCCGCCAGACACGTCGGCGCCGAACAGACACTGCCCGCCCGGCACCGGCCGCGTACTCGGCCTGCGCCCCGAGCGTGAGATAGGACACCGCATGCGTTACCAAGACCCCGCCCTGCCCATCCCCGAGCGCGTCGCCGACCTGCTGGCGCGCCTGACGCGCGAGGAGAAGATCGCCCAACTCAGGCAGACCTACGCCGTCCCCGACAACCGCGAACGCGTCCAGGAGCAGATCCGGCGCCACGGGCTCGGCTCACGCATCCTCACCAGCTCCAGCCTGGCGGGCAACCTGACCGAGCGCATGCTGGCGGTCGAAGACCTGAACGATCTGCAGCGCGTGGCCGTGGAGGAGAGCCGCCTGGGCATCCCGCTGCTGCACGGCCGCGACGTGATCCACGGCCACTGCACCGTCTTCCCCATCCCGCTGGCCCTGGCCGCCACCTTTGACCCGGAGCTGGTGGAAGCCACCTTCGCAGCGGCCGCGCGCGAGGCCGCGCGCTCCGGCGTGCATTGGAGCTTCGCGCCGATGATCGATATCGCCCGCGACCCGCGCTGGGGCCGCATCGTGGAGGGCAACGGCGAGGACCCCTACCTGGGCGCGGCGATGGCGGCGGCCGGGGTGCGCGGCTTCCAGGGCCAGGACGCGCGCACGCTGCGGCCGTATGCGCCCGACCGGCTGCTGGCCTGCGCCAAGCACTACGTGGGCTACGGCGCGGCCGAGGGCGGGCGCGATTACAACACGGCCGAGATCTCGGATAACACCCTGCGCAACATCTATCTGCCGCCGTTCCAGGCCGCCGTGGACGCCGGCGTAGGCTCGGTGATGGCGGCGTTCCAGGACCTGAACGGCGAGCCGGTCTCCGCCAGCCGCTATCTGCTCACCGACGTGCTGCGCGGCGAATTGGGCTTCGAGGGGTTTGTAGTCAGCGATTGGACATCGGTGGCGGAGCTGGTGAACCACCGCGTGGCCGCGGACCGGCGCGAGGCCGCGCGGCTGGCCTTCGCCGCCGGCGTGGACATGGACATGTGCTCCGAGAGCTACGTCGAGCACCTGGGCGGCCTGATCGACGCCGGCCTGATCACGCTGGAACGGCTGGACGAGGCCTGCCGGCGCGTGCTGACGGCCAAGTTCCAACTCGGCCTGTTCGAGCGGCCCTACACCGACCCGGCCCTGGCAGCCGAAGAGCAGTCCCCGCCTGAGCATCGCGCCCTGGCCCAGCGGGCGGCCGCGCGCGGCCTGGTGCTGCTCCAGAACAACGGCCTGCTGCCGCTGGCGCGGGACGTGCGCCGGCTGGCCGTCGTCGGGCCCCTGGCCGATCAGCGCCGTGCCTTGCTGGGCTGCTGGGTCAACGATGGCTTGGAGGCGGAGACGGCGACGCTGGTGGAGGCCCTGCGCGCCGCCCTCGCGCCGAACTGCGAGCTCCTGGCCTCCGACGGGGCGCTGACAGACCAGATGCTCATGACGGCCGAGCGCGCCGACGTGGTGGTGCTGGCCGTGGGTGAATCCGACGCCCGCACCGGCGAGACCAACCAGGTCGCCTCGCTCGACCTACCGGTCGGGCAGGACGCCCTGATCGAGGCCGTGCACGCGCTGGGCAAGCCGGTGGTGCTGGTGGTCTTCGCCGGCCGGCCGGTGACTCTGACACGGGCGCTCAAACACGCGGACGCCGTGCTGTACGCCTGGCATCCGGGGAGTCTCGGCGCGGCCGCCGTGGCCGACGTGCTGTTCGGCGCAGTAGAACCCGGCGGGCGCCTGCCCGTCTCGCTGGCGCGCGGCGAGGGCCAGTTACCCGTCCACTACAACCGCAAGAGCACTGGCCGGCCCTGGACGCCGTACCGCGACCAGCCCGACGCCCCGCTCTTCCCGTTCGGCTTCGGGCTCGGCTACACGTCCTTCGACTACGCCGACATCGCCGTGGACCGCGCCGTGATCGGCGCCGGCGAGACCGTGACCGTGTCGGCCCTGGTCACCAACACCGGCTCCCGGGCGGGCGAAGCCGTGGTCCAGTGTTATCTGCAGGACTGTGTGGCGTCCACCACGCGCCCAGTGCGGGAGCTGAAGGGCTTCGCGCGCGTGGCCCTGGCGCCGGGCGAGGCGCGCCGCGTGGCGTTCCCGCTCGGGCCGGAGGCGCTGTCGTTCTACGGCCGCTCCGGCCGCCGCGTGGAGCCGGGCGACTTCAAGGTCTGGATCGGCGCGGACAGCACGGCTCAGCTGGAGGCTGGCTTCAGCGTGGCCTAGCCACCGCGCGCTCAGCCCAGGCAGTGGCAGATCGCCACCCTCTCCCCAGCGCGAAGCGCCCGCCCTCGCGGCCCAGCCCGCTCTGGCGC
>ERZ761602.106-NODE-106-length-192788-cov-37.800994_pt1 | contig 192788 bp, 131 predicted proteins | sample MGYA00512165_ERZ761602 | MGnify/ENA primary metagenome ERZ761602 (study PRJEB28899, sample SAMN02445085) | bioreactor sludge metagenome | biome: EBPR sludge; isolation source: Thorneside wastewater treatment plant | place: Australia: Brisbane, Thorneside...
TTTAAACACCATCAACTAACAGAATTTTGGTCCAAAAATCCGTTGCATCTCACTCATCCTCCGGTTTTTGAGTAGGAGGCATGAAAATGAGCAGGAGTAAGAGATAAGAGTAAGGAGTAAAGAGTAGGAGATTCTACCACCCCATCCCAACCCTCCATTCCTCCATCAACTCCGACGGAATCTCATCAAGAAACCGCGAGGGCCGCTGCAGCACCTCGCCGGTGAAGGAACCGTGCCAGAGCAGGGGATAGGTCAGATAAAGCTCGTCCCTCGCCCGGGTCACGGCGACATAGAACAAACGGCGCTCCTCCTCCAGCCCTCGCTGGTCCTCGCCGTCTTCGTCGAGGACGCGGCTGTTGGGGAACATGCCGTCGGCGAGCCAGACGCAGAAGACGACCTTCCATTCGAGTCCCTTGGCTTGGTGGACGGAGCTGAGGCAGACCGACTCCTTGTCCTGAGCGGCGGTGGCCTCGACCGCGTCCTGCCCGGCGAGGAGGCTGAGCTGGGTGAGGAACTCGCCGAGGTCGTCGAAACGCTCGGCGTAGCGTTCAAGTTGGAGAAGGTCCTGCTTGCGATACTCGTAGTTCGTGAACTTGCCTTTCATGTAGTCCTCGTAGACCCCTTCGAGGATGGAGGGCATCATCTTCGCGGGGGGCTTGGGCCGACCGCCGAAATCGACCAGTTCGTCGAGGGTGTAGGCGAACTGTTCCCAGCCGGTCTTGGCCTTGGAGCCGACTTTGAATTTCAGCAGGATCTCCGAAAACGAGGTCACGGTCTCGGCGTCCTGCGCTCCGCTCGCGAGCCATTCGCGCCAGAGCTTGTCGGCGCCTTTGTTCCCCACGCCGGGGAGCATGCGGACGAGGCGCTTGAAGGCGACTTCGTCGCGGCGGTTGAAGACGAATTTCATGAAGGCGGCCGTGTCTTTGATGTGGGCCTGCTCGAAGAAGCGCAGGCCACTCGTGATGACGAAGGGGATGCCGCGTTTCGTCAGTTCGAGCTGGATCTCCATGGCGTGGAAATGGGCGCGGTAGAGCACGGCGATCTCGTTCAGCTCGACGCCCTCGTCGCGCAGCTCGAGGATGCGCTGGGCGACGAAGGCGGCTTGGGTGACGGGATCCTGCAAGGGGGCGAGGGCGGGACGCACCTGACGGTCGGGCCTGGCCGGGGCGAGGTTTTTGCGGAACTGCTTCGTGTTCGGCGCGATGGCGGCGTTGGCGAGGCTGAGGATCTCGGGGACGGAGCGGTAGTTCGTCTCGATGACGTATTTCCGGGCGCCCTCGTAGCGGTCGGGAAACTCAAGGATGTTGCGGAAGTCGGCCCCCCGCCAGGAGTAGATGGACTGGGCGTCGTCGCCGACGACCATGACGTTGTTCTGCGGCGCGGCGAGGAGGTCGATGAACTCGGCTTGGAGGAGGTTGGTGTCCTGGTATTCGTCGACGAGGATCCACTCGAACTGCCGCTGGTAGAGCTCCAGCAGCTCCTTCCGCTCGCGGAGGAGGCGGAGGGGCTTTTCGAGAAGGTCGTCGAAGTCCATCGAGTTCGTCTCGCGCTTCTTCCGCTCGTAGCGCTCCTGAAGGGACTCGATCTGCGGGACGAGGTGGTGGAAGTAGGGGTAGCGGTGGTGGACGATGTCCTCGATCGCCTCGCCCGTGTTCACCGCGAGGCTGAAGAGGTCGCCGAGGACTTCGGGCTTGGGGAAGCGCACCGCCTTCGTGTCGATGCCGCTCTCCTCGACGGTGCCGGCGAGGAGCTCCTTCTGGTCCTCGCGGTCCATGATGGTGAAGCCCGGCTCCCAGCCGATCTCGCGGGCGTGGCGGCGGAGGATGCGGTTGCCGATGGAGTGGAAGGTGCCGCCCCAGAGGTCGCGCGTGTCGAGGGGGACGAGTTCGCCGACGCGCTCCAGCATCTCGCGGGCGGCCTTGTTCGTAAAGGTGAGGAGGAGGATGTTCGACGGTCGGATGCCGTTGTCGAGGAGGTAGGCGACGCGGTAGGTGAGGGTGCGCGTCTTGCCGCTGCCAGCCCCGGCGATGACGAGGGAGGGGCCGGGCGGGGCGGTCACGGCGGCGAACTGGCTTTCGTTCAGTTCGGCGGCGTAGTCGATCCCCGATTTCGCGTGGACGGGGGTGCGGGTGACGGTGTACTCACGGGGCATCTTCCGATGACCTTAGGCCCGATCTGAGCCGATGCGCAATCGGCGAAATCCGAAATCCGAAGCTCGAAATCCGAAGTCCCGGCTTAGATGAAGTTGGAATTTTGACCACGGATCACACGAAACCACACGGATGGAGATCAAGAAAATTCGTGTCCATTGGTGGCCATCCGTGGTCCCAAACCTCAATTTAACGAAGCAGGCTTACCGGCTTCGGATTTCGGATTTCCGGCTTCGGGTTTCACCCCCCTCACATCTTCCGCGCGGCGGCTTCGGCGAGCTGGCTACGCTCGCCGCGCTCCAAGGTGACGTGCGAACTGCACGCCTCGTCGCGGAGACGCTCGCGAGTGTAGACAAGGCCATTGCTAAGTCGATCCACATAAGGGTTGTCGATCTGGGCGGGGTCGCCCACGAGGACGAGCTTCGACCCCCGCGCCATGCGCGTGACGATGGTCTTGGCCTCCAGCGGGGTGAGCTGCTGGGCCTCGTCGAGAATGAAGAAGCGGTTCGGGATGGAACGGCCGCGGATGTAGCAGAGGGCCTCGATTTCGATGAGTCCGGATTCGAGGAAGGGGTCGTAGCTGCGCTTGCCGCCACCGGGCGGGGGGAACTCGGGACCGCCTTTGCGAGTCTGCTTGCGCTTCGCCGCGCCCTGTTCGGGGGTGAGGAGGAATTCGAGGGCGTCGTAGACCGGTTTCAGCCAGGGATCGAGCTTCTCCTCCAGCGAGCCGGGGAGGAAGCCGAGGGTGTCGCCGAGGGGGATGACGGGGCGGCTCACGGTGACGCCGTTGTATTCGCCGTTGAAGGTCGCGTGCAGGGCGGCGGCCACGGCGAGGAGGGTCTTGCCCGTGCCGGCCGAGCCGTAGCAGGTCACGAGGGAGATCGCGGGATCGAGGAGGGCGTCGAGGAAGCATTGCTGGCCGAGGTTCAGGGGGCGGAGCGGCGCACCGCGCTGGATGCGGATCTGCTCGGGCAGGTTCAGCTTGTGGAAGTTCCCGTCCACGCCGATGCGGGCGGGCATGGTGCGCTTCTCCCCGGCTTTGAGAAGGACGTATTCGTTCGGGCCGGAGCGGCGGACGTGCGGGGGCAGGTCGAGCCCACCGGTGCTGGCGAAGCGCTGCAAGTCGTTCGGCTTGACCTCCACGACCATGGGCGAGGCCGCGCCGACGCGGGCGCTGTCTACTTTGTCGTTTTGGTAGTCCTCGCAGGGGATGCCGATGGCGTGGGCCTTGAGCTGGAGGTTGAGATCCTTCGTGACGAGAACGGTCGGGGCGCTGTTTTTCTCCGCGATGAGCCGGGTGCAGATGAGGATGCGGTTGTCGTTCGTCTCCTGCCCGCGGAAGACCTCGATCAACTCCTCGACTGCGGCGCTGCGGTGGCCCTCCGTTGGCTGGGCCGGGACGAGTCGGACGGAACCGCCCCCGCGATTGGGAATGCCGAGGGTGGCGTTCTCGGGATGCTTCGAGAAGAGGGCGGCGAGCTTGCGGTGGGCGTTGCGGGCGTTCGCGCCGCGCTCGGATTGCTCGTTCTTGAACTTGTCGAGTTCGCAGAGCACTTCGAGGGGGATGCAGACGTGATTGTCGCCGAAGCGGTCGAGGCAGTCCGGATCATGCAGGAGCACGTTCGTGTCGAGGACGAAGTTCTTTCCGAGGGTCGAGGGGGCTTTCAGGCCGTTGCCGTAGACGGGGCGTCGTTTCGCTTTCTCTCGACCGGAGCGCCCGTTCTGGATCGCGAACATCTCGGATTGGCGGATTCCGTTCGGAAGGGGGCCAACTCCCACCTCGGATGGTAGATCGGTCATAAGCTCGTGGAAGTGAAACCTTTCAGGTCGATGCGCGACGGATAAGCCAGATTCTGGCCAGATTCGTTCGGAATGTCAAAGTTTTAAGGGAAACAAAATATTTACCTTGGGAGGAGTAGCGCCCGTCTGAGGTTTCTCGACGACCAAGGGGCGGCGCGTCAAACGGCGCGAAGCGTGGCAGGGACGGCTGGCCAGCCGCCCGCCGGAAAGATGGTCGCAAGCCCCAAGAGGCGGAGGAGCGAGCCGCGCGTCCCTGCCAAAGCTCCTCGGATGTTTAAGGAGTCGAGCCTTAACCGAGCGCTATTCCTCCCAGCGACTCCCGGAAGCTCTCGAACTCCGCCTCGTCCATTTCGACGAGGTGCTTTGCCTCGGGAAAACGGCCCTCGTTCACGTCGGCGACATACTCGCGGAAGGCGGCGACGCGCTCCTCCTGGAGGCGGCGGTATTCGGCGAGGAAGTTTCGGTAGGCTTTGGCGTGACGGGGGAGGCGCTCGTCGTATTCGCCGAGGAGGTCGTCGGAGAAAAGGAACTGCGTGTCGCAGCCGGTGCCCGAACCGAGGGACATGAGGAGGAGGCTGGTGTTCGCCGAGAGGAAGCGGGCGAGGCGGTGCGGCACCACTTCCAGTTCGGCAGCGTAGGCCCCGGCGTTCTCCAGCTCCTTCATCCTCCCGTAGAGGATGCGGGCCTCGGCGGCGGTCTTCCCGATGGCGCGGTAGCCGGTCCAAGTGACGTGGCGAGGAACGAGTCCGAGATGCCCGACCACAGGGATGCCTTCCCGCGCCATTCCCTCGATGATCCAAGGGCTGGCCGAGCAATAGACCGAGCTGGCTCCCAGTTCGAGGGCGCGGAAGCCGATGCGGATCGCCTCCTCGCACGAGGCGAGGCCATGCGGGGTCGAGCCGGAAAGGAAGCTCTCCGGCGCGGCGGCGGCAAGGAGGGGCAGGCGTGCTTGAGCTTCGGGAGAGTCGAAGGGGCAGCTCATCAGATCCACCCCGGCGGCCTCGGCGGCGGCGGCTTCCTCCGGAGACTTCACATGGATGTGGGTGAGGGCGCGCCGACCTTTGAGCTGTCGCAGTTCGTGGACGGTGTATTTCTTACGGGGGCGGAGCATGGAAGGGAAGTAAAAGGGGAAAGGGGAAAAGTAAAAGGTAAAGAGCGAAGCAGGATGGTGTCTGGCGAGAGGCGGGGGAGGGGAGGGGGCTGAGTCCAAGGTCGATGCGCCGTCACTGCTCCTCCACAGCCGGTTCGGTGGCCTCTTCTTGGCTTGGTTCCTGGGAGTCACCCTCTCCCTCCGTCTGCTGGCGGAGGGCCCGCAGACGGCGGCGCAGATCGTCCTCGTCCTCGCCGCTGTTGCCGCCAATCAAGCCGGGTTCCTCCACCACGGGGGCGCGGTTGAAGCTGTAGACGCTCTCCCCGTTCGGGCCATACTGGTGGTAGCCGCGGTAACGGATGCTGCCCACCACCGGGGAGGTCTGCTTCCGCTCCTGAGCGTCCACCTCTTCGTGGAAGGTCCGGTCTTCAGGGGGGATGGGATTGTTCCCTCCGGGGCCGGGTCCAGGACCTGGGCCGGGACCTGGTCCTGGACCGGGATTCACGATCACCGGCTCGCCAGACACGATGGTGTCGTAGTAGAAGGCGTAGTTCCCGAGCGCCGTCGGTGTCTCCCCGTCGCCGAGGCCGGGACCGCGCTCGCCGGGAGTACCGATTTCGTTCCCGTCCTCGTCCTCGATCCGGTTGGTGTACTCGTCCAGCCGCTGGTCCCACTGGGGATCGTCGACTCCCCCGTCGTAGGCCTCGCCGTTGATCAAGGCCCCGGCCTCGACTTGGTTGTTCCCACGGCGCGGCAGGTAGAACCTCACTTGCGTGCCGCTGAACTCGCTGCCGACATCCGCGATCAGGCTGCCACCGGCGGGGTTGCCAGGATCGTTCCAGCTCGCCCCGATGAAGGTCGCGCCGCTGACCAAGGTCGCGGGCGACCCGACGTAGACGTGCCCCACCAAGGCCCCCGCTATCGTGAAATCGGTCCCGGCGGTGACCTCGATGTCCCCGGCCCTCGTCCCCGTTCCGTTCGAGAGGTCGTCCCCGTGCCCGATCTTCGCGTATCCGCCGGGGTTGGCGCTCGTGGCGACCAGTTCGATGCTGCCGTCGACGGCCACCGAGATGAGGCCGGACATGGCCCCGTCGGTGGAGTAGCCGCCGTGCCCGACTTGGACGCCGCCGCCAGCGCCGGCCACGGCTCGCATGTCCCCGTCCACCGTCACCTCGATCCCGCCGCCGATGTTTGTGACGGTCGCGTGGGGGCCGCCATGCCCGATCTGGGCGTTGGCGAGCGGCCCGTCCCCGCCGAGCAGGTCGAGATCCCCGCCGGAGACCACCGTGATCTCCCCGGCGAGGTTCGGCACCGTCGCCAGGGAGGCGCGGTGGCCGATCTGCGCGTAGGCGTTGAAGACGGGACCGCCCTTCAGCGAGACGCCGCCCTCCTTGGCCTTGACCGTGATGTCGCCAGTCGGCGAAACTCCGGCAGTGGGGGTGGAACCGATCTGAGCGTGGTGTCCTGCGGTGCTGGTGATCACCTCCACGGCGTGACCGAGGGCCGTCGTGTCCCCGCGGGCTGAGCCCAAGGAGACATGGGCAGTCTGCGAGCCGCCGCCGATGACGACCTTGCCGCCGTTGTTGCCCCACGAAGTCTCATCGGCGAGCACGTCGGCAAGCTCCAGCCTGAGGTCAGTGATGACCGGGGCCGTTCCAGCGACCGGATATTGCTCCACCAAGCCGGTGATCCCGTCCCAGCCCGCGACGGCGTTGATCGCTCCGTCTCCCGAGTTGCGGATGGTGGTGGACATGCGGATGTCGCCGCCGGCGAAGAGGTCGATGCTGCCCGCCGACGAGACGAGGGCGGCGGTGCCGTTGAGGAGCAGATCCCCGTTCAGGATGCCGATGTCGATGGAGCCGTTCGGGGCCATCCGGTGGATCATGTCGGTCAGTCCGTAGGAGGCGGCGGCGTTGTCCAGGGTCTCCGTGATCAGGGCGAAGCCGGTGCTGCCGGCCGTCGCGCCCGTCCCGCTGTGCCCGAGGATGGCACGGCCTGTCCGGTCCACCAGCTTGGTCTCGCCAACCGTGCGGATCCAGACATCGCCCGACAGAGTTCCCGCGAATCCCCGCGCGCCGTGCCCGATGACCGCGTCGGAGCTGGTCGCCGAGGTGCCGCCCAGCAGGCTGATGTCTCCGGCGCTATGGACGCGGATGTTGCCGCTGTGGTTGGCGGCAGTCCCCAGTCCGAGATTGCCGATCTGGGAGAAGGTGTAGATGGCCGAACCCGCCTCCATCGAAAGGCCGCCCACGCCGGTCCGCACATCCACATCGCCCTGCGTCGCGCCGAGGGTGACGCGACCGCCGCCCGTCTGGCCACCGCCGTTGCCGATCAGAGTGCTCGCACCGGCACCGCTGCCGGAGCGCATCAGGATGGAGCCGGCCTCCACATGGACGTTCCCGATCTTGTCGCCGTCGGTGCCGTTGCCCCCGAGTCCGACCATGGCGAAGCCGTTGGAGCCGACTCCTCCGAAGAGGGCAAGCGGCCCTGCGGCGATCACGGTGGTGTCGCCGCGATGGACGTTCGAGGCCACTCCGCCGGAGATGAGGCCGCCGGCACCGATCTTGGCGAAGGCCTGTGCGCCCGACAGGGTTGCATCGACGACGACACCCCCTGTGGTGGCGATCACGGTGGTGTCGCCAGTGAGCAATCCGCCTTCCTGCTGCGACGTGTCTCCCGCGATGCCGCTGCCGATCCCGAGGAGGCTGAAGGCCCCGGCCCCGGCTCCCGTGGCCACCTTCACGGAATCGCCCGCCACCACGACCTCGCCGGACTTGGCCCCGTTGACGCCGAGGCCGCCGCTGCCGATGTGGGTGAAGGCGTCCTGCGCGCTGCCGGACTGCATCTCGACCGCGCCGCCGCCGGTCACCATTCCCGAGACGGGGTCGTAGTTGACGTAGACCGATCCGGCGATGGCTCCGTCGGTGTTGTAGCCGCCGTTCCCGATCTTGGCGAAGTTGCGGGTGCCCGCGTCCGCGCCCCGCAGCAGGATGCCCGCCTGCGAGGAGACCGAGAGGCGGTCGGCGAGGACTCCGTGGCTGGCGGCGTTGTTGCGTCCGCCGTGGCCGATCATGGCGTAGGTGTCGGTGCTGGTTCCGGCCTTCACATCGAGACGCCCTTGGGAATGCACGTCGATGCTGCCCGAGGTGGCTCCGCCCGCCTCGCTGCCGCCGTGGCCGATGGTGGCGGCGGCCCTCAGACCGGTGCCGCCTTGCAGGGTGAAGTTGGAGGCGGCGGCGCCTGCCGCGTGACGCACCGAGATCGCGCCGGCGTTCGTGCCGCGATGCCCGTTGCCGCCGTGGCCGATCTGGACGTAGGAATCCTCCCCGCTGCCGCCGGTCATGTTCAGGCTGCCGTGCAGGGTCAGGTCGATGGCTCCGTTGGTCGCGTAGGCGCTGTTGTCGCCGCCGTGGCCGATCAACGAATAGCTGTCGGTCCCGGAGCCGCCGCTCATGCTCAGGTTCCCCAGGATGGTGGCGGTGATCGCTCCGGTGATCGTGCCCGCCGTGCCGAGACGGTTGCCGCCTTCGCCCCCATGACCGATCTGGGTGTAGGCGTCGATGAGACCGCCGCTGCTCATGGTGAGGTGGTGGACCCGGCCGATGGTGATGTCGCCGGACTTGCTTCCGAAATCGGCGTTGCCATCGCTCCTCGCCCCTCCGTGGCCGATCTGGGCGTGTCCGTTCTGCGCGGTGGAGGTCAGGGTCAGGTTGCCGCTCCCGGCGGTGAAGGCGGAGTCGGTGTTGATGGCGATGTTCGAATCGTTCACCACGAGGGCCATGGTGTTGAACCCGCCGTGGCCGATCTGGGCGGCGTTCTCGGCCGCGGTGCCGGATTTCACGTCGATGTTGCCGACGACGTCGATCTGGATGTGGGAATCCTGCACGGTGCCGGACATCGAGACGCCGCCGTGTCCGATCTGGGCGAAGGTGTTGGCTCCGGTGCTGGCATTGCCGGTCTTGTTGATCCCGACGAACAGGTTCCCGCCCACCTTCATCTGGATCTCGGTGTTGAAGGTGGAGCTGCCGACATTGAAGCCGCCGTGGCCGATCTGGGCGATGGCGTTGGTTCCGTCGGTGCCGAAGCCCTCCACGGTCACGTCGCCGGATGCGACGATCTCGATCACGTCGCCGGCGGCACCCCGGATCGCCCCGCCGTATTGGAAGCCGCCGTGGCCGATCATGGCATGGGCACCGGCGTTGCCGCTCTTCACCGTCACCGCGCCCACGTCGAACAGGCGGATCGAGCCGGTGGCGTTCCCCATGTTGCCGGCGGCGGTGCCGCTGTCGCCGCCGTGGCCGATCTGGGTGTAGCCGAACTGGTTCTTCGCCTCCAGCGAGACGAGGTTGGCGCGACCGATGACGATGTCGCCGCTCTTGTTCCCGCTGCGGTTGCGGCCGCCGTGCCCGATCTGGGCGGAGGCCCCCTGCACGCTGCCGCCTCCGTCGAGCAGGATGTCCCCGCCTCCGGCGGCGGCTCCCGCGACGGGATCGTAGTTCAGGTAGATGCTGCCGCTCAAGGTCCCGCTGCCGTCGTAGCCGCCATTGCCGATCTGGGCGTAGGCGCCGTAGTCGGTGGCGCCCGAGGTGGTGCCCGCCTTCAGCGAAATGCCTTGGGCCGCGATCACCACGGTGCGGTCCGTCGCGAGACCGTGGTTGGCCACGCTGCTCCTGCCGCCGTGACCGATCTGGGCGTAGGCGTTCAAGTCCGCGACGACCCCCGCCGGGGATCCCCCGTTCACCTGCACCTGCCCCTGCGAGCGCACCGCGATGTTTCCGTCGGTGTTCCCCGTGGTGCCGCGTCCGCCGTGGCCAATCTGGGCGTAGGCATCCGCCGTGACCCCGCCTCGAACCGTCACCGCTCCGGCGGCGTTCGACGCGCTCCCGATGGCGATGTCGCCGCTTTTCGTCCCACCGAGGCCGTAGCCGCCATGGCCGATCTGTGTGTAGGCCCGGATCCCGGCGCTGGTCGCGGCATTGAGAAGGACGTCGCCCGGAGCGCAGAAGCTGATGGCGATGTCCGCATCGATCGCGGAGGCGGTCGCCCCGGTGCCGCCGTGCCCGATCTGGGCGTAGGCGTTCGCGGCTCCGGAGTTGAGCGTCAGCCCGCCCTCCTTCACGCGGATGGCGATGTCGCCGGTGATCGCGCTGCCGTTGCCATGGAAGCCGAGCTGCGTGGCGGCGGCGATCGAATTCAGCGCCAACCCGTAGCCGGCCACCGAGGTGAGCCCCTGCCGGCTGCCCACCCGCACCGCGTTGCTCTGGCCCGCGCCTCCGAGGGTGACGGTCTTGGCGTTGTTGCCGGTTGTGGCGCAATTGGTGAAGTCCACCGTCACGCCGCCCGCCGCGATCACCGGATCGCAGTAGCCCGTGCCGTTGAAGGTCACGCTGCCGCCGGCCGAACCCACCCCGTTCCATCCCGCCACGAGGGTCACGCTGCCGCTGCCCGCGTTCTGGTAGCCGCTCAGCATGGTGATATTGCCGCCGGTCATCATGCGGAAGCCGTCCGAGGTGTTGACGCTGCGGTTCCGGTTCGTGCCGATGCTGATGTCGAGGTCGTTGGAGAAGGCGAAATTGACCGGGGCGCTGGCAAAGTTGCCGTTGGCCATCGTCGGGACGCCGCGCAGGGCGTTGTTGATGTCCGCCGTGTTCGTCTGGTCGCGGAAGGTGGCCCCGCCGTTCGCGATGAGCTGGAATCCGTTGCCGCCGAGGTAGTTCCCCGCGCTCAAGGCCCCGCTGCTGAGGTGGGTGATGCTGGTGTTCACCCCGATGGTTTCGATCTTGCCGTCGGCGAAAATGTGGATGCCGCCTTGGCGGGTGCCGGTGGACAAGCCGCCGCTCTCGCCATGGCCGATCATCGCGGCGGAATAGACCTGCTCCGTCCCGCCGACCAAGGTGACCGAGCCTCCGTTCATCGAGACGACGGAGATGTCGCCGCTCATCGCCCCGTTGCTGTAGACCCCGCCGTGGCCGATCTGGGCGAAGCGGCTCGCGGCGCTGGTCAGGGCGCCGCGCAGCTCGATCCCGCCGCCGAGCGCGGCCTTGGTCCCCGAAACCACATTGATGGAGCCGTTGTGAACGCCGTTCACCATCCGCCCGCCGTGGCCGATCTGGGCGTGGCCGCCGAAGCCGCCTGCGGCGGTGCTCACGCCGAGGGAGATTTTTCCGCCCACATCGACGCAGATGGAGCCGTCGGCGGAGACGTTCGTGGCCGAATCGAAGCTCGCGCCATGCCCGATCTGGGCGTAGGCGAACTGCTGCACGCCACCCTGCAGGCTCAGGTCGCCATCCGTCACGCTGACCTTGATGTCCCCGGTCTTGTCGCCGGCATTGAGCCTGCCGCCGTGGCCGATGCGGGCGTGGCTCGAATGACCGCCGCCGGCCTCCAGGGAAAGGCCCGTGCCCGCCGTGACCGTGACCTTGCCGCCCGCCGTGCCCGAACTCCCCACATGCCCGATCTGGGCGTAGGCGTCCTGCCCTCCCGCTCCGTTCAGGTCCACCCGCTGCGCCGCCGTCACAGTGACGTCGCCAGCCTTGGTGCTGGCGGAGGTGCGCCCCCCGTGCCCGATCTGCGCGTAGGTGTTCGTGCTCGACCCGCCTGCCAAGGCCACGCTTCCGCCCGTCGATCTCACGGTGACGGTCGAGGCGGGGTCGATCCCGCCGATGAAACCGTATCCGCCGTGGCCGATCTGGGCGAAGGTGTCGAGAGCGCTCCCGCCGGAGACGTTCACGTTGCCGCCCGCCGTCAGGAGGATCGTGCCGCCGAGGTCGTCCCGGCTCTGCCAGCCGCCGTGGCCGACCTGCGCCGAGGCGTAGGAGGCCGCCCCCCCGGCCACGGTGATGGCGCCACCCGCCTCCAGTTCGATGTTCCCGATTTTCGCTCCGCCGGGATCGGTCTCCGCCGTCCCGTGCTGGGCCGTGCCGCCGTGGCCGATCTTGGCCAAGGCGTAGTTGCCGCCGGTGCCGCCGCGCACTTCGATCTCGCCGGCGGTTTTCACGACGATGCTGCCGCTGTGGGACCCCGGGGCACGCTCCCCACCGTGACCGATCTGAGCGATCCCGTCCGTGTTGTTCCCGCCCAGCACCCGCACATTGGCCGCGCGGAAAATGTCGATGCTGCCGGTGGCGCTGTTGTCGCCGAGTCCCCGGTTGGTGTCCGTCCGGGTGCCACCGTGGCCGATGAAGGCGTAGCTGTTGGTCCCCCCACCCCGCACGGCCACGTCGCCGGTGCCGTCGCCGACGCGGCTGTTGATGAGGAGGTTTGAGGAAGCCACGGTGAAGGAAAGGGCGTTGAACCCGCCATGGCCGATCTGGGCGAAGGAGTTGTCGGTGCCACCCGCCTGCACGGTGAGGGCGCCGACCGCGTTGACCGTCACCGCCGAGGCCGTGACCTGCCCGCCGGCTCCCTGCCCGCCGTGCCCGATCTGGGCGCTGCGTCCCAAGCCGCCGCTGCCGCCGACCAGCTCCACGTTGCCGGCGGACGCGACCGTCACCGCCGCGTCGGAAACCGCGCCGACCATCGACACGCCTCCATGACCGATCTGGGTGGCGACCTCGATGCCGGCGCCGGTGCCGGGAGACAGGATCACATCGCCCCCTGCCGTCACGCTGATCGTGCCGGTGAGGTCGCCGCGACTCTGCTGCCCGCCGTGCCCGACCTGCGCCGCAGAGTAGGCAGCCGTGCCCCCGGCCATGGTCACCTTGCCGCCTGCGTTCAGAGTGATGTTCCCGCTCTTGGTCCCGCTCGGGTCGGTTGCCCCGGCACCCCGGTTCGCCACTCCGCCGTGGCCGATCTTGCCGATGGCGAAGTTGCCGCCGGTGCCGCCGCGCACCTCGATCTCCCCGACAGTGGTCACGGTGATGTTGCCGCCGTGCGTACCGGTCGAGCGCTCCCCTCCGTGGCCGATCTGCGCGACGCCATCGGTATTGCTGCCGCCCAGCACCCGCACGTTGGCGGCGCGGAGGATCTCGATGTCGCCGCTGGCGCTGTTGTTGCCGGAACCCTGGTTGCCGTCCGTCCGGCTGCCTCCGTGGCCGATCATCGCGTGGGTGTTGGTGCCCCCGCCTTGGAGCACGATGTTTCCGGTCCCGGTGCCCGCCGCCTGGTTGATGCGGATGACGGAATCCACCGCCCGCAAGTTCAGGGCGTTGTGGCCGCCATGGCCGATCTGGGCCGCGCTCTCCTGCGCGCTTCCGCCGGTCAGGGCGATGCCGCCGACCATGTCGAGGAAAATGCCGGAGTTCGTGACCGCGCCCGACGCGGTGTTGCCGCCGTGGCCGATCATCGCATGGGTGTTCTGGCCTCCGCCGTCGATGGTCGCGTTGCCGCTGCCGGAGAGGGTGATCGTCGCCCCGGTCACGGTCGTGCCGAAAGTGCTGTTGGCTCCGCCGTGGCCGATCTGCGCGTAGCCGTAGTTGGCGTTGCTCCCGCCGTTCAGGTCCAGATGCCTGAACCCGGTAATGGAGATCGCACCGTTGCGCGTGCCGCTGGTGGAGCGGCCCCCGTGGCCGATCTGCGCGTAGGCGCTCGTGCCGGTCGAGCCGTTCAGGATCACGTCGCCCGGCTCGCAGAAGGAGATCGTGATCGTCGCAGCCGTAGTGGTGTTCCCCGCCGTCGAACCGAGGCCACCGTGGCCGATCTGGGTGTAGGAGCCGGTCTGGCTGCCGGAGTTCAGTGTCAGCCCGCCCGCCTTCAACCTCACGTCGATGGCCCCGCTGGCGTCGCCGCCGCCGTTGCCATGGAAGCCGAGCTGCGTGCCGGTGTTCGCGGTCGAGGTGCTGCTGTTCAGGGTCAGACCGTATCCGGCCACCGAGGTGACCCCCTGCCGACTGCCCACCCGCACCGCGTTGGTCTGGTTGGTGGCCCCGAGGGTGACGGTCTTTCCATTGTTGCCCGTCACCACGCAGTTGGTGAAATCCACCGCCACGCCGCCCGCCGCGATCACCGGGTCGCAGTAGCCCGTGCCGTTGAAGGTCACGCTGCCGCCAGCCGAGCCAACCCCGTTCCAGCCCGCCACGAGGGTCACGCTGCCGCTGCCGGAGTTCTGGTAGCCGCTCAGCATGGTGATGCTGCCGCCGGCCATCATGCGGAAGCCGTCGGCAGTATTGACGTTGCGGTTCTTGCCCGCGCCGATGCTGATGTCGATGGCGTTGGAGAAGGCGAAATTCACCGGCCCCGTGCCGAAGTTGCCGTTGGCCATCGTCGGGACGCCGCGCAGGGCGTTGTTGAGGTCCGCCGTATTCGCTTGGTCGCGGAAGGTGGCCCCTCCGTTCGCGATGAGCTGGAAGCCGTTGCCGCCGAGGTAGTCCGCCGCGTTCAGGGTGGCGGTGTTGCCGGTGATGTGGGTGACGCTGGTGTAGGCCCCGATGGTCTCGATCTTGTTGTCGGCGAAAATGTGGATGCCGCCCTTGCGGGTGCCGGTGGATGAAGTCCCACTCTCGCCGTGGCCGATCATCGCGGCGGAATGGATCTGCTCCGTCCCGCCGACCAAGGTGACCGAGCCTCCGTTCAACGAGACGACGGAGATGTCGCCGTCCATCGCCCCGCCGCTGTAGACCCCGCCGTGGCCGATCTGGGCGAAGCGGCTCGCGATGCTGGTGTAGGCGCCGCGTAGATCGATCCCGCCGCCGAGCGTGGCGTTGGTCCCCGACACCACATTGATGCTGCCGGTATGGTTTCCGATCATCCTCCGGGCACCGTGGCCGATCTGGGCGTGGCCTCCCGCGCTTCCGCCGGCGGTGCTCACGCCGAGGGAGATTTTTCCAGCCACATCGACGCAGATGGAGCCGTCGGCATTCAGGGCCGTGTCCGTCTCGAAAGTCGCACCGTGTCCGATCTGGGCGTAGGCGTATTGGCCGTTCATGCCTTGCAGATGGAGATTGCCGCCGGTCACGCTGACCTTGATGTCCCCGGTCTTGTCGCCGGTGTTGAGTCTGCCGCCGTGGCCGATGCGGGCGTGGCTCCAGTTGCCGGCGCCGGCCTCGAGGCGGAGGGTGTCTGCGGAACTCACGGTCACCGCGCCGGTGACGTTGCCGCTGCTCTCGTGACCGCCGTGCCCGATCTGGGCGTGCGAGGCGACGCCGACGCCTCTCAGGGTCAGCAAGCCGCCGGACTGGACGGTCACTGGCGAGGCCGTGACCTCCCCCTGTCTCGACCGTCCCCCGTGGCCGATCTGGGCGTAGGCATGGGAGGAGCTGCCGCCGGTGAGGCTGATGTCAGAGGTGGCCGTCACGGACACGAGTCCGCTGATGGGCGCGTTGCTGTAGGAGCCACCATTGCCGATCTGGACGTAGCGGTTCTCCAGATTGCCGCCGGTCATCGCCACCGCGCCGCCGATGTTCACATCGACCTCGCCGGTGATGCCGCTGGAGGTGAAGCCCCGGCCTCCCGCGCCAATCTGGACGTAGTCGGCGTTGTTGGCGTTCATCGTCAGGCCACCTCCGACCGTGGTGACGCTGGTGTTGCTGGTGACAGTGTTCGCGGCCCCCCCGTTGAAGAACACGGCATTGCCGCCGCCGCCCGCGCCGATCTGGACGTAGTTCCGCACCGTGGAGGCGTTGCCTTCGGATTTCATCTCGATGCCCCCGGCAGTCGTGCTCACCGTCACATTGCCGTTGATCCTCCCCTGCCTGGGATTGCCGTCTCCGCCCGCAGTGACACCGCCGCCCTGCCCGATCTGGGCGTAGGCGGAGCGCAGGCCCGAGGTCATGCTGATGGAGGCCGCCGTCACGTTCACCGCGCCGTCCATGACGCCGTCCACGCCCGAACCCCCGATGCCGATCTGCGCATAGGTGTTGTCCCCCGTGCCGCCCTTCATCGTCAGGGCGCCGCTGGCGTTCACGAGGGTGGGGCCCGTCATGTTGCCGTCGGAGACGAGCCCGCCATTGCCGATCTGGACGTAGGCCTGGGTCGTGCCACCGCCCGTCATGCGGATCTGACCGGCGTCCGGGCCGACCACCCCCGAGCCGTTCGTCGTCACGGTGACGGTCCCGTTCAAAGTCCCGGTGGCAAACCTGCCGATGAAGGCCCCGCCATTTCCGATCTGGACGGAGCTGCCGCCGCCCTGCATGACGAGGCTGCCCCCGGTGACGGTGACATTGCCGGTCTTGGCCCCCTGGGCGCCCGATCCGCCCGCCCCGATCTGCGAGTTCATCGCGGCCCCCGTGCTGCCCAGGGTGATCAGGCCGGTGCCGGCCACGGTGGTGTGGCTGGTGATGCTGCCGGTGTTGGTGTGGCCTCCGTTCCCGATCTGGGCGTAGGTTCCGGTGCTGCCGCCGCCGTTGAGCGTCAAGCCTTGGAATCCCGTCACCGACACGTCGCCGTTGCGCGTGTTCGATCCCGTCTGCACCCCGCCGTGGCCGATCTGGGCGTAGGCGTTGCTCCCTGTGCCGCCTTGCAGAAGCACCGATCCCGGAGAACAGAAGACGACGTCGATCCTGGCGGTGTTGGTGACATCCAGCCCCACGGAATCGTAACCGCCGTGGCCGATCTGGGTGTAGGCCCCGGAGACCCCGCCCCGCATTTCGAGGCCGCCCGCGCCGACGCGCATCCCGATGGCACCGGTGATGGCGTCGCTGCCTGCCCCGTAGAAGCCGAGATGGGTGGCCGCGCCCCCCGGCACCGTGCCGGCGAGCAGCGTCACCGCGTGTCCGGCGAACTGGCTGGCCCCTGCCCGGCTGCCGACCCGCACGGCGCTGGTCTGCGTCGTCGCGCCGAAGGTCAGGGCTCCGCCGTTCGCGCCGAAGGAGCAACGGGCGAAATCCAGGGCCGCCCCGGCCATGAGGGGACCGCCCGCCGAGACGACATCGACGGTGCCGTTCCCCAGCACGTCCATGTCGCCGGTCCAGCCCGCGCCGAGCCAGACGCCACCCGTCCCGGCATTCTGGTAGCTCCGCCGCATGGTGATGCCGCCGCCGGTCAGCAGGTAGAAATGCTCCGCGTTGTTCAGCGCCACGTCCGCGCCAGTCAGCGTCAGGTTGATGTTGTTGGAGAAGGCCACCTGCACCGGGCCATTGCCCAGATTGCCGTTGACCATCGTCTCGACCCCGGTCAGCGCGTCGTCGTGGAAGTTGAGGTTCGCATTGCCGATCACTTGGACGCCGTCGCCGCCAAGGGCGTAGTTCGCCGCCGCGAGTCCCGCGCCGCTCTGGTGGAAGAGGCGGGTGCCGGCACCGGCGCTCACCGTGTTGCTGGCAAAGAGGTGAATCCCGCCTTGGCGGGTGCCCGCCGAGTCCGTCCGCGAGCCGTGCCCGGTCATCGCGTAGGTCTGGGTACCGGAGCCGCTGGTCAGGGTGAGGTTGCCCGATTGGGCGGCCACGCGGACATCTCCCGACATCGTCCCGCTGCTGGCATCGCCGCCGTGGCCGATCTGCGTGTAGCCTTGGGCACCGGTGCGGCCCGTCAGCGAGACCGAACCGCCGGCCGTGACCCGGACATCGCCCGAGAGCGCTCCCAGGGAAAGGCTGCCGCCATGCCCGATCTGGGCGTAGGAAAAGCTGTTGGTTCCACCGAGCAGAGTCACATCACCCGCCGTGGCGGTGACGACCACCTCGCCCGTGACATCGCCCTCGTGGCGGTTGGTTCCGGCACCGGTGCGCCCACCGCCCGAGCCGATCTGCGCGTAGGCGGAGGTGCCTCCCCCCGCCGTCAGCGACACGGAGCGCGCGGTGACGCTGACCCCGGCGTTATTATGATGCCCCAAATCAGACGCCAATCCGCTGCCCCCGCCGCCCGTGCCGATCTGGGCGTAGGTGTTGCTCTGGCCGCCTCCGGTCAAAACGACCGCTCCATTGGCCGCGCTGACCGTGGTGGAAATGGGTGCCAGGCCGTTGATGGTGCTGTCGTGGAGCAGCCCGCCCGCCCCGATCTTGGCGTAGGCCTGGGCACCTCCGCTCAGGGCGTTCAGGTTCACGTTGCCGCTCGTCGCCGTGACCCAGGTCGATCCGGTGATGGTGCCGGAGCCGAAATCCGCTGTGTTGGTGAGGATACCACCCCCCGCGCCAATCTGGGCGTAGGATCCCGCAGCGCCCGCAGTGAGATTCACACCGTTGCCAGTCACTCTCGTCGATCCAGCTTTCGCGCCGTCCCAGGCCGTGCCTCCGATGCCGATCTGCGCGTAGGCCTCGGTGCCGGTGCCGCCTTTGACCGTGACCACGCCGGAACCTCCGCCGTTCTGGTTGATGTTCACGTCCCCGTGCAGCGCTCCTTCGGCACCGGCGATCGAGGTCGCCCCGCCCATGCCGATCTGCGCGTAGGCGCGCGTGCCGCTGCCGCCTTCCACCGTCACAGTGGCCCCGTCCACGTTGATGAAGTCGCCTGCCACCCCATGGCTGGCGAGGTTGTGGGAACCGCCGTGGCCGATCTGCGCGTAGGCGTCCAAACCGCCGCCTTTCAGGACGATGTTCCCGTAGACGCCACTCGCATTCCGCGAAAGCACCGTGATCCCGCCGGAGGTCGCCCCGCCCGCACCGTAGCCGCCGTGGCCGATCTGGGTGTAGGCTTGGGCACCGCCGCCGCTGGCCAGCTCGATGTCGGTCGCCAGATTCAAATCGATCGCCCCGCCCATAGCCCCTGCGCCGCCGCTGCCGCCTCCATGCCCGATCTGGGCGGAGGAGAGAAGGCCTGCACCACCTCGGAGAGCCAAGCCTGCAAGGGACTCGACGCGAATGCCGCTGGAGATGGGCGACGTGGTCCCCGTAAGACTGCGATGGCCGATTTGGGCAAAGGTGTTGTCCACACCACCACCCCGGACGGTCACTCCACCCGCGTTGGCCATGACGGTGATCGCCCCGGTGCGGGTGAGGCCGGCGACGGGCAGGGTTCCGATCAAGGCATGGGCACCGGCGTTCGTGCTGCTGCCGAGCACCTCCACGCCATGACCGAGCACCGTGGTGGCTCCGCCGACGGAGCCGACCGCCGCCGCAGCGGTGGACGAACCCACCGTGACCACCGCGTTGTGGTTGCCGTAGGCATTGGCGACTCCGATCAGGTCGCTTGCGACATCCACACCGGCGATGATATCGGTCAGCGGATTTGCCAGCGGAGCGGCCACCGGGTTCCAGCCTGCGATGGCGTTGATATTGCCGCTGCCCTGGTTCTGCACCGTCCCCCGGATCGCCAGACCGTATTCCGACAGAAGATTGAAACCGTTGGCCGAGGTGAAAGTCATGTTCACCGTCGGATTCACGAGCATCCCGCCCGCGCCGGTAGCGTGCAGCGAGACATCGCCACCCGCTAGATTCGCCGCCATGTTGGCTGCGAAGGCATTGTTGATTTCGAACCCATTGCCGGGCGCATCGCCGTAGGTGGCGTCGAGGGAGTCCGCTTGAATGGTCGCATCGGCGTTCAGCAGGGACCCGTCACCCGCCGTGTTGTGGCCGATCTGCGCGCTTTGGGAAGTTTGGACGACTGAAAGCTCCCCTGTGGCCCGCACAAAAATAGATCCCGACCGATTTCCATTGTTAACCCCCAAGGTCCCGCCACCATGGCCGATCCTGGCGAAACTCTGAGCCGTGCTGCCGGCGACGACATCAATGTGGTTGCCCGTCACACGGATGCGGCCATCGATATTCCCCTGGACCTGGTAGTTGCCCCCATGTCCGATTTGAACCGAGTTGAAGTCCATCCCGACAGCGCCCCCGATCATCCGCACGTCGCCCGATCCCGCGTCCACCGTGACGTTTCCGCTGCCCCCTTTCGCCTCCCGGCCCCCGTGGCCGATCTGGGCGGACGCGAAGCGGCTGCCCGTGGCGGCATTTCCGAAGCTCCCCGCCGTCATAGTGATCCCGATGCCCGACACATCGACATTCCCATGTACCGCATCGAGCGAGAAATCCCCGCCGTGACCGATCTTCGCGTAATTGTAGTGGGCGTTGGCCGCCGCGTTGCCACCCGCTGCCAACAGGATCGCTCCGCTCCCGCCTCTCACCACGATATCGCTGGTGCCAGTGGCGCCCGCGCTCCCGACAACACCGGCGCTGCCGTATCCTCCGTGTCCGATTTGCGCGTAGGCATTGCTTCCCGCACCAAGCCCGCCGGCGGCCGAGACTCCGTTGCCGGAGATCACCGTGATGTTGCCGGATTTCACTCCGGCGACCGATCTGCCACCATGTCCGATCTGGGCAAACGAGTCGGTCCCGGTACCGCCTGCCAGGTTCACCCCGCCATCTTTTGCGTGGACCTCGATGGCTCCGGTTCCCGCGCCGCGGTATCCGATTTGCGCATAGGCGCTCGCCGCCGCCCCTCCAGACAGGGAGACCGCATGCCCGGCCACATTGGTCTGCCCCGAAAGGCTGCCGACCGAAGACGCGACCGCCGCGTTGGAAAGGATCACCCTGCCATTGCTGTTTCCAAACGAAGCGGGGGTATTGAAGATTTTACCCGCCATATCGACGCCCGCGATGATGCCCGTCGCCGGGTGCGCCAAAGCGCCCACCGCCGGGTTCCAGCCCGCCACGACATTGAGATTGCCGCTGCCAGCGTTCTGGATGGTCCTCCGGATATCCACATCGTACGCCGAGAGGAGATTGAAGTCATGGGCCGATGTGTACGACATGTTCGCATTCGGATTGATCCACAATCCACCCGCGCCGGTCGAGTGCAGCGAGACATCGCCGCCGAGCAGATTGGCACTGAGCATGGCTCCAATGGGACCGCTCACCTCGAACACATTGCCTCCCGAAACGCCGAACACCGTGTCCATCGACGAGGCCACGATGGTCACATTGGCACTGTGAATGGTCCCGGCGCCGGCCATGTTGTAGTGCCCGATCGCCGCTACGCCACCGGACGGGGTTTCGATCGAAACTTCCCCGGGAGTCCCGACATAGATGTTTCCGGTCCGATCTCCCGTATTGATCCCCGAAATCCAGCCTCCGTGGCCGATCCTGGCGTAGCTCGTGGAAGTGGCACCGCCGTCGAGATTCACGTTGGCACCCGTCACCCGGATGTCTCCGCTGAAATTGCCCCATGCGTCGTGAGACCAGCCGTGGCCGATCTGGGCGTGCCTGAACTCCCAGGAAGCGTTCACCAAAACCTGCCCTCCCACCAGATCGACGGAACCCGCGCCTCCGTCCACCGTGATGCTTCCCGTGTAGTTGTTGCTGACAGGAGTCCCAGCCACGGCACCGCCCCGCCCGCCGTGGCCGATCTGCGCGGCCGCGAAGCGCCCGGTGCCAACCTGGTCCGCCGTCAGCGTCACGCCGTTTCCGGCCTCGACCGTGATGTTTCCTCCCTTGTTCCCCACGATCTGATACCCTCCGTGGCCGATCTGGGCATGGCCGAAGTCGTAGGTGTCACCGGCTTGCAGCCCCACCCGGTTGACGGCACCCACCCGGATATTGCCGTGCCCGTCGCCCGCACCGAAGTATCCGATCTGGGCATGACGGACGGCGGCAGCCGTGCCGCTCGTTCCGGTCAGCGTCACATTGTATCCCGCCACATTGGTTTCTCCAGAAAGGCTGCCGACCGCCGCCGGACCATCCGCGTTGGAGAGGATCACCGAACCATTGTTTTTTCCGAATGAACCGGCGATGCCGAAAATATCGCTCCCCATATCGACGCTGGCGATGATGCCCGTCACCGAATCCGCCAGAGCGGCTACCGTTGGATCCCAGCCCGCCACGACATTGATGCCGCCATCGCCCGCGTTCTGGATGGCTCTCCGGATATTGACATCGTACGCTGAGAGAAGGGTGAAGTCATTGGACGCCGTAAAGACCAAGTTCGCCCCATTGTGCATGGTCATGCCGCCCGCACCGGTGGCGTGCAGCGAGACATCGCCACCGACTAGATTCGCCGCCATCATGTTGGCGAAGGCAACGTCAATTCCAAACCCATTTCCCCCGGAAGCGCCGAACACGGTGTCCATCGATGCCGCCACGATGGTCACGTTGGCACCATGAATGGTTCCAACACCGGCATTTTTGTTGTGTCCGATCACGGCAATGCCACCGCCCGCTGGATCATCGATCGAAATCTCCCCCGGAGTCCCGATATAGATATTTCCGATCCGGTCACCGGTATTCGCTCCACCCGCCCCCCCGCCATGGCCGACCCGGGCATAATTGCTGCCCTGGGAACCGGCCCGCATGTTCACATGGACCCCTGTCACCCGGATGTCGCCGCTGAAATTGCCCGATGCGTCGTAGGACCCACCGTGACCGATCTGCGCGTTTCTGAAATCCTGGACTCCGAGAACTTGGCCCGCCACCAAATCGACGGAGCCGGCTCCCCCGTCCACGAGGATATTCCCTGTGAAGTTACCGCCAGCGGCGTGCCCCCGCCCGCCATGGCCGATCTGCGCACCCGCGAAACGCCCGTCACCGGTGTTATCCGCCGTCAGCGTCACGCCGTTTCCGGCATTGACGGAGATGTTGCCCCCCTTGTTCCCGGCCACCTGATACCCGCCATGACCGATCTGGGCATGGGCCAGATCGTATCGGGCACCTGCCTGCAAACTCACCCGGTTGCGGGCGTTCACCTCGATATTTCCTGACACGTTCCCGGTCCCGGAATATCCGATCTGGGCGAAGCTCGAACTACCGCTGTTCGATCCCGTCAGCGTCACATCATGCCCCGCCACAAAAGTCAGCCCCTGCATGCTGCCCACGCCCACGCCAGTCGTCTGCGTTCCATCGCCGATGAAGACCGTCCCCGCATTGTTTCCGTAGGCTGTCGGAGTGCCTTGGAAATGGGATAAATCGAAGGCGCCCGCCGCCACCCCGCTGTTGCCCGGCACCGGCGTCAACCCCGTGCCATTCCATCCTGCGATCAGATGAACCGCGCCGCTGCCCTGGTTTTGAATGCTCGCCCCCACATGGATGTGGCGATGCGCCAACAAGGTCAGGCTTCTGGCGCTGTTCCAGTTCACATGGGCACCCGCGTTCACCGTGATGTCCCCGGCATCCGTGCCGGCGCTGGCCGTCGTGATCACCACATTGCCGCCCGCCAGCATTCCTTCCAGTGTCACATCGCCGATGGAGTTGACCGTGGAAGCTCCACCGCCTGCCGTGATGGTGAAATTCGTCGGGTCCAGAAGGAGCGTCCCGGCTTGGCCGTTCGCCGCCAAGGTCGAGACAGTGCCGTCGTAGAGCAGACCCTCTTTGCCCGACACCTCGACGAAGCCTCCGTTTCCGCTGATGCCCAAAGCCTGCGCCGACACATCGCCACGGAAGGCCGTGTCTCCGTCCGCCCAAAGGATCACTTGCCCGCCGTTGCCGCTGGCCAAGGCGTCGGCGCGAAGCGCCGCTCCGTCATCGACCACCAGGCTCTCCGCGTTGCGGATGGTCTCGTCCCGCCCTTGGAAGCCGCCGCCGATCCGCACATTCCCCCCTCCGGTCTCGCCGGAAGCGTCCACCGAGGCGGTGCTGCCGACAGCGATCTCGCGGGCCTCGACGATCACCTCGCCCCCGCGACCGACGGCGCTGGAGACGTCGACGGTCCCGGTCACCTCGGCGCGATCCGCCGCCGCGATCCTTGCGTTTCCACCCTCGGCGCGGATGCTCCCGTCCACCCTCGCGTAGGCGGCCTCGATCAGCACGCTCGCCGTTTCGCTTCCATCGGCAACGCGGGCCTCGATGCCACCTTCATTGGACACCAGCCCGCCCGCTCCACGCAAAAAGACGCGACCGCCCGAATTGACCGACCCCGTCGCCCTGACCGAACCCTTGTTGTTGATCGCCAAGGCGTAGAGGTTCCCGTGGGCCTTCAACTCGACGGCGGCCCCCTCGATGGTGCCGTCGTTGAAGATCCCCGTCCCGCTCGCCCCCGCCCCCGTCGCGCGCACGAAGAGGCGCTCGCCGCCGATCCCCTGCCCGGCGGTCAACAGCACCTCCTGCCCCGCCGCGAGGCCCGCCGTGCCCCCGGCGGAGACGGTCCCGCTGTTGCTCACGGTCCGACCGATGAGGAACACGTCGCCGCCGATGGCGTTGATCCGGCCCAAGTTGGTCACCCCTTTGTCGCTCCCGCCCTTGAAGACCATGTCGCTCCTGGCGAGGAATTCGCCGTTGTCCACGTCGAGGGTGGAGAAGACCAGGCCGTTCACGTCGACGGTCCCCCCGGGGCCGACGAGAATACCGCTGGGGTTGATGACGAAGACGGTCCCGTTGCCCTTCAAGGCCCCGTAGATGGCGGTGGGGTCGCCCCCGGTGACGCGGTTGAGCACGGCGGAGTTGCTGCCGGGCTGGTGGAACTGGGTGAGTTCGCCGGCGTCGATGGAGAAGCTGTCCCAGTTGATGATGGCGTTGTGGCTGCCCTGGTGGATGTGGAAGGCGCCGCTGGCCCCGTCCCCGAAGCTGATGTCGCCATGGACGATGGTGGCGCCCTGGGGGTTGGCCATCGCCGACGGATTCCAGACCATGAGGCCGGGCATCAGCAGGGTGACGATGGCGGTTTGCAGCTTGGCGGGGCGCCGCAGCACGCGAAGTACAGCAGGACGACCGCTCTTGGGGGGAAGAGCGGGGGATTTCATGGGGTCGAGGGGGTTGTGAGGGGAGGGTTGAGGCGGGGAGACGGAAATCCGTCGCCCCGAACCGCCTTTATATGAGATCTGGGAAGGGGGGTGTCCACCTTATTTTTTTCCGTATTGGCGGATTTTGCGGAGAGGACGGAAGGCGACTTTTTCATTCGACGCTGCGCCGCGTTTTGTCTATCCTGCTGAAAAATCGCCGCCCATGAAATGCCGACTCCTGTTTCTTCTCGCCTTTCTCGTCTCCGCCTCCAGCCTGACGAGTTGCGGTACTTTCTCGAGCGACCCCGCGCCGGGCGGCATCAGCGCCTCCGAGACGGGAATGAACCGCGAGTCCATCTCGGAATGGCAGGACCGCACCATCCGCCAGTTGGCTTATTGATTGACGTGGAATTCTCCGGGACGAACCGCCCTCGGAAACAAAAAAGCCCGCTCCCCATCGGGAAGCGGGCTTTCTCGAAAAGCCTGAGGCTTGCGACGGATCAATCCTTGGCCATTTCGGCGGCAGCCTCGATCCCGCGCTCGGCCATGGCGGCCTTGCGGCTGAGCTTGACGCGACCGCGCTCATCGACGCCGATGCACTTGGCGTAGACCATGTCGCCGACCTTGACGATGTCCTCGACCTTGTTGACGCGGAAGTCGGCCAGCTCGGAGATGTGGACCATGCCGTCCTTGCCCGGAAGCACTTCGACGAAGGCACCGAAGTTGGTGACGCTGACGACCTTGCCGTGGTAGGTGACGCCGACCTCGATCTCCGCGGTGGTGCGGCGCACGAGGGCGATGGCGCGGTCGAGCGCCTCCTGGTGGGCGGCGTAGATGTTGACGGTGCCGTCGTCGTTGATGTTGATATCGGCACCGGTCTCGGCCTGGATGCCCTTGATGTTCTTGCCGCCGGGGCCGATGAGCTCGCCGATCTTCTGGGGATCGATCTTGATGCTCTCGATGCGCGGGGCCAGCGGGCTGAGCGGGCCATGAACGGCCAGGGTGGCGTTCATGACGTCGAGCACCTTGAAGCGCCCGTTGCTCGCCTTGTCGACGCCTTCGAGGAGGATGTCGAGGGGGATGCCGGGCAGCTTCAGGTCGAGCTGGAAGCCGGTGACGCCTTCGCTGGAGCCGCAGAGTTTGAAGTCCATGTCGCCCATGAAGTCCTCGTTGCCGATGATGTCGAGGAGGGTGACGTAGCGTTTCATCGTCTCGCCCTCGAATTCGGTGACGAGGCCGCAGGAGATACCGGCGGCGGGACGTTTCAGGGGCACGCCCGCGTTGAGCAGGGCCAGCGAACCGGAGCAGACCGAGGCCATCGAGGTGGAGCCGTTCGACTCCATGATCTCGCTGGAGATGCGGATGGCGTAGGGGAATTCGGCCTCGTCGGGGATGAGCGGCTCGATGGACTTCTCGGCGAGGGCGCCGTGGCCGATCTCGCGGCGGTTCAGGCCGCCCATGCGCCCGGTTTCGCCCACGCTGAAGGGCGGGAAGTTGTAGTGGAGGATGAAGCGCTTCGAGTCCTCGCCGCCGGCGTAGTTGTCGAGATACTGCTTCTCGTCGGAGGGGGCGAGGGTCGCGATGGCCATCGCTTGGGTCTCGCCGCGGGCGAAGATGGCGGAGCCGTGCGTGCGAGGCAGCACCCCGACCTCGGCGGAAAGCGGGCGGATCGTGTTGATGTCGCGACCGTCGCAGCGCACGCCCTTGTCGAGGATGCTGATGCGGAAGGCTTTCTTCTGCAAATACTCGAATGCTTGCGAGATGGCGAAGTCGCCCGCCTCGGGATACTTCTCCTTCACCTTGGCCTCGACTTCCTTGCGGAGAGCGCCGACGGCGGCACCGCGAGCGACTTTCGAGGGCTGGTAGAGGGCCGCCTCGATGCGGTCGCCGGCGACTTCGTAGGCGACTTCGAGCAACTCGTCCTGCACCTCGAGGAGAGGGGCTTGGCGTTTCGGCTTGCCGGCGCGGCGGGCCAGTTCCTCCTGCGCGTCGAGGATGGGCTGGATCGCCTGCTGGGCGAAGACGAGGGCTTCCTTGAATTTGGCGTCGGGCACTTCCTTGCCGCCGCCTTCGATCATGATGACCTTGTCGCGCAGACCGACGTAGACGAGGTCGAGCTGGCTGTCGGCACGCTCGTCGTGGGTGGGGTTCACAACGAACTGGTCGCCGATGAGACCGATACGGACGGCCGCGACCGGCCCGGCGAAGGGGATGTCGGAGACGCAGAGCGCGGCGGAAGCGCCGTTGATGCCGAGGATGTCGGAGTCGTTCACCCCGTCCGCGCTGAGGAGGAGCGCGACGATCTGGGTGTCGTAGAGGTAGCCTTTGGGAAAGAGCGGCCGCAGGGGACGGTCGGTCATCCGGCAGGTGAGGATCTCCTTCTCGGTGGGACGGCCTTCACGCTTGAAGTAGCCGCCGGGGAAACGGCCCGCCGCGGCAGCCTTTTCCTTATATTCCACGGAAAGCGGGAAAAAGTCCTGTCCCTCCTTGATTTTCGTGGAGGAGACGGCGGTCACGAGGACCACTGTGTCGCCCACTTGGATGGTGACGGCGCCGTCGGCCAATTTGGCCAACTTGCCGGTTTCGATGATCATTTCCTGCGTGCCGACTTGGCACGAGATTCGTTCGATACTCATGGTGTTTTCTTTTCTTCTTTTCTTGTTTGGCAAAAATGGGGTGGGGGACCGGCGTCCGCCAAAGGGTCTCCGGGCACAGGCACGGGAAGGCGTCGAGACGAACCCGAACGCGTGGGAGAGGGCGTTTCTGCTAGGGTTCCGGCCTTGCGCAAGCACGCGACAAGGCGACTGATGTCCAAAACGGAAAAAGCGCCGGGGAATTCCGACGCTTTTCGCCCGACCTTTTCTAGCGGCGCAGACCGAGGGTGGTCAGCACCTTCTGATACCGATCATGGTCGGTGCGGGAAAGGTAGTCGAGGAGCTTGCGGCGGCGGGCCACCATGCGGAGGAGGCCGCGACGCGAGGAAACGTCCTTCTTGTTGGCCGTGAGATGGCCGGTGAGATGGTTGATGCGACCGGTCAGGAGCGCGATCTGCACGTCCGCGCTGCCGGTGTCGCGATCATGGAGCTGGAGTTCAGCCGTGGGGTTGTCGGTGTTGCTCATTGGCTAGGGGTTGTGGCATCGCCTTGATGCCGGGCTTGGTCTGGTTTCGGGGCCGGGAAGGAATCACATTTTGTCGTCGATGCAATGGAAAAGATGACCGAAAAGATCACCTATCCCGCATTTCCCGCGTATTCTTGGGAAGAATGTCGACCCCCGAGATCACTCTGCCCGGATCGGTGCCGGTGATGGTGCTGGGAGGAGCCACGCTCTTCCCCGGCGGCTACATGCCCCTCTTCATCTTCGAGCCGCGCTACCGCGCCATGCTCGACTACGCGCTGGAGCGCGACCGCATGTTCTGCGTCGGCCACGCCCTGCCGGGGATCGACCCCGAGACCTCGCCCGAGCCCGTCCACCGGGTCACCACCATCGGCCTTGTGCGCGCCTGCGTGACCCATCCCGACGGCACCTCGCATCTGATGCTCTCGGGCTTGCGCCGCGCCGAGATTCTCGGCTGGGAGCAATGCCGACCTTTCCGCATCGCCTCGATCATCCCCCGTCCCTGCACCCTCGGAGATCCCGTTGCCGCCGCCGCCGCCTCCCTCGAACTGGTCGATCTCAGCATCCGCCTCTGGGGCGGGGGGCCGCCGGGATCGGTGCCTCTGCGCGAGCACCTCCGCTGCGTCAAGGAGCCCGCCGCCATCGCCGACATCGTCGGGCAATGCTTCGTGGCCGATCCGAAGGAGCGGCAGAGGCTTTTGGAAATGGACGATCTCAATGATCGGCTCGAATTCCTCGTCGGGCGTCTCCGGGCCTTGGCTGCGGGTGGAAAATGACGTCAAGTCTTCTGCTCCTTGCTTCATAGAATCCGTTTGAGGCATTTAAGAAAGAACTGAGAGCTCATCCGTAAATTTTAATCCCGTGTCATTCCGGACTGCGGAAAAAACCCGGAAAATCGCCTTTGCCAGCCCCGCCGGGTCGCATGTAGTGTCGCAGGGCTGCTGCCTCCACGAGATCATGGAATCCGCCTCCGAGCATCCCGAAACGAAGCCGGTCCCCTCCCTTTTCCAACGGCGGACGATGTGGGGCGCGATCACCGCCCTCTCCATCGCCGTGATCGGCGCGATCGCCGTCGGGTTCGTGATGCTCTCGGGCAAGGTGCTCAGCTACCTCCAGCCCATCCTCGTGCCCCTCGCCGTGGCGGCGATCCTCGCCTACCTGCTGGAGCCGGTCATCGGATGGCTGCGGCGGAAATGGGGCTGGTCGCACCGGAGGGCGATGCTGGCGGTCTACGTCGCCTTCATCGTCATCGTGGTCCTCCTCGTCGTGCAGGTCGTGGTGCCGACCTTCGGTCAGGCGCGGGAGTTCTACGAGAAACGCGAAGCCTACGGGGAGCGGGTCACGGGCCTCGTGAAGCGGGGGATCACCTCGCTGCAGGGGCGTTTCGACGACGGCATCGCAAGGGAATACACCGAGCGCGGCGTGGAATGGATCTCGAACGAGGGGCCGAAAATCGCCGCCACCGTGGGGCAGTGGATCTGGTCGCGGGTGAGCGGGGCCTTCGGTTTCTTCGGCTACCTGCTCGGACTCCTCCTCGTGCCCATCTACCTCTACTACTTCCTGCAGAACGGGCACAAGATCGCGGAGTCGTGGTCGGACTACCTGCCGTTGAAGGCCTCGCAGTTCAAAGACGAGGTCGTCGGCACCCTCACCGAGATCAACGGCTACCTCATCTCCTTCTTCCGCGGCCAGATGGTCGTGAGCCTCATCGACGGTGCCCTCGTCGCCACCGCCCTCACGGTGATCGGCCTGCCCTACGCGCTGCTGATCGGGGTCTTCCTCGCGATTTTGGGGCTGATCCCCTACATCGGCAACCTCCTCGTAATGATCCCGGCGTTGTTCATCGCCATCGCGCACTTCGGCGCGACCTCGTGGGGGGAGGTGCAGGGGACCGAGCCCGCTGTCGCCGGCGAGCCTGCCCTCGTCCTCGTCGAGGGCGTGAAGAAGGCCGCCACCTACGCCGTCGTCCAGGTCTCGGAGGACGGTACCCGCGCCGAGGTGCTCCTGAACGCTTGGACTTGGCTGCCCAATGTCTGGGCCTATCCCGTGATCGTCCTCGCCATCTTCGTGATCCTGCAGCAGATCAACGGCTTCGTCACCGCGCCGAAGATCGTCGGCGACTCCGTCGGGCTCCATCCGCTGACGGTGATCTTCTCGGTGATCTTCTGGTCCTTCCTCCTCGGCGGCTTGCTCGGGGCGCTCCTCGCCGTGCCCCTCACCGCTGCGATCAAGGTGCTCTTCCGCCGCTACCTCTGGGAGCGCCGCTTGGAGGCGGTGGTGGAACGCCGTCTCTCCGACCTCAGTGGTGGGGAGGAGGAGCCGGAGGCGGCCCTGCCGGAGCCCGAGGGGGTCTGACCCTGTTTTGGCCCGCATTTCTCACACTCTTTCTGCTGCGACTTGCTGCGGCCCGCCCCGGCTGCGTTCCGCCCGGATTTCCCCTTGGACAGTATGTTCTCATACAGCCCGGCGGGAAAATCCGTCCGCGCCTTGCCGGAACGGTCCTCGCCGCGTCTCGCGACGAAAGAGTGTGAGAAATGCGGGCTGGCTCTTTTCGACCCCCTTTCCTCGCAGCTTGCGCGGACGGGAAAACCGTCCATGCTATCGGCCTTCCACCGTCATGCAACAAGTCGACACCCAGAAACTCGCAGAGGAGATCCAGAAACAGAACTCCTGGGTCGAGTCGGTGAAAGAGGAGATGGGCCGCGTCGTCGTGGGGCAGCAGGGGCTGATCGACCGCCTCCTCATCGGTCTGCTCACCAACGGCCACGTCCTCCTCGAAGGCGTCCCCGGCCTCGCCAAGACCCTGACCGTGAACACCCTCGCCGGAGCCTTGGCGGCGAAGTTCCAGCGCATCCAGTTCACCCCCGACCTGCTTCCCGCCGACCTGCTCGGCACCCTCGTCTTCAATCCGGGAACCAACGAGTTCACCCCCAAGCTCGGCCCCGTCTTCTCTAACCTCGTCCTCGCCGACGAGATCAACCGCGCCCCGGCGAAGGTGCAGAGCGCCCTCCTCGAGGCGATGCAGGAGCGCCAGGTGACCATCGGCGACACCACCTACCGGCTGCCCGACCCCTTCCTCGTGCTCGCCACGCAGAACCCCATCGACCAGGAGGGCACCTACCAGCTTCCCGAGGCCCAGCTCGACCGCTTCCTTTTCAAAGTCATCGTCGACTACCCCAGCGTCGAGGAGGAGCGCCTCGTCCTCGACCGCATGGCCACCTCCTCGCCGAAGCTGCGCGTCCGCTCCATGGTCGATCCGAAGACGGTCATCGCGAGCCGCGAACTCGTGAACTACGTCCACGTCGACGACGGGGTGAAGGACTACATCGTCCGCCTCGTCCACGCGACCCGCTTCCCCGGCGAGCTCCTGCCCGCCCTGCAGCCCCTCGTGCGGGCCGGGGCCTCGCCGCGCGGCACCATCAACCTCACCCTCGCCGCCAAGGCCGCCGCCTTCCTCAGAGGGCGCGGCTACGTCGTGCCGCAGGACGTGAAGGACCTCGTCTACGACGTCCTGCGCCACCGCATCCTCCTCAGCTACGAGGCCGAGGCCGAGGAGATCACCAGCGAACAAATCCTCGCGACGATTCTCGAACGGCTCCCGGTGCCGTGAGCGGAGCGGACTTCGACGGTTTTTCCCATGAAACAAGCGGCTCGTGTCTCGGTGGTGCTGACGGCGATCCTCGCGGTGGTCGTCATCCTCGTCCTTTGGAAGAGGAACGACCGCGCCCAGGCCATCGCCGCGCTGGAGACCCGTTTCGGCGCCGATCTCTCCATCAACGGCGGGGAGTTCTATCTCGGCTGCTCCAGCCCGGAGCTCGTGGACCTCGTCGAGTTCGCCGGGCTGGCCAAGCGCGTCGGCAATCCCACCATCCTCGATCTGACCGGGGCCCCGGCGCTGCGCTCCCTTGCCGGGGTGGAGCGACTGGACTCCCTCGTCTCCCTCGTGGCGATCGACTGCCCCGCCCTCGTCTCGACCGAGGGCTTGTCCGGCCATCCCGCGCTGGGCGAGATCGTTTTCACCGACAGCGCCGGGCTGTCCGATGTCTCCGCGATCCGGGGGTTGTCGAAGCTGAAGACGCTCGATTTCAGCGGCTGCGTCGCCTTGCGTTCCTTGGAGATCGCCGACCTGCCTGCCTTGGAGAACCTCTACCTCAGCCGCTGCCGCGATCTGGGGGCGCTCGATGTCGGAGCGTTCGGCGGGCTGCGCCAGCTCTACGCCGACGGCTGCGCCGCCCTGCGCGGCATCGCGGGCCTCGAAGGGCTGGCGAACCTGACCGACCTCGACGTGAGCAACGCCACCGGGCTCGACGGCCTGCCTGGCGTGGAGCGCCTCGGCGAGCTCGTCGTGCTCGACATCCGCAACGTCGATCTCGGCGACTTCTCCAGCATCGCCGCCTTGCCGAAGCTGCGCGTCCTGCGCATGGGCGGGCAGGACATCGTCGAGACGCTGGAGCCTCTTTCGTCGCTATCCTCGCTGCGGGAGTTGCATCTTGAGGCCTGCCCGAACCTCCGCTCCTTGCGCGGCATCCCCTCGGGTTTGTCCCAATACGCCGGGTTCACCCATTGCCCGAAGCTCGTCTCCCTCGAAGGGGTCGAAGCCGCGCCCGCTCTGGAGCAGCTTGACCTGACCGGGTGCGCGAATCTCGTGGACATCGCCCCTGTCGCGAAGCTCGGCGGTCTCGTCCAGCTCAGCCTCGTGAAATGCCGGGCGGTCACCGACGTCTCCGCCGTCGCCAAGCTGCCCAAGCTCGTCATCGCGATGCTCGGCGGCTCCGGCGTGCCTCCTGCGGCGGTCGAGGGGCTGGAGTTGGCCAACGAGGAGTTGATCTTCGATTTCGCCGTTTCCGAGTGATCCGCCGGGGTCGAGTCCGATCTTGGAGTGCGGTGGAATGACGCCGCTTTCCCTCGGGGCGACATGTCGCCGCGGAACAAAGCGCGGACATGTCCGCGCACTCCAAGGCCCACGCAGCTTCGTCGCCGCCCGATTTTCCCTTGCCCCGCCCCGACAAGCGCCTAGACTCGTGCCATGACCTTCCGACACCGCACCCTTCCTCTCCTGACCGCCTCGGCCCTCGCCTTGAACGCCCTCACCAGTTGCAAAGAAGGCGGCGGCGACACCATCGTGATCGGTGAATACGCCTCCCTCACCGGCAAGGAGGCGAATTTCGGCACCTCCTGTCACGAAGGCACCCTCCTCGCCGTCGAGCAGATCAACGCCGCCGGCGGGGTGCTCGGCAAGAAGATCGAGCTGAAGACCGAGGACAACCTCTCCAAGGCAGGCGAGTCGGCCAACATCGTCAACAAGCTGATCTCGAAGGACCAGGTCGTCGCCATCCTCGGCGAGGTCGCCTCCAGCCGTTCCCTCGAAGCGGCGCCGATCGCCCAACAGAACGGCATCCCCATGATCTCCCCGGCCTCGACCAATCCGAAGGTCACGGAGACGGGCGACTACGTCTTCCGCGTCTGCTTCATCGACCCCTTCCAGGGCACGGTGATGGCGAACTTCGCCCAGAACACGCTGAAGGTCTCGAAGGTCGCGGTCTTCACCGACGTGAAGAGCGACTACAGCAAGGGCCTCGCGAAATTCTTCAAGGAGCGCTTCGCCGAAAACGGCCAGATCGTCGCCGAGCTGGACTACAGCGGCGGGGACAAGGATTTCCGGGCGCAGCTCACCACGATCAAGAACAGCAACCCCGAGGCGGTCTTCGTGCCCGGCTACTACACCGACGTGGCCCTCATCCGCATTCAGGCGCGGCAGCTTGGGCTGGACGTGCCCTTCCTCGGCGGCGACGGATGGGAGGGGGCCGACCTGCTCACCATCGGCAAGGAGGCGGTCGAGGGCGACTACTTCTCCACCCACTACTCGCCCGAGGCCGGATCGCCGAAGGGCAAGGAGTTCGTCGAGGCCTACAAGGCGCGCTACAACGGCAAGACGCCCGACGCGATGGCCGCGCTCGGCTACGACTCCGCCATGATCCTCGCCGACGCGATCCAGCGGGCCGGCAGCACCGAGGGCGCGAAGATCCGCGACGCCCTCGCCGCGACCAAGGACTACGAAGCGGCCACGGGCAGGATCACCCTCAACGAGAACCGCGACGCCGTGAAGGCCGCGGTGATTCTGCAAGTGCAGGGAGGAACGTTCAAGTATCTGGAGACGGTGGAGCCTTGAGTTGAGAGTTATTAGTTGAGAGTTGATAGCACGAAGGTCCCGCGACGGTGTTTGTTGAACGTAGCGTTGAATTTTTGACCACGGATGACACGAATCGCACGAATAGAAATCAAAGGCATTCGTGTTCATTGGTGTCCATTCGTGGTCAAAACCTCAATCGATGCTTCGCTGCATCAGGTTTTCGGAATTGATCGGACGCAGAGACCGACGGGGAGTGCGCTGAGCGAGGAGCGGAAGTCCTCTCGACGCTCGACCGAGGTCAGTGACCTCGGCTACAGGGTTTCGCCCCCGAAAAACGCGCCAGCGCCTGTAGCCGCGCTCAGTGAGCGCGGATCGGATGCCCAAACGACGTTCGATCGAGGGTGTTCTTTCGGCTTACCCTTGCCCATGTCATCCGCTTCGCCGGGGGAAATCCCAATCCTCTCAATTGACTTCGCTCCGCTCCGTCTATCCGCTTCGCGTATTCTCAACCAAATAACTCTCAACTAAAGTGGATTCCTTCCTCCAGCAGCTCGTCAACGGTCTCGCCCTTGGGTCGATCTATGGATTGATCGCGCTTGGCTACACGATGGTCTATGGGGTGCTGCGGTTCATCAACTTCGCCCATGCCGACATCCTCATGCTGGGAGCGTTCTCGGCCTACTTCCTTGCTCCTTCGGTGGGGAAGCTGCTGCCTCTGCCGGGCGTCGCGGGATTGCTGTTGGTGATGCTCTTCGCGGCGGCGATCTGCGCGGGCATCGGCATCCTCGTCGAGACGCTCGCCTACCGTCCCCTGCGGACCCGGCCGAGGCTGACGGTGCTCATCACCGCCATCGGCGTGTCGCTGCTGATCGAGTTCACCTGCCAGCACCGCGCCGTCTTCGGGGCGGCGACTCGGCCTTTTCCCGAGCTGATCCAGCAGCGGAACCTCGACATTTTCGGGCTGACTGTGAGCAACAACGACCTCGTCGTCGTCGTCGTCACCGCCGTGCTCCTCGCCGGGATGTGGTATGTCGTGCATCGCACCAAGGTGGGCACCGCGATGCGGGCGGTCTCCTTCAACCAGCAGGCCGCGGCGCTGATGGGGATCAACATCAGCCGCGTCATCTCCTTCACCTTCGGCCTCGGCTCGGCGCTCGCGGCGGTGGCGGGCATCCTCTACGCGCTGAAGGCGCCGGGGATCGAGCCGCTCATGGGCATCCATCCGGGCCTGCGCGCCTTCATCGCCGCAGTCCTCGGGGGCATCGGGAACCTGCCGGGAGCCGCCTTCGGAGGGATGATCCTCGGCCTGCTGGAGACCTTCGCCGGAGGCATCCCCGGACTCTCGAACTACCGCGACGCCTTCGCCTTCGCCATTCTGATTTTGATCCTGCTCTTCAAGCCTGCTGGGTTGCTTGGGAAATCGACGGTGGAGAAAGTGTGAGCGGGGAGTTGAGAGTTTCTAGTTGAGAGTTGAGAGGAAGAAGAGACGGAGCGAAGCGAAGTCAATTGAGAGGAAAGTTAGCCGAAAAAGAAAGGAACCCACACCATGAAACAAATACCAGCAGAAACAAAAGAACTCCTACTAAAGCTCCGAGATCGTATTCCGCCCGAAAAACGAGAAGCGTTTTCGGCCGCAATTCGGTCCAGAGTCGATAGCCTAGCTTCGACAGATACCGCAACTTATGCCCTCGCAGGCGCGGTTATTGGAGTCGTGATAGATGCCATACCTGGTACAGGCTTCATCTCGGACGACTGGGTCGAGATTGGCGCTGCCCTAGGAGCTTGGGTTGGCTACTCGAAGGACCGCAAGCAGCGCGAAGAAAGAGAGCGAATTCGAGTGATCGTTGAAGAAGCAATTCGTGAAGCGATGGCATGACATGAGAATCAACAAGACAGGATTGGATGTATCGAAGGGCATCCTCAAAGGAGCGACCAAAGGAGGATTGATCGGAAGTGTGGCTTCCGTCGCAACAGGGGCCGCTGTGATTGTTACGGCTCCTGCATGGCTTCCTTGGGTTGGAGGCGCAATGGCAGTAAGCGCGGCGACAGTAGCCGTCTGGGGGGCTATTGGCGCAGGCGTTGGCGCTGCCTCTGGTGGTGCTATCGAATATGCAAAATCCAAGAAACGAGACAGGGACTTCGAGAAGGCATTCGGAAAAGATAACGATGGCTAACAAGATTAGGTGACGCTAGCGCCGCCAGCAGCCCATGCTCTCAACTCTCAACTCCCGACTCTCAACTAGCTTCGCCGGGGCGAAACGCTGGCTCATCGCAGGTATCCTCCTCGCGGCGCTGGCCTCCTACCTCTCCGGGGGGATCAATCCCTACGACCGGGGCGTCTGGATCGATTGCGGCATCAACATCATCCTCGCGGTGAGCCTGAACCTCATCCTCGGCCACACCGGGCAGTTCAGCCTCGGGCACGCGGGCTTCATGTCGGTGGGCGGCTACACGGCGGCGAAGCTGACGCTCGTCTGCGCGGCCCTCGTCCCGGCGGCGCTGCATCCGCTGCTTTTCGCCGCCGCGCTCCTCGCGGGCGGGTTGATGGCGGCCTGCGCGGGCCTGCTCGTGGGCATTCCCTCGCTGCGGCTGCGCGGCGACTACCTCGCCATCGTCACCCTCGGCTTCGGCGAGATCATCCGCGTGGTCATGCAGAACACCGAGGCCGTGGGCGGGGCCAGCGGGCTCAGCGGCATCCCGAAGCTGACCACCCTCGGCTGGGCCTTCGCTCTCGCCGCCGTGACCATCTACGCCATCGCCGGACTGGTGAACTCGACCTACGGGCGCGGCTTCCTCGCGGTGAGCGACGACGAGGTCGCGGCCAGCGCGATGGGGGTGAACCCGGTGCGCTACAAGGTCACCGCCTTCGTCGTGGGGGCCTTCTTCGCCGGCATCGCCGGGGCGCTCTACGCCCACCACAAGCAGACTCTCGTGCCCACGGGATTCGACTGGCTGAAGTCCGTGGACATCGTCGTGATGGTCATCCTCGGCGGCATGGGCCGCACCCCCGGCGTGATCGTCGCCGCCATCATCCTGACATGGCTGCCGGAGCATCTCCGCGTCTTCGCGGAATACCGCATGATCATCTACGCCCTGCTCATCATCCTGCTGATGATCCTGCGTCCGCAGGGGCTGTTCACCCTCCGTTTCAAGAAGAAAGGAAAGGAGGCCAAGACTCTCCCATGAGCGACGAGACCCCCTTGCTCAAATTGGACCGGGCCACGATCCGTTTCGGCGGCCTCACCGCCGTGTCGGAGCTGGATCTGGAGATCGGCCGCCACGAGATGGTCGGCCTGATCGGCCCGAACGGCGCGGGCAAGACCACCGCCTTCAACCTCATCACCGGTGTCTATCAGCCGACCTCGGGCTCGATCGAGTTCGCGGGACGCCCCACCGCCGGGCTGAAGCCGCACCATCTCGCGAAGCTCGGCGTGGCGCGGACCTTCCAGAACATCCGCCTCTTCGCCTCGCTCTCCGTCTTCGACAACGTCCGCGTCGCCACGCAACTGCACCGCGAGCACGGCATCCTCCATTCGCTCTGGCGGGGGAAGGGCTTCCGCGAGTCCGAGGCCGCCGTGGAGAGCGAGGTGATGGACCTGCTCTCGATCTTCAAGCTGGAGGGCCTGCGCGACGAGCAGGCCGTGAGCCTGCCCTACGGGGCGCAGCGCCGTCTCGAGATCGTGCGCGCCCTCGCGACGCGCCCGAAGCTGCTCCTCCTCGACGAGCCCGCCGCCGGGATGAACCCCACGGAGAAGGAGGAGCTGATGCACCTGATCCGCTTCATCCAGGAGCGCTTCTCCATCAGCGTGCTCCTCGTCGAGCACGACATGACCGTGGTCATGGGCGTGTGCCAGCGCATCGCCGTGCTGGAATACGGGAAGAAGATCGCCGAAGGCACGCCGGAGCAGATCAAGTGCGATCCGAAGGTGATCGAGGCCTATCTCGGGGAGGAAGAGGTGGAGAGTTGAGGGTCTGGAGTTGAGAGTTGAGAGTGACGAAACGATACAGTGACCATGTTTGGATTTGAAAAACTCGAAATTTGGCAGCGCGCCATCGTCTTTGCGGACGACGTGTATTCGGTGACGCGGCATTTTCCGGCGGACGAACGCTTTGGACTGACGAATCAAATGCGTCGCGCCGCCGTGTCTGTCTCTTCCAATTTGGCGGAGGGCAGCGGTCGGATTTCCAAGAAGGACTTCGCAAGGTTCGTCGAGATCGCGGCGGGTTCGCTCTACGAAGTCATCTCCCAGTCCCACATCGGGAAAAACCAAGGCTTTCTCCCATCCGACGACTTCGAGCGCCTCTATGCCGCCGCCGAAGAACAGAGCAGGATGCTCAGCGGCCTGCGCCGCTCGCTTCTGGAGGGCGTCTGAACTCTCCACTCTCCACCCTCCACTCTCAACTTCCACATGCTTGAGATCTCTGGACTCGAGGTTTCCTACGGAGCCATCCGCGCCCTCCACGGTGTCTCCGTGAAGGTGCCGGAGAAATCCATCGTCACCCTGATCGGGGCGAACGGCGCGGGGAAATCGACCCTGCTGCGGGCCGTCTCCGGCCTCGTGCGGGCCAAGGCGGGCACGGTGCGCTACGACGGCGAGGACATCGCCAACCTGCCTCCGCACGCCATCGTCTCGCGCGGCCTCTGCCATGTGCCCGAGGGCCGCATGGTCTTCGCCAACCTCACCATCGCCGAGAACCTGCGCATGGGCGCTTACCTCCGCAAGGACCGCGCCGGCATCGCCGCCGACCTCGACTACTGCTTCGAGGTCTTCCCGCGCCTGAAGGAGCGCATCGGCCAACTCGCCGGCACCCTCAGCGGCGGGGAGCAGCAGATGCTCGCCATCGCGCGCGCCATCATGGGCAAGCCGCGCTGCCTCATGCTCGACGAGCCCTCCCTCGGCATTGCGCCCATCCTCGTGCGCAACATCTTCCAGCAGATCGTGGCGATCAACCGCGACCGGGGCATCACCGTCCTGCTCGTCGAGCAGAACGCGAACCTCGCCTTGAAGGTGGCCTCCTATGGCTACGTGCTGGAGACGGGCCGGGTCATCTGCGAGAACGATTCCGCCGTGCTGCGAAACGATCCCGCCGTGCGCGAGGCGTATTTGGGCGGGTGAGGGGAGGGCGCTGTAGCCGCGTCCATTGGGTGCGGTGGACGGTATGTGGACGTCCGAGGCGAGGTCGATGGCGTATGGCAGTAGAGAAGTTCGTGAGAACTTCTCCCCGGTCGGCGTTTCAAGGGACGTTCGCCGAAGTTCACCAACTTCGCTACGGCTTGCTGAGCTGGAGCAGACACCTTGACGGCAATACGGGAAACCAGTAACCTTGCCTCATGAAAGCGACCATCGAGCTTCCCGACGAACTCTACCGCCGGGTCAAAGCCAAGTCCGCCTTGCAGGGCCGGGCCATCCGGGACGTGACCGCCGAGCTCTATCGGCAGTGGCTGGACGAATCCCTTCCCTCGCCATCGTCGTCCGAAGGGGAGGAATGGCTTGAGCAGTTGTTGTCCATCGGGCGGGAGGAAATGGACGCGGCACCTGCCAAGCCGACGGCGAGGGAAATTTTGGAAGAAGACCGCAACCGTCTTGAAGGGCACGGGACATGATCCTGACCGACGCCAATCTGTGGGTGTCCTTGCACGACACCGCCGACGCTTTGCACCCGGAAAGCCTGCTCTTCTTCCAGCGGATCATGCAGGACTCTACGCCCTTGCAGGCCCCGGCCCTGCTCCTCGTCGAAGTGAGCTGCGCCCTTTCACGAAAGAGCCGGAACGAGCAAGTGGGTCGTGCTTTCGCTGCCAAGATGCGCACGCTTCCCCAGTTGTCGCTCATTCCGTTGGACGCCCCTTTCATCGCTGAGGCTATCGAGTGCGGCACCAAGCTCTTTTTGCGGGCCGCCGATGCCTTCTATGCCGCCGCAGCGGAACGAACCGGCAGCCAGTTGGTGACTTGGGACGCGGAACTGATCCAGCGAGCCAACGGAATCACCCCTACGGATTGGCTGGCCGCGAATCCTTGAAGGCGTTGTGTGCCGTCCCCCTCGCAAATTTTACGATTCCCTACCCATCCCCTTGCAAAAAAGCGACGTATTGCTTAAGAAACCGCAAATGAACTCGCTTGGCCGCACCCTCCTCCGATTCTGGAACTCCTCGATCGGGAAAAAGCTGATCGTCGCCGTCACCGGACTGATGCTCGTGGGCTTCCTCGTCGGCCATATGGCGGGCAACCTGCTCATCTTCCAAGGGCGCGAGGATCTCAACGACTACGCCGAATTCCTCCACCACATGCTCCACGGCTGGGGCGTCTGGTTCGTCCGCATCGGCCTGCTCACCGCCTTCGTCCTCCACATCGTCGCGACCGTCTCGCTGGTGCGGCAGAACCGCGCCGCCCGCGATTCGCGCTATGCCCACGACGCCACCGTGCAGGCCTCGGGCAGCTCGCGCATCATGATTTGGAGCGGCCTCACCGTGCTCGCCTTCGTCGTCTTCCACATCCTCCACTTCACCGTCCGCGTCGATTCCCAGCTCGCCGCGATGAAAGACCCCGGCGACCCGGCGCGGCACGATGTCTACGGCATGGTCATCGCCGGGTTCAGCAATCCCCTCGTCGTGCTCTTCTACATCGTCGCGATCTCCCTGCTCTGCTCGCACCTCAGCCACGGCATCGCCTCGATTTTCCAGACCCTCGGCCTCCGCACGGTGAAAACCCGCGCCGCGATCCGCGCCGTCGGTCTCGCCGTCTCCGTGGTCCTCTGGCTCGGCTTCCTCTCCATTCCCTTCCTCGTCGCCACCGGCGTGCTCAAGGACGACAAGGGGGCCGCCGCGAATCTTTCCCCCGGTCATGTCCAGCAAAGCCCTCTGGCTGAAAACTGAAGACTGAATCCCGCAAACTTCCCCTCCCATGGCCAGCAACGCTTCCAGCCAGTCCTCGCCGAACGGCACCCTGAACTCCGCCGTGCCCGACGGCCCGCTCGCCACGAAGTGGACGGACTACAAGGCCCACGCGAAGCTCATCAACCCGGCGAATAAGCGGAAATACTCCGTCATCGTCGTCGGTTCCGGCCTCGCCGGCGGGGCCGCCGCCGCCACGCTCTCGGAACTGGGCTATCAGGTGAAGTGCTTCTGCTATCAGGACAGCCCCCGCCGCGCCCACTCCATCGCCGCGCAGGGCGGGATCAACGGGGCGAAGAACTACCAGAACGACGGCGACTCGGTCTGGCGGCTTTTCTACGACACGATCAAGGGCGGCGACTTCCGCTCGCGCGAGGCCAACGTCCACCGCCTCGCCGAGATTTCCCTCCAGATCATCGACCAATGCGTCGCCCAAGGCGTTCCCTTCGCCCGCGAATACGGCGGGGCGCTCGCGAACCGCTCCTTCGGTGGCGCGCAGGTCAGCCGCACCTTCTACGCCCGAGGCCAGACTGGGCAGCAACTCCTCCTCGGCTGCTACCAGGCCCTCGAAAAGGAGGTCGCAAAGGGCGGGGTGAAGATGTATTCCCGCACCGAGATGCTCGACCTCGTCGTCGTGAACGGCCACGCCAAGGGCATCGTCGTGCGCGACCTCGTCACGGGCGAGATTTCGAGCCACGCGGGCGACGCCGTCATCCTCGCCACCGGCGGCTACGGTAACGTCTTCTTCCTTTCGACGAACGCGATGGGCTGCAACGTCACCGCCGCCCTGCGCGCCCACAAGCGCGGAGCCTACTTCGCCAATCCCTGCTACACCCAGATTCACCCCACCTGCATCCCCGTCAGCGGCGACTACCAGAGCAAACTCACCCTCATGTCCGAGTCGCTCCGCAACGACGGCCGCATCTGGGTGCCGAAGTCGCGGGAGGACGCCGCCAAGATCCGCAGCGGCGAGCTGATGGCCAAGGACATCCCCGAGGAGGCCCGCGACTACTACCTAGAGCGGAAGTATCCCTCCTTCGGCAACCTCGCCCCGCGCGACATCTCTTCGCGTTCCGCCAAGGAGGCCTGCGACGACGGGCGCGGCGTGGCCAAGACCGGACTCGGCGTCTTCCTCGACTTCAGCGACGCGATCCGCCGGCTCGGCAAGGACACGATCAAGGCCCGCTACGGCAACCTCTTCCAGATGTACGAGAAGATCGCCGGCGAGGACCCCTACGAGACGCCGATGAAGATCTACCCCGCCGTCCACTACACCATGGGCGGGCTGTGGGTCGATTACAACCTGATGTCGAACATCCCCGGCCTCCACGTCCTCGGCGAGGCGAACTTCTCCGACCACGGGGCCAACCGTCTCGGCGCCAGCGCCCTGATGCAGGGCCTCGCCGACGGCTACTTCGTCATTCCCGCGACCCTGCCGACCTACCTCGCCGGGCAAAAGCCGGGCGCCGTCACCACCGCCGCCCCCGAGTTCCAGCAGGTCGAGGACGAGGTGAAGGGGCGCATCGCCCAGCTCATGTCGGTGAAGGGGGCGACGCCCGTCGACGCCTTCCACCGCGAGCTTGGCCTTCTCCTTTGGAACCAATGCGGCATGGCCCGGACCGAGGCCGGGCTGAAGGAAGCCCTCGCCGAGATCCCCCGAATCCGCGAGAAGTTTTGGAAGGATGTCAGGATTCCCGGCGATCCGGACGGGGTGAACATGGAACTGGAGAAAGCCTGGCGCGTTGCCGACTTCATCGACTTCGCCGAGATCCTGTGCTACGACGCCCTCACCCGCGAGGAGAGCTGCGGCGGCCACTTCCGCGAGGAGCACCAGTTCACCGACGACGACGAGGACGTCAGGAGCGGCTACACCAACCCCGGCGAGGCGAAGCGCCACGACGAGCGGTTCTGCCACGTCGCCGCCTGGGAGTACAAAGGACCCGGCGTGCCGCCCGTCCTCCACAAGGAACCCCTCGACTTCGAAGCCGTCGAGCCCAGTGTCCGCAGCTACAAGTGATCCGCCCGAACCCCGACTTTCCGCACCCGCCCATCCGACCCATCCCATGAACCTGACTCTCAAAGTCTGGCGCCAGAGCGGCCCGGACGCCACCGGACGTATCGAGACCTACGAGGCCAGGGACATCCCCTCCGAGGCCTCCTTCCTCGAGATGCTGGACATCGTCAACACCGGCATCATCGAGTCGGGCGGCGAGCCCATCCACTTCGACCACGACTGCCGCGAAGGCATCTGCGGGGCCTGCTCCCTCGCCATCAACGGCGTCCCTCACAGCAAGGAGAGCGGCATCACCACCTGCCAGGTCCACATGCGGAAGTTCCGCGACGGCGACACCATCTGGATCGAGCCCTTCCGCGCCCGCTCCTTCCCCGTGCTCAAGGATCTCATGGTCGATCGCTCCGCCTTCGACCGCATCATCGCCGCAGGCGGCTACATCGACGTGCGCACCGGCTCCGCGCCCGAGGCGAACGGCATCCCCATCGGCAAGGAGGACGCCGACGCCGCCTTCGACGCCGCCACCTGCATCGGCTGCGGGGCCTGCGTTGCCGCCTGCAAGAACGCCAGCGCGATGCTTTTCACCGGAGCCAAGGCCTACCACCTCAACACCCTGCCTCAGGGGCTCGCCGAAAAGGACGGCCGAGTCCTCGCCATGGTGCGGCAGATGGACGCCGAGGGCTTCGGCAACTGCACGAACCAATACGAGTGCGAGGCGGTCTGCCCGAAGGAGATCAGCGCCGACGTGATCTCGAAGCTCAACCGCGACTACGCCGCCGCGGCCTTGCGCGAGGCGGTGGCGGGGTGAGGGAGCTGCCGCTTGATTTGCGTCGATGCATTCGGGTAAGTTGGTCGGGCGGCTTGCCCCGACATGGCGCTTACCCGAACGGACAAAGCCTTCATCGGCACGGTTTCCCTGATCGCGTTTTCCATCGGCGCGGTGCAGTTCCACCGGCATGGTCTCGGTCGGAAAGAGGGGGGCGGAGAGGTCCTCGAATCCAATCGGGTCGAACAAAAGCACGTCGATGTCCCTGCCAGCTACAGTCCCACGGGCAAGGAATGGCGGACCGTGCCGACGCGATGGTTTGTTCCGGCGCATTACCGGGTCAGGATCGTCCTCGATGGCAAGGAGCGCTGGATTTCGGTGCCCTTGGATCGCGTAGGGATTCTGGAAGGCCGCAACGTCAGACTGACCTACAAGGAATTTCCCGATGGTTCCATCAAGGTCTATCAGGATTCCTGAATGAAGGGGGCGGAGCGTAGCGAAATTCGTGAGAATTTCGACGAACGTCGTCGGAGGATCGTTCGGGGAGAAGTTCTCACGAACTTCTCTACAATCCGGCATTGCGGAGACCATGATACCAGTTGTTTCCGTCGATGAAGACAATGGCTCGCAGGTGCTTCATGGGCAAAAAACCGGCGTGTGGCAAGCCAGAATTTCCAAGTCAGAGCATCGCAAACATTGCCAATGCCACCGCAACCCCCGCCAGCATCGCCACCACCCCGAAGCAGCCCGACTTCCGCTTTTCCTCCTTGGGATTCCAGTCCGGGAGAGGGGTGCGGCCTTCCGGCGACGCGTTCCGTGTGGTCGTCGATGGCAAGCCCGTCTCCATGGCCTCGACCGCGTTCTTCGATTCAGCGAGACCTTCGCCGGTGGCTTCGCGGTAGAGTTTGATCGCCTCGATTTTGTTTCCGCGCGACATCGCCTCGATCACGGCGGCGCGTTTCTCGGGAGTCAGCCCGGAGGGAGGCGGTGGCGGGGTGATCCTCGGTCCGCCCTCCTGCCTCGGAGGCGGCCCCGGGAGCTCGATGCCTTCCTCCGCGAGGATGGCTTCGACCGCCTCCTTGCTTTCGAGCAGGTTCCGGTTGCCTGTCGCCGCCATGTGGATTTTGATCGCCTCCACCTTGCCAAAAGAACGCAGGGTCGCGACGATCCGGCTCCGGTCGGCGGGCGAGAGCGGCGCTGAGGCCTCCATCTGCTCCACCGCGTCCTTCGCCTCCTTCAGCCCCGCTCCGGTCGCCTCGCGGTAGCGCTTGACCGCGTCGATCTTCGATCCCCGGCGCAGGGCACCGAGGACGGCTTCGAATTGCTCCAAGGAAAGGCGGGGATCCATGCCCTTTGCTATGCCGCCTCCGGGGCGCGGCGTCAAGAAGGCTCTTTTTGACGCTTCCTTGTCCTTGATCGCGGGCGCAATCCGGTGCCGAAACCGCTTTCGGTGGGGCGGCTCTGTTGTAGAGTCCCCGATGGCGCAGCGACCAGACCCTGTTGCCCCTCCGATTTAACCCTCTTTCCTCCGAGCGCCCCGACGATGTCCAAGCCAGTCGAGACCCTCCCCGCGATCCAAGTGCCCCGTCCCGTTCCGATCACGACGACGCGCTTCCGCCAGCCGAAGAAGAATATTCCGCAGACCAAGGCGGAGCGCGACGGCTTCCTCCGCGCCATCCGGAACTACGTCGCCACGGAGAATCCCGTGCCGCCGATGCCGCTGGAGGAGCTGGATATCCACGCGCGGCGCCTCCTCGCCGAGCTGGGCTACGAGGGCGACGAGACCTATCTGCACTACACCGCCGTCTGCCTGAACAACGAGATGTGGCGCGAGACCCTCGCGGAGATTCCCTACGAACGCCGCCTTCTCCTCATGCCGAAGTGCCTGCGGGTCGAGAGCAAATGCCCCGCGCCTTTCGACGAATTCGGCCTGCTCTGCAAGCAATGCGGCCTCTGCTCGATCCAGGACTTCCAGAACGAGGCCGAGCGCCTCGGCTACGCCGTGCTCGTGGCGGAGGGTTCGGCCATCGTCATGTCCCTGATCCAGACCGGGCAGATCGAGGCCATCGTCGGCATCTCCTGCCTGCCCGTGCTGGAGCGCACCTTCCCCTACGTCGAGGCCGCCGCGATCCCCTCCATCGCCGTGCCCTTGTTGCAGGACGACTGCATCAACACCACCGTCGACATCGACTGGGTCTGGGAATACCTCCACCTCACCAGCGACGACCAGACCCGCCGCCTCGACCTGACCGGCCTGCACAACGAGGTGAAGACCTGGTTCACCCCCGAGTCCATCGAGGCCGTCATGGGACCCGCCGCTGGCCGTCAGGAGGAGATCGCCCGCGAATGGCTCGCCCGCGACGGGAAGCGCTGGCGTCCCTTCCTCACCGTGGCCGCCTACGAGGCCCTGCGCGGGGACCGGGGGAATCCGCTGCCGGAGGACCTCAAGAAGATCGCCTTCGCCACCGAGCTCTTCCACAAGGCTTCCCTCATCCACGACGACATCGAGGACGAGGATCACGGTCGCTACGACCAGCCCACCCTGAACGCCGAGCACGGCGTCGCCGTGGCCCTGAACGCGGGCGACCTGCTGATCGGCGAGGGCTACCGCCTCATCGGCGAGTGCGCCGCGAGCGATGCGGCGAAGACGCAGATGCTCCTCGTCGCGGCGCGGGGGCAGCGCGAGTTGTGCCGGGGGCAGGGGGGCGAGCTCGTCTGGGCGCGCGATCCGAAGCCTTTGAATTCCAAGCAGGTATTGGAGATTTTCCGACAAAAGACGGCCCCGGCCTTCGAGGTCGCCCTGAAGCTCGGCGCGGCCTACGCGGGTAAGCTCGACGAAGTCGCCTCCGTGCTGGAGCAGTATTCCGAGAACCTTGGCATCGCCTACCAGATCCGCGACGATATGGACGACCTCGGCGCCGATGCGGGGGACAACGAACTGGAACGGATGCGCCCCAGCGTCCTCCTCGCCGTCGCCCGCGAGCGGGCCAAGGGCGACGACCGGGCTGTCCTCGACGCGCTCTGGTCGCACGGCGATCTCGACGGCATCGCCATCCACAAAATCCGCGGCCTCGCCCACGAACTGGAGGCCGACGAGAAGTGTCTGCTGCTCTTCGAGACCTACAAGGAGGCAGCCGTCCGCGCCCTCGCCGATCTGGAGAACGCCAACTTGAAGGGCCTCCTCCGCCGCGTCATGGGCAAGATTTTCAACGATCTCGAGATCAAGGGCTGGTGCCGCGAGTTCGAGGTGAGGAACGGGGTGCGGGAGGATTGACTGGGAGGGGGACTTTTCAAGTCCCTTGGTCAAAAGACGGGACTTGAAAAGTCCCGCTCCAAGGTGCTTCAAGGCTTGCGGAAGGCATAGGGCAGGGCGCTCGCAAGGGCCGCAGGGACGACGGAACCGTGGTTTTCGCCTTCGAAGATGCGGTAGCTGAGGTCGAGCCCGTGCTCGCGGCAGGCTTCGAGCCGCCAAGCCAGTTCGCGGGAGTTGTCCACCATGCGGCGGCGTCCGCGATGAAGAGCGGCATCCTCTTGCTTTTCCACGGGCAGCGAAATTTCGTCCTTGAGGAGCGATTGCTCGAATTCCCCCACGCTCATCACGAGGGTGAGGGGGCGGGGTTCTTTGCTGAGGCGTTCGATGAAGGGCTGCTCTTTCTCCCGCAGGAGGTGGCGGTCGTTCCACCAGAGCGAGGGGCTGGAGGCGAGGTAGGTCCGGAAGCACTCGGGCCGGGTGAAGAGGACATGCATCGTGAAAAGCCCTCCGTAGGAATGGCCCATCAGCGCCTGACGCGCGGGATTGATGGGATGGGCCTTGGCGACGTGAGGCTTCAGCACGGTCTCGATGAAGTCGAGGAAGGCGTCGGCGCCTCCGCTTTTCTGCTCGGGGTAGGGGGTGCCGTCGGGCTTCCGCTCTGGTTCACCCTTCTCCGCCGGAGGCGTGTAGTCGTAGGAGCGGCGGGATTCGCCGGGGTAGCCGATGGCCACGACGATGCCCGGCTCCACGCCTGCTGCTTCCATCGACTTTTTCGAAGCGGTCAGGTTGAACAGGATGGCGGAGGCGAGGGGGAAGTAGCGCTCGCCGTCGAGGACGTAGAGCACGGGAAAGCCGCCGTCCGGGGCGGGACCTTCGGGACGGTAGAGGTAGAGGCGGTAGGGTTCGCCCGCCGCGTTGGCCAGATCGAAGACTTCCGCTCCGGGCAGGGTCCACGGGGTTTTCGCGGGTTCATCAGCGGGCGCGGGAGGGCACAGGAGCGCGAGCGCCGCGAGGATACATGTGCGGGGGAGGAGGGATGGTGTCGTCATCTTTGGTGGACGGGGGTTGGAATGAGTTGGGATGTAGTTGCGGTCGGTTAAGCTCGGTAGGGACGGCTGGCTCAGCCGTCCGCCATCCATGTGTTGCGAGACTTCCGGCGGACGGCTGAGCCAGCCGTCCCTACCGGTCGATCATGGCTACTTTTCGACCGCTTCGAGAGCGTCGATGATGCGTTGGGTGAAGATATTGGCGGGATCGGCGTTCGGAATGGGCACTTCCAGCTCCAAATCGAAGGTGCCCGCGCAGGATTCGGCATCGCAGACTTGCGAGGTGATCGACACCTTGAAGGCTTTTCCGGGCAGTTCCTTCAAGGGCAAGGCGAAGTAGCTGGTTCCCGAAAAGCCGTAGGTGTACCAGTGGATGTCCGGCTTGGAGTAATCGGTGGGAGGAGTCTGTTTCCACCCCCCGTCCACGGCGAGGTCGCTCGGCGTCGCGATCACCGTGGGCAGCTCGTGGGAACCGGCGGCGGCAGGGCCGCCCTTGGATGCGGCGGCGGAACGCTTCGCGTTGTCCATGGCGTAGCTGTGCCAGCCGGGTTCGTGCGCCGCCTCGACCAGCAGATGCCCGTTGGCGATGGCCGCGCGGTAGCGGACGATCTTGGCGTTGCCTTTCCGGACGTAGTCGGGTTCGGACCATTTGACCATCAGCCCGACGTTCTCCCGGTCGATGGGGTATTTGCGGAAGTTGAGGCGCTGGGTCTTGAGCGGCACTTCCTCCGTCTCCTCGCCGCGCAGGACGGTCAGCGGGATCTCGGATTCCGCCGGGTAATGCAGCGCGATGTGATCTGCGAGGCGGGTGGTCATGGGGTCGGTCTTGACCTTGTTCACCGCCACGACGATGTCGTCGATTTCCAAGCTGTGGTAGTCGTTGAAGGCCGCCTCCAGATCGATCTCCGTGACGCGGGAGGCGAATCCGTCGGCAGGCAGGCGACGGGCCTCCTTCTCCTCGGCGGTCAGTGGCTCGGATTTGAAGAAAAGCTGGGGCTGCATGTTCCAGTGCCGGAATTCCAAGCCGGTCCTCCACCATTCGAAGGGGAGCTGCACGGTGGCCTCCACGGCTTCGCCGCGGCGCTCGACCGTGAGGGCGACCTGCTTCGTCGTCCGGCGAGGTGCTTTGTCGTATTGATGCTGGAGGTCGCCGAAGGTGAGGACGCGCTTGCCGTTGAAGGCGGTGATCTTGTCCCCGGCCTGGATTCCCGCCTCGGCGGCGGGACCGTCCACGGAGGCCAGCACGAGGCCTTTGGGCACGTCGAGATGCAGGCCGAGGGCCTTGATGTCGGGCGAGCGGTAGAGGTCGGTGATGGGGTCCAGCAGACCGGCCAGCTCCTTCTCCTGCATGGAGAAATCGCCGACGAGATGGCATTCGGTGCAGCGGCCTTTTTCGATCACCTCCATCTGCACCAGCTTATGGTCTTCGGGAGTGAGGCGGGGAGGGCGGGGGTCGTCGGCGTCCTTGGGCCGTTCGTCGGCGAGGTGCTTCCGGTGCTCCTCCAATCCGATTTCGAGGGCCAGTGCGAGGCTGTCGTAGTCCAGATAGGTGTCGGCCGCCTTTTCGTCCCGACCGCCGTAGCGCAGGTAGATATCCTCGTCGGCGTTGATGATGAAATAGTAGAGCGAATTGTGCCAGTCCCGGTCGTAGTGGGCGATGTCGGCCCCGGTCATGGAATCGACCCGGAGCAGCACATACTGCGACATCAGCTTGCCCCGGGGCGATTCGGGGGCGGTGAAGACGACCTGCGCGTCGAACTCCCTACCGTTGACGCAGGGCACGCAGCGGAATTCCAGGAAGATGGGCTTGCCCGTCTCCTTGGCTTCGGCGAGCGCCTGGGCGTAGTTGAAACGCCAAGGCAGCATGTCGGGCTGCTGGGCGGGGGGCGGTGCCGCCTCCGTTTTGTCCTCGGCCACGACGGGGGATGATGGGAGGAGACCGACGACAGCAAGAAGGCAGGCTGGAAGCCGCAGGGAAGGAAGGGCGCGCGACATGGCGGGTTGGAAAATGGAATCGCGGGGGGTCAACGTTTCACGAGCTTCTCCAAGGCTGGGGAAGGCACCCAGAAAAGGCGGGCGTAGGCATTGGAGATGTCCAAGGACTCCCCCTCCGCGAAAATCTTGCCGTAGATGGCGTCGGTGCCCTCGGCGATGGCGGTGAACTCCTCGCGGCTCAGTTTGCCGTCGCCATCCTTGTCGTGGCCCGCGAGCTGGAACATGAGGAGGCAGCGCAAGGCGCGTTTGTAGAGGCCTTCGACATGTCGTCCCATGATCTCCCCCAGCTCGATGAAGCCACTGCCGTCCTTGTCCTCCTCCAGGAAGTGCTCGCGCTGATGCCAGTCCACCCCGTCCTCGCCGATCTCTCCACGGGCCGGGACGGAGAGCGCGTATTCCCGCAGGGACAGTTTTCCGTCCTTGTCGCCGTCGACGTTGATGAGGTCGTCGTGCAGCTCGAACACCAGATATTCGCGGATGGCCGTGGCGATCTCCTCGGCGTCGGTCTTGGTGTCGCCGTTCTTGTCGATCTCCTTGAAATAGTTGATCTCCTGGCCCCCGACGCGCTTGCGGGTCGCCTCGATCATTTCCAGGCGCTTCCTCTCCTTCTCCTGCTTCTCCTCCTCGGTCAGATCCTCGGGTTCGGGGTCTTCGTGGTCTTCGTGCTCAGGCTTGTTGGCCCAAGGCGGCATCGCCACGGGGGAGCCGAAGCCGTATTTCTTCAGCTCCTTGAGGAGCACGACGAAATTCTTGTCGCTCTTCGCCTCCCGGTTGGCCAGATCGATGGCGGCGGCCATGACCGGAACGACCTTGTCGAGCGCTCCTTGGATCAGTTCGTCGGCCCCTTTTGGCAGGGGGACGTCGGCGCGGGTCATGGGTGCCGGAAGCGTCGCCAGGGCCAAGGCGATGGCGATGGTTGCGTGGGTTCGTTCAGTCATGCTTTTCATGGGTTTGGGTAAGCTGGAAATGTTGCTATTTGCGTCGGAGCCAGAGACGAAAGGGGGCGCGGGCACCGGTTCGGCGCCCACGCCCGTGGGAGGTGCGGAAAGGTCGGTTCAGCTCACCATTCGTAGGTCATCTTCAAGGTCACGACGCGCGCGGAGCCATACCAAGCGGAGATGGGCCCGGTGGCGGTGGCGACGTAGAGCTCGTCCGCGAGGTTGGTTGCGCTGAGGGAGAGCTTCGCTCCTTCGAAGTCCGGGGAGAGAGCCCCGAGATCGTAGCGGAGCGCCGCGTCGACGAGGGTGTAGGAGGGCATGGCGATGGTGTTGGTGTTGTTGCCGAAGCGCTCCGAGACGTGGCGCACGCCGACCCCGACACCAAGGCCGCGCAGAGGCCCTTCTGGGAAGGTGTAGTCCAGCCAGGCCGAGGCCGTGTAGTCGGGCACGTTCTGCCATTGTTTCCCAGTCTCTCCGGGGGTGTTGCTCTTGGTGATTTCGGCGTCGAGGAAGGTCAGGGCACCGATGGCGAAGAGCCCTTCGGCTAGTTCCGCCTTCGCCTCGAATTCGAAGCCATCGACGGCGATCTCCCCGGTCTGGACTTGGAAGCCGGGGTTGCCGGGGTCGGGGGTGAGGATGTTCTGCTGGGTCAGGTCGAAGTAGGAGGCGGTGAAGAGGCCATTGAAGCGCTTCGGCTCGTATTTCACGCCGAACTCGAACTGCTGGCCAGTGGTCGGATCGAAGGGGGTTCCGCCGAAGGTGGTTCCCGTCGCCGGCTCGAAGGAGGTGGCGTAGCTCGCATAGGGAGCGAGCCCGGATTCGGACAGATAGAGCAGGCCAGCCCGTCCGGTGAAGGCTTCGGCATGGGTGTTGCTGCGTTGCAGGGCGTTGACGGGATTCACCCTCTGCGAGGTGAAGGCGTCGGACCAGTCGTAGCGTCCGCCGAGGCTGGCGATCCAGTTTCCGATCTCGATCTGGTCTTGGGCGTAGAGGCCGATCTGCTCGGACTCGATGATGCCGTCGTCGGCCCAACTGTTGAAGGGGATGCCGAGGAAGGTCACGCCGCTGTAGACGGGATTGTAGGCGTCGATGGGGGGCAGGGTGCCGGGTCCGACACCGACGACGCGGCGGTCCCATCGCTCGTGGCTCGTATCCATCTTCAGGTAGTCGAGTCCGAGGAAGGCGGTGTGATCGGCGGCACCGGTCGAGAACTCCGCCACGAGGCGGGTGTCGAACTGGATGGCGTCGGTGTAGGAGAACCCTTCCGTGGTACGGCGTGCGACGGTGCGACCGTCGGGTCCAATGCCTACACCGGGCGAGAAGAAATTGGCGATGACGGCCTGGTAGTCCACGTCGAGGCGGCTGTAGCGGAAGTTGTGCGAGAGGGACCAGACATCGTTGAAGCGATGCTCGAACTCGTAGCCGACGAGGAACTGGGTGCGGTCGAACTGGTTGAAGTCGGGCTCACCGAGGAAGGCCTGAGGGGCGATCGGGGGCAATCCGGCGGGATTCGGGGTGAGGCCGGTGAGGGCGGAGGGGATGAACTGGAAGCCGAAGCCGCCCTCGTCGCGCTGGTAGATGGCGTAGAGGGTCAGGTCGGTGTCCTCGCCGAGGTGGAAGGTGACGCTCGGGGCGAGGTAGATCCGCTCCAGATCGGTGTGGTCGATCTGGGCGCCGCCGTTCTGATAGGAGCCGACGAGGCGGTAGCTGGCGGGGGCGCGGCCCTCGACCAGTTGCTTGCCGCCTTTTCCGCTCTTGCCGCCCCCGTCGTAGTAGTGGTCGGAGGTGCCGCCGATGGGGCCGGTGGTGTCGAAGGTGATCCGACCGGCGTCGCGGGTGGATCCGTAGTTCATGTATTCGAAGCCGAGCTGGTTGCGGCTGTAGTCGAGGGGGCGCTTGGAGCTGCGGTTGACGAGGCCGCCGGGGGAGATTTGCCCGAAGAGGACGGAGGCGGGACCTTTCACCACTTCGACGCTTTCGAGCCCGAAGGCGTCGAGGGCCGGGGCGCCGAAGGTGCCACCGGTGGGAAGCCGCAGCCCGTCGAGGTAGTTGTTGCTGGAGTTGAGGGTGCTGGTGTTGAAGCCGCGGATGGCGATGTCGTCGGCACGGGTGTCGATGCCGTTGCGCTCGGAGAGCACCCCGGCGGTGTAGGCGAGGGCCTCGTTCACATTGCGGGCGCCGCGCAGGTCCATCTCCTCGCGGGTGACGACGGAGATCGACTGGGGAGTCTTGATGAGGGGGGTGTTCAGCTTGGTCCCCGAGAAGGAGTCGGAGGGCACCGGGCCGATCTTGTTGATAGCGTCGTCGATCACAAGGGGGGCGGGCTCCGGTGCGGGAGCGGGGGCGGGAGCCGGTCGCGGGGCGGGTTTCGGAGCTGGCTTCGGTGCGGGGGCGGACTCGACCACGGTTTGTTCGAGTTCGGCGGCGGTGGCCGACGGCGGAGCGGCAGGCGCGGTCTCTTGGGAAAAGAGCCGGGAGGTGGCGAGGGAGACGCAGAGGCAGGCGGCCCCCGCAAGGAGGGAGGAGGGTGGTTTCATAGCGGCTGTAATGATGCTAGGACGCAATCTCAATAAAATGGAGTGTCAAGCTTGGAGCTGATGGATTTTGATGGGACTTGGTTGTCTTTTGACGGCGGTTTGTCATTGGGGGCCGCCGGGCGTCTGGTTCTCAGATCGCGAGGGGACTCTCCCAAAGCGCCGAGATCCGCCGCAGGATCGAGGCGGCCCATGCCTCGAAATAGTCGTCGTAGTCGATGTCGCAATCGATCCGCTCGTGCAGGCGTTTCGCCCCGTGGCGTTCGAGTTCGGCGTCCAGCTCCTTTCCGTATTGGCAGAACTGGTCGTATCCGGTGTCGCCGAGGGCGAGCACCGCGAAATGGAGATGGCCCAATCCGAGGGGGGCGCTGGCGCTGAGATGGCGGTGGAAGTTCTCCGCCTCCGAGGGCGGCTCTCCGTCGCCCCAAGTGCTGACGATGGCGAGGAGGAGGTCGCTGTCCTCGAAGAGGTCCAGCCTGGCATCGCCCAAATTGATGGCTTGGCCGGGATCGAAGCCTTTCTCCCGCAGACGGCGGGCGGTGTCTCTGGCTAGATCCTCGGCGTTGCCCGTTTCCGTGGCGTAGACGACTTTGATGCGCATGATGCGCTCAAGATGCGCGGGAGGGCGGGGTTCGCTCCCGTTCCCTTGGCCGGGATTGGCGACGGTTTGCGGTCGGGGGCGGATCGCTGATCTGACTGATCTCCGCTGATTTTTTTGGTGGATGTAACCGAGGGCATTGCCCGGTCGGGCGTCGTTTGTGCGTCCGATCCGCGCTCAATGAGCGCGGTTACAGGCGCTGGCGCGTCGTTCGGGGACGGAATCTGTAGGCGAGGTCATTGACCTCGCGCGGGCGTCGTTTGGGCGTCCGGTTCGGCCTCAGTGAGGCCAGCTACAGGTGCTGGCGCGTTTTGCCACACTTCACTCATTCAGAATCCCTTCACGGCGCTCGATGGCCACTTGCCCCAAGCTCATCCGCATGGGCGACGCTCACGCGGGTGACCTGGCTCAAGGCAAGCCAGTGGCTTTTTCCTTCGGGTGTGACCAAGTGCAAGGTTCGCTGGCTGGGCGTCATCAGCATCAGCTTCGGGCTGGTGACGGTAAACGCGGAGCCATCCGCCATGACGATTTCAAAGGGCTGAAAGGGACGCGCATCCCACAGTTCGTTGATTTCCTCGGCAAGCATGACAGGGAAAACATAGCCCGTAGTGGCGATCCATCAAGAGAATGTGGAAGCGGCATGGCACCGCTTCTTCTCTCCGATTTTTGACTTCACAGCCATCCCATGGTTGTCAATGATTTCAGCGCCAAAGGCGCGGCCCCATGCCAACCCAGGCCGACGGCCTGGGAATCTGCCGCCGGAAAACGGGAGAGGGCTGAAAGCCCGATCCATCCCGCCCGGCCAAGCTTGCCGCTGGATCGGGCCTGCGTCAACTTAGGCCGTTGGCCCATAGGCGTCAGGATAAGGATATCCCTGCACCCCAACGCTTGCGGATTTCGAAAACGGCGAGCGGGTAGACCCGACCGGCCCGGGCGGGGGTTGGGCGCACAGGGATCCCAGAGCGCCCTTCCGGCGGTTCGAGCCGAACCGCCCTACCCGACGTGCTTTTGACATTTTCCCTTCCCACCTTTTACGGCGGCTCCGCCGCCCCCGTCAGACCCCCGACTCGATCAGCCACCACACGAGCGCGCAGGCGAGGCAGAAGAGGACGAAGAAATGCACGCCGGCACGGCTTCTCTCGGCGTGGTAGCGGCGTCGCTCGGCGTGGGAGAGGACGGGTTTTTTCGAACTCCGGCGGACGCCGTGGCGGTCGGGCGGGGGGATCATGCCCTCGCGCTTCAACTGCTCGGAATAGCTCTTCGCGGCGTTCTTCTTCGCGAGGAAATTCTCCAAGGCGCCGATCTGGGCGTTGAGCTGGTAGACTTGCCCGACGAGGTCGCCGGACTTGGCGCGTGTCTTCGGCTTCGCCTTTCTCAACTCGGGCAGATCCCAAGCGTCCATCGACTTCTTGGCCGAGCGGGAGCGGCGGCGGCGGTTCTGGGGCTTGCGGGGGAAGAGGCTCATGCGGGAAAAGCGGGGCGGCGCTTCTCAGAAGAAGAGGAAGCAGACGACGCCGATCAGGGCGAAGCCGACGAAGGGCAGGGAGAAGGCGAAACCGCTTTTCAGCCAGTAGAGGAAGTCGCCACGCGCCCCGCCGAGGAAGGAGGGCAGGGAGAGGCCTGCGCCCTTGCCGACGAACAGGCCGCCTTTCTTGCCGGCGGCGTCGAGGATGGGGAGCACCTCGTCGAGCCCGTCCTCGGCGGCCTCGATGTAGCCGAGGGCGCGGGCCAGCTCGGCCTTGCGGTCGGCGCGGGTCCAGAGTTCGGGACGCAGGGCGCTGATATTGGCGAGGTGGTTTTCGAGGCGCTCGTGGGCCATGGCGCATTCCTCGGCGCGGTGGCGGGCTTCGGCGGCCTCGCGCTCGAGGACGGAGAGGCAGCGGTTCAGCTCCTCGGAGACCTCGGTACGGCTGCTTTTGAAAAGGTGCTCCTTCTTGGTCAGCTCTTCGAGTTCGGCGGCTTGGCGCTTGATCTGCTCCTCCTGCTGGCGGAGCTCGCGCAGCTTGTCCTGGGCGGCTTGGTATTCGTCGTCGAGGTCGTCGCTGTAGGGGGTGACGGCCCGGAACTGATGGGGATCGAACTGAAGGTCGAGATCCCGGTCGGCGTCGTCTTCGTCAAAGGAGAAAGGCTTGAGTTCGGCTGCGGCGGTCATGGCTTCGAGGAGATTTGTTAAAATTAATTTCTATTAATATTATGGATTGACTGAAATTTCCAGTCTTTTTAATTTATTTTTGGAAAAAAAGAAGGATTGCCGATGCTGGCGTCGGTCGGGGCGAGATGAGGGGAGGCGACCGCGGCGGGGGAATTTTCCCTTTGGAAATCGGATTTCCTCTCTAAGGTGCCCGCCATGGCAAGCATCGGCACTCCCTTTACGAACGGCGCGACGCGCGTCCTCCTCTGCGGCTCGGGCGAACTCGGCAAGGAGGTCGCCATCGAGCTCCAGCGCTACGGCGTGGAGGTCGTCGCGGTGGACAGCTACTCGAACGCCCCCGCGATGCAGGTGGCGGACCGCGCCCATGTCGTTCCCATGCTCGACGGCGCGGCGTTGCGGGAGGTGATCGAGCGGGAGCGTCCCCACCTCGTCGTTCCCGAGGTCGAGGCCATCGCCACGGATGCCCTCGCGGAAATCGAGCGGGAGGGGCTGGCGACCGTCATCCCCACGGCCCGGGCGGCGCAACTGACGATGAACCGCGAGGGCATCCGCCGCCTCGCCGCCGAGGAGCTGGGTTTGAAAACCTCCCCCTACCGTTTCGCCGCCAGCGAGGAGGAGTATCGCGCCGCCGTCGCGGAGATCGGCCTGCCTTGTATCGTGAAACCCATCATGAGCTCCTCCGGCAAAGGCCAGAGCACGGTGAAGTGCGAGGACGAGATCCAGGCGGCTTGGGACTACGCCCAGAAAGGCGGACGGGCGGGGCAGGGGAAGGTCATCGTCGAGGGCTTCGTCGAGTTCGACTACGAGATCACCCAGCTCACCGTGCGGCACGAGGGTGGCATCTCCTTTTGCGAACCCATCGGCCACACCCAGGAGGACGGCGACTACCGCGAGAGCTGGCAGCCCCAGCCCATGACCGCTCTCGCCCGCGAGCGGGGCTGCGAGTGTGCCAAGGCCATTGTCGACGCCCTCGGCGGGCGCGGCGTCTTCGGCGTGGAGCTGTTCGTGAAGGGCGACGAGATCATCTTCTCCGAAGTGTCCCCGCGCCCGCACGACACCGGGATGGTCACGATGATCTCGCAAGATCTTTCCCAGTTCGCCCTCCACGCCCGCGCCATCCTCGGTCTGCCCATCCCGGCGATCCGCCAGCTTGGCCCCTCGGCCTCCGCCGTGCTCCTCGTCGAGGGGCATTCCGAATCGCTCGTCTACGGGAACCTCGATGGGGCCTTGCGCGAGCCCGACACCCAGATTCGCCTTTTCGGCAAGCCCAAGGTTGCGGGCAAGCGCCGCATGGGCGTGGCCCTCGCCCGAGGCGGCGATGTCGAGGAGGCTCGGGCAAAGGCGCGGGCGGCGAGCGCGGCGATCCGGGTGGAGTTGTGAACTGCCCACACGTCTGGAAGGGGGACTTTCCAAGTCCCCGTGGGCAGAAGCTTGGTAGGGACGGCTGGCTCAGCCGTCCGTCGCCGATCTGGCGTTCACCCCGTTCACGACATTCTCCAGCGGAGCCCCGGTCACGGCGGCGAGAGCGATGCGGGCCGAGGTCGAGCGCATCTCGATTTTCGCCTCGACGCTGCAAAAGGCGGCATGACAGGTGACGATGAGGTTCGGCGTGGCGGCCTCCTCGGCGCTGCGGAGCGGTTCGTCCTCGACCACATCCAGTCCGGCCCCGGCGAGGCGGCCTTCGCGCAGGGCCGCGAAGAGGGCGTCCTTTTTCACGACGGCCCCGCGGGCGGTGTTGACGAGGAAGGCATCGGGTTTCAGCAGGGCCAGTTCGCGCTCGGCGATGAGGTGATGGGTTTCCTCGCTCAGCGGGCAGTGCAAGGAGAGCACGTCGCTTTGCGCGAGCAGTTCATCGAGGGAGCGGCAGCGCGCGATCCCGATGGCCTTGTCGATGCCGTTGGGCAGATGGGGATCGTGGAAGGCGACGCGGAAGCCGAGGGCCTTCGCCCGCAGAGCCGTGGCCGTGCCGATGCGCCCGAGTCCGACGATGCCGAAGGTCAGTTCGCGGAGACGGCGCATCTTCGGCGCGACGCGGATGGTCCAGCCGAGTCGCTTCGCCTCTTCGTCGAGGGGGAAAAGCTGGCGGCACAGGGCCATGGCGAGGGCGATGGTGTGATCCGCGACCTCCTCGGTGCCGTAGTCGGGCACGTTGCACACCGCCACGCCGTGGCGGGCCGCCGCCGCGAGGTCGATGGAGTCGTAGCCGACCCCGTTGCGGATGAGGGCGCGGCAGTTCCGCAGGCGGGCGAAACCCGCCTCGCCGACGGGGGCGTTGTGCCAGACGATGAGGGCGTCCGCCCCGAAGACTTCCTCGTCGAAATCCGCGTCGCTCTCGCAGAGGTAGCGCCGAACTTCGGCGGCGTCGCCGATCACGGAGCGTTCGATGGAGGATTCGGGATCGCCCTGCGGCGAGGTTTTCCAGTCGATGATGGCGACAAGCGGTTTGGCGGCGGACATGGGCGTGAGGTTAGCGGATGGGGCGGTGGAGTCAATGAAGGGGTGTTGAGGCCATCGACCTCGGTCGGGCGTCGAGTGGGCATTCGGGCGTTAGAAATTTGAGTTAACATAACGCAATCTTGGCGCGACTCCGTGCTCGCTTCGGACTGGACGCTTGCGCTACTCTTGCCGCGCCCCCATGAAAACCCGCTTCCTGCCCCTGCTGCCGCTCTTTGTCGCGCCCTCGGTCCTAGCGCAATCCCTCCTGCCCGCGAAATGGGACCCCGCCCTAGCCGGCGACGAGGTGATGGAACGCCTCATTACGGTGACGGCCCCTCAGGTGAAGGGCGCACACGACGCCGAGATGGTCATCGTCGATGGGCTGGCCTACATCGTCGCGGAGGTCAACAACGTGCGAGCCGGAGAATCGGCGGGCTGGCCGGAGATTTACTGCACCCTGTCTGTTGTCCGGCTCGACCCTCTTGAGTTGGTCCGGGTGATCCCCTTCGCGAAGAGCGAGGAGGAGTTTGCGAACGAGACGCTGCCGGCCGGGGCCTGTTTCGTGCCGCGCATCCTCCAGACCGGTGCGACGACTCTGCGCTGCTATTTCACGAGCGAGGCTCCGGGGAAACGCCAGTCGCAGTTGTGGTATCGCGACTACGACTTGGGATCGGGCGAGTTCGCACCGACGATCCACCGGGCGAAGCTGAAAACGGCGGCGGGCACTTTCGACTTCCAGCCGCAGCATTTCCACGCCGACGCGGTCGCCCAAGGATTTGCGAAGGAGGCGGTGGATTCTTCGTTCTTCCTTTTCGATTCCTTCAAGCGCTTCGACGGCAAGCTCCATGTCGCGATCAACAACTTCACCGGGAAACAGAACGCGCTGGCCCTCGTCCACGACGACTTCGCCACCTTCGAGGTGCTGGGCCACTACAACGAGCCTAAGTCGGCCCAACTCAGCGAGTCGGCGGTGAACCGCCTCCCCGACGGCACTTGGATGGCGATCTGCCGCAACGACAAAGGGAACTACCATTTCACCACCAGCCCCGACGGACACACTTGGAGCGAAGGCCGCGAACTGCCCTTCGTCCAGAACGGCGGCAACTCGAAGCCGACTTTCGATCGCTTCGGCGATCTCTACTATCTCGGCTGGCAGGAGGCGACGCGGATCCACGGCGTCTCGCGCAGCGTCTTCAATGTCGAGATTTCCCGCGACGGGAAGAACTGGGAGCGGAAGTATCGTTTCGAATCGACGAAGTCCTTCCAATACCCGACCTTCCGCGAGCACGAGGGCGTCGTCTGGCTCTGCGCGACGCAGGGCGACCATTCCGCGAGCCGCAAGGAGCGCATCGTCTTCGGCAGGCTGGAGAAAACCGGCGAGTTCGCGAGCCAGGAGGGCAAGACGCGGAAGCCCATCCCCGCGCCACCCGAGGAGTCGGCGCTGATGAAGCCGGGCGTGAAGCTCTTCACGGATCGCGAATACACTCTCGAGGAAATGCCCGAGGCGGTCGCGGGCCTGCGTTTCCTGCGCACCAGCATCGAGAAGACCGAGGTGACGGTGAAGCAGCCGGGCACGCTCTACGCCCTGACCCCGACGATCCGCCCGAAGGCGGCGAGCCAGGAGACGGCGCTGAAGTCGGCGGGGTTTTGGAAAGTCGATGTGCCGGAGACGCAGATGTTTCCCGGCGAGATCAACCGCGTCAGCCTCTACCGCAAGGAGGTGAAGCGCGGCGAGCGGCTGAAGTTCAAGAAGATGGTCTTCCTCGCGATGGGCGAGGGGGCGGAGGTCGAGGAATATCGTCCTGCGCCGCCGAAACCTTGGGCGGAGAACGCGGGCGAGGTGCTCTACAACGGCATCGTCCTGCCCGAGGTCTGGCCGCCGGAGCATTTCGACTCGAAGTCGGTCGAGCCGATGCCGGTGCCCTATCTGGCGCATCCGCCGAAAACCATCCCCATCGACCTCGGGAGGCAGCTTTTCGTCGATGATTTCCTGATCGAATCGACGGACCTGCGGCGCATTTTCCACCAAGCCGAGAAATACGAGGGAAATCCCGTCTTCCGTGCCGAAACGGAGGAGGAGAAAAAGCGGAATGAGGTCGTCTATCTCGGACAGGGAGGCGTCTTCTACGATCCGGCGGACGCGCTTTTCAAGATGTTCTACACGGCGGGCTGGCGGGGACCGCTGGCGATGGCGACGAGTCCGGATTTGAAACGCTGGACGCGGCAGGGCGATGTCCTGCTGCCGGAAGGGGCGGCATGGGAGAATGGCGAAGGCAACACGGCGGGGACGGACAACGCGCTCTGGTACGATATCACCGCGACGGACTCGATGGAGCGGATCAAATACCTGACCTGTTGGATGCACGTTCCGAAGGAGAAGCGCATTCCCGGCCTGACCCACAGCCTGCAAACCTCCGACGGTGTGAACTGGTCCAAGCCTGTGCCCTGCAACCAGGGCGTCGCTGACTACGGCTCCATTTTCCACAATCCCTTCCGCAACAAATGGGTCCAGAGCATCAAAAAGGACGGGCCGCGGGGACGCAGCCGCTATTACCTCGAAAGCGACCGCTTCATGGATGGCACGGACTACCAGTCCTCCGTCTATTGGACCAACGCCGACAAGCTTGACTTGCCGGAGCCGGCAACCGCCTATCCCGGCGGGGGCGAAGCGCCGCAGCTCTACAGCCTCGCCGCGGTCGCCTACGAGAGCGTCATGGTCGGAATGCACCAGATCCATCGCGGTCCCGACAACCGCCTCTGCGACGAGGGCGGGTTCCCGAAGCTGACCGATCTCGAACTCGGCTTCAGCCGCGACGGCTTCCATTGGGACCGACCCGACCGACGGGGCTTCATCCGGGGGGAGCGGAAGCGGGGCGCTTGGGACCGCGCCTACCTGCACACGACGACAGGTGTCTTCGTCGTGCTGGAGGACCGACTCGTCTTTCCCTACTGTGCCTACTCGGGCCACGCGGGCGGAGGGAAACGCGACCTCTATGGCGGTGCCTCCATCGGCCTCGCCAGTCTGCGCCGCGACGGCTTCGCCTCGATGGAGGCCGAGGTCAAACCCGGAACCCTCACGACGCGTCCGCTGCGTTTTTCAGGCAAACATCTCTTCGTGAACGTGGACAATCCCGATGGCGAACTGCGGGTCGAGGTGCTCGACGCCGAGGGGAAGGTCGTGGACGGCTTCGGGAAGGAGCAAAGCCGGCCCATCCGCACGGACTCCACGATCCAAGCGGTGGAATGGGAGGGCGCGGACGACCTCTCCGCGCTGGCGGGCAAGAATGTGCGCTTCCGTTTCCACCTCACCCAGGGAGCGCTCTATTCCTTCTGGGTCAGTCCCGATGACAGCGGCAAAAGCGGCGGCTACCTCGCCGCCGGAGGTCCGGGCTACGAAGGCCTGACCGACACGCTCGGGAAAAATCATGCGCACCACCGCGAGCGGGATGCCCTGCGGCCCGCCGAGGTCCACACCGCGCCCATCCCGGCGAGATACCGCGACGAGAACCGCATGTTCCTCTGCGGCCCCGGCATCGCCGTGTCGCCCGGAGGACGGCTTTGGATCACCTTCAAAACCGGTGACATCGGCGAGGACGAAGACAACTGCACCGTCGTCGTGACCAGCGGCGACAAAGGGGAAACTTGGAGCGGCCCGGTCCTCGCCGTGGACACCGACGGCCCGGTGCGTACGAACGACCCCGGCATCTGGACCGACCCGAACGGCAGGGTCACCCTGATGTTTGGCCAAGTTTACGGCTTCTGGGACGGTCGCGGCGGCCTTTGGACGATGACGGCGGAGAACGGCGACGACGAGCACACGAAATGGAGCGAACCGGTGCGGCTGAGCGACGGCTACACGAAGAACAAGCCCTTCGTCACCAAGGACGGCAAGTGGCTCTACCTCATCGAGCACATGGGGCCGGAGGGCTGGCGCGGGCGCTACGCGAAGGGAGCGCCGATGGAGCGGGGACTCATCCATCCGAGGCCGGAGCTGAACCACGCGAACGTCTTCGTCTCGGAGGACGAGGGAAGGACGCTGCGTTACTACGGCCAGTCGAAGATTCCCGCAAAAGACAAGACCTTTCAGGAGCACATGATCGTCGAGAAACGGGACGGCACGCTCTGGATGCTCGGGCGGACGAACTACGGGGTGGGCGAGGCCTTTTCCAAGGACGGCGGCAAAACCTGGACGGAGATGGCCCCGGCGAAGGGCATCCAGGGGCCGTCCTCGCGGACCTTCTTCCAGCGCCTCGCCTCGGGGAGCATCCTGCTGATCAAGAACGGAGCGGAGATCGACCAGCCCTCCGGTCGCACCCACATGACCGCCTACCTCTCCGAGGACGACGGCGAGACCTGGCCGCACCGGCTCCTCCTCGACGAACGCGCCACCTCCTATCCCGATGCGGCGCAGGACCGTGACGGCGTCATCCACATCGTCCACGACTTCGAGCGCACCGGGGCGAAGGTGGTCTGCTACCACCGCGTCACCGAAGCCGACATCAAAGCGGGGAAGCTCGTCGCCGAGGGCAGTGCGCTCGGCAGGATCGCCAACCAAGCGACCCACAAGACGTTCGATGCGAAGGCGTATGAGGAATGGAGGGCGGGGCAATGAGGGGAGAGGAGAGAAAGAGTAACATGGGCATCTTGCCCATGCTTTCGACGGGGAAGATGAAGCCCGGTAGGGACGGCTGGCTCAGCCGTCCGCGATGGATGGGTTGCGCGACCTTTCGGCGGACGGCTGAGCCAGCCGTCCCTACCGGGTTCCGCCCCCGGATCAGGAGCGCCCTTTCCTCGAAGTCACTCCTTGATCCTGTGCCTTTCGGGGCGGAGGGAGAAAGTGGCATGTATCACCATTCGAGGAGAGGAGCAGGATCTTCGGGAGCTTCCAAGGGCTCCCCTTCAAAGCATCCTGCCGTCTCTTCGAAATACCCTACCGGCCAGCCGTTCGCATCCTTGGCCGGACCGTTCCGCTCGGAACGGGAGAAATCGATCAGGTCGCGCCCCACTTTCTCAAGCTTGGTGGCGGATTCCGCATCCAGTTCGAGCAGCCGTTGCTCCAGCTCGCTGGCGATCACGCTCATGGATGCCACGATAGCCCCTTTGCCGGGGTGTTCAAGGGCGCGATCCGATGCCCCTGATCCCTTGGTCGGCTGAACCCACCCACCGTTTTCACCTTCGCCCCATGCAACGCTTCTTAACCTGGTTCAACAACCTCTATTCGGTCTGGCTCGTCGGCCTCGCCGTGGTCGCTTTCTTCTGGCCGCAGACGATGCTCTGGTTCGACAGGCCGTGGATCTTCTGGTCGCTCGCCGCGTCCATGCTCGGGATGGGGCTGACGCTGAGCCTCGACGACTTCAAGGGCGTGGCGCGCATCCCCGGCGCGGTGGCTCTCGGCTTCGGGGCGCAGTACACGCTGATGCCGCTCTGCGGATGGCTCGTCGCGACGCTGCTGCGGCTCGATCCGGGGCTGGCCGTCGGCATCATCCTCGTGGCGAGCTGTCCGGGCGGCATGGCCTCGAACATGATCAGCTACCTGGCGAAGGCGAACCTCGCCCTCTCCGTCGTTCTCACGCTCTGCTCGACGATGCTGGCCTTCCTCTTCACCCCGATGTGGACGAGCCTGCTCGCGGGGAAGTATGTGCCCGTCGATGCCTGGGGGCTCTGCCTCTCGGCCCTCCAGCTCACCGTCGCCCCGGTCGCGCTCGGAGTGCTGATCCGCTGGAAGCTGCCACGCGCCGCCGACCGCATCGGGGCCTGTGGCCCCACCGTCGCGGTGCTCGCCTTCACCCTCGTGACCGGAGGCATCGTCGCCGCCAGCGCCGAGGTCATCGCGGCGAACTTCGGACGTCTCGTCCTCGCCGCCCTGCTGCTCCATCTCTTCGGCTTCGGTCTGGGATACCTCGCGACGAAGCTCTTCCGCTACCCCGAGCCCGTCGCCCGCACCGTGAGCATCGAGGTCGGCATGCAGAACAGCGGCATGGCCGCCGCCCTCGCGAAGCAGCATTTCGCCGCCATGCCCCTCGCCGCCGCGGCCGCCGTCTTCAGCGCGGTGATCCAGAACGTCCTCGGAGGTCTCCTCGCGACGTGGTGGAAACGGCGTTCTTCCAAATGACCCGATGAGCCGCCGCGACATCCACTACTGGAAATGCGACCGTCCCGCCGCCTTCCACGGTACGGGGCCGAGGCCGCGCACCGACGAGGTGCCGGAGGAGGCGATCCGCGCCGCGCTGATCGAGCATTTCCAAGCGGACGAGCTCACTCTATCGCCCGCAGCAGGGCAGGGGAACCACCTCACTTGGAACGCGGAGATCGACGGTGCCCCCGCCTTCCTCCGCATCGAGAACGGGCCGGAAGGCGACGACCACCTCGAGATGGAATCCGCCGTGCTCGGCGAGGTCGCGAAAGCGGGCGTGCCGGTCCCGCGCGTCCTCGGCTGCGACGCGAGCCGGTCCCGCGCGCCTTTCGCGTGGCAGGCGCTGGAGCGGATTCAGCATCCGGATTTGAATCACTGGGCGAAGACGGGAACTCTCGATGCCGACGCCGTGGCTTTCGCGATGGGGCGGGACGTGGCGCGTTGGCAGACGATCCGACCGACGGGTTTCGGCCCTTTCGATCTGGAAGCGTGGCGGCGGGGCGAAGGATTGCGGGGGCTGCACGACGATTATGCGAGCTACTTCCGTCTGCGCCTCGACCGGCATCTCGACTATCTCGTTGCGGAGCGCTTTCTCGACCAAGGGCAACGCGCGGAGATCGCGGCGGCCATCGACGAACACGCGGACCTGTTGGGGCTTGGTCAGGGTTGCCTCGTCCACAAGGATCTCGCGCTGTGGAATGCGCTCGGCACGTCCGACCGCGTCGTCGCCTACATCGATTTCGACGACGCCATCTCGGGCGACGCGATGGACGACCCCTCCCTGCTCGCCTGCTTCCACGGCGCGGCGTTTCTGGAGCGTGCCTTCGCGGGTTACGCGAGCGTGCGACCGCTGCCGAAGGAGGCGCTGCGGCGTTTCTGGCTGCACCTGCTGCGGAATTTGATCGTGAAGGCGGTCATCCGCGTGGGGGCGGGGTATTTCGAGAGGGACGCTGGTTTTTTTCTGATTGGCTCGGGTTCCTCGGGGGAGGATCTGCGGCGGTTCACCGAGGCACGGATCGCCACGGCTCTGCGCGGCTTGCGGGAGGAGGCGGGAGTGGAGATTTTGTGAAGATTTTTGGACCACGAATGACACGGATGAACACGAATGGGATACGCGAAGTTTCTTGGAATGATTCGTGTGCATTCGTGCCATTCGTGGTCCGAACCGCTTTCCTGACCGCAACATGAACGCCGTCCCCCAACTCCACCTCGGCACTTGGCTCTCCATCGGATCGCCCGTCATCGCCGAACTCGCCGCCCTCGCCGGATTCGACTGGGTCCTCTTCGACTTCGAACACGGTTGCGCCTCCGAGGCAACCCTCTTGGATCAGCTCCGCGCCCTGCGCGGCACTCCGACAAAGGGCATCGTCCGCGTCGGCGCGCCCCATCCCGACCTCATCGCCCGCGTCCTCGACTGGGGCGCGGATGGGATCATGGTGCCACGAGTCGAGTCGGCGGAGGAGGCGGAAGCCATCGTCCGCGCCGCCTTCCACGCGCCGAAGGGGAGGCGAGGCTTTTCCCGCACCGTCCGCGCGACGGGCTACGGCCTCGGCGGCCACCATGGCGAACCGATCCTGATGGCCCAGATCGAAACCCTCGTCGGTGTCGCGGCGGCTCCGGCCATCGCGGCGGTGGAGGGGATCGCCGTCCTCTTCGTCGGTCCCGCCGACTTGCGGCACGACCTCGAACATTCCCCCGGCGCGGCCCCTGCCGACTACGACCGCTGCCTCGCGGAAGTCGTCGTGGCGGCCCTTGCAGCGGGGAAGGAGGCGGGCATTCTCCTGCGCGAGGCTGCCGCCCTCCCGGCCCATCGGGAACTCGGATTCACCCGTATCGCGATCGACTCCGACCTCTCCATTCTCCGAAATGCTTATCAGAATCTCCTGTCCCAAAAGCTATGAAAATCCCGTTCCTTCCCATTATTGTCAGCGGCTTGTTGCTGTCTCCCCTCCATGCCGAGGACGCTTCCGAAGCGCCCTTTGCGGCGATGACACCCGAGCAGATCCGCGCTTTCGAGGTCGAGGTCATGGAGAAGGTCGCCGACCTCGCCCTGATCCCGCCGGTGCCGAACGCCTCGCCCCTGCCCGAATACGACTACGACAAACTCGACTACGGCATGACCATCGGGATCGCCCGCACGCCGAGCGGGCGGCTTTGGGCCTGCTGGGTCGCGGGCGGCGACAGCCCCGAGGCTTTCTTCGTGCTGAACGCCAGCGATGACGATGGCGAAACCTGGTCGAAACCGCGCCTCGTCCTCGATGGCCAGTCCAAGACTCTGCCGCGTCCCCGCAGCATCCTCGTCGGCAATCTCTGGACCGATCCGAAGGGACGCCTCTGGGTGATCTTCGACCAGTCGATGGACATGTTCGATGGTCGCGCCGGGGTTTGGGCGACGATCTGCGAGAATCCCGACGCCGAGGAGCCGACTTGGTCCGCGCCCCGCCGCATCTGGCACGGGGTGACCTTGAACAAGCCGACCGTGCTTTCCTCCGGCGAATGGATGCTGCCGGTCTCCCTCGACCAGCGTGGCGGCTTTGGCCCTTTCAAGGGCGCGTTCACCGAACTCGATCCCTTGCGCGGGGCCAATGTCTTCGTCTCGACCGACGAGGGGGCGACCTGGGAACGGCGCGGCGCGGCGACCTTCCCCAACCCCGACTGGCACGAGCACATGGTCGTCGAGCGGAAGGACGGCTCGCTCTGGATGCTCGCCCGCACCGCGAAGGGCATCATGGAAAGCGTCTCCACCGACGGCGGCCGCACTTGGGGCGAGGCGACGCCTTCGGCGATCCAGCATCCCGTGGCCCGCTTCCACATCCGGCGGCTCGCCTCGGGGCGCATTTTGCTCGTGAAACACGGCGCGACCATCGAGGCGCACGAAGGACGCAGCCAGCTCACCGCTTGGCTCAGCGAGGACGAGGGCAAGACTTGGCAGGGCGGCCTGATGCTCGACGAGCGAACGGGCATCTCCTATCCCGACGGCTTCCAAGCCCCGGACGGCACGATCTACATCTCCTACGACCGCAACCGTTCCACCGACGGCGAGATCCTGATGGCCCGCTTCACCGAGGAGGACGTGCTCGCGAAGGAATTCCAAGGACCGAAGTCCAAGGGGAAGATCCTCATCAGTCGACCGCTGGCGCGGGAGGCCCAAAAGGCGAAGGAGGCCGCTCCCAAGACGGAATAGTGCCGATTCTCCTGGCCCGGGAAGCGAGTCGTGGCGCAACGATGGCGGCGCTTTGCGAAAAAGCCGCCTTTCCAAATTCCGGCACCGCGCCTATGATCCCTCTCCATGAGCCGTCTTCCTTCTCCGTCGATCTTGGCTGTGGCCTTCCTTTCTTCTTGGGGCCTGATGGCCGTGGCCCAGAATACGGAGCCGCCGGGCGACGAGTTCGATCCCTTCTCCGACGAGGCCAGGGCGGCTTTGGAGGCGCTCGCGGCGGAGGAGAAAGGCGACGGGGCGCGCGAGTTTCTCGATCCGGCCAAGGTCACCGATCTGACTGGGAGGGTGAAGCCCGCCCTCGTCACGGTGAGGCAGATCGGGCGTGACGGGGGGCAGCGCGGCACGGGGTCGGGCTTCGTCATCTCGAAGGACGGCCTCGTCGTCACGAACCTGCATGTCATCGGCGAGGGCAGGCCGATCGAGGTGGAGTTCATGGACGGCACGCGCCGCCCGGTCGTCGAGGTCCATGCCTCCGACCGGCACTATGATCTCGCGGTCCTGCGCCTCGCCCCGCCGGAGAAGGAGTTGGTCTCGCTGTCCTTGGGCGATTCCGGGGCGATCCAGCAGGGCGACCTCGTTCTCGGCTTCGGGGCACCGCAGGGGCTTTCCTTCAGCGTCGTGCCGGGAGCGATTTCGGCGATCCGCAAGCTGGAGCCGGGTTTCGCGGGCGAAGGGCAGACGCCGGAATTCCCCATGCTCCAGCTTGCCATGCCCATCGAGCAGGGGAACAGCGGCGGTCCCGTCGTGAACCTGAAGGGCGAAGTCCTCGGCATCGTGACCCTGCGCCACCGTGTCACGGAGAATCTCGGCTTCGCCGTGCCGTCGAACGATCTCCGAACCCTGCTCGACAAGCCGAACCCCGTACCCATGGCCCGCTGGAGCACCATAGGCACCCTCGACCCCCGCCAGTGGACGGCGGCGATGGGGGCGGACTGGAGCCAGCGCGGCGGGGTGATCACGGCGCGGCATCCGGGCGACGGGTTCGGGGGGCGGGCGCTCTGCCTCTCCTCGCTCGGCGTGCCGGAGGAACCCTACGAGATCGCGGTGAAGGTGAAGCTCGACAAGGAATCCGGCGCGGCGGGGCTTGTCTTTTCCTCTGACGGCGACCAAGTTCACTATGGTTTGTATCCGAGTGACGGGAAAATCCGCCTGACCCGGTTCGAGGGGCCGGATGTCTACAGTTGGACCATCTTGGAGCAAGCCGAGGCGCCTTCCTACGTGCCCGGCGGGTGGAACCGTCTGCGGGTGAGGGTGGAGAAGGGCCGCCTCCTCGCTTGGGTCAACGAGGAGCCGGTGATCGATCTCGAAGAGGCCGAATTGCGGGGCGGCAAGGCGGGGCTTTGCAAATTCCGCCAGACGGTCGCCGAGTTCCTCGAATTCCGCATCGGGAAGGATCTTTCGACGCGGGGAATCCCGGACGAGGATCGCCTCCTCCTCGGCGAGGCTCTGAAACGGCACGAGGCCGAGGGAGCGAGCGAGGCGGTCTTGCACGAGTTCGGTCGCCACAGCGAGCGGAGTCGGCGCTTTCTCCTCGAAACCGTCGCCGATTTGGAGGAGCGAGTCAAAACGCTGCGCCTTCTCGAAAGCGAGATCCACCGCACGGCCATCGAGCGCGAGCTGACCATGGCCTTGGACCGACCCGCGTCCGAGGTCGATCTTTTCGAGGTCGGTTTGCAGATCGCCCGCATCGACGATCCCGAACTCGATCTGGAGCACTACCGCGAGGTCTTCTCGCAGTTTGTCAAAGAGGCCGGTGCCTGGCTCGGGAAGGCCGCGCCCGAGGGCGGGCCGCGCGAGAAGGCGGAGGCCCTGCGCGACTTCCTCTTCAAGGAGAACGGCTTCCACGGGAGCCGGGGTGAATACTACCACCATGCCAACAGCTATGTGAACCAGGTCCTCGACGACCGCGAGGGCCTGCCCATCACCCTGAGCGTCCTTTTCGTCGAACTGGCGCGCCGTCTCGGCATCACTGGGGTCCACGGCGCGGCCCTGCCGGGCAAGTTCATGGTCGGCTGGGCTCCGGGCGAGGGCGACGCGGACGCCGCCGTGCTCTTCGACGTCTTCGAAGGCGGACGCGGCCTCACCCGCGAGGAGGCGGCGCGGGAGGCTTACGAGATGAGCGGCGCCTCCCCCGAGGATTCGCATTTCGCCGCCGCCGAGCCTCGCGACGTCGCCGTGCGCATGTTGCGCAACTTGGTCGATATCGAGGTCAACCGGCGCCAGACCCCGGAGAGGGCCGGGCGCTACTTGGAGCTGCTCCTCGCCATCGAGCCCGACGCCGCCTACGAGCGTTTCCAGCGGGCCATCCTCCGGGTGCGCTCGGACGACATCGCCGGGGCGAGGGAGGATTTCGACTGGCTCCTCGAACATCGTCCGCCGGGATTGGACTACTCGAAGCTGGAGCAGTTCCGGGCTTCGCTGGAGGAGTGAGTTCGACGATCTCTATATCGTCTTTCCGGAAAGCCCAAGGAGGGCCGACATTCCTGTCGGTCGACTGGTTCTGTTGTAGCCGGGCCAGCAAACACTCCTCGATCTGCGCCAATCCGCGGCTCATCCGTGGAAATCTGCGTTCCCATTTTTTTGACGCAGATGGCCGCAAATTTCCGCAGATGGTGAGGCAGGGAATGACCATCGCGAATTTTGCCTCCGGTCCGGCAGGATTGCGGCTACAGTTCCCCGATGAGCCTCCTCCCGTCCGGCCCCTGCCTTTTCGCCGTCGCCTCGTTCGCCCTCGTGCCTGTCTCGTTTTCGGAGGACTGGCCGCATCTCCTCGGGCCCAAGCTGGATTTGCACAGCGCCGAGACGGGGCTGCGCCTGGACTTTCCCGAGTCCGGGCCGAAGCTGCTCTGGGAGGTCGAGCGGGGCAGGGGGCACGCCTCCCCCGTCGTCGTGGGAGGCAGGGTCGTTTATCTGCACCAAGTCGAAAACCGCGAGCAGATCCGCTGCCTCGACGCCGCGACCGGGGCGGGGCTGTGGGAGCATTCCTATCCCGTCGAGACCGGGCAGAGCTACGGCGTCGTCGACGCCCCGCGCACCAGCCCCACCGCCGACCCGGAGACTGGACTCGTCTACACCCTCGGCAATGACGGCGATCTGCTCTGTCTACGCTTCGAAAACGGGGAGGTCGCTTGGCGGGTCTCCTTGCCGGAGGCCTTCGGCCCCGCGCCGGTCTTCTTTGGCTACGGCTCCTCGCCGCTGGTCCATGGCGACAAGCTCATCGTCAACGTGGGCTCCGAGGGCACCTGCGTGGCGGCCTTCGACAAACGCGACGGCAAGGTCCTCTGGCGGAGCGACCACGCTTGGCACGGCAGCTACGCCTCGCCCGTCGTGGCGAAGATCAACGGGCAGGACCGCATCCTCGTCCTCGCCGGCGGCATGGTGAAGCCGCCCACCGGGGGGCTGCTCTGCGTCCATCCCGAGACCGGGGCGATCGAGAGCGAACTGCCTTGGCGGTCCACCCAATTCGCCAGCATCCTCGCGGCCAGCCCCGTCCCCTGCGGGGAGAACCGCGTCTTCATCACCGAGGACTACGGGCTTGGCGGGGCGATGGTCCAATACGACGAGGCGTTCCAGCCGCGCATCCTCTGGACCGCGCCGGAGCTGGGCTGCCAGTTCCAGACGCCGATCCATCACGAAGGCATCCTCTACGGCGTGGGCGGCAGCGGCGGGCTGCTGCTCGCCTACGATGTCCGGAGCGGACGCCATCTCTGGAACGAGGCCTTCTACAAGACGACCATCGAATGGCAGGGCCGCCCGATTCCCGTCAGCCTCGGCCACGCCCACCTCATCCATGTGGACGGAGGCTTCCTCTGCCTCGGCGAGGACGGGGTGCTGCTGCGCCTGCGCATGGGCGCGGGCGGCTTCGAGATCTTGGCGAAAGCGAGGCTCTTCTACGCCCCCGAGACTTGGGCGCCGCCGGTCGTCAGCGGCGGACGCCTCTACGTGATGCAGAACGAATTCGGCTCGCGCTTGGTTTGCTACGATTTGGGCAGCTCCCAATAGATTCAAAACTCCTCGTTCGGGGCGGTTCGGCTCGAACCGCCGAAGGGTGACCTTGCGCGCCCAATCCCCGACCGGGCCGGTCGGGTCTACCTTCGCGCCGTTCTTTATCTGCTGGATCTTGGATGGTCCTTTCCGGTCATAGATCCGATGCCTTGTCGCCGCCTGCAGCCGACTCGGCGGTCTCTTCTTGGGGTTCCTCTTGGGAGTCGCTTCCCTCCGCCTGCTGGCGGAGGGCTCGCAGACGACGGCGCAGATCGTCCTCATCCTCGCCGCTGTTGCCGCCAATCAAGCCGGGTTCCTCCACCACGGGGGCGCGGTTGAAGCTGTAGACGCTCTCCCCGTTCGGGCCATACTGGTGGTAGCCGCGGTAGTGGATGCTGCCCACCACCGGGGAGGTCTGCTTCCGCACCTGCTCGTCCACGCCTTCGTGGAAGGTCCGGTCTTCGGGACTGTTGGGATTGTTCCCTCCGGGCCCAGGACCTGGGCCGGGTCCAGGCCCAGGGCCGGGATTCACGATCACGGGTTCGCCAGACACGATGGTGTCGTAGTAGAAGGCGTAGTTCCCGAGCGCCGTGGGTGCCTCCCCGTCGCCGAGACTTGCACCTCGCTCGCCGGGAGTGCCGATTTCGTTCCCGCCCTCGTCCTCGATCCGGTTGGTGTACTCGTCCAGCCGCTGGTCCCACTGGGGATCGTCGACTCCCCCGTCGTAGGCCTCGCCGTTGATCAAGGCCCCGGCCTCGACTTGGTTGTTCCCACGGCGCGGCAGGTAGAACCTCACTTGCGTGCCGCTGAACTCGCTGCCGACATCCGCGATCAGGCTGCCACCGGCGGGGTTGCCAGGATCGTTCCAGCTCGCCCCGATGAAGGTCGCGCCGCTGACCAAGGTCGCGGGCGACCCGACGTAGACGTGCCCCACCAAGGCCCCCGCTATCGTGAAATCGGTCCCGGCGGTGACCTCGATGTCCCCGGCCCTCGTCCCCGTTCCGTTCGAGAGGTCGTCCCCGTGCCCGATCTTCGCGTATCCGCCGGGGTTGGCGCTCGTGGCGACCAGTTCGATGCTGCCGTCGACGGCCACCGAGATGAGGCCGGACATGGCCCCGTCGGTGGAGTAGCCGCCGTGCCCGACTTGGGCTGCGCCGCCGGCACCGGCCACGGCCCGCATGTCCCCGTCCACCGTCAGCTCGATCCCGCCGCCGATGCTCGCGGCGGTCGCGTGGCTGCCTCCATGCCCGATCTGGGCGTTGGCCAATGGCCCGTCCCCGCCGAGCAGGTCGAGATCCCCGCCGGAGACCACCGTGATCTCCCCGGCGAGGTTCGGCACCGTCGCCAGGGAGGCGCGGTGGCCGATCTGCGCGTAGGCGTTGAAGACGGGACCGCCCTTCAGCGAGACGCCGCCCTCCTTGGCCTTGACTGTGATGTCGCCGTCCGGCGAGACGCCGGGGGTGGGGGAGAAGCCGATCATCGCGTAGTGTCCAGCGGTGCTGGCGATCACCTCCACGGCGTGGCCGAGGGCCGTCGTGGTCCCTCCGGCGGAACCCACGGCGACGTGGGCGGTCTGCGAACCGCCGCCGATGACGACCTTGCCGCCGTTGTTGCCCCAGTGGGCGGTGGCGGTCGCCAACGCTCCGAGGTCGAATTCGAGCGTCTGCATGAGGCGGCAATGGTTGAAGTCCAGCGCAAGAGTCAGCCCGTTGCTGCCGTCGAACTGGCCGGTCGCGGCATCGTAGCCTGCATAGGCATTCCAGCCCGCCGCCGCTCCGACGTTTCCGCTGCCCGAGTTCTGCACGGTGGTCGCCATGGTCACGTTGCCGGAGGCCACGAAGTTGGTGTTGAAGCCATGATTGAAGTGGACCGCGCCTCCATCGACGAGCAGGTCGCCGTCCGTGATGGCGATGGTCACGTCTCCGCTCTGTCCCATTTCGTTCGCGATGTCGGTCACTCTCCGGGCATGGCTGGAGAGGTCGAGCGTTTCGGTCACCAGGGTGATGCCGGCACCGCCGATCCCCCCGACGGTGGTGGTGCCATGACCGAGACGCGTGCCCGATACGTTGTCGGTCAGCACGGTGGTATCGCCCACGAAGAGCTTCATCTCACCGCTGCGCGTTCCTGTGGTGTGCGGGCGGGCGCTGCCATGCCCGACCATCGCAAAAGCGTCCGCATGCGTGCCGCCCGTCAGGCTGAGGCCACCGCCGGCCAACAGATGGATGTTCCCTCCGAAGTTGCCGTTGGACGCATCGCCACCATGCCCGATCTGGGAATGGGATGCATCGAATCTGCCGCCTTTGAGCTGGATGTCGCCCGCCGCCGAGACGGAGATGCTACCGTTGAACGCTCCAGTGGTCGTGGGGCCGCCGTGGCCGATTTGGGTGTTGGTGATGTCATTGTTGCCCACGCTGGAATCGAGAGTGATGCCGCCATTGAGGGAGGAAACTTCGATCGACCCCGTGATGTTTCCGTCGTGCGAAAACCCGCCATGCCCGATTTGGACGGGGGACTGCCGTGCACTGCCGTTCTCCAGCAGGATGTCGCCGTCGATGCAGACCTTGATGTCTCCGATCTTCAGACCATCGGAATTGTAGTCGCCGTGACCGATCTGGGCTCCGTGCAGGCGGACTTCGGCGTTGTTGACCGCCTGGTCGCCGCCCTTGAGGACGAGACCGCCCCGTTCCGCCACCACGGTGATGTGGCCCTCCAGATCGCCGCCGCCGGCTCCGTTGCTGTGGCCGCGGTGTCCGATGCCCGCGAAGCTGTAGTAGGAGTTGGAGGCGTTGGCGTCACTGCGACTGCCGGCCACGATGTTGAGTCCGTAGTCGGCCAAGCCACCCGTGAGACCGGTTTTCACGGTGATGTCGCCGCTGTGGTTGCCTCGCACGTTGAAATAGGCGGTGTGCCCGATCAAGGCGTAGTTGAAGCTGACGGCATTCTTCCCGGCGATCAGGTCGAGCTTGCCGCCCGCGTTGACGGCGATATCGCCGCTGTAGCCGGAGCTGCCGCCACCGACAGTCGCGCCCGTTCCCCCGTGACCGATTTGCGTTCCCGAATAGCTGACGCTGTTGAAGGTCGCGAACTGTTCGGCAACCAACTCGATGTGGCGACCGGCATTCACTTCGATTTTGTTCTCGACGAACGAAGCCATCGGCTGGGCGTGATGCCCGTGACCGATTTTCGCACCGGAATAGTGCCGTGTGCCGCCGGACAGCAGCACATCGCGCCCTGCGTTCACGTAGATGGAGGAGGCATCCACCGCCCCGCCCACCGAAGTCAGGGCCGAGCCGCTGATCCGTCGTCCCCCGTGACCGATCTGGGTGTAGGTGGTGTCACCGGTCCCACCCTTGAGATCGACATCCATGGCAGCGAGCACATCGACCTTGCCCATGAAGGTCACGCTCATGCCAGTGACGGCATAGGTTCCTCCATGGCCGATCTGGGTGTAGTTGTAGGCGGAATCACCCCCCGTGAGGCTGACGCTGCCGGTGACCGACTCGACCCGGGTGTCGCCGCTGAAGGTGCGGTCGACCACTCCGTTGGCGTAGCCGCCGTGGCCGATCTGGGCATGGGCGTAGTGGTCGGATCCGCGGGTGCCCCCGGCACGCAGGATCACGTCGCCGTTTTCCGCCGTCACCGTGATGGCGCCGGACTTGTCGCCGTCCGAATCGCGACCGCCGTGGCCGATGTGGGCGTGGGTGAAGTAGCCGGTGTCGCTGGCCTCGACTTCGATATCCCCCGCCTCGGCGGTGACTTCGACAGCCCCGCTGGTGGTGCCGGTGCTGTAGGAGTGCAGGTGCCCGATGTGGGCCACCGCCTGGTCGCCGAGGCCGCCTTTGAGGCGGATGCCATCGGTGGCGGCGTTCGTCCCCAGCGCTCGCACCGTGGTGGTGCCGGAAACGTTGTTGTCCACGTCGTAGCCTCCGTTGCCGATCAAGGCGTGGGAGTAGGAGCCGGTGCCGCCGCTCAGTTTGATGCCGCCGGTCCTGGCTTCGACGAGGACATTGTCGGAGAGAGGAGCCTTCACCACCAGCCCCCCGTGCCCGATCTGGGCAAAGGCGTTGGTCCCCCCGCCGGACAGGCTCACTCCGCGAGCCGACTTCACGGTGACGGTGCCGGACTTGGCCCCGTCCGAATCCCGTCCGCCGTGGCCGATCTGGGCGTGGGCGTTGGAGCCGCCACCCGTGAGATTGATGTCGCCCGCGACCGTGGTCACCTCGACGGCACCGCTGGCGGCACCCGAACCGGCGATGTGCAGGTGCCCGATCTGGGCGGCCGCCTGGCTGCCAGTCCCACCCTGGAGGCGAATGCCGTCGGTGGCGGCGTTCGTCCCCAGCGCCCGCACCGTGGTGGTGCCGGAAACCGCGGTGTCGATGTCGTGACCGCCATTGCCGATCGCGGCAAAGGAGTTCGTGCCCGTGCTGCCGCTCAACGAAATGCCACCTGTCCCGGCCTCGACGAGGACAGTTCCGGAGACAGGCCCTCTCAAACCCGAACCGCCATTGCCGATCAGGGCATGGGCGTTGTTCGAATTGCCTCCGGTGAGGGTGATGGCGCTGCCCGCCTTGACCGTGACGTCGCCGCCGAAGCTGCCGAGGAAAAAGCTGTTCCGACCGAGGCCGCCATGGCCGATCTGGGCGAAGTTGGCGTCCGTGGTCCCGCCCTTCACGGTCACGCTGCCCAGGGTGGCGGTGACGTTGATGGCCTGATTGACGATATTCTGGGTATTGTTGTTGCCGTAGCCGCCATGCCCGATCAGGGCGTAGTTGTAGTTGCCGGCGGTCGCAGTCCCGCCTTGCACAACAATATTGCCCCTCTCGGCGGTGACGATGATGACACCGGTCTTGTTGCCGCTCTCCCAGACGCCATGCCCGATACGGGCCGCGGCAAAGGAGGTGCCCACCGTGCTGTTGCCACCGGTGACTGTGATGTCGCCGTCGCCGGCGATGAGCGTGACGTCCCCGTTCGAGGTCGAGGTGCCGCCCGTGCCTGCATGACCAATGGCGGCGACGGAATACTGCCCGAGGCCGCCGGTGACGCTGATATTCCCTTTCCTCACATCGACATCGACAGCGCCGGTCATCGTCGCGGTGCCGCCTGTGATCCTCTCATGGCCGATGGTGGCGCTGGCGTATTGCCCGTTGCCGCCGTTCATGGTCAGGTTGCCCTCGGTGATGTCCACATTGACATAGCCGGTCATGGTGTTGCTATCGGTCCTGTTGGTATGCCCGATCCCAGCCTTGGAGGACTGGCCGCCTCCACCGTTCATGGTGATGCCGCCGTTAACCACGGAGACCTCGGTGAAGCCGCTGATGGCCGCGTTGTTCTCGTAGATCCCGTTGCCGATGAAGGCACCGGAATAGCCACCGCCGCCGCCGGTCATCACGATGCCGTCGGTAACGGCGGTGCCCTTGGCGTTCACGGTCACGTCGCCGCTGATCGCGTTGTCGATGTTGTAGCCGCCGTTTCCGATCAGGGTATAGGTCCGTTCGGCGGTGCCGCCCTTCAGCTCGATGCCACCGGTCCCGGCGTCCACGGTGACGGGGCCGTCCATGATGGCGCGCATCGCCACGCCGCCATGCCCGATCTGGGCGGTGGCGTTGAGGCCGGTGCCGCCGTAGAGGCTGACCTTCCCGACGGTGTTGATCACCTGGACGGCACCATTCGTAGCCCCCAGGCCGTAATTGCCCGCCGCATCTTTCGCTCCACCGTGTCCGATCTGGGCATAGGCGTCTTCACGACCGGCGTTCAGGATCACGTCCTTCGCCCCGTCGATGATGATCGCTCCGGTCTTGGCCATGCGCCAAGCATTGCCGCCATGGCCGATCTGGGCGTAGCTCCCGCGCCCCGCCGCCCCGGTTCCGGCGTTGAGGATCACGTCGCCGGGTGCGCAGAAGCTGATATTGATTTCGCCGTTGAGGATGGAGTTCGTCCCGCCCGTGCCGCCGTGACCGATCTGCACGTAGGAGTCGTCCACGCCTGTCCCCGCCGTCATTTGCAAGCCGCCTTCCTTCACGCGCAGCGCGATGCTGCTGTCGGCCCCGCTGGCCGTGGCGGTTGGTCGGTAGCCCAGTTGGGTGTGGGCGCCGGAGGTGTTCCCCGCGATCAGCTCGATGCCGTAGGCGGCGAAGGTGTTCGCCCCATACCGCGATCCGATCACGACACCACTGGTCTGCCCCGCGCTGCCGATGGTGAGGGTCTTGCCGTTGTTGCCGAAGGTGCCGCAGTCGTTGAAGTCGATGCCGCTCAGCGTCCCCTGGGAGATGATCGGCCTGCAGTAGTTGAAGCCGCCTGCGCCGTCGCTGGCGTAGGTGACGCTGCCGAGCCCGGTCGTGCCGCCCACCCCATCCCAGCCTGCCACCAGGGTGACGGCTCCGGTGCCGCTGTTCTGGTAGGAGGACAGCATGGTGATGTTGCCGCCGGTGACGAGGTAGAAGTCGAGGGACGTGTCGAGAAGCATGTCCGGCGCGTTGATCGTGTAATCGGTGGCGCTGCTGTCGAGGATCTGAACGATCCCGTAGCCGAAGTTGCCGGAGATCATGGTTCCCTCGTCGACCGTCGTGTAGCCCGGCAGGCTGATGGCGCCATTGACCACCTTCTGGTAGCCGTCGCCGCTGCCGGCGATGTAGTCGCCGGGCTGGAGGCCGTTGTTGTTCTGGTGGAAAATGTAGACGTTGCCTTGGTTGGCCGCTCCGCTTCCCCCGGTGCCGGTCAGGTTGCCCTGGGCGAAAAGGTGCATGCCGCCGCCGCGCAGGCCGGTGGAGGTCTTCGCCCCGTCGCCGTGGCCGAACATCGCGTAGGAGGCGGCCCCGCTGCCGCCGGTCAGGCTGATGTCGCCATTCTCGGCCACCACATAGACGTGGCCGTTCATGGTGCCGGCGGTGTTGCGGCCGCCGTGGCCGATTTGGCTGTAGGCTCCGGTGCCTGCGCCGCCCTTCAGTTCGATGCCGTCGCTGCCGCGGGCGACCACCGTGATGTTGCCGGTGAAGTCGCCGGTGACGTTCCCGCCGCCGTGGCCGATCTGCACGTATTTGTTCGTCAGCGTGCTGCCGCCGGTGGCGTCGAGCGAGATGTCGCCGCCGATCTGCACGCAGATGTCGCCGTCCATGTTGCCGCTCATGGCCTGATCGGCTCCGGCATTGCTCGTTCCAACGCCGCCGTGGCCGATGCGAGAATACACGTTGCTGGTTCCGGCCGTTCGCAGATCCATGATCAGATCCCCGCCCGCCGAGACGCTGATGCGCCCGCTATGGTTGCCACTGAGCGAAGCTCCGCCATTGCCGATCATCGCCCCGGAGCCGCCCTGGTTGCCGGAGTGCAGTTCGACATTCCCAGTGCCCCCATCGACGGTGATGTTGCCCCGGAAGGCCCCGTTGCGGACCGCGCCGTTGACGGTCGTCCCGCCGTGACCGATCTGAGCGGCTGCGTATCCGCGATTATTCGCCTTGGAAGCGTCGAGGATGACGCCGCCGCTCACCGTGGTCACCGTCACGGCGGCATCGGTCATCACCGCATCGGCGCCGGCACTGGTCCCGGCACTGTAGCCGCCATGCCCGACCTGGGCACGGGCGTAGGTCGATCCACCGCTTTCGAGCAGCACCCCGGTCTGGGCGCTGACGGTGATCGCGCCGCCGTAGGTGGCGGAGGCGAACATGCCGCCATGGCCGATCTGGGCCCAGGTCTCGTTCGAGTTGACACTGGGAGTGTTGGTGAGGGGATCGACCGCCCCTTTGATCTCCACCCTGCCGTTGGAGGTGACGTTGATGGCACCGGAGAGCAAGCCGGCGGACGAGGATCTGCCTCCGTGCCCGATCTGGGCGTGGCTGTATTGCCTGCCTCCGCCGTGGAGGATGACATCGCCCCCGTTGGTCGTGGTGACGTTGATGTCCCCGGTGGCCGCCGCAGCAGAGGCCGAGCCGCCATGCCCGATCTGGGCGAAGCCTTGGGGCGCGACGGTTGAGCCTGCGGTGCTGTCGCCGCCGCCCTTGAGCGTGATCCCGCCGGAACCGGCCGAAACCGTGATCCCCCCGGTCTTGACGCCCGTCCTCCCGTAGCCTCCGTGACCGATCAGCGTGAACTGACCGGTCTCCTTGCCTCCCAGCATGCTCACGGCGGAAGCTGATCCGCTGGAGGTCACCGAGACGACACCGCTCATCGTGCCGCCAATCGCCGAGGTGTTGTACCCGCCGTTGCCGATCTGCACGAAGCTTCGGATGCTGGTACCGATACCGACGTTGCTGGTCGCGTCCATCATGACACCGCTCACGGTCTCCACCGTGACATTCCCGATCCTGTCACCCGTGGTGTTGGACCCGCCCATCCCGATCATGGAGAAGGCGTCGTTCCCGGTTCCGCTGGTCATGGTGAGGCCCGCTGTCTGGGAAACGACCTTCACGAGATCCCCGGCAAGGCCGAAGGTTCCGCCGCGGCTCTGGCCCCCATGGCCGATCAGGGTAAAGGCGCTCCCGCCAGTCCCCGACTGCATCGCGATAGCACCCATCACATCCACGGTCACCGCCCCGGACATCGCGCCCGTGTAGGCAGCCCCTCCGCCGTGGCCGATCATCGCGAATTTGCCGTAGTCCTCGCCGACGGGAAGGGAGGCCGCCCCGCCGACCATCGTCAGCGTTCCGTTCTCGACGATGAGCTTGACCTCGCCCGTCATGGAGCCATTAGCGCTCTGCCCCCATCCTCCGTGGCCGATTTGCGTGAACGCGGCCGTGCCGGTGCCACCGGTCATGGTGACATTGCCGCCCGACACTGTGACATCGACCTTGCCGGAGCGGTTCCCGGTAAACTGACGGCCCTGCAAGCCGATCACTGCCACGGCCAAGGTGGCCGTGCCCGCCCTCAAGTCGAGCCCCCCACCGGCGACCCTCACGACCGTGTCGGAGTTCAGCATCGACGCTGTCACGTTGTTGGTGGCGTGGCCGATGTTGGCGAAGCTGTAGCTGCCGGTCCCGCCTTTCAGGGACATGCCGTCGTTGGCGGTGCCCCCGTTGGAATTGACCGTGGTCGTGCCGCCGAACGCACCGGCGATCTGGTGTCCGCCATTCCCGATCAGGGCGAAGGCATTGGTGGTGGTGCCCTCCAGCGAAATGCCGCCACCCGCCGAAGTCACCGAAACATTGCCCGTCGCGCCGAAGGCCCCGCCCAAGTTGCTGGCGGAGATGTCGCCGAGTCCGCCGCTGCCGATCATGGCATAGGAGTTGCTGCCTGTGCCGCCTCTCAGCCTCACTCCGTCGGTGGCGGCGGTCCCGGTGGTGGTGACCGAGATGGCGCTGTCGGCGACCGAGCCGTTCACGTAGAACCCTCCGTGTCCGATTTGGGCGTAGGCGTTGCTGCCCCCGCCTCTCAGATCGACCCACCCCGCGTTGATCGTGACTGGAGCGCCGGTGATCGCGTAGGTGCCGACGGCAGCGGCCTCGTTGTAGCCGCCATGGCCCACTTGGGCAAAGGCCCGGGCGTTGCTGCCACCGGTCATGACCAAGCCTCCTGCGCCGGCGGTCACGTCCACCGCGCCGCTGAAAATCCCTCTCACATTCGTGCCCCCGTGGCCGATCATGGCGAACGTGTCTTGTCCGCCTCCAGCCGCCAGCTTCACCTGGTTGCCCGCCGTGACGGTGACCGCATCGTGGAACTCACCGCGCATGAAACTCCCCTTGCCCATTCCGCCGTGGCCGATCTGGGTGTATGCCTGCGGTCCGTTCCGGCTCTCCAGCATCACCGAGCCGAGCGTGGCCTCGACGTTGATGGTGCCCGTGTCGGTCTGCACCGATCCATTGCCGTATCCGCCGTGACCGATCTTCGCATGGTTGTAGGTGATCGTGCCGCTCCGGATGACGATATCGCCCTGGTCCACCTTCACGTCGATGTCGCCACCGTGGTTGCGGCTGGTCCAACCACCGTGGCCGATCTGGGTAAAACCGAACAAATTCTTGATTCCGGCTTCCATGACAAGGCTGCCATTCACCACATCGACATCGATCAGACCGCTCATCGCCCCGCTGCCGCTCTGACCGGTATGGCCGATGGTCGCATTGCTGTAGTAGGCGTCGCCCGCGTTCATCGCCAACCCGCCGTTTTGAACGCTCACATAGGTGTCGCCACCCACCGTCGACACGGTGTTGTATCCGCCGTTTCCGATCATCGCTCCGGCGAATCCCGACCGGGGCGAAGCGTAGGTGTGATTTCCGTCACCACCGCGCATCCGGATGCCGTCTCCGACTCCCGTCCCCTTCGCATCGACCCGCACGGTGCCGCCGAGGGCATTGTCCACCCAGTAGCCTCCGTTGCCGATCAGCGCATAGGCGACATTCCCCAACCCACCTTTGACGTCGATGCCTCCGCCACCCGCCTCGACCGTGACATCGCCCCCGATGGCGCCAGCGTTGGAAAGGGCGACACCTCCGTGTCCGATCTGGACGTAGGCATTGTGCGCACCCGCTCCGCCTATCATCGAGACGGCTCCTGTGGTGTTGATCACCTGAATGGTGCCGCTGGCCGACAGGGCGCGCCTCACGTAGGAGGGATCGCCGGCTGAAATGGTCGGATCCACCCCCGTGGCCCCGCCATGGCCGATCTGGGCGTAGGCTTGGTTGCCGCCGCCTGCGAGCGCGAGGTCGCGGGTGCCGTCGATGGTCACGTCGCCCGAGAAATTGCCCGCCAATCCCGAGCCGCCGTGGCCGATCTGGGCGTAGGAATTCATGCCGTTGGCCCCACCCAGCAAGGACACGTCTCCCGGATCGCAGAAGCTGATGTCAATCAAGGCATTGACACCTCCAGCGGCGTTCGATCCCCTGCCACCGTGACCGATCTGAGTGAAGGCTCCGGCGGCATCGCCGGAGTTCAGCGAAAGCCCGAGGTCCTTGACGCGGACATTGATCGCTCCGGTCATGGCGGTGCCGTCACCGTAGTAGCCAAGCTGCGTCGCCGCGTTCGCGGTGCTGTTGCTGGAGAACATCTGGATCCCGGCGGCGGCGAAGGTGTTGGTGCCCCCGGCGCTGCCGACGCTGACGCGGGAGGTCTGCGCGGCGCTGCCGATGGTGAGGGTCGCGCCATTGTTGCCGAAAGTGTCGCAGTCGTTGAAGTCGATGCCGCCCAGCGCCCCCTGCGTGATGATCGGCTTGCAGTAGTTGAAGCCGCCAAATCCGTCGTCCTCGTAGGTCACGCTGCCGGCGCTGAAGCTGCCGCCCACTCCGTTCCAGCCGGCGACGAGGGTGATGGATCCGGTGCCTTGGTTTTGGTAGGAGGACAGCATGGTGATGTTGCCGCCGGTGACGATGTGGAAGTCGGCGGAGGTGTTGATGGCCATGTCTGGCAGGCTGATCGTGTAGTCGGTGGCGCTGCGGTCGAGGATCTGGACGATTCCGTTGCCGATGTTGCCGGTGAACAGGGTGCCTTCATCCGCCGTCACATAAGCGGGCAGGCTGATCGTGCCGTTGACGACCTTCTGGTAGCCGTCGCCGCCGAGGTAGTCGCCGGACTGGAGGCCGTTGTTGTTCTGGTGAAAAATGTAGACGTTGCCTTGGTTGGCCGCTCCGGTGCCCCCGGTGCCGGTCAGGTTGCCCTGGGCGAAGAGGTGCATGCCGCCGCCGCGCTGGCCGGTGGAGGTCTTCGCCCCGTCGCCGTGGCCGAGCATGGCGTAGGAGGACGCCCCGCTGCCACCAGCCAGACTGATATCGCCCGCCTCGGCCACCACATAGACGTGGCCGTCCATCGTGCCGGCGGTGTTGGTTCCGCCGTGACCGATCTGGGCGTAGGCTCCGGTGCCCGCTCCGCCTTTCAGTTCGATGCCGCCGCTGCCACGCGCCACCACGGTGATGTTCCCGGTGAAGTCGCCGGTGATATTGCCGCCGCCGTGGCCGATCTGCACGTATTTGTTCGTCAGGGTGCTGCCGCCGGTGGCGTCGAGCGAGACCTTGCCGCCGATCTGCACGCAGATGTCACCGTCCAGGTTGCCGCCCATGGCCAGATTGACCCCTGTGTACGTCGATCCGGCTCCGCCGTGGCCGATCCGGGAATACACATTGTTGGTTCCGCCAGGCAGCAGCGTCATGATCAGATCGCCGTCGGCCGAGACGCTGATGCGTCCGCTATGGTCGCCGCCGAGCGAGTTGCCGCCGTTTCCGATCATCGCGCCCGAGCCAGCGCGGCTGCCGGAGCGCAACTCGACATTTCCGGTGCCGCCATCGACGGTGATGGCTCCTCGGAAGGCTCCGTTGCGGGATGCGTTTTCGAAATGCCCCGTGCTGCCGTTTCCAATCATTGCGGTGGCCAAGATGGCGTTGTTCGCCTTGGAGGCGTCGAGGATGACTCCCCCGTCCACCGTGGTCACGGTCACGGCGGCGTCGGTCATCACCACTGCGGCTCCGGCATTGGTCCCGGCCATGTAGCCTCCATGCCCGATCTGGGCGCGGCTGTAGCTGGAGGGACCGCTTTCGAGCAGCACCCCGGTCTGGGCGTTCACGGTTACCGCTCCGTCATATCGGGTGGAGCTGAACATGCCGCCATGCCCGATCTGGGCGTAGGTCTCGCTCGCGACGGCGCTGGGGGTGCCCGTATCGGCATCGGCAGCCCCCTTGAGCTCCACCTTGCCGTCGGAGACGACGTTGACAACCCCTGACAACAAGCCGGAAGCGAGAGAGGAGTCCCTGCCGCCGTGACCGATCTGGGCATGCGTCCACCGCTTCCCTCCGCCTTGGAGGAGGACGTTCCCCGCGTTCGTCGTGGTGACGCTGACCGCCCCGTCCGCCGACCCTGTGGAGGACGTTCCACCATGCCCGATCTGGGCATGGCTGTAGAGCGCCGTCTCCCCGGTGACAGGGGAGACGGCGTTGCCGCCGCCCTTGAGGATGACCCCGCCGGAACTGGCTTCGACCGTGATGGCTCCATTTTTCGTTCCCGCCGTGTTGTAGCCGCCGTGGCCGATCTGGGCGTGCTGGAAGTATCCCTTTCCTCCCCGCAGGGTCACGGCGGAATTGGCCGCGCTGCCGGTCACCGAGATGGCTCCGCTCAGGGTGCTGGCGCTGCCGCCGGAGCTGTAGCCCCCATGGCCGATCTGCACGAAGCTGCGGTCGCCGATGTTGATGCCCGTGCTGGTGGTGGCGTTCAGGGCGACGCCGGTCACGGTCTCCACGGCGATGGCTCCCGTCTTGTTGCCCCCACTGCCGTATCCGCCCATGCCGATCATGGAAAAAGCGTCGGCCCCGTTGCCATTGGTCATGGTCAGGCCCGCCGTGTGGGAAATGACTCGGATGGTATCGGCTGCCGTCCCCATGGCTCCATTATGTCCGTAGCCGCCGTGCCCGATCAGGGTGTAGGCCTGGGCCCCGCCGCCTGCGGTCATGGTGATGGCTCCATCCGCCTCCACTGCGACCGAGCCGGAGATCGTGCCGGATCCGCCTCGGCCGCCATGCCCGATCTGGGCGGCGGCGTCGGTCCCGCTCCCGCCGAGCAGGCTGACTCCGCCATCTCCCGCGTGGACGGTGACAGTCCCCGTGCCCGCGCCACGGTAGCCGATTTGCGAATAGGCACCCGTCGTCGCCCCTCCGGACAGGACGACCTGATGCCCCCCCACATTCGTCTGCCCGCTGCGGCTGGCCACGGACACGGCGCGGTTGGCGGCGGTGAGGTCGGCGTTGGTCCCGACCCGCACACTGCCGTTGTTTTGGCCGTAGGAACCCGGCACGCTGAAAAGCTGGGTGTTGGCATTCACGTCGCGGATCATGTAGTAGCGCCACGGAGTGACCGGGGCCGACGGTCCGGGACCAGGAAAGTCGCTGGCGGTGTGGAGAGTGGCCAAGGCGGGATTCCAGCCCGCGAAGACGTTAACGTCGCCGCTGCCCTGGTTGATGAGGCTGTTGGCGATGAAAATGTCCGAGTAGGAGAGCAGGTTGAAGTCGTAGGCCGAATTCCAGCTCATCGGGCCGGCGATCTCGATGCCCTCGCTACCCATGCCGACAAGGCTAGTGTGCCCCCAGGCGAGGTTGGCGGCGAGCATGGTGCCCAGCCCGGCGTCGAGGCGGAACAACTGGCTCCCCGAATCTCCGGTAACACGATCGAAGGAACGGGCGCGGATGGTGAGGTCGGAGTTGCTGACGGCGTTGGCGGTGCCGCTCTTGTGACCGATGTGGGAAAGGCTGGCCACGGTCGCGACCATGGAGATTTCACCCGCCACATCAACGAGGATGTCGCCCTGCCTCGTGCCTGCGCCGGGGCTGGGGGCACCGTGTCCGATCATGACACCCCCGCGGGCGGTGTTGATCGCGAGGGTCGAGTTGAGTTCGAGACTCCCGTTCCGGGAAACAACCTTGATGTCGCCTTCCATAGGGCCGAAGGCACTGTAGCCCCCGTGACCGATCATCACGGCGGCATTCCGCGAAGTGCCCGAGCGAAGGACGATGTCTCCCTCGGCAAAGACGCCCACCGAGCCGCTGATGCCATCCACACCGGGGGTGCTGCCGTTGCGCCCCGCATTGTAGCCGCCGTGGCCGATGGAGGCCCCGTGGAGCCGGATGTCGGGAAGCGTGTCGGCGGCGGACGTGCCGTCCACGCCGTCGCCCCCTGCCACGAGCACCCCGCCCCGGACCGCATCGACGAGGATGTCGCCGTGGAGGCCGGTGGTGTAGTTGGCCGCATCGTTGCTGTGGCCACGGTGGCCGATGGACGCGAAGCTGTAGTAGCCGTTGATGGCGGTGATGGTGGTCGCGAGTGGCATGTAGTCGCCATAGGCCGCTTGGACGGTGATGCCGTAGTCGGCGGGAGTCAGACCCGCCAAGGTTCCGGTCGTCACGGTGATGTCCCCACTGTGGACACCGTTCGAATTGTAGTAGGAGTTGTGCCCCAACAGGGACCAGTTGTAGCTGCCTGCGTTCTTGCCGGCGATCACGTCCAGCTTCCCACCCGCCGTGACGCTGATGTCTCCGCTGTAGCCGGAGGTGGAGGCGCCGGACACAGGGCCTACGACGGAGCCGAAGCCGCCGTGTCCGATCTGGGTGCCGGAGTTGGAGACGTTCGAGAAGGTCTCGAACTGCGGGGAGACGAGGCGGACGTGCCGCCCGGCCTCCACGGTGACGTGGCTCTCGCCGAAGCTCGCGAGCTTCATGTTGTAGCCCCCGTGGCCGATCTTGGCCCCGGTGTTGCTCACCGTCCCGGAAAGGAGCAGCACGTCCCCGGCCGTCGCCTTCACGGCGATCGGGGAGGCGGCGATGGTGGATATCCCGATGGTGGAGGTCGCCGCCGAGATGTAGCCCCCGTGGCCGATCTGGGCATTGGTGTAGCCAGCGGTGCCGCCTCTGGCGATGACGCTGCCGCCTGCCGTCACATCAATGGCACCGCCCAAATGCCAGACGTTGCCTGCGACGACGCCGGGGCCACCGTGCCCAATTTGGGCGAAGGCGTAGCCGGCGGTGCCTTCGCCCATCGCAAGATCAGCGCCTGTCTTCACCGTGATGGCACCGTTCGCGTTCGTGACATTGCCCGTGACGGTGTCCGTGCCACCGTGACCGATTTTGGCGTGGGAATAGCTGGCGCTGCCCTTGCCCATGGATATACCCCCGCTGGCCTCCACAGTGATGTCGCCCGTGTAGCCTGACGTGTTGGCCACACTCGCCCGGACACCGCCGTGGCCGATCTGAGCGTAGTTGGCAATGGCTCCTCCGGCGAGGAGGTCGATTTTGCCGTCGAGCACCTGGACCACGATGCCAAGGGGGCGCTGCCCGATGGGATTGCCGCCCCCGTCGAGGATGTCTTCGAAGCCGGTGCCGCTGCTGGCGGTCACAGCTCCGGCACGGATGTAGCCGCCGTGGCCGATCTGGGTGTGGTTGTAGCGCTCACCACCAGTCGTCCCCCCGGCCTTGGCGGAAAGATCACCGGAGGTCACGGTCACGCGGATGTCGCCGCTCTTGCTGCCGGTGGCGTAGCTGCCGCCGTGGCCGATCTGGGTGTGAGCGTTAGTCCCCAGGGTGGAGGACTGCATCTTCAGCCCCCCAGCGGCGATGTCCACCTCCACAGCGCCGGAGAGGGTAATGGCGGCGGTGTTGGCGGCGGCAAACTGGGCGAGGTGCCCGATGTGGGCGGCGGAGTGGCTGCCGTTCCCTGCCACCATCGAGAGTCCATCAGTGGCGTCCGTGCCTTTCAGCGCCACATGGGTGCCACCGGAAATCGTGCTGCCCGCCAGAATGTTGTAACCGCTGCTGCCGATAGCGGCGTGGCCGACCGCCGAACCGCCCCCATTCATCCGCACACCCCCGTCCTCGACGGTGACCCGCACATCGCCGGAGATAGAGTTGCCGGAGCCGATGGAAAGATGTCCGATCTGGGAGAAGAGGAAGTCGGCTCCGGTGCCGCCCTGCAAATCAAGTCCGGTCCCAGCAGTCACGGTGATGTCACCGCCGTGGTCGCCATCAGAGCCGTTACCCCCGTGTCCGATGAGCGCAAAATTGTCGCTGTCGTAATTTCCCGCCTGAATCAAGATGGCTCCGCCCGCATCGACGTCGATGGCTCCACGGAAACCCTTGCCGGAACCCGGTGCTAGGACCGCCCCACCCGCGTCAACGAAATCGCTGACATAGGCACCATGCCCGATCTGGGCGCGGGAGAATCGACTGTTTTCGGTACCCACCGTGCCCGCCCCGCCCTGCACCGTCACATTTCTGCCCGCATCCACGTCGATCTTGCTCTCGACGAAGCTGGCGAGAAGCTGCTGGACAGCCCCGTGGCCGATCTGGGCATGGGAGTAGTAGCCCTGCCCGCCCGTAACCGTCACATCGCGGCCCGCGTTGACGGTAATGTCGCCGCCGAGAGTAGCGCTGTAGTTGGCCACCGCATTGTCAAAGCCGCCGTGACCGATCTGGGCGTGGTTGTTGATGGTCTTGCCACCGAGCAGGATGACGTCGTTCCCCGCCTCGACGAGGATCTCGCCGGAAAGCTTCATCCCCCTCACCGAATCCCGCTCCCCACCGTGGCCTATCTGGGCGAAGGAGGCGTTGCCGGTGTCGGTCGTGCCGGCGGTCCATCCCGCGGGGTTGTAGCCGAGAATCCCCACCTCGTGCTTGTTGGCGACGACCGACACATCGTTCACGGCTTTCACCCGGATGCTGCCAAGGACGGGATCGGGATCGGTGACCACCGTGCCGGCGGCGCGGCGGTTGTAGCCGATCTGGGCGTAGCGCTGCGCTCCGACACTGGGTGCACCGGTGAGGGCAGGCCCCCAGACGTTCACGTCGTAGCCGGCCACGTTGGTCTGTCCGTTGCGGCTAGCCACGGACACGGCGCGGTCGGCGGCGACGAGGGAGGGATCGCTGCCCGGATGGCCGGTCAGGCCGACGTAGACGCTGCCGCCGTTCTTTCCGAAGGAGCCAGCGGTGCCGAAGATCAGGCTGCCCATGTCGGGAGCCGCAGACACCGTGGCGCTGCCCGGCGAACCCGGAGCCACGCCGAAGAGGTCGCTCAGGGAGGTCACGGAGGGATCCCAGCCAGCCACGAGGTTCACATGACCTGTGCCCCGGTTGATGATGTGGTTGCCGATGTAGAGATCGCCCTCGGCCAGCAGGGTGAGGCTGTTGAGCGAATTGTAGATGACGGCGTTCTGGACGGTGATGTGGCCCGCGTCCGCCGTGCCCGTATCGTAGGTCGAGACGACGACGTGGTTCGTTCCCAGGAGGCCCGTGAGGGTGGTGGTGTTGATGTTCGTCGTCGAGGCGGCTGCCGAGCTGATCGTCAGGTTGCGCGGATCGAGGAGCAGGGTTCCGTTCGCCCCGTTCTCGGCGAGGGTGGACACGGTACCGTCGAAGAGCAGACCCTCTTTGCCCGAGACCTCGACGAAGCCGCCTTTTCCGTCGCCTCGGCCCAGGGCGGTGATCCCTCCCCGGAATTCGGTGTCGCCGTCGGACCACAGGATCACGCTGCCGCCATTCCCGCTGGCCAAGGCGTCGGCCCGGAGCGAGGCTCCGTCGTCGATGACGAGCGTCTCGGCATTGCGGATCGTGGCGTCGCGGCCTTGGAAGCCACCGCCGATCTGGATGCTGCCACCGCCGGTCTCGCCGGAGGCGTCGATCGCAGCGGTGCTGCCCACGGAAATCTCGCGGGCCTCGACGACGACTTGGCCGCCGGGGGAGGGGACCGATGAGGAGGAAACGTCGATGCTGCCGCCAAGCTCGGCTTTGTCGGTGGCGGCGATCCGCACGGCACCGCCCTCGGCTTCGATCAGGCCGTCCACCTTCGCATAGGCGGCCTCGATGAGGACTCGACCGCCGCTGCCGTTGGACGTCATCGCCTCGATCGAGCCGCTGTTGTCGATGCCGCCGCCCGCTCCGCGCAGGTAGACGCGCCCACCGGAACTCGTCGCCCCGGTCGCGCGGACGGAGCCTTTGTTGTTGATCGCCAAGGCGTAGAGGTTCCCGTGCGCCTTCAGTTCCACGGCCGCGCCTTCGATGGTGCCGTCGTTGAAGATGCCCGTCCCGCTCGCGCCCGCTCCCGTCGCGCGAACGAACACTCGTTCGCCCTCGATGCCCGTGTCCGCTTTCAAGAGCACCTCCTCGCCCGCCGCGAGGCCGACTCGGCCTTGGCCCGCGCTCACCGAGCCGCTATTGCTCACGGTCCGCCCGATCAAAAACACGTCGCCCCCGATGGCGTTGATCCGCCCGAGGTTCGTCACACCCTTGTCGCTCCCGCCTTTGAAGACCATGTCGCCTCGCGCGAGGAACTCGCCGTTGTCCACGTCCAGGGTCGAGAGCACGAGCCCGTTCACGTCGACGCTCCCGCCCGGTCCTACGAGGATGCCGCTGGAATTGATCACGAAGACGTTCCCGTTCGCTTTCAAGGCCCCGTGGATCGCGCTGGGGTCGCCTCCGGTGACGCGGTTGAGGACGGCTGCGTTGCTGCCGGGCTGGAAGAACTGGGTCAGCTCGCCGGCGGAGATGGAGAAACCCTGCCAGTCGATGATGGCGCTTTGGCTGTTCTGCAGGATCTGGAGGTTCCCACCCTCGCCGGTGCCGATTTGCACGTCGCCGTGGACGACGACGCCCCCGTAGGGATTGGCTTGCAGCGGCTGGTTCCAAACGAGGAGGCCGGGCGTCAGGAGACCGAGGACGAAGGTTTGCAAGCGGTGCGAGCGTCGGAGCACGGCTGCGCAGATGTCCTTGCTGGAGGCCATTTTGTTCATTTCGAGGAGGTTAGGAGGAGGGGGAGGCCGGAGACTCGCAAGGAACTCGACAATGTAACCCTTGCAAAAACAAGGGACATCTCGCCGTTTTCTCAAGCGTGATCACGCTCTTATTTGTCATCAAAAGCACATCCGAGACCAATCTTCGAGAATTTCTTTAGGATGTGGAAAATAAAAGAGCCTTGGTGACCGCCACCGCGTCGATGGAACGATTTGGGCGGTCGCAGGCCGCCCCCAGAAAAGGGTTTCCTTTCCCGGAGGGCGGGATACTGTGCGCGCTCCCGCCGCGAGAGCGGTGGAACGCTGGATATGACTCCCGACTCCCTCAACGGCGTGCTCTTGGTTGACAAAGGGCCCGACATGACCTCCCACGATGTCGTCGCGGTGGCGCGGCGTGCCCTGAACACGAAGAAGATCGGCCATTGCGGCACCCTCGACCCGATGGCCACCGGCTTGCTCATTCTCGTGATCGGGAAGGCGACCAAGATCCAGGACCTCCTGATGTCGGAGGACAAGGAATACACCGGCACGCTGGAGCTCGGCAAGACGACGAACACCCAGGACGCCGAGGGCGAGGTGGAGCGGGAGCGCGAGGTGCCGCCTTTCAGCGATGAGGAGATCGCGGCGGCTTTCGATCAGTTCAAAGGCGACTTCCACCAGACCCCGCCCATGGTCTCGGCGATCAAGAAGGACGGGGTGCCGCTCTACAAGCTCGCCCGGCAGGGGAAGGAAGTGGTTCGCGAGCCTCGCCTCGTCCATGTCTACAGCCACCGCATCGACGGTATCCGCCTGCCCGAGGTCGATTTCACGGTGAAATGCAGCAAGGGCTTCTACGTCCGCACCTACGCCTACGACATCGGCGAGGCGCTCGGCTGCGGGGCGCACTTGAAGGCGCTGCGTCGGACGCGTTCGGGGAAGTTCGATCTTGAGCGTTCCGTCACCTTCGACGAGTTGAAGCACGGCGATCCCCGCGAGGTTCGCGGCAAGCTGTTGAGCCTGCCCGAGGTCTCGCGTCTCCGCGGGGCTTGAGCCGCCTCGTCGCGACGACCTGGGAAGGATGGCCACAAAGAGGCGCAAATGACGCAAAAATCCCTTCTTACCCATTCTTTTTGTGTCTTTTGCGCCTTTTTGCGACCGTCCCCAATCAGAATGAGAACGCCATGCAAGTCCTCGACGACATCGCGGATCTGACGGGCCTCGCCGGGCCGGTCCATCTTGCCATCGGGGTCTTCGACGGGCTCCATCTCGGCCATCGCGCGGTGATCGAGGCGGCGCGGGCCTCGGCGGTGGAGTTGGGCGGCACGGTCGTGGTCGTGACCTTCGACCCGCACCCTGTCGAGGTGCTCGCTCCGGGGCAGGCCCCGCGACTCCTCACCGACACGCCGCACAAGCTGCGCCTCCTCGGGCGCGGGGCGGGGGTGGACCGGGTGCTTCTCGTCCGCTTCGACCTCGGGTTCGCCGCGCTCGACGGCGCGGAGTTCGTGGACCGCCTCCTCGCCGCCGCGCCGCCGGGCGGGATCGCCCGCATCTGCGTGGGTCGCGATTGGCGTTTCGGAAAGGGGCGCTCGGGCGACCTCGCCCTGCTGGAACGGCTCGGGACGGAGCGCGGATTCGGCGTCACCGGGGTCGGCACGGTCGAGATCGACGGGGAAAGGGTCAGCAGCACGCGCGTGCGCGAGGCGGTCGCCTCGGGCGATCTAGGGACGGGGGCACGGCTCCTCGGGCGGCGCTACAGCGTCCACGGCACGGTGGTTGAGGGGCGTCGGCTGGGCCGCACCCTCGGCTTTCCCACGGCGAATCTCGCGGTGAACCGCGAGCAGCTCCCGCCGGAGGGTGTCTACGCGGTGAGAGCGACCGGGGCGGGGGACTCGTGGGACGGGGTCGCCAATCTCGGGCATCGCCCCACCGTCGAGGAAGGCGAGGCGGAGCTGCGGCTGGAGGTCCACCTTTTCGGATTGGACCACGGGATCTACGGCGAGGATCTGGAGGTGGAGTTCGTCGCGAAGGTCCGCGAGGAGCGGAAATTCGACGGCTTGGAGGCGCTCCAAGCGCAAATCGCCGGGGATGTCGAGGCGGCAAAAGCGGTTTTGGCGGCAAAATGTTTGAAATCAGGCGTTGACTCCGAGCATAAGATTTGAAACGCTTCGTCTGTCAGGTGGGTGGAGCCGTTCGATTGCGGTTTCCTCCATGCCCTCAGGGCGCTTGTTTAACTCGTAATGTCAACACAACTCATGTCTATCATCGGTACTATTCTCGCTTTCGCCGGCGGCATCGCCCTTCTCGTGTTCTGGATCATGACTCTCGTGAAGCAGTTCAAATCCGGGCAGACCGTCTGGGGGATCCTCACGATCTTCATCGGCATCCTCGCCCCGATCTGGTGCTTCATGAACGGGCACAAGGGACTCGGCATCAAGTTCATCATTGCCCTCGTCGTCTACTTCATCGGCGCGAGCATCGGTGCGGCCGGGGCGATTTCCCAGATCCAACAGCTCCAGCAACTCCAGCAGTGATCCGGTTCCGGGATTCGCCTCCCGGACCATTCTGCGCGAAAGGCGTCCTCTCCAGCCGGGGGGACGCCTTTTTCGTTTTCCTCGCACGCGGAGATTCGGGCATTGAAGCGGAACGGCGGATCGGGTAGAATGCAGCCATGGACGAGAAGCCCAAGATCGATCCGAAGCTGCTGGAGGATCCTGTGTTCCGGCGAGTGCTGGCCGACGCGTTGGCGATCCAGGATCGTTTCGCCGCCGAACCCGTCTATGCGAAAACGGGGAAGGGTTATCTCAAGAGCGTCGGAGTGTCGGAAATCGAGGCCGCCAAGAGGGCTTTGAAAACGGCGGCGGAGTGAACGATGGAAAACTGAAGCGCTACGAGGGATGAAGTTCTTCTTGCGGTGCCTCGTAGCGAAATTCGTGAGAATTTCGGAGGGCATCCTTCGGGCATCGGCAGGGAGAAGTTCTCACGAACTTCTCTACCAACACCTGCTATCAGCTTGTTCACGTTTCATGCGTAAGCCCTGCTTCGTTTCCAGAAGGCGCAAGCCCGCAGTTGGTGGAGGCGGATTTCCGTGGTAGGCTGGGGTCGTTCCCAAGCATCCCTTGGTTTGAGCGCCCTGCCTTCCAGACCCTTTCCGATCTCCGCCTCCCTGCTCGCGGCGGCGGTCTTGTGGCTGGACGGGACGACGGGGGGCTTGCGGGCGCAACTGTCGCCCTTCCCCGCCACCCCGCAGGCGGGGGACGCGAGGGATTTGCGGGAGAGCCTGCCCCCCGATCTCGCCGATCTGACGATCCATCCCCGCCGCACCAGCGCCGACCGCATCGCCCGGCTCTTCAACCGCGATCTCCGCAATCTCGAGGAGGCCCAGGCGGATCTCGTCGTGCAACTGGAGCAGCTCCCCCGCGTCACCCGCGAGGCGCAGCGGGTCACGGGTTTCGGCTACCTGTCGGGCTCCTCGAAGCAGCGGCCCAAATGGGTGCAGATCGACATGGGCGAGGTCGTCTCGCCCGACGCCATCGTCCTTTTCCCCGTCACCGCCGCGCTCGACGACGAGACCGTCTACGGCTACGGGTTCCCCCGCTCCTTCCGCATCGACATCTCGAACGACGCCGAGTTCCGCAACTACGAGACCATCGTGGAGGGTCGCCTCGAGGACCCGTCGGGCCTGAAACGCTGGCCCTACTACCGCGAGATGGAGGGCTACTCGGGCCGCTACCTCCGCGTCACTGCGACCGCGCTGTGGCGCGCGCCGGCGGGGGAGCAGGAAGTCTTCGCCCTCAGCGAGATCATGGTCCTGAAAGGCGGGCGGAACCTCGCCGTGGGCAAGCCGGTCAGCGCCCTCGACACCGAGGAGCGTTTCGACCAGTGGGCCACGCGCTTCGTCTGCGACGGGATCACGACTCTCGGCATCCCCCACGGGGAGGTGGAAAGCCCCACCCTCGGCTTCCGCGCCCGCTCCACGGAGCCCGCCGCGGCGAGCTGGGTGCAGGTCGATCTCGGCGAGTCGATGAAGATCGACCAGGTCGAGATCATCCTCGCCGACCCTCCCGCGACCGTACCCGATCCGACGGTGCGCTTCCCCTATCCGATGAAGATCGAGATCTCCGAGCATCCCGACATGAACCAGGCGGAGCAGATCGGGCATTTCAACCCCTCGCAGATCAGCATGATCGGGGCGAATCCGCTCATCGTGCCGGTGAAGGACTCCTACGGGCGCTATGTCAGGATCTCGGTCGAGGGCAGCAAGGCGCAGGCGCTGATCTCCTTCGACCTCGCCGAGCTGATCGTCTACTCGGGTACGCGGAACGTCGCCGCCGGCAGGCCCGTGACGGCGCTGCACCCGCTCCCGTCCGAGGGCTGGTCGCCGGACTACCTCGTCGACGGCTACAGCAGCCGCCGCAACCTCGTCCCCTACGACGGCTGGATCGCCGAGCTGGTGAAGCGCAACCGCCTCGTGCGGAGCTGGCGCGAGAAGGAGGACCGCCGCCTCGAACTGGTCGACCGCACCGTCACGCAGGGGGTCGCCTCCATCGGCAGCGGCGTCACCGGCATCCTCGCTTTCGTCCTCATCGCCCTCTCGCGGGGGCGGGTGAGGCGGCGCAAGGATCTCGAAGCCCTGCGCCAGCGCATCGCCAGCGACCTGCACGACGACATCGGCAGCAACCTCTCCTCCATCGCCCTGCTCGCCGAGCTCGGCAAGACCGAGGTCGACGAGCCCGAGCTCGTCCTCGAGGAGCTCGGCGACATCAAGGCGACCGCCGACAAGACGATCGAGTCGATGCGCGACATCGTCTGGCTCATCCGGCCCGGCGAGGAGACCTGGCAGCAGATGCTGACGCGCTTCCGCGAGACCGCCTCGAAGCTGCTGCGCACCCACGAATACACCTTCACCGTCCACGGCGAGGCGCACGACGAACGGCTCCCGCTGGAGTTCAAGCGCGACCTCTTCCTCATCTACAAGGAGGTCCTCAACAACATCGTCCGCCACGCCGGGGCCTCGAAGGTCGAGATCGAGATCGACTGCAAGCGGTCGCGCCTCCAGATGCGCATCGCCGACGACGGCAAAGGTTTCAACAACCTCGACCAGGAGTTTCGCGAGGGCAACGGCCTGCGCAACCTGCGGATGCGGGCCCAAGCCATCGGCGGCAGCCTCAAGGTCCGCAGCGCCCCCGGCGAGGGGACAATGGTCCAACTGGTGGTGCCGATGCCTTGAACGAGCCGGATATGAGCCAGATTTTTCGGATGCAAAGCGGCGCATCCCGGTCAAGTTACCCCCAAGTATCACACATATGAGCGAGGAACGGCAGGGCGAGGAGGCCGCCAATAAGGCCCCGACGAAAGTTTGGATGGTGGAGGACAACGAGACCCTCCGCCGCACCGTGGCGCGAGTGCTCGACCGGCAGAAGGACATGCAGTGCGTCCACCAGTACGAGCGCTGCGAGGACGCCATCGAGGCCCTCGTCGCGGGCGAGCGGCCCGACGTGATGCTCTTCGACATCGGCCTGCCCGGCATGAGCGGGATCGAGGGCATCCGCCGCATCAAGACGGCCCTGCCCGAGATCGAGATTCTCGTCTTCTCCGTCTTCGACGATAACGAGAAGGTCTTCAACGCGATCTGCGCCGGGGCCTCGGGCTACCTGCTGAAGACCTCCAGCATGGGCGAGATCCCCGACGCGATCCGCGAGATCCTCGGCGGCGGGGCGCCCATCAACGCCCTCATCGCCCGCCGCGTCCTCGACATGTTCAGCGACCTCGCCCCGCAGAGCCGCGACTACGGCCTCACCGAGCGTGAAAAGGAGGTGTTGGAGCAGATGGTCGAGGGCCTCACGAAAAAGGAGATCGCCGACCAGCTCGACCTCAGTTTCCACACCGTGGACAAGCACATCCGCGGCATCTACAGCAAGCTGCACGTCAACACCATGACCGGCGCCGTCGCCAAGGCGCTGAAGGAGGGGCTGCTGCCGAAGACCTGAGGTGCCTTGTGCTTGGTTCTTGGTTCCTGGTTCTTGGTCCGTTGTCTGGAGAGTGGAAGCGGCGTCCCGCTGCTTACACATGGTTAGGCCGCTCCACACGCCATGCCCTCCGCAACGCACAGCAGACTGATTGAGGTGCTTCGCGAGGCTCGTGAGTTTCTCGCTCGTCCCGGTAATGATTTTGTTTGGTCTTCCTGGGACAGTCGCGACGATGCCTTGCGCCAGTTGGATAGTTTTATCACGCGTATCGAGGCAGGCGACATACCGACGCGTATGGACCTCACGCTGTTATTCGCTCCGACAGGGAATATTCAGGAGGTTGCCGAGAGCAGCGGTTGGGGTCGCGAGTTTCTGACGTTGGCTGAGAGGTTCGACTCTGCTATTGAGAGTGTATGACAACGCGGCCTAACCATGCGCTGCAGCGAACCCGGCGGGGGCGTCGCGGTTGCAATCATTGCGTCCCGTGCGCCGGGTCGCTGAGCTTGGGTCGTTGGACCAAGAACAAAGCACCAAGAACAAAGAACCTTGATTCGTCGCCGATTCCCCGCTAAGCAGTTCCGATGCTTTACCTCGGAACCGACAGCGGCACGCAGAGCACCAAGGCCATCGTGCTGGACTTGGAGAGCGGCGTGATCGTCGCCCAAGCCTCGCAGGCCCACGACCTCATCCCCGGTCTGCCTCCGGGCCATCTGGAGCAGTATCCCGAAGACTGGTTCGCGGCGCTGAAGACGACCGTGGGCGAATGTCTCGCGCGACTCGGCGACCGCCGCCGTGAGGTGCGCGGTTTTGGCGTGAGTGGGCAGCAGCACGGGCTCGTCGTCCTCGACGGGAGCGACGCGGTTGTCCGCCCCGCCAAGCTCTGGTGCGACACCTCCACGTCCGCGCAATGCGAGCAGTTCGCGGCGGCCTTCGGTGGTCAGGCCGGTCTCATCGCGAAGACGGGCAACGCCATCCTGCCCGGCTACACCATCCCGAAACTGCTCTGGTTGAAGCAGAACGAGCCGGACTCCTTTCGCCGCGTCCGCTCCTTCCTCCTCCCGCACGACTACCTCAATTTCCGTCTCACCGGGGTGAAGCGCATGGAATACGGCGACGCTTCCGGCACCGGGATTCTCAATGTCCGCACCCGCGAGTGGGACCGCGACCTTCTCGGCTTCGTCGATCCCTCGGTCGAGGCGATGCTGCCTCCGCTCGGCTCGTCGAACGAAATCCACGGCACGCTCCTGCCGGAACTCGCGGCGGAATGGGGCCTTTCCCCCGACGTGATCGTCAGCGCCGGAGGCGGGGACAACATGATGGGCGCGATCGGCACGGGCAATCTCGGCGGCGGGGTCGTGACCGCGAGCTTCGGCACCTCCGGCACGCTCTACGCCTGCTCGGAGCAGCCCATCGTCGATCCGAAAGGGGAGGTCGCGGCTTTCTGCGACAGCACCGACCGCTGGCTGCCCCTCGTCTGCACGATGAACGTCACCGTCGTGACCGAGCAGGTGCGCTCCTGGTTTGGCTGGGACCTCGCCGAACTGGAACGTCAAGTTGCCTCCGTTCCCGCCGGAGCCGGTGGCGTGGCCTTCCTGCCCTATCTCAACGGTGAGCGCACCCCGAACCTGCCGCAGGGCACGGGCGTGATCCACGGGCTCGGCTCCACCTCGGCCAGCCCCGCCCACCTCGTCCGCGCCGCGATGGAGGGCGCGACCCTCGGGCTCGGCTACGGGCTGCGGCGCTTCGCCGAACTTGGCCTTTCCCCCAGCGAAATCCGCCTCACCGGAGGCGGCAGCAAGAGCGCGGTGTGGCGGCAGATTTCCGCCGATGTCTTCGGCGTGCCCGTCGTCGCCCTCGCCACCGCCGAAGGCGCGGGACTCGGCGGCGCGATCCAAGCGGCCCACGCGGACGGGCAGGGGAGCTACGCCGACCTTTCCCGCCGTCTCGTCGCCCTCGACGACTCGACCCGGTGCAGTCCGCAACCTGACAGGGGCGAGCTCTACCGCGAAAAGCTCGACCGCCAGACCGCCCTCACCAGCCTGCTCCGCGACGCGGGTTGGCTTTGATCCCGCCCGAATGTCCGACTTGCCTGAAAAAGAGGGATCGATCCGCAAGCTGCCGCCGCGCGCGCGCCGCGTCGGTTGGGCCGGGGCGGCCTTGATCCGGCTCGTCTCCCTGACCCTGCGTTGGCGGCTCCACGATCCCGATGGAATCTCCAGCAATCCGCCCGCCCGGCCCATGGTCTGGACCTTCTGGCACAACCGCATTTTCGTGGTCCCGCTGCTCTATCACAAGTACCTCCGCCTCCGCAAAGGGGCCGTCCTCACCAGCGCGAGCAAGGATGGCGAAGTCATCGCCGCGATCGTGGCCCGCTTCGGTTGCGAGGCCGTGCGCGGTTCGTCCTCGCGGAGGGGGATCTCCGCCTTGCTCGGACTCATCGACTGGATCCGCGACGGATACGACGTCGCCATCGTGCCTGACGGGCCGCGTGGACCGCGCTACAAAATGGGGCCGGGACTCGTGAAGCTCGCCGAGGTCACCGGTGCGCTCGTCCTGCCTGTCCGCGTCGAATACGGGTCGTATTGGCATTTCAAGAGCTGGGATCGCTTCCGCGTTCCGAAGCCATTCACCACCGTCGATGTGTTTCTCGGCCCTTGCACGGAAGTCCCCTCCGAACTCGACGAAAGTGCTTTCGAGGCCGAACGTCTCCGACTCGAAACCCTCATGAATCCCGCCCATGAAATTGATTGAAGGTGCCCCCATCGCCGAAGCTGTCTACCGCGAATGCCTCGCCGCGTTCGAGGAATTGAAAACCGCCGGCCACCTGCCCGGCCTCGCGGTCGTCCTCGTCGGCGACGATCCCGCCTCGAAGGCATACGTCGGGGCGAAGGACCGCAAGTGCAAAGAGCTCGGGATGCACTCGGTGAAGATCGAGAAAGCCGCTACGATCTCGCAGACCGAACTGCTCGCCGAGATCGACCGCCTCAACGCCGACGACTCCATCCACGGCATCCTCGTGCAGATGCCCCTGCCGCGGCATCTCGACACTGACGAGGTCATCCGCCGCATCGATCCGGCCAAGGACGTCGACGGCCTCCATCCCGTGAACCTCGGCAAGCTCGCGATGGACGACCCGAGCGGTTTCGCCCCCTGCACTCCGGCGGGCTGCCAGCGGATGCTCGTCGAGAGCGGGATCGAGACGGCGGGGAAGCACGTCGTCATCGTGGGGCGCAGCCTTCTCGTCGGCAAGAGCCTCGCGCTCCTGATGATGGGGAAGGGGAGCGGAGCCAACGCCACCGTGACCGTGGCCCATTCCCGCACCCGCGACCTGCCCGCGCTGACCCGGCAGGCCGACATCCTCGTCGCCGCTATCGGCATCCCCCGCTTCATCGGGCCGGATCATGTGAAGGACGGAGCCGTCGTCATCGACGTGGGCATCAACCGCATCGACGATCCCTCCGCGAAAAGCGGCAGCCGCCTCGTCGGTGACGTCGATTTCGACGCTGTGTCGGGGAAGTGCGAGGCCATCACCCCGGTCCCCGGCGGGGTGGGGAAGATGACCATCGCCATGCTCATGGCCAACACGATCCGGGCCTGCCGGATGCGGGCCGATGGTGTGTCCAGCGAAGTGGATGGGTGAAAAATTCCGAAGGGCGCGCCAGCGCTGTAGCCGACCTCAGTGAGGCCGGGCCGGACGTTCCCGCGGCTCCTGATCGAGAACGACGCCCCGATTGACTGGAGCAAAAGCGCCATGCGAATCCGTTTTCGCGTGGCGGGATTCGTGCTAACTTTCGCCCGTATCCATCACTGCCACGATGCCGAGACCCGACCGATGAATCCGGCCGCCCTGTTCTTCCGCACCTTCCTGCTCGCTCTTTTCACGCTCTCGCTACTGGGGGGCGCGATCGTCACTGACTATTTCCTGCGCCACGAAGTCACTCGCAAGGCGAAGCGTTTCCTCGCGGAGCGGGGGGTCGAGCTTTCCCCGACCAGCGCGATCGAGGCGGCGCGGAAGGGCGAGCTGATCCTGCTGGAGCAGCTTGAGATCGCGGGGATCAACCTCGGCGCATGGGATCCCAGCGGCTTGACGCCCTTGCTCGCCGCCGTGAAGTCGGGCAAGGAGCAAGCGGTCGATTTCCTGATGGAGAGGGACTCGGTCGCGGAGTCGATCGACCGCATGGTCGAGTCGGAGCGGGAAACGCCTTTCGCCGTGGCCTTGCGCGACCGGAATTTCGCCCTCGCCGACCGTTTTTTGGAGAAAGGAGCAGCCCTTGAAGTCGATGTCGAGGCGGGGCTGCCCTTCCTCGTTGCGGCGGTGCGGGACGACGATGCCGAGAGGTTCGACTACCTCGTCGCCAAAGGGGTGGATGTCGATTACAAGGGCGCCCATCCCGTCACCGCCCTCGCTGTCGCCGCCGACAAGGGGGATCTCGAACGGATGAAGCGCCTCCTCGCGGCGGGTGCGGGCCCGGACACCGTCGGCACCACCGGCAAGCCCCTCCTGATCGAGGCGGTCGCGGAGGGGAGCCGGGAGGAGTTCGACCTTCTCCTCGCCAGCAAGGCCGCGGTCGATGCGAAAGCCCTCGACGGAGGCCGGGAGACGACCGCCCTCAGCTTCGCCGTGGCGAGAGGGGACCGCGCGATGCAGGACGCCCTCCTCGCGGCCGGGGCCAGCCCCGAAGTCGCGGGCGCGGGCGGCGAACCGCTCCTCTACGAGGCCGTCGCGGCAGGCGACCGCGACCTTGCCGCCCGTCTCCTCAAGCATGGGGCGAACTGCCAGATCCTCTCCTCGGAGCGGCGCTCGCCCCTGCTCGCCGCTGTCGGGAGCGAGGATCTGGATTTCGTCGGCCTCCTCCTCGGAAACGGGGTCGACCCCTCTTTCGCCGCCGAGGGTGGCGAGACGCCCCTGCACGCCGCCGTCTCCCTCGGCAATGTCGCCATCGCCCACCAGCTCATTTCCGCCGGGGCGGTCCTCGACAAGCAGGCCCTGCTGGCGAAATCCTACGAATTGCGCGACGACCCGCTCATGAGCCTGCTCCTCCAAGCGGGGGCCGATCCCGAATCGACCCTCCCCGGGAGGGAGGAGCGGGTCTTCGACGTGGCCGTGCGCGAAGGGGCCACCGGAGCGGTGCGCACCTTGCTCGCGGCGGGGGCGAAGATCGGCGACAATCTTTGGGCGGCCCTTCTCACGGGGCAGGACGACCTCATCCGCCTCATTCTCGCGGCGGGAGGCAATCCTCGTCAGCCGGGACCGGACGGGCAGGACCCCCTCGACTACTGCCTCACCAACGAGCGGTACGCGGCGGCGCGGGAGCTGCTCGACGGCGGGGCCGACCCGGACGCCCGTTTCGACGCGAACGAGACTTGGCTTTCCAAGGCCGTCCGCGAAGGCAACTCCGACGTCGCCCTCGCCCTCGTCGACAAGGGTGCCACGGTCAAGGGGGTGAAGGCGGGCGACGGCCACACCCTGCTCGGCTGGGCCATCGCGAACCGGATGCGGGACGTGGCGCTCGCGCTGATCCGGGAGGGCGCCGATCTCGACGCGGAGGAGAAGCTCCCGGCCCGGTCCGAGTTCCGCGACAAGTTCGAGAGCACCACCTTCCGCTACCACCTCCAGGTGGACAGCCGCATCCGGCCCATCATGCTGGCGGCGGCCCAGCGCGACCATGTGATCGCCCAAGCCTTGATGGACGCGGGGGCCAATGGGCGGGCCTATTCGCGACGGTATCTTTCCGGCGCGATCATCGGATCGTGGTTCAAAGACACGCGGCTGCAACAGATCTGCCTGATCGGGAAAGTGCCCAATCCCCAGCCGCGCTACGTCGTCGTCGATCTCTCCAGCCAGCGGGTCACCCTCTACGAGAACGGGGTCGCGACCTACAGCACCCCTTGTTCGACGGGGAGGGCGGGTTACCGCACCCCGCCCGGGGAGTATGTCATCAGCGACAAGAACCGCCACCACACTTCGACGATCTACCACTCCAGCATGCCGTTCTTCCAGCGGTTCAGCTTCTCGGCCTTCGGCCTCCATCAAGGGCAACTTCCCGGCTATCCCGCCTCGCACGGCTGCATCCGACTGCCCTACGGCGGAGCCCAGCATCTCTTCGGGAAGCTCGAAGTCGGCGACTACGCGGTGATCCAGCCGTGACGGGGGGCTTTCCATCCCCCTTGCGAGGGTGGGAAAACGCGCCAGGTGTAGTGAGGTCGGGTCGGATGTCCAAAGACAGCCCGAGAGCGAGGTCAATGACCTCGCCTACAGGATTCTGCTCCGAAAGACGCGTCAGCTTGTAGCCAGCCTCAGTTGAGGCCGGTCGAACGTCCAAATGACGCCCAGCGAGGTCGGTGACTCGTCCCACAGATTTCCCTACCTTCGCTGAACAACCCGAGCGACGAAGGAGGAAATCAACGGAGGCGGTTGAGGATGCGATCGGCCGCCGTGGTGGAGGCGGCGTTCACGTCGTCCCACGAGGTGTAGGTCGTGACCCCGTTGACGACCTGCGGGGCTTGGCGCGGGCCGGAGGGCTTGGGCTCGGACGCGGCGGTGAAGGAACTCTCCGATTCGCCGACGATCTGGCCGTTCTGGATGATGGTCTCGGCCCCGGTCAGGTCGATTTCCTTCTTCGGCGGGCGGAGCTTGGCGACGGGCGCGAGCAGGCCGCCGTCGCGTTCGGGCTTCTCCTCCTTTTTGGCAGGTGCCGGTTTCGTGTCGTCGCGCCGGATTTCAAAGGTGGCGACTTCGGGCGTTCCGGGCTTCGCAGCGGGTTTCTCCGAGGAAGTCGGTTTCGAGGAGGATGGCTTCGGAGCGGGCGCGGCGGCGGTTTCGATGGGCACCGGAACGGCGGTGGGGATTTCGACCGCGACTGGCGGGGCCGGGGCCGGAACCTCCGCCTTTTTGCGTCCGAAGAAAGGAATGCGGAAGGACTTCTCCCGCTCCGCTTCGGCGAAGGCCGGGGCTTCGGCGGCCTCCTGCGGGACTGCCGAGGGCAAGGGGGCAGCGACCGGAACGGGCTTCGGCGCGGGAGCGACGGCGGGTTTCGCCACTGGCGGAGCCGGTGCGGGCGCGACGGGAGAGGCGGTGAGCAGGGGAGCCGCCACCGGGACCGGGGCGACGACGGGATCGGCCTCGCGCTTGCCGAAACCGAACCAACCGCGTTTTTTCTCCTTCTCCTCTCCCGCCACGGTGGCGGCGAGGACGGCGTCGGGAAGGGGTTCCGCCACCGTCGGCTTCGAGAGGGCTTTCTCCTTGGTGGGCTTGGCGGTGGGCCGTTCCGTCGCCGTTTCGATGGCGACGGGAAGGGGCTTCTCGACGCGTCGCCCGTCCTCGATGACATAGGAGACGGGTTCGACTTTTTGGGGTTTGCCACCCCGGAAGATCCCTTCATCCCGCGAATTGGCGGATGCGGCCTTTCGCGACAAAGGAGAACCGCCACCGGATTGGGGGAAAAGATCGCCCGAAATCTGGTCGGATGGCGGCGCTCCGAAGCCGAAAAAGCCCTTGGTCCGTTTCGGCGGATTCTCGGCGTGGGCCACCGCGACATTCGCGGCGAGAAAGGCGAGGAGAAGGGGTCTCATCGTTGGAAACTATAAGGGAAAGCCCAAGGGGTTTCAAGCGGGCTCCTCTCTTTTAACGGACGGGGGAGGGGATCAATGGCCCTTTTTCGCGTCATTTTTCTTCAAGGAGGCCAGATAGGCGACGAGATCGCGGATTTCGGACTTCTTCAGAAGGTAGCCCATCGGCGGCATCGCCGAGACGGGTGGCTGGCGGTTGGCGACCTCCGGGAGGGGAATGGTCCGCTCGATCTGGTGGTCGGGCGCGACGGGATCGGGCGTCTTCAGCACGATCTTCTCCGCATCTTCTGCCATGAGAATGCCGCCGAGGGATTCGCCGTTTTTCAGGGTGGCGAGGGTGATTCCGTATCCCGGCGCGACCACGGCGCTGGGGGCGACGAGGGATTCGAGCAAGTAAAGAGGGGCGTGCCTCGCGCCGATCCCTGTCAGGTCGGGACCGGCGACGCCGCCGTCTCCGTCGATCTTGTGGCATTTGGAGCACTGTCCGGCGGCGTGGGTCAGGAAAATCTCCTTGCCCGCCTCGGGGTCGCCGCCCTCGCGGGCGATCTGGAAAGGGGCGAGGGGATCGTCGGGATCGAGAGCCGCCTCGCGGGCGGCGAGCAGCTCCCGGAGGACGGGGTCGTCCTTGAGCTTGGCGCTCTCGATCAGGTCGAGGAGGGCGCCGGGCGGTTCATCGTCGAGTTGGCGGAGCTGTCTGCGGAGGAAGGCGATGGCCACGGGCGAGGTCGATTCGCCGAGGAGGCGGTAGCCATGCTGGCGCAGACGCAGTTGGTCCGACTCGGCCATATCGATGGCGGCGGCGGTACCCCGGTCGGAATCCTGGCGGGACAGCAGGGAAACCGCAGCGGCCCGGAGGGGGGCCTCGTCGAGCGCGAGGAGGCGGTCCCAGAGCGGGGCGAGGGCGGCGGGCTCTTGGCGGGAAAGCCCCTCCAGCGAACTGATGCGCGACCCGATCTCGGCCGAGGGGTCGAAAATCTGCTCCTTCAGCAATTCGAGCGGCGCGGGGGCTCCGTAGGCGAGGGCGAGCCGGGTGGCGGGGCCGACGAGGGCGCTGTCGGCGGAGGCGAAGACGGCGGGCAGGCCCGCCTTCACCTCGGCGGCGATGTCGGCGCGGGCGGAGGCGTCGAGAGGGCGGTGATGGCCGGTCACGGCGTCGACCGGACCCGGCTCGCGCCATTCCAGCAGGGCGAGGAGGGCCTGCTCGCGCAAGATCGCGGGCAGCTTCGGCTGGGCGGCGTAGGCGAGGAGGTCGGCGGCGTTGGCAGTGTCGCCGACGCGGAAGTTCGCGTTGATGAGCCGGGTGTGGATCATCCAGTCGCGGTGGTCCTCCGGCATCCGCAGCCCCTCCTCGGCGGCGGTGTAAGGGCGGATCTCGCGGGCGAGGTCGGGCAGGGCGGTGGGCAGGTCGAGGTCGTGGAGCGCTCGAATCGCTTCGGCGCGGATGGATTCCTCTGGATCGGCGAGGAGGTATTTCACGCGAGGGTCTTCGAGCTTGCGCAGGGCCAGGAGCACGCCGAGCCGCACGGCGGCGGAGGAATGCTTGGCTTGTTTGAGGATTTTCTCGCGGTCGTTCAGATACCATAGCCCCTGGACGCAGGCGTGGCGGAGGAAGGGATCGTGGTTGTCGTTCTCCGCGAGCAGTTCGATCAGTTTGGGAAAGGCGGTGAAGACGCCGCATTTGCCCACGCCGATCGCGGCGAAGCCTCGCACGCGCAAGGACTCGTCCGCGAGGGCGGCGACGAGGGCTTCGCCCGCGACGGTCGCGCGGGAGTCGGCGAGGACTTTGGCGGCCTGCGCCCGCACCTCCGCGTCGGCGTCGGCGAGGGCGGAGATCGGGGTTTGCAGGAGCGATTCGTCGGAGCGGGCAAGCTGGCCGAGTCCCCAGAGTCCGTGGAGTCGTTTGAGGCGATTCTCCGTCTGCGCGACGGCGGCGGCGAAAACCGCCTTCTCCCCGCGTCTCGCCAACTCGAACTGGGCGCGTTGACGGACCCGCAAATCGGCATGACCAAGAAGGTCGTCGAGGGTTTTCACGTCATGGTCGGAAAAAGAGTTCGTCAGCAGGGCGGCGGTCGCCTTCAGCTCCTCCGCGCGGAATGTCTCCACTTCGGGGGAGGTGAGGGCGTAGACGTTGCCGAGATCCTGCTTGTACCAGCCGCTGTTGTTGAAGCAGCTCAGGTACATGCGCCCGTCGGGACCGAACTCCACATCGGTGTTGCCGAGGCCGACCATGAAAACCTCCTTCCGCGCCACGGCGAAGCCCGCACCGTTCTCCTTCACGGCAAAGGCTTCGAGATCGCCTTTGGCCCCGCCGAAGTTGCAGACCCAGAAATGGTCCGCGTAGCGTTCGGGCATCGCGGTGACGCCGTAGTTATAGACGAGGCCGCTCGGTCCCCACGAGACCTTGTCGATGGGCGGCAGGGCATGGGTGGGCCGTCCCGGATGCTCCGGCTCCCAGAGCGCCTCGGCCGTCCAGGCATTCAGCGGGAGCTTCTGGTGGCCGGGGTGCTCGTAGTCGGGGGTGCGGAGCCCCAGCGGATTGCGGAAGTTCATCAGCACTTGGTGGCCGTGGTGCCAGCCGGAGTCCCCGCCCTCCAGAAGGTAGACGAGCCGCCCGGTGTCCCAGGCGTCGGCGTTGTTGTCGCAGGTGAAGAGATTGCCGTAGGCGTCGAAGGCGAGTTCCTGCGGATTGCGCAGACCCGTGTAAAACTCTTCCAGGTTCGAGCCGTCGGGATCGCAGCGGAAGACCCCGCCGCTGTAGGGGCGGTGGTAGTGGCGGCCCTCCTTCGTGGTCAGGGAGTAGCCGCGGTCGCCGATGGACCAGTAGAGCTTGCCGTCGGGTCCTCGGACGAGTCCGTGCATGTCGTGTCCGGAAATGCTCATGCGCACGCCGAAGCCGTCCTGCAGGGAGCGGCGCTCGTCGGCGGCCCCGTCGCCGTCGGTGTCCTTCAGCCGCCAGAGATTCGGGATGTTCGTGTAGTAGACCGAGCCGTCCTCCCCGGTGAGGAGGCCGATGCCGGGACCGTCGAGGGCATCGTTGAAGCCGTCGGCGAAGACGGCGCTGCGGTCGGCGCGACCGTCCCCGTCCGTGTCCTCGATCCGCACGATGCGGTCGGTGAACTCGGTGTAGAAGGAGAGGGGACGCGTCGCTTGGTCCCGTTCATACATGGCGAGGCGGTCGGCGCTGCTTTGCGCGGCGAGGTCGTCGAGGAGGATCTGCGGCTCGTGGCGGATGTCCTGCACCCCGGCCCGCCAGCGGTGGATCTCGGCGGTCAGGAGGCGGCCCTGCGCGTCGAAGCAGATCGCGCTGGGGTTCTGCGTCTGGCTCGAATCGGCGAAGAGCGAGGCGGTCACGCCCTCGGGAAGCTCGAAGTTGGCGATGCGGATCTTCGCCTCCTCGTCGTAGGCTTCGCGGGAAAGGAACTCGACCGGGGCCGCGAGGGTTTTGCCCTTGGCCTTCGCGCCGTCTTGGGCGATGGCGGCCAGCGGGTGGCAGAGAGGCGTGGCGAGGCAGAGGAGGAGGGCGCGTCTCATGGAGGCAAAGGCGTTGAAGGGGCACTGTAGACGGCGAACGGCCCGTGTCCACGTTTCGAAAGTCCCCCGTTCACGGCCTGTCGAACCCAAGCTCCCGTCTCAGTTCGTTTGCGACCATGCCCGATTCGCGCAGGCTCCGCAAGGTGGCGGCGCGGTCGCGCTTGGCGAGGCGGTTGCCCGCCGCGTCGGTGAGGAGGGGGTGGTGATGGTAGGTCGGGCTCGGCAGATCAAGGAGGGCTTGGAGGACGCGGTGGAGGTGGGTCGCCTCGAACAGATCCTCGCCGCGCACGATGTCGGTCACCCTCTGCAGGGCGTCGTCGACGACCACGGCGAGGTGGTAGCTGGTGCCGATGTCCTTGCGCACGAGGACGGCGTCGCCGAGCCGTTCGGGCCGGGCGCGCTGCGGGCCGTGGAGGGTGTCGTGCCAGACGAGACCGGATCCGGTGGAGAAAAGGGCTTTTTCCAAGTCGAGGCGCAGGGCGTGGGGCTCCCCGGCGGCGAGGCGGGCCGCGCGCTCCCCGTCGGAAAGGCGGCGGCAGAGGCCAGGGTAGAGCGGGCCTTCGCTGCCGTGCGGGGCCTGCCCGGCCCCTTCGATCTCGCGCTGGATGTCGCGGCGCGTGCAGAAGCAGGGGTAGAGCAGCCCGCGCTCCTGCAAACGGGCTGCGGCGGCGGCGTAGTCGTCGAGATGCTCGCTCTGGAAGCGCACCGGCTCCTCCCATTCGAGCCCGAGCCAAGCGAGATCTTCGAGGATGTGCTCCGCGTTCTCGCGGGTGCATCGGATCGGGTCGATGTCCTCGATGCGGACGAGGAAGCGACCGCCGGACCGCCGCGCCAGCCCATGCGCGGCGAGGGCGGAGAAGGCGTGTCCTTTGTGGAGCCGCCCCGTCGGGCTGGGGGCGAAGCGGGTGACAAGAGGGGGCATGTGGCAAGGACCATGGCCCGCAGGACCGCGCCCCGCAAATGTTCTGAAGGGACGTTTCCTCGGAGCAACGGCGCTGCCGCAGGGACGTGGCTGCGATTTTCCGTTCGCGCCGTGGGTTCCCCCCGCCTACACTCGGGGCCTCCTATCCACACCATGGGAACACACTGGACTCTCGAATCGGCCGCTCGCGAGAAGGCGCCGGGGCTGCATCCCTTCGCCGGGGCGAAGCTGCGCGTCTTCTTGCGCCACGCCCTCCTCACCCCGAACCTCGATCCGCGCACCCGCTACCAGCGCTTCATCGGCTGGGTCGCGCAGACGGTGCGCTTCCCCTTTTCGACGGTGGAGGCGCTGCGCCACAACGCCGCGATCCGCCGACACACTTTGGCGGAGCCGCCGATCTTCCTGATCGGGCATTGGCGCAGCGGCACGACGCACCTGCACAACCTGATGAGCCGCGACCCGCAGTTCGGCTACCTGAAGTTCTCCGAGACGGCGATGCCGCTGGACATGATCGGCCCGCTGCTGCCCTTTGCGCGGTGGCGCATCGAAAAGGCCCTGCCGGAGACGCGCGGCTTCGACAAGGTGAAGCTGGCCCTCGACGAGCCGCAGGAGGAGGAGATGGCGCTCGGCAACCTCCAGCCCCACGGCTACTACGGCATCTACCATTTCCCCGGCGACATGGCCGGGCAGCGCGACCGCTCGATGTTTTTCGAAGGGCTCTCGCGGGCCGAGGTGGAGCGCTTCCGCCGCAGCTACGATTTCCTCGTGAGGAAGACCTCCTACGTGAAGCCGGGGCGGAGGATGCTCTTCAAGAACCCGCCTTCGACGACGCGGATGGAGATGATCCTCGACCTCTTCCCCGATGCGAAATTCATCCACATCGTGCGCAATCCTTGGCCGGTCTTCAGCTCGACCTGCGGGAAATTCCCCCGCGTCTACAACGCCTTCGCCTGGCAGCCTTTCCAAGAGGTCGATATCCCCGGCTTCGTCCTCGACACCTACGAGAAGGTGATGCGCCGCTACCTCGAAGACCGCGCCCGGCTGAACCTGCCGCCGAACCAGCTTGTCGAGACCAGCTACGAGAAAATCGCGGCGGATCCCGTCGGCGAGATCGGTCGGCTCTACGGGCAGCTCGGCATCGCGTGGCGGGAGGAGAACCGACGGGAGATCGCGGCCTACGCCGAATCGTTGCGCGACTACAATCCGAACGTCCACCGCATCGCCCCCGAGCACGCCGAAGCGGTCTGCGAGCGCTGGCGCTTCGCCTTCGAGGAATGGGGCTACGATCTGGAGCCGTCGGGGGAGGTGGAGATTGTGTGATAGGCGGCAGACCGCCGAAGGACTTGGCCGCAAAAAGGCACAAAGGAGCACAAAAAACCGTCGCATCGTTTTGTGATTTTTTGTGCCTTTTCGTGGCCATCCCCACTGCTCGACTTTGCGACATGAACCACTAACTTCCTGCCGTGAAATCCCTCTTTCTCATCGCCGGCGAAATCAGCGGGGACACCCATGGGGCGGCCCTGCTGCGCTCCCTGCCCGAGTTCGGGGAGTGGACCTTCGCCGGGCTGGGTGGGCCGGAGATGCACGGTATCGCCTCGGACGTCGAGGACTGGCTCGACGAGGCCGCCGTGCTCGGGTTCTGGGAGGTGCTGAAAAAATATGGCTATTTCCGTCGCAAAATGGGGGAGACGGTCGCGCGCATCCGCGAGGCGGAGCCGGATGCCGTGGTCTTCATCGACTATCCCGGCTTCAACTTGCGCCTCGCCAAGCGGCTCCGCGCGGAGGGCTACGGCGGCAAGCTGATCTACTACATCAGCCCGCAGGTCTGGGCGTGGAAGAAGGGGCGCATCCAGACGATGGCGAAACTGCTGGACCGCATGATTTGCATCTTCCCCTTTGAAAAGGAACTCTACGAGGCATCGGGCCTGGAGACGATTTTCGCTGGGCATCCCCTCGTCGATTCCCTCGCGTCGGTGCAGGCGCGGGCGATCCCGCGCGAGGAGGGGCTCGTGGCCTTGCTTCCCGGCTCGCGCGAGCGCGAGATCGCCGCGCTCTACCCGGCGATGCTCGACGCGGCGAAGGTCCTGCGGGGGCGTTGCCCGGACCTGCGCTTCGCCACGACCGGGGCGACGCCGACCTTGACCGAGCGCCTCCACGAGATGACCCGCGAGGCGGGGCTGGAATCCGTCGTCGAGGTCGGCCGGAGCGGCAGTCACGAGATCATGCGCCGCGCCTCCGTCGGCGTCGTCGCCTCGGGCACGGCCACGCTGGAAGCCGCCTGCCTCGGGCTGCCCTACTGCCTCGTCTACAAGGTCGCGTGGCTCACCGCGCTCGTGGCGCGACGGGTGATGTCGGTGAGATTCCTCGGCATCGTCAACGTCATCGCCGGTCGCGAGGTGGTGAGGGAGCTGCTGCAAGAGCAGGTCGATGGCGCCTCCATCGCCGCCGAAATCAGGCGTCTTCTCGCCGATACGGAGGCGCGAGGGCGTCTCCAAGCCGAGCTTGCCGGGGTCGTCTCCAGCCTTGGTGGAGGAGGGGCGCATTGCCGCGCCGCCGAGGCGGTGGCGTCCGTGTGGGAGGGGGAGGCGTAGTATCCAAGCAGAGTTGAAATGAAACAGGGCGTGTTCATCCGCTTTCTCCTTGTCGGACTGCCCTTGGGCTTGTTCCTTCTCGGCATCGGCTCGATGATCAGAACTCACCTCAACGACGGTGCCCAGCCCGTCGATCCGAACGAGGCCGTCCGTCTCGAAGCGGCCGCCTTGAAACGCCGTCCAGTGAGCCGCGAGGATCTCGCCAATTCGCTGGAGGTTCTCGCGACCCGCATCGGCGAGCGCCACCTCGGCAAGCCCGAAGCCCTCGAAAGCGCCGCCTTCTGGCTCGAATCGACCCTCGGTGGAGGCAACATCGGATACTCCGTCGAGCGCCACGTTTTCGAGGCGGGGGGAAAAGAGGTCCGCAATCTGATCGCCGAACTGCCAGGGCGGAAGCACCGCTCCGAGATCGTCGTGGTCGGGGCGCACTACGACACCGTGCCCGGCAGTCCCGGCGCGAACGACAACGGCAGCGGCGTCGCCGCCCTCGTCGCGCTCGCCCGCGCCTTCGCCGGGGACCCGCAGGGGCGCACGGTGCGCTTCGTCGCCTTCGTGAACGAGGAGCCGCCCCATTTCCAGACCGAGACGATGGGCAGCCTCGTCTATGCGAAGCGCTGCCAAGCGCGGGGCGAGACCATCGCCGCGATGCTCTGCCTCGATACCGTCGGATGCTACTTCGACACCGAGGGCAGCCAGCGTATCCCCGAGGGCTTGGAAGGCGGCGGTTTCCCCACCGTGGGCAACTTCCTCGCCTTCGTCGGCGACGAGAACTCGCGCTACCATGTCGATTCCGCCAAGGCCGCCTTCGCCGCCGCCTCGTCCATTCCCGCCGTCGGTGGCGTTTTCCCCGAGACCGTGCCTGGCGTGGGCTGGTCCGACCATTGGTCCTTCTGGCAGACGGGCTATCCGGCGGTGATGGTCACCGACACCGCGCCCTATCGCTATCCCCACTACCACTTGCCGGGTGACACGCCCGACCAAGTCGATCTGGAGAAGCTGGAGGACGCGACACGAGGTTTCGAGGCGGTCGTCAGGGTTTGGGCGAATCCTTGACCGCTAAGCGGGGCCGCTGATCTCCGCTGATTTTTCCAAGCCCAAGAAAAAGATCAGCGGGAATCAGCGAAGATCAGCGGTCGCCGGAGGCCAAAAAGTTCGGATTTCGGATTTCAAGCTTCGGATTTCGGTTTTGACGGGAGGGTCTTTTTCGCTCCATTCCCCGGCATGAGCGCAGATGATTCGGCGAAAGTGGCCCTCGTGACCGGGGCGAGCAAGGGAGTGGGACGCGGCATCGCCTATGGGCTGGCCGGGGCGGGCTGGGACGTGGCGGTGAACTACCACAGCGACCGCGCCGGGGCCGAGGAGACGCAGGCGGCGATCAAGGGCATGGGCCGCCGCTGTGCCATCGTCCCCGGAGACGTGGGGACGAAAGCGGAGGTCGAGGCCATGTTCGCCGCCGTCCTCGCGGAGTTCGGCCGTCTCGACTGCCTCGTGAACAACGCCGGGCGCCAGACTTGGGCTTCGCTCCTCGAGCTGAGCGAGGCGGATTGGGACAAGACGATCAAGACGAATCTGAAAGGCAGCTTCCTCTGCACCCAAGCGGCGGCGCGCATCCTGAAGGACTCGGGGCGTGGCGGCTCCATCATCAACATCGGCTCGGGGGCGAACAAGCAGCCGTTCATGAACCTCGTCGACTACTGCGCCTCGAAGGGCGGGCTGGAGCAGCTCACCCGCGTCAGCGCCTGCGAACTGGGGCAGTACGGCATCCGCGTGAATTGCGTCGCGCCGGGTGCCATCGAGATCGAGCGGACCAAGGAGGAGTCGGACGACTATTCCGGCACTTGGTCGCCGCTGACGCCGATGGGCCGGATCGGCTATCCCCGGGATATTGCTCGATCCGTCGTGTTTCTCGTGAGCGACGAGGCGGATTTTGTCACTGGCCAGACACTTTATGTCGATGGCGGGCTTTGGACGAAGACGCATTGGCCTTACGCGACTTGATTGGTGAGCGGCTTCTTACTCCTACTTATCCTCCTCCTCATACTCCTACTCAATCCGCACGCCGAGAGACGTTCGATTTCGAGTATGAGGATGAGTAGGGGACTCAGGGTCAAAGAGTCACCTCAAACAGATTGCTGTAATCATCGGTCCAGTGGATCGGACGGGGTTCCTCATTGTCCCATGGGCTGATGAACCCGGCGGCTTTCAGGGCGTCGGCGAACGCTTCGTCTTTCGTGATGAGGATCCAGTCGGAGTAGTAGGCGTGGGCGTCGCCTCCACCGGGGATGTGATCGACCCGGAAGGCACGGCAGCCGAGGGCTTCGGCGAGGTTCCGCACGGGGTCGGCGAGGTCGAGGTGCAGGTTGGTGATGTGGACGGCGAGGACGCCTCCGGGTTCGAGGTGCTGGAAATAGAGTTCGAACGCTTCTTTGGTCAGCAGATGGATGGGAATGGAGTCGCCGCTGAAGGCGTCCACAAAGAGGGCGTCGAAACGCTGCGGTTCGCCCGCCGCGAGTTCGCGCTCCAAGGAGACGCGGGCGTCGCCGAGGACGACTCGTTCCTCCCCCTTGCAGTCGGCGAGGTAGTGGAAGTGTGATCGCGCCAGTTCCTCGACCTGCGGATTGATCTCGTAGAAGCGGAAGCGATCGCCCGGCTTGGCGTAGGTCGCGATGGTGCCGACGCCGAGACCGACGACGCCGACGCGGAGGGGCTTGGCGGGCGTCGTGGTCCGCGCCGGGAGGCAGGCGAAGACCGCGCCCACGCCGCTTTCGACGCTGTAGTAGGTCGTGGCGAGGCCATGCCAGGTTTCGTCGAGGTATTGGCGTCCGTGGCTGATCCGACCGTGTTGCAGGGAGCGGTAGGCGTCCCCGGCGCTGTCGGTTTCCTCCTTGACCTTCAGCACTCCGTAGAAACCCCGCCGCGTCGCGACGGCCTCGGCGCGGGCGGTGTCGATGTGCTCCTTCAGATAGTAGGCCATCGCGCCGAGGGCGGCGACCCACAGCGCCGCGACGGACAGGACGAGGAGGGGGCGTCTCGTCCGGCGGAAGGTCCGCCAGAGTTGGAAGCTGGTCAGGATGGCGAGCAGGTCGAAGGCGAGGTGTAGCTCCCAGTAGCCGTTGAAGAGGTGCGGGGCGGCGAGGCTGACGAAGCCACCTCCGAGAGCTCCGCCGAGGGAGATGCAAAGGTAGAAGCCGGTGAGGTGGCGCGGGTTCGGCTTCATCCGGACGATTTCGCCGTGGCAGACGAGGCAGCCGAAGAAGACCGTGCCGCAGTAGATCGCGATCTGCCGGGCGAGGGGCCACTCCGTCCCGGCGTACTGGCGGTTCATCAGCCAGATCGTCAATCCCGTGGCCGCCGCCGCGAGGGGGATGGCGAGGGAGCGGAGATACCAGCGCTCGTGGTCGAAGGCGATGACGAAGGTCAGCAGGTAGAGCGAGAGCGGCGCGACCCAGAGGAAAGGGACCACGGCGACGTCTTGGCACATCTGGCTCGTCAGCGAGAGCAGCAGCATCGAGCCGCAGGCGCTGAAGGCGATCCAGAGGACGATGTCCACGAGAGGGGGACGGGTTCCGTCCTTCGCCGCAGGAGGCGCCGCCGGGGTCGCTCCCGAGCGTTTCGCGAAGAAGACTCCCGCCGCGCCGGAGAGCAGGGCATGGACGGCGAAGGCGCCCGACCAGAGCAGGGTCTGCTCCCTCAAATCCAGCCTCGGCTCGAAGACGAAGGGGTAGGTGAGGAGCCCGAGGAGGCTGCCGAGGTTCGAGACCGCGTAGAGCCGGTAGGGCGAGCGGCCCGGATGCGTCTCGGCGAACCAATGCTGCAGCAGCGGTCCCGAGGCGGAGAGGAGGAGGTAGGGGAGGCCAACGCTGAGGGCGAGGAGGCGCACGATTCCCACCGTGGGATTCGCTTCGGTGCCGTCTGGCTTCCAGTCCGGCTCCGGCGTGATGGGCAGGGTGAGGAAGGCGAGGGCGAGGAGTCCGAGGTGGATGCCGACCTGCCAGCCACGGCGCTCGCGCAGGAGCGTGGCGAGTCCGTGGGCGTAGGCGTAGCCAGCGAGGAGGCCGGTTTGGAAAAAGAGCAGGCAGGTCGTCCAGACTCCGGGACTGCCGCCGTACCAAGGCAGGATGCAGCGCGCGATGACCGGCTGGACTTGGAAGAGCAGGAAGGCGCTGAGGAAGATGGAGGCGATGAAGAGGGGCATGGCGACCGGGCTGGAACCGTCGATCAGGAAAGCGGGGCTGTCTCGCGCAAAACGTCGTGGGATTCTTGACGGGAGCGCCGCTTTTCGGCAATATGCCAACGTTTTCCCCGCCGATATGTCCAAGAGCCTGATGAAAGCCTTCCTCCCCGCCGCTCTGCTCGCCCTCCCCGTCGGATTCCTCGCCATGGCGCAAGCCCCGGTCGCGCCTCCGGCCCCGGTCGCCGCTGACGCCGCCGACTACATCCGCTATGTGGCGGCACCCGGCGGCGAAGGGCTCGACGCGGCTTCTCCCGATCGTCTCCAGACCGCGATCACGCGCTTCGAGAAGGACGGCGTGGCCATCGACCTCGTCGGGGTCGTCCACCTCGCCGACGCCGTCTACTACGCGGTGTTGAACGAGCGCCTCGCGGCCTACGATGTCGTCCTCTACGAGATGGTGGGCGGGCCGCATCGTCCCGGCGAGGCTCCGCCTGCGGACGGGGAGACGGGGATCGAGTCGGTGCGGCAGTTGCAGCAGCTTGCGAAATCCTTCCTTGGCCTTGAGTTCCAGCTCGAGGTGATCGACTACGGTGCGCCGAACTTTGTCCACGCGGACATGGACTGGGCCGAGATGAACGCCCTGATGAAGGCCCGCAACGAGACCCTGCTGACCCTCTTCACCCGCGCCTCGGCTCTCGCGGAGGAAGGCGGGGTCGCAGGCCTGCCTTCCAGCGAGGAAGCGATGGAGGCGATGATGAAGCGGGTCTTCAACGCCGTGCTCACCGGAGACAACGCCGGGCTGAAACGCTCCGTCGCCCCCTTTCTCAGCGAGGCCGAGGGATTCATCGCCCAGTTGGAGGGCGAGGACGGCAGCGTGCTCGTGAGCGAGCGCAACCGGGTCGTGATGGAGAAGCTCGCCGAATTGCGGGCGCAAAAGGGCCGCGGCAGCTACGCGATTTTTTACGGCGCGGGACACATGCCCGATTTCGAGAAGCGCCTCCTCGCCGAGGGCTTCACGAAGGGGGAGGAGGTGTGGCTTGATGCGTGGTCCATCCCGGCGGGCTCGACGCCGGGGGGCGGGGCGTCGCCCTTCGAGGGTGTCCTCCGCCTCCTCTCGGAAAATCCCGAGATCATGAACGGGTTGCGCGACCTCGGCACGACCTTGGAGGATCTCGGCGGGGCCTTGAAATCGCTGACCCCTCCGGCGGGACAGTAGGGCCGAAGAGGGTTCAGTTTGTCAGGGGACAGGGTTCAGTGCGGGGAAACCTCTAGGCGAGGTCATTGACCTCGCAGGGGCGTCGTTTGGACCTTCGGCTTGGCCTCACCCTGCCAGCCTCGTGGCGAAGGCGACGTAGTCTTTCGCTAGTCCGCCGATCTTCGCGGTCCATTGCGCGTCGGTCACGGCACCGTCGGCGACGATCTCGCTGGCGGAGCGCACAGCAAGCATCTCGGGGAAGACCGCGATCCGCAGGTTCTGGAGCAGTTCGCGCAGGGCGAAGAGCCCGCGCAGACCGCCGAGGGGACCGGGCGAGGCGGCGAAAAGGACCGCGCTTTTCCCGGCGAAGGCGGAAAGGGGCGGCTCGTCCTGCGATCCGGCGCGGCTGCACCAGTCGATCGTGTTCTTGAGCAGGGCGGTGTAGCTGCTGTTGTGCTCGGGACTGGCGAAAAGGAACCCGTCGGCGTCGCGGAAGACGGCCTTGAGCCGTTTCGCGGCCTCGGGAAGACCTTCGGCGTCTTCCAAATCCTGGTTGTAAAGCGGGAGGGGGAAGTCGTTGAGATCGATGAGGGAGACTTCGGCCCCGGCTTCGCGGGCGGCTTCGACCGCGGTGGCGAGGACGGCGCGGTTGAGGGAGGCGCGGCGGGTGCTGCCGGCGAGGGCGACGAGTTTCGGAGCGGTCATGGGGGGAGGGGAAAAGCGGGTTCCGGGCCAAGCTTTGCCATCACTGCATCGGAGAGTAGTTCGTCGGGAGGAGCAGGGTCGAGACGACGCCGTTCTCGATGAGGATTTTGCCGTCCTTCTCCGAGGCGTCGCGGGCGGCGATCCAGTCGGGGTCGCTGCGGAAGGCTTGGAAGCTCGCGTCGCGGTCCTCGCGGGAGGCGTGGGCGAGGAAGTAGAGCAGGGTGGTGCCGGCTCCCTCCTGCCCCTCGTCGAGGTGGAAGTAGGGCAGGTTCGTCATGCCGTGCTTGGTGAACAGGCCGATGGTGTGGTCGCGGAAACGGGCGTCGAGGGCGTCGAGCTTGCCGGGCAGGGTGGTGTAGTGCCGCATTTCGAAAACGTGCCCCTCCCCGGCCAAGGCGGTCTTTGGCGAGTAGTCGGTGGGGTGGAGGAAGAGGCTCTCGATCTTGGCCACGAGCTTGCCGTCTTTCTCCGACTCCGCCTTCGCCGCCTGCCAGACGGGGTCGGCGAGGAAGGCCTTCCAAGAGGCTTCGCGGGCGGCGCGGTCGGGATAGGCGAGGAGATAGACGAGGGTTTGGGGCTCGTTCTCCAGCGGCGTCCAGTAGGCGACGTGGGTCATGCCGTGTTTCTGGAACAAATCGAGGGTGTGGTCGTTGAATCGGGCGTGGAGGGCGGCGAGCTTGCCCTCGAAGGCGTGGTAGGTGCGCAACTCGAAGCATTGGGGCGCCTTCTCCTCGCTGTGCGCGTGGAAGGAGGCCAGAAGCAGCAGAATCAAGGAAAGGACGGGGAGTTTCATGAAATCGTTATAGGTTATTTGTCAATCTCTTGCGATTGGATTTGACGAGTTCCGGGCAAAAATCCAGCATCCCCAGCCGACGAGGAAGGCGACGCCGCCGAGAGGGGTGATCGCCCCGAGTTTCGTCATGCCGCTGAGGGCGAGGGCGTAGAGGCTGCCGGAGAAGAGGACGATCCCGGCGAGGAACCACCAGTAGCCCCGCGCCTTCCCGGCATGGAGGGCGACGGCGAACATGGCGAGGCCGTGGATCAAGTGGTAGAGGGTGGCCGTCTCCCAGTTGTCGAGGCGGCCCGTCTCCGCGAGACGAGCGGAGAGTCCGTGCGCCCCGAAAGCCCCGAGGGCGATGCCGAGGAAGACGACGAGGGCGGCGAGGCGGAGGCGTGTCATGGGTCCGGGAGGGGTGGGGAAACGGCGTCCCGCCGCCTCCATATTCGGGCATTTTGGACAAGGACCATGGACTGCGGCCTCTCGCAACTCTTGACTTTACGTGGAGTGAGGCGAGAAATAGACACTTCGTGATCGATCTCGTCGTCATTTTTTCCCTTTTGCTGCTCAACGGAGTCTTCGCCATGGCGGAGATCGCTCTCATCTCCGCTAGGCGCAGCCGTCTCACGCTCCTCGCCGATTCCGGTAAAAAAGGGGCGAGGTTGGCGTTGAAGCTTGGGGAGAATCCCGAGCGCTTCCTCAGCACCGTCCAGATCGGGATCACGCTCGTCGGCGTGCTCGCCGGGGCCTACGGCGGCCAGAGCCTCGCCCCCTACGTCACCCCCTACGTCGAGCAGATCCCCGCCCTCGCCCCCTACGCGGAGAAGGTCGCCTTCTGGCTCGTCGTTGTCCTCATCACCTATTTCTCCCTCGTGGTGGGCGAACTCGTGCCCAAGGGGCTCGCCTTGCGCTTCCCCGAGGCCATCGCCTCCCTCATGGCGAGGCCCATGGACCTGCTCTCGATCGTGGCGAGGCCGCTCGTCGCCTTCCTTGAACTGAGCACCAAGCTCGTCCTCAAGCTTTTCGGGAAACGGCCCGAGGGGGACGAGGGGGCCTCCGTCGCCGATGTGGAGGTGATCCTGCGCGAGGGCATCGTGACCGGCACGGTGAAGCAGGAGGAGTCCGAGATGGTCGAGGGCGTCTTCGACCTGCGGGACGTCCTCGCCGAGGAGGTGATGCAGCCCCGCCCGCGCATCCTCTTCCTGCCGCACGACGCCACGCCCGACACCTACTGGCCCCAGATCGCGGCGACGAACCAGACCGTCTTCCCCGTCTACGAGGACAACCGCGACTCCGTGACCGGGATGATCTCGCTGAGGATGCTCTTCGCGAACCTCGCCAGCCCGCGCCCGAAGCCCCTCGGCGAGATCTGCCGCGAGCCGCTCTTCGTCTCGGAGACGCAGTCGGCCCTCTCCCTTCTCGACACCCTGCGCCATTCCAACCTCGGCGCCGCCCTCGTCGCGGACGAGTTCGGCACGGTGCGCGGGCTCATCACCTTGGAGGATCTCGTCGAGGAGGTCGTCGGCGAGTTGCGTCCCGGCGACATGAACGTCGGTCGTCCCGGCATCCGCGAGACCGGAGAGGGCGCTTGGCTCGCCGACGGGCTTGTCGAAGTCGATATGGTCGAGGAGGCCATCCCCGGCTTCTCCATTCTCGCCGACGCGGAGAAGGAGCCTTTCCAGACCCTCGCCGGCTACATCGTCCATCGGCTCGACCGCCTTCCTTCCGAGGGCGAATCCTTCTCCGCGGGCGAGTTTGAGTTCGAGATCGTGGACATGGACCGCCAGCGCATCGACAAGGTCGCGGTCCGCCGGGTCCTCCCCGCCGAGGAGACGCCGGAAGGCGAGGCCGACGACGCTGCGGAGGAGTGAGGGCCGAGACAGGGCTGCGCCCTTGACCTCGGCGGGCTTTTCCGGTTAAGGTCGCGTCCCATGAAGACCGTCTTTTTCTCCGCCCTCCTCTCCCTGCTCCTCGCCGCCGCCGTGGCGGGGGAGTTCGTCCCTCTTTTCGACGGCAAGACCTTCGCCGGCTGGACTGGGCAGGACGGCGTTGCGCCGGGTCCCGGCTGGAGCATCGTCGATGGCGAGTTGCGCCTCGACGGGAAGGGCGGCAATCTGCTTTCGGAAAAGGAATATTCAAATTTTGACCTCGAATGGGAGTGGCAGCTCGCCGAAGGCGGCAACAACGGTCTCAAATACTGGGTCACCAAGGTCGGCGGGAAGGAGTGGCTCGGCATCGAATACCAGATGCTCGACGACGAGAAGCATCCCGACGGGAAAAACGGCGCGAAACGGCACACCGCCTCCTTTTACGACATCCAAGCGCCTTCGGTGGAGACGCCGTTGAAAGCTCCCGGCGAATGGAACCACAGCCGCGTCGTCTCGAAGGACGGCAAGCTGCAGCATTGGCTGAACGGCGTTCTCGTCGGCGAGGCCGACACCGCCTCCGAGGAGTGGAAGGCGAATCTCGCCGGGAGCAAATTCAAGGCAAAGGAGGGCTTCGCTCCCGGTCGCGGGCGCATCATGCTCACCGACCATTCCGACAAGACCGCCTACCGCAATCTCCGCATCCGCGAGCTGGAGTGACGGGCTGGGGAGGGCGGAGTCTGGTGGATCAAGGCCGATCGTCGAGCGCCGCCAATGCCGCCAGTTCCTCCGCATCCAGCGCGTGGTCGAACACGGCCACGCCGCCGATCCATCCGCTGAAGCCACTGGTGCGGGCGCTGTGGATGACTCGGCCGATGGAGAACGGGCCACCGCTTTCGCGGGTGGGCTCGTAAAGGTCGTGGGGATACCACCAGGGATTGAGGCGCAGGCTGACGAGATCCCGGTCCAGCACTTTCCAGCCGCCCCCGGCATCCTTGCGCGAGGTGAACTGCACACGGGTGTAGGGGAACTCCTGCACTTCGACCTTCTCAGTGTCGGTTTCGGAGACGACCTCGGTGGAAAGGGGAGTGTCCTCGGGCGGATTGTAGAACTGGTCCATGGGAAAGTCCGGGTCTTCGCCCTCCTGCAAACCGGGCTCCCGGTGGAGATGGCCTTGTCTCCACGCATTGTAGGCGGTGGAGAGCGACGGGTCTTTTTTGGGGTGGTCGAACCAGCGGTCGCCGGAGCGCCCGTTGAGCCAGCTGATGAGCTGGTCGGTTCCGTGGTCGAAGGTCATGGCGAAGCACTGCCACGAGGCGTCGATCACGTCGTCGGGGGCGTCCACCGGGATCACGGGCGAGACGTCGATGGAGTTGCTCTTGTGCATGGCGAAGCGGTTGAGAAAGGTGCCCGCCCCGTTTTCCGAGACGTGGGCGCAGGCGGTTCCGCTGATGTTGTTGCCCGCGAAGAGCCCGTACTGCCGCTGGCCCAGTTGGACTTTCCGGATGTCCGTCCCGGCCTCGTGCTTCAGGTCGGTGCCCTCGTGCCAGATGCCCGCGAGGGCGTGCCCGCCCCGATTCCGGATCGCCCAGGCCACCACGGTGAGGGATCGCTTGGCCCCCTTGATGTCGAGAGGGGTGTCGTGCAGGCGCTCTCTGGGCACGTAGAGAAGGGGGCGAAAGGTGATGTCCTCCTCGTGCCGGATCTGGATGGCCTGACCGAAGGGGCCGCGCCCCAGCAGGGGAAAATCGTCGTAGGTGGCGTCGCGGCCTTGGCCCCAGTATTCCTTCACGTAGTTGCCCGCATCCAGAGGATAGTCGTTGTCGGCCCCCTCGGGCACATGGGCGAGGAAGCGCCCGCCGTCGGGCTCCCGCTTCACGAAGTCCCAGAAGGCGACCAGTCCCGGAATGCCGGTCACCGTCTCGCGTCGGGCTTGTGCGCTGTCGTCGGCGTGGGCGGTGGACAGGGCGAACGAGGAGAGGAGGAGGAGGCGTTTCATGGGAAGGGGGAGCATGGGCATCCTGCCCATGCATCTTGTTTGGGGAGCGGAGACCCTGACGAGCCCGTTCGCTATTGCAGCCCGCCCTTTCCGGCGTCCCTATCGAAGGCATGGGCAGGATGCCCATGCCACATTCTGCCGCCAGATCAGCGGGAGGCGGCCCGCTTCTTCGGATTGTAGGTCAATCCCGTCATAGTCAGCAGGGGGAGCAGGTGGACGGTGCCGTCGTCTTCATAAACCACCGCCACGGTCGCGTTTTTCGGCGGGAGGGAGATGTAGTCCTGATGCGGAACAGCATAGGAGCGACCGTCGGCGAGATGCAACTCGAAAGGAACGCCCTCTTCGATTACGTTTTCCAGTTGCTTCCGGGTCATGGGAGAATCTCGCAGCGGGTGGATGGGGAGTCAAGCGGGACGCTGCGGCGGAAGACGTGTGCCAATGCGTGCGCATGAAGCACTGGCAAAGCGGTTCACAGGCTGTCGGTAGAGAAGTTCGTGAGAACTTCTCCCTGTCGGTGCTCAGGGGACGCCCGCCGAAATTCTCACGAATTTCGCTACGAAGCACCGGGCATGAAGCGCGGGCAAAAGCAGGCCGCCCTCACCCGAACAGCTTCTCCACCGAATCCGCCTTCACCAGCTCCCTTGGCTGGTTGAGGTGGTTGTAGACGATGGACTGCGGGTCGATGCCCATGGTGTGGTAGATGGTGGCGAGGATCTCGGTGGGGTGGACGGGGTCTTCGGCGGGGGCGGACCCGGTCTTGTCGGACTTGCCGTGGACGTGGCCTCGCTTGATCCCGGCGCCGCCGATGATGGAGGTGTAGCAGTAGGGCCAGTGGTCGCGTCCGTCGGCGCTGTTGCTGTTGCCGCTGGTGGAGACGCCCATCTCGGGGCTGCGGCCGAATTCGCCGATGGCGACGACGAGGGTCTCGCTGAGGAGCCCGCGCTGGTCGAGGTCGTCGAAGAGGGCGGAGAGGCCCTTGTCGAGCATCGGGGCGGACTGGTCCTTCATCCGCTTGGGCAGGCCGGTGTGGTGGTCCCAGCTGTGGTTGTCGCTGTTGGCGACCTTGGGCCAGATGACCTCGACGACCTTGGTGCCGGCCTCGACGAGGCGGCGGGCGAGGAGGCAGCTCTGCCCGAAGGTGTTGCGGCCGTAGCGCTCGCGCAGCTTGTCGTCCTCGGCTTCGAGGTTGAAGGCGTCGCGGGCGCGGCCGGAGACGATGAGGTTGAGGGCCTTGTCGTAGTATTCGTCGAGGTTGTAGCTCTCGACGGCCTTCTCGATGACGGGCATCTGCGAGGTCAGGGCGTCGCGCAGCTTGGCGCGGCGCTGGAGGCGCAGGGAGAAGACGTCGGGGCGGAGCTGGAGGTCGTCGACGCGGACCTTCGTCATCTTGTTCATGTCCATGTCGTCCCCGTCGGGGAAGAGGTAGTAGGGATCGTAGGCCTTACCGAGGAAGCCGGCGGTGCCGCCCTTGTTGATGACGTTGGACTCCTGCAGGGGGCGGGGCATGACGACGAAGGGCAGCATGGGCTCGTCGCTGGGCTTCATGCGGACGATGTTGGACCCGAAGTTGGGGAAGTCCTTGGGCGTGGGCGGCTCGAGCTGGCCGGAGGGGCTGACCTTGTCGGTGGTGTAGCCGGTCATGATCTGGTAGATCGCGGCGGTGTGGTTGAAGAGCCCGTTGGGGGTGTAGCTCATCGAGCGCACGGTGGTGAACTTGTTCGCCACCTTGGCGAGGCTGGGGAGCAGCTCGGTGTATTGCAGGCCATCGACGGCGGTGTTGATGGGGTTGAAGATGGACTTCACGTTGGTGGGCGCGTCGGGCTTGGGGTCGAAGAGGTCGATGTGGCTGGGCCCGCCTTGCAGGTAGATCATGATGACGGACTTGGCCTTGCCCCAGCCGGGCCGTCCCGCGAGGCCGGAGGCGGCGCTGGCCTTCTGCACGGCGAGGATGTTGTTGAGGGTCATCCCCAGCATCCCCGCTCCGCCGATCCGCAGGAAGTCGCGGCGTCCGGGCTTGAGGTGGGGGTCGCAGAGGTCCTTGGCGATTTCTCCGGGCAGTCTGATCATGGTGGTGGGCGGGTTGGCTGTTTAGCTGGGTGGATGCGATTGGGCGGGGAAATTATGGCGAGTGTGCGGCAACCTGTCCTCTTGCCGAGGCCGCCATGCAGGCTTGGTAGAACAAATAGATCGAATAGGCGACAAAGGCCAAGTACAGATACCATGAATAGCTCCCGAGGATCATGGATGCGATGCCGCAGAAAATCAGGCCGAATGCCGGCAGGATCAAGCCAAGGAGAACCTTGCTCGCGATGCCGGTGTGGGAGGTGATCCCATTGGCCGTGTTGTGGATGGCGTATGCGGTAAGTCCCGAGCGGCCTGCTCGCCCCGATACGACGACCGCATCCCCATCTGCGATCGGAATCGGTTTGGACGTCGTGATCATGCATTGGCGGCCCTCTACGCGAAACAGGGTGATGTAGGAGGTCGAAGTCGGACGGCTGCGGACGCCACCCGACACTTTGGTGGTGTTTTGAACGTAATGAGCGGTTCCGGAAAGGGTCATGGAGTCTTTTCAGGCTGCGTGGTCGTCGTCTGGATTCCGCTGGCTCATGGGGCCTCGCATCTGCCATGCTTGGAGGCTCGTCATGGTTCCGGCCACTCCGGCGAACACGAGGATGAGAGCGGGTGGCCAGTGCCCGACCATGATGCAGGCGATGCCGCCGGCAAACGCGATGAGGGCGAGCGCGAAAGACGATCTGGCTGCTCGGGCGGAAATGAGAGCGTCGCCGCAAGGCAATCGCATCGTCTTCTGGTCTGCTGGATCAATAGGTGTCATGAGCGTCTGGAGGGGGCTGCATCCGCTTCGGCCTTGGATTGATGCAGTCGTTCGATGGCTTCCCTTGCGTTCATTTGAAGCTTTGGAGGAAGGTTGAAAGATATTTTTACGTTTTCTTTTGAGGGTGCCACCAGATATCCTTTTGAGAGGCCTTTGAGTTGATTCCAAGGAATGTGTTTGTGCGAGCTGTTGTTCTTAAGCAAGGTGATGCCTTCAGTGGAAACAAGGTAGGATCTGCCAAGTATGGCACAGTGGGCATATGTCAGGAATGTCATCAAAAAGATGGCGGAAAAGATCAAGGAGTTAAAAATGGTGCCATGCCATGTGTGTTTCCCGATTATACCGCATACAAAGAAGGCGACCATGATGAATAGGCCTGTTCCCAGAATGGTCTTTTTGATTTTTTTGTTGTCGGCATGAAAGACCTCTGACATGGGCGGGCTTGTTGATTGGTTGTCGGATGGTGGATTCACCTCATCAGAAGTTCGAGTCTCAATTCTTTAACGCATCAATGCCTCAATCCCGCCTCACCGATTGAACAAAAACGAGGGACTGTTCACCAGCGCCCAAGCGAGATCCTGCGCGGCGGTGAGGCGGCGGTCGGCGGCTTGCTGGGTGGAGTGGGCCATGTTGTCGCGCAGTTCGAGGAGCTTGGGGTCCTCTTTAATGGGTTGTTCGGCGGTCTTCAGGGCGGCTTCGAGGGCGAGAAGCTGGGCGTCGGGGGCGAGCGGCTTCCTCTCGTTGAAGAGCCTGAAAGCGAGGACGTGGCGGTCCTTGTCGCGGCTCTGGAAGAAGGCGGCGAGGGCGCTCTGCTGCTCGGGCTGGCGCTGGGCTGGCTCGGTTTGCAGGATGGCGGCGACAGCGGCGGGCAGCCCGGCGTCGAGGGGGGCGGCGGCGTCGGTGGTCCAGACGCGGAACTTGCCGAGGGGGTATTCGCCGTTGGAATACTGGCATTGGATCGTCAGGGTGAGGACGCCGCCTTTGTCGTCGATGGCGAGGGGCTGCTCGAACTGGTAGCGTGCCCAGTTGGGCTGGCGCTCGTTGCCGGCGACGGCCCAGCCTTTGTCGTCGCGCCCGACTTGGCCGTTGATGGAGGCCTTCACGTCGAAGCCCTGCTGGATGTGGTCGGTCTTGGCGTCCTTGAACTTGTGGGCGGCGGGCTTCTTGGGATCGCCGCCGGTGGGTACGTAGCTGGCGGCGAATTCGGTGACGACGAAGTTGCCGTTCGGGTTGAGGCCGGGGCCGTAGCCGGGGAGGCGCTCGTCGGGCAGGGCTTCGAGCATGAGGCCGCTGATCCGGGCGGCGCTCTTCACGGGTATGGTCAGGGTGTAGATGACGGGCTTCGACGGGCCGTTGGCGAGGAGGCTGCCGTCTGGCTCGATGGCGAGTTTCATGCCGCTGGGTTCGTTGGCGGTGGCGGCGGAGGGCGTCAGCGGGGTCCACTTCGTCCAGAAGGAGGCGAGGGTGAGGCTTTTCTCCCACTCGGCGGTCTTCGCGGGCACGGTGGCGTCGTGGTCGGCGAGGGCCTTGGTCGCGGCCTCGATGCGGGCTTTCTGCGCGGCTTCGGCCTCGGCTTTCTTCTTGGCGGCCTCGGGCTGGTAGGCGGCGAGTTCGGTCCGGGCCTTGTCGATGGCTTGGTAGCGGGTGATCTCGCGCCGACTCTTCTCGGGCACCCAGTCGGCCTCGGCCTTGGCGAGCTTGGCGAGGAGGGTGTGGTGATCGGACTCGATCTCCTGCATCACGGCGAGGGCGGCCTCGGTCTCGGCGTCGCCGGGGGCGCGGGAGAGGATGCGGTAGTAGATCTCGTCGACGAGGCGGCGGTCTTCGGGCTGGGAGGCGACGAGTTTGGCGAGGCCGCTGTCCTTCGCGCCGATGGCGTCGGCGATGGCGGGGCCGGAGAGGAAGGCCATGACGGCGCTCATCTGGAGGTCGGCGGAGCGCTCGCATTCGCAGGAGCTTTCGCGGACGGGGCGGCCGAGGTTGGCGAGGAAGCCGCTCTTGAGGTCGAGCTTGGCGTCGGGGAGCTGGCTGGCGCGCACGCCGCGTCCGGCTCCGGGGATGTCGGGCACGGCCCCGGTGGCGAAGTGGACGGCGTCGTAGAGGACCTCGGCGGGGAGGCGGCGGGCCTTGGCGTGGGAGAAGTTGATCCCGTCGTCGGCGTTCCACTCGTTCGTCGCGATGGAGAGCTGGTAGGTGCGGGACTTGCAGATCTCGGCGACGAGGGCGCGGATGTCGAAGCCGGACTTCACGAACCGGGCGGCGAGGTGGTCGAGGAGCTGGGGATTGCTGGGGGGATTGCCGGCGCGGATGTCGTCGAGCGGCTCGATGATGCCGGTGCCGAGGAGGTAGCCCCAGAGGCGGTTGGCGTAGCTGGCGGCGAAGTAGGGATTGTCGGGCGAGACGGCCCACGCGGCGAACTGCTCGCGGCGGGTGGGCTGCTCGGGCTGCTGGAAGGAGACTTTGGCGAACTGGGACTCGTAGGGGAAGGCGGGGGGCTGGACGGCTCCGGTGCGGTCGTGCTTGATCTCGCCTCCGGGCTTGTCGCCGACGATCTCGAAGAGGGGCTTGGCCCCCTCGACGGCGGAGCCGCCGATGTTCTGGGTCGGGGCGTTCTTGGCGTCGCGGGCGAGGTCGATCTGGGCGAAGTAGGCGGCGGTCTCGTAGTACTGGTCCTGCGTCCAGCGCTCGAAGGGGTGGTCGTGGCACTTGTTGCAGTTGAAGCGGGTGGCGAGGAAGAGGTGGGTGGTGTTCTCCACGATCTCGGTGGGGTCGCGCAGGATCTTGTAGTAGCTGGCGGCGGGGTTGTCCTTGTTCGATCCGGTGGCGGTGAGGATCTTCCACGCGAACTGGTCGTAGGGGGTGTTGGCCTCGATCTCCTTGCGGATCCAGTCGCGGTAGAGCTTGGAGCCTTCGTCGCCGAGGAACTTGGAGTTGACCTGAAGCATGTCGCTCCATTTGTTGGTCCAGTGGTCGGTGTATTCGGGGGTCTTGAGGAGCTCGTCGACGAGGGCGTTGCGCTTCTCGCGGGTGGGGCGCGTGTCGGCGAGGAAGGACCTGACCCTGTCGGGTGCGGGAGGCAACCCTGTCAGGTCGAGGTGGAGGCGGCGGACGAATTCCTCGTCGGTGCAGAGTTCGCTGGGCCGGAGCTTCATGCGCTCCCACTTCGCGGCGACGAGCTGGTCGATCTCGCCCCAGGTCTCGGGGGCCTGCCAAGTGAAGCCGTCGCGGTCGCCCATGACGGTGAGGGTGGTGGCGGCGTAGGCGCCCTCGTAGCGGGCGAGGATGGGGGCCTCGCCCCGGCGCACGGTGTGGAGCAGGCCGAACTCGTCGTGCTCGGCGACCTCGGCGTCGCCGGACTCGACGAAGGACTCGAGGGTGACGTCGCGGGTCTTCCCATCGGTGTAGCGGGCGACGACGCGGAACTGCTGGCGACCGCCGGGATTCTGGATGACGGGGTTTTTCGGAAAAAGCTCGATGGAGGCGACGCGGGGGACGCTGGTGTCGAGCCGCGCCCCGGTGGCGATCCACTCGCGGATGATGTGGTAGTAGCGCGAGCCGTGGTCGGTGAGCATCCCGGCCTCGTGCGGGACGGCTCCGGTGGCTTTCAGGAGCATGAGGGAATTGTCGGGCGAGGCGGTGTTGAGGCGGCGGGCGCTGTGGTCGTCGGAGAAGCCGCGCACGTCGAAGAGGGGATCGTAGCCGCGCAGGCTGAGCTTGAATCCGCCCTTGCCGTCCTTGGCCCCGTGGCAGGTGCCCATGTTGCAGCCGAGGCGGGTGATGACGGGGTTCACGTCCTGCACGAAATCGACGGGGGCTTTCGCCTCGGGGGCGGCGTAGGTGACGGGGGCGGCCGCGGAGACCTCGCCGAGGGTGGCGGTGAGGATGGCCTCGCCGGGGAGGTGGGGGCGCAGCACGCCGCGGTCGGAGACGGTGGCGGCGGGGGCGCTGACGCTCCATTTCACGAATCCGGTGGCGTCGGCGGTGGTGCCGTCGTCGAGGGTGGCGGTGGCGAGGACTTGGAGATAGCGGTCGGGGGAGTAGAAGGCGAGGTCGCCGGGCACGATGGCGAGGGAGGTCACGGTGCGGCCTTCGGGCAGGCTGCCGACGGTCTCGTGCTGCTTCGCCTTTTTGCGGTCGGTCAGGGCGGGGTCGGGCCTCGCCTCGGGCGGGGCGGCGTCGATGGCGATGGGGGCGAAGGTCTTCCGCTCGGCGAGGGTCTTGGCGTCGAGGAGACGGACGAGCCCGTCGGCTCCCCCGGCGGCGATGGTCTTGCCGTCGGGCGAGAAGGCGACGGAATACATCGCGGCTTTCGTGTCGATGCCTTTGATCAGCTCGGCTCCTTTGGTGTAGAACTCCTCCAGCGCGGGCTCGTCGTTCTCGCCGGGTCCGGGGGCGCGGCGGACGGTCTCGAAGAGCTTTTTCAACTCGGGCGAGATGGTCGCGTCGTATTCGGATTTGAAGAGATGGATCTGGCCGCTGCCGTCGAGGCTGGCCACGGCGGCGAAGCTCTTGCCGTCGGGGGCGAAGGCGGCGTCCCAGATGCGGCCTTTCATCGGCGGGTATCGGCGGATGAGGTTGGCGTTGTCGCCGATCACGCGCTTGGTCTCGCGCTTCATCCGGTAGATCTGCGGCACGCCGTCGGCCCCGCCGACGAGGATGTGGTCCTGCGTGGGATGGCGCTGGACGGTGCTGAGCCCTCCGGCGAGGGCGCCGGGGGTGATGGAGGTGAGGTTGTCGATGAAGCGCTCGGTCGCGGTCTCGGTGAGCTTCGCGGTCATGTCGCGCCCGACGGAGACGAGGTGCTCGCCGTTGGCCGACCAGTCGGTGTCGAGGACCCAGTCGTTGTGGCTGCCCATGAAGAGGACCTGCCGGCCGTCGGTCGCTTGGATCGTGCGGACGGTGTTGTCGGGCAGGCCGAAGGCGACGAGCTTGCCGTCGGGCGACCAGCTCGCGCCGTAGGCGGTGTCGAAGCCGACGATCTTCGAGAGGATCAGCTCGTCCTTGGCGAGATCCCAGACCTGGATTTCGCCCATGCGTCCGGGGAGGCCCCCGGCCACGGCGAGCTGCTTGCCGTCGGGGGAGAACTTCACCGACTGGATGCGCTCGGAGAGGCCGACGAGGCGTTTCACGAGGCCCGAGCCGTCGGCCTTGTGGACGAGCACCTCGTGGAAGCCCGAGACCGCGAGGAGGCGTCCGTCGGACGAGTAGTCGAGCGAGGTCGGCACCGGCGGCGCGGAGTAGCGCGGCGGGTTCGCCATGGTGTATTCCTGCTTGGCGTTCGCCGGGGTGTCGTCCTTCGCGCCCTGCTCGATCCATTTTTTCACGAGGGAGACCTCGTATCCGGTGAGCGGCTCGTCCTTCGGCGGCATCTCGGGACGTTTTTCGCCAGCGGCGGTGACGACGAGTTCGAGGAGGTGGCTCTCGTCCGGCTTGCCCGGAACGATGGCGGCCCCGCTCTCGCCTCCGGCGACGAGGGCCGCGACCTCGGTCATGATGTAGTCGGATTTTGCCTTCGCGGGCTGGTGGCAGCCTTGGCATTTGGCTTGGAAGACGGGGCGGATGTGCTTGTAATAGCTGACCGTTTCGGGCAGGGCGTCGGTCTTCTCCGCGGCGCGGGCGGCGGGAAAGGAAAGCGAGGCCAAGGCGAGGAGGGCAAGGCGGCGGCGCATGGTCTGGGGCAGGTTGGTGGGCGGGTTCCGGGGGAGGGGAGGGTGGAATCCGGCGATGGTGGATTATAACAGGCTAGATTTTTCAGGGAATAACGTATTTGCGGGCGTAATGGGGGGAGGCCACGGGGCGCGAGGGGTTCAGGTGGACACAACTTCTGCCGGGCTACGTCTCCCTCGCGTCTTTTCGTCACTCGACAAGGGCGGGTTTCCCCGTATCCGTAGAGGCGCATGGAATTCGCCTTTTCGGAGGATGCCCCCATCGGGAACGAGTGCCGCCGCCTCCTGATGAGCGAGGCGGCGGGAGCACAGGCGCGTCTCGCCGCCTTTGCCGAGGACCCGGACCTCGCCATCCACGAGGTCCGCCGGCATAACAAGCGGATGCGCGGCATCCTTCTCCTGACCCGCCCGGTCCTCGATTCGGGCGATCCCTCGCGGGCCAGCCGCCTCATCCGCGACGCGGCGCGACGCTTCTCCCCGGCCCGTGACGCCCTCGTGCGGCAGGAGACTTTCGACCGCCTTTTTGAACTCTCCGGGAAAGCCCGCCTTTCCCCCTCCGCCCTCTCCGTGCGGCAGCAGCTCCGCGAGCGGCACGAGGCCATCCTGCGGGACGAGGGTCTTCCCATCGAGGTGGAGGGCGCCTCCCGCGACTTCGCCGAAGCCGCTCGTCTCATCGAGAATTGGGACTGGGACCAGGTCGGCCCCGAGATCGCCTTCAGCGCCGTCGTCTCGAACTACCGCGTCGGCCTGCGCCATTACGAGAACTCCCGCGCCTCGCGCGATCCGCACGAATGCCACGAGTGGCGGAAGAGGGCGAAATACCTCGCCTTCCACTACCAGCTCCTGACCTTCCTCGACCCGGAGGAGTTCGCGACGCGAGCCGCCCTCGCCGAGGAGCTGGCCTCCTGGCTGGGCGAGCATCATGACCTCGCCGTGCTCGAAGACGCACTGGCGGACCACGGGAGCTTCGGTCTGTCGCGAAAATCGGCGCAGAATCTCGTCACCCTTTGCGAACAGCGCCGCGCCGAATTGGAGAAGGACGCTTTCGCACGGGGTGTCCTCGTCTACCTCGACCCGCCCGAAGCCCTGCACGAGCGTTTCGCGAACGGTCTCGCCGTTCCTGCGTGAGGGGAGCGGAAAAACGACTCGGCATTCCGTGCCGTCAGAGCAGCAGCTCCCGCAGCCGCGCCGTGGCCTCGTCCCGTCTCAGGACGCCCGCGGCGACGGCGAGGGTGAGGGTTTCCCAATCCTCGCTGTCGGGAGCGGGTTCGTAGCCGTTCAAGCGCAGAAAGACGAGGCAGGAACCGAGCGCAACACGCTTGTTTCCATCGACAAAAGGATGGTTTCCACAAAGATAATAGAGGCAGGCGGCCGAGACTTCGATGATGTCCTTGAAGGGCGAGACGCCGCCGAAACTGGCCTGTGGTGCGGCGACGGCCGACTCCAGCATGGCCCGGTCACGAAGCCCGTCGGAGCCACCGAACTGGGTGATCGCCGCAGTATGGATCTCCTCCACGATCTCCACGGTGAGATGGAGGCATCGATTGGGGTCGGAGTTCATGCGAGGCGTTGCATCGTTCGGGCATACCGCTTCATGGTGTCTTGGATGAGGTCGGTGACTTCCTCCGCAGGCGGCATCTCGACGATGGGCGTGATCGTGATCGTCCCGCCCGCATGCACCTCCACGTTCACCTCGTCGCCGACCTTGAGGCGGGCGAGTTGGAGCAGGGCGGAGTCGAAGATGATGCCTTGGGAGTTCCCGATCTTGGCGATGGTCTTGATCATGGGTAAAACTATGTATTACAAACCCCTTTTGTCAACTGCTCCCATGAAATCCGCCCGCTTCCCCTGCGCAGCACTTCGTGAAGCGGGGTCCAAAATCATATTGCCACGTTCGTCGAACAGGACGAATCTCGTTCCGATTTTCTCTATCGATGAATTCCCCCGCCCCTTCAGCCCAGGCCTCCTCTAGCGGAGGGAAATCCGCTTGTCTCATCACCGGTTGCGTCATTGCGGCGCTCTTCGGCATCGCCCTCGTCATCGTGGGAATCAGCGTTGCGATCTACTATCTGGGGGTGCGGGAAACCTCGAAATCCGGAGGCCATACCAACACCCTCACCATCAGCTACGATCCGGCGCGTCAACCCTCCCTCGTGATCGGCGGAGGAGGGAGCATTGCTGACTCGGATTGGCCCGCCGCCGTCGATCCTTTCGTGTTCGAATCGGTCTCGGCAAGCCCCGATCCCGCCTTCGGCGAATCCCTCGCCGGGGCAATCTACCGGGACGAGGCCAACGGGAGGACCGTTGCCGTCCATTTGTTGGAGGCCAGCACTTCCGAGCAGTATTCCGCGCTCGCCAATTCCCTCTACGCCAAGGTGGCCGTCGGGAGCGAGATCAAGAACTCTCTTTCCAACAACTACTCTTCCTTCACTTCCGACGCTTTCCCTACTTCCCGGTTCCTCCTTCGCCCCTTGAACGGTCACGTCGCCTATTTCCGGGTCGACTACGGCAGCGCCGAGGCGGCGGCGGCCGACGCCCCGGAAGAGACCGTGGCGGAGGCGCTCCTCGATGCCATCACCCGCCCCGCACCTTCCGTGATCGGCTTCCCTTCGCACGACGAGTCGAAGGGGGATCTGCCCTATCCGAAGGGGCCATCGCTTGCCGACGATGGCTCGGTGGCATGGTACGAGCCCTCCCCGGAGGATGACCATTTCGCCTTGGTCCGGGTCGACGTGCCGCTGCCGGAGCCCCTCGCCGGACTCGCGGGACACGCCGCCGGATACCATGCGTTGGAGTTCGAGAAGGACGTGTCGCTTCCCTTCACTCTCGCCTTCATCCCCCATCCTGACGGTGCCGATCCTGAAACCACGTTCCAAGAGGTTCTCAAGGCCCTTTCATCCGACGGCGAGCAGATCGTCTACGATGGTTTCAGCTCCTTTTCGACCCTTCAGAAAGACGTGGAGACTTCCGCCGTCTTCGTGAACAAAATCGAGATCGAGGAGGCCTTCTGTTCGGTGACCGTCTTTACGAACGGAGTCACCGTCGCCTTCTTCGACCTGCCCCGGAAGCCCGAGGAAACCGACGCCTTCCCTTCGCTCCCGTCGCTGTCCTTCGGGTTCCACGAAAAGCTCGTCGTGGCTTGGGCGGACGCGGAGTGATGTTTAAACCGAGGCCACCGGCGAAGTGGCTCTCTTCGCTGCGGTTTTGTGCAAGCACGGCGAGTACTTCGGACTGGAAGGCGGTTACAGGCATTTCCAGAGACGCTGCGCTTCGCGCCAAGCGCGGTGGCCTCCGTATTCGCGGAGGTGTTGGACGATGAGATAGGCGTCATCCCAATTCTCGATGGTCGCTTCGGGATGCCTCCACCACATGCAATGGGAGAACTCCTTCGCGAGGGAGCGGGCGAGAGCGAGCGCCTCGGGAGAAATCTCCTTCAGAGGGGCGATGGGGGCCGTTGTGGACATGCGGGATGGCGAAAGCATACCATCGGCGGCGCTGGCGGGCAAATTGGGGTGAGGGCTTCACCAGCCTGACATCGGGAAATTTTCGAGGGGCTGGCGAATGACTCAGGCCCGGATTTTCCTTGGCTTTCCGCTCAATACCCAAACCACGGCCTCCGGTCCTTCCATAGCGCGGCAGGGTAGAGACCGACGAGAATGAACAAAGCTCCCAGAGTGATGGCGACCATTAGGGCAGTTGTCGGTTGAGGGAAGTGTCGTAGCGCCATTTCAGCGCTTGCTGCGGCGCACCAGAGCGATGCGGCGAAGATCGCCGCAAAACCCGACTTCCATCCGTAAAGACGTCGTTGCCACGTCCCCACGCCCGAGACGAGAAGAAAGACCCCGAGCACCGAGGCACCTGCGGAAGTCATCCATGAGAAGACCGGGTTGGATTGGGTCAAGTGGAGAGGGAAATAGATCAAGTTCCCCAATCCAGCAAGGATGGCGATGGCGGCGAGCGGCTTCATTGCGGAGACGGAACGACTCGCCGGATAACAACCGTCTGCCAATACCCAGAGCAAATCACGAATAAATCTCCGCCCCCATCTCCGCGAACTCCCTCGCCTTCTCGGCCATGCCTTGCTTGATCGCCTCGTCCTCCTCGATCCCGATCTTCTCGGCGTATTCCCGCACATCCTCGGTGATCTTCATGGAGCAGAAGGTCGGCCCGCACATGGAGCAGAAGTGCGCGGTCTTGGCCCCGTCTTGCGGCAGGGTCTCGTCGTGGAAGGAACGGGCTTTGGTCGGGTCGAGCGAGAGATTGAACTGGTCCTCCCAGCGGAATTCGAAGCGGGCCTTGCTCAGCGCGTTGTCGCGGAGCTGGGCGGCGGGATGGCCTTTGGCGAGGTCGGCGGCGTGGGCGGCGATCTTGTAGGTGACGACTCCCTCGCGCACGTCCTCGCGGTTGGGAAGGCCGAGGTGCTCCTTTGGCGTGACGTAGCAGAGCATGGCGCAGCCGTACCAGCCGATCATGGCAGCGCCGATGCCGCTGGTGATGTGGTCGTAGCCGGGGGCGATGTCGGTGGTGAGGGGGCCGAGGGTGTAGAAGGGGGCCTCGTGGCACCATTCGAGCTGCTTCTCCATGTTCTCCTGGATGAGGTGCATGGGGACGTGGCCGGGGCCTTCGTTCATGACCTGCACGCCGCGTGCCCAAGCCTCGCGGGTCAGCTCGCCCTGCGCCTCGAGCTCGCCGAACTGGGCGGCGTCGTTGGCGTCGGCGATGGAGCCGGGTCGCAGACCGTCGCCGATGGAGAAGGAGACGTCGTACTGGGCCATGAGGTCGCAGATCTCGGTCCAGTGGGTGTAGAGGAAGTTCTCCTTGTGATGGTAGAGGCACCACTTGGCGAGGATGGAGCCGCCGCGCGAGACGATGCCGGTGGTGCGCCGGGCGGTGAGGGGGATGAAGCGGAGGAGGACGCCGGCGTGGATGGTGAAGTAGTCGACGCCCTGCTCGGCCTGTTCGACGAGGGTGTCGCGGAAGACTTCCCAGCAGAGGTCCTCGACGCGGCCGTTGACCTTTTCGAGGGCCTGGTAGATGGGCACGGTGCCGATGGGAACGGGGGAGTTGCGCAGGATCCACTCGCGGGTGGCGTGGATGTTCTTGCCGGTGGAGAGGTCCATGACGGTGTCGGCTCCCCAGAGGGTGGACCACTGGAGCTTCTCGACCTCCTCGTCGATGGTGGAGGCGACGGCGGAGTTCCCGATGTTGGCGTTGATCTTCACGAGGAAGTTCCGCCCGATGATCATGGGCTCGCTCTCGGGATGGTTGACGTTCGCGGGGATGATGGCGCGGCCTCGGGCGACCTCGTCGCGGACGAACTCGGGGGTGATGAACTCGGGGATGCTCGCGCCCCAAGGATTGCCGGGATGCTGGTGGTTGAGCAGATTGCGTGCGCCGTCGCGGTCGGTCGCGGCGCGGAAGGCGGCCTCGCGCCCGAGGTTTTCGCGGATGGCGATGTATTCCATCTCGGGGGTGACGATGCCCTGTTTGGCATACCACATCTGGGTCACGGGATGCCCGGCGGAGGCGCGGAGGGGGCGGCGCTTGAGACCAGGGTATTCCTTGAGGCGGTTGCGGGCGGATTTCCGCTCGTTGTGGCGGGCGGCGTGTTCGTCGGAGAGGTAGCCGTTGTCCTCGGGCTTCACGGCGCGGCCATCGTATTCGGCGACGTCGCCGCGGGCGAGGATCCAGGGCAGGCGCAGGGCGGGGAGTCCTTTTTCCACATCGCCCCGGTAGTCGGCGTCGCCCCAAGGGCCGCTGGTGTCGTAGACGCGGACGGGCTCGTTGACCTCGATGCGACCGCTGGGGTGTTTGGTCTCGGCAAGGGCGATTTCGCGCAAGGGGATGCGGAGGCCGGGATGGAGCTGGCCTTCGACATAGACGCGGCGGCTGTTCGGAAAGACCTCGGCGACGGTGGCGGGCCGGGCGGAGGCGGCGGATTCGTTGGGGGAGATCATGGAGGAGGACGCCTGCGGCGGAGTAAAAGGTGAAAGGTGGGAAGGAAAAGGTCGGCGCTTACGCGGAAAAGAACGCGTGGGATGACGCGGCGTGGCCGTGGCCGGAGGGGGTTCCGGGATTCGCGGCGGGATGGGGAGGGAATTTCATGGGTGACTCCCTGCGGCAGCATTACCTGCGTCAGGTTCGAAGGGTCTCGCCCGGCGGGCGATCTCAGCGTGGTGCGCTCCCCTGTCAGAGCAGGATTGAAGATGAACCGGAAGGCCCCTCGCGTCAAGGAGGGGATGGGGCGGCGATCCCGGTGGTGGGACCACTTCGCGCTTGCCGGGGGACGGGGAGGGGCGAGATTCCCCTTTCTCCTCGAAAACCCCGCCCTCCATCGAGAGCATGAGGCTGCTCGACCGCTACATCGCCCGCCAAGTCTTCGTCTCCGCCGTCTACGCGGTGGTGGTGATCATCATTCTTCTCGTCTTGGGCAACGTCTTCAAGGAAATCCTGCGCGAGCTGGCGAAGCGGCCCGACATCAGCCTCGGGTTCGTGATGAAATTCGTCCTGCTGATCGTCCCCATCGCCTTGAGCTTGGCGGTGCCCTTCTCTTTTCTCACGGCCATTCTGCTGGTTTTCGGAAGGCTTTCGGCGGACAGCGAATTCGTCTCGATGCGCATGGCCGGCCTCAGCATGTGGCGGATCAGCGCGCCGGTCGGGGCGTTGGCGGTCTTCTTCACAGGGATCTGCGCTTACGTCAACCTTTCCGTCACCCCTTGGGCGAAGACCGAGATGGAGGGTTTGAAGGCCTCGCTCTTCAACATGCTTCAGCGGGATCCGCTGATGATCTTCCCGGACCAGCAGGTGATGGATGAGCTGCCCGACCATCTCGTCTTCGCGAGGAAGGAGGACGGGGTGCTCCATGGCCTCCATCTCGTCAGAATGGAGGATTTCGTGCCCCAGGCCATCGTCGTTGCGAGAACGGCGAAGGTCTCGGTCGATCTCGAAAGCGAGCATCCCGAGATGGTCCTCGACATGGCGGATGTGAATGTGATGGCGGAGGGGGAGGGGGGCGATCTCATGCGGGCGAGCCAGCCGGTTTTTTTGGAATCGGCGCCTTTCGGGGTGCCTCTCGATGAATTCAAGGAGGTGGCGGACCGCGTGAAGGAATCCCCCGGAAACATCTCCTTGGGCCGTCTTTTCCAGCGTGCCGGGGACACGTCTCAGGCGCCGTCGCTGCGCGCCGCCTACCGCACGGAACTGAGCATGCGCTTCGCCTTCTCCGTCTCCTGCCTCACTTTCGCTCTCATCGGGGTGCCGCTCGGGATCACGTCGCAGAGGCGGGAGAGCACTGCGGGCTTTGTCCTCAGCATGGTCATCGCGGTGGCGTATTTCGCGATGTTGAACGTCGCGAAAATGATGAAGTGGCGCGAGGAGATGCATCCCCACCTCCTCGTGTGGGTGCCGAACATCCTCTTCCTTGGTCTCGGTTTCTACCTGTTCTGGCGACTCGGCCGGAAGTGAGGCGTCGGCCTTCCGGGACCGGGTTAGGCGAACATCCCGGACAGCCAGTGGAAGGCGGCGTAGACGAGGCTCCCGAGAATGATCCAAGAGAGCACGTTCAGGACGAGCACGACGGCGAGGAAGCCGAGGATCAGGACGACGGGCCACCAGCCGCCCCGCGCCTCCTCGCCCCGTTCGCTTTCGAGGTAGGTGCTCAGCATGCGGTAGTTCCGCGTGTTCGATTTGAACCAGAAGGAAAACAGGTCTCCGAGGACGGGGATGGTGCCGACGGCGGCGTTGAGGACCATGTTCCCGCCCATCTTCGTCAAGGTGCGGAAGGGCAGTCCCTTTTGCCCCGCTTCGCCGAGGATGACCGCGCCGATGATCGCGGAGAGGGTCTCGCCGCCGTAGGGGATGAGGCCGAGGAGGGGATCGAGGCCGAAACGGAGTTGGGTGCCGGGGATGCGGATGGACTCGTCGAGCAGCCAGGAGAGCCTCTTGGAGGTTCGCGCCCGGTCGCGGAGCAACTGCTTCCAATCGGGATCGGAGGGGGGAAGGAGCGCCGGGTCGGTAGGGGAGGGCATGGCCGTCGGGAAATCAGACGAGCGGGGGCGGTGCCTCGGGCATCGGCGGGACGCGCGTGGGCACGGCGGAGCGGCGGCGTATGGTTCGCACGAGGAAGACCAGCAGGACGGCGGCGAGGACGAAAACGGCGATGCCGAGGGCGGGGCGGTAGTAGATCCAAGCGACGCCCACGGTCAGGAACGAGAGGATGCCGCCGAGGAGGAATCCGACGATGGCGACGCCGGTCCCGGCGATGCGCCCGAGGAAGGGCACGATGCTGGAGAAGGCGGCGATGGGGCCGAGGATCATGGAGAAGGCGGTGCCCAGAAGGACGAAGCCCCCGAGGCGGATCGCCCAAGTGAGGAGATTGTTGCGCTGGTGCGCCCGCTGGAACATGCCTTGGGCGTCCACGGTTCCGGTTTCGACCAGCTCGATGGTGCCGCCGGTCGCGGTCTGGTAGGGGCGGAAAGTGGTGCCGCTCTGCTGGGCGATGACGCTGATGGGGCCGTTGAGCACGCTGCTGAAGCGCACCCGCAGATCGCCGATGGCGGGGGTGGCGGGATCGTCGCCGACATAGACGCCCCCGTCGTGGAGCCGGGAGCCGGCGCGAACCTCCTCGCTGGCTTGGTCGAGCGACTCGACCGCGAGGGGCTTGGCACCTCCGATCCTCTTGACGAGGAAGGCGGGCAGGGAGAAAGCCCCGAAGGCGACCTCCTCGGCGAGGAGGGTGCTGGAGCCGTATTTCATGCCCGGGTTGTTGTGCCCGGCGGAATTCTTGAACTGGCTCGAATCGACGCGATCCGTGCGCCATTTCTTCTCGTAGTTGTATCGTTTCACCGTTTCGGTGCCGCCGCCGAGCTTCTCCTTTTTCTCGGTGTGCGTTTTCTCGACCCATTGGTACATCTCGACGGAGCGGATGAGCTTGAGTCCGGAGACGGAGACGCCGAAATCAGGGTCGGTCAAGGGGGATGCGGTCTTGGTCTCGCCGGTGAGGTGGACGAGCTTGCCCTCGACCACAGGATCGACCTGGTCGGAGGAGGGGACGGAGACGACGGCTCCCGCACCCTCTTTGAGATCCTTGTATCGTTTCACGGCACGGCCTTCGTTCCAGAAGAGGCCCCCCGTCCCGACGAGCAGGAGAATGACGCCGATCACCGCCCCGCCGATGGAGTCCCGGATGCGACCGATGAAACTTTTTCGGCTCACTTCGATGTGATCGCTCATGCCGCAGTTTCTAGCAGAATCCAGAGCGCCGCGCAACCTGATTTCCGGGGAGGCTGCGCATGGAAGCGGGCGGCAGGTGTCGGTAGAGAAGTTCGTGAGAACTTCTCCCCGCCGAAGCCCAAGGGACGCCTGCCCGGCTATCTGCCGAAATTCTCACGAATTTCGCTACAAGGCATTGCGAGCATGAAGAGTGGACAAAGCCGACCGCCGATGTCCTCCGTAGAGAAGTTCGTGAGAACTTCTCCCCACCGAAGTCCAAGGGACGCCCGACCAAACCCTCTTCAGTCCTCGATCAGACACCCTATCGGCACGGTTTCCGAAATGGCTGGCTTTCTTCCCGCCGCCGCCGCCTCCAGAGCGTCGCGCAAGTAGAGATCCGTCGCCTCGCTGAGCCGACTGCCGAGAGCCGAGTAGCGGTTGTCGATGCATCCTCGGTAGACGATCCGCCCCTCCGCGTCGAAGACGACCGCCTCGGGGGTCGTCGTGGCCCCGGCGCGTTTCACGAGGGCGCGGTTCCGGTCGAGGACGAAGGGGGCGGTCAGTCCGTATTCGGCGAGATGGCGACGCAGGGTCTCCTCGTCGAGATCGCGGTCGGGGAAGACGAGGCGGAAGGCGACGCCCCGCTCGCTCCAGTCGAGGTGGAGCCGTTCGATCTCGGGGGAATAGGCCCTCGCGATGGGGCAGTCGGTCGCGAGGAAGAGATCCACGGAGAGCGGTTCCGCCGCGGCGAGACCGCCGGAGGCCGCGAGGAGGAGGGAAAGGAAGCGCCGCCTCATGTCCCGCGTCCTTTCTTCAGGGTTTCGAGCCATTCCCGGAGGGCTTCGATCTCGGAGGCGTCGAGCGTCTTGTCCCCGTTCCCGTCGAGGCGCAGCAGCAGGGCCTCCCGCATCCGCTCGGGCAGTTCGGACTCCTGCAGCAGCCCGTCGCCGTTCGCGTCGAGCCGCTTCACGATGGCCGGGAGGCGGTCCAGTACGCCGCCGTCGCGCAGCTCGCGGCCCAGTTGGGCGAAGACCCGCGCCCGGTTGGCCTTGTTCGACAGGTTCAGCTTCGTCGCATCCGCCAGATCGAGGGCCACGCCGGAGAGGGTGATGCTGCCCATCTCGTCAGTCGATTGCTCGCCCCACTTCACCCGCACGGGCGGGTTGGTGGGATTGTCAGGATTGTCGGACGAGTTGTCGTAGGTGATGGTGGACTTCAGCACCGTCCCCGCCGGCAGCACGACGGGTTCGGCGAAATAGTAGGTGTCCTGCCAGTCGAGATCCCAGTCGGGGATGTCGAGGAGGATCGTTTCCGAACCGTCCGGCAGGGTGGCGGTCATGAGCATCGTCTCGCAGAGGTAGTGGGCGTGGCCGCTGACGAACCAGGCCTCGACATCGACGGGCAGGGTGAAGGAATCCTCGATCCGGTAGTTCTTCTCCCCCGGCGGAATGTCGATCCCGGCCCCGCGTCCGAAATTGGGCGGGACTTGGATCGATTCGAGCTTCCGCGAGGGCGGGGTGTCGGCGAAGTAGAGGCCCACGGTGGTCTGCTCCCTCTCGGCCTTTCCAGAAGGGTGGAAATGGGTCGCGAGGATGAGGTCGGCCCCTTTCGGCAGAGGCAGGGCGAGGTCGGCGGGCAGCTTGCGCGGGGTGGCGCCGGGGACGTAGGCGCCGAGGGCGCTCCCGGTGCGGAAGCCCATGCCGTTGAAGCCCGGCTTTCCGTCCTTGCCGTCGAGCGTCCTCGCCTTGCCCGTCTGGTCGAGGAAGTAGAGCGAGTGGTGGACGACGGAGCGGGCCGCGGGGCGCAGTTCGATCGCCTTGATCCATTTGTCCTCGGGCAGGTCGAGGGGGAGGACGAAGTTGCGGTAGATGTCGCGCCCCTCGGCGGGCACCTCGTAGGCCGCCCCCATGGTCAGGACGAGGTCGGGCTCGCCGAGCTGCCAGCCTTCGGTGAAAGTGGGGAAGGACGGCGCGTCGGCGGGGTCTCCCTCGGGTTTGCCGTCGGCGATCCAGCGGTCGATGGTCGCGATCTCCTCGGCCTTGAGACGGCGCACGTCGAGGAAGTGGGTCGTCTCGGGATTCGCGTGCCAGGGCGGCATGTAGCGGTCGTTCACGACCAGGCTGATCGTCTTGGCCCGGCGCGAGACCTCGGCGTAGCTGGTGAGAGGGAAGGGGGCGCTCTCGCCGGGACGGTGGCAGCCCGCGCAGTTCGCATAGACGATGGGCGCGATGTCGCGATGGTAGGTGACCTCGGACGCGGCGGGGAAGGGGGCGGCGAGGAGGAGCAGGGAGGCGAGTTTCTTCATCGGGAGATTCACGGGGGAAGACGCGCGGGTCGGGAGGAAGGTTACGCGTTTACGCGACAGGGCAAGAAATGCCTTCCCAGCGGAACTCCGCCCGCGATACTGTCCGTCGAAGCCATGAAATCCACTCTTGCCCTTTCCCTCCTCCTCGCTTTCGCGGCCTCCGCCTTCTCGGAGGAAGCCCCTGTCATCGAACCGGGGCGCGGCGGTGCCAATTTCCTGGCCAAAGTGCAGGGCGGGGGAAAGGTCCATGTCGCCTTCCTCGGCGGTTCCATCACGCAGAACTCGAAAGGGCACGCCACGCTCGTTCCCGAATGGCTGAGGTCGAAGTGGCCGGGGGTCGAGTTCACGGTCACCAACGCCGGGCTGGCCTCGACCGGATCGGTCACGGGGGCCTTCCGCTTTGCCGAGGGGGTGCTGGAGAAGGGGCCTGTCGACCTCCTCGTGGTCGAGTTCGCGGTGAACGACGATCAGGACGCCATCCTTGATCGCGACACGGCGATCCGCGGGCTGGAGGGCGTCTTGCGTCAGTATTTCGCGGCGAATCCGACGGGGGACGCGATCTCCGTGCAGTTCGTGAATCCGGAAATCCTCGCGAAACACCAAGCCGGGGAGGAGGCGGTGAGCGTCGCCGCGCACAAGGCGGTGGCGCGGCACTACGGCATCGCCAGCGTCGATGTCGGGCTCGCCCTCGCCCGCGAGATCGCGGCGGGCCGGATGACTTGGGAGGACGACTACCGGGACACTCATCCGAATGAAACCGGCTATCGCTTCGCCTCCGGCCTGATCGAGAAGGTGATCGACGAGTCCAAGGCGTCCGCGGAGCCCGTCCCTGTTGCCTTGCCCGAACCGCTCGACCCCGGCAGCTACGACCGGGTGTCGCGCCTCGATCCGCAGGCGCTGAGCTGGTTGGGCGGATGGAAGTTCGGCCCCGTTTCCAAGGAACTGCTTCCGCTCGGGAGCATCCGCGGCGACTACCTGAACCGTCCCGCCTTGCGCTCCGATAGCGCCGGCGACTACCTCTACCACACCTTCGCCGGCTCCACCCTGGCCGCCTTCGTCCTCGCCGGGCCCGACGCGGGCGTCGTGGAGGTGAGCGTCGATGGCGGCGAATGGAGGAAGATCGACTTGTTCCACCACTATAGCAAAGCGCTCAACTATCCCCGCACCGTGCTGCTGGCGGAGGGCTTGTCGGGAACCTACCACAGCATCGCGATCCGCACGTCGGAGGAGCGGAATCCTAAGAGCGAAGGAAACGCCGCGACCTTTCTTTCGTTCGGGGTGGCGGAGTAGCCGTCCATTTCCGTGATGTTGATCAAGGTGGGGTGATGTGTCCCTTGTCACGCGTTACGCCGAACGGGGGCAATCCCTTCAGCCAATCATCAAGGAGGGGCGGGCGGAGGCGGAACCGCATTGATTCTTGACTGCCCCGCCACTTTGCTGCTTCCTGCCCCATGCCCTACTTCGACCTCCAGATCAACGGCTACGCCGGTGTCGACTTCTGCTCCCTCGACCTCACCGCCGAGGCGATGCGAAACGCTTGCGACGCCCTCGCGGCGGACGGGATCGAGGGCATCCTCGCCACGGTCATCACCGATTCGGTCGAGTCGCTTTGCGCCAAGTTGAGCGGGATGGCCCGCATCCGCGAGGAGGACGAGGTGGTGCGGAACATGGTGCGGGGCTTCCATGTGGAGGGGCCTTTCCTCAATCCCGAGCCGGGCTTCATCGGGGCGCATCCGGCCTCCTGCGTGGTCCCGGCGAACCGCGACGACGCGTCCCGCCTCCTCGACGCGGGGGCGGGGCTGGTGCGGCTCGTCACCCTCGCGCCGGAGAACGACGCGGGCGCGGCGGCGACGCGCTTTCTGGTCGAGCAAGGGGTGACGGTCTCGGCGGGGCATTGCGACCCTGACCTGCCGACCCTGGAACGGGCCATCGACGCGGGCCTGTCCATGGTCACGCATCTCGGCAACGGCTGTCCCGTGGTCCTGCCCCGGCACGACAACTTCATCCAGCGCGTCCTCTCGCTCTCGGACCGGCTCTGGACCTGCTTCATCCCGGACGGGGCGCATGTGCCTTTCTTCGCGCTGGGGAACTATCTCAAGGTCACGGGGGTGGAACGGACGATCTTCACCTCCGACGCGATCATGGCGGCGGGGCTCGGGCCGGGCGTCTACGATCTCTCGGGCGAGCCGGTGGAGGTCGATGCCGAAGGAGTGGCGCGTCGTCCGGGTTCGCCGAACCTCGCCGGATCGACGATCCGCGGGCACGGCGTCGCGGCGAACCTGCGCGAGCGGCTCGGTCTCAGCGAGGAGGAGGTGGACCGCGTCTATCGGACGAATCCGATGCGGGCGCTCGGGCTGCTGTGAATTGCCTCGGTTGGATTTGACCGCGAAAAGGCACAAAAGACACAAAGGGCTGTCTCGTTTTCGTGCCTTTTGCGCCTTTTCGTGGCCATCCTTTCCTTGAAACGAAGCCGGATCAGAATCCCGTGTTCGGAAACCAGCGGCTGAAATAGTTCTCGTCGAGCCTCGTGAGCGGGATCGAGAGGGGCCGGGGCACGCCATCTTTGGCCCAGCGGGCGAGATCCTCCTGGTGGCCGAGGCGGGAGATGACGTCGAAGAGATTTCCGGGCGAGCCTTCGGGCCAGCCTTTGTGGACCTGCGGGTCCCAGAGGGCGATGCCGGGTGCGCCCCCGGCGAGGTAGGCGGCGGCCTTGGCGCAGAATTCCTTCGGCTTGCCCGTCTTCCACGCGATCATCATGGGGTAGGCCTTGGTTTTCGTGCCTTCGGTGATGCGGCGGTAGTAGTCTAGGTCGATCTGGCCGGGCGCCTTCTCGAAGGATGTGTGGTAGGCGAACCAAGCCACGGCGAGGTCGTCGACGAGTCCGCGTTGGATCCAGCTTTCGAGATCGAGACCCCAGCGCCGGTTGTCCTCCTCCTTCGCGAAGGTGCCGAGGGAGATTTTATAGGGTTCCGTGCGCCCCTGCGCGGCGGCGGTCTCGTCGAGGAGGGCGCGGACCTCCAGCAGGAAGTCCGTCATCACCGCGGCGCGGGTCGCGTGGATGCGGGGATCGTCGTCCGGGACCTCCTTCGCGTCGGCCTCGTGCATGGCAGCGAAGCGCTCGCAGAAGGCGTCCTCCCACAGCATCAGGGGCATGCCGCGATTGAAGGTGAAGCCGACGCCCTCGGGCTGGAAGGCGAGGGTTTCGCGGAAGATCGCGAGCAGTTGCGCCCGCACCTCGGGCACGGCGTAGCTCAGGTAGAAGGTCGGGGTGCCGTCCTTGTCGAAGCAGCGCCACTCGGGGTGCTCGTAGTAGAAGCGGCTGTTGAAGGTCTCCTCGTAGGGCATGGAGCCAACCCAGCCGCCGGGTCGCAGGATGACGTGAAACTCGGCCCCCTGCCTTTTCGCCTCTTCGCGGGCGACTTGGAGAGGGTTGACTCCGGTTTTGAAGAGGGTTTCGAGGGTGCGGGTGTAGGCGGCGTAGGTGCCGTTGGGGAAATCGACGGTGCCCTCGCCGGGGTAGTTGCCGACTTCGCTGGGGTAGCTCACGAGGTCGGCTCCGAGCACTTGGAACCACCACTTGCCCACGTCGCTGCCCTCGAAGCCGCGGAACTCCTCGGCGAGCTGCTCCGCCGTGGTCGGGCGGAAGGGCCAGATCCAACTGTGCCCGTCGAAGGTGGCGATGGCGGTTCGGTTGGGCGATGGCGCGTTCGCCTCGGCCAGCTCGGTCTCGGTCAGGGGCACGGTCTTCACGTAGCACAGGGTCGCGGGCTGGCCGGGGAGGGGAGCGATCTCCAGCGTCTGTCCCTGGAGGTCGGCGGCGGCGAGGTAGCATTCCTCGATGACGCCGCGCCGGCTTTCGAGGAGGGCGAGGTGGTTGGCGAGGCGCTTGAAGACGGGCTCGTCGCTGAGCTTCGCCTTCAGCCCGTTGCCGCCGATGTTGAAGCCGCCCGAGGTCGTGGCGAGGCCGAGGTAGATGGCGTGGGGGCCGCGCTCGGGCAGGGCGAGCCGCACGGTCGGCGGGTTCGTCGCGCTGTAGATGGAGAGGGCCGTGCCGGTGAAGTCCGCCGTGGCGAAGGGGATGGCCTTCCATTTGCCCTTTTCGCGTTTTCCGGTGACGAGGGCGGACGCGGGTTCGACCTTGGCGAGGTCGGTGTGGAGCTGCGCCGAGGCGGTCTGCGACCAACGGCGCGAGTCGTGGCGGAAAGATTCGTCCGCGACCAAGCTTCCATCAAGGCTGGCGAGGAGGAGGCAGAGGAGGGCGGAATGGAGGGGACGGAGGCAGGACATGCGCCGAGCTTAGGGGATTCCGCGTCCGCCGCGCCAGTCCCGTCTTCGCGGCGGAAGTTTGCCGGAGACGGCGGGTTTTGTGTTTTGCGCTTGCGGTCCTGCCCTGGAATCGTTTAAAAACGGGTTGGCATCCTGTTTTCTATGAGCACTGCATCCTTTTCGAGGCTCCTCGTCCCGACCCTCCTCGCCTTGTCTTTCGTGGCGACGCCGTTGTCGGCCATTCCCTTGACCGGGGCGAACGGCAAGTCGGTCGAGTTCCCCTTCGTCGATTCGGCCACGCCGAAAGGCTTGGTCGTGCGGATGTCGGCGGACGCCCAAGCCATCGGCCTGACTTGGGACAAGCTCGACCTCGCCGCCTTGGAGCGCGACCATCCCGAGATCTACGCCATCCATCTTCGCGCCAAGGCGGGCGAGACCGTGCCGCTCAACCTCGGGCCGTCGGCAAAGGGCGATCCGGCCTCCCCCTCCAGCCCGGACAAGCCGGTCGAGCCGAGGTATCCGGGCTGGACCGAGCTCAAGATCGGCAAGACCGAATACATGCTGCAGGCACCCGCCACGAAGCCCCGCGGCATTCTGCTCATCTCGCAGGACGACTTCGGCGACGCCTTCCGCTATATCCAAAACCACCAGCGGGGCAGCGGCTACTGGGGGGTCTTCCAGACGAAGTTCGACATGGCCCTGCTATCCTACAACACCGCCGACTACAGTTCCGGCGCGAGTCAGGATCCCACGAAGATCGACGACTTCGTCTTTCCCGAGAAGGGGAGCGGCAAAGCCCTCTTCTCCGCCTTGGCCGCTTTCGAGAAAAAGCTGAACCTGCCCGGGCTCGCCGACCTGCCCATCGCGATCTACGGGACGGACCGCATGGGCGCGGCCTTCGCCTACAATCTCGCGCAGCGGCATCCCGAGCGCATTCTCGCGGTGTCGCTCTACGACGGCGGCTTCTACGACGCGGAGCCGACGGAGGCCTCGGCGAAGGTGCCGATCCTGTTCATGTGGGGGCAGTATTCGAACCGGCCCGAGCTGTGGGGGACGGAGAACAGCACCCTTCCCGTCCTCGCCAAGGCGGCCCCGCTGAAGCCGCTCTGGACGAGCGCGAGGGAGTTCCGTGGTCGTGGCACGATGAGCGATGTGGTCGAGCATTTCGCGAAGCAATATCTCATTGCCATGGTCGAGGCCCGGATGCCCAAGGCGGAGCCGCCCGTGGAGAAGACGGAGACCGAGCCGCCCGCCGACGGGGCGGCCAAGGAAGAAGCGCCCGCTCCCGAGCCTGCCGGCCCGCCCGTCCTGACCGAGATCAACCGCGCCGAGGGTTCCATCGGGAATGTCGAAACCGGCGAGGCGATCAAGATCAAGGACTCCGACGCCGTGCTTGGCGAGGGGGAGACCTACCTCCCCAACGCGACCGTGATCCGCTATTGGAAGGATTTCGTGCTCGGCACGCTCGAGGCTCCCCCGAGGACGCAGATGCAGTGAGGTCCGGTGTTTTCCGGAGCCGGTATCAGCCTTCCCCGTCGCCGGAGGAATCCGCGCTGTTGAGGAAATCGCTCGCGAGAGCGACGAGATCCTCGCCCGACCCGAGGTAGCGCTCACGGTATTCGCCGACGGCGTCCCTGTGGCTGCGGAGGAATTCGCCGAGGCCGTCGCCGCTCTCGCTGCGCGCCCATTGGAGGAACTCCGCGACGCAGCGGTGGCTGGCCCCGGCCCCGATCGCGTTGAGGGAATCGCGGAAGCGGGTGGCGTGGTCCCAGTCGAGGTCCGAGAGGAGGTATCCCACCCCCGTTTCGCGGATCGCCGTGTCGATCTCCTGGATCTCCTCGATTTTCACGTCGCGCGGGTTGTAGGGGGCGCAGGCGATCAACTCCTCGACGAGATCCTCGCGGGTCTTGATCTCCTTGAGCCGCTTTTTGGGAAGGAAGGACTCCCCGTCGGCACCGTGGTCGAGGAGGAAGTGGATGATGCCCCGGTTGCGGTGGGTGATGGCGAGGAAAAGAGGGGCCCCGGCGTGGAAGTTCACGTCGGCACCCTCCTCCAGAGCCTCCAGCGCGTTTTCGATCGATCCGACGACGCAGGCGAGTTCAAGGGTGCGATTCGCAACAGGGTCGCTCATGGCAGGAAGGGGGAGGAATAGCGGAAATTCTAGTAATTCTGTAAAATTAACACAGGCTGGAGCCTTCGCAACGGCGATCATTCCGTCGCGTCGCGGTAGCGCAGCAGCCCCTGCACGATCTCCTCGGCCACGATTTGGCGGAACCACTCCGCGCCGCAGCGCTGGCTCTCCCAGCGGTTCGAGAGGAAGCCGCACTCGACGAGGATGCTGGTGACGGGGGAGAGTTCCAGCACCTTGAGCCGCTCGGGGCGGAAGCCGCGGTTGCGGGTGACGAGGCGGCGGCCCATTTCGCTCTGGACGTAGCTCGCCAGCTCGCGCCCGGATTCGCTGCCGGGCCAGTAGAAGGTCTCGATGCCGCCGACGCTGCGGTCGGTGTGGGCGTTGAAGTGCAGGCTGACGAAGATCGCCTTCGAGGACGGGTCCGGGAGGGCGGCGCGATCAGCCAGCTCGACGAAGGTGTCGTCCCGCCGGGTCAGTTCGACGGAGATGCCCTTGGCGACGAGGAGACGTTCGATCCGTTTGGCGAGGTCGAGGGTTAGATGCTTCTCCACGAGGCCGAAATAGGAGGAGCCGGGGTCTTTCCCGCCATGGCCGGGGTCGAGCACCACCTTCTCGAAACGCTCCCCGGCGGACGCCGGGAACGAAAGTCCCGACGCGGCCAGCAAGGGGAGCAGGAAGGACATGGCTCGACGCATCGTCGGGAAGAGTAACCAAGCTTTCCGATCCTGTCGAGAAAGTGCTTAACTTTTCTTAACTATTGATCGGATTTCTTGTCCGACAGCCATCAGAACGAGGGTGATGCCGACCATCGGGAAGACCAAGCCGAGGAGCACGATCAACACGGCGGCGACGCGGGGCACATGCTCCGACCGGCTTTTCCGGGGGGCGCCGAATCTTCCCTTCGGTCGTCGACGCCACCACATCCAGGCGCCGGTGACGCTCATGGCGATGATGGCGAGGCAGGAGGCCACCGCGGCGATCTGGGTGGCCATCCCGAAAATGGAGCCGGTATGGATCGAGTAGAACAACAGGAACGCCTTGGCTCCGAACGAGAGCGAAGGGTAGTGGATGGTGGCCAAGGGCTCCGCAGTGTAGGCATCCATGTAGATGGCCCCTTCACTGAGATCGCCGTGATGAGTGGCGCTGGAGATGACCCACGGATCTTCCGGCCCGTGGGGAACTTGGAGGTGGAAGTGCCGGAAGCGGTAATGGCGATGCGCTTCCTCCATGACGGAGTCGAGGGAGGCGCGGCTTCCGCCCGATTCCGGGACGCGGGATTGGGGAGGGGAGACGTAGGGGGCGGGCAGGCCGCCGCCGAGATACAGCCCACCGAGAGCCGCCGATCCCCAGACCTGCGTGTAGAGCAGGCCGGTGAACATGATCGCGAAGGCGAACCCGCCGATGTAGAAACCGGGAACGGTGTGCAGGTCGCGGAGCAACACCCTCCTTCCTTGGTTGAGGCGCAGGGTCAAGACCCCCGCGATTTTGTTCTTTCCGCGTGGGATCCAGAGCACCATTCCCGTGACAAGGGAGACGATGCCCCATGACGTCGAAATTTCGACCAGAGCCCGGCCGAAGCTTCCGGCGAGGAGGGTGCGATGGAGTTTCAGGACGATGGCGAAGAAGGTGTCCTCTATCCGTTGCGATCCCAGGAATCCGGCGGTGTAGGGATCGATATAGAGGAAGAGGTGCTCGTGGTCTCCTGCGGTCTCCGATTCCTTTTCGAAAACGAACTCGTCGCTGCGGAGGTCGGAGGGGCTTCTGGCGAACGAAGCCCATTGGTGGGAAGCGTGGGCGTGGGCGAGGGCGCTTTCGAGGCGGGTTTGATAGGGCAGCATTTCGGCCCCTCCGGGCCTTTCGACCCGGTGCAGGTCGGGGCGGAGCGCGACGTTGAGATCCTCTTGGAAGACGTAGATGGCTCCGGTGAGCGAGAGGAGGGTCAGAAAGGGGGCGGAAAGCAGACCGGCCCAAAAATGCCATCGCCACACCGCCGTGTAGAGGGCATCCAGCCAGTTCCGCCCCGGTCGTCGCGGGGGTGGCCCCAAGCTGGAGGTGGGATTCATACACTCCGGCGAGGATCGGCAGAGACCCGCCCGGAAGCAGGGGGATTCCGCCTCCGGCTTCCGGTTTCGTCAGGAGAGTTGGGGATCAGAACTCCACCTGAACGGAGAAGGTGGCATTGACCGGCGCACCGTAGTCGAGTTGGCCGATCGGGAGCAATCCGGGGAAGGGGCTGGGGCCGTATTGTCCGACTTTGAAGTAGCGTTCGTCGGTGAGGTTTTCCACGTAGGCGCGCAGAGTCCATTGCTTGCCGCTGTCGGTCTGGAAGCGGTAGCGGGCTCCCGCGTTCAGGAGGCAATAGGAATCCATCGACACTTGCCCGACGTTGTCGGCGGAGCGGTCGCCGACGAGCACGGTGTTGAGGGAGAGCGCAAGCCCCTCGATCCGGGGGACCTCCCACTCGACCCAAGCGGTGGCTTTGTAGTCGGGCACGTTCGGCGGGGTGCGGCCGTTGAGCAACGGATTCCCGGTGTTTTCCTGCACCGCGTCGAGGATCATGGCGGAAACGCCCGCGCGGAGAGTTTCGGAGACCTGCCCGTGGAGGAGGAATTCGAATCCCTCGTGGACGCGGAGCCCGTCCTGGACGTAGAGGTTCGCGCCGTTGATGTATTCGAGATCCTGCTCGATCTGGAAGTAGGAGAACTCGCCGTAGAGGCGGCCTTCGACAAGCTCCGCTTTGAAGCCCGCCTCGATCTGGCTGGACTCGACGGGTGGCAGTTGCTCCCCGACGTTGAGGGCGGGCAGGGGGGCGGTGCCCCCTTGCGTCATGCCCCTCGTGTAGGAGACGTAGCCGTGGAGGTTCTCGACCGGTTCGACCATGACTGCCACCGTTGGGGAGACGACCGATTCGCTGTAGGGGGCCGGTGATCCGGGGGGGAGGAGGCCCGCTTGGAGTTCGGAATACCGGACGCCGCCGAGCACGGAGAGCCAGTCGTTGAATTCGACGACGTCGGTGGCGAAGAACGAGGCCTCGGTGTATTCGTGATAGGGGGCGCTCCCCTGCGGGTCCGCGCTCACCAAAGGGAAGGTCTGGAGGGCGAACGCGTCGTTGAAGCCGATCAGGGAGAACGCTTGTCCGCCGGGGGGGAAGCCGGGGCGGCTCTGCTTGGTGGAGCGGTATTCGCCGCCGATGACGACTTCGTGCTTCAGCGGCCCCGTGTGGAACTCACCCTCCAAGTGGGTGTGGTGGGACCAGGTCTCCCAAGTCTGCGTCCCGAAGAGGAAATCCGCTTCGGCGAAGATTCCGCGGATGCCTGTCGAGCCGACTGGAAAGCTCTGGTAGCCGCTTCTGGCGACATCCCCGTAGCTCGTCGAGGTCCGGAGCATCCAACTGTCGTCGAGACGGATGTCCGCGCCGATGGCGAAGTCGAGGTATTCCTGGCGGCTGTGCGACCAAGGTTGCGCCGTGTTTGTGCGGACCCCAGTGTCCAAGATGGCTCCGTCGAAGTCCACGATCACACCGCCGTAGTTGCGGCGTTCACGGTTCTGCCCGGAGAGGGAGGTCCAGACGGAGATGTCTTCGTTCGGCTTCCATTCCAGGAAAAGGGAGCCGAACACCCGGTCCCCTCCTGCGTTTTTGTAGAAATCGTCGAATTCGTCCCCGGCGATCACAAGCCGGTATCCCAAGGTCGGTCCCGCTTGGATGGGGGCCTTCGCGGGGGGATTCTTCGACCATGGGCTTTTGCCCGAAGGGGAGTAGGCGGGGGTGCCTCCCAGGGAAAGCGTGTCGCTGACGTCGATTTGGGAGTAGAAGCTGCCGAAGGTGTCGATGTCGGTGGACACGCTCCGGTAGACCTGGGGGGTGGGGCGTTTGCGGATGTAGTTGATCGCGCCGCCCGGGGGGACGAATCCGAAGCGCAGTCCGGCGGGCCCCTTGAGCACCTCGATCCGCTCCTTGTCGTCGATCGGGATCTCGGCGGAGCTGACGTAGGGCAGTCCGTCGATCCGGTAGCTCTGCAATTGGTCCGGTTCAAAGCCCCGGATCGAAAAATCCGCCCGGCTGTAGGAGCCTCCGCTGTAGGGCAGGGTGATGCTGGGTTCGTAGAGGAGCGCGTCTTCGGCGGTGAAGGCGCGGCGCTCTTGGATGATGCCTTGGCCGATCACCCCCACGCTGAAAGGCGTTTCGATGAGAGGGGTTTGGCCGAAGAGCGCGGTGGAGGTCTCGATCTCGCCGTAGGACACGGGGGCATCGTCGTCGATCACGATGGGCTCCGGCTCGGGAGGGGCCACGGGACGTGGGGTCGGCGCAGGAGTGCGCGGAGCCGGGCGGGGAGGGGCAGGGGTGGCCGATTCGACCGTTGTCGGAGGCAGCGGAGCGGCTTCGTTCTCTTGGGCCGATGCGGAGACGGCAGGGAGCACGGAGAGCAATCCCGCCGCCGAGAGGCGGGAGAGGCGGATTTGAATCAAGGTCAACATACAATAAGAGAATGGGACTCAATAGCACTCTGTCGGATGCCAGTTGACGGCAGTTTGTCAGGATTCAGCCCGATTTTTGGATGGCTTCCCTCCAACATGATCGCCGCCGGGTTTCCACCGACCATCGACGGGTTCTCACGCTGCCTTCGCCGCCACAGCAGCATCAGCAGGGGTAAAGAGGGTAGCTGGGGCAGGCGACAACTATCCAATTTGCCCTGAATAGCGAGGCGTCGTTTTCCGAGCCTTCGCCGCATTCATGGCAGCGCTCTTTCTGCGATCGCGAGCCGCAATCGGTGCAGAAATGTTTGGAGTTCGACCGGGTTGAGTTCCCGGATCATCCAATCCGGAGTTTCGCCAAAGCGAATGCCGCCCAGAAGCATGGCCACAACGGCGGGTTCCCAGCCACCGTCCTTGGCTTGCGCATCGGGAATCGAGGCCAGCAAGTCGCGTCCAGACTGCTCCAGGAAATAAAGATCGACCACATCCTTCAGTTCCGCTCGGCTCAGCAAAGTGGTGAGCTTGTTCGCCGTGATTTCCCTCAACGTGTCCACCCGGATACCGCCAAAGTCGGCCTTCTCCGTATCGAGTTGAGGAGCGCGGTCCACGACGACATCGACGATTTCACGCTCCTCCCCCCGAGTGAGCCGGAAGCGGTGGAAGTCCGGCGCGGTCCTTACGGCTTGGCATTCGGCTCCGATCTCCTCGGCGATCCGAAGGACGAGGTTTTGCACCTCTTTCCCCTCGACCGCGTCGCTGGTGAAAAGATCGAGGTCGTAGGAAAGGCGGTGGTCGAGATAGAAGAGGCCGAGCGCACTGCCGCCAGTGAGGAAAAAACGGCGCTCTTGGGCGAACCAAGCACGGAGGAAATCGCGTTTCAGCGGGGTGCAGGCCCTAGATTCTGCCCAATTCATGAGCCGCTTGCATGAGATGCTCCCAGACGGGGCGCCGACGGCCCAGCAGGGGGCTGAGTTCAGTGAAATGGTCCGCGACCTGCCGGAGGGTGAGAAACTGCCACACCTCCTCGACCCGGGCCTCGCGCATCAGCCATGCGGCGAGGCGCAACCACTCCACCCCGGTGGCGGCGGCAAGCCGCTTCCGCAGCGAGTCCGCCGTTTCCGGGCGGTCCCACGCGAAATCGAGATTGTCTTGGGGCATCGCGGCTTGGAGCATGGGGGAAATATTCCACAGGATCGCTCGAAGGCACGGTGGTTTTTGAGGAGGGATCCGTCGCGTCCGCGATCTGCTGCGGAATTCCCCCTCACCGTCCAGATCGGCGACGTGGCGACAAGCTTTTGGAAGAAAATCACAGCCATCCCATGGGATGGCTGCTGTTGAGAGTGGGCGGTTGAAAGTAGGGAGCCCGAACTCATTGGCTGCAAATGGGTTTTGGAAAATCCGAAAATGGAAGGAAGCCCCACTCTCCGCGCCAAAGGGCATTCCATATCAGCTTGGGCCAACGGCCCAAGCTGACGGTCTAGGGACGGAAAGAGGGCTGAAAGCCCGATCCAGCGAGCGGCAAGCTTGGCCGGGCGGGATGGATCGGGCTTTCAGCCCTCTCTCGTTTTCTGGGGCCGGGTTCCCAGGCCGTTGGCCTGGGCTGGCATGGAGCCGCACCTTTGGCGCTGAAGTCATTGGCAACATGGGATGGCTGTGGAAGAAAATTTTCCGTCCCAACCGACTCACGCTGCTTTCGCCGCCCTCCGCCACCAAGGCAGCATCAGCAGCGCGAACAGGGACGAGCCGACCAGCGCCATCCAGAGCAGGCGGACGGGGTAGGGGCCGAGGAAGTCGAGCAGGTTCGCCTGGGTCGGCTTGGACGGGCCGACGAAGCCGTAGTTCCATCCGGTGACGGCGTCGAGGATGGCGAGGAGGCCCATGAAGGCCAAGGTCAGGGCGACGGAGCGGCTCCAGTCTCGCCATGTCGGGCGGAAGCGGTCGGCGACGAGAATCCAAGCCGTGGCGACGGGGATGAAAAGGTGGTAGATCCAGAAGAGCCAGAACCAGGGCGAGGTCGGCCCGGTGTAGAGCGAGGGCGTGAGGAAAGCCCAGAGGCAGAGGGCGAAGGTCCAGAAATACATCAGCGACTGGCTCGTGCGGTGCCGCGTCGCCACGGCATGGGCACCGAGGAGGTTGGCGAGGTTGCAGAAATGGAGGGGGAGCGATTCGGACCAACTGAAACGCCCGCCGAAAAGGCCGTAGCCGTTGCTGAGCATCCATGAGACGAGGCAGCTGACGACGATGGTGAGGCGGAGGCGCTTTTCCGCCGGGTCCTTTCCCCGGAAACGGCGCGCGAGCAGGGCGGCGGCGACCGTCGCGAGGAGGCACGCGGCGAGGCAGAGGGCATGGAGGGGCGAGCCTTGGGTGAAGGTGTCCATTCGGATCGGCGTGGCCGCGTTCAATAGAGCTGCCCTTTGCGGTAGGCCGCGGGGGAGACGCCCCGATGTTGCTTCAGGAGGCGGCTGAAGTAGTAGCGGTTGGGGAAGCCGCAGTTCTCCGCGACCTGCTCGATGGACTGGTCGGTGTGCCGCAGGAGGTGGCAGGCGTGGTCGAGCCGGTAGCTGAGGAGCACGCCCATGGGGGCGAGGCGCAACTGGGAGCGGAAGAGGTGGTTCAAATTCCGCACGCTGACCCCGGCGGCGCGGGCGGCGTCCTCGGCGCTGATGCGGCGGGCGAGGTTCGCTTGGAGGAAATCCATGGCCCGGATCACGCGGGGGTCGAGCTTCTGGTCGGTCCAGGCGTTCGGGGGGAGTTTTCCGAGGGCATGGATGACGAGGGCGGCGGGTTCCCAGCAAGGCTCGGCCTTGGGTCCGGAGAGCGAGTCGAGAAGAAGGCGGGCGGTCTCGTCCACCGGGCTGGAATAGATCCCCGGCACGGAGAGAAGGTCGGATCTCCCGAGGATGAAATGCACATACCACTTAATGAAAGGCAAGGGGTTGCGGGAACTGAAGGCGGTTCTCGGCGGGATGAGGTAGAGCCTGCCGGGGGTGAGGGCGGTCTCCGCCCCCTCGAAGGTCACTACGGCCTCGCCCTCGACCGGGCAGTAGAGCCGCCAGTAGGGATCGATGAGCTGCCGCAGGTTCCAGCGTTGCAGACGGATCTTCCGCGTCGCGAGGATTTCGAGGGACAGACCGGGCAGCATCACCTCGCGCTCGCCCTCGACCTCGTGGGGGGAGCCTTCGGGGACGAGGCTGAAAAAGGATTCTCTCATGGGTGGCGATCCTCGGGTCTCTGGTCGGGCGGGGGCGCGGGCAAGGACACAGTTAGCGCGTTTGGTCCGGGATACAAGGACGCGGGCGAACTTCCGCCGTCCCTTGCGCGGCGGCGATTGTGTTGTTGATTCCGGTGTGTCCGACTGGAGAGACCGTTACCGCCCTGTCGCCGGAACCGCCTTCGCCGGGTATGGCAAGGCGGATCTGGGGCGCGATGTTGCGGCCGGATTGTCCGTCGGCATCATCGCCCTGCCCCTCGCGATCGGGTTCGGCATCGCCTCCGGGGCGGAGAATCCGGGCCAGGGGATCTGGACGGCGATCATCGCGGGGCTCGTCGTTGCCCTCCTCGGTGGGTCTCGTTTCCAGATCGCGGGACCGACCGGGGCTTTCGTCCCCGTCCTCGCGGGGGTCGTCGCGCTCCATGGCTACGGGGGGCTGCTCGTGGCCACGCTCATGGCGGGCGCGCTGCTGGTCTGCATGGGCCTCTTCCGCCTCGGGGCGTTGCTGCGCTACGTGCCCTATCCGGTGATCGCGGGTTTCACCACGGGGATCGCAGTCATCATCTTCGTGGGGCAGTTGCCCGAGTTTTTCGGCTTGTCTTTCGAGCGGCCCCGCCACCTGCCCGATCTGGCGTGGGAAACGGCGAGGCACCTGCCCTCGACCGACTGGCATGTCGCCGTCACCGGCGGGATCTCCCTCGCCGTGGTCCTGCTCTGGCCAAGGCGCTGGTCCCGCCTGCCGGGGGCCATCGTGGCGGTGCTGGCGGGATCGCTGCTGGTCTGGTCGCTGGACTGGCCCGTGGCCACGATCGCTTCGAGATTCGGGGCCTTCCCCTCGGGCTTTCCCGGCTTCCGTGTGCCGGAGATCTCCCTCGACCTCGTCCGCGAGCTGGCCGGGCCGGCTTTCATCATCGCCGCCCTCGGCGCGATCGAGAGCCTGCTCTCGGCGACGGTGGCGGACGGCATGGCCGACACTCGCCACGACTCCAACGCCGAACTGATCGGACAGGGTCTCGCCAACCTCCTGACCCCCTTCTTCGGGGGCTTCGCCGCCACCGGGGCCATCGCCCGCACCGCGGCGAACATCCGCTGCGGTGCCCGCTCGCCGCTCTCGGGCGTGGTCCATTCCCTCGTGCTCCTGGCCTTCGTGTTCGCGGCGGGGCCGCTCGCCGGGCATATCCCGCTGACGACCCTCAGCGCGGTGCTCATGGCCGTGGCCATCCGCATGGCGGAGTGGGACACCTTCGGCGGCCTGTGGCGGGGGGCACGCTCGGATTTCTCCACCATGCTCCTGACCTTCGGCCTGACCGTGGTCTTCGATCTCACCATCGGCGTGGCGGCGGGCTTGATCATCGCCGTCATTCTCTTCGTCCGGCGCATGGAGCAGATCAGTTCGGTGCGTCTGCTGACTCCGCAGAGCGACCCGGAATACACGGGGCAGAACTCCCTGCGCGGCAAGCGGGTGCCCGACGGCGTGGTCCTCTTCCGCATCGAGGGGCCGCTCTTCTTCGCGGCGGCGGAGAAGCTGGAAAACGCCCTGCGCGGCCACGGCTCGCGACCGCCCCGCGTCGTCGTCTTCCGCATGAGGAACGTCCCGGCGATGGACGCCACCGCGCTCCACGCCTTCGAGCTGGCGGTCGAGAAAATGCAGCGCGACGGGGCTGCCGTCCTGCTCACCGGCGTGCAGCCGCAGCCGATGCGCTTGCTCTACCGCAGCGGCCTCGTGGACAAGATCGGCATCGAGCATTTCTGCGCCCACATCGAGGAGGCGCTGGACCGGGCCGCGGCCCTGGTCGATGGCGGGGCGGGGTGACGCGGCGGGTGCGCGTCAGGGCTTCAGGAGGCCTTGGCCCTCCAGCCATTTCCCGGCGAGGGCGGGCCACTGCGCGATCTCCTCGGGCGTGTTCTTGAAACCGAAGCCATGCCCGCCTTTCGCGAAGATGTGCAGCTCGGCGGAGCGACCCTTGCGGCGCATCTCGATGTAGAAGCGGGCGCTGCCTTCGACGAAGCGCTCGTCGTCGTGGGCCACGACGAGGAAGGCGGGCGGGGTCGTTTCGGAGGCTTGCACCTCGGGCGAGAGCTGGTCGGGGTTCTTTTCGTCGAGGAGGTAGGCGGGATAGACGAGCACGCCGAAATCGGGCACGGGGCTGGCGGCGTCGAGCACGGAGTCGGACTTGTAGCCGCGAGTGCCGTCGGAGGTCAGGGCGGCGGCGGCGAGGTGGCCTCCAGCGGAGAAGCCGAGGATGCCGACGCGCTTCGGATCGACCTTCCACTCGGCGGCGCGGCCGCGCAGGAGACCGATGGCTCGCTGGGCGTCCTGAAGTGCGGGGGCGTGCTTGTCGAGGCCCTTGCGGCGGGGGACGCGGTATTTGAGCAGCCCGGCGGTGACGCCGAGGGAGTTGAGCCATTCGCAGATTTCGGTGCCTTCATGCGAGTAGGCGAGGATGTTGTATCCGCCGCCGGGGCAGACGATCACGGCGGCGCCGTTCGGATTCTCCGCCGGGTAGACCGTGAGGGTGGGCGTGCTCACGTTCGAGAGGATTTCGATCTGGTAGTCGCCTTTCAGTTCGATGGATTCGTCGGGCAGCTTCAGATCGGCTTCGCCGGGCACGCCGCCGGGCCAGAGGGGGATGGGATCGAGCGGCGCGGCGACAGCGGCGGTGGAGAGCATCGCAAGCAGCGGGAGGGCAAGGGCGGAGAATTTCATCATCGCCGAGCATAGCCTGAATCCCGCGAGGGGAACAGCCGCAAAAAGGCGCAAAAAGGCGCAAAAAGGGATGGCGCGGCCGGCAAGGCTGGGGGTCTTGGGAGATCCGGGCTACTTCATCGGGATCACCTGCACCGCGTCGATGTGGACGTTGCCATCCGCGCCTTCGTTGCCGACCACGACGGCTCCGGCTTTGCCCGCTTCGAAGCGGAAGACGCCGAGGCCGAAGAAGCCTTTCGCCAGCGGCGGGGCGATGCGCTGGTTCACGGGGATGGTCTTCTCGCCGTCGGCGGCGATCACCGTCACGGGGGTTTTCGAGGAGCGGTTCTCGTGGGGCTGGTGGGAGATGCGCACCTCGTATTCTCCGTCCTCGGGCACGGTGAACTCGAAGCGGGCCGTGGCGGCTTTGTCCGATCCGGCGGCGACCGGGCTGGCGTAGTGGTAGCCGTTTTCGACATACTGTTTCAGCCCGTCGCCGTGGGTCCAGTTGCCGGAGAGCTTGGCCTCCTCGTCGTCGATCACGATGCCGTCGAGCTGGTTGCGCGGGACCCACTCCGTTTCCGGCTCGCCGAGGTCGGGCAGGGCGGGATCGACGGCGAACGCGTCGCCGAGGGTGGCGCGGCGCATGTTGCCGGGCAGGCGCATCAGTTCGACGAGCTCGTCGAGGTGCTGGTAGTAGACCTCGCGGGGGCTGACTTCGTGCTTCGCGCAGATCGCGGCGGCTTTGCCGACGACGACGCCCATCATGCCGCAGGTCTTCATCACGCGGATGGTGCCGAGGGCCTCGTGGGTGACGCTGATGTTGCGCCCGGCCATGAAGAGGTTCTCGATGTTGCGCGAGTAGAAGCAGCGGTAGGGCACGGCGTAGCCCTTCTTGCGATCGACGCCTTTGCCGTGGACGGCGACGGAGATGAAGGGGTTTTCGGAGAATTTCTTCTCGTACTGCTCGGCGGGATAGTGCAGGTCGATGGACCAGGTGGTGAGGACGCAGCCGTCGTCGAAGGGCTTCTTCTGCACGATGTCCTCCTCGGTGAGGATGACGTCGCCGAGGAGCTGCAGGGTCTCGCGGGTGCCGCCGACGTAGGCCATCCAGGTGAGGCGGGCGTTCTTGTGGCCCTGTCCGTCGGGGTCGTTGCGCTGGTGGGCGCCCTTGTTCTTGATCGCATTCCACGCGCCGAATCCGGCGAGGTGGTTCCAGTCGCGGATTTCCTCGAGGTCGAGGAGGGGATGCTTGTCGTAGCCGCTCTCCCAGAACCATTCGGCGTGGAATTTTTTGGGGTAGGGGAAGTCGCCCTCCTCCAAGTCGAGCGCCCATGGCGTCTCGGGGAAGCTCTGCGCCGCGTCGGTGTTCTCCCAAGCCCACATGTTCGACATGCCCATGCGACCGCCGTCGATCATTTCATGGTCGGCCTTGGCCAGCAGCCCGATGGTGCCGTGCCCGGTGGCGTCGCAGAAGGTGCGGGCGGTGAAGCGCCGGATCGCCCCGGTGCGGGTGTCGAAGGCGCGGACCGCCGCGATCTTCGTGGCCGACTCCATCTCGACCTCGTAGGCGTGGTGGTTCAGGAAAAGGGCGATGTTCTTCTCGGCGGTGACGATGTTGTGCTTCTTCTCGTCCTCATATTCCTCGTAGGTGCCGGGCGAGGCCTTGGCGTCGTCCTCGAACTCGCGGACGATGTCGCCGACGGGGTAGAGGCCGGGAGGCGTGTTGCCCTGCGCCCAGACGCGGACCTCGGAGGAGCCGTTGCCGCCGAGGACGGGGCGGTTCTGGACGAGGGCGACCTTCAGGCCCATGCGCGCGGCGGAGATCGCGCCGCAGGCCCCGGAATAGCCGCCGCCGACGAAGACGATATCGAAGGGGCCCTCGGTCGTGGCCTCCTCGGGAATGCCGAGCATGGCGCGCCGCCACGCGGGCAGGACTGCGCTGGAATTGTCGGGGACGAAGGCGGGGTCCTTCGAGAAGAGGAGCGCGTCGCAGCGTCCGTTGAATCCGGTCAGGTCGCTCAGGGCGAGGGTCGTTTTCGTGTCGGCGATGGTCACGGTGCCGCCGTCCTCCCAATGCCAGGCCGCTCCGGTCTTGCCGAACTCGTGGGGCAGGGCCTGCCCGCCGATCTTCACTTGGAAGCGGCCGGGCGCGGCCTTGGCGTCGACGGTGTCGGCGAATTTCTCGACCCAGTTCTTCGTCCGCACCCAGAGCCGGTATTCGCCGGGGGAGGGGAAGCTCACCTCGGTCGTGGCGTCGGCGACGGGCTTTCCAAGGCCGTGCGCGAGCAGGTAGGGCGAGCCCATCGTTTCGATGAACTGGGTGTCGAGTTGCCAGCCGCCGGGATCGTCGAAGGATTCCGCCTCGACGAGGACCTGCTGGGCAGAGAGGGCGAGGGGCAGCGAGAGGGCCGCGAGGATAACGGGGAGTTTCATCCCAGCACTGTGTCAGCAGGCCGCCGAAAAATCCACCTCCGATTCGCCGCACGGGCCGCGCGGATGCGCGTGAAAAAGACCTGTCCAAAGAGCCGGGGCGGCGAGTCACGCGGTCGATTCCCATGCCGACTTGTGTCGCGGAATGGAAGAAGGCGCGAACGCAAGCCAATGGGAGAGCCTCAGCGTCGGTGGACCTCGAAATCGACGATCTTGTAGGTGCCGCCGACGTCTTGGAAGAAGACCCGCGCCCAGCCTCCGTTGAATTGGAGGAGCATCTTGTCGTTGTAATAGGGGATGTTGCCCCGGTGGGGGCGGTTCCAATCGAGCTTGGCGACGGCCTGGGGGGTGGCGTACTTCAGCGCCATGTTCCGGTCGAGACGGATGAAGGCGGTGAGAAAGCGCAGGGCCACGTCATGCTTCGTCAGTCTCTCTTCCTGCGCCATCGGACTGGGGAGCGGGCCCGCGACGCTTCCCGAAGAGAGCGAGGACAATCCGCCCGACTGGAACTCCTCCGCGCAGGAGGCGAGGAGCAGGACGGCGAGGGCGGGCGCAAGGAGCCTGGCGACGCGGGGGATCATCACGGCAACCATAGCGAAAAACGCCGCTTCGTCCACCGTCTCGTGACTCACGGCCCCCTGCTGAAGAGCACGCCCAAAAGCCCCTCCTCCAGGAAAGACTGGAATTCCTCGGGCCTCCTCCGTTTCCCCATCCGGTAGATCAGCAATTGGTTTCCGGCGCCCTCGATGGTCAACCCGGGCTGCCTCTCCAGCGCGGAGAGCAGGCTGGCGTCGAAAAACGACCGGATCGCGGCCTCGTCCGGGCCTTTCAACTGGTAGCTCTTGCTGAAGAGCGGGAAAGCGTCGAAGTCGATATCCTGCATCCCGATCGCATGTCCGATGCGGTTGAGCATCGTTTCGGGGTTCAGATGGAATTCGGGGAGATGGAAACGGGCACTGGTGAGGCGAAGCACCGTCTGTCGGTAGGTGGTCGAGTGTTTGCCGCTGCCTTGGGTGAATCCGCTCTCGAACAGGAGGACTTCCTCGTCCGCATCGGGAAGTTTGGCCGACAGGTTCGTCAGCGTCCTGCCGCTCCCGAGCTGTCCGAGCCGGAATCCTCCCAGAATCCGGGAATGCTCCTCCGGCGAAGGTTTGGGGACGAAGGAAAAGCCGCGCGGCATCATGAGGGCACCGATCCGCGCCGACCGCTTGGCCTCGCGTTTCAAGATCAACAGGGTGATCCCCCCGATGAGCGCGAAGGTTCCCAGCATCGTGAGCGCGGTGAGGAGCGCCGCCTGCCCTTGCCCAGCCGCCAGAAGATGAGGGAGCGATTCCATGGAAAACCGACGCCCAAGGAATCCTTCCGCGCATCGGAGTCAAGGCGAAAGCGGACCCGCCCTGTCTTGGCACGGTCGGTTGCCGACACCGCCTTTCGAGGTTGAACTTTGCCTTGGCATCCGGTATGGGGAATTTGGCGGAGACCCCGCCCTGATCCTATCGACGCGACCGTTTCCAGCCTGCTCCGCCAAGCCTCACGACTGGCGATCCTGACGCTCTGCCTGCTTCTCGCAAGCGGCTGCGTCGTGTCGCCTCCTCCGGCGTCCCCTCCAGAGAGCGCGGGGACGGGGATCAGCGCCCAGCAGGCCCGGCAGATAGTGGACTACCACAACCAGAAACGCGCCGAAGTCGGAATCGGCAGCGTCGCATGGTCGCCGCAGATCGCCCGATACGCCCAGCAGAGGGCGGACACGATCGCACGGACGAAGAGGTTCGCCCATCTCCCCCTAGGAGGGAACCCCTACGGGGAGAACCTCGCCCAAGGCGGAAGCAGCGGAGGGACCCCCGGATTCACCGTGATCGACGCTTGCTCGGGGTGGTACGCCGAGAAGGTGCTGATGCCGCCCGACGCTCGCCTCATGACGAGGGGCCTTTTCAATCGCGGCGTTGGCCACTACACCCAGATGGTCTGGAAGGACACGACCGAGATCGGGGCGGGCATCGCGCGATACGAGAAAGGGGGCTTCACCTGGACCGTCGTGGTCTGCTGCTACAATCCGCCGGGGAACGTGATGGGCAGGGAGATCTGGTGAGCGTGCGCCTGAGCCAGCCGTCCCTACCGCGCCGTCCCTGCCTGTCCCGCGATTTCAGGCTTCGGATTTCGGATTTCGGATTTCGGGTTTCACTGATCGACCGTGCCGAGATTCCAAAGCTCGTGCATCTTCCCAGCTTCAGGAACCTCCAGCGGACGCACGAGGCGGAAGCCCAGCCAAGTGGCGTCGGTGTGATACCAGATCGACTTGGGAAGCTGGGGGTCCTTCACCTTCCAGTTCTCGTTGGAGGGAACGCGACGGGCCGAGCGCAACTCCTCCGGCGGATCATACCAAGAACCGCCACGAGCGACGCGCGGGTAGAGGGTCGTGGGGATAGCGAGGGGGTTCTCCGAGATCTTGCCCTCGCGTCCGGCGTAGCCTTTCTCAAGATACTGGTCGAGGCACCATTCCATGACGTTGCCGTGCATGTCGTGGAGGCCCCAGGGATTGGGCTTCTTCGTGCCCACCTTCTCGTAGCCGACCCGGACCTGCTGCGGGTCCATCACCGCGAACTCCTCCAGCTTGTCCTCCGGGCAACTGTAGGGGCCGGTTGTTCCGGCGCGGCAGGCATACTCCCACTCCGCCTCGGTGGGGAGGCGGTAGTAATGCCCGGTCTGGGCGCTGAGCCATTGGCAGAACTTGCTCGCGGCGTGCTCGGTCATGCAGATGGCGGGGAAACCGTCGAGGCCCATGCCGAAGCTCATCTCCTCGTAGGGCGTCGTCGGGCTGGAGACGATGTCCACGGGCGCGGCGTCGGGCGGGATGTTCTGCGGCGAACCGTCCTTGTTGCGGGCGACCCCGGTGATCATGAAAGGCTGGTACATGTCCCAGGTGACCTCGAACTTGCCCATCCAGAAGGGGGAGACCTTGACCTGGTGCTGCGGCCCCTCGTCTTCGGCGCGTCCGGCCTCGCCCTCGGGGCTGCCCATGAGGAATTCGCCGCCCTTGATCGCGACCATCTCGTATTTCTCTCCGGTCTTGGGAACGGTGCCGGTGTAGTCCTTCATGTCGGCCTCGGCTTTCTCCGTACTCGTGGCGAGGATGTTCTCACGGATGACCTTGGTCAGCTCGAGGTTGTCGGCGGGGCCGGTAGGGGCGTCGGCTTCGCTTTCGCCGCCGAGCTTGAAGTCCTCGGGCCAGACCGCGCCCTGCTCGACCCAGAGGCGGAGGAGCTTCTGCTGGTCCGGCTTGAAGGGGCCACCCTTGCTGAGAAGCGGGAGGATGTTGACCTTGAAGTCCATGCGGGGCTTCTCCTCGAGGGTGACGCCCTCGGGCCAGTTCGCGCCCTCGGCGATCCAGGTTTTGAGGACCTCCTGCTGGGCGACGGTGAGGGGCTTCTTGGGCGGCATGATGTCGTCGCTGTCATGCGGTTCGGCGGTCATCCAGTAGACGGCGCTCTTGTCGGGGTCCTTCGGGACGATGGCCTCCCCGGCGTAGTTCTCGCCCCCGGAGAAGGCGGCGTCCTTGGTGTCCATGCGGTAGTCGCCCTTCTGCTCCTTCTCGCCGTGGCAGTGGATGCAGGTGCCCTCGATGAGGGGTTTCACCTGGGTCGTGAAATCGACAGTCTGGGCCGATGCGAGGCTTTGGGCGAGCATCGGAAGCAAGGAAAACAAAGCGATTCGTTTCATGCGGCGAGCATAGGTCATGCGTGAGGGCGTGACGACCGATTTCGGGGAACGCCTTCGCGTCTTGACGTGGTCTTGGCGATTGAAAGCTCTTCCATTTGCGAAAATCTGCGTTTCATCCGTGGAAATCTGCGTTCCCTTTTCTTTTTTGACGCAAATGGCCGCAAATTTTCGCGGATGGGACTCCGGCGTTGAGACTCCGAAGCGCGTGAAGAGGATTCTTGCGGAACGAATCAAAGAATCGTCTCCACGAACTCCGAAGGAACGAAAGCCTTGAAGTCCTCGGCCTTTTCGCCCGTGCCGATGAAGCGGGCGGGCACGCCGAGTTCGTGGCGGATGGCGACGACGCTGCCGCCTTTGCCGGAGCCGTCGAGCTTCGTCACGATCACGCCGTTGAGGTCGAGGGCGGACTGGAACTCGCGGGCCTGCGAGACGGCGTTCGAGCCGGTCGTGGCGTCGACGACAATCCAACGCTCGTGCGGGGCGGTCTCGTCCTGCTTCGCGAGGGTGCGGCGGATTTTCTTGAGCTCCTCCATCAGGTTGTGGCGGGTGTGGAGGCGTCCGGCGGTGTCGCAGATCAGGTAGGCCGCTCCGGTGGCGATGGCCTTCTGATGGGCGTCGAAGCAGACCGCCGAAGGGTCGCCTTGGTATTGCGTCGTCACCACGGGGACATCGAGGCGCTCGCCCCAGATCTTGAGCTGTTCGATGGCGGCGGCGCGGAAGGTGTCGGCGGCGGCGAGGACGACGCCGTGTCCCTGACCTTTCAAAAACGCGGCGAGCTTGGCCACCGAAGTCGTCTTGCCGACGCCGTTGACGCCCGCGACGAGGATGACGGTCGGCTTTCCGGGAGGGCCGGGAGGCGGCACCGGAACCGGGTCGCCACCGAGGATCGCGGCGATCTCCTCGCGACAGGCGGCGGCCACGGAATCGGCGTCGAGCTTGCCTTTGTGGCGGCGGAGGCGGTCCACGATTTCGGTGGAGAGGCGCACACCGAGGTCGCCGCCGACGAGGGTCTCCTCAAGGTCGTCCCAGTCGATGTCGCCGCCACGGAAGCGGTTGAGGATGGATTGGAAGAGGCCCATGGATCAGCGTTTCAGAATGCGGTCGAGGATGCCGTTGACGAAGCGCGGTGAGTCCTCCGCGCCGAAGCGTTTCGCGATTTCGATAGCCTCGTTGATCGCCGCTTGCGGGGGGATGTGGGAGGCGAAGAGGATCTCGTAGGCTCCGAGGCGCAGGAGGTTGCGGTCCACGGCAGCGAGGCGTTGCATGGAATAGTTCTCCAGATGGGTGCGGATGGCCGAGTCGATCTCGCCGAGATGCGCGACGACCCCGTGGATCAACTCCTCGGCGAACTCACGCACTTCCGGCTTCGCATCGCGCAGAGACCAGAAGGCGGCGAGCGCTTCGGGGGCAGCATCGAACGCGCCTTGGGCCTCGTTGCCGTAGAGAAACTGCACGGCGGCCTCGCGTCCGTCACGGCGCGGGGACGGCGCTTTTTTCTTGGGTTTGAGATCCCTGGGGGGAGGGGAATCCATCGGAGCGGAGGAAGGTTTCGCGACCGTCGCGAAGGACGACGATCTGGCATTCGACCCCTCGCCGATCACGGATGAATTGCAAGCCCTCCTTTACCCCCAGCAGGACCACGGCGGTGGAGTGGCTGTCGGAGGTGGTGGCGTCGGGGGCGATCACGCTCGCGCCGATGCGCTCGGTCAGGCCGAGCCCCGTTTTCGTCGAGACGATGTGGGAGTAGCGGACTCCCTCGTGCTCGAAAAAGCGCCGCGTGTCGCCCGAGGTGGAGATGGCCTGGTTCACGAGGGTCACGGTCTGGAGATCCTTCAAATCGCGGCCGACTTCCAGCGTTTCGATGCCGACACGCCATCCCGTTTCGCCGGGCGGGGCGTCGCCCGTGGCGATGTCTCCGCTCGCCGCGACGAGGCTGCGGGGGAAGCCGTCCTCCCTCAGGATGGCGAGGGCGACGTCGGAAGCGTAGCCCTTCGCGATGGCCCCGAGGTCGAAGAGCATCCCGTCGATCTTTTTCGTGATGGTGCGTTTGGCAGGATCGAGAACGAGATGGTTGAAACCGGTGCGGGCCTTGGCCGAGGCGATCTGTGCGGGGGAGGGGAGGGCGTTGTTCTTCCGGCTGATGCGCCAGAGGCGGATGAGCGGCCCGGCGGTGATGTCGAAAGCGCCGTCCGTGTCCTCCGTGAGCCGCCCGGCTTTCTCGAAGAGGGTGAAGAGATCCTCGCTCACGGGGAATGGCTCCCCGGTCGGCGCCTTGGCGAGGGCGTTGATCTCGGACTCGGGCCGGTAGTCGGAAAGGGCGGCGTCGAGGGCGGCGATGCGGACAAAAGCCGAACGAACGGACAGGGTCAGGTCCGCCTCCCGACCCTCTTCGGTCCACGCGCGGATCGTGAACTCCGTGCCCATGTGGGGCTCGGAGAAGGTGAGGAGACGCCAATCCTCCGCGCGGGCGGGAGCGGTGGCGATCAGGAAGGGGGCGAGGAGGCGGAGAAGCCCCCTCGCGATTTCGGATTTCGGATTTCGGACTTCGGATTTCACTGATCGACCGTGCCGAGGTTCCAAAGCTCGTGCATCTTTCCGGCTTCGGGAACCTCCAGCGGGCGGACGATGCGGAAGCCGAGCCAAGGGGCGTCGGTGTGATACCAGATCGACTTGGGAAGCTGAGGGTCCTGCACCTTCCAGCTCTCGTTGGAGGCGACGCGGCGGGCCGAGCGGAGTTCTTCCGCCGGGTCGTACCAAGAGCCGCCCCGCGCGACGCGAGGGTAGAGGGTCGTGGGGATGGCAAGGGGGTTCTCCGTGACCTTGCCCTCGCGCCCGGCGTAGGCCTTGTCGAGATACTGGTCGATGCACCATTCCATCACGTTGCCGTGCATGTCGTAAAGGCCCCAGGGATTGGGCTTCTTCGTGCCTACCTTCTCGTAGCCGGAGCGGACTCCTTCGGGGTCCAGCACCGCGAAATCGGCGAGCTGGTCTTCGGGGCAACTGAATGGGCCGGTCGTGCCGGCGCGACAGGCATACTCCCACTCCGCCTCGGTGGGGAGGCGGTAGTAGTGGCCGGTCTGGGCGCTGAGCCATTGGCAGAATTTGCTCGCGGCGTGCTCGGTCATGCAGACGGCGGGATAGCCGTCGGTGCCCATGCCGAAGCTCATCTCCACGTAGGGCGTCGTCGGGCTGGAGACGATGTCCACGGGCGCGGCGTCGGGCGGGATGTTCTGCGGCGAACCGTCCTTGTTGCGGGCGACCCCGGTGATCATGAAAGGCTGGTACATGTCCCAGGTGACCTCGAACTTGCCCATCCAGAAGGGGGAGACCTTGACCTGGTGCTGCGGCCCCTCGTCTTCGGCGCGTCCGGCCTCGCCCTCGGGGCTGCCCATGAGGAATTCGCCGCCCTTGATCGCGACCATCTCGTATTTCTCTCCGGTCTTGGGAACGGTGCCGGTGTAGTCCTTCATGTCGGCCTCGGCTTTCTCCGTACTCGTGGCGAGGATGTTCTCACGGATGACCTTGGTCAGCTCGAGGTTGTCGGCGGGGCCGGTAGGGGCGTCGGCTTCGCTTTCGCCGCCGAGCTTGAAGTCCTCGGGCCAGACCGCGCCCTGCTCGACCCAGAGGCGGAGGAGCTTCTGCTGGTCCGGCTTGAAGGGGCCACCCTTGCTGAGAAGCGGGAGGATGTTGACCTTGAAGTCCATGCGGGGCTTCTCCTCGAGGGTGACGCCCTCGGGCCAGTTCGCGCCCTCGGCGATCCAGGTTTTGAGGACCTCCTGCTGGGCGACGGTGAGGGGCTTCTTGGGCGGCATGATGTCGTCGCTGTCATGCGGTTCGGCGGTCATCCAGTAGACGGCGCTCTTGTCGGGGTCCTTCGGGACGATGGCCTCCCCGGCGTAGTTCTCGCCCCCGGAGAAGGCGGCGTCCTTGGTGTCCATGCGGTAGTCGCCCTTCTGCTCCTTCTCGCCGTGGCAGTGGATGCAGGTACCCTCGATAAGGGGTTTCACCTGGGTCGTGAAATCGACGGTCTGGGCGTGCGAGGCGGCGACGGGCACGAGGCAGCCCGCCATCAGCAAGGGAAGTGTGGTTTTTCGCATGGGATCGCTAGGAAGCGGAGAACTAAGCAAAGATCGCGGGCGAAGCAAGGAGTGTCTTCGGGGCGGTTCCCCGCGATTGTCGGACAAAACGCGGATGCGGCGGGCCATCGCGGACGGCTGCGATGCACTGCCGGGATTCCGTGCTAGCGTGTCCCATGCCCTTCTACGCCGACCTGCACATCCACTCGAAATACTCCCGGGCGACGAGCAAGAACTTGGACTTCTTCCATCTCGCGCTCTGGGCGAAGAAGAAGGGCATCGGGGTCTTGGGCACGGGCGATTTCACCCATCCGGCGTGGATGGCAGCGATCCGGGACGAGCTGGTGCCCGCCGAACCGGGCCTCTTCCGTCTGCGCGACGATCTGGAGGCGGCGGTCGATGTGCAACTCGGCAAATCCGCAGTGTCGCCCGAGCCGGTCCGCTTTCTGCTGGAGGTGGAGATTTCGACGATCTACAAGCAGGGCGACAAGGTGCGCAAAGTCCACCACCTGCTCTACGCGCCCGACCTCGCCAGCGCGGATCGCATGACGGGGCGGCTCGCCCGCATCGGGAATCTGGCCTCGGACGGCCGACCCATCCTCGGATTGAACTCCCGCGATCTGCTGGAAATCTGCCTCAGCGCGGGCGAAGGCTGCTACCTCATCCCAGCGCACATCTGGACGCCTTGGTTCAGCGTGTTCGGGTCGAAGTCCGGTTTCGACAGACTGGAGGAATGCTACGGCGACCTTTCCTCCCATATCTTCGCGCTCGAAACCGGGCTTTCCTCGGACCCGGAGATGAACTGGCAGGTCTCGATGCTCGACCGCTTCACGCTCGTGTCCAACTCCGACGCGCATTCGCCGGGCAATCTCGGGCGCGAAGCCTCCCGTTTCGACTGCGAACTCGATTACTTCGCCATCCGCAACGCCCTTGCTACCGGGCAGGGCTACGGCGGCTCGATCGAGTTCTTCCCCGAGGAGGGCAAATACCACATGGACGGCCACCGGGCCTGCGGCTTCCGCTGCGAGCCGGAGGAATCGCGCCGTCTCGGCAACCGCTGCCCGGTGTGCGGTGGTCTGCTCACCCTCGGCGTGCATTACCGGGTGCAGGAACTCGCCGACCGCGAGCAGCCGCAACCACCGCCCAACGCCGCGCCTTTCCACAGCCTGATCCCCCTGCCCGAAGTGCTGGGCGAAATCCACAAAACCGGCTCGAAAAGCAAAAGGGTGCAGAACGCCTACGAGCAGACGATCCACCGTCTCGGGCCGGAGCTGGGCATCCTCTCCGAGCTTCCCCTCGACCACATCGAACGGCAGGGCTCCGAACTGCTCGCCGAAGCCGTCTCCCGGATGAGAACGGGCAAGGTCATCCGCGAAGCCGGTTACGACGGCGAATACGGCGTCATCCGCGTTTTCGAGCCCGGCGAACTGGAGAGCCGGCATTCCGTGGGCGTGCTCTTCGATTTGCCGACGGCGAGCGCGCCGATGAGCCGTCCTCGCAAGAGGCTGGATCCGACTGGTCCGACGAGTCAGGCAGATCCGACCGAGCCACCAGAGGCTCCCTCCATCGACACTGCGCCCGCGCCGCCCTTGCTCGCCGGACTCGACCCCGACCAACGGGCCGCCGCTTCCGTGGTGGCAGGCCCCTTGCTCATCATTGCGGGTCCCGGCACGGGCAAGACCCGCCGCTCACCCACCGGATCGCGCACCTCATCGCCGACCACGGGGCCGCTCCCGAATCGTGCCTCGCCATCACCTTCACCCGCCGCGCCGCCGCCGAAATGCGGGGGCGCCTCATCCACCTGCTGCCCGATGGCCGGGGCGACCAAGTGACGGTGACGACCTTCCACTCGCTCGGCCTCACCATCCTGCGCGAGCAGGAAGCGCTGCTCGGGCTCGGCGCACCGCTCCGCGTGGCCGGGGAACGCGAATTGCTCGCGCTGGCCCGCGACCTGCCCGGCGTCATCGCTGTCGAAGCCAAGACCTTTCTCTCCCGGCGCGATCTCCGTCCCGCCGCCTTAACCGAGGCGATGCGGGAACGCGGCTTCGTCGATTTCGACGACCTCATCGCTCTGACCGTCGAGCTGCTCGCCGCCCGGCCCGAACTCGCCGCCCATTACCGCGACCGCTGGCCCCATCTCGCCATCGACGAATACCAGGACGTGGACGAGCGCCAATACCAGCTCGTGCGGCTCCTCGCCGACGGCGGTGCCAGCCTCTGCGCCATCGGCGATCCCGACCAGGCCATCTACGGATTCCGGGGTACCGACGTGCGTTTTTTCCAGCAGTTCCAAAGCGACTACCCGCCGAGGGGTTCCGCGCAGGATGCCGACCTCCGCGTTTCCTGCTTGAATGATTTTGGCGGAGGCGCTAACTGTCGCATCCGGAACCTTCGAATCCCAACCCCCTTCGCATCATGGGCAGACCCGTCACTCTTTTCACCGGCCAATGGGCCGATCTTGATTTCAAAACCATCGTCGCGAAAGCGAAATCCTTCGGCTACGACGGGGTGGAGCTGGGCTGCTGGGGGGACCATTTCGAGGTCGACAAGGCCGACGCCGCCTACTGCCAGGAGAAGCGAGCCTTCCTCGAAGGGCAGGGGATGAAGTGCTTCGCCATCTCCACCCACCTCGTCGGGCAGGCGGTGTGCGACAACATCGACGCCCGCCACAAGCAGATCCTGCCCGACTACGTCTGGGGCGACGGCGACCCCGAGGGGGTGCGCCAGCGTGCCGCCGAGGAGCTGAAGCGCACCGCCCGCGCCGCGAAGGAGTTCGGCGTCGGCGTGGTCAACGGTTTCACCGGTTCCTCGATCTGGCATCTGGTCTACTCCTTCCCGCCCGTGCTGCCGGGGCAGATCGACGCGGGGTTCAAGGACTTCGCCGACCGCTTTGGCCCCATCCTCGACGTGTTCCAGGAGAACGGGATCAAATTCGCCCTTGAGGTCCACCCCACCGAGATCGCCTTCGACATCGCCTCGGCCGAGCGCGCCCTCGCGGCGATCGACTACCACCCGGCTTTCGGATTCAACTACGATCCCAGCCACTTCGGATACCAAGGCGTCGATTACGTCGGGTTCATCTACCGCTTCTCCGACCGCATCCACCACGTCCATATGAAGGATGTGGGCTGGGCGGACCATCCCGTCGAGGCCGGCGTCTTCGGCGGCCATGTCGATTTCCACAATCGCAAGCGCTATTGGGATTTCAAATCGGTGGGACGGGGCAAGATCCGCTTTGAACCGGTCATCCGCGCCCTCAACGACATCGGCTACACGGGGCCGCTCTCGGTCGAATGGGAGGATGGAGGCATGGACCGCGAAGCGGGCGCGACGGAGTCGGCGGCCTTTGTGAAAAAGCTCGATTTCCCCCCTTCGAACATCGTCTTCGACGCCCAGTTCGACCGCTGAGGGGCTTGGGGATTCTGTGGCCGAGGTCATCGGCCTCGGCCCGAAGGTCAGCGTCGTGCGAGGATCCAAACCCAGTTCAGGGCGAGGGGCAGGAGGAACAGGCCCGTTACGGCCCGGGCGGACAAGGGCGTGACGATTCGCATCCCGAACCCGAGCCGGAGCAGCGACCAAGCGGCGAACAGCGGGATGGCCACCGCCACGAGAGGGTTGGCCCGGAAGGCGGCGGCGAATTCCCCCGTCGCCAGATGGAAGGTGGCGGTGGTGCCTCCGCAGAAAGGACAGGGGATCCCCGACGTCAGTTTCAGGGGGCAGACGGTGATTTTCGCATCCAAGGAGCGGTTCGCCCACCAAGTGAAAAAAACAGCGGCGGCAAAAAGCGCCGCCGCCGCGATCCAAGCGGGGGTCATCCCCGAGAAATACTCGGAGCGCCGCGCCCGGACGATACGGATCATTCCACTGTCACAGATTGCCTTGGGCCGCCGCGCCTGCGATGACCACCCCGAAGATGATCAGATAGACGACCCAGAAGACGACCAGGAGGATCAGGAAGACGGTGCCGATGATGCCCAAAATCTTCCCGATCTTGGTCTGGTCGAGGCCTGCCGGGTCCATGAGTCCGGCATTGATCTTGGCGAGATCCTTGTTCCCCATGATCCAAGTGATGGGGCCGAGAATCTGGCAGACGACGATGCTGAGGATGCCCAGCACCAATAGAGTGGTTCCGCGATGTGGCTGCATGGCGTATGCTGTCGAAGATTCCGTCGGAAGTCAAAAGGAAACTAGCGTCGGCGCATTTCTCTTTTCGCGAGCGGGCGGATTAGGGAGCCCCGCGCCCGATGCTGTGGTAGTCGAACCCATGGCCCCGCATCGTGCCGGGGGCGAGCAGGTTGCGCCCATCGAAGAGGAGAGGGGAGAGCATGGACTGCCTCACTTTGCGGAAATCGACACGGGCGAATTCAGGCCACTCCGTCGCGATGACGAGGGCCTCGACCCCCACGGCGGCTTCCTCGGGAGAGGCGACGAGGCGGATTTTCGAGCCGAGCGGTAGCTCGCGGGCACGCTCCATGCCCTTCGGATCATAGGCGGTCACTACGGCACCCTCGGCGGCGAGCCGTTCCACGAGATCGACCGCCACGGAGCAGCGGAGGTCGTCTGTGTCCGGCTTGAAGGTAAGGCCCCAGACGGCGATCCTCTTTTCCTCCAGCACCCAGAGGGCCTTGCGGATGCGGTCGATGAAGCGGTCGATCTGGCGACGGTTGATCCTCTGGACCTCTTTGAGCAGGTCGAAGGGGACGCCGAGCTGCTCGCTGATGGCGATGAAGGCGGCGATGTCCTTGGGGAAGCAGGAGCCTCCGTAGCCTAGGCCCGCGTTGAGGAAGGCGCGTCCGATGCGGGTGTCCATCCCGATCCCCTCGGCGACGAGCTCCACGTCGGCGCCGCTCGCCTCGCAGATTTCGGAGATGGCGTTGATGTAGGAGATTTTGAGGGCGAGGAAGGAGTTCGCCGCGTGCTTTATCAGCTCGGCGCTGGCGATGTCGGTGACGAGGAGAGGGGCGACGAAGGGCTCGTAGACCTTCTTCATCAAGGCGGAGGCGCGGTCGCTGTTCGATCCGAAGACGATGCGGTCGGGCTTCATCAGGTCGGCGACGGCGGAGCCCTCGCGGAGGAACTCGGGGTTCGAGACGACGTCGAACTCGGCCGAGGGCGCGTAGCGCAGGATCGTCTCGGCGACCTTCTCGCCGGTTTTGACCGGCACGGTCGATTTGTCCACGATCACTTTGTATTCCTTGAGGCAGGGGGCGATCTCCCGAGCGACCTTCTCGATGAACTTGAGGTCGACGGAGCCATCCGGGTTCGGCGGGGTGGGCACGGCGATGAAGACGACCTCCCCGTGGTCGACACCCTCCTCGGTGCTGGTGGTGAAGGAGAGGCGTCCCGCCGCGACATTCTGGGTGACGAGGTCGGCGAGGCCGGGTTCGTAGATGGGGATCTCACCGCGCAGGAGGGTGGCGATCTTGCCCGTGTCGTTGTCCACGCACATCACCTCGTGCCCGACCTCGGCGAAGCAGGCCCCAGTGGTGAGTCCGACATAGCCGGATCCGATAAGGGTCAGTTTCATCAAGAAAATCCTCGCGCCATCCCTGTTGGCCGAGATGCCGCCGCTTGGAGCAGGTCGGGGCGTCAGTCTTCGGAACTGAGGGAGCCGGGCTGGAAGTCCACGGGGAGGCTGAGCCTGGGGAAGGCTTTGAGGGTGAGGCCGAGGACCACCCCGTATTCGTCCTCTCCGGTGCGGTTGTCGCGCACGATCCCCCCGAGGCTGGCCGTCCAGCTTCCGAGGTCGCGGTGGAGGGTGTACTGCTGGTATTCGAGGGTGCTGTCGTCGGCCTCGAAGCGGTGCTGGGTGCTGAAGCCCCAGTTGTCGCTGAGACGGGTGTAGGTCGCGAGGGTGTGGAGGTCGGTGTCCCCGAAGAAGGGATGGCCGTTGATGAAGTAGTGGCCCAAGCTGATTTGGAACCAGTCGGTGGGGATGAAGGAGAGCGTGCTGTGGATCTCGGTGAAATCGAAGGTGTCGTCCAAGAAGGGCACTTGGGCCGTGGTCGCGGCGGTGATCCAAGGCACGGGCCGCCACTTGAGTTCGGTGAAGAAATTGGAGAAGTCGCGGGCGAATTCGGGGTCGTCGAGATAGATGTCGAAATAGTTGTTCAGCGAGAGCCATTCGTAGGTCGCCCCGTCGCGCCTCGTGTACCAGCGGTTGGAGATCCCGGCTCTCACAATCTGCCAGTTGCGGATGTCGTCGATGGCGGTGAAGAGGGGCATGTCGATCGGACGCAGGCGGGTCGAGGGGGTGAGGCGGTCGATCGGGGAGAGCCGCCCGGTGAGGTCGTCGGTGCTGACCATCGAATAGCTCAGGTAGGGGCGGACGACGTGGAGGAGTCCGTCCAGACCGAGGGCGTGGTTGACGACGTCCGGCGAGCGTTTCGACATCTTGAAGGAGAGGTCGATCCCCGCGTGGAGGGTGGTGCGGTCGACGGAGTTGAAGCCGGGGAAGTCGAAGCTGGAATAGTTCGTGTAGCCGACCCCGGCCTTGGGCACGACGTCGAGGAAGCCGAGGCGGGTCGGATAGAGGAGCTCGTGGTAGGTGTGGAAGCGGTTGTAGCCGTTCGGATCGACCGTCCCGGGGAGGAGGAGGGTGGCGTCGTCGAGATCCTCGTCGATGACCCCGTAGGAGGTGAGCCCGTCGTAGAAGAAGCCGGTGTCGCCGATGGGGGTGCGGATGATGTCGATGGCCAGTTCGGGCGTGCGCGTGTCCGTCTGGAAGAATTCGTTGAGTTGGAAGCGCCCCGTCAGCGAGATTTCGCCCCGCTCGAAGAGCTTGGTCAGGTTGATGAGGTTGTCGGGCCTCGGATCGTCCCGGAATTCGGAGGGGAAGAAATCCTCGTAGAAGAAGGCGTCGCTGTAGCGGTTGATGTCGAAGTCAAGGTAGAAGGTCTCGTCGTCGGAGCCGGGGACGTAGATCCGGTGCTGGAAGTTGATGCGGTAGCGCTCGTTCGCGGTGCCGTCGTTGCGTTCCACCCCGTTGTAGCTCAGGTCGGGGTTCTGGTCGTCCGCGTAGTAGAGCTTGAGGCGACCGATGTTTTCGTTGTTCCGGAACTTGCGGTCGAAGAGCTCGACGCCTCCGGCGGCCCCGCGCTCGGAGCGGTAGTCGAAATGGGCGTGGGCGTGGTGGTTCTCCCCGACCATGAAGCCGTAGCGGTTCAGGACGTAGCCGCCCCAAGCCGAGTTCCAGCCGGGGATGAAGTAGTAGCCGAGATCCGCGTCCAAGGGCTGGACGAAGTAGGGGAACCAGAGGACGGGCGTGTCCTGCACATGGACCCTGGCCCCGTGCATCACGATTTTGTCGTTGGGATGGATTTCCAGCTTCTTGACTTTGATATGGTAGTCCGGACTCGCCGAGTCGTGGGTGGTGAAGTAGGAGTCGTGGAGGATGATGGGGCCGCCTCCGGCACCTTCGATCTCCTCGGACCTTTCCAAGGTCTCGGTGCTGAAGAAGACCGATTCGAGGGCGCTCTTGAGCTGGCTCGTGGTGATCTCGCGGGTGTGGATGTTGTAGATGATCTCCTCGGCGTCGATGACTTGGCCGTCCTTGAAGAGGCGGACGCCGTCGCGGGCGAAGATCTTCCCGGAGGATTGGTGGAACTCGATCTGGCCGGCGCGGATCGTCACGTCGCCATATTTGACGAGGACGTTGCCGGAGGCTTTGGCGATGCCCAGATTCCGGTCGTAGTCGGAGAAGTCGGCTTGGATGTCGAGATTGACCGTGCCGGACCCGGAGTCCCCGTCCTGCGAGAAGGAGGGGACGGACATCGCCGCGACGAGGGCAAGCGCGAACACGGCGCGGGTTCCCGGCCGCAAACGGCAGATCGACTTGGGATTCTTGAAGATCAAAGCAAACGGAAAACTGTTTCGTGGCGCGGTCAACGGAGCACGGCCCAACTCCTCCCACTTACGCGCATCCTGCCAAAAGACCAATGAAAATTTCAGCCTTTCCAGCCAATTTTATCAGGGTTCTCAATCGGCCCCGGCCTCGCCCCTGGTGCGGATGCAGAGGCCTTTTTTCGACGGACTCCGCAGAAACCCGTAAAAACGCTCGAGGACGGGGGACAGCTCCCGGGCGGACGCTTCCTCGAGGATGGCTTTCAGGGTCTTGCCGCCATGGAAGACTTCGCGGAAGGCCGCTTTCACCTGCTGCCGCTCCTCCCCCGAGAACCCGGCCCGTCTCAAGCCGACGGAGTTGATCCCGATCACGAAGTTGATATCGGCTCCGATGACGTAGGGCGGCAGATCGAGGGAGAAGCCCCCGTGGCCTTGGGTCATGACGTGGTCGCCGACGCGGACGAACTGGTGGAAGGCCGAGCCGCCGCCGAAAAAGCAGTGGTTCCCGACCTCGACGTGGCCCCCGAGCAACGCGTTGTTGGCGAGGGTGTTGCGGTCGCCAACGAGGGCGTCGTGCCCGACATGGGCCCCGGCCATGAGGAAATTCCCGTCGCCGAGGCGGGTCTCGCCGCCCTCGTGGATGCTTCGATGCACGGTGACGTGCTCGCGGAGGACGTTGCCCGCGCCGATCCTGACCCCCGAGCGGATGCGCCGGTCGAAACCGTGGAACTGGGGGTCGGACCCGATGATGGCCCCCGCGCCCACGAAGCAGTCAGCCCCCAGCACGGTACCGGCGCGGAGCTGGGCGGCCCCCTCGATGACGCAGCGGTCGCCGATCTCGACTCCGTCCTCGACGATGGCGTAGGGGCCGATGGAGACTTCGCTTCCGAGTTTCGCGGAGGGGGGGACGATGGCGGTGGGATGGATCGACATGGGAAGTCGGATTTGGAAAGTTCAGAGCAGTCCGGCCTCGCGGAAGCTGAAATAGGGAGCCTCCTTGCCCCGCGCCCGGCAGCCGATGATGAGGTGGTCGGTCAGCTCGACGCCGACGGCGGCGCTGGCCTCCTTGATCCGGCGGGTCGAGGCGAGGTCGGACTGGCTCGGGGAGGGGTCTCCCGAAGGGTGGTTGTGGACGAGGACGAAGGCGTGGGCGGAATGGACCAGCGCCCGGCGCAGGATTTCGGGAGGGCTGGCGATGGATTCGCTGCCGGTGCCGCGGTAGATCTCGTCGACGCGGAGGAGCCGTTTGCGGTGGTTCAGCAGCACGATGCGGACAGACTCCTGCGAGAGGCTCTGCATCTCCGGCCCGAGCAGGGAGAAGACATCGTCGGGGGATTCGATGGGATGGTCGTTGTAGGGCTCGCGGGCGAGGCGGCGTCCGAATTCGAATACAGCGGCGAGCTGGGTGGCCTTGGCCAGCCCCACGCCGGGGATCTGGCGCAGCTCCGCGAGCGAGGCGCGGGAGAGCTGCCGCAGGCTGCCGAAGCGGGCGATCATCTCCCGCCCCAAGCCGACCGCGCTCATCCCTGCCCTGCCCGTCCCGAAAAAGAGCGCGAGGATCTCCGCGTCGGACAGGGCCGCGGCACCGCGCTCGACCAGCTTTTCGCGTGGCCGCTCCTCCTCGGGGATTTCCTTGATCAGCATGGGACGAATCGCGCATGACCCTGCGGCGGGATTCGCGGGGAAGCAATCGTTTTTCCCAGTTGCGAGCCTTCGAATGTCCGGGACATTCCCGGCTTCCTCCCCACCCGATGCAGCCTTCCACCATCGTCGCGATCGCCACCCCGCCCGGAACGGGAGCGGTGGCCATGGTTCGGGTCAGCGGCCCGGAGGCCGTCCCTGTGGCGGCCAAGGTCTTCGCCGGTCGGGCACCCTCCGCTTGGGAGCCGCGCCGCCAGCATTTCGGGAAGGCCGTCGATGCCTCCGGCGGCACCCTCGACGAGGTGCTCATGACCTTCTTCCCGGGTCCGGGCAGCTTCACCGGCGAGGATGTCGTGGAATTCTCCTGCCACGGCGGCATGCTCGTGACCCGCCGTCTCTTGGAGGCGCTGCTTGAGGCCGGAGCGGAGCCGGCCGAGCCGGGGGAGTTCACCGAACGCGCCTTTCTCAATGGTCGCCTCGACCTGACCCAAGCCGAGGCGGTCATGGACCTGATCTCCGCCCGTACCGACCTCGCCCTGAAAGCGGCGGGGGAGCAGCTCGGCGGCCGCCTCGGGCGCGAGGTCGAGGCGATCCGGCTCGATCTCGTCGGTCTCCTCGCCCAGGTCGAGGCATGGATCGACTTCCCCGAGGAGGACATCGCGCCCGACTCCCTCGCCTCCATCGCGGCGGGGAGCGAGCGCGCCGCCGCCCGGCTCGACACTCTCCTGTCCACCGCCGAACAGGGTCGCATCCTCCGCGAAGGGCTTCGCACCGTCATCTGCGGGCCTCCCAACGCGGGCAAATCGAGCCTGCTGAACCGCCTCCTCGGATACGACCGGGCCATCGTGAGCGGTCAGGCGGGCACCACGCGGGACACCATCGAGGAGTTCATCAACCTGGACGGCGTCCCGCTGCGCCTCGTCGACACCGCCGGTCTGCGCGAGGGCGATGGGGACATCGAGCGCGAGGGCATCGAACGGAGCCGCGCCCAGATCGCGGGGGCGGAGCTGGTCCTGCACGTCGTCGATTCCAGCGAGGGCGCTGGCGGGGTGGAGGCGGTCGATCCGCCCGCTGGGGCGAAACTCGTCCTCGTCCTCAACAAATCGGATCTGCCCCGGCATCCCGACTGGGAGGGGGCGGAGGGGATCGCCGTCTCCTGCCTGGAGGAGGAGTCCGTCGCCGCCTTGCGGGAGCATCTCCACCGCCTCGTCGTCTCGGGGACGGGACTGGCCTCGGCGGACTTGGTCTCGATCAACACGCGCCATCAGCGCTGCCTGAAGCGGGCTCGCGCGGACCTCGCGGCGGCGGAGGGGCTTCTCGCGGCGGGCGAGTCCCCGGAGTTCGCGGCGACCGAACTGCGCTCCGCCCTCGACGCGGTCGGGGAGGTGGTGGGGCGGACGGATGTCGAGGAGATCCTCGGCGAGATTTTCTCCCGCTTCTGCATCGGGAAATAACCCCTTCTGCGGCTACGCCCTCGGCTCGCGTGGGGCCTCGGGATCGGAGATATGCACCCAAGTGTGGACGTGGGGCGCCCCCCGGAAATACCAGACCATGTGCGGCCCTTCGAGACGCCAGTTGTCCCACACGCCGTCGTCGCCGATGTCGCCGGAGCGGTAGAAGACGAGGTGCAGGTCGTCGAAGCCGGCCTTTTCGACCAGCTTCATCGACTCGGCGCGGTCCACCTCGCGGAAGGGCATCAGCAGGTCCCGCAGCACGCCTTGCATCGCCTCCCTCTGGTCCGGCGTCATGTCCGCGAGGGCGAGGCCGGGGAGGTCGCCGGCTTGGCGCCTGAGCTGGATGGTCGAGGCGTTGTCCGGCGGAGCCTTCTCCGCGAGGGCGGCTTCGCGCTGCTTGCCGTCGAGCATCTGGAAGACCCGGTTCGCGCTCTGCGCCTGATACCAGTAGGCGTTGCCCTTGTGGTCGGCGCTCTCGTTGAAGCTCTCGGCGGCGTGTCCGTAGAAGATGGGGCCGCCGAAGGCCTTGCCCTCGACCGAATCGCCGTCGATGCGGCGGGTGCAATGGCGACCCGTGAGGACGAACTGGAATTTCCCCGTCCCCGGTTCGCCGAAGATGGCGATGGACGAGTCGCCGAAGCCGGCCCGTCCGCTGTCGTGCTCGACCTGCTTCAGCACGGTCCCGGCGTATTCCTCGCTGTGGGCCTTGAGGAAAATCTCGCGCACCATCGCGTTCTGGTCCGCCGTGAGAAAGTCGCCGATGTGCGGGTCGGTGATGTGCCAGTTGTTCGAGATCTTCGTGCGCAGGGGATGGTCGAAGGGAAGCACGAGGGCTCCGCGCTGCGCTTCGGTGAGCGAATCGTAGAGCGTCTTCACGAGGGTTTCGGAAGTCGCGGGCGTTTCGTCGGCAAGGCCGGCGAAAGGGGTGGAGAGCGCGGCTCCGGCGAGGGCGGAGCGGCGGAGGAAGTCGCGGCGGCTGGTCATGGCGGGATGGAGTTGAGGGTCAATCGGTGAGGCTGTCGAGGAAGGTGGCGAGGTGGATGAGATCGGAGACCCGGAGGAGGTCGCCGAAGTCCGGCATGGGCGAGTTCTCCGCCTTGAAGTTGTCCCCGAGGCGCATCATCGCGATGCGGTAGTCCTCCGAGACGAGGTGGTTCGGGTCCATGATGGCGCGAGCGTAGTCGTCGCGGGTCCACTTGGCGTGGAGATCCCCGCCGAGTTCGATGACGAGGCGGGGTGCGAGATCGACATCCGGCAGCTTCGTCGCTCCGGCGCTGTGGCAGTGATAGCAGCCTTTTTCGACGAAGAGGCTCTGACCGACTTCGGGCTTGCCGACAGGCAGGACGGTTTTCGATTCCTGGACCGGATCTTGTCCGATGAGGGAGGGGCCGACGGCGAGCGCGGACGCGAGGAGGAGGAAGTGGACTCTCGAAACCATCATCGGTATCGTAGCGGATTCGGTGCGATTCGTAAATGCGGAACTCGACGCATTTGATGCGCGATAGCGGGATCAAGGGTCCAAGACTTCCTGAACATGCCCGCCGACGTAGCCGACAATGCGCGTCGATCCGAAGCGGATGGGGTATTCGATCAGGGGCGTGCGGGGATCGTCGGTATCCTTCAAACCCGGATGGTAGATCATCGGGATTCGAGTTTCCTGCTTATCGACCGCGTAGAGGAAACTCTCGTCGCCGAGGTAATCGGGATAAAGAGCGTCGAGCGAAGGGGGGGGTAAACTTCTCCATCGTAGTCGGCAGCGTAGACGCGGCAGGCGATGACGAGATGTTTGATTTGGACCACAGCAGACTTTTTGGGAAGGCTATCCGTCCGGGTCTCCATAGGAAGGGAACTCAAGATCAACAAGGCGGCGAGGATTGAAAGGACGAGCCACGCAAAGGTCCGGGCGGATCGGATTTTCTTTTCGTCCTTCATCCTCTCTATTTCACCCCAGAGTGCCCGGTTTCGTCAAGCTCAAGCATGACGCAAGGATGATCAAAGAGGGTTGCGTCCCTGACCAGACCCTCTTGAGGGGCCTTGGGGGGCGAAACCTCCTCCCCGCGATCATTTTTCCCGATTTTTCATTTGTTCAGGGGGCTTAACTAACTATCCTGCTCCTCATGCTTCATCTGGCGGTCCTCGGCAGCGGCAGTTCGGGCAACAGCGCCCTTGTCTGCCATGAAGACACCCGCATCCTCGTCGATGCGGGGCTTTCCGCGCGTCAGCTCTGCGTCCGCCTTGGGGAGCTGGGGGTCGATCCCGACAGCCTCAGCGCCATTGTCCTGACCCACGAGCACGGCGACCACACGAGGGGCTTGGAGGTCTTCTGCCGGAAGCGCCGTCTCCCCGTCTATGCGACGCTGCACACCTGCGCGGTGGTGCGCGAGGGCTGCTCCGCCGCAGTGGCGTGGCGGCAGTTCGAGGCGGGGGGTTCCTTCCGCGTCGGCGGGGTGGAAATCCAGTCCTTCTCCGTGCCGCACGACGCGGTCGATCCGGTCGGCTTCCTCTTCGACTGCGGGCGCAGCCGCCTCGGCGTGCTCAGCGACGTGGGCCACGTCACCCGCATGATCCTCGACCGGCTCCGGGGGGTGGACACGCTTTTCGCCGAGGCGAACTACGACGAGACTTTGCTGATGAACGACACGAAGCGGCCGTGGGCGACGAAGCAGCGCATAAGCAACCGGCACGGGCATCTCTCGAACGAGCAGACCGCGGAACTGGTCGCGGCGGTGGCCGGGCCGAATCTCCACCGCGTCGTCCTCGGGCATCTCAGCAGCGATTGCAACACGCCGGAGATCGCCGCCGCCGCAGTGGCCAAACGGCTTCGTTCCGAGGGCCACGAAGGCGTGTCGGTGGAATGCGCGGCCCGCCACGCCGCCATCCCGCTGCGCCCGGTGGCGCGGGCCGTGTCGGCGGCGATCCCGATCGCGGAAGAAATCCCTGCGGATTCGCCGAGGCTGTGCGAAGCTGTCCGCGCCGCGACCGCGCCGCCCGCTTCCCCTGCTCCGGAATGGAGCCAAGGGGAATGGGCTTTTTGAAATCCGGTCGCGCCGCCCTTTGCCCACGCCCCCGCGATGACCGTGCTGAAACCGTCTTTCGAGGAATTCTCGTCTCTCTCGGAGAGGGGCAACCTCGTACCCGTGTGGACCGAGCTGGCGGCGGACTACGAGACGCCGGTCTCGGTCTATCAGAAACTGAGCGAAGGTCAGGAGACGACCAGCTTCCTCCTCGAATCGGCGGAGAACAGCGATCAGATCGGGCGCTACTCCTTCCTCGGGACGCGGCCCCGTCTGGAGCTCCGCGCCCGTGGACGCACCCTCTTCCTGCGCGAGGGAGGGCAGGGGGCTTTCCAGACCCGCGAGCTGCCCGAGGCCGAGGGCGACCCGATGCACGAGCTGGAGCGGATCATGTCGCGCTTCCGTCCCGTCGCGGTGGAGGGCCTGCCGGTCTTCGCGGGCGGGGCGGTCGGCTTCCTCGGCTACGACATGGTGCGCTTTTTCGAGCCGACGGTGCCGCCTCCTCAGGACGAGGGGCTGGGGCTGCCGGACATGGCTTTCGTGATCACCGAGACGCTCGTGATCTTCGACCACCGCTTCCGCAAGCTGCAGGTCGTGGCGAACCTTTGCACCGACGACTTCCCCGACGCCGCGAGCGCCTACGCCGCCGCCCGGGAGCGCATCGACGGCATCATCGAGGCGCTGCGCAAGCCGCGCACCTTCACGCCCTTCCCGCTGATGACCGAGCCTCCGGAATCCCCGGTGCGCAGCAACACGACGCGGGAGGAATACGAGGACATGGTGCGGCAGGCGAAGGAATACATCCTCGCGGGCGACGTGTTCCAAGTGGTGCCCTCGCAGCGTTTCGAGAGCGACTACGCGGGGCGGCCCATCGACCTCTACCGGGCGCTGCGCCACGTCAATCCCTCGCCCTACATGTTCTGCCTCCAGTTCGGCGAGGAGTTCGCCCTCGTCGGCAGCTCGCCCGAGGTCCATGTCCAGGCGATCGAGGGCCGCATCCGCATCCGCCCCATCGCGGGAACGCGCTGGCGCGGAAAGACGCCGGAGGAGGACGAAGCCCTCGCTCAGGAGCTGCTCGCCGATCCGAAGGAGCGGGCCGAGCACGTCATGCTCGTCGATCTGGCACGGAACGACGTGGGCCGTGTCGCCGAATACGCCTCGGTCGAGGTCAGCGAATTCATGATCGTGGAGCGCTACAGCCACGTCATGCACATCGTCTCGAACGTGCGGGGGCGGCTCCGCGCCGGGCAGGGCGCCTACGACGTGATGCGCGCGACCTTCCCCGCCGGGACGGTCAGCGGCAGTCCGAAAGTCCGAGCCATGCAGATCATCGACGAGTTGGAGAAATCGAAGCGCGGGGCCTACGCCGGGGCGGTGGGCTATTTCGGCTTCGACGGGAACCACGACAGTTGCATCGCCCTGCGCACCGTCGTCTTGAAGGACGGCAAAGCCTACGTCCAGACCGGAGCGGGCGTCGTCGCCGATTCGGTCCCGGCGAACGAGTACGAGGAGACGGTGAACAAGGCCAAGGGCATGATGCGGGCCATCGAACGGGCGAAGCTGTTGGAGTAGTTGGGGTCATGGGTCATGGGTCATGAGGAGTGCTCTTCTCCGCACTCGTGACTCGTGACCCGTGACTCACGCTCCGCGCCACCTTGGCCAGTTCGCGCGCCCGGCTCACCGCGAAGGTGCAGGCCTCCGTGCAAAGCAGGGGGAGGTGGCCCGTTTCCGCCGTGATCGTTTCGGCGGGATCGCCTTCGTCGATGGGCCAGGCGATCTGCCGCAGGCAGCCCGCGTCGCAGAGTTCGCGGCGAAGGCGCTCCGCCATCGCGTCGTCGATGGTGTTGGCGAGGCGGTACATCCCCGTCTGACGACCGAGGGTGCGGCGCAGGGGGACGGGGGGCAGTTCCCCCTTGGCGTAGGCGGCCCAAGCCGCGAAAAGGCCGGGATAGATTGCGTCGAGGCGGGCGAGGAATTCGCGGGGGCAGCCTGTCTCCGTCCGCCAGCCGCGCTTCAGGCCGGGCGCGGTCTTGAGGGGGCGGTAGCCGCCGTCGGCGTCGGATTTGGCCAGATCGCGCAGGTCGCGGACGGAGTCGATCCCTTCCAAGCCGCCCGCCGTGTCCGCGTCGTCGCGATGCCGCGCCTCGAAGCGTCCGTCGTCGAGGCGGGAGAGGCGCAGCTCCCCGAATTCCAGTGCGGTCCCGGCGGGCAGCCGGGCGGCGAGTTCGTCGGCGAGGCTCATGGGTGGTAATGTTCGTCGAAACAGGCGACTTGGTCGACGATGACCCCGGCGAGCGAGGGGTCGGTGCCGATGGCGGAGCCATACCACAGGGTGCGGTCGCCGAAGCGATGGGGGTTTTGCCGGAAAATCTCGCGCTGGCTCGCGGCGGCGGTCGGCTCGCTTTCGATCCCGAGGAGCACGGGGATGTCCTGATAGCTGTGGAGTCCGTCGGCGATGAAGAAGGGCACGACCACGACATTCGGCGTGTCGGTCAGCATGCGCCAGTCGGCGACGTAGGGGGCCTCCTCCATGTAGGCGTCGAGGACGCGGGCGAAGGGCGTCTCCCCCGCGCGGATCGCCTCAACTTGGGTCTGGATCGCCTCGGTCGATTTCTCGTTCAGCCCGGTGCCGTGGCCGACGACGATCAGCGAGGTCTCCTCGGGCCGGGCCGAGCCGTCGAGCATCTCCAAGGCCCGTTTCGTGAGTAGCCCGGTCATCGCCGGATGGATCCCGACCGGGTCGCAGTAGTGGAGGACGAGGTCGCCGCGCCGCGTCGTCGGTCCTGTCAGCTCCAGTTCGCGGGGCAGGACCTCGCGGGTGAAGTAGCCCTCGCTGATGAAATTTGGCACGAGGTAGACCTCGCGCTCCTCGATCATTGGCCAGATCTGGCGGAAGCTGGGCTCCTCCTTCCAGAAGGCGCAATGCACGCTGCCGAACTGCCCGCTCGACGCGATGGTCTCGGCGTGGTCCCAGCAGGGCTGCGACGAGTCGGGGTTCTCGGTCGAGCCGTGGCCGAGGATGAGAAGGGCGCTGTCCGGTTTCGAGACGGGCATGGGGCAGGGGAGGGGATTGTGAAAGATTCTCGGGAAAATTCCGTATTTATCAGAAATTTAGATTGCTTAACCATTCCAAATTCCCCATCTTTCCCTCAGGATAGCCCGAGGGGGCGGACGTGTAAAATGAGAGGCCACTGGATCGTTGCGATGTTCGTCTTTTTGGCGATGGCGGGATGCGCCGTCGCGTCCGGCGAAGGGGTCGCGAAGGAGGAGGAGGCGCTGGACGCCCTCGACGCCTTCTCGAAGTCCGCCCGCCTCGATCCCGGCGAGGTCGTCCTTGGCATGGTCGGTTTCTACGGCCAGCCTCAGCCGGTGCAGTGGCTCATCCTCACGGGGAAGCCGGGCGGCCCTCTCCGCGAATCGGTCGTCGCCCGCGGCCGGGTGCTCGCGGAGCGGAAGTTTTCGCCTTTGCCGGGACAGGATCTGCCCCACCTGCCTCTCGTGCGCGAGACCTTGAAACTGTCCTCCGCCAGGGCCTTCCGCATCGCCGAGACGCGAGCGAGGTCGCGCCGGACCGCTTTCGACAGCGCCCATTTCCAATTGCGCGTCCGCGACGAGGGGGCCGAGCCGGTCTGGATGCTGAGCCTGCTCAACTCCGCCCAGGTCTCCGTTGGGATCGTCTATGTCTCCGCCCACAGCGGCGAAATCCTGCGCGAGACCTGGACGCATCCGCCGCGACCGGACGATGCGAAGGTCTCGGCGCGATGAGGCGAGGGTTTGCCTTGCGCGGGACGATCCTTTCCGCCAGACTTGGATGAGTCTCCTTCGTCCGCGATGCGCCGCCTTTCCCTCCTTGTCCTCGCGTCCTTCCTTTTCGCCCCGCTTCGCGCCGCCGACCCGCCCCGTTTGCCGAACCTCGTCGTCTTCCTCGTCGACGATATGGGTGTGATGGACACGTCCGTGCCCTTCCTCACCGACATGGAGGGGAAGCCGGTGCGCCATCCCCTGAACGAACTCTACCGCACCCCCTCGATGGAGCGGCTCGCCGCCCGGGGGACGCGCTTCAGCCAGTTCTACGCGATGAGCGTCTGCTCGCCCACCCGCCTCTCCATCCTGACGGGCCAGAACGCCGCTCGGCACCGCACCACGAACTGGATCAACCCTTGGGAGAACAACGCCGGACCGCAGGGGCCGCCGGACTGGAACTGGCAGGGGTTGAAACGGGGCGACACCACCCTCGCCGGGCAGCTTCGCGAACGCGGCTACCGCACCCTCCATGTCGGCAAGGCCCATTTCGGTCCCGAAGGCAGCGAGGGAGCCGATCCCGCCAAGCTCGGCTTCGAGGTCAATCTCGCGGGCCGTTCCATCGGCGCGCCCGGCAGCTACTACGGCGAGAACCACTACGGGGCCTTGGGCAAGCGGGCGAGAAGCGCCGTACCCGGTCTCGAAGCCTACCACGGGACGGACACGTTCCTGACGGAAGCCCTCACGCTCGAAGCCAACAAGCTCCTCGCCGAATCGGTGAAGGGCGGACGGCCTTTCTTTCTCTATTTGGCCCACTACGCCGTCCATTCCCCCTTCGAGCCCGACCCGCGTTTCGCGGCGCATTACGCGGATTCCGGCTTGTCGGAAAAGGCCCAAGCCTTCGCGACCTTGATCGAGGGCATGGACAAGAGCCTCGGCGATCTCCTCGACCAGCTCGAAGCCCTCGGCGTCGCGGAGAACACCCTCGTCCTTTTCCTCGGCGACAACGGCAGCGACGCGCCCCTTGGGGACCCGCACGCCGTCGCCTGCGCCGCTCCGCTGCGCGGGAAGAAAGGCGCGCACTACGAGGGCGGGATGCGCGTGCCCTTCATCGCGGCTTGGGCCGCGCCCGATCCGGGAAACCCTTGGCAGAAAAGGCTGCCCATCGCGGCGGGGGGCGTACAGGGTCAGGTCGCGAACGTGACCGACATGTTTCCCACCCTGCTCGGCCTCGTCGAGGCGATGCCGGACCCTGACAAACACCCCGTCGATGGCCGTCCCCTCGGTCGGCTCCTTGCGGGAAGGCGGGACCCGGAGCGGCCCGAGCAATTCCTCATGCACTATCCGCACTGCCCCCACCGCAGCAATTACTTCACCGTCTGGCGGGACGGAGACTGGAAGCTGATCCACCACGCCCTCCCGGAAATCCCGGCCCAAGGCGGCTCGATCCAGTTTGACGGCGGACGCTACGAGTTGTTCCATCTGAAGGACGATCTTTCCGAGCAGCGGAACCTCGCCGACGCGGAACCGGAGGAGTTGAGGAGGATGGTGGTCGGCATGAGGACCGAACTGGACCGCATGAAGGCCCTGCCTCCCGTCGACGCCGAGGGCCGCCCGATTTTGCCGGAATTGCCTTGAATGACCCTGATGAAAACCGTTTTCCTATACCTCTTCACCCCGCTTCTCACCACCACCCTCCTCGCGGAGGAGCCGGACTGGGTCCTTGAATCCACCGCCCCTTGGCGGGCGCGGGATTCGCAAGCCGAATACGCCTTCGGCGACCGCCTCTGGATTCTTGGCGGCTGGTTCCGCTCCGACGAAGCGCCGCCGCGCGACTTTTGGTCCTCGCCCGACGGGATCGCGTGGACGCGCGTGACGGACGCGACCCCCATGCTCCACACCGACCTGCCCATGAACGCTGTCTTCCGCGGGCGGATGTGGCATCTCGGCGGCTGGTACAACGGGCGGCTCCCCGGCCACTCCGCGAGCAACCAGGTCTGGGCCTCGGAGAACGGGACGGATTGGGAGCAGGTCGCCGAAGCGGCCCCGTGGTCCGCGCGCCTCGCCGGGGTCGCGCTTGAGTTCAAGGACCGCCTTTGGCTCCTCGGCGGCACGGAGAACTACTACTTCGGCGACGAATCCAGTTTGAAAAACGACGTCTGGTCCTCCGCCGACGGCCGGGAGTGGAGGCTCGAAACCGCGTCGGCCCCTTGGTCGCCGAGGGCCTATCATCAGGCCGTGGTTCTGAACGGGCGCATCTACCTCTTCGGCGGGGGGAACTACGTGCCCGACTACCGTGCCACGAACGAGGTCTGGTCCTCGGAGAACGGCATCGACTGGGTGCTCGAAACGGAATCGGCGGAATGGGTTCCGCGGCTCTGGTTCACCGCCGCCGTCTACCGGAACCGGATGTGGGTGCTGGGCGGATGGGCGAAGGAGACGGACAACTTCGGTGATGTCTGGCACTCCGCCGACGGACGGCATTGGGAGAAGCTTGAGACCCGCACCTGCTGGAAGGCGCGGCACGAGCATTCTGCCCTCGTCTTCCGCGACCGCCTCTGGATCGCGGGCGGCCACGCGAGACCCCTGTCGAGCGAGGTGTGGTCGCTGCATCTGCCGGAGAATTTCGGGGAGGACCGCTGACTGTTGACCGCTGCGCGGGACCGCTGATTGGCGCTGATCTCCGCTGATTTTTTGATGGCTTGCTGACGGTGTAGAGAAATTCGTGAGAATTTCTCCTCTTCGGCGCTCCAAACGATGTTCGGGGTGGGAGAAATTGCCTTCGGCGATCCGTTCCGTATTCTCACGAATTTCTCTACGACGCCATCGAGGGCCTTTTCCTGCCTCCCCGACAAAATCAGCGGAGATCAGCGCCAATCAGTGGTCCCCGCGCAGCGGCCCCCTCTCTTTTTTCAGTTGCCCGATCCCCCATCGCGCCCAGAGTGAAACCACCATGTCCGCGCCCGACGACCACGCCCTCCATCGCTCCCTCTCCGCTTGGCAGGTCGCCCTCTACGGTCTCGGCTCCATGCTCGGGGCGGGCATCTACGCCCTCGTCGGCAAGGCCGCCGACACCCTCGGCAACGCGATCTGGCTCGCCTTTCTCGCCGCGATGGTCGTGGCCCTGCTCACCGGGCTCTCCTACGCCTGCGTCGGGAGCCGCCATCCGAAGGCGGGCGGGGCCGCCTTCGTGACGCAGCGGGCCTTGCGGAGGCCTTGGCTCAGCTACGTCGTCGGCCTTTGCGTGACGATGAGCGGCCTCACCAGCATGGCGACGGGCTCGCAAGCCATGGCCGAGACCCTCGGCAAGGGGCTGGGCGTCGATTTGCCGGTGAAGCTGGTCGCCATCGCCATCGTCCTCCTCGTCGGCCTCCTCATCTACCGGGGCATCCGCGAGAGCATGTGGGCGAACATCGTCTGCACGGTGGTCGAGGCCTCGGGTTTGCTCTTCATCATCGTCGTGGGGATGCGCTTCTGGGGCGGGGTGGACTACTTCGAGACGCCGCCGCGCGAGGGCGGGGCCGTCGATGCCATCCCCCTGATGCTGATCCTGCAAGGGGCGGTGGTAATGTTTTTCTCCTTCATCGGTTTCGAAGACGTCCTCAACGTGAGCGAGGAGGTCAAAAACCCGAAGCGCGACGTGCCCCTCGGCATCGTCGGAGCGATGGTCGTGGCCACGCTTATCTATATGGCCGTCGCCATCACTGCGGTCTCGGTGATGCCTTGGAAGGAACTGGCCGCGAGCAAGGCCCCGCTCATGGACGTGGCCAAGGCGGCGGCCCCGTGGTTCCGCAACATTGATTCGGTCTATCTCGTCATCACCCTCTTCGCCATCGGCAACACCGCCCTGCTCAACTACATCATGGGTTCCCGCCTCCTCTACGGCATGAGTCGCCAAGGCCTGCTCCCCGCGCCGCTTGGTCGCGTCCATCCGAAGCGCCGCACGCCTCATTTCGCCATCCTCGTGCTCTTCGGCGTCGTCACGGCGCTGATCCTGAGCGGCGGGGTCAAGCAGCTCGCGGAATCGACCGTGCTGCTTCTGCTGATGGTCTTCTCGGTCGTGAATTTCTCCCTCGTCGTCCTGAAGCTGAGGCCGGGCGAGCCGAGGGGTTCCTTCGAGGTGCCGGTCTTCGTGCCTGCGCTGGGGGCGCTCGTCTGCCTCGTCCTCATCGGGGTCAGGGTCGCCTCCTCGTGGAGCGCCGAGGGTGGGTGGGTCGCTCCGGTCGTCGCCCTCGGCATCGTCCTCGCTTCGCTGGCGCTCTATTTCACGACCCGTCCGGCGAATCCGGTGGCCGAGGGGTGATAAGGGGACCTCTGGAAACCTCGGAATTGAAAATCGCAGGGATGGGAACTGTGGGATTGTGCGGCTGACGCCGAAAAGTTCGAAAGCGTCCCGGAGAGCTGCGGCCCTTTCCCCGTCTCGCCGCGTTGCTCTTCGGTCGTGGAGCCCGCTCCACTCCCTCATCACGCCTTGCGAGACGGGGAAATGACTCGCAGTTTTCAATCCCGAGGTTTCCAGAAGCCCCCATAAGCTCGACGCGATGCGCAAGATCGTGTAAAGTGAGCTTCGCCATGCAGGCTTTGACCCGGGACGAGATCCGGCACGGATTGGAGAAAGTGAACGCCCGTCTCGAAGAGAAGGGGGTCCGGGGCGAGCTGTGCCTCTACGGCGGGGCGTGCCTTTGCCTCGCTTTCGCGGCACGGAATTCGACCAAGGATGTCGATGCGGTGTTCGAGCCCGCCGCCATCGTGAGGAAGGCGGTGTTCGAGGTGGCGGTCGAATTGGGTTGGCCGTGGAATTGGTTGAACGACGATGTGAAGGGCTTCCTCTCGATCCGAGACGGGGAAGGTCTCGAAGCGCTCGATTCTTGCGAGTTCTCCCATCTCAAAGTCTACGCGGCCAAGGCGGAGTATGTGCTCGCGATGAAGTGCTTCGCCGCGCGGATGGGCGGCAACGACGAGGGGGAGGGGGATCGTGCCACGGATTTCGAGGACGCCTTCTGGTTGTGCCGGCATCTCGGCTTGGACAGCCGCGAAGGGATCGCCGGGATCGTTTTGAAATACTTCCCCGACCGGGCCATCCCGGAGCGGACCGACTTTTTTGTCGAGGAACTTCTGCATCGGCTTTCGCAACCCTGATGGAACCCCGCCCGGATTCGCTCGCCGAAGTGGCCCGCCGCGTTCTGCGGGGCGGGAGCTTCGGCATGGAATTGGCTGATTTCCTCGACGGTTTCCGGGAATTGCCGGGGGACGAAGCGTTCCGGGAGGAGCCACCCCTGCTCGACGGGCAGGTCGGGAACGGTCGCTGGAAGGACGCCTATCTCGCGGCGGTGGCGGAGCACCTCGCGGGTCTCCATGGACTCAAAAAATGGCCATGGATGCGCGACCCGCGACGCTCCTTGGACGAACCGTCCTTCTCCTGCCGCTCGCCTGCCGCCCGCCTGTTCCTCCTCAAGGACTCGCCCGCCGCCTTCAAGTCGAGGAACCTGTTCGTGGGCGCGAATTCGCTGGACCGGGTTTGAAGGGCTTGGGTCTGCCTGTCATTCGATGATGGGGATCTGCTCGGGAGATGATCGGGCGATCTTCCATCCTTTTGGAGCGGGGCGGCGCATGTGTGGGTAGGGCCATTCGGCTCGAACGGCCGCAACCGGACGTCCAAGCGACGTTCGCCCCGACCGGGCCGGTCGGGTCTACCCAAGACCGATCCTGAGCAAGGGGGGCGTGATGGAGATTGCCCTGGGGATAAAGTCCTTTCTGGTCAACCCCTATAGGCTGATCTTATCTACGCCCGGCTTCCTGCATGAAGCTAAGCGATAGCAGGAAGTGTAACGTGAGCGGGCGTTAGGCGAAGTGTTCATCTCCCGTCTTTGCTCAGAAGGAGTAAGGTTGCAACTGCCATATAGTAGTCCGTCAGCCCTAAACGTGTGGATAGAGTGAAGAGAGCTTGATCCTCGC